>Ga0247733_1000105_pt1 | contig 127307 bp, 164 predicted proteins | sample UWRJL043104R2_FD_180932 | JGI IMG/M metagenome (GOLD analysis project Ga0247733, IMG submission 180932) | Plant litter microbial communities from Arlington Agricultural Research Station in Wisconsin, United States - UWRJ-L043-104R-2 | ecosystem: Environmental > Terrestrial > Plant litter >... | reverse complement strand
AATGTCATTCCAAACATCAAGAGAACACAAGTCAACAGCTTGCACCTTTCTGCCGCGCGAACAACGCTCCGGTAAATATATACCCACCGACATGGCCACAAAAAAATGCTTGCCTGAGCGACAAGGCATGCCGCGCACGCACCCCGAATCCCGCCTTACCTTACGAAATCCTCCCTCACCACACCGCACCGCAGCAACCCGCGCCTCGCACATCATCCCTCCCATCGCGAAGTCGCTCGCCAGGCCGCCCCCCGGACTTACTAACAACAAGCGCTGACCTTGCCGCACGGCGCGATCTGATTGGCGCACAGGCCGAAGCTACTGCCATATCGAGGCAAAGGGTAAGGAGTAAGCGAAGAGCGAGGCTGATCGCGAGGCTGTGTGGGTGCGTGCGCCGTGCGGTTCCCGGCGTTTTCTCTACTAGAGCTCACTCACCTGCTTGATTGCGAACTGCGCAAATAGGCGAAGCACTCAATCCTTCCGGCACAGTTCGCGCAAGCAAGGCTAATTAAGATGAGAGGATTGTGGGCTGTGGGCTGTTGGATGAGGTTTAAGTGAAGTGCATTTCCTTTCTCTTCGGAGCTTTCTTTTCGTTGCACTTATCGTCGCTGCTGTCAAATCGAGTCGAGCATCATATCCATACAAGCGCCTCGTATACAAACCTCTCCCTCATCAACAACCCCAACCCACAACCACCATGTCACCCCTCCCCACCACCAACACACCCCTCGCCCCCACCCAACCCACCTCTTCATCCCTCCACCGCCGCTGGTCAAAATGCTCCTACTACGACGTAGCCTGCTCCACGCACCGCAACGTCCTCCTCGGCATCATAATAGTCGTCTGCATCCTCACCGCCATCATCCTCGCACTCCTCTTCATGCGACACCACAAACGCCGCGGCGTCGAAAGACGCACGTTGCAATCCCAGCAAACAGCCACAATGTCGCAAATGGGGTACAACTACGGCGGTACGAACCCGAGTCCGTATTATAGTGCGGCAGGCGGCGCGGATGTAGGCGTGGAGGCGCCGCCGCCGGCTTATACGAGGCAGGGCAAGGATGGCGAAGTTGTGAGATGAGCCCAGGGAGGCGTGGACGAAGGATCGTCCTTATTACCGGCGTGCAATACGCCTTTCGATCTGGTGTCTGACAAATATCGGTACGAGCCATCGACTCCGGCGCGAGAGACATCTCGACACAGAGTCTAGATGCCACTGGGACAGAGTCAAGTCCCGGATGCTGTGAGGGTGCTGTAAAAGCATCCAAGAGAAGGACGAGAGACGGCACCAGAGTTCAGACGGAGGATATACCCCATATACGAAGGCAGCAGACGCGCCCTGCTTACATGAATGCAAGGAAGAGGTCGCGCGAACCAAGATGTTCTGCCATCCTTGGTGACGTTGCGATTCGCAACGCGAAGTAATTTAGAATCACGTCGACTTAAATAGTATACTAGACCATAGAACCAACCCCATCGCAAGCAAACAGCGCCACCCGAAGAAATGAAACACATACCGCGACCGCAGTCACTGTCTCCAAGTATATCCCAGGCGCGGACCTCAAGAATAGTCGTGTGCCGTGCCCCAGGAAGCCGTCAACCCAACCTCCCGAATCCCCTCAGAAGTCGCACGTACAACATCACCGTCACCATCACCATCACACCACACCACACCACATCACATCACCACCCCATCCAAGCCAAAACGCAAAGCCCCATAAAAACCCCATATTCTATTATAAAAACACCCCATCGCCATGGCCACCAGCCCACAACCCCGTCCATCTACCCAAGCAGTGCACCCGACAAGCCCCAAACCCCGAAAGCGGACGAAAACCCAACATCCAAAGGAAGGAATGTGCAAGAAAGGGAGCAAGGCCCCAGCATACGACACCCAGAAAAGTAAAACACGATACATGTGGCACCCGCTTCCTTGCACCACTGGGTGATCAGTTGAGCTAGTCCACGGGGGCGAGTAGATGAGAATGAGTTCCGTTACCCCCGAGATGCAAAGGAGATCTGTCGCGAATTCCATGTGATATCATGTGTCCGACATCCGCAGGGAAAGAAGAATTGGTTCAAATAAACGCCATTTTACTCCACGGTCCCATCGTCGTTCCTTTCATCCTTCATGCGGTTGGATGGCAGTATGGTGTCAGATCCGCCGTGGCGTTGTCACACCAAAATCTCGTAGCATCGTCTCAGCTCAGCTCAGCTCAATCCTAACCCCACTCCATCCCCATTGGACGAAGCCCCTCCCTCATCTCTACTCCTCGAGCCCCCTCTGCCCATCTCTCTAATCCTTCTCCCCTCCATCAGTCCCCTGAGACCCCTCTTCTGCAGCCCAACAACCGCACTGACTCCTCCGTTCCACATCTCCCGCTCCATCACACTGCTATCTCCGGTTTCGCTTGTTGAGGTAGACGTAGACGTTGACGTTGCGGAACTCACTTCGTCCTCGTGATCGGTGTCCACATCAGTGTTGATGCGTAACGCGCGGAGTGCGGGATCGAGCGAGCGTTCCGCGGAGGAATTAGAATCATTGTGATTGGTGGCTGAGTCGAGGTGGCCGTTGGTCATTCCGTTTGTGGAGGCGCCGTTCACGCCGAGGAAGGCAACGCTGGAGCCGCCGCCTGCTGCCATGGCGGCGGCATTGAAAATGGCTGCTGTGTTGCGGTTGTCCAGGAGAATGTGGAGACGCTCAATGATAGCTTCGAGAAGGCCGTTGATGTGGTATGGCCTGGCAAGCTGTAAGAGGGAACAGAGAATTTGCGGAGTACACAGTGGCGAGTTCTGTGCAGGAAGAGAGGATGTATAGAGGAAGTGTATTAATGCCTGGATCGTGAGGTGGGTATGCGGGAGGTACAAGGTGCGAGGCCGAGACGCGGGCGGTTGAGCAGTCGGGTCGGGTAGACTTATGATCGAGGAAGGCACGGCTGTGCCCGAGGATGAGCCAGTATTGTTCGTCAAGGTAGTGGCGGCAGAATAACCCGTCCTTATTGAAGGTGTGATTGTGATGCTTGAATTCCGGGAAGGATGCATGCCGGTTGCTGGTCTAAGTGTTGCAGTATCTGCGTTCTCAGGTGTCATTGTGCTTTCGCGGAGCAGCTGGTTGAAGTACGGGCCCCATCGACGGGCAATGAGATGCGAATTGACAGGGATGCGCTCGCCGTGTATAGCGAGAAAGTCCATATCAGCCAGCTCGCGCATGCCCAGAGCCATCTGACCCAATTCAGCCGCTGCAGGCGAAAGTATGCGCCCTCCTGCATTCATATCCAGACCCTCGGAATGCAGCGGGGCGCTAATGGACGTGAAGGCGGAATTCGGAGCAACTTTGCGAGGATTATCGTAAAGTCCAAAAGCCTCCAGTTCCACGACACAGATATTCGAGAAGTTGATGCGCCGATGATTATAGTCCTCAACGAGGCTTCGCTTGCGATTACCCAAAATCACGAAACTGTTCCTCCGTTGCCACAGGATCCCCCTGTTCCAGCTGCCCTGGCTGAAAACGTTGCCTCCGGCCTCTATCCGGCCCCAGCTCAAAGTTCGCAGGTCAAGAGCCCAGAGCGCGTACTCTTGTTTGGAAGAAGTCAAAAATGTGCCGCTGACCACAAAGTGATTGTTGATGACGCCTCCGTTAGGAAAACGGAGACCGGGAGGCGAGAAATTGCCCTGCATCGGCTTTTCTGAAAGTGTCCCATCCGGATGTCTCACTTGTAGCTCTAGCTTTACATCCAAGAAATTGTAGTTGGAATATATCAACATGGAAGATCCGCCACTTCTGGATGGAGTTTCCTGCCCTCCTGGACTGTCAGTCTCGCTCGATTTTTGCGTTCCTGTCCCGATCTTGTCGGGGTCCATGCTAGACAAGGGAGCCACTACGCTTCTGTAAGCGCCGCAGCTCCTTCCTAGTGTATTGGTCGCAGTCCATTTCAGACTGCGCAGATTGAAAACACTTATTTGCTCAATGTAATGATTGGCACTGTCCTGGCCGCCAACCACTACCATCTCAGCACCACCTTCGCCCTCTAGCTGCACGCCGATGGAGCCCTGGTTCGGATTCGCCGTCGATGGGTTGTGTCTTATTGCTGCCAAGGTTGCAGTTGTGGAAGAAAATGCGGCAGACGAAGGTAATATCGTCGCGCAATGAGCATATCGCCCTTGCGGTGCATCCGTCGTTGCGACATGCATCCAAGTTCTCGTGACAACGTCGTAAATGTGAATATCGGACATGACCACGACCTCCGGTTGTGCTTCGGCTGGAGTCCCCTGCATCACTGCGGAGGCCTGATTGGGCTGTTGAGATGCAGGGGACATGCCTCCATAGCAGACGAGCTTGGTGTCCCCTAGGCCGCAGACACTGTGAAAGTAGCGAGGTGGGGGTATGTCGCCATTGGCGTCGATTTTGGTCCAGTGTCGATTGACTAGATCAAGTTCGTACAAATCCGATGTGAGCTGTGGCCTGGTCCTCGATAGCCTTCTGCCACCGAACACATAGAGCTTGTCGCCCAAAATAGTAGTTGTCGCACCAACCAGGGGATGCGGCTCGCGACCAGTCGTCCGGTGGACATTGCAGACGAGACCAGAGAGGCCTGATGTTGAACTTGTTGGAGTGCCAAGTCCGGCTGTTTGCATCAGAGCAGGCGATGGAGCCATGACCGAGTTGGGCGTTCTTGCCGACGCATTAGGCGGACGTTCTCCATCTTGAGTGTCCTGTCTGTGGAGGCTCGTCTGGCTGCTGTTCATACTGGATGCATAATGGCCGTTGGTATTCCGGAATGTATCCGGGTACAGCTGCGAAGGCGAAGGGGCGGAAAGTTGTGAGTCGATGGTATTTGTCCGGCTCGTGTTTGGCGTCTGACGAGCCATACTGGCCGGACGTGAGTCCCAGGGAGGGGATACTGGAGTCTTCAGGCCTTCAAACTCGATCGGAAGAGTGATAGGCGAGGAAGAGAAATGTTGAATCGGTAAAGCCCAGTCAGGTATTACAATCTCCACATGCCTAGACCGGATGCTCGAGGAATCGTCAATGGACTTGCAGCTTAGTGGAGGGAAGCTGGAGAGGCTGAAATGGCCGCTTGAGACGACGGTAGAGGTCCTGGACGAGCTGAGTCCAGAAGAGGTACAGGGGCTATCAAGTGCTACGTTCGAAGCATAGTGTGGTATAACGATGGGAACGTGCTTTGGTCTGGTCGGACACGGAGGCTGGCGGGCGTGAACGGGAGTGGAAGGCTCGGAATGAGCAGCGTTCGCCGCCGTATAAGCCCTGCGATAGGAACGGCTGATAAGGGAACTTGCAGACTCGTGGGACGGTCTTCTCTGATTCGACAAGACCCGTTTGAGCCTCGACACTCGTGGCTTCTTCCAAAGAGACGGGGAATCGCCCAAAGGAGTGGTGCTGGCTCCCACGGACGGATACGCAACGACGCCTAAGGGAAGCATTGTCAGTGATGAAACTCGGTTCGGCGGTCGAATTCGAAAAGAATACAGGACGGGCAAGAAGGCACTGGAAGCGGACAAACTCGTGGTTTTCAAGTGCCCCAAGTCATCCCCGGCTGCAGACGAGTGCCCAAAGCAGGCATTGCGGCAAGGTCTCGGCCAGTAGCTGGCAGGCCTGCGTCAGGCGGAGACGCCATGAGTGCACTTTGGGAAAAGAAACACACTGCGGTGCGACTGTGCAGTGTAGCACCGAGGCACCACATGTGCGCCTGCGCCCTCGCGTGGGACAGGATCTGAGGATTGGCACTGTGGTATTTGCAGAAAGGCAAGAAAAAAAAAACCAAAAACCTCCAGCAGCATCTACGGGGTCTCCTGTGGCGAGCGGGCTAAGGGATATTCTGGCAGAGACAAATGCGCGTGGTAGGCAGGGCATGAACACGTGCACAGCCGAAGGGCGAAGGGAGAACAACTGAGGGGTCGCTAAAAGAGAAGAGGCACCTTACGTTAAGCAGGCCCCACGGCGCACAGCGGGCGGGAAGACGAGGGGAAAGAAGGGGCCAAATGAATGCAGCGTCGAAAAGGAGTGGTGCTTGCGGCGCCGACGTGCGATGGGACTGCCACAGCGGAGGCAGCAGTGGTGTGGAGGTCGGAGCGCAAAGCTGGCTCTGGGCCCACGACGAAAGCGGCTAGGGCGTCTCGGCGGAGGCTGCTGGAGGAATGCAAGGAGCTGCGGGGGGGACCAGACAAAGGGCGGGAGGCAGGAATAGCGGCTCTTCTGCGTCGACGGTGCGGGTGCGCTCGAGTGGGATAGCACGGGGCGAGGGTTGTCCTGGAGGATGCGGATGGCCACGCGCGATCACGCCGAGTCTTGGGGCGGCCGCTCTGGTCCTCGAGCGCTGGGTGAATGGCAGGCGGGGGGGCCGGGGGCCGGGGGGGGGACAGCAAACAAATGAAGCCCAGGGGAGCAGGCGAGCAGCGAGCAGCGAGCAGCGAGCAGACGGAGAATCGGGTCTTGGGACGGTGCGCAGACAGGACGCAGATGCGGTCGCACAGCTCCGCCGCACGTTGGGGAGTTATATCAAGCGCGTCCGCTGCCCTGGAAAGGATCAAGCCTCCGTTGGACTGCGCACGGCCGGCCGACGTAGCGCGCAATTCCCAGGGGTGCGGACGCCGTGACGAATGGGCGGCGCGCGTATTGTACAAGTATGCAACATCACAGTCGCTTCGCTGCCGCGTCGACTCACTGCGACCGTCGCGGCCCAGCGTCTCGCGGCGCAATCACGGTCGTGGGCACAGCCGGAAGGGCGGGCAGGGGGCAATGGCAAAGTGCAGAGGGGAGCAGGATATCTCATTGGCATGCTCAGCGGCCGTTTCAGCCCTACGAGGGGGGGATCGCATGGCCCGTATCGGCCGGGAGAGTCTCGAGGGACCCCGTGCTGTTCTAGAAGCATAAACACTCGACCTAATCACCGCCAGTCCTAGCTTGCCACGGCAAGGCCTATAGTACACCAAGGCCTGAACACGCTCGCAATGCCTGCCTGCCTGCCGTCCGCTGCGCGCAGACCTCCGCCGCATGAAGCCAAAGCCAACCCGTCGCCAATGTCTTGCGTGCGCTTATGCCGCCGTCGTCTTCTCCTTGGGCAGAGGGGTGAAGCGCAGGTACGGCTTCACGATCTTGAACTCGGGGAAGAGCTCCTTGGCCAGGTCGTTGTTGACGCTGGGGTGGACGATGACGTCGTCACCAGGCACCCAGTTGATGGGCGTTGTGATGCGGTGCTTGTCTCCCGTCTGGAGCGAGTCCACGACGCGCAGGACCTCGGCCGTGTTGCGGCCCGTCGACGCGGGGTACGACAGGATGAGGCGGATCGTCTTCTTGGGGTCGATGATGAAGACGGAGCGGATGGTGAAAGCAATGCCCTTGGCGTCGACGTTGGTCGTGTCCTGGAAGTCGAGCCTGTGGGCGGTCAGCACTGGCGGCCTGTCTCGGAGCCGCCGCGTCGCACGTCGCGCAAACTCACATGTCGTACGCGTAGGCGACCTTGCGCTCCTTGTCGCCAATGATGGGGAAGTTCAGGTTGCTGCCCGAGATCTCATTGATGTCCTTGATCCAGCCATCGTGGCTGTCGATGGTGTTGGCCGACAGGCCGATGAGCTTGACGCCGCGCTTGGTGAACTCGGGCTCGAGCTTGGCGAAGGCGCCCAGCTCGGTGGTGCAGACGGGCGTGTAGTCCTCCGGGTGGGAGAAGAGGACGACCCACTTGTCGCCGATGAAGTCGTGGAAGTCGATGTCGCCCTTGGTCGTCTGCGCCTTGAAGTTGGGAGCAGTGCTGCCCAGGCGGAGGGGCGTGGCGCGCTCTTCAGCCATGGTGTCTGCATCCCCCGCACAGTCAGCATGCAAACACGCCAAACGTGAGGGGTAGCGGGGCAGCCCAACACACGTCTGCTTACCTGGGGCTGGAGGGTTTGGAGCTGGGTGATGCGGAAGCGGAAGCGGAAGCGGGAGACGGACACGCGTGGAGAAGCTGGGAATGTCGAGTTGCAAGGTGGAGGGACAGGAATGCTCAGCGTGCTAGTGCTTGTCGCGACCTTTTGTACTGACGGAGCACACAGTGCTCGACGATCGCATCAGGAATGGCGCCCATTGCGCAATCCTCACGTGTTGGCCTCAAGAGTTTTCTGCCCTACAACTGCCCGCCACCATTTCACTGCCAGGCCAATCTCACTTGCTCCCCCCAAGGCGGTCAGCCCAGTTGCCAATGCTGAGCAGCCTTCGGTTCGGATTCCCTATCTATCGGGTCCTCAGCATTCCTCTTTCGTGCGGCCACGTTTCGATTTCGCGATTCTAGTAGCTTTGGCAGACATGCTACGCTAGAAGATGTCGTCCGGAGTGAATTTGCTCCACATGGAATCGCGCTGCTTAAGCTGTCCGAAAAATGGCAGCAAGTGAGGCCAGTTTTGGTACTAAGTCTAGTGTTCCGTTTCGGGCACGTTCAAGTCCCAAACCGGACCCCTAGTGTGGCTACTTCCAGAGTATTACGGCGCATTGATATGACGTTGAGTTAATAGAAAAGGTTTCGTGATGTGCGCTGGTCGTCACGTAAAACCATGTCCACATACGGCCCAAAGGTCTCAACGCCGGCCGGATTTTCAACCACCATTACGCCGCCACGCCAAGAACATCCCACAATGTATTAAAGGAGGTTCGGTATGCTGTTTACAACATCGTGCCATCATTATTATCTGGCCGTGTTGTGGAGAGTGGCTCTACCTCCACTGAGACGTCACGCAGCAGCACGAGCCAGACAAGGAAACCCAACTGCACAACTCTGTTGAAAGAAATGGATAGTTTGTGTGGATGTACTCAATTTTCTCGAAGTCGAAGCGCGGCAAATTCATTATTCTCGACCGAGTGAAGTCTTTATCATTCAACATCGGCTCGGCGACCACGACAAGCTATACCACTCAATAGCACACCATGTTCTTCCCTTTGTCCACGAAAAATGTACAAGAGCAGCTCGCAATGGCGGGCTACAGGTTGATTCAGACCAGAACCAAGATCCAAACCCAAACCAAACCCAAACCAAACCAAACCAAACCACACCAAACCCATTTACACGTCAAACACGCTCAACATGCGCACAGCGATGGACGTTTTAAAAGACCATTACGGTTCAGACATTGTCGATCGTATGCAAGCAGCTTACATGGAAAGGGATGATTGGAATACTCGCAACCTCGTGAAACCCCCTGAAGAATGGACCAAGGTAAAGTTTCCATACGAAGCACCGTCGCACCCACCGCTGCCGTCTCTTGACGAAATTGACGAAGCATTGGACAAAAATTGTCTGAACCGAAGAGATCCATATACACACCATCAAACCGTCTGCAGGGTACGCAATTTCGTCGTGAAGCGCGGCTTGCCTAACGAGGCCTTAGGAGAAGCGGAGAACCTGCTGTATTTGGAGCAGTTCCCCCAGGTTAATTCGCCCAAAGTCTATGCTGTTCACTTTGCGCCAATTAGTCGCTATGGATATGCTCCCAACGGTGACGGCAAGGATAGATTCACCTACATTATCATGGAAGACATTAAGGGCGAGCCTTTTGAGTGGGAAGATTGGGTGCAGCTGCCCGAGGATTTACGGAAGCTTCACACCACCCGGTTGGGAGAACAACTCAAAGCCCTGCGCTCCATTCCCTCCGAAGGCTACTACGGTCGCATCAACAATCAGCCCTGGTACCCGAATTTCCCTATTGGGAGAACCCGGGGCAAAACGTTCACCGGCCCATATACGAGCTACGAGGCCCTTGTCGACGCCATTTATATCTCTGTTGAACTATACTGTGCCAGAAATACGGGTTGGGCTACCTGGCCTGTCTGGCCGGCCTCCTTCCTTACTGCTATGCCTCAGTTGAAGGGGGTATTGTTGCGTACGCCAGCCTCGAAGCCGGTTCTCACCCAGCTCCGTTTCGATCTGCGAAACTTCGTCACGCGACCCGTGAGGAACGATGAAGGGAAGATCGTGGATTATGTGATCACGTTTGTCGACTTGTTGGATTTGGCGTGGTGTCCGGCTTTTATGCAGCGCATGTGCTGTATAAAGCAGGTAAGGCCGGTTGAACCTTCCGATGAGGAGGAGGCGTGGTGGAAGATGCTGGAACCGTACATCTGTGAGGAAGACGACTCTGAGGTGACGCTTTTCTTGGAAGAACATTTTTCCAACAAATTCTGTATTGGATAGGATTTGAGACTTCTGCTCAAAGCCATGTTGAGACAACAGTCGCCCGTTCCGTAGCGTGATTACTAGCAATACCACAACGAGATCAATTTTCAAAAAGAATACTATTACATGCATTTGTACATTTCCCACAATTGACCCCTCTCCCTTGCCCACTATGCTCGAGTCCACCGCGTCACATCCTACCTAACACAGAATATCCAATTGCCGGCGTCCATTGCACCCCAAGCGTGTTCTGCGCCTGCACCAATAACCCATCCCGCCACAACTTAAAGGCTGTCTCACGGTCGTTCTGTTGCCATCCCCCGTTCGGCGCCGGCGGAGGGGGATGACCGAGGCAAATCTGCTCAAATTGGACCACATCCCAACAGAAGCCATGCTCCACCATACGGCCGGGTGCATACGAAGTGTTCGTCCTTGGACCCGTATCGACTGCACTAAGTTGGAGGTCGAGAGTGCAGAAACGCATCTCAGCATTCGCTGAGGCCCCTGTGTTGCTGCCTTGAACGTACAGATAGAGCTTGTACTCTCCGTCATCTTTTTCGTAGCCAGTCATGACGAGGTGGGGGTTCTGACGTGGAGCCTGTCCGGGTTGCAAAGTCGACATATTGATTTGGGAGTGGGTTTTCGGGTTGAGGTATTGACGAAATTAGGTATGCGGTGGTGTGTGCGTTGGAAGGGTTGCTGAAATGTTCGTTCGGTCGGTTGAATGTGTTGCTGAAATGTTCGTTCGGTCGGTTGAAAGGGTTGCTGAAATGTCCGTTCGGTCGGTTGAAAGGGTTGCTGAAATGTCCGTTCGGTCGGTTGAAAGGGTTGCTGAAATGTCCGTTCGGTCGGTTGAAAGTGATACTCTCCAATGTGTGAGGGATGTAGAGTGGATGATTTGGAAGTCCACCTAGAGGAAGAATTGCGCCTTTCATATACAGCACAGTACGGAGTTAACAAAGGTGTCTTAGCAAATAGTGTCCCGCAACCTGTCTCAACCCCTTATAAACAACAAAGGTGTCTTAGCAAATAGTCTCCCGCAATCTGTCTCACCCCCTTACAAACAACAAACGTGCGATGTTGTGGTCACGACCCAATTTTTCTCACCGGATCCCAGCAAACGATGTCATTTGACACGGTGGGCGAACATTCGACTGTCTCGTTCCTACCATAGGGTATGCGACATCATCGTCTTGAGACGTGCACAGGCTCCATGTCTTAGACGCAGCCAACCATACTCCATGCGGCCTGAGTGTACGGAAATCGTAGCTACTGCCTCTATTTGCAGCAGCGTCAGCTATAATGTATTCATAGTGTGTAAGATTGTACAAATGAAGATTTCGTTCGAAGCCCATGAATTCAAGGCAACTATCGAAACTGGATGGATACCGATCCAAAGACCAATTCTAAGTCAACTTTCGCAGCGGCGCTGAGACCCCACGACGGTCCGGCCGTGGCGCAAGGCAACAATCTCTGACCCATCCAAGGAAGAGCCAACAAAGTCATGTTGTTACACTCAAAGTCCCCATGAACAAGATTATTCAAGTGAATAAAGTTAAGTGTATAGGAGATCTCTTGGCACCATTGAAGTCGTTGATTAACGTTGGTTTCATGCTCTTGAAGATATTGGAGTATGCCCTGGTTACTGGCATACCCAAGGCGAATCCCAGTCTCAAATGGGTCAAATTCCAAAGTAATGAAGAAGGCCTTCATGTCCACCTTGCTGTGTGAAGCGCTCGTAGATATCCCTTTCATTTCGATGTTGGTGACAGCGTAATCGTCGGGATGGGGAAACTTTATGACTGTGCTGGAATCCAAGAAGACCAGACCAGAAGTTCCATATGCAACAATATCCTTAACGGTGCACCCGGTTGAAATGTTAAACTCCCGCACATCGGATCCCATCTCAACTGGGTGCGATGCGTTTTCAGGGCGTGGGTTGTGTAGAGGAGGCGCTGGAAGCAGCGGGGCAGTGCACGTGTCGTTAGTCATAGGAGCGTTACAGCCCCGGGCAACAGACGCTAGCCCTGTTTGGGACACCCGAGCACGTCTTAATAGATGTTTATAGATGCGCACCTACAGCTTTTGGTCTCCAATCGCGCCCCGCGCTTACACCATTTGCTCATGCCTCGCTGCTTGCCGGTTCGAGATCCAATGACAGCAGTGCTTCCCATCGCAGGCGAGTCAGAGTATGCGGAAGTCGGGAAACGGGAACCAGAAAACGGACACGAAACGTGGCCGAAAACTAGAAGCAAGTGCTACGTCTTGAATCATCTACCGCCACGAAGAACAAGATTGGTTGCAGCCGAAGTGCAAGCGTTCTTCCTCTCGTGAAGCTTGCTACCTCGTGACTGGCGGCAGTAGTGTGGTTTTGTTTGTATGGCTGCAGCCTCCGTCCGAGACCTTGACGTTGTCGTTCACCCTGGCGCACCGCCTGCGCAACCATCCAGTGCGGGCGATCACGCGTCAATCCTGAGGATCTTTAACTGTGCATTGATTGCATATCGCCAGGCTGGCACAAGCAACATTCTTCCTAGTGTGGCCATTTGGCGAAGCTCAGGCCGGATCCTCTATCTTTCGTTCCCCCCTTCTGCGTCATTTGTCCTCGGCCTCACCATCCACATGGAGCACGCCACACCACCCAGAAAGGGTCCCTAGTGCTGGACGTTCGCGCAATCACCTCGTTCCATGCTGTCATAGGCCGGGGTTGACGTGCTAGAGGTGCTAGAGGTGCTAGGCGAACGCGCAACAACGTGGTCCGCCGTTCGGCTCGACGACGGGAAGACCCGGTGTCGCCGCTGAGTAACCATATCCAGTGCTGCGCGTGAAAGCGCGCTTCTGTTTGTTCACCCAAGTAGGCGCAGAGCTGGTGAGGGGTCATGTTGGTCGAGATATAGTTGTGTGGGCGCTGGGTGAACGATGACGCGCCCAAAGGCCTCGGAGGGGGTCACATCACAAGCGTGCAAGCTTCACGGTGATAGAAGGTCACTTCAGCAGGACATCTACTAACAATTGAAATCATGATTCTTTATAGGAACCGAACCTACTAGCAGTGGGTGCTTCAGGCACGACGCCTTTGACTTGCTCCCCAGCCTTGACGCCCTCGTTCTTACCCTTGCCAGCTTTCCTCGCGGAGTGCAGCAGTACTGTATAGCACTGTCTTTTCCTCTATGACGCTCGACCTTTGCCTTTCGCGACTGCCTTGCTTTTCGCGACTGTCTCGCCTTTCGCGACTGCACTGCTTTTCGCGGCTGTCTCGCCTTTCGCGACTGTCTTGCTTTGTTTAGCTGTCGCATATTTCTTGTGTCGCTTCTGAGTCTGCTCCTCCTCCGAAATCTGGTTGGGACGTTTGGCGGAGGGTGTGTAATCCGAATGGTCCTCTGATGGGCTCTCAGATTCCTCCCAGCCCTCAGATTCCTCCAAGCTCGAAGCTGAACCGGTGGCTGCATCGCCGGTTGGTGCTTCAGCTTCAGCAGAGTGTGCTCTCATTCGCCCGCCTGATTGCCTCATCCCTCTGTTCTTCGCACCAGTCTCGTCCGTTCCTGTATGCGCGGAGTCCTTCTCGACAAGCCTAGAGATTGCCAATTATACACCAAGCATTGACTAGAGTCATATGGTCCTCTAGTCGGGCACCAGGACTAGGTGACAGGGCAACATGGCTGGTGTACATCTTGAAGGTACCATCATGATTAACCGATGTGATGGTAGACGCATTGTTGGAAACTGGTTCGTCCTGTCTATATGACAGCAGGCTTTGTATAGCTCTTGCTCCTAACGCACCATCGCAACAAGCCTGGCGTTTGGCCACGGCAGCAGACCCATCCGGCCCTTTAACTGCTAGGAAAAAAATTGGCAAGATAGGAAGCTCTGTCTGCGTCGAAGGGATGATCTGCTTGCTAAGCTCGTCGCGGACCTTTTGGCTAAGTTGATGGGGCCGCGCTCCATAGTAAATATTTAGGTTGCCTAGCTTGAGCGTGCTGTCCGTTAGAGGGTCGAGATTAGTGAAGGAGATTCCTCCTACACGGTATTTCGCATTCCTAATCTTGCCTTCAATGATAGGAATCACCAACTCAGACACATCTTTCTCTTTCCAGGCGCCTGTATCTGCGCGTACGAATTGTTCATAGTCCTCGTCGTTAAACCTAGATGGCGAAAGGGAAGGTCGAGGTCGTGCTAGCATTTGTTGGACTTCGTTCCAATTCTCTGGATTTTCTAGCGCAGTGCCATCTAAGCGTCCATCGCCATGGGGGTAAACGGCATTTTGGATGAGGTGTTGTTGAAAATCACGGTTATAGACCCCAGAGCTCGTGGTTTTTATCGTGGTCGAAGTAGTTGCGACACCCCGCTGTCGGCTCCGAGCCGACTGGCTAGCGCTCATTGTGTGATCGAAACGACGTGTAGGGTCGGGGTACTAGAAGAGTCAGCTTTGGTAAAGCCGGCAGGTGTTTTGCGATACATACGTTGCGGAGGTCTGACAGATCCCACCTATGAACGACGGATCGGCCCGGGGATCTGTGCTACCCCTCATCAGCTTCGCGAATAAAAAAGTCCGTCACATCCTTCGACACGAGGCGTGAACCTCTAATACCCGGCCACTTGGGCCCCTCCAAGGCTACTATTCCCGTCACTACTTTTGTTGACCAACCTTGAACCCGGCAATCACCGCTACGTCTCCGACGTAGTTTTTCGCTCCGTGCCAATGGCGCAGAGCTATCGGGCCCTAGCAAACTTCCCGCTTGTGGGTCCGCCTTGGAGCGTCCGCAATGACTGAATCTGTATCAGCAATGTCGTCCGTCTGGGCGCTGGCCTTCCCTCTTCTACATCCCATCCCGACTCGAAACAGCAGAAGGTTTATCGAAGTTGTTGCCCGTGTCCTCTCGCACCATGGCCGATCCAGAGATTGAACTTCCAATGTCGCCATCCCAATTGCGCCTCAGCAACAACGCGCCGGGAATAAGCAACTCCTCAACGGGCCCGGAAGACGCATCTCCTCTGACATTGGCCGACCCCACTTCAAGAACAGCGTCTACCGACTTCGAAGAAAAATTCAACGAAAAGAGCGACCAAGAGGAACCTTCGGAAGATGAAAGGCCAGGATCCGGAGAGATCGTTTATCATTACCTCACCTTTTCAACAGAACTGCCGCATCCGACCTCAATATACCCTTCGAGAGAGGGACAGGATGCGCCTCCCGAGCTACCGGAGCTGAAGAACTTTGAATGTCCTTTTGATTGGCCCGAAAAGAGGAAAAATTTGATCATCTGGGTCGCATGCGTTATCACCGCATTGACGGCGTTCACGGCTGGGGCGTATAGTCCTGGCATAGGGCAGATGACCGCGGAGTGGCATGTGAGCAATGTCGCAGCTCTGGTAGGCATCACTATGTTTACAGTTGGTGGGTATCCCTTTTTGCTTTCTATTATGCACTAACCATCAAAAGGCTTTGGAGTAGCGCCCATGGTTCTTGCACCTTTTTCAGAAATCAACGGACGGCGGCCCGTGTTCATCGCCTCGGGCATTCTCTTCGTGATATGCCAATTGTGCACCGGGTTGACTCAGTCTTATGCCGGTATGCTGGTGGTTCGCTTTTTCGCCGGAGTGGGAGGGTCAACTTTCTCCACCATGGGTATGTGGACTTTCGAACAAGAAACAACTTGCTACCAAGCTCTGTGGCTAACGGGTTATAGTCGGAGGGGTTGTCTCAGACATCTACCACACAGCTGACCGCAACACCCCGATGGCGCTGTTCTCCGGTGCCGCTCTCTTCGGCACAGGTTGTGGTCCCCTAGTCTGCGGGTTCATTGCTCAGAACACCACATGGCGCTGGATCTTCTACATGCAGACCATTACCTGCGGCACCATGGTAGCTCTCATCTGCGTCGTCTTCAAAGAAACTCGTGGCTCCGTCCTTCTGAGTCGAAAGGCCAAAGCTCTCAACAAGTGGTACGAAGCGCGGGAAGCAGCAGGCTACTACGGCTTCAACGCGCCATACACTATATCGTCATCAGAGAAGAAGAACACAGTGAGCCAAAGGATACGGTGGAAAGTTGCGTCCGACGAAGAGCGCGCTTCGCTCACGAAGATGATCAGCATCTCGCTCGTCCGGCCCTTCCACCTCTTGTTCACCGAACCAGTGGTCTTCTGGTTTTCGCTTTGGGTAGCTTTTTCCTGGGCGGTTCTGTACCTCACGCTGGCTGCTATACCGCTTGTCTTCCAGCGCAATCATGGCTTCAGTCTGCAGCAGGCAAACGCCGTGTTCTCGGCCATGTGCGTCGGCGCTATACTTGCGACCATTCTCTCTATCTATCAGGAGAAGGTTGCGAAGAGGTACGGCAAGCTGGCGAATACGCCGGAAGGGAGATTGTACTTTGCGTGCGTGGAAAGCGCCCTGATGCCGATCGGTTTGTTCATGTTCGGTTGGACGTGCTTTCCGGATATCCACTGGATTGTTCCCAGCATTGCTATTACTCTGGCGACCATGGGCATCTTCGCAATCTATCTCGCCGTGTTCAACTACCTCGCAGACACATACCATCGTTACGCAAGCTCGGCGCTTGCTGCACAGTCCTTCTGCAGGAACATGCTCGGTAAGTTGTTATCCATCAGTGTTCTTGGTGTGACAGGACTGACATCATATAGGCGGCGTCTTCCCGCTCATAACGACGCAAATGTACAACCGGCTTACTTTTGGAGGCGCGAGCTCTCTGCTCGGTGGCATTGGGACGTTGTTGACGCTCGTGCCTTGGATACTAGTGTTTTATGGGCCAAAAATCAGAGCGAGGAGTAAATTTGCGAGCGAAATCATGGACACGACGAGCTGATGGACAGTGTACGATACCCCTGGAGAAATGTGATGAAGGCGTCGATGCAACGTTTTTTTGGTGGGCATATAGCATCTAGGAAAAGATAGAAAGCTGTTCAATAGACTACAACGAAATCATAACATGGTACACAATGATATTCAACTCGATGATGAGATGGCAGTCTGGGGTAATGCAGGGTTCACTATGCCAAGAGATATCGCGACCTCGCATGTTGCGGACAGCTAACCGTCGACCAACATCGCAAGATGGCCCCACCAGAAGGCGCCGACGCGTCTGCCGCACTCACAACGGACCCAGAGAGCCCAGAATACATCCCCAAGCCCCTCGATGCGGCTACAAAGAGCAAGATGCCACCGCCGGAAACAAAAGAGAGCATGCGGATCCGGCGATGGGTGATCTTCTCCTTCTGGGCCGTCCTGGCTGGTTTGGGGCTGCCCATGTGGTATAAGACGACGGCCATCTATCGCGCAGACCTGCCGCTGCAGGACATGTCGGATTGGGCTGATGGCAAGGTAGCCTGCCCCCGCTCGTCGCTTTGGAGCATGCCTAACCACTCGTAGATCTGTCGACCTGCCTTCCCCGTCCGTGTTGCAGTCGAAGCACCGCGAGAGGCACCCGACATCCACAACCTCGTTCGAGCGACGCAGCATGCCATCGACGATCTGAACGAGTTCTCTGCCCACCATCTGCGCCTCATACCCGCGGACCCGCCGCTCGCAGCGAACGCCTCGCAGCAAGTCATAATTGATGGGACGAGCAATACCAGAAGCGATGAGGATATAGCGCTGTTGGTCCGGCTGATAGCCGTGGAAACAGGGGAGACGCCTCGGTCGCACCTCCAGCCGTACTCGCCCACTCTGGACGTCTACTACGCTGCGAACCAGATCCCTTCGTCGTCCTCGGCAGGCTCCCCACTTGCGACCTACCTGGCGCGCGAACTGCACAACATCTTTGCTGAGGAACAGGCTCAGTTGTCGTATCTACTGTCAAAATCCTCCAATGCTCATGACACCAAGTGGAAGTCGTTGTCCGAGGAGACGGTCGCCGAACTCCAGCGTCAGTCGACACGGGTGCTCAAGTACGCGCCTACATACCACTTGACCTTCTCGCTGTTCACGCCGACCTCCGTACCTTCGGCCTGGGACATCGAAGCAGCCTTGAGGCAATACCTGGCACCCTTGCTCGAGTCCTTTTCGACCATCAGCAACTTCACTATCGATACCCAGGTCCAGCTCTACGCAAGCTTCTCCCCGTCCATCCGACAACCCGATTACGATGAGGAACTGATGGCTTGGACACTGCGCAAGGAAGATCTTAGTGGATTTATCAACGCTGCCGAGTGGCCGCTCAGCCCTAGCATCGGCGAGGGACCTACGGTGAACTTCGCTCTGTACGTCCCGGAGCAAAGCCAGTCGCCGCTCCTTGTCAAGGAGAATGCTGCGAGTAGCTGGCTGGTGCCGCAGTGGGGCGGTGTCGCCATACTCAATCAAGTATCTTCAAATGGTGCAGCTACGCCATCCATCCTAACCAAGGAATCCCTCGCCCCGGCCATGCAGACCTTCTCTAAGCAGCTCATATCGCTGTTTGGGCTACCGCAAACCCCAGCCTCACTTCCACTCCGGATTTCGGCTCTCACACGGGTGCGCGCTACATCTCTCATATTTTCAGCGTCCTCTACTCTGGGCGCTCTTGCGCAGGTCTATCAAAAGATGCCTTCCATTCCGGTTCCCGACTCGGTCGCCAAATCGGTCGAACTCACCTTGACCCACCTTCAGCAAGCATGTGATCGTCTTCACGATGGCCGTTTCCAGGACGCCTTGAAACATGCAAGGATTGCAGAAGCCCAGGCGGAGAAGGCGTTCTTTGAGCGCTCCATGGTTGGGCAGGTTTACTTCCCGGACGAGCACAAGTTTGCTGTTTATATGCCTCTGCTTGGACCTATAGCCGTGCCCTTGGTCATGGCAGCTTTGAGAGAAATTAAGAGCGTGGTCGCGGCGTTGAAGAGAAGATGAGATGGAGTGGGGATTACCCTTCCAGGCACAGCTATAGCAGAGCTTTTGGGAGGCAACAGTCTCGAGTAACTTGACTCCCTTATGGAGATCCGAGTTAGACGCCTTGTAGGCAAGGAAAGCCCTCGCGAACGAGACGAAACAAACCCCTCATTGGGGTCAAATCGACTCCGAGGGCCTCCGCATGAGCAGACAACCCCCACTATACATGTAAAAGGTACTTCTGTACGTAGCTCGGTGATGCGAACCGGGTCTTCCCGGGCATCCGATGAATTACCAATTGTTTCCCAACCACTATTTCGGAATGCCAACACCGAGTCCAACATACCCTCTCACAAGCTTTCAAGGCTTGTTACCCCTACGTCTAGACCTCTGTAAAAGGCTAGCAGGTCTACGGATGTGAGTTGGGTGTGTAGCCCCGCTGCGGGGTAGCTCCAATCAGCTCAACACTACTACATCCGAACCGTCTTCCGATCCGCCGCGGTGCATACACCGCTATACTCCAATGGCAAGCAACCATAGTCGGAAGCCGTACGAAGCAAGCTCATTGCCTTGCCCCTCGAGACTAGATTACAATTAGATAACAATCGCTGGTCTATTCACTCTAGTCGCATGTGTCGACTCTTTTACAATAAGATCCATGATTCGATTGTTCCGTCTCAGGGGACCCGTTGACATCCTTCAGTCTGGCCAATTTAGCTTCTCTGTGTAAGTCCGGATCGGGTGGCGCGGTGCCCTCTGCTGTGGCCCGGAGTATAAGAAACACCTCGCCTGCGTATCACCCCGGCTTGTCCTGCTTCGGCTACCCCTCCTTCCCCTACTCTGCTGTTTTGCTTCTTCACTATAGATGGTCAAGTGATTCTCTACTATGCCGCTCTCAACTCAAGGTGTGGACAACGTGAAGGCGGTGTTGGATGGAGTGACGACGGAAGGCGCGACGGGCATCAATGGCCTCGTTTTCATTGCTGTTGATCGGAAGGGCGAGACGCTGGTTGAGCATGCGTCTGGGACGAGGAGCGTGAGCTCGGAAGAGAAAGTGGATATGGATACGACATTTTGTAAGCCTCCCGTTTCCGTCTTCATGTCGTCATGCGAACATCGGGTTAATTTTACTTTCTCACAGGGATCGCATCCATGACCAAGATCGTGACCACCATCGCTGTCCTCCAGCTCGTCGAAGCCCAGAAGATCCCTCTGGACGACGCGGACTTCATCAGTAAACATGCCCCGGAGATTACAGCTAAACTCGTTCATGCCGATGGCGTGAATGGCGTCAAGCAAGAGAGAGGTGTTACGATGCGGATGCTGTTGGCGCATACGGCCGGGTTCGCATATAGTTTTCTTGATCCGAGGGTTGTGGGCATCGATGAGTTTGTAGGGGACGAGAGGCATATCTTTGATAGTCCTATGGTGAATCAGCCGGGGGTTATATGGGAGTACGGGGTATGTATCGTCTCTCGTTGCGTTTCAAAAAGGAGGTGGCCGTTGTTGCCGGTTGAGGCTTGGACGTTGAAGTGGAAACAGTGAACTGACACATGCACAGATCAACATAGACTGGGCCGGCATTGTCCTCGAGCGCGTAACCGGGCAAAAGCTAAACGACTACTTCCAGTCGCACATCTTCCAGCCCCTCGGCATAACCAACACAACCATGTTCCCCACTGCGGAGATGCAAAAGAACATGGCCCACATGCACCAACGCGACCCAACCACAGGCGCCATCTCTGAGCGCGACCATCTCTACCGGAATTCCTGCGCGCAGAACACCAAGGAAGACCAGCAGCGCTTCTTTCATAGTGGAGGTGGGGGGTTGTGGTCGAGTTTGCCCGAGTATGTCAAGGTGCTAGGAATGTTGTTGAACGATGGCGTCGGACAAGCGACAGGGAAAAGGGTGTTGAAGAAAGAAACAGTGGATTTGATGTGGGAGAATCAGATACCGAATCAGTACGTCCGCCCATCCTCCTCTCTCCCCTCTCTCCCCTTTACATCACCTAACCATCACTAACAGGCCCGACTTCGCCCGCAACTTGCAACCCCCAGCCAACGCCCTCCTCTTCAACCCGAGCCCCGAAATGTACCCCCAAGAAGGCAACCCACCGCAGGGCTGGGGCCTGAGCATGTTCCTGACCATCGCCCCCGGAACGACGGGGCGCGGCGCGAATACGGGGTGGTGGGCGGGGCTTGCGAATTGCTACTGGTGGGTTGATCGGGAGAAGGGGGTCGCTGGTGTGATTGGAGCACAGGTTCTGCCGTTTGGGGATGGGAAGGTTGTTCCTGCTTGGGTGGGGGTGGAGAAGGCGGTTTATGATGGGTTGGAGTGAATGGGGGGGAGTGCTGGGGATTGGTTTGTCTTGTACTTTGTGTTGTGGGCTGAATGTTCATGTGGGGTATCTTTGTATCTTGGAGCTCGTAGAGAGTAAGTATGTTCATATTAAGTAAATCAGAGTAGCAAGTCTTCCGCGCTTCTCAGAGTGTCACTGAAAAGTATGTGGGCGACCTGAGGGTTGGCCGGAGGAAGCGGTGCGGCGGCTGCGGCAGGGATGAGGGACATGTTGTTTGAGGATGAACATGTGGATAAAGGATGAGTACAATAAATGAGATGAGATGAACATAGTGGTGGAGGTGAGATTGCTCGAAGATATGGTTGCTGAGGCGGCGGAGGTGGATCGTGTGGTCATCGACAGTGAAGGGAAATCATAGAAAGACACTACATGATCTACTACTAAGCCTTGTATTGGGAAAGAAGATTCAAACGTCGTTAATCACGGTTGATTGTACATTGGCTCGCTTTGGGCGGGTCTTGCACATGGGTACGACTTCAGCGCACTGCGTTAGTGTTCCGGCAAGAACAACAAACGCTTCTCACATTTGTTCACAGGGATGTACTGGTTCGGGGGTAAGAGTGGACTTTCGTATCGCTAAATCAGTGGTCTTGTACGCAGCAAGCAGATACTAACCACAACCACTCTTTCACCCTTTCGCTACCAGTCTTTATACCAAAACCAAAACACAGATAAATCTCTTCTTCACTATCATGTTATCCTCTGCTCCAAGACTCAACATGCATCCACCACGAGTGGTAGCTCCATCCCATATTACTGTAGATAGAGAAGAGCAAAGGCGGCCACTTCATCACGAGATCAGACCGGGGAACAACGAAGGACCAGCTCAGCAGCAGCAAATGGCAGTCGATGCGGATACGGAGTCTGATTATGGAAACAAGAACGGAGACATGAGCATCTTGGGGCCCGCGACGATTGCCGTGCTACCCACGCTACAGGAGGCACATGACCAAACCACACGAGACGCATGGCCAACAGCTCAGACCGCACCACCAACTCCATCAATTACATCCATTCTCACACCCACCACCTCGATCCCATCTCTACCACGAACACAAAATACCCAGACCGATCCCGCAACCCCTCCGCAACCGAACGCCCGCGTCGCCACCCACTCCCTAGCCCCCTCCATCTCTACGGAGTCCAACCCGGCCGCCATACACTCGAAGATCTTCTCAAACTTCGGCGCAGTAGACTATCTCGCTGAGATACAGCCCCTCTACAGCAATAGATTCGGCATTCCCGGGTACGCGCCGCCTACAATAGCAGAACAAGGGTCAGTAAGAGGCTTCCTGATTCTCCCTAGAATCCTTCCTGCAGAAAGACTTCGAACAGGACACCGAACTTGAGCTCAGTTTGCTCGGAAAGACGGCGAGAGGCGAAATATGTAGTGCATACTGGATCAACTGAGGGAGCAGTAGGTCAAAGTGAGCACGATGTTGTTACATATTTTTGAAGCCTTTGAAAGCTTCGAGTAGTATATCATCAGGTTCTCCCCTGGACCTGATATGGATACATAGGAAGATTCTTAGCTGCGGAGCGTGCTTTCCCTAGTTCGTGACAAAAGATAGGAGGCGCATATCGACCATTGTGGAGGTATTCAATGATGGCGAACTTCATTCCCGCGTGGAGCTTTTCGAAAGACATGGCGAGTGAAGTATTCCGACCGTAGCTGTTTTGATCGTGGTTGGCCTTCCCCGTGGTGTAGGCAGGGTGAGTCAGACGAGTCACTCAGCATGAGGGGACCGACAACGATGCTGTTGAGATGGTCACTGTAGTGGGCGCTGGGTGAGTGTTGGAGAAGTGGGATTGGAGTTGTGTAGGAGGAAGGGCGAGAACGTAGCAACGGAATTCACCCTCATCTCTTTCCAGTATGCTTTCGAATTGATACACACGAGAAGATTCAACGCAATCTTGGACTCACTCACTTTTCCCCCCAGCCCCACAACCTCTACTGCCTCCTTTTCTTCTCGCCTTCTCGCCTTCTCATTCCCACCGCCTCGCGACCCCAACATGGCTCCCTCTTTCGCCGAGTAAGTAGCTCTCGAAGACGCCCTCAATATAACTGACCTCGCAGGCACCTGCACACCATGCCTTCCACCTTCATCATCGGCGAAGGCGAGGTCCCAGTGTATGCCCATAGCGGCGTCATCGCCGCCCTCTCACCCCCACTCGAACGTCTGATCAATGGCCCCATGGCAGAAGGCACGACGGGCAAAGTCATCTTTCAAGCGCTCGAAGTTGAAGACTTTGACCGCATCTGCGAGTTCGCATACCGCGGAGATTACACCGTCCCCAAGCCCGCCACGTTCGACAAAGAGGACGTCAATCCTAGAATAGCGAGCTTGAAGTATGAGGATCCGGTGGGAAGCGTCTACCACGATTCAGAGGCAGACGACTACGAGGTACCAGGCGGTGGTGATTCAGAGCCCAATGACGCGGCGATCGGCCATCTTCCGGGGTACTTCAGGACAAAGAAGTACCCACTGGTCGGCTGGACGCGCAAGCAATTCGCTCGGATTGCGGCCATCGAATCGAATAGTCACTGGACGCAGGACTTTGCCCCCGTCTTCCTCGGCCACGCCCGCCTCTACACCTTCGCCCACATGTACATGATCGCCGAGCTGCGCAATCTGGCTTTGCACAAGCTCCATCGAACACTAATGTGGTTCACTCTCTACGGCTCGGGTTGCTCCGCCATCGTCGAGCTTGCGCGGTACGCTTACTATCCCGACTTTTTACCGGGCCGTCAGGAAGGGCAGATCGATCAGCTGCGGCAGTTGGTGGTCGAGTTCGTGCTGCTGAATGTCGAGCACTTTATTCAGGAGGACTTGCATCGAGATCTGCTGGGTCAGGGCGGCGAGTATGCGGCGGATCTGCTGGACATGATGGCCAAGTGGCGGTCGGGATGATGGTCGTCATCAGTGGGTCAGCAGATTCGGTCTTGATCGGCTTCGACGCTTTTGATGCCGAAAGCTGGTGTTGGTGCGATGGGTCTACTGTCAAAGGCCGATGTGGTCATCCCACAAATGTTAACAAACTTCTGGCCTAGTATTGTAAGCTCACAAACTCGCAAAACCGTAAGGAACATGCTACAACGGCACCCGAAATGAATGAACATCATGTTGAATATATTTCAACACACCGACGACTACAGTGAACGGAGACAAAAGTACAATAATACGAACACAGTGATAAACCCTACTAGTAGTAAGAGTCCAGATTTTCCGGGAATGTCCCACGCCCAAGACCACCCCAAACCGACTCAAATCAACGCCGAAACCCGCAAACGCCCAAGCGCCGCGCTGTGCGGTATGCCCTTTCTCAAACTCCAATCTCCAGTCTGCAAAAGTATGCACAAAACCCAATCACTGCTGCTGAGGAACTTGCTGCTGAACCTGCAGCGGAACAACCCTGCCAGCATCCACAATGATCTGCTCATCAAGTCGCGCCCCAGTATCCCCGTACTCTAGTCTCTTCCACGTTGAAATGCGCGCTTGATTGGTATCGACCTCGAAAAGTCGGAGGCGGCGGATATATCCATTGTAACCGCCGTAGCCACCAAAGCCGCTTCCACCAGCGTAGCACATCCAGAGTTGGTCTTCGCCGGATTCCACGTCTTTGGAGAGCATGCAGTAGTCGTTCGCGTGGTCGTGGCCGCAGGAAACGGCTTTGACGTTTTGTTCAACAAGGGCGTCTCTGAAGTGGGTGTTGAAGCCGGGAGCTGTCACGACTTCTTTCCAACTGCCCACGATCGAGCTTTGTCTGTCGCGGTACTCTGGGAGTGGAATGTGAATGAATGCCATGTTGAGATGAGTGTGAGTGTAGCGGCTGTGCGACTCTTTCAGACTCTCGGCGGCGTTCTTGAACCAACCGATTTGACTGGGCTTGATCCAGTCATAGCCTTTGAACTTGGCTTCGTCAGGCGAATAGGCGTGGGTATCGAGGAAGTAGAGCGTGATGGCGGAATGCTTGTTGTTGCCCTGAGCCAGTACCTCAACATAGTAGTTGCCGACACCATCGATTTGGTTGGAGCCGGCCTCGGACAACGAGTAGGGAAGAGATTCGTATAATTGCATCTGGGTGTGGCGAGAAAGGACGCCTTCGTCATCGTGGTTGCCGAAGATGGCGGCATACGGGATCTTGCGCTCAACAAGGATCGCGACAACCTTAAACAATGCCTGTGTCCGTCAGCATATGAATCCGAGAAGCATGGGGAATGAGCTAACGCTTGGAACGTCTGGCGCAGTGTCGCCGTTGACCTGGTCACCAGAAAGCACAACAAGGTCCGGCTTCTCCTCATCCAGTACCCTTTCCACAAACTCGAGCGTCCTGGGGTCGGCTTCACAACGGCCGCCATTCAGCTCTTTTGGCTCTGGGTCTCTGCATTTACCTAGGCCAGTGCTGAGGTGTAGATCAGAGAGCTGCATAATCTTGAATTTGCCATCTTTTCGGATCCTCGGTATGGGCTTCTCAAACGTCTGTGGCTGTCCCCTCCGAATGCTCAAGCGCGGCTCCTTGTTGTCGCTGCCTGTGTCTAGGCGCAGTGCTCCACTTGGCACCAGTTCCCAGCCGGGACGAGGTTCAACGGCATCCGCACCGAACAAGATGTCCACGGCCGTGACGCTCCTCTTCGAATCGCTCGCATGGCGCTTGGCCGACCGCTTGATCCACACACCGGCGGGTCGAGACTCCCACTTTTCTTTGGCCTGAGACTTGTCCCCTATAGCCGGATCAAGCTTTCCCGTCCGCACATCCACGATGACCTTGTCCTCATCCGTGAGCTCCTCCTCCTTCTTGCGCCGTATGTGTACATATGCCTTGGAGACCCACCCCGAGCTCAGGTAGAGATCCTTCTCCACCCGATGCCATTTTTCCTGGTCCAGCTGGCACTTTGCGAGGGGGTTGAGCGAGGAGCACGTCTGCACGGTGATGTCGGTGATGATCAGGCCTTCGTGGTGGAGCGGGAGGTGGTTGTGGATCGCCTGGGGGAGGACGCGGTATCGGTTGTCTAGAAAGAATACGAGGAGGAAGACGACTGACACCAGCAGACCAAGCTGCACGCCCGCGCGCACCTAGAGTAACGTCAGAGCCTGTGTGGAAGCGCACACGGTGTTGTGACGTACGAGTCGGCGGGTCATCATCATGTGTCGGGAGACCTCCGCAACCCGGGAGGACGATGTGGCATCAAGCCGCAGCTAGTATAGGTACAGAAGAATAGCTCAATATGGTCGTAACGATGCCGTCGACATAGCGTACGCGGGAAGAATGTGCTCGTGGGAAGCGATAGTACGGGGAGCGCAAGGGCGCAGAGCTGCATGCAGGCCATGTCTGGTCGTTCTGGCCTTAGCTTTAGCGTGCGTGCAGCTGCTGGCTGGGGTCGTCTCCTCCGCTATGGGCCGCGGCCATGCTCCCGCACTCCACTCCACCCTCGCTCTGCTGTAGGAGCGATGCGCAACACTCGTGTAGTAACCCGCGCACTTCCAGCGACTGCGACGAAGCCGCTGTCTTCATCCGCTAGATGCTTTGCGACGAGCCCCCCCGGCCTGCGTGCATTTCAAGGCAAGCGCGTTGCCCCGCCGCCTCCCCAGCCCTGTCGCTCACGACCCCATAGAAGGCGACGTAGTGCTCCTCCGGGACAAGAAGAACACACACCATGAAGGCACGCTGCTGAAACTTGCCCCGTCCAAGAAGATCGTGACCCATCGGGGCTTCATACCGCACGCCGACATCATAGGCAAAGAGCCGCGACAGATCGTGCTGTCCTCCAAGGGCTCGTCATACCGCATACACGAGCCCACGTTAGCAGAGTATGTCCGGCTTACTCCGCGTCTCGTCACTCCAGTGCGTTTCCTGCCATTGAATACATGACCGAGTCTAGTCGAACGAAAGAGCTCGGACTGACAGCGAGTAGATATATCCGTCCGACACGAACCTCATAGTATCGCTCCTTGATATCCATGTCGATAGACCTTCCGGTCTTCCCGACGACAGTCCGCCTCTGGAGATCCTCGAAGCTGGCACCGGACATGGAGCTCTGACTCTGCATCTCGCCCGTGCCATACATGCGGGGAACCCACCGGTGCCGAAGCTACCGTCCTATACAAGCCCAGTCGAAGAGGCCGAAGACCCAGTCTACCAAGGAGACTCACTATCTGATCTTCAGGATTCTACCCTGGAATCGTGGAAGCAGAGCCGTCGCGCCATTGTACACACGCTAGACATCTCCAGCAAGCACTCCAAGCACGCTAAGAAGATCGTCGAGGGGTTCAAGGGCGGCATGTACGCCGGTAACGTCGACTTCCATGTGGGAGATGTGTCTCCTTGGATCGAGCAGCAAAAGGCATCGAGAAAGACTGACGAGCCATTCCTGTCCCATGTCTTCCTGGACATGCCCAGCGCCGACCTTCAATTGGCTAATGTAGCACCAGTGCTGCATGTAAACGGCATCCTCGCTGTCTTCAACCCGAGTATCACCCAGATTGTTGATTGCGTTGAGACCATCCGCAAGCACAAGATGCCCTATCTTCTCGACCAGGTCATTGAACTTGGAGCGGGAACGATCCGAGAATGGGATGTGCGAGCTGTGAAGCCGCGCGCAACAACGAAGGATGCGGAGGAACAGGCGCCAACGGCATCAGAGTCTGCAACGGCCGAGGTAGCGGTAGACGCAGTCAAGGGAGAAGAGGCTAGAGATGAAGAGCTGGCAGAGGATCTTGCCAGACACGAGGGAAAATGGGCAACGGTCTGTCGGCCGAAGGCAGGCCAGCAGGTCGTTGGTGGTGGCTTCCTGGGCCTTTGGCGCCGTATGGAGAAGCCCGCGTCTACCGCCGAAGCATAGCTTGTATCGACGAACGTGTATAACAGTGTACAATACAGCAGTCTTTCTCTGGCCGTCTCAGAGAGCCAATTACCAATATCGGTCCTTTCTCCGCCTGCTTCGCTCTTGACCAGTGTACCGCTGCGATGCGCTCAGGGGTCGGATTGTGCCGCTGTGCTCAGAGAAGTCCTGGTACATCGTTCCACCAAGAACGTCCTTCATAACCGGCTCGGATTGCTCGAAGAAGACGAGGTTTTGTGGCCAAGCTCTTCTCCCAGCCCGCTCATACCTGGAGTCCTCCCTCGCCCTATCAACATGAAAATGTGAGCTGAACCCACGCAGACAAAAAGAAGGACCAAAGTCTGTGCGACAACATTCGTACGCCTGGCCTACCAACTTCCACATAGCACAGCTAGTGGTGGCGTGTTCAGCCTTCACAAACTCCGCCTTCGACACCACGACCGAGGAACTCCGTTGCCGTCACCGTAGCACATAGCGATCACAAATGCAGCACCTTTCCGAGACGTCTTTGACGTGGCCAGTTAGTATCATGTCTCAAAATCTGCTTGACCACCTCGCAGAAGTATAAAGAAGTCTCCTCGTCCCCCTCTCGGTACTTGTCTCTCCACTCTGCTCCTTACGTCCCCTTTAATCTACGCCTCTCGATACTTCAATCTTCAATACTTCGACCTTCGATACTTCAACCTACGACCTCCTCCTTCCATATCGATCATCAAGATGCACCTCTCCCTCGTCCTCGCCTCCCTCCTCTCCCTTACCTCGGCCGCAGCCCTCGTCCCGCGGTCGCCATCACCTGGCGATCCACCACCAGCCTGGCGTCGCGATGGGGAAGCTGCCTTGATCGCGGCGGATGTGAAAAACGTACGTATAGACTAGTTGCTCCTCTTACCTGAAGTAAAGGCGCGAGCTAATGCGCACGTGCCGGTCCCTCCAGTGACCGTGATACGGGGCTATTGTTGGTAGAGCAAGGTTGTTCTGCTCGGATCTGTTGGCGTAGGGTGGGGTTGAGGTTTCTCCTTGCTGTTGGATTCTTTCCAAAGCCTGGAAACGCAGTAGACAGCATCATGTGTCGCGCGTTCTTACGCCCTCTGTTGGGCACCTGTCATTTCAGCTTCGTTCCGTTGGCTTCAACAGTAGTTCGTGGACCGCGGACGCTTTCGAGGCGCGCCATGCGACTGCTCGTTGGCACGAATATAAAATCCAATATAGTCCTTCCCTCATTCATCTCTCCTCTCCCATCACCATCATCACTGTCGTTACCTCGGGCGCAGCCGTCATTCCGCGCGAAGATCAAGCATGTCCATTAGCGCTAGGGCAGCCTCTCTGCTGCCAACTGGGCGAATCTTTGCTCGTGTCCAATGGATTTCAGACGTGTAGATGATCGCTTGCATCATGGAAGTGGATAGGAGCTAATGTGCACTTTTAGCTGAGTCGGATTTGACTGCTGCACAACTGCGCGATTTTTGTACAGAAAAAGGCCTAGACGCGAGGTGTTGCCCTGTGATTTCTGGGGGAGTAGGGGGTTTGGTTGCTTTGCTCCGGTAGTGTAAGGTAGGGGAGAGTTTGGCGTGGTACTTGTACTGCTACAACGGGGAGAAAAGTCGGTGGACTAGGCTAGCAGTTTAGTTGTTGTGCTACAATATGCATTTCTCCACTGCTTTACTGAATGGGAGTATGGAGGTATCAAGATGTGATACCTTTTTTGAGACTCGTTCGAACGACGAGTCTCCAGCCTCCAAGCTTTGTGTCACTGGTGAGGTATCATGGCGGTTCCGTCGCCTTCACGTCAACGTCGTGTGCAGCAATCAAGACGTGCCACGTGATATTGGCGTCATGGTGCCCCGCGGCAAGCTTGGAGAGCTCTCGTCCAGCAGATGGCTTCTGTCGCTCAGCACTATCGTTCGGATAACAACGGTTTCTCAAAATGGCAGCGAACGGGTGAGGTGTCAGAGCTGCTGCAGGTGCTGATTGGCCCAATGCCTTTTGGCCGTGCGCGCATCGCGCATCGCGCTGTCAGTGGCCATGGGCGATGCTTTAAGACGACCGCCCATCACCTTTCCCCTTCGGCACCCCACCTCTTCCTCACTCCTCCGACAATGAGTGGCGCGGGTGAGAACCGGTAAGCTTGCATCGACAATCTTGTGGCCAGCTTCATCTTCTGACAGACGTGCGCAGTAGCTGGTCGCGACCTCAGGGAGGACGGGGCAACCGCAACTCGGGCTCCAACACGCCCAACAAAGAGGGCGGGCGGCAGCAGGCCATGGCGGCGCTCTCGGGCAATGCGTGGAGCGCAAAGGGCAAAGCTGCGGGTGGCGCCGACAGAGGACAGGCGCCCGTGCAGCCTGCCTCTGCTTCTGCCTCTGCCTCTGCTTCTGCTCAGGCCGACCAGCACGTTCCCGTCAAAGAATTTAATGCTGGCGAGGTCAAGGACTTCTTGAAAAAGAGTGCGTTTGGTTCTAGCTGTCGATTTGGGCGCGTAAAAGGCCCGAGCTGCTGCTTTCGTCCCAGAAGCTCTTGCTGACATGGTCCCCAGGATACCTTGAGAGCGTTGGAGGTACTTCTCCCTCGAGCAACGGCCCCGCTGCGAACAACGGAGCTAACCGCGCACCCAAAGACCAATCGTCGGTGTACCACAAGGTCCAGGGCGACTCGGTGGCAAAGCGGAGCAGCGGTGCGTGGGGCTCACGAGGTATGTGTCAAAGCAGCAGCAGCACTGGCGCACAAGACTAACACGCACGCAGGCAACATGCCACACCTCATGCCCAGCGGGCAGGACTTCTTTACCCAGCTGAAGAAGCAGCTGGCGAGCCTCGAGAAATCGTCGTAATCGCGTTGCGCCAACCACACGATCGAATTCAGCGGCATCATATAGGGCATTGTGGGCGTTCACGGGTCGCATTTTGGCTGTTATGGTGGTCGGGCTGGTGCGCAAGGAAGAACGTGTACATCATGGCGCACCACAGGCCCAGGCGTTGGCGGATTCAGCGTTTTCAATCCACGGTAGCAAGGGATACCCATCTGGTTTCTCGTTGGACAATGGTCATGTTGAAAAAGTACGGACGGTTCTCGGCAGCTTTAGCTCTTCGTGTCCATAGTTGCATTCAGTCGGCGGTGACTATTTTTGAAAGCCGTTGCTCCGTCAGCACGATGTTTGATATGGCACTGTGCTGTCTAATAACGCGGTTGTGATGGACACCCCGGCAGGGGCCGAGTGAATTGCTAGGATGTGCTTTCCTGAGACGCGGAGACAGACAACCATCGCGTTGTTTCCATGACAGGCCGCCCCTCTATTCTCTACTCGCACCAACACACGGCTGCACACCCGCACTTCACTATTCGTTCCGCACGCAGCCATACCCCCTCGCTCGATATTGATAGGCATTGCAGTCTGCAGCGGGCCGCCAGCCATCAGCCTGCCTCACCGCCGCCCGTCGCATTCGCTCCGCAGTTCCCCAGGCCAAGCCCAGCCAACATCGTCACAATTCCGACGCCGGTACCCACTCCACGCCAACGCGCTGCTTTCCCTTCCTCACGGCCCGCAAACTCTACCGACGGCCGCTCGGGACCTACTCGAGGCATCGGTGCGCCGGAAACCCGTTTCGCCAAAGTCCTAAACCCTCCGCAAACGGATGCGCTCCCCCGGCAACATTTCCACGCCGACCTTCACCCTCCAGTCATAGCCTCCGCGCGCCTACGACTGGCTCACACCCACCATGTCTTCCCCGCCGCGGACACCCACCCACCCCCCGAATACCTTCCACCGCCGGCAGCCCTCGAGCCTCGACATGTCCCACAATACCCCCACCCGACGGTACTCGTTCAATCGCCGATCCTCTGGATATTCGCCCATGACGCCGCGCTCGTCGCAGGAGTTCGAGCACAGTAGCCCAGCGCAGAACCACGACGGCGGGGCAGACGGCGGGCTGGGAAACCTGGCAGATGAGCTTGGAGATATCTGGGACGACGACGAAGAAGAAGAGGAGGTGGTTGACGGCGAATTTGGGGACGAGCTCGAACTGCCCCTGGATGAATCAAACATTGGCATGGCAGGAGAGCACGACGGATCGGCCGGCGTGGGCAGCGCAGTAAACGTCAATGGTGTAAGGGACAGCGGGGTTGCCATGCAGTCATCGTCCCCCTCGGCACAGTCAAGAGCCACACTGAGTCCACAGACGGTCACAAAAGCAAGGAAACATACACGGCAACGGTCTTTGTACGACGGGTCAGACTATGGTGACGACTCAGACCTCGAATCGAACGACGGCATTTCCCCGGCACTCGAAGCCCGATTGGCGGCGATAGAAAGTCTAGCACGACGGGGCATAGAGGAGAACGGCAGTCTGAACGACGACGTGGTGAAAAGGGTTGCCGATCAGTTGCGAGATTTGGGGAGTCAAAGCGGTATCGAGAATGGCGCAACAAGGTACGCTCTACTACAATCCTATACCCGTGGGATTTGATGTGATAGGCGCTAATATTTCCGCAGACTAAAGACCGCACACGATGCCCTTACAACACACCTCTCCCACCAGTCCCGCACACTAACCTCCTTAACCGCCTCTTTCTCCGGTCCCCGCGCCATAATCCCCGACCTCGAAACCATTGAAACCCTTCTCCCTCTCATAACATCAACGCTCGAACTGCTACCCCTCGCCTCTCCACAGCCCGTCATAGCACTTTCCCAGTTATCGACATCCACCCGTGATCTTCTCGAAATGCTCTCCAACATCTCGGATTCGCTCCATATGAGCCGCCAAGCCACCACCAACGCCAGTCGCCGCATTAAAAGCTCCAAAGAACAGCTCGGCGAGTGGAAACGCGATATGGAAGCAAAGGAGGCGGGTGTGTCATGGATCGAAGAGGGCAACTGGGATCGCCGGTTAAAAGATCGAGAAGCGGGGAGCGCGTGTCAGGATGTAGTCAGCGGCTTCGAAGAGATGTTTGGGCAGTACAGGCAGCGACTATGTGAGGGTCTGGGGGTTGCGAGTGCGTAAGCCTTGTAGCGCTGCTTCGTTCCTTGGTCACGCATAGCTTGGGACTGACGAGTGGCTAATTGGGGTGACAGGTGAAGATTACCCACAAGAGACGGAGGACAAATGGCTGTCAAACGGAGGTCGAATATTAGAGCTCCGAGAGGACCGAGCGGACAAGCAGCAAACACAGCCTTCTAAGAGCGGACATCGGAACTTCGACTCTGGGGTCCAGGATTGTGATTAGGGAGATGGTTCTGTGTATAAGGAGGTAGACCCTTCTGGATATGAAAGAGACCCCGAGGTGGAGGCTGTTGCTTTTCCCTTTCATGACGCATTGCCTATCCAAAGGCAATGGAGGTAGAGATAGCCATCGCCAAGGGGCAGGGGCGAATGACGAGAACGAGGTTGGTGACGGGGAAGAGGGCTTTGGTGATACACTGTTGGGATGGCGCTGGTGTGGTCATAGACGAAGACGGGGTGATTTCTTGTATCCGACAATCGTTGATACGACACTGGCTTTTTGGAGTTTGGATGGCTATCTGAATTTGAGTTTGTGGTTGTTAGAAGAGGGTGGTCGTTCAGTGTTATTGCTGCATCGCTTGCGTGAGCGTTTCCGTAGATATCTTTTCTTTTGTTAATTCTTTCCTTTTGTAGATATTTGGGGGGTCGGCGTGGCGGGTCTGATAGAGGGTCAAGGATACTTATAAGTGCTGAATTAGAATTAGGGTCACTTGCATTCAAATTCCGTCCTTCGGCGCGTGTCGTAGATGCTGTTTGATGTTTGTTGGCTAGGTCATAGCGAGTGTGGACAAGTGACTGCTTCGATGATTCTGGCTACAGTGGTGCTCACTGCGTCTGTTGGAGCTTGTTTTGTTTTATTGCGACCTTGTGGGAATGGTGGGTGCTAGGTTGGTTTGGAGTGGAGGAAAGACTTCTATGGTGCGAGGCGGTCTGGTTTGGAGTCTCGTTGTGTAGAATGTGAGATTGAACACGGGGTTCAGGATTATGAAATGCTATTGCAAGGTGAATCGTCTGACACCACCCCTCAATACGGAGATTTACGTTACGTGGCTATGCGGTTGCGAACTTTGAAAGAGACAATTAGGGTACTGGCGATGTGGAAAGCAAAAGACGACTCGCACGGCGAACTCTCGTCGAGTTATTCCAAGCTCTTAATCAACTCGCTGACATTCCCTCCGTCGAACTTACACGCATCGACTCCTTTGGCGGCATTCTTCGGATCAGCCAGCCAGACGCCCGCACTCAGCACCTCGCCGAGATAAGCATACACCTCATCCTTGCCCAACTGACAATCATCGTAACTCGCATTAACGTAAAACGTCTCACGATCGCGTAGCCCACACGTCCACGCAAGTCCGATATCATCGAGCGCCTGACGGTTGAACTTGACCAGAGTGGGAGGTTTCTCTGCGGTATCGCCGGAAGAAGACTGGATGCCAGGCGCCCAGTTGTAGCCCTGTCGCGCGAGGGCGTCGAAGAAAACTCTCCCATCGTTGTCTGGAAGGAGGGAGTGTATGAGGAAGAGTGGGGCTTGTGAGTGCTCGCTTAGTAGTTTTTGCTCGTCTTGCACTCTTTGGAGTATGGCGAGGACGGGTTCGTTTGGTTGGGAGACGGTGATGCGGTTTAGTACGACTTGGAACATTGGACCTGCTATGCCGAGAGGGTTTGGTAGTGTCTCTGGAGATGAGGGCCACCGTCTTCCTGCCTCCACGTTGGCGAACAGCGCCGTGGTGGTACCGGTTTTCCGCATGTTGAAGAGCGCGATGGCGAGTTTGAGAACAACGTGTGGCATGATGCCATGCTCCTCTTTCAAAGCCTGGAGTGTGCGGACGCCGGCTGTGCGAGTAAGACCATCGAGACCATGATGGTCTTCCGGAGGATCGATAGGCGTGCGTAGCGCAGGATCACCCCGTGTGCCATCGCTGTGTGTCCACCCCGCATCGGGTCCTTTGAACCAGCCTGGTGCGCGAGCTTTTGGCCACAAGCTATCTTGAAGATCTCCGATGCCGCGGAGACGGGTGGCATGAAATATTGCTGCTTCCCGAGCGTCCTGCGTAGAGCGGAAGTGGTAGTATCGATCAGCAAAGTCTTTGAAGGGAACGTGGCCGGGTGCTTGGAGTATGTTCTCTGCTGTGAGTTTATGAGACAGGGCTGTCTCTAGGTCGGATAGGAGGAGATCCATGCTGAGGTTGTCGTACGCTGCATGATTGCCCACGAGAACAAAGGCTGAACTCCCACTGTTCTTGATGCGCACGAACGCGACACGGACTAGTGGACCAGCAAGCGTATCAGCCCATTCATCTTTGAGAACTGAACGAAGCTCATCCGCGTTATTGACGTCGATGTTTGTTGTGATGGAGCGGGTCCAGAATGATTCATCCGCACGAAGCACGACGAAGAAGTGTTTCGGATCCTGGGGGCTTGTACTTGTCGTCGGGACTACCACGGTGCGCAACATTGCGTGGTGGACCAGCACGGCTTTCCATGCGTTGGCGAGGGTGTCTCGATCCGTGTTGGGAGCAAGGTAGGTGGCACGCTGGTTCCAGGTCTGCGGTCTTTGGCGATTGAGGTATATGAAACTCGTATCTGGCGCTGGAAACACATCCTCGACACCGGTCTATGACAGCTCTAGTCCCTGTAAGAATGAAGCTATCACGCTCTCTGTGGTAGCAGCTTTATCAAAGTCTCCGTTGCAATGCACCATGTCAGCTGCTGTGGGTGGTCCGGATCGATGATTCGGCGAACCGCTACCGGAGCTCACGGACCGGCTGTCGAGCAGTTTGGCTTGCTCGTGTACGCTGGTATGTTTTGTGACATCATCAAAAGTTAGGTCTTTATGCAGCCGCTTCTTCACTAGCGTTGACAAACGCATCGTGGTGATGCTATCAGCAAAGGCGAGGACTGATGCTCGAACGTCAATCGATGAGACTGGGACGCCGGACACCTTGAACCATAGCTCGAGAAGGATGGCTTCGGTAGTCGTCGCTTGGGGTATAGCTTCATTCCCTCCATGCTCCTTCTTAAAGTACTCTCGGACTCGTTCGGCTAATGCTGCCTTTTGTATCTTGCCGGATAAAGTAGTGGGGAAGCTGTCCAGGCCTAGTTCAACGAGTGAGACGTACGCATGCGGTGCTTCAGTTGGTCCGAGACTCTTCATGGCGGTGTTGCGTAGCTTCTGGATCATTGTCTCGAAACTCGGCTCTTCTTGATTGGTGAGCTTGAGGACGGCTACAGGCACTTCTCCCGCCATATCATCTGGTAAACCGACGACTTGGGCCTATAACTTGTAAGCCAATTTCACACATCTTCCCTCTCAATGACATCTTACCTCGACACCGTGGACATTCTCTAGTGTCCTCTCAATCTTTGCTGGCGAAATATTGTGACCCCCGCGGATGATAACGTCCTTGTATCGGCCTATGATATATACTTGTCCGTTTTCAACGCGTGCCATATCTCCTGTCTTGATCCAACGTACGCCCGCTTCCTCGTAGAAAACACCATTGTCGCCGTTGAGATAGCCTCGCACTACTTGTGGTCCACCAACATGGAGTTCTCCCTCTTGCCCACTTTGAGCGGGTTTCTGCGAGCCTGGTGGGCATATCTTCGCAAATGTACCCCTGACCGGCTTCCCAACTGCGATGTAATCGGTTGGCAGAGGCATGCTTCTTTCCCATAGTTCAGCAAGTAGAGGCGCCGGGCTCTCGGTCATACCCCAGCCGCACCCAACCCTCTCGCAATTTAAACCATCCTTCGAAGTAGCGAGTTGGAGGGTTTCAGGATATATTGGAGCGCCTCCCAGCTCGACGATGCGGATGGATCCTAACGATCTCTGAGCAATGGTGGGATGCATCGCGAGTGCCTTCACTAGAGCGGGCGCAGCGAGTATGTAAGTGCTGCGTTCTTTTTCGATCGCATCCAGGGTCGCACTTGCACTGAAAGAGGATGACGGATAGATGATTGTTGCTCCACTAATACTAAATGCCAAGCACATCAGAACTGTCATGGCAGCAAATCCGGGTAAGTGTTGACAAAGACGGTCCGTTGGGCCGAGGCTCCGTAGGTCTCGGAGAGCGATTGCAGAAGTCATCAAGTTGTCGCTACTTTGCAGGCAGGCTTTGGGCAGGGATGTGGTGCCGCTGGTAAACCCGATGATGGTTGTATTTTCAAAGATTATACCGTTCGCTTCATTTTTCTCTTGTGGTGTAGACAACCAGAAATTCGCCAGTGATATCCAAAGACTATCGCGTTCCAGTCCCGGCTCGTCCATCTCTTCAAGGCTGATGAGCAGCTGTGTCTTGTTGAGCTGCTCGTTCGCATTGGCTTGCAAGAGAGCCTTGGTCTCATCTCCAATCACAACGATGATGCCAGGAGATATCTGGGCGAGTATATATCTGAGCTCCTCAACATTGGACGCAAGTCTTGGATTCAGAGGTACAAATGGACAGCTGAGAAGGACCGACGTCCAGCACAGGAGTACCCATTCTGCTCGATTTTCGCAGAAAAAGGCGATCGCGCTTCCCCTCTGCACCCCTGAAGCAGCGAACTGGCTTGCAAGATGTGAGGCGCCTCGTTCTAGCTGTCGGTATGTCCACCTCAAGCTGGATTGTTCATGATCGTCGTCAAGGCCGGCGAGCCGAAGAGGTGGTTGGTGTAGAGAGACAACTGCCTCGCGATCGAAATTCTGATGAGCGGCTTCGAGTATAAGGTCCTGGCAGTGCGGTATTGTGTCGAGAGGTCCTCCTTCGAGAATCGCTAATCCTGGTCCTTGCGTACTTGACATGTTAACGCGAAAAGCTTGAGATATGATCGTAAGGTTAGAGTATAACCTCGACCCACCCTCGTTCGGAAATTATTTAGTGCCTGTTGTGTTATGTTGTGGGGTAGTCTTACAAGAATTGTGTTTCTAGACTGTAGAATGTTACACAGCCCCACTAATTAGCTAAGTTCTGGATTGGTCGTATTTCGTATTGCCCCCGCTTCTTAGAATTCACCACAACCACCACCTTTGCTACTACTATTCGCGTTTTCTTTTGTTGATATCTTTCCTTTTGTAGATATTTGGGGTTGGCGTGGCGGGTCTGATAGAGGGTCAAGGATACTTATAAGTGCAGAATTAGAGTTTTGGTCACTTGCATCCAAATCTCGTTCTTCGGCGCGAGTTGCGGTCGCTGTGTGAGGTGTGTTGGCTAAATCATGGCGAGTGTGGACAGTGGCGCGCGGAGAGCAATTGCAGAAATCATTAAGCTATTGTCACTTTGCGGGTAGGCTCTGGGCAAGGATGTGGTGCCGCTGGTGAATCCGATGATGGTTGTACCTTCGAAGACTTGTGGAGATTCGCCTTTATGTACCTTCCTAGTCACACTTCTATCCATACTGGTACGGCAGGCATCGTTCGAGGAGCATCTTCAAACCGAAGGGGCTTGCAGAATGAGTGAGTGAAGCGTACTTTTTCCGTACACCTGGTCATTTCGTACACCTATGCATCCCGCGCGCCTGTTCACAGTTCCGATCAGAAGGCGATGTGGAGTCCTCTATGTGAGTCTTATAATAGATAGCCGAACTATCCGATTGGATGTGCTCGTATAGCGGGGCAGCCTTGGCTGTGTCGTCGGAGCGAGATCCCAGAACCCCCACCATAGGAATAACAGCACATCAGTACATGGCTCTAATCGGCTCAGAGGCGTCACTCTTAGAGGAAGGAGTCGTCTTCCTAGAAGACCCAGATGTTGGGAAGAGAAGTACCGATTTTGTCAAGAAAGACTTCCTTCTAGAGGATGGTCTCGACTTGTGTCGAATGAGCACGATCGAGGACAAGGCAAGCACAGCACAGTCGTCTCAATACACCGTCTAATGACAGCAGCGTGTTCGAGGTCTCATCGAGTCAATTTTCGAGCGCTCTAGCTTAGGTCTACTAAAAGTTTACGGCCCAAAGCCGGACACTGTCTTCTCATTCTTAAACAACACTTTATACGAGTCAGGGTACGAGACGAATCAAGGAAAAGACAAAGTAAGGGCTCTGCTTGTGCAGATCCTACCGAAAGACTCCAAGATAGTCTTCTACAGGCGCTCGCACCTACAATCCCTAAGGGCTAGAGGGGGGAAGTTTGGGCTATTGGAGGTCCCACAGGAGTCCCTAGACAAAGATGACATCAACCCGATGGAAGTTACAATGGAAGAAGGCGGGCTGTAAGCTAGCTACTTTTCACTCTAATCTTGCATCGTCTTACGTGTTATAGAGCTATCATCGATGGCAGACTTGGATTCAGGATGGTTCAAGGCATTACGGTCATTGTTGGGTTTGCTGTGGATGATGAGCTCAGGCATTGGACTAAGATGAAAATTCCGAACGAGACGGGGCTGATGCAAAAGGTAAAGGACATGGAGAGTGAAAAGATCGGTATCAATGTTGAATTCGTCAACAAGGAGCGCAAGAACGATCTTATCGCGAGTATACAGCCTCAAAAGTAGCAGCAGTTTCCTTCAACCCTGCTGCAATCCTCCATACAGCTGTCCAATACATTCCACATCACCCGCTACATTTTCCGTGAAAGATTCTTCCATACCATCTCCAAATAGTGGCACGGCTGGTGCATACACGCTCGCCGGGTACTCGAAGTTGAAAAAACCCATGTTTCCTTTATAATCCATTGTGCAGCGAGAAAACACCCCCCCTCGAGGGTCGACATCGTCGGGTCGCAAATGACTGTATGGGTTCCATTGAGCCAATGATGGGTACGATGTAGTTTCTTCTGGTCAGTTTAGTATGGTGTCACTTGTAAGGCTGACGGTCATACCTGCAGTATTCGCAACAACCCCAAGCGAATAACTTCCCCTCGTATTGGACTCTGAGATGTTAGTCGTCTTACTCCGTTGTCTTTGAGCTGGTAGCACCATGTCATCAGCCTTTCGTTTTATACCGTGGTGTTTCACGTCAATTTTGCTACCAGCCGATTCCGCCTTTGCCTGGAACTTTTCGAGCTCGTCTACAGTAAGCTTGGCAAATCTTTTCTTCTGAGCTGTCGCTGCCTTTACAGTCTGTGTGCTTCCCTTTGACGCTCTTTTACATTTATTGAAATGGAGTATATAAGCCCGAACTGTTGTGTAAAAGTCGCCACAAGTGCAGCAGGTTTCTTTGCACTCGACGTCCGGACGACCTCCGTTAGTGAAGGCCCTTGGTCATAGGAAGATGGAAACATACGTGTGGCATAATGACGCCGCAGAGTTGATTCCCGCGTATATTCGCGCTGTTCGCAAACCGGATGGGGGCAGTGAATTGGCGCTACATCGGAACCTTCCCCCCTGCGACATGAGGTATCATCCTGTGCGCTGTCGTCCTCATCTTCCCCATCGTCACTTTCGCCTTGAGTATTATGATCACCATTTACAGAGACGGGATTGCCTGATTCAGGTGAATGGCACCGGTTTTCGATGAATTTGGGCCCGCAATCGTTTACAATAGTACTGATTAGGGACTTACGACTCGTCAGCTTAACTGCTAATGTACAGGGCTTGAACTGACTTGGGCGCTTTCAATTATCTTAGATAGGGTTAACACCTGTTCGCGCAAACCACAATGACATTGCGATGGAGCAACGGGAATTCGTGACATTGTCGATGTCGATAGTGTAGACGATAGGTCTTGACTTCAGAGCTAAAGTGGAGCGCTTGGATTGAGCCGTGCACAGAGGGGATCATGTGCCTTAATCCAGCGCCGGTTAACCGAAGTGCAACATATTACTCAACCATCCTGACGCATCTCTTCAACCTCCTGGCACAGTATACAATTTTTCAAACCTACGTATCGCTCAGGCTATTCTCCATCGATTAATCACTCGGCGGTAATCTCTATGTAGCCCTTCAATAGAGTTCATGACACTAATAATATTCTCCAACTACAGATGTCTAGCCCTTGTCCTCTTTGCAACGGCACCGGGAAGCAAGGCGATTTGGTTTGCGGTCTTTGTTATGGCAAGGGCGAACGCGATACCCCTTCAGACTCGAAATGAAAGCGCAACCTGCACCATGATGCGCGTCGCGAATCGTTGCAAGGCTTGATACAAGTTCGCGCCTCGATGGAGGTTGGGTGTGGAGGCTAGACATTGATGTAATCCCGTTGTTACGATTTGTTATTCCACTTGAAGTTGTTCGGATGCTTGTTCCGCACACCTGTGCTTGTCTTCCGCACACCTGTACCTGTTCTTCTGCACACCTGTGCTTGTCTTCCGCACACCTGTGCCTGTTCTTCCGCACGCCGGTGCTTGTCCCACACATCCATGTCTACACCCATCACGAATGCAAAGCTAAACTCCGTCCGGTAACAACGCAATGCTGCGAGCTGCTGCTTGTGATACGCGGGGAAGTCGTGAACACACCCACCTACGCCTGCTGTCGATTTATTTGGTTGGCTAGAACTAGCGAAAATGGTTAATTGCTTGAGTTTGGCATTTGAAGCGCCTCGTCTGTGGATTGATGCGATATCGGAGGCGATGGAGACGCAGCGCTCGACTCGCCGAATACAAGAAGGCCTCTTTCTTTCCTCTTCGTTGTTGATCACAGCCTCCGTTACCAAACGCAGAAAACCTGCACTGCCTTATTTCCTTTCCATCATGTCTCTTCTCACGACGCCAACGCTTATACATCTATACAACCGTGCCAATGCGCCGGGTTGAATAACTCGGGACTCTTTTGGTACTCCATAGCGAATCCGAGGACCGCACAGCAACTGGCATGAAAGGGGAACGCCTGGTTGGCGGTCGTACATTGTGGACATAACTGGGCCGGACAACAGCTTGACCTTCGTATGTAAGAGCGGGTACATGCCTTGGTTGCTGATCGGCATGAGTATGCTTGCGTCCGAGTTGTGTCTGATGATGTACCTAGTATAACTTCTTGCCCTTCTTCAATTGAAAATTGGCAGAGGCCACATGTCCAGGAAGAGATGTTGAAATGCATGTTATCGATGCAGAGATGGAGAAGCCAGCTGGCAGTGTGGGTGTGAAATCTATGAAAGCAGTGCAACGCCAGGGCACCCCGCTTTGTGTCACCGCGGAGGATGGACTCGCCGCCTGCCTCCTTTCTGTCGATCCACCGCTATTGGCTCCATGAGATATTTTCTATTTGTACAAGGCTAACCATGCTTTGGTGACGTCAAATGGTTGATATTGCTAATATTTGTATGACAGCCCGGTACCACTATACACCTCCCCAACGTTGACCGGCTACGTGGGCTTTACCCTTTTGGGCTGCTCTATTACCTACTTAGGTAAGACGCCTCGCAGCCATGGAGTGGAACGTGAAATCGCTCTATCCATACAGGGCTAACGAGGTGGCGGTGTGCGTTTGGGACTGCGAGATCTCCCAACGCTACAGGCCATCGCGCGTGAGTCGACATAGGCTTGACACCTGAGAGCGACGGGTCGGGGTAGCGGGGCGGGACGAGAGCGAGAGGGGAGTCAGGGGACGCAGACGCTGATGGGAAGTAGTTCGGACAGCGTCTGGATCTTCGGATCGCACGCGCTCGGCGGGCATGAATGATGAAGTGGCTCAATGGTGGGATTGGTCGGGCGAGCACAGTGGCTGTAGTCAATGTTGGTGGTATTGTTTTTGTCCTCTACGAACGCGCGAGAACGCACTCACGTGTCGCAAATTTGTTTCGAAAGTCGGTCGGGTTGGGGTCCAGGTTTGGGACGGGAAGTCCCGGCGGCTGACACGTAATGTGGCGGGGTTGTCTACCCCGCAATGAACTGCACACACCACACCCAAAGGCTGCCCACGACGTCAGTATGGTTTCCGAAGACCCAGAGACTCTAATTTTGAGTGAAGGGGTCTTCCTATCCGAAGATCCAGAGATCGGAAGGAGGGTTCACGAGTTCGAGAGGAAAAACTTTCCTTTCCAAACGGAGGAGTGCCCTAACTTTATACGGGAAAATATCTTCGATGAAGCTGTAAGTATATACGAGGATCCAGAGTGCACTATTTAATGGAAAAAGCGTGTTCGAAAAGCAGTAACGTCTTGCCTCAAACGGCCATGCTTAGGCTTCATAAAAGTATTAGGAGCAGATCCGCATCATGCCTTCTCTGTGATTGCGCCAATCGAACCCACCAAGGAAGTCAAAGTCCTCGTCGCCCATTACCTCTCCCCCAATTCTGAGGTGGTCTACTTTAAGGCTTCGCACCGATATCCTTTGAAAGCTGGGCCTGCGAGCATTGGGATGTTGCAGATTCAGAAAGAGAGTCTGAGGAACGACAACATCAATAACTTCGAGGTGAAGATGAATGAAGGTGGCTTGTAAGCTTATCTTCGCTATAATCTCGAACATTGCCTGATAAGTTCCAGGGCCATCGTTGACGGCCGACTTGGTTTCACTGTAAACCGGGGGGTGGTTATCATGGCAGGATTTACCGTGGAGGAAGAACTTAGGTTGTGGGCAAAGATGCGGCTTCCCGGAACCACGATCATAAAACAGAAGGTGATGGAGATGATGAATGGTCCAATAAGCATGAATTTCGAATTCGTGCCAGACGACACCGCCTAATCAAATTGCGCAAACCCCTCATAGTACGGCAGTCCCAAGTCACAATTCTCTCTAGTGCCTTGAAGGCCAATACTACCTGTACTGACAAGCGTTCGGAGTGGATCCGTAGCACCACAAGAATGGCTCCAGTCCAACGTGTGAGTGCCAACGAATGGTGCTCGAAGATCAGTCTGTTGCCCGTAAATGGACTGAACGTTCGCAAGATCATGTGCAACTGCGCTAACTTGAGTTGCATTGTTATCCGCTTGTTCAGCCCATTGAGGATGTCTTTGGACTGGGAGGGATGACCACACTAATAACCATGTTAGAATAGCAATGACGTTGAGGGAAATGAAGCGCAGACCTCCTGTGCTTTCCGAAAGATTGCTGTAGACATTCGCAACCAAGTCGACTGAGTTATCTCTAACAATACCTGGTTGTCCCTGAGATGGTGGTAGTGCTGTATCAGACTTGCGGTTCGTACCAACTTGAGCTCCATCTGAAGTTGAGGCATTTCGGGACAGCTTGCGCAGCTTCCGGAGGTTTTTATTGCGTAGGATTTGCAATCGCTTTTTTGACTTCCTATCCCGTTTCGCGAAATTGGCAAGCCCCTTGTTTTTTTTTCTACACTTGTCGACATGCAACTCGTATGTACGTATTGTTACTGTTGACCATGACATTTTGCAAAAGTAGCAAGCCGCTCTGCAGCACATATCTGCTTGCGATACGTTTTTAGTAAATTCTTTAGTGGAGGTTGGGGGCGTACGGGTTCTAAAGTGTCGCAGCAAATTCCATTTCTGCGCATATGGCGCTCCTTGTTTACAGTCTGGATAGGGGCAGTACAATTTTACTTCGTTGTACTCGTCGCTCTTCTTGTCCTTGTCGTTGTCACTGTCCTCATCGCTCTTATTGTTCTCATTATCCTCATCGCTCTTGTTGTTCTCGTCGCTCTCATTGTTCTCGGCGCTCTCATTGTCGTCGCTCTCATAGTCGTCGCTCTCATTGTCGTCGCTCTGATTGTCCCTAAGGCTCTCATTGTTCTCAACGATGTTGCTATTTTCGTCGTTTTCGTCAATGTCGCGTAGGGCGGAAGCGTGGTTCGAATGCGAGATGGAAATCGTTTGCCGCAATTCGCGCAGGAGTGACTACCGTGGCCTGTCAAAAACGCCAGAAGCATGCTTGACTGACTGACCTCAATGCGTTCTACTTTCTCATATAGGTTGGCGCATTTTCGGCAGCACGATTGCTGCCCTAAGATGAAGGTCATTATTGTAAACTTGCGGAGGCGTAGCCCGGTGCGTGGAATGAGTGTGGAACCAGATGGGTAAGCTGTGCGGTTGGGCGGTCAGCTGCCCAAGCGATACCCAACCCGAGATTGCTACGCTCTAGATAAGCAGTAGCTTCCTCATCGCGCAATATGCAACGTGCCAACCTTTGCAACTCGCGATAGTTCCCTTCGCAAACCATCCACAATTCCAGTATACTCAGGATAAACGATTCTTCAAAAGTTTACAGTCAGGCTAGCGGTAAGTCTCTCCTAAGACTTGATATAGATTACGCTAACGCACAGGTCTCTTTTAGATATCGATGTCTGTCTGTGTTATGTGCGGCGGCAGTGGAAAACGAGGCGATTTCGACTGTACTCTATGTCATGGTAGTGGAAAACGGGACACGCAAGAGAGCGTTTCAGGCTCTAAGTGACAGCAAGACTTGACGGAGGGACGATCGACCAAATTGTTCAAAAGGATGTGTTTGTACAGTCTATGATTGAATCATCAATGAAAGGCGTGTTGGAACGTGCCGGTGCACATGCTGGCGCCGCCGCTCCTTACCCTCCGCTGCTGCTCCCCCCCTCATCCTGCTCCTCACCTCCTCACCCTGCGTCGCCACTCCTCACCCTGCGCCGCCACTCCTCACCCTGCGCCGCCACTCCTCACCCTGCGCCGCCACTCCTCACCCTGCGCCGCCGCTCCTCACCCTGCGCCGCCGCTCCTCACCCTGCGCTGCCGCTCCTCACCCTGCGCTGCCGCTCCCCACCCTGCGCTGCCGCTCCTCACCCTGCGCTGCCGCTCCTCTCACCCTGCAATTGCGACATGCGACACACCGCACATGCCTCTATGCAAGCACGTTGGTGGATCGTTGCGATATTGTGGTGATTCTGGGTGAGATGGGGTAGAGCTCGATTTCTTTGATCCCAATCATACGAAACGCATAAATAACTATTAGATTTCCCCACGAAGAGGTCCAATGCGACAAAGAATCCAGACTTACACAACTTCATTCTGCACTACAGCGCCACCTTATTGCTACACCCAAACATCCTTTCCTCGACGACATGTGTATCAAATATGTGTGGAAGACCTCTTATTTTGCCTGTGGGGATACCACAGAGCAATTCGACCGCCTCGAGGAATGCCAGGACAAGGGGAAAGCCGGCCACCAGCCTGTAACGCTAGCGTGCGGTTCTACCATCGTTACTGATGAGAAATGTGGCCAATCGAACTGTAGAAAGCCTTGATGTTCGTTGCCTAAAGTGTGGGGGGTAGTCAACGCTAATGTCTTTAGTTGGAATTTCGGACGGAAACGACGTGGCGGATTTTGACGGAGCCCTGGCGCGTTGTGCAATGTATCTGCGGACATTCTTTAAGGAAATGAATTTGATTGTGCGGTAACTATGTGCACACGCGTGATTTCATGAGTCAGCGCCAAGCCAAAGGCTACTTTGCATATAAGCGCTCGTCTTGCCTTTCTAAATCTTGCATTGTTCTCCACTTCCATCGTCATGGAGATGATAAGCCAACGTGGACGTTCAGCCGTTGTCTATCGTGTGGCACCAGGCTTAGTTTGCAAAATACCAAAGAGTCCACCGTACAAAAATCTTGTCGCCGAATTCAAGAACTCTTTTGCTGTAGAGAAGCAACTTTTACAAAGGCTAGGTAGCCATCCTAGAATTGTCCGGTATGTTCCTTTATCGATACCAGTGCAACTCTAAACTCAAGTACTAGGTACTGTGGAACCTATCAGCCTAAAGGCATGCAATATGGCTTGTTGTTTGACGAGGCAAATTGTGGAGACATTCGGTCGTACATAAATCAACACAACGATACAATCAACAACGCACTACGAAGGAAATGGAGCCTTCAGATCGCTGAAGCTGTCGCTTATGTTCACCAGAAGGGCATTATCCACTCAGATATTGGCACCTCCAACATACTCGTCCACCAGACTAGTGAAACTATAGACCTGGTTCTTATCGACTTTGGTGGCTCTACATGCCTTGAGCTAGATCTGAGCGGCCACGCGATTCCTGGTAATGCATTTCTCGACCCGAAGCTAGCAGCGTCAGCAGATTTCAAAACGCCGAAGCTTGATATATTCAGCTTAGGTGTTGTCATCTATATCATTATGACTGGCTATTACCCTTTCTATCAAGGTCCAGCGCCCCAGCATGATGAGTGCACCCGTTTGATAGCGCTGCACGAGGAGAGCGCCCGTGCGCAAGCGTTTTTCAACGAAGGCAAATTTCCCGACCTATCTGGTGTGCAATTTCAAGGCGTTATTGCAGGGTGCTGCTGTGAGCGCCAATTTGAAACCGCCGACGAGGTTGTTGTAGCCCTCAAGGCAGAAATGCTAAGCCATGCGTCGCAAGTAAGTCTACTCTGCTCCCATTTACTTTTGAGGCTAATAACCCCAAGGAGCCCATCGATCTATGCTGAACTTCCTTCTGTAAACCAAATCTCTCTCAGCTGCAGTAGTTGAAGCGATCTCTTCTCCTCAGCATAGCCGGCTCAAGTCGTCGGCGTCGTGTGGATGGTGAGGGTTGAGAAGGCAAACGGTAGCGGCTTAAGCTCAACGAGCTTGGCGACCAGATCATCCCTTCCACGCAGCACGACCTTCCTATCTTGCCGAGCTTCTCCCTAGCAGTCAAAGGGCCGGATGGATCTGCTGCTGTGGCCAAACGCCAGGCTTGTTACGACGGCGCGTTAGGACCGAGAGGTGTGCACAGTCTGCTGTCATACGAACAGGGCGATCCAGTTTACAACAATGCATCCACCATTACATCGATATTCACAACGCCCATCTCTAGATGTACACCAGCCACGTTGCCCTGTCGTCTAATCCTAGAGCCCGTCTAGAGTACCACATGACTCAAGTCAGCACTTGGGGATTGACTGGCAATCTTGAGGCCTGTCGAGACGGACTCCGCGCATACAGGAACGGACGAGACCATAGCGTCGTCTTCGGATAGCTATTGGCTGGCCAGATGCGCACCCGCTACTGCGTTCCGCGTAGGGCAAGCTATGTTCAAAATTTCGTTAATCCGCGTCGAGCTGTAGGTAGTGTCGCCAACATAATTACCCAGCAGGCAGAAGGTCTATATGTTGGCCGAAGTCGATGCGCTTTGCCCGCGTATAACTTCCTAAGGCTAGGGTCGCGGCGTGCAGTATTTCTAGGCAGAAATTTTGCGCTTGCGCTTCAGCGAGCGATTCTTCCTTACTTTTTCTTTTACAGAGTACCAGATGATTTCTAGGCTCTCTATAGCGATTTTTGCCTCTTAGAAATTTTTATTTCTATTAGTCTATCTATCTGCTGCTTCGCTAAACGCAAGAGTTCTCTTTCGTACCTCCACCGTGACCCCACGCAGCTCGAGATGTGTCACTTTTCTTGACGACTGAATCACAGCTATGCGTTGGATACACCGGCGGAAGGTGGACCCAGAAGATGGTGAGGTAAATCATCGCTTAGAGAAAGCGGAGATGGCGCGCAAGCTAGATGGCAGTTATGATCGTCGATGTTATAACCATCGTTCCCAATAGCCTGGAGGTGCATAATCCCGTGGACAATCGCCGGCCGCCCTCCATGACAGCGCATGTGAGGAATAGAGAGTTCGGCGCAGGGTAAGTCATGTCCATTTTTCGTAGAGCGCGGAGGACCGTGGGCGACTAGGAGACGTCATCAGCCAACCGGTTTGGCAACAGTAACTGGCTAGCAGTGCAACGTGGACCGAGGCGATTATCAGTGTGAAGAAACCGTGGAGGCGTATGTCATAGAATGCGGAGATAAGTAAGTTTCGGAGACTGAATGCGGATTGGTGCGAATCATGGCTCGTCTTTTGGACGCAAGATAAGGTAAAAGATCGACTCATCGGAGACTGGGATTGCACTATGCAACGGACGAGTTGACGCAGATGGATGGGTAGTATTTGAGTATCGGCTGAAGTTCGGTGCATGTGCGTTCTGAAGCACTCTATGCAAGTCTCGGATTCAGTGGTACAATCGGACAGTTGAAAAGGACCGACGTCCAGCACAGGAGTACCCATTTTGCTCGATTCTCGCAGAAAAGGCGATTACATTTTCCCTTTGCACCCCTGAAGCAGCGAACTGGTTTGCAAGATATGAGGGTCCATCTCAAGCTAGAATGTTCATGATCGTGGTCAAGGCCGGCGAGCCGAAGAGGTGGTTGGTGTAGAAAGACAACTGCCTCGCGATCGAGATTCTGATGAGCGGCTTCACGAATAAGGTCCTGGTAATGCGGTATTGTGCCGGAAGGTCCTCCTTCGAGTATCGGTCCTTGCGTACTGAACATGTTAACGCGGAGAGCTTGAGATATGATCGTAAGGTTAGAGTATAATCTCGACCCACCCTCGTTCGGAAGGTGTTTGGTTGCCTGTTGTGTTATATTGTGAGGTAGTTTTACAAGAACTAAGGAGTGTGTTAGCTTGCTTCTGGCTTGGTCGTACTTCGTATTGCCCCCGCTTCTTAGAATTCACCACCACCACCACCACCACCACCTTTACTACTACTATTCGCGACGTCGACTCACTCTTGACCTCAATTCACATTAATCAGGTGGTAGCTCTGTTCAGGGTTGTGCCCTCATCCAGCGGCACGCTGCGACACAGCTCGCTACGCTAGGTTTTTTCTTGTTGAGGGCCACGGATGGGCGCTTGGAACGGGCGATCACGTATATATACAAGTGGGTCGAATTGAATTATTCAACCACGGGCGAATGAAGCGGTACAGCACGATGTGTATTCTCGTTGGGGCCGTGCGCTATTCTGGTTGGAAGATGCTGCTGGGTTGCGGCTGTGAGTTCTTCGGTCTTGGCTGACAAAGGTCGGTGCGCATCAGACGTCGGACTCTGTTGCTCCGTTCACACCAAAATATATACCTACTTAAATCGCCATCCCTGAACACTCTCCGTCATCAGAACATCTAACAATGAATTTGATTGTCCGTCTAAATCCACTTTTAGCAAGGAACTCTTTACCAAGGAACATGTCATCTCTTGCTCGTGGACGCGTCCTTGAAGGAAACTATTGGAAATATCGCATCGTTGACGACCTTAAAGAAGATGACACACACTCATCCACCGTCTTTAAGGCCGAAGTCATTCCACACAAAAACGTCCAACATGCCCCCAAATGGTTCGTCGTGCAATGCCAACCCTCATCAATCCCCTAGGCTAACCCTGCTGCTGCGCAGGGCTATTATCAAGGCAGCTTTGCCTGAGAAACCAACCACCATGGAGAACCTGGGCCGCGAGCGTACAATTTATCGCCTTGTCGGTGTCTCTTCGGCCGCGTGCTTCCGGCAGATTTACGATGTGATCGACGACAACACCATTGGTCTCGAATGGCTAGACACCACTCTTGCAGAGGTGAGCTTTCAACCCGATATACGCACCTATACCCTCATCAAGAGCGTTATAGACGCAGCTCTAGCCAGTTGTGTCATCCTAGACGACCAAGGATATGTGAATACAGGTATGGTGCCTGCTCTTGAACGGTTTGCTTCCACTCACCAACCCAGACTACAAATCTACCAATATCCTACTTTCTGGCATCAAAACTGGCCATATCACTGCCAAAGTAGGAGACTTGGGTCTCGGTGAGCGAGCATGGATCGACGAGACAGATACGCTTCTACTAATAAGCTCATAGTATTTCCGGCCGGCAATCGCGTGGATGCCCAACCACTCGCCATGCGCGCCCCTGAAATTTTCCTGGGCCAGGCGTGCACTGCGCCATCGCAGATCTGGGCGGTTGCTGCGCTGCTGCTCTGCTGGATCAAGCCGGGTGTTTTAGGGGCGTGGGACAGCCCCCATTATCTAATCAATGAGGCTTGGTGTATGGCAAAAATCAAGCGGCTCATTCCTGGCTGGAAAATCCCACCTCCTGAAGAGGTTGAGCGTCCTACTATCAAAGCGGCAATCAAGGCTGCTGAACGTATAAGTCGAGAGGAGGAACCCATGCAAGCAATCCTACCTTTCCAAGAGGAGATGCGAAAAATGGAGGTACCGCAGCAGTTGACGGATCTTCTGCATCTCATGTTGGTGGCCGATCCAGAAGAAAGACCATCTGCCTCAGTTGTACTGCAATCGAAAGAGTTTCAGATGTTTGGGAAGCTTGTGGACGTAATCCTTCTCGAATCAGATCAAGATGTCAAACCTCGGTAAAGTTTTAAACAGGGCTACTCTCAAGCAAACCCGACGTTCTCAGTTCCGAGTCCGGAGACGGATTCAAGCGTCTCACCGGTGCCATGGACCAGGAAGTCAAGGCTACAGCCTACACTAACACTATGCCTCTGCCTCTGAGATATTGGCTTCTTTGGAATCTCGGTACTATTTCTAATATGAGGAGAAGAAATTCGTAGTTGCATCTAGCGGAAACGGATCGTTCGCCTGCTTATCGAGTGGCTAAGTGCAACGCAACGTGAGCAACCATCGAGCTGCGCGCGATAAGGTGGAGGTATAGCGTTCTGCATTGTGTTGGCCTAGGAGCTTGGGTCTGATAGTGGTTCGACAATAAAGCGTAAACGCTAAACCGCATTTGGGCCCATCACAAACAAACGAAGGAACCTAACAAATGACTTGTACAACAACACACCTTCCTCGGTCCTGGTCTTTTTATAATGTATAATCTACGGATACTTTGAGCCTTCTGCGCGCTTTACCACCGGAAAGCTCCGACAAATGGCGTTGGAGAAAGACGAAACGCGTACGCGACTGGAAAACACCAAGACGGAACTACGAACCATCTCAACATGCACAGCCACTACTGTTGCAGAGCTTCAGGAACTGTTGGTGGGGAGGACTTCCGAGGACTCGCAGAAGGAGAATATACGGGTTCAAAAGGCGCCATTGCCCACCGCACGCAGGAGAGCCGCAACAGCTGCAACAAGCACGACAGACAACTCGAAGGAGCCCAAGCCTTTGCTTACACCAAGGGAAAGATACATATTGGCCACCGAAGCAGCTAACACAACTCTCAAGTCTCTCGCCGACGCCCTCAAAACGCAGCCGCCAGTCCAAGCTCGACCGACGACGAAAGCGAAGCCCGCCTCCGACGTGCACGCGCAGAAGCCTGCCAGATCACGCACTCCGCACACCAAAAGCAACTCCGTGGCCCACCCGCTGAAGGAACGATCCGTCAGCCAGATCATCAACTCGCCGAAGAAGCCGTCCTCGTCGCGCCGCTCGTCGTCGTACTCGTCGTTTCTCGCACCAGGGCCGGACGTTGGCCTGGTTGCAACTGCAGAATGCGCGCGGATAGCCTTTGCATATCTGGGGACGCCGGAAGCCGTCAAGCTCGCTGGGAAGGACGCGCCGGCTCTACAATTGGAAAATGGTACACTGGCTCTGATTGGAAAGCTGGTCGCGCATGGCTTGGACAATCTTGCGGTCAAGGAGATGCGGACGTTGAAAAAAAGGCTGGAGAGATACCTCAAGAAGGACGACCAAAAGCAGGAGACTAGGCCCACTCTGAGCAGGACTGGATCCCAACAGCCACTCTCCGCCGACAAGGAGAGTCTAGCAGCATTGCTCGACTTTGGAGATGTCGATCGCAAAAGTCCCGCGTTATCAATCATCACCAATCTCCAGACGTATGTGTTACGTGTGATTGCGAGAGCCAAACGACCGCGGATCATCGAAGCAGCGTGGAATCACCTCAAACTTTCCAACCCATCGTCCCCGGCCAACTTGATTTACCATGTCGCGAAATCGGCCGAAAATCAAGCGAAATCTGCACGCCAGCTGGAGTCGCTAGCCCAGACGATTCTACTCCTCTGCCCCAGTATCTCATCCTCCGATGACGGCGACCATCTCCAGGCGTCTCCCGACATTGTCCTCTGCTTCCAGCACTTGGCATTCCGCGTTCGTCAGCGATGGTGGAAACTCGCGAAACATCAAGGCGATACCGAGAGAGAGCTTGCTGAGCCATTTGCCAAGTGTCTTGTCGCTTTTGCAAGGCGGTCGCAACTTCCGCCGTGTAAGAAGTATAAGCTGGCGGAATCGTTGTATGCAGACCTCTTCGGGACACAAGATACGGATTCGCCGCCACGGAGTGGTCCGCAGCCGAACTTGCTTATGAGCCAAACTCTGAGTTCGCTAGCACAGGTCGCAGGCCTCCCCGATGAAGCACTGCGCTATCTCGGCTCATCCAACTCGCCCGCAACAGAAAGCTCCGCCGCGAAAGAAGCCGCACGACTGGCCCGGATAGCGACCATTTCACTCGAAACTTGCCTCAAAAGCGAACGAAGACCCGATATTGATAATGCTGTTGCAGGAATTCTGGACGCGTTAGCTAGTGGACTGGGTGGGTCAGTCTCCGACCTGAACTCCCTTTTCCTGGAGATGCATGCCTTGCGACGCACGGCAACCCGTTTGCTCTCTTTCAAACCCGAATCAACAGACGGGTCAGATCTACAAATATACGAACCACATTGCTTCCGTGTCATCGGCGCATGCGTACAGTTCACACTCAGGTTTATCGGCATCCGGCCACCTGCTGAGGCCGACTCAAAACTAATCACACGGCATCGGGATCGGCTCAACATGGCGTCAAAGCTCGTCAAGAGCACTGTTGACTCGGTTCTGGCCTGTTGTAAACGACCCTTGGCCGACGAATCTTCGTGGTTAGAACTCGACACCCTGATCCAGAGCTGCATGAGACTGCTTTCGCATCTGGAGGAGGAGCCTCAAATCGCTCAAGATCCTGGACAGAATCTCCAAGGTGCCCAGTCTTTATTGGTAAAAATTTCTAATGCCTACTGGGCGATTCAGCTGCAATTACGGAAACTCGGCGCGGATCAAAGCGTAATTGCCACTGCCATGCAACGATCCACCGAGTCTCTTCAGGCAAGACCTTTGGAGGAGAGGGAGGCTGGACTATTGAGTATGAAGCTCGAACGATTGGGGGAGGCTTTGGATCAACTCGACCGGCCCGGAGAGTCTCGCGATGCTTTTGTGCAATGCGCTCAGAACATTCTCTCGAATGAATCCAGTAAAAGCATGATCAATATGGCAGCGAAGCATCCTGTACAGCGGATCTTTGAGGGCTCCAATCCCTCTGCCATTCTTGGAAGAGTACTCAAATCATACCATCGGTCCTTCGCCAAGTACGGATTGCAGCGACCCGACGAAACAGCTTTCTTTGACGACGATGAATATCCAATTCCTATCCGAGGCGCTATGTTGGAGTGGCAGCTTGCCCTCTATCAGAAAACATTGTCGCGAAACCGTCAATGGGATGCAGACCTCAACTTGTCAATACAAGCTATGGCTGAACAACTTCTAACTTTTTACACTGTTGCCGAGTTCCCCATTCGCCGTCAACGATCATACCTCATGCTTCTTCAGCTGTCACTGGCGCATCCAGACATCTTACCTGAGCTTCCGACACGCCAGAACAGCGAAATCGCTACACTCGAAATCTCAGAGGATCTCGGGCTAACGCGGTTCTCAACCCATCTAAAGGCACTTCTGACGCTCAAGCTCTTGTTGCAGAGCGTATCGCCTTCAATCGGAGAGATTCGAAATTGTTTCACCGCATGGGAATCTCTTGTTGATTCCGCGAAGACTTGGGATGAGTTGGCAGACAGAGTCGATAACGTTGAAGACTGGCTGCAGGAGATGCAGTCTAGTCATGATTACCTTGCCGCGAAGGGAGAGGAGTACGCATCTTTACCGGTCCTGCGGCTGCTCACAAGGGTCTTGGAACTTCGGGGAGGCTCCGACTCATCTGAACTGGTGGCAGTTCTCTGCACAGCCGGGCTCCAGTTCCTGCGTCTCGGCTATTCTGGAAAGGCCGGTCTGACATTTGCCAAAGCCGAGACTTTAGTATCGAGCAGGGCTACTTCGACAGAGTCAAAGCTATGCTGGCATCTTGGATATGCTGAGTATCTGTTGAAGATCGGGAACACATCGAAGTGGTAAGTCCCTGGGCACTGTTGAAAACTATCCGATGCTAATGGCCTACAGCGAAAGCGTCCTTTCCGCCGCCCACACCTTGGCCCGAGATGACCAGGACTTCATGGGCTTGACAAAGCCATCGACTACCCTGTCGGGAAGGATCCGGTTCAACAGGATCCTTGCGGATGCTTGCTTCGTCTCTTCGCTTCTTTCGACCCACACCGGTAATCTCAAGCTTGCAGCAAGATACGCGAGGCAGTCCGTCGTACTAAACAGACGCATTTGGGCTGCGCTGGAGACTAAGTCTAATGCGAGGAAAGCCGCTTCCCCCCAAGACGTCGAGATGAATGCGGACTTGTCAAGCCAAGCCACGTTCGACCCGTTGAGTTCAATGCGCACTGAGAAGGGCGCGCCACTTGTCATGTCCGTTACACACGACGCGCTAGGCGGAGTCGATTTCTGGTCGCTCGTTCCATCTTTATATCGAGCTCTTATGCAACATTCCTCCGTTTTTGCTCAGCAAGGACTATTCCAAGAAGCCATGTACGTCACGGAACAGGCTGAGAAGGTGGCTGCGGCGACAAGCTCCTCATCCTTGGTCATGGAGAACACAGGCCAGCGCGTTGCGTATTTTTCGGACAGCGGCAGGCTGGACAAGGCTCAGTCGGTTCTCGACTCGTTTGACCAGACTCTCTGCGAAAAGCACATGTCGAAGCTAGCGTACCAATCTTCCGTCGCGAAGATCCATCAGTTGAAAGGAAACTTTGACCAAGAGCTCGAGACCTACAACTCCATGGACAAGTTGTTGGCTGAACTGAGTTCGCCTGAATATATCACTCTCATCGACGTCTTTCAACCCAACGTGGACTCCTTGGCTGAAGGCATAAGCGCAATGTCTTTAGGCGCCGCCGAACCCGCTGCCATCGGTCGGATCAAAAGTTCGAGGGGCCGGCAGCCAATTACAAGAGCTGCACCAAAGGTTGTCGCGAAAACATCCAGGACAACCCGCAAAGCTCCTTTAAGAAGCGGTCCAACAGTTGTCCCCAAAGCAAAGGCACCATCCGCCCCACAGCAGACTACCGAGAGGGGTAGCATTTCAGAACAATGTGTAACACTTGAGACCCATCGAACAGAAGTCGTTCTCCGGAAGGTGATGGCGAGTTTACAGCAAAACGATCTCACCAATGCTTTAATACTTCTGAACAAGATTGAGCCGCACGGGAACACGGAAGGGCTGGATTTCTTCCACATTTGGGTCCGCTTCAAAGCATTACTCTCACAAGCTGTCAGCAATATCACCGAGGACTTTACATTCAATTCCCTGCCCGAGTCGACGATAGCCTTTCCAGCATTGCCTTTGAAGTCGCGGCAGTCATCTGAAGGAACAGAAACTAAGCGACCAGCTGTCGTAACGAGTACCTCGAAATCTGCTCGAGGCAAGAAGGACGTTAAAGAAGACTTTGCGATCACGCTCCAAAGCGCTCGGGATCTTCTTGAAGAGCAACACGTCTTGTGCGCGACCGCAGGATCCAATCATTCTTTTCAGCAAGTGTCTGCAGCGTTGGGCCAAGTCACAATCCTCCTTTCTGCAGTATCTGGGGGACGGTCCCGTGGGCTCCTCCACCCGCTGTATGCTGCTTATATGAGTGGTACGTATTGTCTTTTGTTTTGGTTAAGTCTTTTCAAGCTCGCCTATGAATGATGCGCACCTGTCACGTTCGTGGGGAGTCTTCGAATTCAATCCGTAGCTGACGATATGTAGAAATCGCGAAGTGTAAATCGCTCAAACTTACGCAAGAGTCTATCGAAGTCGAACAAGAGAACATGTCGCGCGAGGACTGTTTGAAATGGCCTGAGCTCAGCTCTGGCGGAAGAGCTCTCGGTACCCCGACCGACTTCCAGCACGACTACGTCGATATCATCCCCAAATCCTGGACTGCTATTTCTCTTGCACTGAATGACGAGCAAAATGAGCTGTTCATCACTCGCTTCGAAAGCGGCACCACACCCTTCATTCTACGACTGCCACTAGCTCGACACTCGTCTCGAGATATGGACGAAGAAATCTTCACATTCGCCGACGGGCGACATGAGTTTGAAAAGATCATCGAGGACAGCGATCTGAGCACTAGAAGTGCGAAAGATATGACGACTCGTGAAGCAAGACTTGAATGGTGGGAAGCACGTGAGGCGCTGGACACGCAACTGCACGAGCTGCTCCTCAACATTGAAAACATCTGGCTCGGAGGATTCAGGGGTATCTTCTCTCAGCAGGCGCGGCAAGATGCACTTCTTGCGCGCTTTCGTACATCGCTCGACAACATACTGAACCGACACTTGCCTTCCCGACGTAAGAGAGGCGCACAAAAGAAGTCGAATCTCGATATACGCATATTGGAGCTCTTCGTTGGCCTCGGTGACGCTTCAAATGAAGAGCTTGATCTGGACGATCCACTGACGGACCTGATCTACTTTGTCGTCGACATTCTGCAATTCAACGGGGAGCGCAACGCATATGACGAGATTGACTTTGACGCCATGGTCATTGAGACTCTCGATGCGCTACGCGCTTATCATGGTGCTGCGCAAAGCGCTCTCGCCTCGAACGCTCACACCATTCTCATTCTGGACAAGAACCTCCACATGTTCCCGTGGGAATCAATGCCATGTCTCGAAAAGCTTTCCATTTCCAGGCTCCCCTCACTCGCTGCACTGCGAGAGCGCATCCTTGCCGCGCGGCCGCCCATAGTGGCACAAAACGTGCAGCCAGGACATTACATCTCTACTGAAAGCGGCGGCACAAGCATTCTGAATCCTTCGGGAGATCTCACGCACACCTCCAAAACCATCAAACCGCATCTAGACGAAATGCAAGGCCCTTGGACCCATATCGCCGACCGCGCGCCAACTGAAAAGGAATTTGAAGACTCGCTTAGAGAAAAGGACCTTGTCCTCTACTTCGGACACGGAAGTGGCGCGCAGTTTGTACGCTCGAAATCTGTCCGACGTCTGTACCTGAACCGTGGCACAGACGGGCCGAAGCCGGGATGCGCGACTACTTTCCTCTTTGGATGCTCGTCTGTGCATCTATCTGATAACGGGATCTATGAGCCTTCGGGTATGCTGGCTTCGTATCTCACTGCTGGGGCGCCGGCGGTCGTGGGCATGCTTTGGGATGTTACTGATAAAGATTGCGATCGCTTTGCTGTCAAGGCGGGAGAGTTGTGGGGACTCTGGCCGGAAGCTAGAGCAGATATTATGGAGCCGCCGCCTACTGTTAAGAAAGGGAAGGGGAAGGGGAAGGTTGCGCAGCTTGTGGAAGAAGTTGAGAGCTCGAGAGGATCCGGGAGTGGGAGGAGAGGGAGGAAGGCTAGGGGCGCTGGAGAGCTGAGAAACCAGTGCAGTGAGATGAGTGAACGGAGGAGGGGTGTGGGGCTTGATGAGGCAGTCAAGGAGGCGAGGAAGGTGTGTGTATTGAGGTACTTGAATGGGGCTGCAGCGGTGGTGTATGGAATTCCGGTGTACTTGGACTAGAATAGCGTTTTTGATATCGGGCTGGAGTGTACAGTGATGATAGTCAAAACCGAGAGTCTAAAGGGCCCTCCATTCATTTGGCACTACCGATTTCGTCGTTGATGGGTGTGCTTATTTGTGGGGGCTGAAAACATATAGATTTGGTATCCTTGGGGACCAAACTGCGATGTCATCGCTTCCAAATAGAGACTCTAGCCTCGGGAAGAATGCTCGTGCGATGGCAAGTCGGTTAATATCTAGAAACTGCGCGCCAGACAATCGGGGCACTTGCACGGAGTACAGTGGATCATCATTGGTCGTTGGGCACCGGTGAGCACATGTTAATATCAGCCGACGGCAGCCTTTCCCAAATGGGCTATTATCTGGCCCGAACCTTATTTATGTTGCGAGGCTAATATTGACCTCCCGCGAACATCGCGCGAGAGGTTGGACAGTACCTTGTTAGACAGGCACAACATAGGTTTTCGCATAGTTATGGCTGGCGGGATCGAATGGATCCACCACCTCTAGATGTCGCAGCAAACCCGTGCCACCACCAGCACCCGCGCATACTTCGACCCCAAACGTGTGCAATGCCCTGCAACACCTATCACAGGTAACCATGTCAGTGCAACTGTCTTAAGGCAATCATCGACGCGATCTACGGTTCGGTGTAGGCAAGCAGGCAGCACCGCCTCTCGCCCCAGGTCTTCAAACAAACCAATATTACCCATCTCGCCCGTTTTGGCCCCTTGCTCGTAAAGCCAGGATGAAGGATCGCAAGGCAACAACGCCAACAAATGCAGCCCAATGAGCGCGCCGCAGAATCATCAGTAATTCTACTGCAAGGTAATTTGTACGGCGAGGACGAGGCTGTGCTGTTGTGTCACTACGTTGAGTTGGCGGACGAGGGCGGTAATGATTGGGTGGTTATATTTGTGGTGCTTGATGGGGGCACAGTAATGTGTTTCGGAGTGCATGGCTGGTGCGGCCAGGGATCGCGCGATGGATGTCGGGCCATGGGTGCCGAGTACAGGTATATGAGGCTGGTCTTCTGCACTTTTCGGCAGATTTCGTAGACAGCATTTGGAGGACAAGCCAGACCAGACACAATCACGTGGATCGAGCAACACTTTTGCGCCCACCCGACTCACCCCAACTACTTCGGACCTACACCTCAACAAACATCACTTCAGCTTCGCTCCTGTGCCCGGCACGCTCTCGATCCGATCCTACCGCACTTATCTCTTCGACCTGAGGCTACCCGCATTTCACGATGTCGAATTCTCTCGTAAACTTCGGCATTCGCGGCGCTCAGATCATCTTCGCCGCCATTGTGACTGGGCTTTCTATCGACTTGGCTCGCGGCCATCATTGGGGAGGGCTTCCGGTGATATTGGGCTACGTATGCTTTGTCGGATGCGTGTCTCTCCTAGCTGGCTTCGCAGGATTGGCAAGCAGCTGGATTGAGGTGCTGCAAGGCAAGATCGGACTTATCCTCGATGGATTTGTTACGGCGGCGAACCTTGCTGGTGGACTGGTAAGCTCATTCGACCTGCTCGAGAGTGCATAAGATACTAACACTACTGCGCAGCTCATTGCCATCAAGCTCAAGGGCGTCAAATGCGAGGCGAATTCATCGGACTATGCCAACGGTATCTCGATCATCAACAACTACTTGATCAACGGCGGCATTCAAGGCAAGGGTCAGGACGGGGTCCCTAGGTGTTACTATTGTGGCTATGAAAATAACCCGGATAGCGATGCCGACATCCTGATCGGACGTTGCAAGAAGAACCAAGCCGACAGTGCGTTCATGTTCCTCACTTTCGTTGTGCTTGTCGCCAGCATGACGATGACTTATCTCCGCATGAAGAAGGGATACTAGGGAAGGGTAAGTGATCCATTGCAGTCCTCGCACGCACAAAGACTAACGGTGCCCACCTGATTAGACTTCACCAATGTGAGCCTTGATATCGACTCGGCATGAGGACGGCTCACGCCTGTCCAAACACAACCAGATGGAACGGTCTTTTTATTGCGATACCCCAGCGGAAGAATGGCTGATGATAATGGTACTGGTTTTACGGAATTGAACTTCGAAGGCGGAGACGGAATATCGCAAGAGTAGTAAAAACCAATGATGCTTTTCAACATGCCTACAAGTTACCCTAGTGATGTGCAAACTTCGCGCATTATGCGCCCAGGGCTTTAACATGGCTACCACAGCTTCCATATCCAGCAGTTCTTTCCAGCAGTTCTTTGGATCTACTTCACCTCTCTGCAGTCGTTGCAGCTAGTTTTTCTTTTCCTGTCCTACGAGTATTGCTTCGACCTTGTCTTCGAAAGCAAACACTCTTTTGGCTCCAACTCTTACGAGCCCCGAACCCACCGTTTGGGTAGCTCATCGCTGTCAAGCTCGGAGGTATTGTACCGACGAGAATGACCTTTTTAAGCTTACCGACGATGATTTGATCAATGGTGGTAAACACGGCATATACCAAATGAGCTGCTACTACTGTAAGAGCGAAGAAGGTGTGATGAAGTTGCACGCAAGATGCAAAATAAATCAGGCAAACAGTATGTTCTTGTTGTCGTGTTCATGGTTAGCGGGACACCTACGTTTCTTATTATGAAACCATTAGACAGTCCCGGTCTTCAAGAAGAACGAGTAATGCAGACGAAGCAAAGTGCAGCCGAGATCGGAAACGAAGGCATATTATTCGTCCCTGGTCATAACCATATTGCCTACCCACAACTCACACCCTACCCGGTGATAATCTCAACCCCAAAAGCCATCCCCAATATGAAGTCCGTCGCACAGTCTGAACCCTACTACCCATGATGCAACTATCCCGCTATGCAAATTGTAACTCAGCCTCGTCCGCTCGCACCGATCACCGCGTCCGGCGCACTTGACATTTAGACGGGGCAGGTCTACACGGTAACGTTAGCTCGCAGTCGGTCAGGGACATGAAGATCGGCACCTACGCTGCCGCACGATCCGCAGCTCTTGGATCCATCGCTGATTCCGGCACCGCACTTGGGGCAGTCATTGTGGGCGAAGTTGACGAGGGTGGTGGTGGTGGCCTGCATCTTGATCGAGTGTGTAGTTTTGGGTCTTGGAGAGAGTGTTCGATAGGGTTTTAAGGGTGAGGGGTAAAGAAGTTGTGGTCGATAGCTGGGCTGAAGTTGGTTTAAAGCGGGGTGGTGGGGTTGATAAAGCACAGCTTCGTTTGGCATGCAGGGTGGGGAAGCTAATGTATGCACCTGTCAAATGACTTGCGCGCGAGATGTGATTGGGTGAGGGGGGGAAGGGTGCGTGGGATGCTTTTCTGTAGACTTTACGTGATAGCGGAGGATGCGGAGACGACCGATGGTGTGCGAGGATGAGATTGATGCGCGGCAAAGACATGGCTTACTCCAACAGAGGACTTTATGACGACCGGTTGTGGCAGATGACTTGGCCGTTGATAACGGCGAACCAACCCTCGTCCTCCTTTTCCATCTCCCTCCACGTTGCCGCGATCGATTCCAGGTCAGCTTCGGTGCCTAGCCCGCTATCAAGAACCCGGTCTTTGTAGTCGCTCTTGACGGTACGATCCGCCCAGAGTCCACACCAGAACTCTCGCTCCTCGGGTGTGCTGAATGTCCAGGCTGCAACACTCGCCTCGATGTCTTTCCTATCGAATCCCGCCTGCATCGCAACGGCATGTAGCCTCTTCCCAATATTCGGGTCGCACTTGAGGTTCTTTGCGACAGCGAGATAAAGATCCTGCCATTTGTGCATGCCCGGGTGTTCGGGATACCAGTTCATGGCACTGTAGTCGCAATCCCGGACCGCGACAATGCCGTCCTTCTTGGTAAGCTTCTTCAGCTCCGCCATAGCTCCAAGCGGGTCCCGCAAGTGCTGGAGAACTTGGTGTGCATGCACAACATCGAAAGCCCCCAATTGAATGCCGTCAATCTCCTTCCAGTTGAAAATATCACCGACTTCAAACCGCACGTTTGTGACGCCCTTCTCTTCCGCGTGTTTGCGAGCCTTTTGTATCACGTCGGCGGAGGGATCGATGCCGATGACGAAGCCCTCTGGAACGCGCGACGCGAGATCGACGGTGATGGTGCCGGGACCGCAGCCCACATCGAGTAGCTTTAGAGAAGGGTTGCTGAGGTATGGTAGCAGATGTGGGCATGAATTCTCGGCCGTCCTCCAGCTGTGGGAGCGGAGGACTGAAGCGTGATGACCGTGAAGATAGGGTCCTGACATGTTTGGACGGGGCAAGAGAGCTTTTCCAGCTGGCGTAATTTGGTCGAATCAAAGGGTGTGCTGGGGGGGATAAGGAGCTGTATAGTCAATAAATCTACGAGCGGAAGTCGTCCTGCTTGGAAGATGTGGAAGGTCAGTTATAATCAAGCAGGCAACTGCATGGGCTGAACTCGACGTCAAATACTGGACACAGCGATAACGGAGACATTGCATTCTGAGTACTAACGCGTCACAAAAGCGGTCTTGAGCTACGTGGGCAAAGAACAAGTGAGGAGCTTCGGAGCTCAGGCTCCGAGATCGGGATGGGCCCAATTAGTCATCCACAACTTGCTTGCCACTACACATCAACTGATCCTGGAGACATTCATCGACGTGTTTCGCCGCGAGATAGGAGGACGTCGTGGAAGTCAGCGACCCCGAATGGGCGCCTGTGGGAGCCATTTTGACCGTATCAGTCTAGAGACCTCAACCTAAGTTATTGCGAACCCTACAATTTATCATCGCAAGATTGTGAAGGCCAAACTGAGAGTAAAGTTGTCTCTTATCATTGAGAGAAGTATCCATCCGCATTACCCTACAGAAAGAGGCGAGATTAATACTTAACTGCACATACAAACACCATTACCAGTTCCAACCATGGGGTATATCCCTTTCCAAAGATGCTCGTTACACATGACACCCACCAATAAATCCATCATCTACTCTGCACTGCCCGTCAGCCAACCCCAGATCCCACCCTCCGGCATACCTACCTCCCACCCACACGTCCTCACCATAGCTACCATGACTGCACCCAAAACACTCATACCACCAAGCACCTTCACAAATACGAAACCTCGCCTTCGGACCTCGTCGCTAAAATCACATAACCCGAGCGGATCCCGAGAGTCCATTCGTCCGCCTCTGGTATATTGCGGTCCCGATTGAGCTGCTTCTTTTGCGTGACCGCAGCGTCTCACGACTGCCCAATCTGCTCGCGGCGATCCACCTGGGGAAGCGATGATGTTACCGCTTGATACTTCCTCGCCCACGCGTTCGAGCAACCACTTCGCTCTCTCGTTGCGTTGCAGCTCTTCGTATCTTTCACGCTCATTGCGCACACTGCGTTGAAGATCCGTCGCCCATTTGGCCAGGCGTACTTCTTGTAGCCGCTGCTCACCATGTGCGATATTGTGGTATCGTGCAAGTGAAAAGTCGGCCGGTTGGTCGATGGTGTCCGGAAGTGCGTGAGATAGTGTAGGGGAGGATGCGGGGAACGGAGATTGGAGGTTCGACGTATAGAATGGCGATCCTGTTCTAGGAACGAGAACTCCAGATGGTGAGGCACCAGAAAATATCGAGGATGTCGCGGATGCTAGATGAACGTTAGTGCGTAGCAATATGCGTGGATCGTGTCACTTGCCATTCAATATGCGTCCGTTCAGACCGGATGAGCTACTCGAAACACTACCACGATTGAGTGGTTGTTGCAGACCGTTGAGAACAAACGAATCGCCCGGCAGCTTCGTGCGTCGCCGCCACGCCATGAACTTCTTTGCTGCGCAATGTCGAAGCCACGCGATGGAATCTGGGTCAAACACTTGGAGTACCAGAGTTGCGAGCTCAGACGGAAGAAGTGGCTGTATGTACTCAGGAGACATGAGCAGTGATGCATCCATAGTATCTGTATCAGGCCCGAGTGTCGAAGAAACAGCGTACGGGTATGTGGGAACAGTAAAAGGAAACTGCTTCGGCTCAATGGCCTCTCCATGTTTCGAAGGAGTGGAAGACGACTGGTCCATTAGGAGACCTTGAATGGAAAGCAAGGCATCATCCAGAGCTGTGCCAAAGAGGAACGGTCGGACCGAAGTGGTTTGGAGTCGTGCAAGGATGGAGGTTTTAATCGTCAATAGCTCGGCTGCCGAAAGGGTGTCCGACTGCGCAATGACTGGAATGACGTTGGTGATAGCAGACAGGCGCTGCATACACTCGATGTCTTTCGATATGTCATGATCTTGAAAGTCGTCAGGACGTACATCATCATGTTGGAGTGACAACTTACTTGGCGGTAATAGGTACAAGATAACATCAACTAGGATACCACCACTTCCACTCATCACTCCTACCAGATCGCTATCGTCCAAAGTCGTAACCGAAGTGGTCTGATACATGCGCGACTCCACATAGCTGACCACTTGGTCTATGTCCTCGGCTCTCGTAGGACCGGAGCCGAAGCCTGGGGTATCAACGAAGCATATGTTTCTCTCGAGTACGGCATCCGATGTACTCTTTCGTCTTCGAGCGCGTGACTCTTCGAGATCGGTCCACCAGTGTGGATAAGACTTCGTGCTTGCATGGATCTCGGTGATACGGGTGGTTCCCAGAGCTTCGGCCTTTCGCTTGCGTGACTTTGTCTTGGGTGGAGGTGCGTGCGCGAAGGAGTTAGATGGCGATAAAGGGTCCACATGCACAATGTCGTCGCATAGCTGCACGATAGATCGAACAAGCGAAGTCTTGCCGATGCCTGTAGCACAATAAGCATGATGTCATCACGGGCCGGTCTATCAGATGGGGCTGGAGGGTGGTAAAGACGTACCGGCTTCGCCCGCAACGAGCATCTTGAGTTTACCCATCGCTTTTCCCTTGGCAGTGAACGGTCTCCGGGAGGGCATCTGTAGGCTCGGCATGACCAACTGAGGAAAGCTGCTCGGCTCATCCAGCAAGGTGTCTTCCTCTTCGTCCCCACTGGAAGCCACAGCTTGGCTCGCAACTTCATCAAGGCCTGGCTCCTCGTCGGACAGCTTCGAAGAATGTAACGACAACGATCTGGGGGTGCTCGGCATCGCCGAGGGAGGTGCTGGCGAGGCCAAGTCAACATTGAGGGGCGTAGACGGTTTGGACACGATGTTGCTGGACGTCTTCTTTCCGAGAAGCCTTGACGGAGACGATTTGCAGCTTCCGGTATCCCTCAACGAGGCTCTCGGCGAGCCATACGACGCGCGCCTCTCTTTGCTGCTAGTGGGGGTTACGCGCGCACTGTCGCCCATGCTAGACCCGGAGTGACTCTCATGTCCAAAGGTCGCCTCGAGCGTGTCGGCTAGGCTCTGAACACCGTACGTGCTGTCAAGCTGCCTCGCGGCCGATTCGGTATGCTGTGAGGCGGCCAGCGACTGCTCCATATCCTCCTCGCTCTTCAAGAAGAAGGCCGTGGGGCCATGGCTTGACGCGCCGCTATGGCCAACGGAGGGGTCGGCGACACTCGACTTGTGGGATCGTGGTTTGGCGGGCGGCAGAGCGTCGCCGCCTGGTAGCGGTCGCATGCTCAGCGAGGTCGAGAGTCGCAAGGCCAGAGACAGGACTTGTGCGAGGCGTGGTTCAACGTTTTGGGGAGGTGGTGGAGTGGAGCGAGTAGCGGAACTCAAAGGCGGAGATACCCCACGCGCGGACCAGCAGCCCCGCTTGGTCCCTGCCCCCTTCAACGGCGAGTCGGCGCACGGAACGAACGAAACGAACAGGCGAAACAACTTCGGTCACCCGGACGCGGTGCAGGCTGAGTAGAGAGGTGATGCAGTGTTCCAGTGTCAGTGAGTCGGGCACAAAGACGACATGTTCCTGCGGTTGGCCATGCGGGCTCCGCTTCCTAGACGGCTGCAGCACACCTTATCTCCGCCGGCGAATCACCATCCACGTCAGCCCTCCAACGCCCGCATGCTGGGACCTTCAATGCATCACCAGTCAGCTGATCAGCTCAGAGACACACGTGTTACGCAATGCACCAACTTGTATTCTCGTCTATCATACACGCCCGTCATTACACTATACCACCCATTCCAGCTCTGAGTGACCCTCGTAGGTCCCGACTACGTCCGACGCCAGTGCAAACGCGACAGAAAGATATATGCCATGTAAACAGTGGTCGCTGCTGATATGCCCGAGATCCCGCCGAACATCCCTATCCAGGCCGCCCTCCTCGTATTTGCCATGCGCGGAAAGAGGATATCAAAACATAAACGGGAGAAGAAGAACGATTAGCTGATTGAGACCGTGCCATACATACATACGATACAGGGAAATGTCAAGAAAGAAAAAGATTCGCTATGCAAGGGTAGTCGGGTGCCATAGCTGGAAATGCAGACGCCCAAACTTTTCCGGTGGGTGGGTAACTTTTGGGACAAGCGCTGAATGGCGGATACAGTACACGTAAATAGAGCCGTCAGTCGTAACAGCAAGGCGCCATAGGTCATGTCCGCGATAGAGACGCTTAGGCCACAGAGGTGGAAGTGGCAGAGAAGGTAAGGTAGGACGGCGCTTCGGTCGGCTAGGGTGTTCAAGCTTCTTGAGGAGCTCCACGACCACCACGACCCACAGGGCCGCCGCGGCCGCGTGGCTGGAACCCACCACGAGGCGGACCGCCAATGCCACCACGACCACGATAAGCACCGCCGCGTGGGTTGAAAGGCTGTTGCGGGCGCGTGCGGCGCTCCTCGACCTTGATCTCGATGCCGTTGACCGTGTGCGGATTGGCGTTGATGGCATTCTGGTAGCCGGTGGCGGTCTTAAAATCAATGAAAGCGCAATTCTGTGAAAAGAGTTAGCTGGCACTTCTCAGTGTCTTCTCTGAAGCGTACCTTAGGGCGGCTGATGTCGAGATATTCAATCTCGCCGAACTTGGTAAGAGCAGTCCTTAAAGCGCCTTCCTCCACCTGGCTGTAGACGTTCTTGATGTAGGCACGCTTCTGCTCTGCTTCGGCCGCAGTCTGGTTCTGAACGCCGCGGGCTGGCTCCTTCTTGGGACCAGCAGTTTGCCAGCCTGAAGCTTCGCCTTGGCTGTTGGCGGGCGAAGGCTCACGAGCGGGAGTGGAGCCCTGAGCGGGTACGGCCAACGGCTGGCTGGATGCCGGCGCAGCAGCCTTGGGCTGCGAAGGCGCCTGAGGAGCCGAAGACGTGGGAACTGCGGGCATGGCGACCCTGTGAGCAGAGGCAGCCAAGCTAGCCCATGTGCGAGGGGCGGTGGGCTTAGGAGGAGCGGCAGCCTTGGATGCCGCCTTAGCAGCAGCCTTGGTAGGAGCTGAGACAGGCGCAGGAGCGGGGTCCTTAGGTTTCACCGGTTCAGTCTCCTCCTTGACAACTGGAGCTTCAGGCTCCTTGCTAGAGGCTTCCTCGCTCGTGGAGACAGCAGCAACAGGCGCTTCCTCGGCCTCGACCACCTCGGCGTCCTCGGGAACCGGAGTACCATTGACGGCAGCTGGTGGTGGAGACGCCTCGCGAGTGGGCTCCTCCGCAGCATCCTCAAGCTTCTGGTCGATCTTGCTCAGGTCCTCGTCGTTCGGGGTGGACTCGGCGCTCTCTGCGTCTTGGACAGCGGCAGTATGGGTTGGCTCTTGCATACCCGTCGCAGATGCAGTCGAGTCGTTTTGTAGCTCTTCCTCCTCCTCTGGCTCCTCAGCAAGGTAGCGGAAGATGTCGTTGAGCACGAAGTAACCGTTGGTCTGGGCGGCTAGAACAAAGGTTTGTACGAATCGCTTGTGGGGCTGACCCCGGTTCGAGATCTCGCCGATGACTTGGATGACAATGTTCGCGTCGGAGCCCTGCGAGTCGACGTTGGTGACGCGGACCTTGGTCTCGTGGAAATCGAGCTCTTTGATGCGGTCATTGATGGCCTGTGGTCCGGACGTGTTAGCCAGAGGCAAGATGCAGGCGGATCGGGTTCTCTACCTTTTGACCCACGCAAACGTTGACCTTGTCCTCCTCGGTGCCAGAGACAAATTGTGACCGCTTGTTGTAGAATAGCTGCCTCCAGGTTAGCCGGATATATAGTTGATCTCGCGATTCGCTGTACTTACGTAAAGCTTGTCTGGGCTCTTGCTCAAGGTAGTGTAGTACTGCTCGACGAAGTACCAGCCCACCTCGTCCTTCGGAATCTCGGACGTTGAAGCGTTGCCAGCTTGGCCACCCTCCTGCTGCTGCGAGCCACTGTATCCAGTCGCACTGTTGGCGCTCGAGGCAGAGTAGTTGTTGGCCTCGAAGCTCTGCGGCGCAAAGCTGCCATTGACGGGCATAGACGAGTCGGTGGCGGCCATAACGATGGGTTGTGGGGAGAGATGGGAGGAGGTCGAATTGGAGCACGTGGGGTCGCGATCGATCTATTTGCTGAGGTGATACAGTCTACCACAGCGTATTAGGATGCTGTAGAGCTGTGCTTCGTGTTAGCATCGACGAGAAGCCTGCGCGCGGTGTCAACATACGGAGGTTTGACGGAATTGGTGAGGGGAGAGGCGGATGCCGCTGAGTGTAGGGACAGAGGGGCGCTATATGCGAACTATATAGCTGCAGATAGTTAAGAGAAGCTCCCGAAAAGACGAGCGGCGATGGAGATGGGTGCAGACGGTCGGGGTGAGAATGCGTGCGTGCAAGTAACAAAGGGCATGCGGAAGGACAAAATCTAACAGCAGAGGCCGGCACGCCAAGCCGCTAGGACACAGCCGACGAGCTAGGCGCGTGAACCACCCGAGGGCGGCCATCTTAGACGCAAGACGCAATACCCACAAAAAGGCACCAATGCCGATCTCAATCATCCAGCAGACTCTGGGGACGCCGAATCGAGACCAAGTATCTCGGAATGAACGTCAACATGTTCCAGACCCAAGTTCCGCCTTACGATCGATCGATCTACGTCGAACACCGTCAACCATCACCCTTGAAGCCAGCCAGTAGGAGAATGCCAGAAAACATCATAGGTCCAAAGGTGGCCAAACTTCATATTCCCATATAAGTGAAGTTCGAAAGATGATCCGGCCTAATATGCCGTATAGGCCAGTTGAATCCCCCCTGAGTGTATGTTCCAATGGCACCTACACGAAAACATTCTGCCCCATAAACCATCGCTACCCAGCCACTATCCAATGCTCAAGTCGCTTACCTCACTAAAAGATATTCCGCGCCACATGCTTCTCTGTGTCAAAGCCAGCGAACCCGATTCATTGGACGTCACAACCTTGTCCAACAGTTCACGACCGGCCACCTGGATGTTTGGCACCTCCGCAATATGGAAAACAAGATCAGGATTCACGTTACCAAGGCCGTCGTTCCGGAAAACCGTGACCTTATCAATCGTCAATATACCCAGCTCGGCTTTGTGTTGGGAAAGAAAGAAAGCAAAGCATGCTGCGTTCTCGGACGCTGTAGTGCTGGTCAGTGTGGCCCCCAAACATACCCAACCATGAAGACGTACCAAGTATCGCCCGTCCTGCATCATCGTCCATATTGAAACTGGTTCCCGGCCACTTCTCGAGTTTCTTGTCCACTCCCTTGAGAGCCCGTGCGATGAGAGCCTTGGTGTTCCTGTTGGCTACACCTTGTGCCCAAAAGTAACGTATGTTTTTGGTATTCGGATTATCGCGGTTCCACACACCCCACATAAGATCAGAGAGCGCGCGTAGCTTCGGCAACTCCTCAGGAAGCGGATCTTTATTCCACAAATTTCTAGCTGCCGTTTTCGGGGACGTAACATACTGTTGAAATATAACTGGTACCGTCAGTGGGATGATTAGAGGACAAGGATCGGGTGAATTACCGCCACCAACAGGATTGACTGCTAGCTCCAGCACTGCCCCCGTCACCTGAAGGAACCGTCAGCTTATATGTGTGAGCGAGACTATCAAATCGCACCCGATATTCCTTATCGCCAACCCTGTACGTCTGTCGTGAGTTAGGTATCAGAGAGCCACCTTCGTCTTTTTTGTTGGGGTCATAATGCTGGAGCTTATAGCAAGTGCTGTCCCCTCCGTTCATCTTGGGCGCAGTTTTGAGCCCAAGGGCTTCGCATGCAGTCCCGATTTTCCAGTATAACTTGAAGTCGCAGAGCATGTAGCTCACAAAGCCCTCGGTGTAGCCCCAGTCGGTCATGTCCTCTGCCACTGTTTTAGCACCACACTCACAAGATACTCAGCAAAGTCCGCCACTGACGCTTCATGTCTCCCTTGAATTCGCTTTCCGCCGAAGGCTTGCCAAATAATCGACCGGCCTCGGTATCAGTCCCCATCATGGCCTGGACTAGTTGACTGCCTTTACACTTGAACTTCTCCCACGTGGCATCGTCGGCGAGCTTTTCGGGGTCGAAGTCGCGAACGTGAAGTGGGCTTTCTCCGAATGCTGCAGCCAGTGTTGCAAGACCCAGCAGGGCTATTGCTAGGATATTTTTCATGGTGTGCTGAAGTCGATGGATGCGTAGGTTGCAAGAGTTTATCGCGGATTTTGCGGTCATGTGGTGGCAGCACGAGGATGGGATTGGTTAGAGGGTGCCCGCAAAGGCCTTCACGGTCGGTGCTAGGGCAGTATCTGAAGTGAAAGAGATGTATGCCGTCGGTCTGCTCCATTGAGGTAACGGTTAGGTCACCGAGGCAGCAGGGGGGTTTCAACGCCTTTTGTAATCGCTTTTATTAGACTCATCCAATTACCATGGGTACGCCCCGACTCATCAACTACTGAAGTCATCGACGAGCCAAGGATTGCGCCTATGAGCAAGCCGCACTACAATTTGAAAATGATGAATCACGCAAAGCTTCGATGAAGATACATCTTTTATGCGAGTATTGGGAGTACGAATCACTGTCATGGCCTGCTAGAAGCAAACACGATAGTCATAATGGGCTAATGGCATGTTCGACAGAACACAGATCGTCTCCCCAACACTTAGAGCATGTTGTGCGTGCGCCTATATCGTCTTTTCGCATGGGACTTGTGCATTGTAATGGTCCTGGTTGAGGAAGCACAAGAACCCGGGGGACGATTATGCTAGGACTCACGTACTACTACATGCACTGTGTTAGCCATCAATACTGAACATAGAGGAGTACATTGAGGAGAACTTTGGTAGGCTTTTCCATCGTGGTTCCGCTTTCGGCCGTCTCGGCGATCCGTCAGTCATGGATCTTTACAGCTGATAGTTGTGCGCGCTCGTATAATTTGGCTATTCGGAAACATGGGCTTCCCAGTCCCACGATATTTTCCTACTAACATCATACAAAACAGGTGTGTGCAAGTTCGACTTGGAATGCGATGCCGAACTCTAGACCACGTAGATGTGAGCCTAGCCGTGCTCGGACTAGTCCTTACGCGAATCCTTTGGCCGCCTCATGTCGTAGCGTCTCGTCGCAACGTCAGGTCAGCGACCACTCCTTTACTACCATGCCCGGATTCTCAAATCCCATCAAACATATGAAGATTCCATCTACTGCCACATCAGGTTTCTTGTGTTCGTCGACCGGGTTCCTACGATTGGTCTACCGTGCCAAATATGCCGAAGCAACGATCGACCTGCACGAGATGTTCGATGAAGCGGCAAAAGTGTGACCGGCAGACTCCTTGCTCCCGATGCATACAGAACAAAGAACCGCACCTATGTACAACCGAATGGACGAATGGCTATAATCCCGCCGTGCATCGCAAGTATCCGCGAAAGCCTTTAACCGCGACTCCTTCGCAAAACCCCGCTGGCGAGACGAATGGAGGCATGTTGCCACAAGATAGCCCCCAAACCTGGCCTTCGTCGTCAACGTCTAGTCTGGGTCTGCCTCTGCATCTCCGCTCGGAATTGTCCGAAAGGCCGCCTGCTCCAGCGCTCGAATCGCACCACCAGTCAAAGCTACTCAACCCTTCTTCGAACAATGTAGACTTCATAACTTACGGTCGATCTGATGTAACGGATATTAGTATGGACACTCTTCTACGAGAAAAGGAACCCGACACATGGGATCAAGCTCTCATGAACAAGAACCTCAACCAGGACCGCACGGAAACCTCTATGGATGATGCGTCCACCAACAGCTTTTCCCCAGCCGCAAAATCTGCTGAGATTAATCACCTTCAGTCACTCTTGCCATCCAAACGTCAGGTACTGCTGTTGAGCGATTATCACGGTCGTTGCATGTCGTACTGGACGGGGGGCATTTAGTAAGTCTTTCAGCAAGCTTCTTATTAATCGCGGCGATGTACCCGAGCATAAGCGCTCTCAATGATGAAAAGAATATGAATAGCTGACGCGCCATGGCACTTCAGTCACGCACCTAGTTTCCGAAGAGGCTTGCTTGAAGCTTATGGCGACTCCGATCAGATTGTACTCCGAGAGCATGACTGGAGATGGTCAGCGCTATTGTTCTCGGTTTTATCCGGAGCAATTATCGGGTCTCCTGAGGCTGACTCTGCCTTTTGGGGATTTTCAGATGCAGATAAGCTCAGGCTGTCTAGATCATGGGGGAGCGCACAAATAGTATTTGAGTACCATTCCTGAGATGCCTCCTAATCCTGATCTCCATATAGTCTTGCCTGCATCTCGGCGATTTCGGATCGAATCATCACATCTACTCTGTCCAGGCCATCCTGAACATGCACACGTCGGAGCATCTAGTTGGGTCGACCAAGGAGTGGGCAGTGTATCAGGCTGCCGCCGTCGTTATTGCAAGGGGGTTGGGTTTGCACAAGTATGTCTTCCGGTTTGATTGGAACCTCGAAAGTCTGACCATCAGCAGGCTTGGCCCACATCCTGACGACGAAAAGTCTCCTCTTGACCTGAATGTGGAACAAAAAGACGCCCTGCTTCAACGAGAGATAGGAAGGCGAGTTTGGGTTGCCTTGACTGCTCAAGATTGGCTATGTTCCACGTCTCAAGGCATGTATACCTTACAGAAACGACATTTCAGCTCCGTACCGCCACGGCACTTTGACGAAGAGACCATGATGCCTGTCCTCAACGACAACACGCCGACTTATACACATGTCAGCAGATTCCTCTCCGAGATCGCTTACAACTTGGTCCGCTATCTCGACGATATGCTAGACGCACCAGACTTAACGACTAAATACCACGTTGTTCTGAAATACGACGCAATCATGCGAGCCCTCGCACTCGAGAAGATTCCCAAGTTTCTCGATTCTCGCTTCCCCTATAACTCGGCTTGGCCTCAATGGGTCGCTTGGGCTCGTCGCTCGTACCGAGCTTCGTGCGCACACAAAATAATCATGGTTCATCAAAGCTTCTTAGGCAAGAGCTTCAAGGATCCACGATTTACGTATTCGCGGTGGGCGTGTCTTAGCAGCTCAAAGACTATAATCGAGGCTATGGAGAAGCGACATCCTGAGGAGCCGCAATGGTGGGTCGAGCAAGCTTTTGTCGTCACGGCTGGTCTCTGCCTAGGGCTCGATCTGTTTCACCGATCGGAGAGAGACGCGGAGTCCCGGGAACATCAGACGGCGGTCGAAAAAACCATCACTATACTTAAACAGTGGCCGACAAGCTCAGTCGCCGCCCATGGTATTCGGCTTCTCACGTCCCTTCTCCACGAGCATTCAAAAAAACTCGATGGATCCAAACCAGACCCACAGGCTGAAAAGATCTCCTTCCCCCATAACATAGCGCCACAGGCCATCGCAGATGAAGCCCCTGCGATATCGATCGACGGTACGGCCCAGCCTGCTGTGTCCGAGAATGAGCCTTGGGCTAATGCCGACCTCGATGTGGATATGTTGGCCTTTGAAGACCTTTTGGACGGTCTACCGATGAACGCTGGTTTAGATAACGACTCTTTCTTTGAGAGTATTCTATCGCTCACTCACCCTTCTTTCTGTTGAGGAATTCTGTACAAGGTTGAAGCCAGTTGGCGTCCGCGAGACAACATCTATAATGCGACCCTATCGCGAGTATCGATCGCAGGGTACGTCGCGACTGGACAATTCATACACTTTCCTTTGAACCGCGATGTGTGTCGACATCGATGTGGCTGCTTTCTTAAACACAGGAAGATGGTTTTACCATCCACAAGCCATCTTCATTGAAATACTCTCACCTGTTCAGATGCCTAAATTCCAGGTGAGAGAGTTTACCTGAATGTCATCGGGTCAGAAAATGACCCTTGCAGCACGCATGGCGCATCATTCAACTTAATGCCATATACTGTATTACCATTCGCAGTGCTCTAATCATTGGTTCCCATCCACTACTACTCATGCCATTACGCTATACTTTAATTATATATCTTCCTTCTCATACCACTCAACTCCACAATCTCTCATCCGATACCACTTTACTCAAGTCTCATCACTTCGATATACCTGCTCGATTCGTCAACCACGACTTTTCTCGGCCTGCACATTGTCAAGCTCAATGGCACGCTTAGCATCCGCTCATTCCTAAGAGCGCTTTGGGCAGCCGAGTGCACTTTCAAGGTAGCGATGCTGGTGCCAAAAGCAGATGACTGTCGCCCGTGCCAAAGTGTCCGGCGAGCCATTCGTATTCGAAGATCCTGAGATAAATCTCGAGCCAGTTCAAGGTTTCCTGGGCATGGAATTCGAGGGTGCAAAGGGTGGCACTGTGACACTTACATGTGATGGTAATGCGACATCCAAGAAGACCCGGGCGCCGAAACCCGCGCGGAAGCCCATGTCAGCGCAGGAACCTGTGCACTAGGAAGTTGTGGGTACTAATGGTTGTGCTCCCAACCAAACGGAGAGGCCAAAAGTTGTCGTTCTGGCCCTGGGAGACCCCGAAGCTGCGAAGTCGGAAGATGAGAGCGATGGGAGTGATCACATCGACGAGGACCCTGCCCTAAACACTAATACTTGCTCGAACGACCTCTTTCCGGATGGTAGTAAGTAAAGCCTCATACGAGGTGTTTGAGAAGCTGGAACAGGAAGGACAGTTGAGTGCGGAGCCCGAGTCAGAGGGGTAGTTGAACGATGAGTAATGACGGTAAAGACCTCGACGAGAACGGGACATGCAGCTGGTGTGGAGAAGCGGGGTAGATTGTCTTACACGTTCAGAGATAATGAAGGGTATATTTTAGCAGGTTTGTGCTATAGTCCATCGACGATGGCGGAGTGTAGCTCTCAGGATAGGAATACTACACCAAGTATCTTTCTCAACCCTCTCCCATCACAATGGCACGACAGGTAGGTCCTCTAGCTCCCAATTTCCCCCATGTTCTCAAACGCGGCGAGTCGTTGTCGGTTCGGCAATCCACTCTGTTCCCCCCGTTTCCGTCCAGCTCTGTCACCGCCTCGACAACCACCCTCCTTCACTCCAAATTGCTCATCAAAAGAGCAAACGCTCTCACCGCACTAACCTGCTTCGTTGCCTAGCTCTAATTTGTTTACACTTCTTGGCAAATTAGCGCCTCCCTTCGCACATATATATATCCAGTTCCCCGCCGAAATTCTTTTCCCACAACACATTTCCTTTGTCTACACGGCTGTGAGCAATTGCTGACGCTGTCATCTAGGTCCACCGAAATAACCGCTTCCATCGAACACTCGAACTCGTATACACTTGCCACACGTGACATCACAAGTGAGCCTTTCACACGACCGAACGCTACCGCTACCACTACCGCTACCGCGACCACTACCACTACCACTTCTTCAAACCCAACTCCAATTCCGACCACCACAATGGGTGGCTTTAGTTTCAGTCTCAAGCCGAAGCATCAGCCGCGTGATGACTCCAACGATGCGAGGAAGCGAGCCGAGGCTGCTGCCATTGCCGCCGGTGAGGACCCAGATCACGTCGACGTCATTCAGTACCTTCACGAGGAAGGTCAGAAGTACAAGCTCGAGAAGCAGCAGAATGCTAAGGCCAAGACGGTAGTTGATACGGAGCAGGTCGGCGTCTTCGATTTCCTCAAAGAGGACAACGCTCAGCAGGAGGTGACCAAGGACATGGTCAAAGAGACAGGTGCCAACAAGGTGACGTAGTGTGAACGAGGCGATGACTGGTACTAACTAGGTGTAGGGTGCTGTCAACGAGAAGAACCTCAGCTTCCTGACTACGGCTGGCGTGCCGGGTGCAGACAAGGTGAAGTAGTATGAACATGGTGATGACTGGTACTAATCAAGTGAAGGTTGCTGTCAAGGAGAAGGCCACCAAGAAGGTCAAGGATAAGAGCAACAAGGTCGTCTGCGATGAGGGTGAGCTGGACTGGAGCGATGGCAGCTTTGACGACTGTACCGAGACCGCCGCCGCCAAGGACAACGCTGGCACCGACAACGACAAGATCGTCGGTTACAACCTCAAGACCACCGCTAACGAGAACACCACCGTCACCGACGACAAGTTCGCTCCCCAGAACAACAAGGTCGGCACCAACGACGCGAAGGTCGACAACGTCCAGCAGAACGTCAAGGACTCCAAGAACGAGGACACCGTCACCAAGAACAAGAAGCACCACAAGTCCATGTCATTCATGGACTTCATCAAGGGCAGGAAGAAGAAGGACTGAGTCGCTTACTACGGTACATGAACTCAATGGAGGAAACAAGGGTCACGGAATGGATTGCTAGGAGATTTGCGGGCGCACACGTTTGCAGCCACGTTTTGCAACTCTGAGCCGTATTGCTGGATGGGATTTCTGCCGTCTACATAGAATAGGATACAAAAATCAAGGCCGACTTGCCTATACTTCATGCAACCTCGTGCCATCCTGGTCTGTTCGTGTTCGCTGATGCAATGTAATGCAATATATGAGTACTCTAACGTATGCTTCCCGAAACGGCAAGCGGACCTCCATGTCGTGCAGTATCGAGGCTATGTACCGCTTGGACACTGATAGCGCCGGAACAAAAGACAAGAACTGCGAACAACACTTCTTGTGTACGACCCCTCGAAAACCGTGGCGGTCGCGAACATCATATCTTGTATATGTGTGTGTATACCATAGAAGCCATGACGTTCGTGAGGTGACCGCTGCGAGTGGGCGTTTGCATGTAATGGCGACCACTCTGAAGTCAAGAATGCCAATGATGGCTCAGTCCGTTCGGCGTCGGTAAACATTGCGCTTGCGGCGAGCATAGAACTGGATGTTCTCATTGCCCTGACGACAACCGTCGAGAAAGGCGCCCATAATCTCCTGCAGGTGGTGTACTCGAGTCCGCGACCTCAATGATGTCGCGAACGTCATTGCGTGTGAACTCATGGTGTGCGCATCCTCCAACTGGTCGCATTGAGGCGTCCAACCATCCACTAGGCTGGTAACGAAGTCTCTGATGTGGTCGAGGTGGACTTCCGCACCATCTAGCCCGAAAGTTCGTGCTAGTCGACCCATGGCATCCGGACGTAGGCCTATATTCCTCTCGCGGAGTCGCGCAACGACTTGCGGTACCGTTCGTCCAGGCCTGAATTCTTCAAGGCCAAGCAGCTCAGCGCAGCTGTCAGAGGCGTGGGCGAGAGTTCCGAGCTCGGACAATGAGAATCTCTGTATGACGCTTTCCACAGGGATAGAAGCCCAGAACACTAAAACGATATAAGCTTGGTTCATAGAGAGAGGGAAGTCAGACATACAAATCTCAGTTCGACCTCGATAGTGTCGTGCCCATTGTGCTTGCCCATTCTTCTTGAGCCACGCTAGAACCGAGGACGCATCGAATTTCTTTTTTGAGTCCTGTACACAGGGGTGGTCCAAAGCGATGAGGGCAATTTGCGGGTTTATCATTCGCGCAGCCTTCTGTATGACCTGGACGAGACTCTAATTAATGAATAAACATGCTGTCTCAACGTGCTGATATAGAGTGAAGACTTACCGTTGAAACTGAACAAAACCCCGAGCCGTCGCCGCCGGTCATGCAGAAGTGCTGGTTCTAATCGTACGTCAATCTTTAATTTGTGAAAATTATGTAGATTGAAGTGGTGTAACCCACCGCTAAAAACATAAGGAAGTTGTTTCCTTGCTCTAGGCTTGAATCGGGTGGCGGAAGAAAGGTCCCGTTCCAGAGCTGGTGTCCGTTGGCGACGAATCCACGTGTTGGCGAGAATGCCGTGCGGCTGTTGTGCTGGTCAGCCATATAATAGGACGATGAAACAGCTGAACATACCTCGAATCATCCCATACACGATAGGCGAGACTTGATTCGTGACGAAATCCCGGCCTGACATTCTCTTCGATGGGGGTGACGGCAGTCTTCTCGACATCCACTAGAACCTCTGGATCTTCTAGTTGCTGGGTACTTGTCATTGGAAAGCTACCCAGGCGGCTCATATGGGGATCTCCGCCTGACTGGATCAAACTCGAGTTTGTAGGTGAGGTGCTCTGGGAAGCTCGGCGACACAAAGCCTTGTACTGTCGTCGTACGCGCTCGGCCTTACTACTTGCTGCTTGTCCAGCGATGAAATTTGGCTCACTCTTCCGTATCGTGAGTTCTACGCCCAGCTGCCGGGCTTTGCATTCCACGGCTTCGATCGAATGTCGGTAGTGGTCAGTCGGATCAGAGAAGGGGCATCCGAAGACTTGCGCAAACTCTGGTATAGCTTTGGGTCCGTACCATAGGCTATTTGACATGATACTTAGCGTTGATAAACATGTGGAATTGGCTCCGAACATACATGTGACCATCCCATTGGGATCGGATAGCGTTATTGCTTGATTCGGAGCCCGTCATGGCACGGAATACGGTGGGAATAGATCTCGCATCTCCTGGTTTGAACCACCTGTTGATTATACATAACAGTTGTCGCTCAGCGAATGACCTGTAGTCGCGTCGTAAGTGCTGTTGTGCAGAGGAAACGTAAGACACGATCCTTACCATTTACGCGGGCGACTGCATTCGATGTCTCTCAACTTGTCATTCGCCGTCTTTTGCGGTGGATTTCGTGTGCTGGCGAGCCTGACCGCCGACTTAGCTGGCCAGAGGCGACGTGCAACAGGAGCGGCATCTGGGCGCGATTTGCCTTGGAAAAAGTGGCTCGTAATTCCGGTTCCGCGACCCATTTTTTTCTGTGTGCGCCGTGGACATGGTGTATTAGCGGAAGGCAGAAAGTCGGTCCCGTCCGTGTCGTAGTTGTCCACGCTAGTCGAGCCCGCTTTGGATTCGGGAGTCGTCGATGCAGAAGAGGGTGCTTTCGCCGCGTAGTATTGAACCTGCTCTTGGAATATATCCTCCCAGCTAGATGCGGACGGACTGGGCTCCAGCGTTAAGTCGGAAGGGACAGCACTGTCCTGATCGTATCCTGCAGATGTAGATGGTGTTGTGGACCATGATTGATACTGAGGGTTTTTGCGTTCGAGTGCTGCTGCTTGGCTGTCTCGGTCCCCATCTTCTTGCTTTCGTGTATCTTACTTCAGATTAGAAATTTAGCTCCAAGAAGACGTTACGATCTGTGTGGAAGCAACTTACCGGCTGGCATACCCAGCTCTAGACCGACGGACCGTTGTGACCACGACTCTCGAGTGAGACTCCGCTCCGTCGCTATAGGTTCGAATACCATGAGGCCGCCTTGGTCTGACCGCCAAGCGTGTTGGTTCATGATGCGTCTTGTGAAGGTGTACAACAGTCAAGGCAGAAGCATAAAAGAGGAGTGAGCATGCGAAGAGCAGGTTGCACAAATCGATGTGATTGCTGGGCGCGGAAAGAACAATCCGATGTAGAAACCGAGAGTACGTATGTGGCAAGAGTAGAGCTTCTGTCGCAACCGTCCGTGCAAACGCATGACACGTATGGCGGAGGACCACGCGTGGTGAAAGAGACGCGTCGCAGCTCACGCGCGGTCGGAGTGAGTGGCAAGTTGACGTAAAAGTGTTGGTGCGAACCCACTTCACGCTCTCCAATTGCAGCGATACATGCCATAAAGCCCAGTCGCGAGTAGTCTGGGCCCGGAAGGCACTGCCAGGTAAGATGGTAATGTCGTTGAAGGTCTCGACCAGCGAAGCTTGGGAGCGTCTTCAGAGCATTTGAGGCGCATAGATTTGTGAGGTGGAGAGCCAACTTAATGAGTGGGTAGGGGGGTATTATAGAAGAAGCAGAGAGATTGATGTACTAAGAGAAAACTGACATGGGAAAGAACGCTTAAGATAGACGATAGGATCGAGTGCGGTGTGACAGCCGCAGGAGCCACCTTGACCGCTCTTCTAGCTCTCCTAATGGGTTGTTCCATGTGATATTGCTGGACATTTGACTTTCGTCCTCACGGCGAAACCAGTGTGGAGCCGCCTTCGAATTTGGAAGCGAGGAGAGAACCTTCTCAGCTACTTGTGTCACCTCGATGACGGCCACCACGAAAAAGGTAACCTCGATATTTCATAGGTGGTCATATATTGCGTGCAGGAAGCTGAGTAAACTGAAAGGCAAGAGAAAGAGGTCGAGATGATGGCATGGTTCTATGAATCCGCGGGAGAGGTTGCTGGGAAATGCGCTCAAAGAAATAAATTCAAAACATGTTCATGATAGACGTGCTACTTGATCGGTGATGTGTATTACAGAAAAATTGTATCGCGCTGGACGTCGAAGTAGTTTGTTGAAGATGGGTGGAGTTGTGGTGCGGTCGAAGATGTGGAACTAGCCCAGAGCCAGAGGCTGAGGCTGGTGTGCGCCACGCGGTGACTAAGGGACACGGACCTCCCAACCCTGGCGTCTTTGTGCTCACCTCGATGCGCTTTACTGCAACATCTTGCCCGCCCGACTTCCATTGCTCCTCCCTCCCACTTTTCCATTTCCGCGACCTGCCCTTTTCCTTGAGGGCACCCTCTCTGCGACGCGAACGACCCTCTTCGCCGGCCCCAGCGTTCTTCTCCAACACGTTTGCGCGACCCTGAAAGCGAATCGAAGAACGACAACTCGCGCAGCCTCCGCTCCCACGAGGGCTTACAACCGGGAGGGTTGTAGTTTGGCCGAACGGGCCAAGTTCTCAGCAGAAGTCCGCGTCCGGGTTGCTGCCCGCACTCCGGCCAATTTATTCCGCCGCACGGCAAGCTCTCCACTACCTTGAGCGCCCGCGATCATGTCGGGCTATGGATCCGAGTCGGAAGATGAGGTCTTCAATCCTGAGCAGGAGGTCTCCGAGACCGAAGATCAAGCTCCGGCGCCCGTTCAACCAGATGAAGATGCAGCGCCCGTGACGGAACCACCTCGGGGGGACGACGACGAGGATGAGGAGGAGGATGAGGATGATGAAGAAGAAGATGACGATGAGGAGGATGAGGTCCGCCCCCACAAGCGTCGCAAGAAGGTGGCTAGGCGCAACATGTAGGTATCCTGGGCCTTACGCGTCACTTCGTTCGCTAACCACATCTCCAGGTTCATCGATGCGGAAGCCGAAGTCGACGAGGATGACGACGAGGAGGACGAGGACAACGACGAGGCCGTCGACGAGATCCACCCTGACGATTTACTTGAGCCCACGGGCGCCGACCTAGACGATCGGCACCACCGAGAGCTGGACATCCAGCGCCAAGTACAATCTCACAAAGATGCGGAGGAGCTGGCCAAGGAGTATGATGAGAAGTACCGGCGCCGAGAGGCCCAGGGCGCGCGCAGAGCTGCCTTCGGAGCCATGCCAAATACGCAGCCTACCGTCGAGGATCCGTCCATCTGGGCCGTTAAATGCCGACCGGGCAAGGAACGCGAAATCATCATGGCCGTTCAGAGACGACTCGACGATATGGTACGCTCCGGCCAGCGACCCAAGCTATACTCGGCTTTTGAGCGCGGTGGCGCTATGACAGGGTACATCTACGTGGAAGCCGACGCGAAGCAGGACATGCTCTCGGTCATTGAGAACATTCCCAACATCTTCATGGGACAGCCTCAGATCTCGATCGAGGTCAAGGAGCGCGCAGATCTCCTCCGCAAGCGCAGGCGAACGCCGCTGGAGGAGGGCAAGTTCGTGCGCATGATACGACCAACTCTCTACAGGGGCGACTTGGCCAAGGTGGTTGAAGTACACGCCAACGGTCTCGACTGTACTGTGCAGATAGTCCCTCGGCTTGACTACGGCCTTAATGAGGATGCGAATGCTGCTCCGGACGGCAAGCGCAAACGACCGGCTTTTGGCCGCAATAAGGAAATTCCTCCACAGAAGCTCTTCAGCGAGACCGAAGCAAAAAAACGGCATATGAAGCATCTCTCCCAAGTCGGCTCCGGCAACCAACGAGCTTACCACTACAAAAATGAAGACTACCAGAATGGCTTTCTCATCAAAGAGGTCAAGGTCAACCACGTCACCAGTGAGAACGTTAACCCTAGGATGGAGGAGATGCAGTTTTTTGCCATCACTGCTGCCGACGGAACAGAGACGCTGGATCTAGTCGCCGTGCAGGCCGCACAAAAGGCCGCGCAGTCCGGCTCATCATTTGTAAATGGCGATAATGTCGAAATTTACCACGGTGAGCAAAAGGGTTTGCGCGGTACGACTGTCACCGTAACAGGTGACATCGTCACGCTCAGGGTCACGGAGGGGGAGCTCATCGGACGCCGAATCGATGCCCCCGTGAGGACTCTGCGCAAACTGTTCCGAGAGGGCGACCACGTCAAAGTTATTGGCGGCAGCAGGTACATCGACGAGGTTGGTCTCGTCACAAAGATCAAGGATGACAAGGTCACCTTGCTTTGCGACTCCACTCAGACCGAAATTACTGTCTTCAGCAAGGATCTCAAGCGTGCGGCCGATTCAGCCATGCTTGGAACCGACTCGGACTTCGATCTCTACGATTTGGTCCAGATCGAGTAAGTGAAGACCTCGTTCCTAAGTCACAGTAATGCTAACAAATTACAGTGCCGCTACAGTGGGATGTGTTGTCAAGGTGGACCGGGAGGTTCTCAGAGTGCTCGATCAACTAGGTAACATCCGCACACTTCTACATACACAGGTTTCCGGCATTATCGGAAGAAACCGCAACGCGGTTGCGACTGACAGAGACGGTTCCGAAATTCGCAACGACGATACTGTTAAGGAGCATGGCGGAGAGAACCGTCAGGGCAAAGTCATCTATATCCACAGAGGTGTCCTCTTTGTACACAATCGGGAGTTGGTCGAAAATGCTGGCACCTTCGTCGTTCGAAGCACCAACGTCGTTACCATGGCTGCAAAGAGTGGGCGCACTCAAGCCGCCGGACCGGATCTCAGTGGCATGAATCCTGCTGTGCAGCAGCCGAACGGAGGTGCAGGACCCATGGCTCCGCCTCCGCGGCAGCAGTTTGGACGGGACAAGCTGATAGGCAAAACTGTCACCATTCGCAAAGGTCCATACAAGGGCCTCCTAGGTATCGTCAAAGACACGATGAACGACGAGGCTCGGATAGAGCTGCACACGAAGAACAAGCAGGTTTCGGTCAAGAAGGATCTCCTCTCGGTGAAGGACCCCATCACGGGCAATAGCATGCCTTATGGCGCTGGCGGTAATTTTGCGAGCCGGCCCCGCGGTGGAGGCTTCGCCGGAGGAGCTACCCCTGCCTACAACAGCTCCAGGACCCCAGCCTGGGGCAGTCAGTCTCGAAGCGGTCCGTCTTGGGGCGGCGCAACACCTTCTGGCGGAAGTGGTGGTCGAACACCGGGCTGGGGTGGAGGCGGTGGTCGTACTCCAGGCTGGGGAGGGGATGGTGGACGCACGGCGTATGGCGATGGCTCTCGAACCGCCTACGGTGGTGATGGGTCCCGCACTGCATACGGCGGCGGCGACGGGTCACGCACATCATATGGCGGCGCGACCGCCTATGGAGGCAACGATGGCTCCAGCACTGCATACGGAGGCTTCAACTCAGGCGGTCGCACACCCGCTTGGGGCTCAACCTCCAACACTGCATCGAAATCGAACCTCTCTGCCCCCACACCGGGCGCCTACAACGCTCCAACACCTGCAGCGTTCTCCGCCCCTACGCCCGGTGCTTACGGAGCCTACTCGGCGCCTACACCTGGTGGACCGCCAATGGATGCTCCCACACCGGGCAACTACTCTGCGCCAACACCCGGTGATAGTCGGTATGCGAATCCCGGTGGGTACGGCGCGTATGCTGCTCCCACACCGGCTGCGGCACCTACGCCAGGGGCTTGGGCAGACACGCCTGGCGGGGATGAGGATCCGAGATATGACTGAGCGCGAATGTGCTGTGGGAGGATTTAAGCCCACGCATGTCTTGGGCTTGTACGAGTAGCAGATTGGGGGATGGGTGTGATCCTGTGTTTGGGATAGAGTTCGTTCTTTTTTGCATCGAGGGAGTTTCAAAATGGGATCTTTGTCCATAGCGAAGTCCGTGTCTCTGTACTGGATACAATCTTCCACTATCACTGTAGGTACTAGTGTCATTTCCAACCAAATATACTTGCATCCGCTGTTTACGCAACCTCACGGTATTTACGCCTGGCTCTCCACAGTGTATGCGAACTCCCTCGTCTCTCCTCTCGGTTCGTGTCATGATGAGCGGTTCACGCAAGGTAGACGAAGGTTCCTTAAAGAAAATTTACTTTTAGCTCTACAGAAAACGTATATAAAGGACATGTCAACGAAAAAACCAAAGAAACCACCGAGAGAAGAGACTACCCCAGTGGAACAAAAAGAAACACTTAAGCGCTGCACGACTTCCCAACGAAGCAAGTCTACGCGGCAGAACCCCAGAACCGACCTCCCACGCTCAGCAAAGCCATTGAGATGCGGTGGGCGCGCGTTCGACAAACAGCCACGGGGGTACCCCGACGGGTGCAGAAGACGGCCGAGACCACGCTGCACGTCCGCGACGGCAGGGGAACAGCGACAGACACAGGCCGGCGCCAGTTCACATGCAACATGATGTAAAAGAAGAACAAGCGACATCTCGAAAGCGGGTTCTAGACCGGTTCTCCGCCGGGACGGGCACCGTGTACGAAAAGAAACGGGTAGTGGCGAGGGGGAAAGGGTTGAGCGGTGAGGGCGGGCGGGGCGAAGTCGCATGAAGCATGAACTGTGTGGAGCCAGGTCGTCGTTTGAGTGGGAAAACGCATGCATCATCTCGCTTGTTGAGCTGTTTGGCGTACTGCGGACTTCGTGTTAATATGCGAGCAGCTCCTTTGCCTGATGGTTGCAGAAGCGCCGGGTTTTGCTGCGCTTGCGGTACGGTACGGTGCGTTGCGCGTCTGGAGCAGGGTATAGGCGCCGCACAGGCTAATATATGCCTTGCATGTCCGTCACGGCTACGGCCTGTTGAGGTGGGAAGGTTGAGCGACTTTTTGGAAAGGGTCATGCGGGGTAACTTTACAGCGAGAGGGTACTGTCGAACGCCTTGGGATTCCCGTCTCCGCCTCTCAACAGCACCCCCACAGGTTTGTCGTATCCTTCACTTGTGTTCCGTGCATGCTCTTCCCACGACCCACTTCTCCCAAAACTTCCGCTGCATAACAGTCACCGTGACGCCGTCGTCTCCAAGCACCTCGATACCGTTGTTGTCGCTACAGTTGCACCAGGGTACAGAAGCTGGAGTGTCGGGTGACATAGGTGGGAGATGAAGGTTGCCGCCCTGCTCCGGCTCATCTGTGCCTGCATCCGAGTCTGACTCGCTGAATGATATCTGACTTTCTTCGCCGTCGTCATGGTCTTCGTGCACATAATCTTCTTCGTCGTCGTGCGGGTCCCAGTCGTCGCTATCGTCGTCGCTGCTGCTATCGCTTCCTATAAAGGATTCATCGGGGATCTCCGCGCCCAACGTCCCTTGTTCGTCAAAGTGCTTTTCGTAGTCGATCCTCCGCAGGCTGACCCAGTCCAATCTCATCATGTCCTCTCGAAGAAATGCTAGTACATCCTTCCAGCGACTGCCATCTTTTAGTACAACATCTCTTAATCTCAGACCACGGAGCTTCTCCCGGTGTCGTCTGGCTAGATCAATAATCTCATCTGCGTCAAGCCTCCAAGCCTGGATGCCAAAAGCAAGTAGCTTCTCCCACTTGACATGATGGAATATCTCTTCCAGTCTTAAGCTCAGGGGCCTGTGCGACGGAAATCCAATGTGGAGTGCTTGCAGGTTTTTGGCAGCACTGAAGACAGCCTTCGAAAGCGTCGAAAGCTCTCGCATTCGATTGTCCAGGTCGACACCATCATCGAAATGTAACTCCAGGCACGTCAGGCGCTCTGCAAGTAAATTCAAGGTCGCTGGGGGGTCGTTCAGTGCACCAAGGGCGCTTTGAGGGCTAAGCATCGGCGATGAAAACCGGGAACATGGTGATCTGGATGCCACTAATGCAGCTCCGATAGTCTTCGTGGAATGTGAGCATGCTGGGGCCCACTTCAACTCGACCAGATGGCTCATTTGCGCGTGGCCCCGGATGTACGAGATGAGCATTCCATCTTCTTGGTCTTGTAGCCGGAGGATCTGCACATGTTGCAAGGAAGTGAAGGCCGAAATAGCCTTGTTCAGAACACGGGCATCCTCTTGGGTCTGGACTATTCTTCTCTGCTCGTTGATCTTCTGCAGAAAGTGCTCAGGTGGACCAACGCTTGCCGGGAGGGTGGGTAGAAGTTCGCGCACGCGTTCTCGCCCTGTGACCTTGTTAGTCATGCGTGCACTTTCCCAAACAGGAAATGGGACATCAACCTTCGACGTAAAAAAATGGCACCATGTAACTGAACTTTCTGACGTGTTTGGCAAGATGTTCCTGGCCAGCGATGTTCTCCAAGCGGCTCAGACCTTTGCTAGAGAACCTTGTCGTGACGCGAGAGAATTGGTGTACAGCGCCCAAGTCGGCGAACCTCTTGCATGCTAATCTGAATGCTGCGATGTCCTGGGCCTGGTCTCGGTCCGGTGGCGGGGGCGGTCTGAAGCTCTCCTGGGACAGATAAGAACGACGATCGAGCCCCACAAGCTTTTCGGAGTCGGATTCTATGTAATCGAGTATTTCACGAAGAAGCTCGTTGGATAAGTCGAGGATAGCCATCGTGGGATGAGGAGAGCATCGACGGCCGGATGATTCAACAGATAAATGGAGATTTGCGGTGAAATGACGAGCAAAGGGGGATCGGGGCCGTGGGTTTATGCTAGAGCAAAAGGATCGGGCCGGGCGGCGCGGGTGCTGCAGTGGCGGGAAGGACAGTGATGGCGTTGGGTTCAGCTGGCGGCGTGGTGTTGACTGATGTCGACGGTCGTTCTCCGAGAGTTTGTGGGCATGGAAGTGCCGAGGGGCACAGTATGGGGGGGAAGGCCCTGGAGCAAACGGAGCTGCGGCATGACCTCTGCTCCAGCGGTCAGCTAAGCGTTGGTCGAAGGTGTGGTGGACTACTGGACACGGTTTGGGCTAGGGAGCCTGCACCTCTGTGCCCCCAAGACCGCTCTAGTGTCGTATTCATCCAATGAGAACCGGCCTAGGTCAGCTGATTGAAGCTGTATGCGAAGGGACGCGGGAGAGCAAGGCTCCTCCCGAGAGAGCGAGAAACAGCTGGATTGACGGCTTGATACCGCAGCTAAGGCGTGCAAGTCGGGTCGCGGTGCGACACTTGATAGGAGCCGCAGTCGCTGTTCCCCACACGCCGCCAATCTCTTCGAATCACACCCTAGCGGGCCTCGATGCGTTGCCAGCGAAGCGTGCAGCTGGCGCCCGCACCGAGACCAATCGGGCTCTCACTGCAACGCAGATGTGCATACCGACTGCCGTGCTCTTGGGTTTGGTCATGACCACCCCGCCACGGTAGCACGGTGACGACACCGAACACGATGCCTGGGAGGGCTGAAACATGTGGCATAACGTGTTTGTGTGTAAAACTCCGTGTGGTCATCAATGCGCGGGTATAAGCAGCCCGGAGCAGCAGCGGAGCTATAGTCGCTGCGCTGTCACTGTCGCTAATTGCCTGCATAATGATCCGTATCCCACTATCGGTCTGTCTAATGTCGCCCACCCCGCTTCCCTGTCGCGCAGTGAAGGATCAATAACTGCAGTCCAGCTCGTCGCCCTGCGCGCGATAGTGACGTGACACCTGCGTTAGAGCCTGCGACCGCCGGCCCACCCAGATTCGATACTTACGTTGGTGGAGACGTGCAGATCCGCAAACTATCGTGTGGCTTGACGAGATTTGCTGATGCCACCAGGTGGTCGCACAGAGACACACCCTAGCTGTCATCCGCACATGTCCCTGAGCCAAACTACTTGACAGCCGCAGTCGGCCTCGTGGACTGTCTCATCCTTGGTTTGACAGTGCCATCGGCAGTTGTGTGATGGAAGGTATGCCGTACACGTAGTAGCGCAGACACCTAGTGTCACCAGTGATCTAGGTGCCTTCGCTCCTCTTCCGTCGAATCTCTGTGCTGCTCAACTTACTTTGGAACGTCTCGTCGACAGTCTCCTCTTCGCTGGCATCAAGGACCGCCACCTCGAACACCTCTAGCGAAGCCCAGCCTTTCTCTACACGCTTGCCGTTCACAGCGCTACCGCCGCTCCTGGTCTCGAGCGAGATGACCAGGGCAGTGATGGATTCTTCCGTGATGGTAGGACCGAACGGATCTGATATCTCAACGTACTTTATAACCAGCTTGGAAGGGTAGGTGACGTGTACAGCGTGACCATTTGGCCCGGGCTCGTTCAGCTCTTCGATGCGAGCTTGGTCGTCAGACTGTCCGAAGTAGATGATGGACGAAAGGAAATCGTGTACTGCACGCTGGCGGTCGCCCCAGCTCTCCAGGAGCTCGGCGAACTTCTTGTTTACCAGTAACGCATCGCCCGTGATACCAATCGTGAGGACACTCGGCTCTTGCCCATCAGTTGCAGATCTCCTGCCCAGCACGAAGGCGAACATGGTCAGCAATAGCTTATGGCCAATGTGCAGATGATCGAATGTGCCGCCGACTGCCACTGACAGGTGGTTGGTCGGTTCGTCTGCGCCTGCGGAAGGTGCAACAGATGTGCTGGGGGCTTCGACGGTAACGATACCACCTGTGACTCTTTTCACAAACGTCTCAGCCTTTGCGTGGACTAAGAAGTTCTTCAACAGCCCCTCTCCTTCTTCGCTTTCAACAGAGTAGACGGTGTCCCATGGTCTCGAACTCTTCGCCAGCGTGTTCAGGTCGATTGCCGGGCCCTGCGTTTCCTGCTCGGGAAGATTGTCTTCGGCCGGGTGGAGGAGCTTCCCGTCTCGGGGGTATGCGACGAGCACAACGCGCGCATCAACGCCATGTGCATCCTCGGTGTCGATAGAGTTCTCCGCTGCGATGACACAGATCAGTTTGTAGAGGTCGGCGACGAGGCTCTGCGTAGGTGTGAATAGCGGACCTCTCGGAGCGTTCAATTGACCGTAGAGATGCGAGCATGGGAGAGCAATGTCCAAAATGGCGCGGTGTTGAGCTCTTCGGGGCGCTCTGGCCAGTTCTTTCAGGGCCGTACACAAAGGGGCATGGAATGCGGCCTTCAACGCCACGTACGAGGACGGCGCTGGGACAGGCGGAAGGAGGAGCAGGGCGCGCGGCGGCTTGTGGGACGGCGGCATGGCGGCAAGGTGTCGTGCCAACGTCTGGAGGCGCACAATAGAGGTGGTGGGGGCGAGAGAGCGCAATCGACCTATTTGAGGGTGAGTCATGGGGTGGCGAGCATCGTCAAGGACAGCATGGGCGACAGGGGCGGCACATCAGGCGTCGGGGTGGGGGAGTGTTGGGGAACGAGGGGTGAGGGGTTGGGCGACGGGTAGGCCAAGGCTGGCCGCGCCGAGGTTTGCCCGAGAAACATCATGGGCCTCGTTCTCCCTCGAATCGCGACGCCGACGCCCTCTCCAACGCTCCCATATCCGACCTGTACGTATTCTCGTGATGTACAATACATGACTCGCCGCATCCTAGCTCTCTCTCGCGGCTCGTGAGCCCGGGTGGCAGAGCGAGGGTCCTCCCGGCTTCACCACGCAGATGGCCCCCCTCCAAGAGAACGCGCACTGACTTGTGCCGTGGCCCAGTTTCTCGAGTGACAAGATGCCATTCGGCCATGGTCACCACTCGCAGAACCCTCAACCTCAGCAGTTCAATACATCGGCGGGGCTCTCGCAGGCAGCTCTCGCACTGGGCTCGATAGGCGCTCCCCAGGGAAACTTGCGCTCAGCGACCTCCGGAACTACCAACGCCGGCACCGACTCCCTCTTGCCCGGGTCAGGCAACGCGCCCGGACTACCGCCGCCGAACGTAGCGGCATCAGCACCCCCAATGGCGTCTTCCAACCGCCAGGGAGAAGAGCTACACATCTCGACGCAGCAGCCGCAGCAGCCGCAACAGCCGCAACAGTCGCAATCATCGCAACAAGCCCAGCAATCCCAACCACCCCCACCACAGCAGCAGCAGCAGCAGCAGCAGCACATGTACAATTCGGCATCCGATTACTCATCTGCGCCCAATCTGAACATACACCAAGCCACGCCGCAGGGAGCCTACAGCAACGCACCTTCCATGCCCAGCGTGCCTGGCAGTCTACAAGTTGGCAGCAACGCCCAGCAGCAGCGGCCCGCCCCTTCTTCCGCCTTCACTGCACCTTCGGCTGTGCCTCAGATCAACACGAACGCACAGCAGTACACGCTTCCCACGCGGTCCAACACGATGAACCAACAGCAGCATCCCTCCTCGCATACCTATTCGCGCTCCAGCCCCGCGGGCATGGGCCCCGACCAGAAGTACATACCTTTCTCCAACACCCCTGAAAACTCAAAGTACGCCGCGGGCACACCGGTGCAAAAGTACTATTCCTCCACCCCGCTGGGAACAGCTTCCAATTCCCCACTGGGACTAGCAGACATCCGCCCGCGCGCAAACTCGAGTATGAACGATGATCCAATGGGTGGGGGGACCTTGTTTGCCGACAACGAGCGGGCGCCATCCAACAGCAACTACTTTACGCCCTGGCCAGCATACGCGTTTGACTGGTGTAAATGGAATGTGCATGGAGGAAACAGTGCGGGAAAGATGGCCGTGGGAAGTTACTTGGAGGACACGCATAACTTTGTAAGAGGGCTGCTCAATGACCGTGTGTGGAGATGCTGACAAGATGGTACAGATCCAAATCCTTGATACCCACCTTACCCCGCAAGACAATTCCACCCCTGGAGCCCCGCAATACGGTCTCGAGTACACAAGAGTCGCTGAAGCCACCTGCTCATACCCAGTGACGCGGATACTATGGGAGCCTCCCTCGTCTCAAAAGCAGTCTACAGACCTGCTTGCAACCTCTGGCGACCACTTGCGGTTGTGGTCGCTGCCGCAGGCCACTGGTCCGGCAGTGAGCAGCACAATCTCGCGGACATCCTCCGTCAATACAAGAGAACCGGCGCCTCAAAAACTGACCCCGCTCGCCCTTCTGTCCAACTCCAAGACACCTGAACACACTGCTCCACTCACGTCACTCGACTGGAACACCATGTCTCCGAAGCTCATCATAACATCAAGCATTGACACCACTTGTACCATTTGGGATATTCCAACGTTGACCGCAAAGACTCAGCTAATAGCGCACGACAAGGAAGTCTTTGACGTGCGCTTTTGCGCAGGCAGTGTAGATGTGTTTGTTAGCTGTGGTGCCGACGGTAGTGTTCGTATGTTTGACCTTCGGAGTCTGGAACATAGTACCATCATTTACGAACCGTCTGAGAAGGTGCCGGGTAGTGCAACGGACAAAGGTTTGCTACCCTCCTGCTTTGAGAAAGTGCGAATCACTGACTTCCTCACCTAGGCTCACCAGGCCGCATGTCACCGACCAAAGCCCAACAGACCATGTCATATGCACCGCCGCTCCTCCGCCTTGCTGCCTCCCCTCACGACTCGCATCTCCTCGCAACATTCGCCGCCGACTCCAACCTCATCCGCATTCTCGACGTCCGCCAGCCTGGGCAAGCACTCCTCGAGCTCAGGGGCCATTCCGCAGCGTTAAACTCTATCGAATGGAATCCCTCGCGGAGAGGGATGCTCGCCTCTGGCGGTGATGATTCTATGGTGCTTGTCTGGGACCTACTTCACTCGCAGAACGGAGCTGTGATCGGTGGCGACCACGCAGCGCAACCCCCTACTCCGCAAAGCGCACATCCCACGAACCCACCAAATGGTGGTACTGGTGCCCAGGCTGCTGGAGGCACAATGGGCCAAAAGGGACCGTATGCGAGCTGGAAATGCGAGTATGAAGTGGGTAACCTGAGCTGGGCACCCCAGAGTCCGTTGACGGGAGCTGGTGGGGATTGGGTCGGGGTTTGTGGCGGAAGGGGCATTTGGGGCGTGAAGCTATAACTACGGTGCTTCGTTTAGCCGTTGAAGCGGTTGGAGCATGGCTGTATGATTGATGATGATACCTAGTTCTGCCTGCATCTGGGTTGTTCCCTCTTAGCCTGATGGTGGAAAGCCCAGTGTGTCTTTTTGCGTTGCACTGCGGAGCGAGTTGGAAGGCGTTGGGGATGCGGTGGATTGCTACGATACCTTTAATTGTTTCGTTTCTGAGAGGCTGCAGTGTCCCGCGTACGCATGGGACTTTTGAAGGATACATGGAAAAGCATTACGCTGCGGAACGATGCGAACGAAGTTGCGAAACTGATGCACCGGATGTTTCCATCGTACTGCCTGTCAGCGCAGACTGGACTGGTCTGCGCAGAGATGCCCGAGGCTAGAGGCGTCGATCTAAGATCGATATCCACCCATGCCTCCACCGAACTCTCCACATACCACCCGCTCCCTCTCCCCTCCCTTCCACCCTCCGCTTCTCCACCGCCCCACGCCCAACGAACACCGCTTGCCACACCCTCCGCTCCGCTCCGCTTCCACCAGGGACGTCGCACGTCACATCGCGACCCACAGGCGATCCACCGCCTGCGCGTTTCAACGCGGCCGCGCTGCGTTTCTGACTCCACATGCGCGCACTGTCCACGGCACGTTGTGTGGATCGCGCAGAACGTATGAGAACGCTTAGTTGGACCACATCGTGGGTTGGCGCGGGCGGTGGGTGTGTTGGCGTTGGCAGGATTTGGCTGGGCTGAGGCTGGGCTGGGAGGCTTGGTTGGAAATAAGGTTCGTGGGAACGGGTGTGCTAATGTTGGGCCAAGGAGGCTGAGTGGGGGGTGTGGTGGGGTTGGAATGGTTGGAGAGACGTTGGGTAAGGTGTGGGAGAAGAGGGTGGGAGGGCTGTGGAGAAGTGAGTGTAGATGACATAGAGAAATGAAAGACTTATACTCGGCCCCAGAATGACCACTCTTCCACAGCAGCAATGTCCACCCGGCATCTCGCCCACAAGACGGAAACCAAACGCAGAAGAACAAGACAAAGTACATCAGAAACCAAACATCTAATTCAAGAAGAAGACTCTATGCATCATTTCTCCTCTAAGGGTATTTTAACGCTCTATAGCACTCCCGAACAATCCAGCAAATATTACTCGCGACGCAACAGCAACTCCCACCACGACTCAAGTTCCCAACGTACATACAAATGTAGTCGACGTCCATACAACCCGACCCTAAGATATGTACCCAAGAAAACCCCGCGCTAAATGTCGATCCGCAGCCGCACTACCGTCTTGTCAATGATAGCTCTACGCCTTGGGAATGACACCGAGGAGGGGTGTTGGCATAGGCGTACCGAAGAGCTCGGTAACAGTGATCGTGGATCCGCTGGCGGGGGCCTCGGCGGCGGCAGCAGGAGCAGGCTCGCCCGCAGCAGGGGGCGCTACCACAGCACCCTCGGTCGCATTGCCCAGCGATGCAAGGGCCGCCTCAGCCTTGATGACGGACTCCATGCCGACGCCCAAGATGTTGGTCGAGTCGAGCACGTTCTGCGTCAGGCGGCTGTTGAACTTGACCTGCTTCTTGATCGCGTTGTAGTCCGCGACGTTGATCTGAAGCGGCGACTCGACGACGAGGAAGGTGACGCCCTCGGAGCAGGGCGGCGTGGTGAGCGAGCCGGTGTACTGCAGGATGTTTGATTCGGCGACCTTTGCGACGACGCCTGAGAAGTCGATGCCGCCTTCTATTTCGGTCTCGGCGCCAGGGGTGGTGATGGCGGAGATGTGGGGGGTAATGCCGGCGATGATGGGGTCCGAGGTGTTTGTGCTCATCTCGAAGAGGAGGGCTAGGACCACAAGTTGGGATTCGTCAGCTGTGGTGAGTTGTTAGTATTGTCTTTGGTTGTGCATAAATGTACTTGACGTGTGTTGGAGGTGGATAAATGCATCAAGCACACATGTGTTTCAGGCAAGGGTCTGTGAGCAGAATTTGACATACCGACACCAGAGTGCACCATATGCACTTCAAGCGGGTGGTACTCGCCACTGATGCGGTGCTCAGAGGGAGTGTGGATGTGGTACTGAGCGAGGCGGAATTGGGCGCCGCCAAAGGTGGTGGTGCCATTCACTTCTACCTCGATTGTCGTGTTCAGGTTGAGGAACTTGGAGTTTTGCTGGGGAATGTCGAGGACGGGCTTCTCAGTCGCGAGAGTGATGCTGCTGTCTGATGTGACTGTTAGCTTAACTGTATAATGCTATTATGGTAGGAAAATGCGTACCGATATTGATGGGTGACTGCTTCGTGCCCAGAGCGCAGGCTTCGTTCTCAGGTGCAAGACCAGCCCAGTTGGCAGGCCCAAAGTCGCCTTCATAACCGAACTTGGATTGGAAAGGACCCTCTTCGGCCTCTTCAGCGCGCTTGTAGACGCCGTGGAGGCAAGATGCAGATGCCGTGCCGGCCAGGAGAAGCGTTGTGAACAACATGATGTCGTGTGTGAAAGATAGAGCGGCTGGAAATGCAAGTGAATGGGGCGAGACTGTGACTGAATGATACTCCAAAGAAGGACAGGAGACGAGTATATAAACAGTCAATAGATCGGAGAAGGGAGATTATGTCCGTGAAGAGAGCAGCGGTCTACGCGTGCGAAAGAATTGAAAAGCAGCGTCAGGATCTACCCAAACCGCTGGAATTAGAAAAGAAGGTGTAGGATCTGGAAACGCCCGAGCTTCGTAAACGAAAGGAGGCTGAGAGAATGAACAGACAGTAAGAAAGAAGGCGATGCTTGCGGTTTACCCAAGCCTAGATATATCAGCAACGCGGCCCAGGGTCTTGTCAGCGTACAAGCTATACGCCATCCATGGCAATCATCGTCCGCGCGTGCTGGCCAAGTGCCGCCCGCATGGCCAAGTCACACAGTGATGCCTCCGTATAGGGAAATACCAAGATATGAAGGGGGAAGCTTCCTTGGTCCTGAGCTACGCCGTAGCAGCCGCCCGCCTCAGGCTGGACATTGCCAAGGTGGCAAGGTGCCAGGATGAGCTTAGACACGTCGAAGGCGATTGGCATGGCAGTCCGTTCTAGGCCAAGACGTTGTGACAGGTGCTTGGAGCACCCCTTGGGAACCCTGCCTGTGGTTTGAATCCATCGTAGCGTACGGAATCGGTGCAAGTTCTCCGGCTTTTGCTCCGACGACGAGGCTGCGCTCAGCGCGATCAACGAACGGGCTTCCCCCACTCGTACGAACCTGGCACCTGGGAATAGATTTGTGTAGCATAAGCCATCCCGCTCATACATGGCTGACTTCCGCTGAGTTCCGCAGAGCTTCGTCACCCACGGAACTCCCTATCCAACCGAGCCTGAATCACCATGCTGAAACCAGCGTCGACAGCTTGAAAACAGCTTGGCACCACTGGGCGATATTGTCGCCACAGGCTGCGACACTCGACCGATCCCAGACCTCCACCGTGCCTTTCCTCCGTTGCCAAGCTTCCGAAGCCACCACTGCCGTCGTTACCCCCGTCCATCCAACGGGAGCACAGCATTTGCAAAGGCTGTCGAGGAATCGGCCGGGGAAGTCCTATGCGAGTAGCTAGTCCCACGTTGGTACCCATGTGTTCGCCCACCCACCCGCGTCTCAGCACGGAGTGGGAAACGCGAGCCCCTCGAAATCAGGCCACTGTCAAACGCGCGCAACAGGCGAGAAGATCGCTGGCTGAAGCAGCGACGGCGTCTTTCCTCCTTCGTACACGCCCCGCGTTTCCTCTCGCGCTCACATGTTTAGATGCAGGCGCGGAGAGACGCCGCAGACGGCGTAATGTTGCTATAATTGCTGTCGGCTTGGCAGCTGTGCCGCGCAGATGTTCTCTGAGCTGGCACGAGGAACTTCACAACGTGGCGCGGACGCTTGGCGAGCTTACTTGCCTGCCTCGGCCGTGAATACGAGGAGCGGAAGTGCCAGAGGCGCTGTTGCGAGATGAGAATATTCGCTATGGACGTCCCGAAGAAGACAGGGTGTGCGGAGGATTCGTGACGAAGCATGTTGGAGTTGGTCCGTTCGGTCCAACGTCTTTCGCGCGACGGACGCTACGGCTTAGTGTACCGCTGTCAAGAAGGGGCTTTGGCAGTTCCCCAAAGAAAAGCTCCACACCGCCGAGCAGCCCCGATCTTACAACATCCTCACTCCTCGTTTAGCATCTACCACAGCATCGTCGTAGAAGGCACTCGTTCCAGTAACGCTGACGACGACACCCAGTTTCATGCACCAGCCAAACAAACATTCGTCCCATAAAACCATCCCGTACAAACACCGCATGACACCAAGCCCGAACCTGCGAATCTAGAATTGCCTCAGGTAGTATCTATTCAAAGCACGCCGGCCCCAGAGCTAGCAAGGCATCGACTTGCGCCAATACTAGCCTCTTTCTCCCCCGAAGTCATACGATTCCAAGCCCTGCTTTGTTGTTTTCGTCTCAAACTAACCCCTCAACACCATGCCAAGCATCGCGACGGAGCGCGAAACCGCTAATTCTCCGACACGGCGCTTACAGTGACTCTGGGTGTCGCCTGGTCCTCCGCTCTTCCACATTGGTGGGCGCGAATCCAAATCGACAGGACGACGGGTTGCGCCACGAAAGCGATGCATTGGCCTGGTCCAATTACACCTTGCTCCTGTTCAGCAGAACCACGAGCACAGCTAACAGAATGTTGTTTTGCAAGTCTTAGGACATACGGCTATAATTATGCTGCAAGCTATAATAGCCAGCAACCACACCATCGGCAATCTGTACACTAACTTCGCTTTCTTCCAAGCATCCTTTGCGCCAAAATTAGAGAGAGAGAGAGAGAAGCACACGTCGCCCTAGTATACACAAGCAATCATTACCGCAAGGAGACCGATAGCCCGAGGCCATTACAACCTGTCAAAGGAAAAACAGTTCAAAGAGATACCAAACACAGACCGCAGGCGAAGCGGTGTCACCATATACTCTATCTTGAGACGCCGACGCCATCCACTTGGCCAACTCGAAAGACGAAAGGAAAGATGATGATTCCGCAAGTGTATTGAGGACCATGGAAATCGCGACGGAACCCTGGAAACTAGCGATCAACGGAAAGGCAACTTCTGTCTGAGACTTGACTTGTTCTGCTTGCGTTCGAAATGCCTCTGCTGGTAGGTTTTCGTCGGCGTCTCATCGGATTCGATAAATGTATATCCGGACTTCGCGGTCGGCGTAAGATCAAGTTCCGTAGTTGTCTTTGGTAGAGTGGACTCCCAGATTGCTCGCTTCTCCCCCAGGTTCCTTTTTTGCTCATTTGCACCGTCGGGATTGGATTCCAGCTCCAGGTCAAAGTCCGAGTCTTCTGCCGTGTGTTTGCACGCATTGTGGGGTATCGTAGAGTCCAAGGAACCTTTGTTGTCATGTCCGCTCACATCGTCTGAGGTCCTCAACTGCGCACGTCGAACCTTCTTTATCAGCCGATGCCGTTCTGGCTCCTCCGCCGATTTGTATTTCTTGATCAAGCCAACGTACTCCAAGTCCTTCGAGAGCGCCTGCTTCGCAATAATGGGAGAGCCGGCTTCGGCGCCATCACGACCCTGCACAAGGAAAGCCTATTAGTAACTCTGAGGGTATTGTGCAGCCGGCTGAAATCAGAAGTCAGTTTTAAGTTCAATTTATGTAGATGGCCCTGCGACGTTGCGTCGGTTAGCCATGCGATCAAGGTACGTACTGGTGAGTTCAGCATGCTCTGGCGCTTGTTTCTGCTCTTCTTGATATGCTGCTTCAAAGCGCTGGTGTCGAGAGGCTTGAGAAGCTCGAAACTACAAAGCAACTCGGAGGATACCGACATGACCGCGCCCCAGTTGTCGAATTCGCCACAGTACTACTCACATTAGTCACGGTCGTCATAGGGCAAGCGATGGAGCACTTACGTTAGGCGCCGAGAAGACAGTCACCAGTATGCGATCGTTGAAGAACTCGTAACCGTCTTCGACAACCATATGAGCTCTGCAAACAAGATCGAAATCATGCCTCTGAAGAAATTCCATAATGACCTTCTTCCCGAAGCAGTAGCTAACTCCGCGCTCGTTAGATTCCCAGTCATTCTCCATGTCGGCCGGATCGCTCCACAACAGGTCGTTTAGCAATCCATAGTCCGGAACGTCGGTGGGACGGGCGATCTGGCGGATGTCGTCCATATGCGAAAGGCTGGGTGAAAGCCCGCCATGCACGCAGAAAATCTTCTGCGCAACAATAGCAGCAATCGGGAGGGTATTGAATGTGTCAATAAAGGATTTCCAGACCTTGATATTGCACCTTCGCTTGCATTCGTCGTAGAAACCGTAGACGCGTGTGACATTGGCGCATTCGTGGTTGCCGCGCAAGAGAAAGAAGTTTTCCGGAAACTTGAGCTTGTAGCAGAGTAGCAACAGTATCGTCTCCAAGCTCTGCTTACCCCGATCAACGTAGTCGCCGAGGAAGAGATAGTTCGAGTTCGGGGGGAAGCCGCACATTTCGAACATGCGTATGAGGTCGGTGTATTGGCCGTGGATGTCGCCAACGATCTTTACCGGCGCGGCCAATTCCAAAAGCGACGGCTGCCCAAGAAACACCTCACGAGCAGCTGTGCAGACAGCCACAATCTCCGCATTCTTGAGGCAGACCGTCTTCGTGACCTTGCCGGTGTAAGCCGCATCTAGCAGTCGTTGAATCATGTCGTCCAAGTCAATAGACTTCAGCGCGCTGATTTCCATGGGGGATCCTGCCCCGTCGGTCGCCGAGGGCGTCTTCTCGATCCGTGGAATGGGTTCACCCTTCCTCTGGAGAATGGGTTCTCCCGGCTGAGCGGTGCTCAAAGGCAGAGGCATCCCAGAGGGAGGGGCATCGGACACGTGGTCAACCTCGCCCGTCCGCTGCGCTTTGTTCACGGAATCGTGGCCCTTTCCAATGGCTCCATGCACCGGAGAGGGCGGAGGTTGCGGGCTTTCGAGAAGCGCATCTTCCTTCGAGGCCGACTCGATTGCGGCCTCTTGCGCCGAGGCGGTCGAGCCCCGCCGAGATCGGCCTTTGCTGTTGATAGACCTCGTCGATGCCGCGTCCGACTTGTCCGGCTTGCTAATCGTGTCAAAATTGGACACAGAGTTCCTGGGACTGTCACTCTTGCCGGGGATCTTGGATCGAATCGAGCTGCGGAGGGAGCGAGAGGATTCCTTGGTATCTGATCTGTCAAACGAGCGGTAGTTTTCGCGCTCAATGGCCACGCCGTCAACGGTGGCCTTGTCACCCTTATCCTTCTTGCCGCTGGACTGCTGGTTGCCCATGCTTGCGGTCGGGATGCTGCGACAGCGTGCGGACTGTGTGGTGTACGTGGAGTGGGTGGGGTGGTGGTGTGGTGAGGGAGGTAGTGGCGCTGCGGATGTCGCAGGATCGATAGCGGGGATAAGCTTCGTGCCTGCTCAAACGGCCGCGCTTCACAAACAAAGAGCAGTCGCGATGCTCTAGAATGGATGCTGGTGGAAGGAACACGAGGCTGGCGGGTTAGGGCGGTCGGTACAGGTGGGAGAGGAAGGCCAGGAAGCTAGCCTGTGTCGGCGCGGGGGCTATCTGCTTCGCGGGACACTGGCAGTACCAGGTTGGCAGCGAGACGGGGACGTCGGGCGTCGAGTCGAAGTTCCGCTTGTTAGCCAGAGCGATGGATGGGCGTGCAGCGTGCGAGAGAGCGGGCTCAAGGGCTGGAGGGGTTGCTCATAGGGCGGTTGATAGTAACACCTGACGCTCGATGGTAGGCGGCGGGGGCGGAGATGGCTAGCGAAGTAAGTCGCGATGCCTAGTGGAGGCGCTGGATCACGGTTGCTTGGTTGTGGCGATCGCCTGTGGATAAGTCGGTGCTAGATGCAGCCGCCGCAGACCGGTGAGTGGGAAGGTTTGGAGACCAGGCTGGTCAATGGAACCGTCGACCGCTAGCCTAGCGGGGGGTCCGGGCTCGTGGAGGTGGAGGCGTGGAGGCTATCTTGGAGATGCAGCAGAACGGCGCGCAATGGGGGAGCTGTGCTGTGAAGGCGGAGGGCGTTGCGTGAGGGGAAACGGGCTGGAGATAGAGTGCAAGCGCTTCACTAAGACCAGCGTCACCACCGGCAGCAGAGGAAAGCTGATGCGGTCGCCTTGGCAAGGCCGAGAACAAGGATCTACGATTGCCAACCGCCTCTAGGCACAAAGCCGCACCGCCGGCACGCCACAAATCTGGTCTTTGCTCGCGAGACACCACGCCAAACACCATCACCATCCATTGCCGCCCAAGCAACACTGGATGGCTCTCCAACAAGTGCTGATGGCAGCCATTGCACTGTCCAGAGCAGGGCGAGCCACGCCCCGCCGCTTCCGAGCGGTCCGCGCAGGCTCCTCCGATGCCGACATGACGCACCATATCGCGAATTACCCCCAGAGCACACGTACATGGTCACCGCGGCATTTTTGCTTTTTCAATTCGCTCTATTGCTCGTCCCATGTAATTACCATTTCCTGTCCGAGCAAGGCGGCCAGCTTTATCCACGCAGAGTCCGCCCACAGGCCACCACGTGAGCGATTTGCTGCTGGCGGCCCACCTTCATCCGCCAGAAGTCCCGTGGCCTCGGGATTGCCGCTACCATGTGCCTGCAGACCGCAATTCAATCACAGCAATCGTTCAGGGGAGCCCAGATCCTCACGGAAAGTCATATTCAAGACTACACAAAACTTCATGGATTTTCCACGATGCTCAAGAAAACCAAGCCGTGGCGCCAAGCGATGAACCCGACAGCAAGGGCTTGGAATCACTGCAACCGGGAACGGAATGGCCAGAAACGTCGTTGGCGAACGTGGCGGCATATATTGTGCCGCACCACACGTGGCCTCTCACCATCAACCTCCCCTGGTGCCGCCTACCTACAGCTTCGTGCCAAGGTTAACATGAACAGCCTGCCGTCGTTAGTACGTCGTCAAAGTCTTGTGTGATTCCACATACCTTCTTATTGGTATACGCCTCGAGGCCGGCCTCGCCAAGTTCTCGTCCGATGCCGCTCTGCTTCACGCCTCCGAATGGAATACGGAAGTCGGAGTCGTTGCTCGAATTGATCCAGATCATACCTGCCTCGATGAGTCTTGCGACACGGTGGGCCTTTGTGATATCCTGCGTGAACAGCGCCGCTCCCAGGCCATATGTCGTGTCGTTTGCACGCTCGATTGCCTCTTCCTCGGTCTTGAACGAGCTAATGGCCACGAACGGACCAAACACCTCCTCGCGGTAAATCTTCATGTGGTCCTTGACGTCGGTGAAGATTGTTGGCGAGATGAAGAAGCCCTTTCCACCCACGTCTTTGTGGGCCTCTCCGCCAGCTACGAGCTTCGCGCCCTCGGACTTGCCGGACTCAATGTATGATAGCACCCGCTCGAACTGCGCCTTGGTGACTTGAGGGCCTTGGAACGTGTCGTCTTTGAAGGGATCTCCCACCACCGAAGCCTTGGACACGTACTCCTTGAAAGATTCCACAAACTTGTCGTAGACACCTTCCTGCACTAGAATGCGAGACGTAGCCGTGCAGACTTGGCCCTGGTTGTACATGATGCCGACATGCGACCACTTGACGGCCTGGTCCAGATCGCAGTCGTCGAAGACCACGAGTGGTGATTTGCCGCCCGTCTCCAAGGTAATGTTCTTCATGTTGACAGAGGCCATCTTCATGATCTCTTTGCCCGTAGCTGTCGAGCCGGTGAACGCGATCTTGTCAACATCCAGATGTTGGGCCAGCGCCGCACCAGCTTTGCGTCCTTCGCCGTTCAAGAAATTGACCACGCCCGGCGGGAACCCTGCTTCCTTGATCAGGTTACCCAGGTAGAGAAGGGAAAGTGGCGTCTGCTCTGCCGCCTTCATAACGACTGTGTTTCCAGTGGCTAGAGCAGGGCCTAGCTTCCACGCGGCCATGGCGAGAGGGAAGTTCCAGGGAATGATTTGGCCACAGACTCCGAGGGGCTCCCGTATCGTGTAAGCAAGCTTGACAGCTGAGGTGCCGCCTATGACCTGGCCGTGAATCTTATCTGCCCAGCCGGCATAGTACTTGATCGTGCCGATGACCTCGCCTAGATCATCATTCAACGAGACCGAGTAGGGCTTTCCGTTGTCCCAGGTTTCGATCGTTGCTAGGATCTCACGATTCTCTTCAATAAGGCTGGCGAGTTTGAACAGTAGATCTCCTCGGGCAGTGGCCTCCATATCACGCCATGACGGGTCTTTGAAAGCTTTCCGCGCGGCCGCTACAGCAATGTCGACATCTTCCGGACCAGCGGCGTAGACCGAGGCGATTTCGCTCTCATCACTGTTGAACCGTTAGCTTCTCTGTAGTGCAATTGTCGTTTGTCAGTCGTTACCTCGGATTGATACTTGTAATAGTCTCACCAGACTTGGATGCCACAAACTCATTGTTGATGAAAAGACCCCGCGGCTGCTTGTACTTGCGGCCATTCGGCGCAGTAAGCTCGACGAAGAGGTCCGACATGGTGTTGCTACTGAAACTTCTCGCGAAAGTGCAGCGTCCGAGATTGTAAGTTTTGACAGGGAGGAGGCGTTGGGAGCAAAGGGGGGTCCTCAGGAAGCGGGAGTAGAGACAGGACATCCCTCGGCAAAAAGAGGAGACAGCGCGTTATGAGGGGTCTGGCCGAAGGTGTGGCAGTGGCAGCGATCACGGTGATGCTTGGTTGGTCAACCCCGCGACATGACGCTGTGGGAGGTGATAACGGGCTTATCGGATACGACTGCCGCATTAGGCCGCGTTCGCATGGATGCAGCCATCGGGAGCCTTCGTAAAGTAGCCCAACGTTCAAATCCATGTGTAGCTCCATTTTACACGTCTTATCCACGTAAGGATACCGTGCGAGCTCGTTTGAGCGCGAGAACGCGTGGGTAGGGTGTCCAACGCGTTGTGGATGTCTGCAGCTACCCCGCCATCCATCGCGCAAGGGTCTCGAAGCTTTTCATCCCGCGGACTAACATTTCACAAACACCACGGTTGTTGATTGCGACAGCTCCAACAGCTTACACAAACTCTCAACATCACCATTGTCCACTTACAACTAGGACCACAGCGATCGAACTCCAAACCTCCTCTACGCGCTCGGAGCCCTCCTCAACGCACTTGCGAGGAAATCCCACACCCACCCCTCACGAACGATGGACATGGACGCCGACCCACCCTTCCCTTCCACCGCCCCCGACGCCCTGATAGACCATGCCCAATCCATCACGTACTGGAACTCCGTCAGCGCCGACACAACCGGCATGCTGGGCGGCTACCCCCAAACCTCGCGCATCGACCTGCAAGGCTCCGCCAACTTCCTCACCAAGCTGCGCCGCAACAAGTCACAACCCACAAAGCAGCCCCTGCCGCCCCTCAACAGAGTCGCGGACTGCGGCGCGGGCGTCGGACGCATAACGAAGGAGTTCCTGCTCAATGTGAGCAGGACCGTAGATGTGATCGAGCCGGTGAAGAAGTTTACGGATGAGCTGGTGCAGGGGCTGGGGAATGGAGAGTGGGCGGGCGATGGGGAGAAGGGAGGGAAGGAGGGGAGGGGGCAGGTCGGGGAGGTTGTCAACTTGGGTTTGCAGGACTGGACGCCCGAGGCTGGGGTGTATGATGTTATATGGAACCAGTGGTGTGTGGGGCATTTGACGGACACGCAGTTGGTGGACTACTTCGGGCGGTGTAAAGAGGGGTTGGTCAAGGAGGGGGACGCATGGATAGTGGTCAAGGAGAACATGTCGACGGACATTCGGAAGCAGGACATTTTTGACGACGAGGATTCGAGCGTGACGAGGTCGGATGACAAGTTTAGGAAGCTGTTCAGGGAAGCGGGGCTCAAGCTTGTGGCGACGGAGGTGCAGAAGGGCTTTCCGAAGGAACTCTTTCCTGTCAGGATATATGCTCTGAAGCCGGAGTAAGTGCATTGGGCTGAGCTTTTGTTCTGGAGTTGGCGTTGGTCATGGAGTTGGAGGACATTATACCCTAGAGTAGCACTGTGATCTTGCTCAGTCGCCTTGTTGGAAAATTTGCTAAAGAAATCCTGTAAACAAAAAGGGCCCTCGAACAGGTCCACTCAAACATGGTATCATACCGACCGCGGCGCCTACAATGCAAAATGCGCTCATCGCCTCGAATCCAAACCATGACTCATGGCGTTCCGCCTCTTTCGTATTCCGGCTATTCTATCATGCCAGTCGCCATGAACTTGTGCAAGACCTCCAGAGGCATAGGTGGAGGCCTCTGTTCTATTTCCTTGGCGATATCCGCGCTCTTGTCCACGTCCGTACCGCCCATAGTCGTATCTTCAGGCGAACTGGACTCCGATGTGGATCCCGATTGGTCGTCCGACCTAGACCCAACAATCCCCATCTCGTCTTCCATCAATTCACCAGCAATACCCCAAAGCTGCGCAATCTGGTCCTCATCCAGCGTGCCCTGCTGCCTCTTGAACATCGTCTTGATCGAATCCTTACCCTCCTCGCCCTCTTCATCATCACTGTGCTCCTCATCTTTCGGCCGTTTTCTAGGCTCAATGTCCCAGTCGCTGGGTACGTGCGCGAATTCTTGCGCTTTAACGAGACGGTCAAAGATCCATTTCTCATCCGCTGGATCGGGCTTTTTCCGTAGAATGACGTCGGCGAGGCCTGCCATTCCGTCGGCTTGGAAGTTGAAAGGTGCCGTGGGGTAAGGGTGGAGGGAACGGAATGTTTCGGTCGTAGCCGGGTCTTTGTTCAGGACGTCTTGGATTGAGGTGAGCAAGCCGCTGAGGCTGGCGACGCTACGCTGCATGGCAGGCCTGCGCGCTGTTTAGTCATGTGATGGAGAAAGGGCTGGGCGAGGGCGTGGGAGAGGTGTGATGGCCATGGTGCGGTCGGTTGAGACGAGAGTTCGTTCCCAAGTAGTTTGCAAAGAAACAATAGTATGAAAGTATTGTCGGAGACGGTATGCTTGAATGTGGAGTGGGGAGCGGTTTGCGAGTCGGACTCGTCAACCCCCAAAACGAAGTGATCATGTAATAGAAACCATGACACACCAAATAGCCGAGGAAATCACTTACCAGTCCGGCGGCACATTAGGATTTGCCCAGAACGTTTGTTGGAGTTCTTTTAGATTGCCGGCAAGCGGCATAAGCCTTTGCTGCAGTGATATCAAGGCGGCTTTATCCGCCTTTGAAGGCTTCCCGGCGACGTTGTGATCCATACCGAACAAACCTTATGAGGTTCGGTTGCGTTTGTCTGGTTGACGTTGTTGGTGTTGATGTTCATGTGTGGTTGATGAGGGTTGAAGGCTATTGGTGCGAGGTAGGCACCTGCTCCCTTGAGATTAAAGGTCTTGGCAGGTTGCTCCGTATGGATGGTTCCACCCGCCGACGAAACAACATATCGAACAACAAACAATCGCGGATTTACCTACACATCCACTCGCCATTTCTTCCCGCATGCCCCGCTCTAGCCGCATTCCGTATCCACCAAATCCACCACCGACATTCAACTCCGCCGTTATTCACGGATGGCTCGCCGACCATCCACTCTCATCCTATTCGCCTTATGCTGAACGAAAAAGCGCCCGTAGTCCATTCGAACAAGTACCACAACCTAGGCGACGTCGGTCGCTCCAGTCTACACTATCGCCTTCATTTCATACTAATCTTCACTGGAACCCCCCTTATGTGCCATGCTGGCATGGGGTGGAGGTTACAGGTGTGTATATTCGAGGTGGTTGGTGAACATTTGCCTTTGCACCTGCAACATGCGGAGACGAACCCGGGACTGTATCCAAAATGTGGGATGATGGTTTGGGCAAGCTGGTCGGAGGACTCTCACTGGTGTTACGGCCGCGTTACCTTGCTGTTGCTGCATTAGGAAGGTCTTCCATAATATGTACCGGTGAAATGTTGTATAAGCATCCGCTCCCCCAGATTCTGACCTCCCACATCTCATCGATTGCTCTGACCGGAGCTTGTAAGATAAGTCGTAATGTGACTTTGACTGTTACTCACAATGCGACGACAAGGTCTCACCGTATACCGCCTTCACCGTGAGGGCTACTACGCCGTCACAAAGTCGATAACTCGTTCTGTCCCACATCCCTTCTTCGGCAAAGCAATCAAAATTCCTATTATAGACCCAATGCGCCGAACTGGACCCTCCGACGAGCATATCCTGCTCCGCGCCTGCTCCGATGGCGACGCGCGTCGCCGTCCAATTGACGGCCACCTTGGTGGCTTTCACGATGTCTCCTCGCAACGAATCCCCTCGATGACGCGCAATGAAACACACGAGAGTGACTTATTCAGAATTCATGCAGAGCCAGGAAATGAGAACTAGAGAACGGACACAGGTTGGTCCCAGTATAGAGTCTTGCTGGAGTCCAGAAGAGGAACCCGCAACCACACGTTAGCGCGTTCTGAAAAGACAGATGTCAGCAGGGACCATCAAAAGCGAGAGGGAGTTGAGGGTGGTCGCGACACCTGGTGGTTCCAGCGGGCATCACGAAGAGGGGTCCTGCTCTAGGCGCCTAAGTACACTCGCACGTCGTTGGTCGACCTTCCTGCCCCATCACACAAGCGCAAATTGCGCGTAACCAGGCACGACTTCGAATATCCCTGAAAGCCACAGCCTTTCCACGATGTCTCTTAGATCTTCTTCGTCACTTTCGCCGTTCTTATCATAGTCTTCATATGAGGTCTCGTAGTCGTTGTCGTCATCGAGATCATCGCGAGGCCGACAATCGACCTGATAACTCTCCGTCACTCTCAATTGTCATGGAAGCAACCCCAATGATGTGGCAGGATGCGTAAATCATCCTGAGAACTTATAAAACGTTGTAAGGTCGGAGATCGGAGACCTTCCTATGTTCTGCTATGCTACCTGACCCATTTCTGCTTCGATAGCTGCAACAACCTCTTTCGCCGTGTTGAAACTACGCTCTATACAGCATCCTCGAATTATACCTGCAAATGGTACGTCGACCAGGTCTGGAAACTGTCCTTGTTCGTAGAGCTTACGCACACGATCCATGTAATCCAACCGCTCCTCGCCTTGTGGCGCTGGGCCATCGTGAAATGGTTGATACCCGGTCATGATAACGTAGATAACGACCCCTAAACTGTATAGATCGAGTTTTGGCGATTTAAGTTGATCATCTGTCAGCCACGGGTCGCTGAAGGGGTCATCGGGGAGCAGCTCGCCAAATACGTCCAGCGCCTCGCATCTAGACCCTCCAAAGTCAGCGAGAAGCAACTCTGGAACTGCTCCAGCACGATGAACAAGGACATTTGTCGTGCCGAGGTTTGAGTGGATGATTCCTTTCCCGTGGACGTATTCAATAGCTTGAGCAACTTGCAAACTCCACTGTCTCCGTAATGCGCTGTCGATCTCACAGTGGAATTTGTCAATGTATGATTGAAGATCTCCACAATTTGCCTCGCCAAGCAACAGTCCCTTCTTCATGCCCTTAATATTACAAGATCCTTGGTATCTGGTAGTTGCGTGAGAATAATAGCAACGTAGGGATAGTGAGGCATACACGACAATTCTGGGATGTAAGCCTAGCCGCAGCAAGAGCTTCTGCTCTACCATAAAGGCATTGTCAATCTCCGCATCCCACTCCTTGCGGCCAGGAAGCCCCGCTGACATCTCTCGTGGCATTTTGGCAACCAGGCCATTTGCATATCGATAGACAATGGATGTGCGCCCGCTCTTACTTAGAATCTCCATCTGAAGTGGAAATCGGCAAGACTTCGAAGGTGTTGTGTGCTGAAAGGTAGATGATGTGGAGAGACCCGAGGCGTTTGATGTTGGTGGAAGGTAGTCCGCACATTGGCGGAAGGAGAGGTTTGCATTGTTTGTTGATATCACATGACTGAGGTCACATGACTAGGCGTATGTAGTAGGTCCACCGGACCTATCAATTCAACACTTCTACGCTCCACTTCATCAGTTGATCGTTGATAGCTGAGGGTCGGCTTAAACCTCCAAATGGCGGTGAAGGCATAGTCAACGTATATATCTTGCACTGGATTGTCACCAAATTATAGAACGAGCGGAAGGAGTACATGCACGTAGTTTGGGAACGACACGTCCAAATCAGATTTCGATGAACACCCGGCAAAGCTTCGGGCCCAATTTGCTAAGCGTGAATTTCCTGAACAGGGCAAGACCCACCCCTGATGCCAGCCGTGATATTTATAGAACCAGAAGTATCTTGACATGCAATATTGGATATTGTCAAGCAATTTATTCCCTTCATCAATGTCCATCATTGGAATTGTAAAGAGCGTGTAAGATTCAAGCTACGAAATCCAGCCATTGTGAGCTTATATGCACTGCTAAGTGATTCCATTCAGCAGAGTGGCCAGTGACGTGATCAAGCTGCGGGCGACATTAGAAAATTAATTTACTAGAGAACTGCGTTCTTACCTCTAAGGCTTGCTGCAGTTCCCTTCGCCACACTTGCCAGGCTTGCGAGTAGAGCCCAACCAGTTGGTTTTGGTTTCATGGCCCGACTTGCCTGGGTCGTCGCAACCCTCTCTGTTGGTCACCTTGGTGATTCTATCGCCACATTCCTGGTAGATGTAGATGCACTTAGTCACTTCGCACATGTTTGACGGTGAAGGTGGTATCGGTGACGCAAGTATTCTCTGACTGAGTGAGAGATAAGGGATGTACTGATATGATGTCAGTTTAGAATCGACTCGTCCGTGAACCAGCTTTTTACGGAGCAATGATGTTACGGACCTAAAGCGGGGATGGCGGCGTTTATGAACAACAGGCGGCCATGGCCCTGCGCAGTAATACCCCTCGGACGCCAAGGACTAAGTATGTCATATTGTCACGTGGTCCCGTAAGTCCCACCAGCCTTGGGCTTGACGGGACGGACGTCACCCCCATTGTATGTAGTCTACGCAGAAGAGCTCCTATGGCTCTTCGTAGTCAAACCTCAATACAAGTTGTACCCTTTGGTTTACACAGTCTTGTTAGCTATCCACTAAACCCGGTTCCGTGAATTGGTCTACATCACACCCATACAAAGGCAGTTGAATACTGCCTCGGCACACTACACCAATCTGTCCTCCCCTCACCAGGTCCAGGCTCAACAAGTAGTCACCCGTAACAGCTAGCAGTAGTGTGGGAATTCACATGTCCTTAACAAAAAGCTTAACGCTAAACAAATCGTCTGTATAAGCTATTACTACGCGCTTAGTATCCTCATGCCACCCGGAAGGATGTGGCCGATGGATGGGGGAGTATGTACATCAAGGATACCCGTCTTTGAACACCACTGAGGAGGAGGCACTGGTCGCAGACCCAAAGGATGTGGGCGCCTTGATTTCTTCAGGCCTGGACACCCAAAAAAGGAGGGGGGAAAATCAGGGAGAGTAAAGAAGAGAGGGGGAATGAAGAGCAGAAAGGGGATGAAAAGAAGAAAGAGGAGAAAGGGGACGAAAAGAAGGAGTAACGGCGGAGGAACCTCACCTCAATTGGCACTTCCGACCTCGAGGATACGCGACATTGCTCGAAACTATTCATTCACGGAACAATTTTCGAAGCTCCTCGTCATATGCATGCTTGTCCGCGAGCTTCTTCCTGACAATGTCCTCCGAGTCCATGCACCAGAATCTTGATAAGACCCTTTCGGCTTCGACTGACAGGGTTTTCGGCGGATACAAGTGCATCTCAAGGAGGACGTACATAGCATTCACAGACGCCAAACAATACCAAAACCATACTCCTTTTGACTGCCACATGTCCTGCATGACTTCTGAGAGAGTGATGTTATGCCGAGCCTTGGCTTTCGTTGCTAGCTCTTCCTCCTCAAATACGCGCATAAACTCTCGTCGTACTTGGTCAAATTGGTCGAGTTTCTCGTCTTCAATACCGTCAACAGAACAGCCGGTCAACCAGTACGGTACCGCCAGCATTTCCGAGGGAAGAGCGCATAGCCATTCCAGGTCTATCAAGCCCGTGACATTCCACTGCTCGTCAACTAAAATGTTGCTCGCATGAAAGTCGGTAAGCTGAAGTACGAATGGGCCGTTGCGGAGTTCTCGTTTAATGTGAACGTGTGACAATACCCGAAGCAGTGTCTTGACCGTCATTTGGCCACGGCAATCGTCCTCATCATTGACAGCGTTAGGCTGGCTAAGGAAGCGGTGATCGTGGAAGGTGAGCGTGTCTGATACGAATGCATCAGTACAGCTAAACGTATCGTTCCTTTGTAATGTCCTGGTTGCGCCGTCGTTCTCTAAAATCATCGTCGAACAGGTGAGGGGTCGATTTGCCAACGTTACGATGCCGTTGTCGTTGAACTGAAAGGAACCAATTTGCGCCTGAGGAATGCGGGCAAGAGAAAGCATAATCCGGGACATACCCCTGAACAGCCTCTGCCTGTGTGCTTCGTCTTCTCGGAACGTATCAAACGTCTGTGAAAGCATCTGACCTGTTTCCGGACCCATATACTCCAAAACCATGTACGCAGAACGTAGTTGATGCCTCGGCGGATTCCAGACATAGTGGGAAAGCAACGGAAGTCGGAAAAACTTGTAGATGGAGCACCAGAATTTTCGAATGGTGCGATGGAGGAATGCCACGTTTTTCGTATGCGTGAACTAATAGATTAGGGAGGGCAATGACTGACGAGGAAAGCCACGACTCACATGGCGGCCATTTAAGAATCCAAAGCCATACAGGTGTGGGGTGCGGATCTCTGGACACTTCTCTTCGATCCATACATACGCTCCCACCTCGCAGCTTAGTTTCTCGTCTATGCTGCCTGGGTATCTAGCTTCGGCAAGCTTGTGTGGCATAGGACAGCGAAAGACGACCTTCCGACTGGAGTTCACTTCGACGATGACGCAGACGTTGAAGCCGCCTCGAATCCAGTGCTTTGACGGCAGCATGGTGCATGTGTCCTGGCGGCCCAGGGCCATGTGATGTTTGACGAGAGCTTCCACCGAATGTCTCTGTTTCCAAATATCGCTATAGAACTTTTGAGTTGCTGGCAAGTAAGAGGCCAAATTGATGACATTTTTCTCCTCCTCCAGGGCCGCTTCCATTGTAATAGGACCCCGAAGAAGCTGTAGTGTCGGCGGCATGGCGGTTGTTGACTATAGCTAGAGAAACCGAGCAGAATTGGCAGATTATCCTTTATGACTGTCCAGGCAGGACGTACGATGAAGTGCGACGGAGCACGGTGAAACTGTACAGGATATAAATCTCCAAAGCCATGTAGCCTGAAGTGAGGCAATGCAAGGACGGACGAGACGTGAGGCATAAACAGACAAATAGTTTGTTCGAATAGGAGGGTTGATGGCTTGGCAAATTTCCGCTTTGGACGGCAGCGCCACACTTAGTCGTAGCACACGCGGGCCGCGCCGTTGGCTCCACACTGGGCGCGCGAGAACTATCCCTGACCCGCTCAATCCAGAGCTGTCCAGGCTGCGATCAATTACACCGAAGCGGGAGCAAGAGAGCACAAAGAAGCAGCAGTTAGACGCAGGAGTGGAGAAAGCGGTCAGTTGGCGAGCAGCTCTGACGCTCCAGGCTTGGCGCTGGCGGAGGGAACGTGGATCTTCATAACCACAGAATTCTAACATCACATTGCTTGAAATGGAACCCACAAATACTCCGAAACGGGCTGTTCTTCATTTCCATGTTAGAGACGAGCGCGATGAGGCAGCTATCAATAAGCAGTTTCTCGCATCCATCCAGTCTGAACATGTCGAGGATTCTTTTATCCACAATACCCGCCAACCAATCCACCAAGATGCATACGGTCCTCGATCTCCATTGCATTGAGTACCCGACCGCCAACATTGATGAAATTCCATAGGAGGTTTTTGTTGTGGAAGAAGAGGCGGATTAGTATGTCATTACACCTTACAAAAAATCTATACTTGAACAACACGTCAGCGTCTTTCCAAAGCTCGAAGATAACGCGTGAAAGGCTTACTAGCGCACGTTGTCGAGATCTATACTTGGGCCTGACCGTCGTTAATCCGATGGATTGCCTGGGGTTTCTGCATGGCATACAGGGCCGTCTCTGGGCAAATTTGTGTCTGGACATCGAGGCTCAATGGCGTATCCGCTGTTGCCCACTCGCAGGTACTTTGTAACCAGGCTCTACGGCTCTAAAATAACTAGTGGAGATATAGATCGATATCAATGACAGGACTGACAGTCCTGTTCCCTTCAGTCTCGCCCTCTTAACGCGAACCACTGCCTCTCTCCCTCAAAGGCCCTCCTACTATGAGAACCAAAACCACTTGAGCTCGGTATATTTACGTCACATTCGCGCCGCAGTACAGCGTCCCCTCGAACCAGTACTGCATTCCTCGCCGATACGTTTGGACTTGCATTCTATCCTATGACTAATATGCTTGGGTACCACAATTTGCCGGCCTCCAGGAGGACTAGACATTATTGACAATAACTTGATTGCCTGCGCGGTCTTGTCGCTTCAGAAATGGCGTTTACACAACGAGTGAGATATCACGGTCTCAATCTTGGAATGTGGTTGTTTGAAGAACGCTAAACAGGATAACGGTCTGAGATTGTCTATGACTATCCATGCGTGAGGGCTCGCGACGTTTGGAGAGTCGGTGAAGGCATCCATTCACCAGCGGCGACTAAGACCTTGACGTGAGTATTGTAGATGGCGTTCCTGATGGTCTGTGCCACTAGCATGAGTAGGCATCGTCCGCTGTCACCGTCACGCTCAAACGTGACAGTCAAGCCTCGAGCCTCACCTATCTCATACCTTTTTCTTCTCATATACATTACACCCTCCATAGAATCATCTTCTCTTACTAGGATGTTGGTCTGATTCGTTTAACTTTAGAGCAGTCTTGCCATCTACTCGCACCTTCCTGAGCCACCCGAAGAACCCGAAACTGATGTTACTCTCACCCACCTCTCCAATAGCGCTTGCCCGGTGACTCACATGGTAGCTCGAAGGGCCTTCCTCTGGGCACTATTTTACAACTAACGTGGAACCTCACAACAGGGAGACTAGAACCTAAGCGACGCACACAATTACCTGCGTGTGCAACCGCAATTATCAGGCTAGCAGGTGACTCAATAGTCTTATCAACTATTGTACACCTGCTGCTGGAGCCTGGCGCGTCAGCCATATATGAAATATCGCAGACCCGCTTAAATACACACCTTTTTCCATCAATCTTCTTTCGAATACTTCTCATCACCGTTCTTCAATCTTCTCCTCTCTGCGCTGTGCGCCTTTCACGACTCTCAGATATTCCCCACCCCTTCTCGACTCTGATATCGACTGCAGTAACAACGACTATGGCACCTCGCAGGTCAATCATTCCGCATCGGGATTCGGATGCGTGGATGTTCGCGGTGCCGGACACCGTTCCGGAGCCATACACGCCAATTGACGACAGCTGGTGCGCGCAGTTCGCCGACAACCCAGCAGACTTGTCCGCCATAAGACCACGGGAGCAACTCCACCGAGCCAAAATTCGCCGGACCTCCCAGCAGCCTGACTGTACGGAGACCCAAGCCCCCGAGCTTGCCAAGGGTACATCCATTTGCGTTGCCGAAGCTGCTGCTGATGCTGCGAGTCCCACTATCAGTAGCAGTGCCTTCATCTCCGACGCTTGCAACAAAATTCGCAAGTACCGGATGCAGTCCCCAGCCCATTTCGCAGTTCGCATCAATGTGGAGATTGATGCCGAAGATGTAGCCTACGAGTTCGTTCCCGCTCGGCGAATCAAGGCACTCTTCAGCACAGGCTTCGGCCGTTCCTTAAAAGAAGTGTACAGAATCTGCAGGGTGAACCCGGGCCAAAATGGACGCAGCATTCTTGACGACAAGATCTTTGTTCGTGAGAAGAGATGGACTGGAAAGAAGCGGTGGGTGTTGCTTGACAAGAGCCTTCGTATGAACTTCCCCCCGGACGACAGGCTCGTGAACCAACATACCATGGAAAGATACTGGGCCACGAACGGCAAGACTTTCAACTGGGCTGGCCTACCAACCGAGTTGAAGGAGGGGGTACTCCAGTTTTGCGTTTCCGATCTTAGCTCATACAAGGACGAGTTCCATGGATACCCGGCTGCGGAGAAACTTTCCCCTCGAGCGCATCAAGATCGCGTCCGGCATCCTTCCGAGGTCATGCAGAGACTTGGAGACTGGAAATCTCTTCTTTCGGTGTCCAAGCAAACTCGCGCACTTACCCTATATCTTCTCTTCAATGGCAGTGACGCATATCCGCAAGGCTTCTGTGTCACGTCCGATGACTACGCGGGTTTCGGCCAGCGTCTTCGCCGCTTGAACGAGTACTATCAGATGACGCAGCCGGACAGCGTAGTGAAGGCCGGCGACCGCGACGCCTCCATACACGCGTGTATGTACAGCCAGTTCCCAAAGATCTATACGGAGCTCGAGCGTTACGCGACTTTCAAACACGGAATCCGCAAGGTCTGGCTCCAGTTCGACATCCTCGGCTATCTAGACTTCTTCAAGTCAATGGCCGGATTGACCATGGGTATCGATATCCAGCGACCTGAGCATGGCGTGACTTGCGATGTCTTCAACCAGCTGCCGCATCTCAATCAGATAATCGTTGACCTACCGCCGAGCGACAACGATTATCCGGGTCGCGTGGGACTTTTGCTACCCCACCTTTTTAATCCATACCCACGCATACTCCATCGGCTCATCTACGAGCAGGCCGCCCTCCAGCTTGCGGCCTACGAGGACGTTACTGTTCGGTTCTTCGCCGACACGGGCGAAGAGCGGCATTTCACGGCCCTCCGGGCAGCGGCCCGACTCGCACTGGGGTTTACCGCCGTGGAACTGACTGAGCTGTACGCAGATGATGGGGGTGGCATCCAGCTGGACAAGCTTCCTCTTGGTTCGTAGCTCCCTCGCAAATGGCCAGACTGGGCGGCTGTCTCTGTGCAGCCAACTGTTGCCTGCACCCACCAAAGTTCTATGCCAACATCTCTTGCAGATTGAGACTCCAACGACGACATTGCGCAGACGGTATCCAACTATTCGGCCAACTCCCTGACGGAGGGTAGCCTACTGCGCAGACTGTCTCTGGATGAGTACCTGTCTGATCAATTCACTACTTGCCTTTCCGAGAAGCATCCATATGCTTCTTCCCCCTGTCTTCACCAAGAATCTTCTTTTCTGCCGTTCCATCACCTGTATGTTTGCTTGCTTTTCTGCATGATCAAGGCGCTCGGTACCAAGGACAACTCTGTTTCTTGCGGCCCTACTACCTGTCCGGCATCTTGTCTGGGACCAACGGCGTCGAGGTCGGCAAAACACAGCTGTCAGGTGGAACTACTAGTCGGTGGACGGTATACGGGCGACGTGTCTTTCTTCGAGTATTCTAGCTGCTTCTTCCTTGTTTTTCTGCTTTTTACCTGTCACGGTCCGGTCGGCGTACCTGATCTTTGAGAGCGGCGGTCTCTTCTTATTTCCGATAGTCTGCAATATAGAAGATCCATGTATACATTGAGCAACAATGAGTGAGGTCAGAAGAAAGTTGCGGTCGACCCTGGAAAGCGTTACGTTATGCGAACGAGGTGTGAACGGGCCTTTCCGCGAGGGAACTCGCCAACTCGCGTCCACTAGTACCACCTACTAGCAGGATATCAACTTACTCGAGCAGCCATCATCCAGGTTCACGTGTCATTCGAGTGGCCTAGATTCATGATTCATGATATGTTTGTTTTGATTTGATAATTACAGGTTTCGTCCGTGAGGATGATGTCGTGGGGGGTATTCCGCTCTCTATGCCAGGAAAACAAGTACGAGGAAGAATAACTAGATACAAGGAAGCTGCCATAGCATGACTGCTAATAAGAAATGGCCGTAAAATGTCGTAACCGTAGCATATCCACATCGTCGTATCAGTCGAATAATGTAGCCCGCAGGCAGAACGGTCCTTGCTCGTTCCCAAGCCTCCAATATATGCACATAGCATTCCCAATCCATCCCAAGCCGACCATTTCCCTACGGCCGGCAGCTTAATTACAATTCCCAAAATCCAACCGACGAGCCGTATTTAGACATAGCTCCGGCGGCTGTGGTGCGAGTGACGGGGCGAACGCGAGCGGTGGCTGCGGTGGCCGTGGCGTGAAATGTGCGTCTCGCGCTTGACGACGACCTGGCGGTCGCGGCCGTAGTGTTTCGACACGAGGAGCGAGAAGAGGAAGGTGATGAAGAAGAAGATGCAGTTCCTAGTTGACATGGTTAGTGCGGTTCCCTATCGCATCATGTGATTGCGCAAAACGTACATGATGCCGAACGCAAAGCTCGCCTTGAGCATGGCACACTCCTTGTCGATGTCGAGATTGAACCTGTTCCCCGACACAGTGATGATGCCGAGGTCGGTGCTGTAGGAGCCGTTGGCGCGCCAGTTGGAGCAGTCGGCCTTTGCGATGCCGCGCAGACACCAGACGGCGCCGATGAAGGCGCCGACGAAGAGCAGGTCGACAAAGGCGACGAATTTGGCCGAGTGTTTGGCGCGCGAGTAGAGGAACAGCGTGCCTAGTGCCCATGCCGCGGCCAGCACCGACACGATGAAGAGAACCAGGACGGAGTTGGGCGTGAGGAGGCTGGCGTCGTTGTAGCGGTCGACGAACCAGGCGAGCATGCCCAGGGTGGGGATCAGCGTGATGATTTCCATGATGCGCCAGAAGATGAAAGTGAAGCCGGAGAAGGACATGATGGCGGAGGGAGGAGCTCACGCTCTGCGACTTGATGAGCGAGGGTAAAAGGTGGTTGCGACGGGTGAGGTTATTCGGGCGGTGAGATGGTGACGGTCGCAGAGACCGGATGAGAGAGAAGTGAACGGCTGGCGGCAGCAACAAGGTGGGACAAGATGCGCCTTAATGTAGGTTTGCTAAGATGAGCCTGCGCGCGGTGCAAGTAAGGCCTGTTAGTGTGTGTGCACGCTGCTGGGTGACGTATAGGCGTGATGCGCTGGAAAACTGGTTGTACATATAAACAGCTGGGATGAGGGGTGGGGGATGGCGGGGGAGGCTGGGAAGCGGAGGCTGGGGTCACGCTGCAGAACAAAACATGAGACGAATCGCGGCGCCACTGCGCTGTATAGGGAACATGGGCCGACGAACCTGTTTTTCGATACTACGGCGCCGCTCCGAACTGTTGGTTGACATGTCGACGGTGGGCGTCCATGTCACTCCCGCCGGGTGGTCGGCAGTGGAGGCTACAGCTCGTCCCGTCTCGCCCCCACGGCGACGGCGTTGGCACCGCGACGCGACCGCGACCACGATTCATGGCCAGCGCCCGCATCCATGACTAGCCAGGGCGCAAATGCTGCTGCGATTTGGTCGTCTGCGAATTTGGCCTGCGCATCTTCGCGATCGGCTTCGGTGTTGGGTCTCGATCGACCGCCGCGTTTCCGGTGGAACGGTATGCAGGCAGCATGGTCATGGCTCCCGCCCCCGTTGAACCCTAGCGAGTCGTATGTCGCTAGCTCAGGCTATTCACTTCTCTTCGATCCCCGACGCGATGCTTGCTCGGCGTCTCTGCTGCGCCGTACAGTGTACAGACGACAGACGAGGCCCACCGCGATGGCCATTCCCGCGTCCTTCGCTGCCCTCGCAGCTCATCTCGTTGGCCGCCCCTCGCCAGGGCCATACGGGCAGCGAGACGGGTCTTATCTGCTTGCCCGTCCCGCTTCTCGCCCGCAGGCTGCCCTTCCCTTCCACCTCCCCCAGGTTAGGCACACGTTGGCGGGCTCTACCGACTCCCGCCATACCCCATGCGTGAGGGGATGCGCCCCCTGTGGCTGACCCAGAGCCCTCGCTCGATGGATAATTGAGCCCTGCGTGGCAGCTCGCCATGCGCCCGCAGACAGGGTTCCTTATCACGACCCGAGCACCCCTCCCCATGTTTCTACGCCCATTCGGGCACCGTTCTCACCACAGCGGTGGGACGCATGCACGCAGGGACCATGGACATAATCCAATATATGCGACTCCATCTCTGCACAGCTGAATTGCCGCCGTCCTGCTCCCTCCCCTCGTCTTGACGTGCCCGTCTCCTCAGCCCCAGCGACGCCAGCAGTTACTCCCCGCAAGCCCCACGAGCTCAACCGTCGCACCACGCTGCAGCCGCACCGCTCCAGGTGTCCGATTGCCGTCTTCTGGGCGAAAATGTACTCTTGAGCTGCCCAGCCTGCCACCTGGCCGCGTTCTCCTTTCAGCCTTGTTCCACTCGCTCATTCACTCGACAATCGCCAGGACGGCTACATCTCCCGGACACAACTTTCCGCGCGCAATCTTTCCAAGCAAAAGTTCGCAGCTTTCCAATCCCAACACATGAGAAGGGACCCCGGCCAACATGTCGGCAAGAGGGGCGCGAAGCCGCAAGGTGGCAGCGAAAGTTATTGAGAAGAAGGAAAAGAAGGCCGCCGATAAGAACATCGAGGCGATCCGTAGGCCTCAGGATGCTTTCGCGGGTTGGCAGCCAGCGCCCAGCCCTGGCGTTCGAGATAGCGGACTTCCTTCGAGACAACTCACCATTTCCAGCGATGCAAGCCGCGGCACCTCTCGGACCAGCTCGACAAACGGCAGTGGTAGTAGGCCTGGCTTGACTGCGATCAGTTCGCTCCAGTCTGCCGAGCGCAGGGCGATCCACAGGCCAAGAACGTCGTTAAGCGGGTCCGCGTCCATCTCGGATAGTTCGTCAAAGGGCAAAGAGAAGGTGAAATACGATGTCAACGGGAAAGAAAAAAAGGCGCCGCGAGGACGGGGTGGGGGTGTTCCTCCCAAGAGAAATGCTTCCACGCCTGCGCCGCCGCTGTTCCGCGCTGAAACATCCCTCTCGTTCACGCCTACCAACCAGAAGACGTGGATCAATTTTCGGATATGGGACGGTGGGGACAAGGCTCTCAAGCCGTATGGTGGCTTTGACTTTGTAGGCTTGGGCGCGACCGTGTCAGCGACCACTGCTAACATGGCTAGGATGAACACATGCAATCCGGCAATGTCCTCATCTACTTCAAAGAAGAGCAGGTCAATGACGAGCGTCCGGTCCCTCAAATCCGCGCCGAGCTTGATGTGCTGGAGAACTCTGGCTCCACATGGCTATCCAATGCCTTACTCTACGGTCGCATTGATGACAACGACGACGACTGGTCACTTCCAGAAAGCTCCACGTCAGCGGCCCAGTCTCCAAACTTCCCAGTACCTCCAGGAGGAGGTCGCCGAATGCTTGCTCCAACATCGGGTGGAAGGTCACCCCCGCCTTTCGACATCGACCAGACATATTATGGTGTCCCAAGCAATCGCAGTTCTGCAAGACCTCTCTACTTCTCCGAAACAGATCTGCCCAGCGCACAATCACCACCACCACTGTTCCGACAGACGGATCCTCAGCGACCAACGCATGAGTTGTGGTTCACGGCTCCGGCGCACCTGAAGACTCCGCAAGCCCAGAGGCTACATCATGTGGCCGTTCGGAACTTTCTGGCCATGCTGCATAACAAGCCGATCGTGGGAAGCGACATGTTCACCATGCTCACTACGCTGCAATCGGAGCTGCAGGTCATGTACGACCTCGATGACGATGATCACTCACGAATATCGTCTCGAGAACGCAGCGTGCAGATGATTACCAACTACCTGATCAACAACAAGTTCGACGATGTGCGGATTAGCATCAAGGTGGCGTTGAGTCTGCTGGCTTGGGCGGAACAAGACAATGTGAAATGGAGACAGGGGTACTTGGAGTGTTTCGTCCACCTTGCTGGAATTCTCAATCCGTCAATCGAGGGACTGCCCGACTTTTTGAGACTATCCATCGTGACGAGACGAAATCTAGGAATCGCAGCAAAGTCGCTAGAACTGCGCATAATGGACGCCGAAGAGTTGTTAACGACTTTCGATTTCGGTGAAGTCTGGGGCGACCCCACAAAGGTGGCAGGTTCTCCAATCTACCAGAGCTACCAAAACTTCCGTCAATTCTTAATCAGCCACTACACCAAGGTCTATCGCGCCTGGCCGCCGGAGCGAGGGAAGACTTGGTTGAACAGAAAGGTAGTGGCGGATCTGCAAGAAGACTTTGGCGCTCTTTACGATTACCTGGTCGACAGAGAGGTCGTATGGGATCCTCGAGAAGAGCGACCGGGCAAGAAGTGGGAGATGATCAATCGAAGGACGTCAGGTTTCAAGGCTGACCTACCGGGTCTGCCGTTGACGGACATGCTAGTGACATTTGATAGCGCACATGGCTTTCTGCACATTCCGCATCCATATCCGTTACTCCCGAGGGAGGTGCCCCAATCCAAGGCTCCTCCGAAGAAGAGCTTGTTCGGCGGATTGAAGAAGAGCAAGACAGATACCAGTAAGGATGCGAAGACGCATCTACAGCTCTCCATCATATACAGCGATGCCACCAACATGGAGAAGCTGGATTCGTCGTTCAAGGGTGAGTCTTCAAGCACCATATGCCCTAAAGGCATACTAACAATATACAGGAAGCACCCTAATCGACGCCTTCGAGCGCTTCGAACTAGGTGCAGACTTCAAAAACACATCGGCCCGCGAAGCACGCCTCGGCCGCTGGATCCTCCTCTACGGCGTCCTCCAAGTCCTCTCCAAACTCTCCGTCGACGTTCAGTCCCTCAAATACTCAGACGGCGTCCGCTACTTCCTCTGCACAGACTTGAAGCGCTGTCCCGAGTGGGTCACAAACGGCCACGTAGAGCATCTCGAAGCCATACAGCAGCGATCGTTCTGCTGGCAGCGCGCTTGGGACCCGACACCGCTACCGGGCGCGCCCGTAGAACTCGATGGCAACAGCGCGCATTTAGGTGAACTCGACAGCAGGACGCTTGACCAAATAGACCGCGACCGTTCCGCTTCTACCCGCGATAACATGTTGCAAAACGACAGCAGGACGCTCGACCACACGACCCGCGACCGCACCGCCTACAGTCGCGACACCGTGATACAAAACAACGTGCTCCAAAACGACATCCAACGCATCAGCGAGAAAATCGACAACATGGGCATCTCCCGCGCCGAGAGCCGTCTAGCCGCCCAGCGCGAAATCGAAATTCGCCGCGAGAACGAGAAAGTGATGCAAGAAGAATTCGTCAACAAGCGTATGGACAATACCTACCGTCTCACCGAGAGCGACTATTCGCGCCCTGTTGTTCCGCACAGGAGTCCGCTGAGGAGTCCGCCTGGCTCCGCGCCGCAGACACCGGAATATCCGGGGAGCCCGAACGTGGTGTCGGTGAACTCGCCGGGTGGGTATCAAGCGGCGAGTCCGCAGTTTTTCTCGGTGCAGGAGGAGCGGGGTGGGTTCTATGGGGAGGAGAAGGATGGGTGGCGGTGATGGCGGTGGGGTTCGCTTCTATTTCTTTTGTGTGTATTCATGTTCGATACCCTTTTGGCGTATGGGCTTCCGTTTGGGCCTCGGGATGGAACGTGGTTGTAGGATGAAAAAGCGGCGAGAGGTTGTATGGGCAACATCTGTCTGGCTTTGATCGGATCGGTGGAGTGACCGCAGACACCAAGTTCAGTCAAAAGCCAAGTCTTGATGAAGTCTATACATGTATCAATACATACTGTTACATGACGAGTGCACGTCTGCGCCATCTTCTACCATACATATGCAACACCCTCAACCTCTTCCATATACACACAACTCCTTTTCCTAACCCCAAATCCGACAAAGCGCCATCCCGCCTAGCTTCCTCTCCACACACTCCCTCGCCTCCAAGATGCCGCGATCCGTGGTCAAAAACATGCACTCTCCGGGATGCGTCAACCCATTCACATAACTACTCGGTCGCGTCCGCGTGATCTTGCCCAAATCCTCGCCCGTCAGCCATATCCTACGCGTCGGCTTGCTGACCAACTTCATGTGCTTGAGCACCGGCTCGTTGTTCCAGTATTTGAGTCCTAGCCACAATCTCCTTCGCGCAGGGTTTTGCGGGACCGAGTCTTCGTGGAGGTGGTGGTCGACGCCGAGCAGCGAGTCTGGCGAGGCGCCGCGCGAGAGGGAGGTCGACGGGGGAGGCGTGGGGTATGCGGCCCAGGGCTCGTCTGCGAGGGTTTGCGACAGCTTTTCGTGTTCTTCTGGCGAGGTGGTGACCTGCAGGGAGTAGGGCTTTGGGGGGGTTGTGCCGCCGAGGGTTACGCTGGAGAGGAAGCCTTCGCGTTGGAGGCCCAGCATGAGGTTGACGTGCATTTTGGAGACGGGGATGGAGGTTAGGCCCAGTCGCGCCTTGGAGGCGTTCTGCAGGTGCGAGCACACGTGTGCGAGGTTGACGAGCGACATTTTGTGCGTCTGGGGTGTCGGGAAGGGCTTGCGCCTGGAGGGCGAGGCGGATTGGGGTGCGCCCACGCGAGACGGTGGCGGGAGGGGCCGTGTGCGGTGGGGTGCGAGGCTGACTTTTGCGTGGGCGTCAATTGACGGGCGTGGGTTGGAAGGCTGTCGCGATGCGGGTGTTGGTGGTGTCTTGGAAATTTGGACAGGGCCCGGAGGTCCGTCCTGGCTGATGGATCGGCCGCGGGAGCTTGGACCACGCGGACACAAGGTGGCCCATTGGCGCCGACCCCACGATAGACCGGCGCTTCGAGGCGGCTTGAAATAGAACACGCGCGTTATTGTTGGGTAGGAGTGGGGAGCTTTTCCTTGGAGTATATATTTTGGGCTCTTGGTCTGCTCCTTGTGTATTGTTCGCCTCTGGTTCTTCTTCGCCTTTGAAAACGTTGCGAGTTTGAGGTCGGCTGAGAGCTTAGACACGACTGCGGACGGTGGAGATTCTTGAGAGGGTGCAATGCCTCCTCAGCAAGGCGAGGTGTCGCTCTTGACGCTGTGAGTATCTGATGTAAGACTGGACGAGTATCTCATCTAACACCAGACAGCTTCTCAGACGTCCACTACTACTTCTCTCCTCCCTCGTACAAACCCCCGCACCACCGCTTCGACAAAAGCTCCTATGTCTACCTCTACCACAACCCCTTGCAGCAGCGTGGCCGCATAGAAGTCGCCAACCATGCCGGAACACCGGAGCAGGATGCTTTTGCGGGCTGTAAGTCTAGCACCATCTACGTGGAACTCCCTTTGTGTATGCTGCACTGCTGTGGGTTAGGCTGACCTCGGCTGTTGTACAGACTTGGACTCGGTCAAGATAGAACAATCGTACAAGCATCCGTGCCTATTCACCCTCACAATCGACAGCTTCCGCAGCCAGAACGGAAGTGCGGGATCGAGCCCGCAGCAGGATTTGTCGCAATGGCACCTTCCCGTGCCGGATCCGAACAACAGCGGGAAATACATGTACAAGATACACACACTGGACCTATACTTCTGGACTCCAGACGACGCGAACCTCTTCCTAGACTCTCTACGAAGAGTAGCGCAACCGCAACAGCTCCAAATCGTATCCAACCCCCAAGCCTCGCCGTCCGAGCACAAGAACGACATCATGAACCCTGTGGTAGCAAAGCTCGAGAAAGCAGCTATCTCGCACTCAAGTCGCAGTCCCAGCATCAGCACGACGCAGTCCTTTCCCGGTCCGCCATCCGCTCCGGCACCCACAGCGAGCCCCCCGGCAGACGTAAGCTACCAACCCATGGCGTACAACCCTGCCGCTCCCGCAGCGCCCGAGCCCATCGCCCACCGCGAAAAGACACCACCGCCGCCCGACGCCACCGATGGAACAGGTCTAGGTGCAGCAGCGATGCACGACCAGGCTCTGTCCCAGCCTTACAGTAACCCGCTCCAGACCTCCTTCGCACCGCAATCGACATCGCAACCCTACATGCCGGGCCCCCCATCGAGAACATCCACCTTCTCCGGCGCACCCACCCCGGGCGTCCAACGCACAAACACCACCACTTCAATCCCACCTCCGCCGCAAAGTCCCCCCGCCTTCGCCCCACCCCCAGCAGGGCCACCACCACCCCAATACGACACCCAGCCAGGTGTCCAACGCCAATCCACCATCCCAACCCAACAATACGCTACCTACGCATCATCCCCGGGCTTCCCTCCCTCAATGCAATCCCCCAGCGCGGTCGGCCACTCGCCCATGCCCTCGCCTAGCTACACGCCGCAGCCGTACCAGCCGCTCGCGTCGCCGCCGCCGGGAGGATATGCGCAGTTTCAGTATGGAAGTACGGGTGTGGGAGCAGATCCGCGCTCGACGCACCAGCAGCTTTTCCGGCCGACGGAGCAGGAAGCGGGGACGGTGGACCATGAGGCCGCGGGGAAGAAGGAGAGGAACAGCAACATGGGGAAGAGGGCGGAGAAGGTGGAGAAGGGGGTGGGGAAGTTCTTGAAGAAGTTGGATAAGAAGTTTTAGGCAAGAAGGGGCTTTGTGTATATCCTTTATGTGGTTGAAAATTGGCTTGGTGCGGTTTATTAGCATGCGTTGTGCATAGTTTGGTTGGTGGATGGGGTTATGACTTGACGTAGCGAAATTTGATGATATACCCTTCTTTCTACAAGGAATGGCGGGGTTTGAAGCGGGAGACTTGCGTAGCTGAACTGCGGTACCATAGGTAAGAAGTGAATGCTGACAGGTCATATATGGCGAACGGTACGCAACTATATTCTACTGTTGGGCGGGTTAGGTATCAGGCGCCTGTAATTGGTCAAAGGAAGGTGTTCCGGCTGTATGTCTGATGTTAGATTGTTGAATGGCGAATAGCAAGTTTATATGAGGCGGTGAAGACGGAGATAGCTCTTGGCCAGGCATGCTGAACGTGAGGAATGTGACACTATTCAACACTAACTCGCCATGCATGTGATCGACCCCTCGCGCGGGCCAAAGCGCCACGGCGCTAAAAAGCGGAAGCGCATGGCCCCCAATTATAGACGCCGTGTTTCTGGTAGACAAGTGCCAACTGAGCCGACATGCGACGGCCGCCAAATATCTGCACAACGAATCTTCCATAGTAACAGCTGATCGGAATAAGAGTGATGCTGGCGAGATCTGCGTGCGGCGAAGTCGACGAGCATCTGATCATCACCTTCAGCCTCTCGTCAGCCACCGTGAGACTTCCCGGTTTGGTATCCCTGTCGTCGATGGCCACGCCAAGCTCTCCATAGCGCAGAGGCACCCTTCAGCCCCGGACTGTTGGCAGTGCTTCAAAAGTTTGCATTGCTCTCGTCTGCGTGTACGTTCCTCTCCTTGAGCGTAAGAACTGCTCACGTTGTGTATATTGCGAGGTACCCGTACCGACATACCAGCGTTCCCGTCCCATCCGCGCGGAAACTTCCCGGAAGAAGCGGGTCGGAGCTCCACTTGCGGATCCAGCTCGACGTCGCAGCTACGCTGCATAGGAGCTCGCGATCGAGTTGCAACGACGAGGAATTACACATTGCAACTCGAGGATGCGATTACCCGCACGAATGGCGCGGGAAGGCCTGGAGAAGAGACTGACTAAGACGCAGAAGTCGCTATGGGTGGTACGTCGAGCCCCTTCCCCACCTCTCCAATCCCACGACGCGTTCCACCCTTGCTCCAAGGCGTGCCTTACTGACACCATGCGCGCAGATTGCCATCATCGTCATAGTCATCTTCTTCCTCCTCGCCGTCACTTATGGCCTCACACTGCGGATGCGCCGCGGCGCCAAAAAGCAGTCGAAGCAACCACAAGACAAACTTCCCTCGTTATTCTCGTGGAAGAATTGGCGCAAGCGGCCCCGACGGACCGAATACTCTACAAGTCTACAGGAAAATGAGCTGAGTGGGAATGGCGGTGGTGCGGGTCAAGACCGCGAAATGAGCGGCTCGCTGCTGCCGGACCCGGCGAGACAGAATTCGAATGCGATTGAGGCCGGTGTGGATCGGAATACTTCGGTACGCAGTGTCATGACACTGCCGGCATACTCGACCGCAGTCAGGGAGAATGAGAGGGTGCTGGCCCGGGAGGGCGAACGCGGGGGCATCGATATTGTGGTGGAATACTCAGAGACGCATGAAGAGGAGGAGGCACGGCGGGACGGTGAAATGGAGTCGCTGTATCAGATCCGACTGGCACGGCGGGCAGAAGCGCGAGAGCGAGAAGAAAGACGCCAGGCCAGACGGGATGCGCGGGCGAGAGGGGACCACGAGGCGCTCGCCGAAATACGAAGAAGAGCAGAGCAAGCAGCGGAGGAATCCGTGTCGCAGATGCTGATTGCGGAACACCAGGGCGCCGCCGGCCGCGAACGACGAGTCTCTTCGGTGCAATATGGCGATCTGGGTGTGGCACGACACGACGGCACGCGGTTACGTGCCAATTCATCCGAGAGTGACAACCGCCCGCTGCTCGACTCAGCCGCCTCCATGTCCGGGCAAAGCGGCCGCTCGAGAGCCTTCAGCAACAACACCCTCAGCACGCACTACCGCAATCCCTCCGCCTCCTCCATGATGTCCGTGTCCTCCCGCGCCTCCGACGATTTCGAGTTCCCCGAGGCTACCCACACGCGGAGTAACGAAACCAACGACGACTTTGAAGTCATTCCCCTTTCGCATAATCAGTCACGATCGCGATCGGCTAGCAGAGGAGCGACACCAGTCCACATGCCGAGCATCGATATCCCGCGTGATGACGCACCCGCGTACGAAGACCCACCGAATTATGAAAGCCCAGTAACAACTAGAGCACCGCAATTGCCGACAATGGAGCGACTCCCGAGTATACAGATCACGGAAGATCCGACGCCTGCGGAC
>Ga0247733_1000104_pt1 | contig 127444 bp, 142 predicted proteins | sample UWRJL043104R2_FD_180932 | JGI IMG/M metagenome (GOLD analysis project Ga0247733, IMG submission 180932) | Plant litter microbial communities from Arlington Agricultural Research Station in Wisconsin, United States - UWRJ-L043-104R-2 | ecosystem: Environmental > Terrestrial > Plant litter >... | reverse complement strand
AGGGGCGAGAGGGGCGAGAGGGGCGGGGGGGATGCTGTTGCTGTCACGGCGCGAGGGCGGCCGCTGCTAGTTATCGTCTCCGACGGCGGCACCCTGGAATCCTGACCGGTCGCTGGCCCCGGTTGCGAGTGCAGGCTGTGTGTGTAGTTCCTCAGGAAGCTGAGGCCGCCGCGCAGGCCAGAGGGGCGGGGTGATGCGGGCGAGGTGGGCGAGACGGCGGAGGCTGGTGGTGCTGGGGGAGCCGGCGCAGCGCTCATAGATAGGGCAGTGATGGGGTGCGGGCGCAACAAGGCGGACTCGAGGCCTGTTCTCCTGTTCTGCCGGCAGTGGATGCGGGCACGTCGCGATTGTCAGGCAGCGCGGCGAGTCGGTAGCTCAGGCGTGGAGGTCTGAGGCAATGCACGTCGAGGGGAGCACATGGGGCGGCGGAGGATGGGGCCAAGCAACTCGAGAGCTACGAACGGGCAGTCAGCCGGCCAGGCCCCCGTGCTGTCCAGTCGACGCATGTGCTCGCCTCTACACGTGCAAAGGGCAATGGACATGTACACACATCGGATGACGCTCTGTATGCCAAAGCCGAGTTTTGCAGTCTGCGTCCCGGCCACTGAGCTCGACGGTATTGGCGGGCCTGTCAAACATCGCAGACGGCAGCCAATGCTGCTCGCGTGAACATACGTCCAACATGCTCAACACGGCAGCCTCAACATGACGGCAGGCCAGTCCGCGTTGGCTGGTTTGAACGGTTTGAAGGGCGGACTGCCGCCGCCGTCGGTTCCATCTGCGTCCTTCAGGCGTGTTTCCCCCTCCGCACAGCGACCTCATGTTCATGCGATGTGAGCCGTACGTGGTCGTACACGCGGGAAGCGCCGCCCAGGGCCCGTTGCCGCCAAGCCGCGATTATGTCATACAAAATTTTGGGGGAACGCGACTCCAGCGGCGCATGCTTGCGGGTCTCGTGAACATTGTTATACAATAGCCCCGCCACATCCGGCCATGTTGAGACCCCGATCCATCCGACCGTTGTCGCGTCGAATCACACAGGCATCTTCCTCACTCACACGATCCGCGACATGCACCGGTAGCCGCGGCCTGGCGACGGTGGTGGCCGAAGAAAAGGACCCTGCCGACCTCGACCAGATCACCACCCTCTCGAATGGCCTCCGTGTCGCGACCGAGGCTCTCCCCGGCCACTTCTCTGGCATTGGCGTCTACGTCGATGCCGGCTCGCGGTACGAAAACGAGGCGCTGCGGGGTGTGAGCCACATCCTGGACCGGCTGGCCTTCAAATCAACCACAGCCACCAGCGGGGATGAGATGATAGACAAGCTGGAGTCGCTGGGTGGGAACATACAGTGTGCTTCGTCGCGGGAGTCTCTCATGTACCAATCCGCCACCTTCAATTCGGCAGTCCCTAGTACGGTCGGTATCCTTGCCGAGACGATCCGCGACCCACTCGTCACCGAGGACGAGGTCCAGCAGCAACTCGAGACGGCCGACTACGAGATTGGCGAGATCTGGTCGAAGCCGGAGCTGATCCTCCCCGAGCTGGTGCACATGGCGGCATACAAAGACAACACACTGGGTAACCCGCTGCTGTGCCCGAAAGACAGGCTGCCCTTCATCAACCGCAACGTCGTGGACGCGTACCGGAAAGAGTTCTACAAGCCCGAGAGAATGGTGGTCGCCTTCGCCGGCGTGGAGCACGGAGAGGCTGTACGGCTAGCGGAGCAATACTTTGGCGACATGGAGAAATCAGCAGGACCCTCGCTCGTCGGCCTCGGCTCAGACAGCACACTATCAGACGGCGACCGCCCACCCCCAGTCTTCACAGCCTCGCACCCAACACCCACTGGCGCACCTCCGCAGTCCTCCAAGCTCCTCTCTAAGATCCCCTTTTTCAAGAACCTCTCCACATCCGCAACATCGAATGCTTCAGTAAACACCTCCATCGATCTCAACTTCCCGCCCATCGACACTTCCATCCCATCCCACTACACAGGCGGCTTCCTCACGCTCCCGCCCATCCCACCACCGCTGAATCCCTCCCTACCCCGCCTCTCCCACATCCACATCGCCTTCGAAGCCCTCCCCATCTCCTCTCCAGACATATACGCCCTTGCAACCCTACAAACGCTGCTCGGCGGCGGCGGCTCTTTCAGTGCAGGTGGACCCGGAAAGGGCATGTACTCACGGCTCTACACCAACGTGCTCAACCAGCACGGCTGGGTAGAATCCTGCGTCGCATTCAATCACTCGTACACCGACTCCGGCCTGTTCGGCATCGCATCCGCTTGCGCACCATCCCACGTCAGCCAAATGCTCGAAGTCATGTGTCGCGAGCTCCACGCCCTCGGGCAGGAGACCGGCTACTCCTCCCTCAAGGAAGGTGAAGTCCAACGCGCCAAGAACCAACTTCGTTCCAGCCTGCTCATGAACCTCGAATCCCGCATGGTCGAGCTAGAAGATCTCGGACGACAGGTGCAAGTCCACGGCCGCAAGTTCGGCGTCAAGGAAATGTGTCGCTTGATCGAGAACGTGTCGGTTGCGGATCTGAGGAGAGTGGCGAGACAGGTGTTTGGTGGAGAGGTTCAGAATGTCGGAGGCGGCAGTGGGGCGCCCACGGTGGTGTTGCAGGAGGGGGATATGGAGGGTTTGAAGAGGAAGGACTTTGAGTGGCAGGATATCCAAGGGAGGATTGCTAGGTGGAAGTTGGGGAGGAAGTGAGACCATGGAAAGAAAGAGTCGTATTGTAAGATTATGTGTAGACCTTCGGGTCGTGTAAAACCATCGGATGTGTTTCGAAGTCTAGAGGTTTAGTGGGTCAAGGGCTAGAAGTCCTTGTATATAGAAATGCCCGTCTAGCTTGTTGTACATGATGACAGATACGTACATCCATTGAAAACACAATATCTAAAGTACGTGCAGGGCGCACAACCCAACCCAACTCAAATCACCAGAAGGCAAACGCAAGAAATGCAAAAAACGAAGTACAAAATACAGCTCAATCCCCAATGATAGCATCCTTCCTCTTCCTCAACTCAGCGCCACGCTCTTCAATCAACGTGACCAGCATCCCAGGCAGCCCCTCCCTCTCCCCATCTTCCCCAACAATCTCCCGACTAGCCTCCAAGAAGCGTTCGCGAAACGCACTCCACAACGATTCGTCCGCAGCCGTGGTACTCGCCGGACGCGGATAAAACGGGTTGTTTTGCAAAAACGCGTCGCAAGCCTGCGCGACTCCTGTTGCGTCCGTACTGATGCTCCGACAGCAGTCAAAATCCAAAATCCACATCGTATGCGTGCCAAGACCCTGTGATACGAATATCTCGCCGCCGTGGCCGGCGCGGGCGGGGGCTAGGACGAATTCCACGTCGTTGGCTTCGACTTGGGCACTCCAATGCATTGTGGCGAGGGTGGAGGCCATGGTTCTAGCGTAGGCGAGAGCGTCGAGGCCGAGAGTCTCTATCTGGTCGATATGGAGAGGGTAGTTTCGTAGGCTGAAGCGTTGGAAGCGGGTAGGTCGTTCTTCCGAGTCGGACTTGGGAGGAGCGTGTCTGCGGCGTCGGCCAAGATAGGGGCGCACGAGGCAGTCTTCGTCCGCTGGGTTTGTCTTGACGAACTCCTTCAATGTCTTGGGGCAGGGGCAGTCGATGGTTTGCTTGGGGCAGCTGCAGCTGATGGGTTGCTCAGGGCAGAAGGCGTCGAGGAGTTGCTCTCGGATGCGTTGCGAGAAAGGGGGTATATGCTCTGACACGACAGACGTGCATGGCTTGTAATCGCTGGGGAAACGATATGCTCGAGCTGCCCACCAGTCTGTATCTGTTTCATCGACAAGTTGGTAGCAACGAGGGACTAGAGCTGGCATGGTGCATGTGTCGAGAATGAGGCGATGCATCTTGAAATCGTTGCTGATGGAGCGATCGGGCCCGCCGTCTCCTCGCTTTATGGCGCGGTGGTAATCGGGATCTGAGGGGTCGGCGATTTCAAGGGCCCATACGCTTCCGCAGAAGCCTTTGCCGATTCGACGGAATTGGTTGGCGGCTGTCGTGGCCGTTGTGGTGGTGGGCGGCATTTTGGTACGATAGTAAACTGTCTTGTGTTTGCGGATTTATCAGATACGCCATGAGAGTGCTCTTGTTTAGCGGAGCGACACGTCGAGTCAATTTTCTTTATGTGCAGTACCACGGGTACATACTGCTATGACTCGGGTCTGGCCCATGGATTCTGTCTGCTATAGCTCCTCCCGCAAAGTGATTGACCGTTTTTTTGGTCGACCCAGTGAGCAGATCCGGTTGGAAGTATACTGACTTTCCAAACATAGTTTGGAGTATGCGGCGAGAAATACTGCAGCGTTCAAATGCTCTTAATTCAGGGTCCGATTGGGCCGCATGCACATATTCTACAAGGATCGAGTCTATGCAGTTCCTTACTTTCTCGTCGGTTCATTCGAGGATCGCGTAGGAGCGTATGCGAGCGACGTTACTGTAATTCTAACGAAATAAGGGTCATGCTCAGTGCCTTCCCGTGATTTGTCGTCAGTCAGCTCTAGATTCTTAGGAGCTCTTTCGCCTTTTCAGATCAGTCGTCAATGGGCTCATAGGAGCGCTCTTGGCCAGTGGGGCTCTGCCCGTCTTCAGGCTCGTTTGTATCGAGGTGGCGGCTGATACAAACAAAAAGCTAACGAAACTATTGGAAAATCAGCCAACGATAGTGCATACTTCTAGTAGACGGAAGAGATTGGGTGAGTATAGGCGAGGTAGAGGAACGCTGGCAAGAGACTAAGCGCACTGACGGTACTGACGGCACGACGCCTACGAGCTTTACACAACTCCAGGCAAGTGTCAATAATAATATGTATACTCTCTAACGACCCTAGATTCTCTAGTACAGCTGGGGACGAACATCACCCGGATAGATCTAGACCCTCTAGGTTTAATCTTATGAGGGGTTAGCAAATTGACAAGATTAAAAGTAAGAACCACAGCAAAAGCGCACGCATGCAACACTATGTACGTTCATGAAATCGTAACATTGTACCTCGTCCTCCGTCTTTTCGACCACGCGCCGTACTTTAATCGACAAGCAAATCAGCCCTGATACATAGCAGGACCCAACGATACAGGCGGGTACGTAAAACCACACCACCATGCAAATACCCTTATCGTAGCCCCCTCACTCATACCCCCACCCCTCATCGAACCCGTCATACCCCGAATACGCATCGCCTGCCTCCGGAGATACCCACGAGAATCCCACCGCTCTTCTCATAGCCAAACTCGACACTGGTATCCCATGCTCCATCCCCATAGGCAGACTCAACTCCCTGGGCATACCCATCCCCATGGCTGCATACCGGCTCGTAGATAGGTAAATTCCGTTGGCGACAAGCTCCCTCCTAGCCTTGCCAACCTCATACTTCAACGCACTACTACTCTGCAGCAAGTCCAGGAACTTTCCCTTGAAGCCCAAGATGTCGGCCTCGAGTTTGGCTAGGTTGGACGGCTCGCGCGGAGCGCTCATACTCGTATTCATACCCAGACTCATCCAGTCCCCATCTGCACCCGTCGGTGTGCGCGTGAGGAATTTGTGTGCCCATTGCTTGAGCTCGGCATTTGGCTCGCCGCCGTTGTAGATTTCTTGCAACAGACCGACAGGGTCCTCGTGCGTTTTACCGTGGCGGTACATGCGATCAATAGCAATACTTTTGAGTTCGTCGAAGCCCATCAGGGCACCCATTTTGAACATGCAAATGTCCGTCATCAAATACGGCTCTGAGCTCGTGGGGGACTTGATGACAGGCGGGCCCTTACAGCCCAGTGCGTGGAGATGCTTTGCGTCAGGACCATAGGAGCCCGTGTGCAGCAACTCGAGGAAACGCTCGAATGTGTCCTTGGAGACTTCTTCGTGGATGTCCATGTACCGCGATCCGGCTTTATCGAACGTGCGGCGGATGCTGAAGAAGCTGTCGATGTGAGTCGCGGGGACGAGGACGGAACTCTCGCCGAAGATAAACTCGTTGGATGCAGTTGAGGGCGTTGTCTGCGCGCGAGGAACCTCTTCTAGGGTGTGGCGACGGTCGTTGTAGATCTGCACTTTGGAACTGTGGAGACTTTTGGGAAGCTCGAAGAGTGGTTTGCACACGCCGCCGTACCATTCGTCGATTTCGCCGGAGGAGAGACCATCAACGTCAAAGAAACAGTGGCTGCAGTACCACTTATCCTTCCCCTCGTGACGAGGAGAACGTTTCCTTTGCAGGTGATCATAGTCGTCGTAGAAGGAGAATGATCCACCGAGCGTATGGCCAAAGTCGAGCGCATTGAGGGGGTTGCCGTGAACGGCCGAAAGACTCTTGATCGTCGCCATGATCTTGCCGAAGTGCAAGCCGTGGCTGAGCCGTCCGTATTCCACCTCTTTCTGATCTTGCGGTCCGCAAGCGATAAGAAAGTAGGCGTGGATCATGTGATGGATGAGTACGGCCACAATGTCGCGAGACCTAGCACGCTGGAGGAGGTCCCCATTGAGGATGATTGAGGCGCGTTTGACCTTGGGGTCTAGACTCCATCCCTGTGAGTGTGTAGCACCAGATACCTCAGAGTCCAAATGCCTGATGTCGAGGAAGATTGCGTTCTTCAGGTGGCCTGCAAAAAGCAGCTCGTCAAGCTTGTTGAAGATGCGGTAGGGTATATCTTTCAGTCGACCGTTTCTCTCGATGTTTGCGGCGCGGATGCGGATACTCTTCAAATGCGCAGCGGCATCAGGAGAGTTCTTCTTGTCCAAGAATTCGACGATAAAGGCAACAGCCCAGTCGATACTCCAGCCAAGATTCTTCTCGCACCTTAAGCGCGGATCTTGGAGTCTGACGGCGACAGCGGGTAGCGGACGGGGAACGCGTAGAGGTGATTGGCGGTAGTACGAGTCGGGCTCCGAGTCGTGTTGGTAAGGATGGTAGTGAGCGTATCTTTGCCCGACCGAGGTGCGGTCAGCATACGGAGTGAGCTTTGTGGAACCGAATGTCATGAGGGCTTGGGCAAGAGTATGCAGCTAAGCCGACTAGTGGAGCCATATACAAGATGATGTCGGTATACCATCAGGACCGGCCCTGCATCGCTTATATAGCTCGCGCTGCGCTCGAGCTTACCGTAAGTTCTGGCCAGTCGTTGGCAGCGTTCTTGATTGACGGGTATGGTTTGATGCTATTATGTTTTCAATAGCCCGGGCCGACGTGTTGCAGTCGGGACACGTACGAGGGTGTGCAACACGGTGTGTTTGTTCCCCTGTGGATGGTCCGTCTGGCTGGCAGATTCTTCCGAGACCAAGCCCAACACCATTGGGCCGAGACGATCACTCTATTTCAAGCAACAGAGAGTAGCTCGAGACGAGCTGGTGACCTTGTTCAGCGAGATCATTAGTTCGCAACGAGGTCGTGCCCTGTGGAGCGATCAGAGGGGCTACATGCTCGTATGGGGATGGGAGCTAAGAGCGGTTGCCAGCCTCGTGTCAAGACGACGATCGTAGCACCAAGACTTCTGATGAGAGGAGCCGTCAGACTGGAGCTCATATCAGTGCATGACACGCAAAGATCATGGGCAGTGACGGTCGTGTGCGAGGGAGTGTATGTGGGGGAACGAAGAGCAGATTGTGGGTGACGAGCAGGCGATGAGGATACTAAATTTATTTCGCAGGACCAGATAAACACAAAGAGGTAGCCTACAGATTACCAGGAAAAAGGGAGAAATTTACAAGTCGTCGCATTACAAGCAGCACGGTCGCGGTCTAGAAGGGCCAATGTTCGTAACGCCCAGCTCACTCCCGTCTCTGTCTGCCATCCTGTAGGAATACGGTCGCTCGACGCTTCGCCGTCACTTGCGCAGCGCTAAGCCAGTCCAGCCGACACTGGCTGCATACGGGGTGTATCATCAGGCATCATCACACGTTGCCCCTCGTTCAGTAATCACGTCGAGGAGGGGGGAAGCTCTCCCCAGGCCTTGGGTAGTTGTTGTCTCCCGGCCTTGGGTAGTTGTTGTCTCCCGGCCTCGGGTAGTCGTCACCGGGCCTTCCGCCAGGCTGGGTCCTCCCGCTGCTGTCACCGTAGTGCTTGCGCCTCAAGGCGGCCAGACGCTTCTTCTTGGTGTGTGCGTTGATGTAGGTACCGATGACGAAACCTATGATGTTGAAGAAGGGCACCCACGTCGTTTCAGGCAGGAACTGCTGGGCAAAGGCGAGCGAGATGGGCGAAACGACCCAGCTGACCTTCATGACGGGCCAGAAGCCGGCCTTGACCGTGGCGCGCACCTGGTGGAAGGTGCGGGCGCCCGCGATGATGGCCATGGAGACGAGGTATATCGAGTTCTGGATGGGTGACACCTGTGCGAGTCAGCACGCCGAAGACTGCCAATTGACGCGCGCATACTCACAATCAAGTTGCTGACGAGGATCTGCATGATCTTGGCCTTGAGGCTCTTGCGGCCGCGGAAAATCTTCTGCAGCACGCTGATGAGGACGTGGCCGAGCGGCGCGCTGATGAAGGCGCCGTAGATGGCCATCTTGGGGACGCGCGAGGTGAAGTAGTGGCCGTGCTTGCTCCGGTCGTGGGCAATCCACGACGCGAGGAACTCCTGCAGGCCGGACAGGGTGCCCGAGGTGAGCATCTTGGTGCGCAGCGGGTTCTGCTGCAGCTGCTTGAGATAGGCCTACGCGACGCTTCGTCAGTACGCTGCGTCACGACGGCAGCCCATTGGGCGCACTTACCGCGAGATAGCCTCCGGGCCCGGCGCCCTTGGTGACGGCATTGCCGACTTGTTGCAGCAGGTCGTCGCCGTCTTTGCCCTTGGCCTTGTCGGCGAGGCCAGCGGCGGCGCCCGCGAGCCCCTCGGTCGTCCTGACCGTCTCCTTCTCGAACTTGACCGACATGGCGGCGCACTCGGGGTCGTGGCGACAGGCGCAGGCGGCGGGAGGGTGCGTGGAGCGGTGCGGGACGGCGATTGAGGGGTGCGCGGTTGTTTGGGTGTCGAAACGGAGACGGGGACGGGGTGTGAAGCTGAGGACGGGATGATGGATGGCTGGGACATGTTTGTTGTCGGCCCTCGGATGGGCCCATGGCCCGAGCGTCGCGCGGCAGATGCACATGGAGACGAGACGGCCAGCTCCGCACCGCTCGTCGTCTCAACCACCACCAGGCGGTTTCTGTATACTGCCCCCCGCTGGTTGTTCCGCCGATTACACGCGAACAAGTCCCGGATACTGATGCTTTGGCCGACCGAGAGTATTATGAGCTGATTTGGACGCAAAACTGACATGCCGCCGCACCCTGGCTGGCGATGGTAGACATCGGCATCCGCCGGGTGCCTGCAGCTAAACTATCGTGGAGATAGCTCACTCGGCCGCGTGGTAGGGACCAGATTCGTACATGAGCAGGAAAAGGAGGCATGCAGTGAGCGCATGGGAACGCGGCCGACCGCATGCATAACACCCATGGGTTCCTAGTCACCAGTCTGTCAGGTAAGACGTCCGCAGACTGCAACAACAACGACAACAACACCCCGTCACTCCGCCTGCTAGATGACGCAGCGAGGTAACTTGACTTCTGCAAAGAGATGTGACAGTATCTTCGCAGCAAAGATCGACATTTTGTACCACCGTGCTCGTCTCATCAGATCTGGCCCGGTCAGGCTGTCGAATCTCATGCTCCCCGCGAATTGACCCTTCTTCAAACCTCCTGCTCTCTTACTATCAACATAGTCCTTACCCCTCCAGTCGCTGTTTGCTGTTTCTTCGATGCGTTTCTTGTTGCTTAAGATGGGCGTCGAGCCAAACGCCGCCCGGTCACCGTTTGTCGTCGTCGCCAAGCGCGTCCGCACTCCTCGCAGTCACAAAACCACTCCACTGCATTGTTGCTCAGTAAACGTACTCATTCTTCTTCGTGTCCTTTTGCTTCACCCTCCCCGGTCCTACGCCATATCAATGATCCTGTAGTTTGAGGCCGACCCGCAAGCCCAATTGCTCCTGCCCCGTACGCACACCACAGGTACTTTCAACCGCAACCCGCGACTGTTGAACTTCGCCCGCCGCCGCCATGCTGACCCACCGCGAACCAGCGGCCAACGGGAGCGCGGCGTCTGGGTCTGCGCCTGTAGCATCTGCCGAAAACCAGCGCCCGTCAAGTCCCACACCGCGCATCATGAGGGTAGGTTCTGTCGCCAGCGATCCCGCCTACCTCGCTGACCAGATCAAGGCACGTACTGCGCCGAAGCGCGTCCGCACGCCCAATTGTACGCACATCACCATGGAGCGTGTCTACTACGGCGACGACATCCCCTGTCCGGTTTGCGGGCGGGTGCCGCCCATGGGCTTTCTCTACGAGTGCCGCCAGGACAGCGACGTAGCCTTTAGTCATTGTAGCGCAGTGGGAGACGACGAGAGCCCCAACGAGTCGGTCAAGTCCTCACTTTGCCAAGAACTCAAGGACATGGGCATGAGCGAAAGCGTCATCAGAACGGCAGAACAGGGCGGGTACACGGAACAGCAGCTAAAGAAGCTCAAGGACCTCAAGGGGGAGCTGAAGCAAACCATAGCAGATGTGTTGCAGGCACAGCAGATCAATAACGCCGTAGCCAGGCTAGATTACTACGGACATGCACCTCCAAACAACGACGGAGCCCTCGCCAGCAGTCCAGTCAAGGATTCGGTGAGTCTCGAACCACCCAGCACTCTGAGTCTAAACTTGTACTGACGTCCAAAGTCTGCTCCGACGTGCTCTTTCCGCGCATGCCACACATGTCGACCCTACTTCAAGGACCGCATCTACCTCTCCTTTGACGCCGTCTTCCTCGACGAAGTTAAACCCCTTAACTATTTTGAAGCAGCTGTTCTGCCGACGAGGTCCGCCCAAATTATGCGCGGCATTGGCCTTGCAAAGTCCTCGTATGCATCCCCGGACGGCGTTTCTCCATCTACTCTCCCTACGGCCACCGAATCCGCGCTAGATTCCGATTCCGCACCCTCTAGATCCAGTGTTGTTACATTCAAGACCACTCAATCAGATGTCGATGACATAGACGAGTCTCGTCGCCACCGCCGCCGGTTCTATAAGATGGGACACCGCTCGTCTGGCTCCATATCCCGCGATCTATCTCGGCTCCCGTTCTTCACCCGCCAAGGTCTCAAGTCCGCATTTCAGGGCTTCTTCCGTCCATCGCGTGAATCCAGCTCTTCCGGCTCGAACATCACACTTCCTCTGGCCCGCACCAGCGTCGCTCGTAGTTCGGACGACATCCCTGCGGTCGGCGAGTTCGACATGGGCGCTCTACGACGTGTTAGGAGGCAGAAAGAGCGAAATGACTTGAGGAATGGGACGTATACTGGTGGAATGGAGGGTGTCAACGGACCATTGCAACGCAAGAGGAAACACTCGCAACTTGACGAGGGTGTAGAGAGACGGAGCAGCTCGAGCTCCGACTATAGCGTTTATTCGGGCGCATCTGAGGGCAGTGAGGTTGAGGTCGATGGCGGGGTCGCCCTGACAGAAGAGGCTGTCGAAACGCACACGCCCGACATTATCAGCGATCCGCTCGTAGCGCAGCAGGCCGGCATTGGGAACGAAGAGGTGGACCTGGACAGCATCATGACGCAGGTGTAGCTCGGTATGGGCTGGTAGGAGAGGCGTCCGTTGTGGAGATCTCGGACAAGGAGCACTAAGCGTTGCGATCTGGTCAGGTGGTAAAAGGCCGGCGGAAGTGTGTTTCTGGCGTTAAAGGTGGATGCTCTACTCTATACCCCACGGGCTTGCGACTTTCGTTCTGGATTGGAGCAACGGCGGTATGGCAAGCAAGCGTCTTGCGGTTTACGCTTTGGTCCGCGCCTCTCACTTCTATCTCTAATCTCTGGATACCCGACGCAGGAGAATCTCTGGTCACGGATTGTGATCCTTTGTACCGACTAGGTAGATTACCCCGCGTACACTAATATGGCCGCGATGGCCTTGTCGAGACTCCCTTTTTCAGCAATCAGAGTCTCTTTGACATTGTTCCTACCAATGAAGATGTTCTCCAATAACATAGTATTCATGTTGGAGCGATGGTCTAAGCGGAATGCGGGGTGATCGGTGCAGCGACTTGCGCATGAGTCAACGTCATGCAAGCTGTGACACATGGTGTTCACTGTGAGTAAACGCTTACAGTCACGATCATGGGTTCCCAAAGTTGATCATGTTGTTCCGAAAGAAACACCAATACCTGTAGCGCAGGGGATAGCTTTTTGGGAGGGAGAACCAACCACTCCGATACACCCAAAGGATAGCATTTTCCTCCCAACACTCGTACCCCGTCCGGTAGCGAGTATGAACCGGCAGTGAGTATGAGTCCCTCTACGCTGGTATAAAGTGCGCCGTGAAGCCATAAAAGCGAAGGGTTTGGATTGACGTTACGCACTGACACCTCTGTGGACAAGCTGTGCAGACTTTAACTTTGTACCCCAACCTTGAATATCAGCCATGACCAACCGGGATATCAAGTTCGACATGCTGGCTAGTAGCCGACGAATTATTTCAGTCCAGTGCATGTTTGAGTGTGTACTGTACTCTCCGATACAATTCATCTCACCGCTTGTAAATTTGCCACCCCACAAGCTCCTGGCCAGAACGGGTTGACCGTCCTCCCTGTTGGTGCTGGCGACATCGACGCGCTAGCCCTTGATTTTGGTCCTTTGACACGAATTTATTCTACACGTAAGCATACATACATCTGGAATTTCTCATCTACGTATATACTAGTATGTACACGAGTAGCTCGGAAGTAAATATCCACATCTAAGACCCTTATTGTCGCCCCTAAGCTTCTAAGGAAGAGATCTAACTTTGAAGCTAGCAAGAACGTTCACTACCTTTGTTTGTCCATATAAACGTGCAATCATCAGCGGAGATCTGCCATCCACATCATGATAGTCGTGTTCAGCACCATGACTGAGGAGTAACTTGACAATCTCCACGTGACCACAAGCGGCAGTCCAGAAGAGCGGCGTGCGATTAGAAATGCTTGTTGCATTCACATCGACAGCGTTGGTCGCTAAAAGGATCCGAACGGTGTCCATATCACCTTGATTGGCTGCGTGCCATAAGGGGGCTGTACCCCGAATGTCTTGTTCATCTGGAGGAACGCCTTGCTGAATAAGTTGAAGGACAGCTTTCGCATCTCCCTGCTTTGCGGCAGCGCAAAGACGTGCGATATCGTGCCAGTATTTGGCCACTCTTCCAGACTCGGCCCATTGATCAAATAGACGAAGAATATCTACTTTACCACTAGTAGCTGCTGCCTGGATGACGGTATCGGTAATCAGGATGGGTGTTACTCGATGGAGATACTGAATAAACTGTCCGCCGTCTGGACTTCCCGCAGCTGCTACAACCACCTCTTGCGTGATCTGGACGTCTGCTCCTCGCTGATCGAGAAGGAGTGCCATGACTTCCTCGCCATTGTGCCAGTTCCCTGTAGCTACAACGACCACCTCTTGCGTGATCTGGACGTCTGCTCCTCGCTGGTCGAGAAGGAGTGCCATGACTTCCTTGCCGTTGTAGTAGTTCTCTGCAGCTGCGACGACCACCTCTTGCGTGATCTGGACGTCTGCTTCTCGCTGACCGAGAAGGAGTGCCATGACTTCCTTGCCATTGTGCCAGTTCCCTGCAGCTGCGACGACTACCTCTTGCGTGATCTGGACGTCTGCTCCTCGCTGATCGAGAAGGAGTGCCATGACTTCCTTGCCATTGTGCCAGTTCCCTGCAGCTACAACGACCACTTCTTGCATGATCTGGACGTCTGCTCCTCGCTGATCGAGAAGGAGTGCCATGACTTCCTTGCCGTTGTAGTAGTTCTCTGCAGCTGCGACGACCACCTCTTGCGTGATCTGGACGTCTGCTCCTCGCTGATCGAGAAGGAGTGCCATGAATTCCTTGCCATTGTGCCAGTTCCCTGCAGCTACAACGACCACCTCTTGCGTGATCTGGACGTCTGCTCCTCGCTGATCGAGAAGGAGTGCCATGACTTCCTTGCCATTGTGCCAGTTCCCTGCAGCTGCGACGACTACCTCTTGCGTGATCTGGACGTCTGCTCCTCGCTGGTCGAGAAGGAGTGCTATGATTTCCTTGCCATTGTCCCAGTTCCCTGCAGCTACAACGACCACCTCTTGCGTGATCTGGACGTCTGCTCCTCGCTGGTCAAGAAGGAGTGCCATGACTTCCTTGCCGTTATAGTAGTTCTCTGCAGCTGCGACGACCACCTCTTGCGTGATCTGGACGTCTGCTCCTCGCTGATCGAGAAGGAGTGCTAAGACTTCCTTGCTACTGCTCCCTGCAGCTGCAACGACCACCTCTTGCGTGATCTGGACGTCTGCTCCTCGCTGGTCGAGAAGGAGTGCGAAGACTTCCTTGCTACTGCTCCCTGCAGCTGCAACAACCACTTCTTGCGTGATCTGGACGTCTGCTCCTCGCTGGTCGAGAAGGAGTGCTAAGACTTCCTTGCTACTGCTCCCTGCAGCTGCAATGACCACCTCATGCGTGATCTGGACGTCTGCTCCTCGCTGGTCGAGAAGGAGTGCTAAGACTTCCTTGCTACTGCTTCCTGCAGCTGCAATGACCACCTCTTGCGTGATCTGGACGTCTGCTCCCCGCTGGTCGATAAGGAGTGCCATGACTTCCTTGCCACTTCTCCAGTTCTCTGCAGCTGCGACGACTACCTCTTGCGTGATCTGGACGTCTGCTCCTCGCTGGTCGAGAAGGAGTGCCATGACGTCCTTGCCGCCGTTATAGTTCCGTGCAGCTGCGACGACTACCTCTTGCGTGATCTGGACGTCTGCTCCTCGCTGGTCGAGAAGGAGTGCCATGACTTCCTTGCCGTTGTAGTAGTTCCCTGCAGCTGCGACAACTACCTCTTGCGTGATCTGGACGTCTGCTCCTCGCTGGTCGAGAAGGAGTGCCATGACTTCCTTGCTACTGCTCCAGTTCTTTGCAGCTGCCGTGAGATCTCCTTGTCCCATCTCTGTACGTAGCTGATCCAGATCTAATAAAGCTCTTAGACTATCACAGCTTCCGTTCCATATCGCAACGCGCAGAGGACGATGACCCCGCTGATTCACACACCGTAACGTTTCACATCTGCCTTCTACCAAATCCTCGATTAATTCCCCAAAATCAAAGGCGCATGAAACAAATAAGCCAACGGATGTTGCTGAGTCCGCCATTGGTACGGTGTCTTCCAATCGTTCTTCTCTACTATCCCAGTACATTACCCCTTCTAAATGCTTCTGTACCCGCTTGTTCCATAGTGTAATGGCAGAACACGCACCGTCAACACCTAACAAGATATGTTTCAATGCTGCATTCAATTTACCTGAGCGTCTTTGCTCCTTTGCCGACTTGCAATGCTCGGCCCAATAGATGTCTGCATACATGCAGAGATTCTCGAGGTTGTTCGTATTTGCATTCCAGCCCAGCTCAAGAAGCAAATTTATAGTGGCATTGTTTGAGCCGGTAGATAGCACTGTCCAGAGGGTGACTTCTGCTGCTAGAGCGTTTGAGGTTGAGTCACTGTGATCAGATTTCTGCTCTAAGAACTCCCGGACGGACAGATGTGAGAAGCGAAACGTGTCCAGGTGCGAGTCAAAGACGATGAAGTTGTTGCAAATCTTCAGCACGAGGTCCTTTGATACCAGACTTTCGTTACGACCTGACTGGGGATCGACTGAGACTGCGCACAAGAACTCTTCGGTGTTTAATGCTCTCTTGGCGCACAAAAGCCATCTGAGGGAATTCTTGAAAACGGTCGCTCTATCTTTACCGGGTTTTGTAGTTAGCGTTTTATAAAGCTCTGCATAAATAGTATGCAAGTCCGGCGGAAGGTGGCCAAGACTGCTCCGAATATCGGCATCCATATCAAAGGAGCAAAGGTACTGTAGCTGCAGGCTTGCCCATCGGAACCTGAAAACAATAGGTTAGTAATTCTTAAACGGGTCGCTGCTGTAAACTTACATTCCTTCAGCACCGTTGATCAACTTGTCCACAATAAGTTGTTTCATATCCACCACGGATTTGCTGTACTGTAACAACTTCCCATCTTCAATAAGCTGTTGCGTTTGGTCCTTGACGAACCGCGCAATGTCATCGCTGTTTCTTCGAGAATCAATCTCAAGGTTTGCATAATGTTGCAAACGCAGGACGATATCTTGATCGTTTCGACTCGATACGAAGATCTTGACGAGGCTCGACGAGCTTCGGAGGATCTTCTCAAAGGCTTTGAGCAACTCGTGTCGCTTCTGAGGGTCGCATTCATCCATAGCATCTATCACTATGGTAGTTAGAGGATATTCTGCGATGAGTTGTAGAACAAGGTTGAGGCTTTCTTCCATCTGGAGCGACCCAGACGCAAACCCTTCCTCTTCCTTCTCCTTGTACACGTTGACAGTAGGACTCAAGAGGGGCTTTCCAGGCTTAAGACATGATAACTGTCTCGCGAGACTGGCAAGTATTTTGTGAGGGTCAGAACGCGCAAGCTCTCCCGGGTTCCGCGAGCAGTAGAAGAAGACTGGTTGCGGACAATGACCAGCTTCGTAGCGCGTGAATGTGTCCTCTATCACCGTCGAGCTGAATATCTTAATATCGTTGAATTGGCATTAGGTATGCGGAACACTTACACAAGCTTGCTCTTTCCAGACCCAGGAATGCCATGGAGCCACAGGATAGACGATGCGCTGTCATCCTTCCATTTTTTGAAGATAGGATCAGACAGAAGCCATTGCCCAGTTCCCGTCAGTATGTCCTGTTTTGTCTGCTTGTGATGTTGTATGTATGGCTCAGGCGAAAGCCACCGAAGAATTTCCACACGCTTGGCAGCTTCGAATAGTGAGTCGTTGAGTCGTTGCTTCGCTAGCTTATAGAGCTGCTTACCTTGAAGGTTGTCATGAATATTCTTCAGACCGTCATCCATCCTTCGTAACGGTTCATCAATGCTTGCTAGAAGTTCCACCAACTTCGTATGATGGGTAGTATGATCTGTGAAAGACATCAGCACTATTGGAGAATCTGTAGGCTTTAATACGCACCAACTCTATTTACTAAAGCCATACATCGATCTACATCATTCTCGGCCGTTTGAATCTCGTTCAACCCCGAGCCAAGATCCGTATCTGTGAGGACCGCGCTGTTGATTGTTTGTTCTAAAAAACGATTATTACGCACCGAAATTGCTGTCAAAAGCATATACGTACTTATGGTCCCTTGCTCGAGGTATCGCTGTGCCTTGGACAAATAGCCTAAAACACTTGCATATAGCTTCACTACAGCCCTTTCCAGCTCCTCAATTACTTTCGATGTACCCTGAAGATATATATCTTCAACTAGAGAGAAGCGACAGATCACCTCAGCTATCCGAGCAAGGTCTTCTACTACTGACGCGTATTTGTTGATGTCATTGACCGCGATCCGCATATATGTTAATAGCTTTTTATATGAGAGGTAGTTCGATACTCACTTGCAACAGGAACCGAATCCCTGCCCAAGGAAGTGAAGCATGTAACGGATCATACTGAGCCGCAACATCCCCAACCTGCTTGAACATATCAATCCACCGAATGATCTTCTCAAAGACGTCCCTTATTATGACTGTCTCTCCACTCTTGCGAATGTATTTCCATCTAGACTCGACAGATCTTTGCCTGGACTTCTCGGCAGCTGCGTGCAGTTCGGCGAGGATATTGAGCTTGTCAGGGCGATTGAAGTTTATGTTCCGCTTATCGCTATCGGACAACTCTGCTGCTGCGCGAGCCCAAAGGTCGTTGCTAGAGCAGCGAGAAGGATTAGCAGACACTCTGCAGCAGCTTGAACCGGTGACCTCACCTTGAAGCCCGCGGCACAACAGGCTGTGCCATTGTTGGAGTAGTTGGTAATGATAGTGAAGCGCATGAACCTAGAGGATCTCTTCTAAGAAGGACTTTTTAGAGAACCAAGGACAAGGCTGATAACGCAGAGACGCGTTCCCAGGAATGTGTAGCTCACGAAATCTATTGCTGGATAACAGCCGCTGTGTAGACTGACAAACCACAGTTGTCGGATGCGATATGAGACGTTACGAATGGTTGAATTGTCGCAAGAAGAGCGGCATGGTGAAAATTTGGATCGAAACTGCGTGAGATGCACGCTGTCAGGCTGAGTCGCTATAGGGTGGCTGTGCCTATCTGGGCTGAAGCCCCACATCTTCCAAAAGCAGGGTGCATCGAATCTATATAGATCGAGCGCCCCTCACAGCCTTACCTCTAACTGTAGTTCCTAACCCTTATCACTGCACTTCTAGGCCTACACAAAATTGCTTTGAGAATTGCGATATTAGTAAAAGTACAGCAGTGGCCATATTAGAAATGAGCTTTGTTATTGCTCTAGAAACTAGCTCTTTGCGATGTAGGCGGGCAAGCGTCTACGCAATTATGATTTCTTTTATTTGCACAATTACGAGAGCGTAGGAGCCGTTCAAGTAAATTATTACGGTGCAGTACCGCAAAATCCACCACATGGGCAAGCTCGCTGTTTCTGCGAAGTCAAAGTACTGACGGTGTTTTCCGGGACGGCGGTTGTTCCGTTACAGGTGGATGCACGTTATGGAAGGATAGGCTGAGGCGGGGAAGGTCAATAAAAACAGAACAGAAGAAAGAGCGGCAAGGAAGCTGAAGAGATGGTTAAGAAACAGCACGTACGTAGGAAGATTTAGCAGCGATTGAGTATAAAGAAGAAGGAAAGACTGGACGGTAACGCAGGTAGGAATACGGAGCTAAACGATAAGAGGGTGGGAGCAAAGGGAGAAGGGTTTCACATAGAAACTCGGATATAAGTTGCAAATAGAGGAGGATTTAAAGGTTTTGCAGTGCAAGACATTATAGGAAATCTGCGGGAACGGGGGCTTCCATTACCTTTGTCCCACCAGCTGAGAGGATTCCCTTTTACCCTCCCCTTCAAAGCTTTGATACCTGTGCACCACCCCAAAGAAGTTTCCCTCGTTTTCCTCCCTTCTTTCGACCATTCTTCGAGCTTACCCCATCCAACCCTCACAACCCCTCTCCCGCCGCCTTCCCAAGCACCCCAGCAAACCACTCCGCCTTCGAAACCATGAAGCAATGCCCCGCCTCCACCTCCTCCACAACATCGCACGCACTGGGCTCCACCGCCTGCGCGGCCTTGATCATCGCATGCACCGCCTCCTTGGACATGGCCGACCGATCCAACGACGCAAGCACAAATGTCGAAGAAATATGCTGCCATGCCGCATACGTCGTCGTACTAGTAAACACACCGATACTCTGGGGCACGAGTTTGGAAGCCCAGGTCTCAGCTTCGGCGGCGGGCAGATCGTGGTAGAAGATGTCCTTTGCGTCGGCGGGGGAGACGGTGGCGGTGCCCTGCGTTGCGTCGACGTTGATCCAGGTGGGGAACTCGACGCCGCCGGACAGCGGGCAGAAGCCTTCGGGGGCTATGAAGGCCATGGCGAAGACTAGGCGCTTTACGCCGCCTTTCAGTCCCTTCTCTTTTCTTTCTTTGAGGCCCAGTCCACGCGGCGCCTCGCCGCCCGGCAATCCCGAGTACGAATGCGTCACTAGCACAACCTCCTTCTCTTCTTCCTCTACCAGTCGCGTAAGACAAGCTCGGATAGCGGCTACATCGCCGTCGAAGTTGGCATGTGCGGGCACGGCGCCGATCGACGGGAGAGGAAGTGCGATGCAGGGATAGGAGGATGCATTGAGGAATGCGATGGTGGGGTCGTAGTATTCGGGGGTGTGCCTAGAGGTTGGTGTACAAAGTCAGCAAAATTCATCGACAGGGATATCAATGCCCATGGTCTTGGACTATGACCGCGCTGTCTTGAATCGGCCACGCAGTCTCCACCGCTGAATTACGTACCAGCCGCCGGGAAGCAAGACGATCGTTGGTTTAGTTGTAGACATTGTGGTGGGACTATTCCTGATCGGTGTTATCTAGAAGCCGGCAGTCAAGAGGAATAAAAATAATGCGATTGTGCGGAAGTGAAGCTATCCAGACTGCGATAACGCCCGTTGCCCCTTCAAAGAACAGTCGCCGAGCAGAGCTTTAAAGTCTACACGAGGTAAGCACTACGGTGCGTGCACGTCTATAATCACAGAGATAGACCAGACGCGAACCAGACCCTCTCGTACCTGCAGTGCCGCCTAGTTTGGGGGTCAGATAGTAAGACTACATGACTCGGGGCACAGTCAGGTTCCCCGCATCGATATCACGGGGATCGGGCCAGGTTATTGCGCCCGGGCTATCCATCCCCCCAGAAGCCTTGCGTAGTCGGTGTTGGGTTGGTATAGGATTAGGGTTAGATATGATCAAGGCTTAGAACATGCCGAATAAAGTTAGGGTCGCGTAGAGGGTGAATAGCCGAGACGGGGTCGGCGCGAATGCCTGGCCGAGGAGCATTGTGGTAGACAGCTCGCTAGGCAATAGTACGCTACCGAGGATGGCTAAGACGCTTTGGGTGATACGCGACCTATTGTAATTATCACTGGTGGAACGGAACGCCTAATCACAGTAATCGGGGTCGGTAAATAAGCGATAATTCCGAGCCGGTTGTATAGTTGAACGTGGCTTCCAAGCATGATTATATGATGCAACTTTTGGGTCGATTGAGCATCTACACCTATTGGATCGAAGGACAGCACGTCGAAGCGAATGGATCGCGAGAACCGCACATGTTCGGAAATCATTGGCGGACGTGGACACTTATGCCCCTACGTTATAGCCTCGAACTCTATCGAAATTGTAGACGTAGCTTACCACGAGCGTTGGCATAGCCTATTTCCCCCGAACCTTGCACAATACCGTCCCTCGCTCCACATACACATTTGACCGCTCTTCAGATACCCCTCGCACCCGCTCCATTCCTCTCTGTGTATATATCGAGACACACCAGCTTTTGGGAACTCACTAAGCGGGATTGCTGCACAGAAACACGGTGTTGAGATACGGGGATCTGTTTGAAGTTAGATCCTAAGGTAGTAGAGACGACCCCGGCCTAGTGCCAACCGTTGCTGACAGAAATGTAAGCCTGCGCCGCATAGTAGTACGGCCACTCCACTTAACATACTACTCTGCTATTGGCGAATGAATAACTACACCGCTGAAGGCTCCGCTATATACCAGAGAGATGTCAATCCCCAGCTCGCTTTGCTGCATAAAGACGGCAAGGTCTCACCTGTATCTCGCCAACCCATACATTTCGTCTTCCAGTAAGCTGACCATCCATCGCCCGTCAAGATCTCCACCATGACGGACGCCAAAACCATCACCTCGGCGTCGAAGACGGGCGTCAACGACGACAATGTTCTCTTCGGCGCCAACGAGACCGAGGTCCAACGTCTGGACATGCAACACAAATGCTTGCACGACGCCAACCCAACATTCGTGTACGCGCCGCTCGACCTGGCCAAGGGCAGCTACAGGATCCTGGATCAGGCGACCGGAAGCGGTGAGCTGGCACCTGCATGCATTCTCTCCATCCACGCTCCTATGTGCTGACTCAGTAGGCATCTGGATCCGGGACGCTCGCGAGGCGGCAGGCGCGCCAAACACATGGGTAGGAACCGACATCGAGGACAGCTACTTCCCCCAGGACCCGCCCGCCGACACGACCTACCATCACCAATCCATGACAGAGCCATGGCCACAGGAATGGGCAGCATCCTTCGACCTGGTGCACTCGCGCATGGCGCTGCCCGGCGTAGGCATGTCCCCCCTGCAGAACGCGGTCAACGGGCTGATCGGGCTCGTGAAGCCTGGCGGCTGGATCCAGCTCGTGGAGATGGAATGGGACGGGTGGACGACGGGGCCCGAGGGCGCCGTCTTTCACGACGCAGTGCGCGACTTGTTTTCCGCCGTCAGCGGCGGCCAGGGCGTCGATCTGCGCGAGAAGCTGGTTCCGATGTTGGAGGACGCCGGGCTTCAGCACATCGAGTATAGGATTATTACCACGCCGTTTGGCGCGCGGGCGAGCGAGGGGATGCGCGCGATGAGCGAGGCGAGCTTGTTCGCGACGGCCGTGGGTGTTAGTGCTACGACTAGGATGCTGCCGCCTATCAGTGTCTCGCGCGAGAAGCTCGACTCGATGCCCCAGGATTTACTGGCCGAGGCGAGGAAGGACGGCGTTGAGGTTCGGCACTTTGTGCTGTGGGCTCAGAAGCCGCTGGATGGGTAGAGCGTACGTATGCCATTTGGTGGTGGACTCTTTCGTAACTTGATATCTGTTGCGAGGAGAGCTTCTTCTATATTAAAACTTCTCATATCAGCTTTATCTGAGATATTGTGAGGCGTTGTAGGGCGGACAGTGCGTAAAGTCTAAGAGCATAGGTATGTATTTGAAGAGCGATTAGACGAATGTTGAGGAGATACTGCTTGAGGAGACGCGGTGTTTATTCTGTCTAGGTAGAAATGGTAGAAGAACGCTAGCAGATCAGCTAATCCTCTTTCAGCTGCGTAGAAGAGAACCGAGATGTCAAACCTATTTCGTAGGAGACCGCCTTTCGTAGCAGACGCATTTCGCATCAGACGCAGACGCATTTTGATACGGCATGGTTCTCGCTACGTAATGATGAATAGTAGTCAGGTTGTATACTCTAGGCGTCGACATGACCATGGGCTTTGATATGTACTCAGAGTCATCTTCGCGAGCAAACCAAGGTGGGCAAGACGAATTGTATGAGGTGGTTCGAGAACATGTCTGCGCATTCTTCTCTACATATTACTAATGGTACATTGAAGCCCGCTCAATAGCGTCGATAACACTTTTCCTCAAACGCCCAGAGGCAAGAGGAGCGCCGTGGCGCTCGACTCAAGCCCGCCCCGTACAGATTCATGCCGTCCAACGCCGCGCTGGTACATGGTCGAATGGTAAAAAGTTCCAGAATGCCGTGAGTGAAGATACAAAAACGTGAATGTAAAAAAAAGGGGGTATATCCTTCGCTGTCCACCGAGTGCTATCGTGCAAAGAAAATCGTGACGCTTCGATCGAAGAGATAAGGGTCCCATGTGGAGATGGGAATAGATGAGGATCTAGAGGAGCGGCGCTTCCTCGATCGTCGTGAGCTCAAAATCCTTCATGTAGGTAGGAGGGCTAGCAGGCACGTCTTCGTAGACGGGCGGCTGCTCCTCGTCCCAGGAGATGCCCATGCCGGAGCGCTCGGTGACGTGGAGGTGAAACTGGGTGCGGAGGACGCGGGCTGCGCCCGTAGGAGTCGCTTGGTTGGGCTTCTTCAGGGGAGCCCACTCTTCAGCGACGACCATTTCGATGATAAGATTGTGCTTGACACTCATGCCGGTGGGGGCCTCCATATCGCAGAGCGGCTTGAGTGCCACGTTGCAGGCGGCGCGGAACTCGCACTCGATGTTGCCTTCGACAAAGTCGGATTTCCAGCCGGTCTTGACCTCCTCGCTGGCAATGAGGCGGACGTCGTCGTGGAGGATGCCCTTGCCTTCTCCACCCACTTTCTGGGTGTGCTTTGCGCAGGCTGGCGCGACGAATTTCTGCGTCTCCTCGATGCGCCAGTTGAGCTTGCGGAGTCGCCAGCGGGTCTGCGAATCGACCTTGTTCTGGGTTATGCCAGAAAGGCGCATCTCGATGGGGAAGTCGCCAATGGGGTGGATGACCGGGGGAAGCTTGACGGATGCGGTAAGGTTGGTCGGTGGGAAGATGCGGATGGAATGCTTCTCGTTACCGGGGAAAATGGCGCGCTTGATGTCGACGTTGCGCTTGTAGGTGACCTTCTCGCCATTGGACATGGTGGCCACGGCATCGAGATAGTAGTCCAGCGTGGCCAGCGAGCCGTGTGTGGTGGCCGGCAGATGGCCTGGGAGAAGGTGGGAAAACGGATACGAGTGGACGCCGTGCCGCAGCGACACCGGCGCCGTCACGAGGTCCCACTTGTGGACGAGAGTCTCTTGGTTGATGCAGTCGGAGCAGTGGGCCTGCACTGGCTTTTTGGTGGAGGTGATGGCCAGGAAGCGCATCTCGAACTTGTCGAGGGTCACATGCGGATCGTGCACGTCGAGCTGCAGCTGGCCGGAGAATATGGCGCCACTGGAGGACTGGGTGCTGTTGTAGAAGACGACAGGGGGAGACTCGACGACCATGTTGACGGTGACGGGCTTTTGCGCCTCCATGCGGGGGCTCTTCTTGTCGGAGTGGGTGCGGGCAACGGTGTGGCGCTTGAAGGCCTCCATGACCAGGGATTCCTGCGAGGGCGATTTTGCGTTCTTCTGAGGGTGCTCGACGGAGTAGACGGGGGGGAACATGGGCAGAGGCTCGCCATGCAGGTGCTTTTTAGCCTTTGTGGGTTTGACTGGCTCGGAATGCGGCGATGACGCAGGCGCGCGGACTAGGGACAGCAGACGGCCGGGCATGGTGGCGGGCATGCGAGATCTGGGGAAGGTGTTGCGTGGGAGCGGCGCAACAGCAGGGGCCAATGGCGGATGCAGCGACGGTGCGGACGGGGCGGTATCTCCTCGGAGGAACAAAGGCGCGGGCGACGACGGCTATGAGTTGATCTTGTGGGCGTTGAGTTGGTGGACCAGGCGCTGTGGACAGAACATAGTTCCCCTGCGGAGAGCGAGGCGAGGGGTTTTTTTTGTAGCTGCAAGGCTTCTGGGGGCAGCGCAAGGTCTTTAAAGGGCTGCTGGACGGGCGGGTTTACGTGACAAAAACTCATGAGTGGTGCTGCTCTTGGAAGCGTTGCGGTGATGCCATGGCGCACCATACCCCAAGCTTTTTGCGACAGACGCTAGCCCGCAAGCGGAAGGGCCACCCCTGTCGTGGCTGCGTTTTCTGGGTCATGAGGCAGCATGATCGCCCTGGCGGAAGGTGCGCCCGGGCGTCAACAGCGCGCGCCGTAAACACTCGATGACTCCCCCCATGTGCACATCCAACGTCGCCCCAGCGGCCTCAGCCTGCGGCGCATCAGCACCAGCACCATCACCATCACCACCACCGCCAGCTCCGCCGCGCTTTGTGAGCCTGACTGCGCGTCCAGCCGCAGAGACTTCATTAGCGCCATTGGCCGTGGGTGCAGATTTTCTTCGTCCATTGTCGTTCGGCTTTGTTTGCCCTTCGCCGACGGCCTTTCGGTTCCTACATCATGCGCACCTCATCCGTCCAAATTCAGCTGGAAGAGGCCCTGCCGGCACCGGCGCCGCGCACTTGCGACGGCATCTCTCTTCATTGGCGGCTCCAGACTGCGCAGGAATCACGGGTCGAGTGTCTTCCCCGCAAATTGGCGTCGTGAACAGGCTCCTAAATGGCGAAGCTGGGGCGAGCAACTGCGCATCTCCACGGAGTAACCGCTTCTCATGACGCCGCGAGCACCACGACTGCACCGCCCTCGTCGCTCCCTCGTCCCTCGTCCCTCGTGCCTTGTGCCTCGTGGCCCGTCTGACGTCCCTCCGTCATCCCACAGTGCCTGCTTCTGCTCTGGGACGTACGTGCCCGTCGCTGATGGTGCGACGCCCTCGCTCAGCGCGCTGCATTTCCAATTCTATGCCAAGCCGGCAAACTTAGGTAACGCTGGAAAATTTTCCAGACGCCGTGAACCAAACAGGCCAGCGCAGTGCGGCCCGTGGCCTGACTCAACCCACCGTGGATTCCTCTTTTCCGCCGGCTAGCACCTTGTCGACCTCAACCCATGTCCGTGTCAGAGGGAAAACCCACATGGCAACGCTCCAGACTCTTCTACACCGCACCGCTACCATGAAAGCATTACTCGACCGAAACTCGCGTCCCCAGTTTTCACCATGACTGCACCATGTGCTCCGACGGAGACGCCCGATGGGGACATTGCATCCTGCTTTGCTATTGCGACTTCGTGGCCGCATCTCACGATACCTCGCTTATTCTGGGATCGAGCCATGGGCATGCCACCGGCGGCAGACCGAGCTTCGGCAACGCTAGCCGATCATCCAGCCTGCTTAGGCACACCACGTCCACATTTGGGAATAAAAATGCACGCTCTGCATGACCATCCCATCATCGCATTCCTCTTTTCCACCCCTGATGTCCATAGTGGACCCTGCTGGCCGCCATCGCGATCCTACCACCATACTGTCCAACACTGACGGGCCACCTTCGGTCGTTCCACGCAAATTCTGTGCAGGAGTCGTTGCGCTACCATGGCCATCTTGTCGCCCGTCCCACAGCTCTGCACTTTTGCGGGCCGCCCGATTTCACCTTTTCACACTTGCGCAACGACATTCGTCCTCACCGCTCTTCACATTTTATGCCTGCTGCACCCGCACGGTGTACCTAGATGAGCCCGCTGTTAGCCTTGGTAAGCTTTGTGAGCACCGAAGAGTACCTTCGGTCCCGCCGCCTAGCCAGGCACAGACCGCCACCGAGTCCAGGCTCAGCCCTATGAATGTTGCGGCTCTCTAATTCCGTTCTTCCACACGACATAAGCAGCACTTGCACCGGGATCCCGAGGCCATTCTGACGTGCTTCCGCGGCAGGCAAACAAATCGATATTCTGACAAACATACTGCTGATATCACACTACGGTCTTGTATTCTAAGTTCTTGAATTGGATCTAGGCAGCACGGCACTGCTGTTCACGTGTATCAACACACTCTATGTACGACCTTGGTCTAGTGTTGACAGCTCTCTTTTAGTCACAAGATCGTTGGATCAACCAAGGCTTCAGTTGCCGGTAGCTATGCTCGTCAATCTTGGTTTCCGCCGCATCACCATAGCGTACCCCTTCAGGCCACCAGTTCTTGGTCGCATGCTTCAACTCGATCTTGTCGCCAACCTTCAAGGCCGAATCGAAGTCTCCAAGAACCACTTTCTCTACTTCCACCTCCGAGGCGCATGACCTTTTCAGGTGGAGAAAGATGTTCAGCGGTTGCAGGTCGCAGTGCACGATATCGAGAGAGTGCAGATGCTGCATCGCGTTTTCGACCGCGGACAGGATCGCTGGTACTTGCTCGAACTCCAACAAGTCTTTGGCAGCGTACTCGGCGAGGTTCATGTCATACTTCTCGTACGCTATGGCAGTCACACGATCGATGCCTGTGAAGTCGGTCGTCTCGCAACCGAGGTACTTGGCCATGTTCGGATGCGGAGCTCGTTGTAGCAATTCGCATATGCTCACTTCGTTTCTCGTCAAGATCCGGAACTGCCCTGGGTCAGTCCGGAAAGTGTCGTTCCGGAGGATACGTTGTTTCTTCAGGAAAACGGAAGTATCATTGCGTGGATATGCAGTTTTGGTCATGCGCATGGGATCGTAGACTGGGAAGAAATCTGCAACGTCGAGGGCATGACTGGGGAGTGTAGCCATGGTGAGGTCATCAACTCCAGTCTCGCGGAGGCCACCGTCTACTTCGCCCCAGCTCAATGCGCCGAGCTGAGTGTTCAGGATGAGGTATCGTGTCTTGTGTATGCTGGGAACGTAGTGCGTTTGGTAGAGCGTAGGCGTTTGGCTGCTTGGTTCCGACATACCGGTAGTATTTTGGATCCTTTCGGTCGTAGGTGTCATTGTGTAGTGGTGAGTGGTGGTAGGACAGGGACGCATTCCTTCTTTATAGGCAAAGGTAGGACGGATGTTTGCTAGTCTTTCCTTCTGGCCGTTTCTTTCTTTCACTTCGAAGTGTTTGGTGAGAAAGACAGTGTCTTTCGGTGCATGTTCGAGAAGACGGTAGCACAGTGTCTTGAAGAAGCTATTGTGGTGCACCGTCGGACGGGTCTCACATTGACATTTGGTTTCGCCGCTCGGTTTCGGACTGAGACTTGCTCGCTGAGACATTCGGAAGGGTTACAGAGGTATGGGCTCGCTCTTCACATATCGTAGGAACACTCCATACGGGATATTGGACCACCTTTCAACACCTCACCATGGCATTCGTTTGATTGCACGAGGTTCTTTGCCCCTCTACGTCTGTCTAGTCGAGGCTACCCAGTCTATCGAGACCATAGATTGCACGAGGTTAGCTGCTCCTCTACGTCTGTCTATTCGAGGCTACCTAGTCTATCGGAACCGTAGACGCGGCTTATCATAAGCGAGCGTCAAGTTACTATAGACCCACCACGAGCCGCTCTTCAACCGCCCATCTCCCTGTATTACCTCCAACATAGCCCCTAGTTGGTCCTGCACATGAACTGGCACTCAATCTTGTGCCACTAAAACTCCGTCAGCCCATGCACTCCACTGGTCGCAAGCCCCCGCATGCACATGAACAGGACACAAACAGCAAAGGATCAAGAAAGAAAAAGGGTAACTCACGCGGGTCCAATCGTCCCCAACAGACGGACCACAAGTACGATTGACTTCCTTGACATCCCAATCCCGCTTCACCCATCAGGCGCCGCATCGGCCACGGTCGTTCCTGCAACACGAGAAGCCCGCTGTCAGCCGCAGTCCCATCATACCAAACAAGCATCAGCACACCCCCCTTCCGGCATCATCCCCTACCGCAAACCCCGCCCACACAAAGAAAAAGAAACTTACTCATTCCATATTCACGTCCCATACTGGAAATTTACCGTCATATCCAGCCCGCGATGCGTCACGGGCCCGACCACCAACACCTCGGCCAACATGGGCAGCGAAATTCGAAACGCCTGATCCTGCCCCGTCACATTGTTCTCGAAGTCCATGATGTTGCGCGCGTGGCTCGGGAGCAGCCAGTCGGCGTCGCCGCGCGGGTTGTAAATCGCCGCCAGTTTGCCCCAGTTGGTGAGGAGCGTCGATCGGCCGACGGAGCACCATTGCTGCACGATCAGGTCGAAGCGGCAGGTTCCGTGGATGGCGAATGTGGTCGCTGTTGGTGGGGTGAGGGCGGGGCTTGTGAGGTTTGTGTGGTTGAGGGGGATGGGGTCGAGAGTGGGAGGTGGCGAGGGTGTTGGGGCTGCGGATGCGGTGTAGCGGGAGAGGGTGGCGAGGAGGATCATGGAGTGGGATTTCATGTTGAAGGGATTGTGGAGTTTATAGTGTCGTGATGGTGGTGGAGGAGGTGCTTTGAGTCTTTGCAGGTTAGAAGTCAGTAGTTGCCCTCCACGGCCTTGCAGATATCGAGGCTAATTGCAGTCATTAACTTTACGCACGGTGGGCAACGCACGGATTGCTGTTCAACCCCCCCTTTGGTTTCCTTTGTTGGTCTTCTCTTCAACGCACATGTCATGTTCGTCCCTAGGTCGAGAGACGGACCCTGTTGCTAGACAGTTTTGCGATTCGCGCCTCTGGAATCTCCCCTTCGCAGGTTTATAAAGTAGTAGTTGATGTATCGTAAATTCATAGTTATCGTTCTTTCAGGCATCTATCTCCGACCACAATCTCTAAAATCGCCAGGAGGCTGCTTTGCTCCCTTCCTACCCTTACTATGACTAATTATCAGCGAGAGGAGGCCGATTCATCGGTGCCAAAAAGCAAAGCGGCGCCAATGAGCGCTACAACAAACCCAATCCCCTATTCTTCGTTCTCCGCGACAATGCCGTCCCACACAGCCCTCTTCCTCCTTCTCTCCTTGATCATCTCATCGCACAAAAACGGCCACGCCACTTCAGGCGGCCCGTCCCACCATCTCAAAAACTCATCGGTATAGTACTGCGCATAGCACTTTATCTCGAATTCGTAGGGCCACTCCGGCTTTCCATATGGGTTATCCCACCCCGATATCAAGGCGCCCCAGGTGTTGATTCCCAAATACTCCGAGTAGCGGGGACCCTCTCCTGGAACAGGCTCAGTTGTAACAAGCACGTTGCCCTTGTCATACCCGTACTCTAGACCCTCCTCGGCCCCCACGTGCGTTATCAGTGACCACATCTGCTCTTCAGCATCCGGAAACGCAGGCACAATGGTAGAACCGCCCGCATCAAGGGGTATCCGGATGTGGCGTGTCCAGGGCACTCCGCTGATTGGCAAAGTCAAGAACCTCCATGTGACGGAAAATCGTCTAATGTGCATGCTGTCTTCACACTCGGTGCCGATCTTCATGTGGATGAGGCCTACGGAGTTGAAGTTCATACCGAAAGGGCCGTTTTCGCAAAAGATAGGCGAGAGGTCGCAGTCTGCGAACCTGAGCCGCGCTCTTGGAATTCCATCGGCAGATGCTTTCGGGTCCTTCACTCCTACATGTGTAGGCAAATATTAGCGCTTGCTTAAGAAGCCTGTACGTGATGAATTACCGTGCCAACGTTGTGCAATGCGATCGAAAGCCTCATTGTACATATCGCAAATGTACTTCGAATCAACACAAGAATGCTTCCTGTACCTATGTCTGAACACCGTCGGATCCGGCTCGACTGTTTCGTTATCCAGAGCTCCCTGCTCATCCTCAGCAGTGCCACCGAGATAGATCCAAAACTCTTGACCCATCCAGTCGCCCGTCCCATCGTAGTTCAAGGCCAACAGATCGTTATATCTCCACTCAGGCGACCAATAATACAGCTGCGGAACATCCTGGACGAGTGGCTGTACGCGCCGACGAGGTGTATAAGTCTTGTTGAATACGCTCGCTACGGCTTCTTGCGTTACCGCATCGTACTCATCAAAGCGAAATTGTTGCTGGTAATCAAGTTCGAGATAGGATGCCCGGCGCAAGGGTAGGACGATGCGGATGAAGGTGAAGCAAGCGTAGATGGTAATGATAGTACAAAGGAGGAAGACGGAAGCTGCGAACGTGCGTCGCGAACACCAACATGAGCGAGCCGGCATTTTCGCGCAAATCTAGGAGATGAATGCTGCGATATCCCTTATTATACATGTTTGGCTCTATGGGAAGGATTTCGTCGCGACGAGGGCGTCGGGCTTGGCGTTAGGCAACTCTTCGTATTCTTGAATCAAGCAACACAACCACTACTTATACGAGAGCGCGAAGCAGGAATCCCCACCCCTGCCGCCTGATCCACCTCCGAAATAGCTCCTAGTCTACACATTGCTGCATGACTAAACCGAAATCCTTATCAGAGTTCACAGTCACTCAAAAGCGGCGCTTATTGCTTGACATCGTTACACATTCGCACTTCAGGCGCTCTTTATGGCTCTGGCTCTGCTCTAGCATTGACCCGCTCATCCACCTCGCTTCAGTCTTTAAGCCTAGCAGATTGTCCTATGCCACAGGACTCTTGCGCTTGCGACTGCATTTCTCACGCAGATGAAGAGTCAGATCTTCGCCATGGTGTGGTCGATGCGGGGTAAAACGATAGCTGCAAACGGTAGGCAGCCACCGCAAACGACCAGTACGATAATCCTTGAGCGGGTACACCCGCGACCATTAATCCAGCTCCGCTCTGACATGTAACACTGCATATGAATTTGCCTATGCATCAACCGCGCATACCGGTGGTCTACGCAACGTCAGCATGTCCAAGACTACCAGTATTCTCATCTTGTGTACACTTGAAATGCGCATCCGCATGTTTGCGCTTGCAGATCAATACGAAATCCCACACTATACCCCCTAGCCGTGCAAAAATACCACGACGTATGCATGAAAACGTGGTCACCAGAGGATTTCTTGACCTGCATAAAGGACGTTTCCTAAGCAGCGCCCGACTCCGTCAGAGCACTACGCGACGCAGCTTGCCCCGTCACCCTGAAGCGCATGCCGGAAATCTTTCAGGACAAGGACATCTCAGCAGTGTACGACGAGACTCTGGACGAGACTCCAGAATTTGCAAGAGACCTTCTGAAGCGGTATACGGAGAATTTCTTATACGGATGTTCCAACTGCGGCCCGGGGCAGCTAATGGAGGTCCGTCAAGCACGATGTAAGATATGTCAAGAAGGTACCAAGATTGGGCCTCAGTTATCCTACAGTCAGTAGACAGAGCAAAGCCACGTAGGGGACGGATTAGAGGTGTAGATACTCGCTGCCGGTGTTTGAAGAGGAGTTGGTGGTGCGGTTGAGTACGCATAGGTTTTGACAGTGGTTTTTCAGTATGAGGGTTGTGCGTGTAATGGACCAATCGCTAGTGTTTAAAGGCTGAGTTTAGATATGGAGTGGGAGTGGTGTTACTTCGATGCATACTTCGGCTCAATGAAAAAGGGGTATCAATATTAACATGCTGTCGTTACAAGCATACAGCATACTAGCCCCACCGCACTAGAACGAATCCAACCCAACATCCCCAACCACAGCCTCTCACCCATTACCTCCAACCTGAAACTCAAATGCCCTTGATATTCCCCCCCTCTCCTCCCCACCCTTCCTCCTCTTCGCCATCCTCCCCAACCACCCTCCGCGCCGGCTTGTGAATCCGCACACACCAAAGGAAATAATCCTCCACCGCCAACAAATTAAGCAACACGCGATTCCCCGTCCACGCCAGCCCGCAAACCAGCGCGCCGGCCACAGCATCAAGCAGGAAATGATTCGCCGTCGCGATGATCGCCAGCAGGATGATCGTCGGGTACGCGGCACCAACGACCAAGCAAGCGAGTCGTCGCGGACTCGGCAGCCGGATGCGGATCGACCGCGTGAGAGAGAGGGTGACGGAGCGGCGGTGTTGCGGTGCTAGCGGGATCGTGCAGATGGTGAGGCCGATGAGGAGCGAGTAGCCGAAGTGCAGAGAGGGCATGGCGGCGTATTGGTTGCAGAATTTGTTTTGCGTCCAGACGCTGCTTTCGCCTTCGGCGCCGTGTACTGTGTCTACGAAGCCGTAGCTACGCGACTCGTCGCCCACGTCGCCGGGCACATCCGGGTCAGACAGGAGCCGGGGTGGCATGCACGGCCAGAGCGTGAACACAATAAAAGCAAGGAGGTTACACACAGCCATTGTTCGTCTGCGGGCGGCGTAGAGTATGGGTCCAGCTGGCGATCCATCGGCTTCTCCGATTGGTTTGTTGGGCAGTGGAAGGTCGACGCGGTTGCGTGTTGTCGTGTAGTAGAAGAGGAAGACGAGGAAGAGGATGGTTCCTGGGATGTGGATGAAGGAGTAGATGCGGTTCGTCCAGTGCATGAGGAGGGGATGTTTGAGGAACCAGTGCTGTACGGGGAGCTCCCAGAAGATGTGCAGACGTTGCTCGAGGTGGATGATTTGGAGAGCATGTTTGCGAGCGACGTCGACGGTTGACTCTACCAGAGTGACGGCAGTGAATGCACGGCCAAGCTGGTATACCTTGATGCTCGTTAGTAGTGGCTCACTTAATGCGAGTATTGGAAACTTACCCAGTATATCAACGCCCAGTACCAAGCCTCCACCAGAAATGGAAACTTCCTCAGCAGCCTACTCAGAAAGTACCCCTCAAACCTCCTCGTATTGGGGCTGACGACCTCCCGCCTCCATCCGAACAACCTCACTTCTCTTTTCCGCCAGTACGGCTCTTGGGGCGTAAGCAGCGAGGGTGATGATACGCGATGGTCATCTAAGAGCGAGGAGCTAGACCGTGGACTTGAGTATCCCGACTCTGTGGATCCCGGGGACGAGGAGCGTGAGTGTGTGCTACGGGAAGCATGACGTCGGTCGAATATGCGATACCGCGTGTTGCGGTTTACCCACGTGCCGCCAAAGAGGAGGGAGACGACGACGAGGGGTTCTATCAATGCTCCAGCGCCCATGGTGATTTCTGCTAGGAAATGTAGTGGAGAGTGGAGAGCTGGAGTGTGTCGAGGTGCAGCTGTAGTAGGTGGCGAGCCAGATCCGCGAGCTCCCGGCGCAAAGGTATACCCTCTTAGCGTGCTCGTTAGGAACCAAAGGTCCAATAGGATGTAGACTGTCGGTAGCTGTAGATGCTCCGCTGTTTGCGATAGGCGGTATATGCGGCGCGGTAGTATGGGTGTAACAGTGCGATCGTTTGGACTTGAAGGATCACACGACGGGTGATGCGACAAACAGGAAAGAAGAAAGGATATCAAAGAGAAAAACAGTACAAAGGGTAGGTAAGCAAGAACGGACGAAAACCCAAGGTACGGCAACGTCGGACAGCAAAGAGACCGAGAACCAATCAGACGGGTAGCGATGGAGGGCGTATGGAAAGCACGGCAACCCGTTGACCGGGATTATCTAAGATGTCTGGTAGTCGAACCCACCGGTGTCTTCTTGGCTCTTGTCTCCAACGCACTTGCAGCAGATCGGATCGTTAGATTGGAACCTTCCCTAATCCGCTGCATCTCTTGAACTGCGTCATTGGGACTACCTTATTTCAACGCGCCCTGGTTACCCATCTCGCCGTTGTCTTCTCGCCCTCGGTCGCTGCTGTATAGCCATTGTTATCGCAGCCAAGCTTCTTTTTGCGGACACAGCGTCGACAATGGGCCTATTAGGTACATGGCTGTCGGACAGCTGGCATCACCGAGGTGAGGTGGAATGTGAAAATCGGGACTAGAGGCACGCGAGCAGTGATGGGGCATAAGGTACTTACGCTAAGTGGCTTAGCTTCCGTCGCTGCCGACTGGGAATTCGAGAGCTCGGCAAACATCCTTCCCGCATTCCGTGCGTGCTTACGGTAGTGGCTTCCTGTGGTGGATCAGCTGTCATGTTTTCATACAGCATCAGCATGTCGAGATTGGCTGTGAGTATCCGAACTCCTGGCCAGAATTCTGCGAGGCAAGTGGTCGCGTGTTGTGCGCTGGCTCGATGACGTCTGCTTGGTCTTGGTTGCTACCCCATCAAATGTAAAGTGACCACTGACCAGAACTCATCACGATGAAATTCTAGAGAGAAGATCTTACCTGACTCGAGTCATCAATCTTTACATCCCTGTGGTAGTATCTGCCACCTCACTCGTCAAAGCACTGAGCACTAGCCACGTCAGCCACAAAGAGACAGGGATGGAGCTGATGTAATGTTGCGATTGAAGAATGTCCTCGGCAAGAGACGCCCTCGTCACCTCGCTGTGGTATTCCTGTCTATCGATCCAAACAACTCCGCAAGGAAACTGGTATTACAGCGCGCAACCGCCCATGCTATGCATTAATGCCGTCAAAACAGAGTGCGCCATGTGTGCGCAAAAGCCCATTCGAGATGATAAAACCTAGGGAAATGGCGCCAGCCGGATGCTCAGGATGGTAACCCAGGGATCCCCGTTTTCCAGGACCCACAAAACGCCGTGCTGAATGACATTAAGGAAAGAGTAGGGATAGACAAGTTGGGAATATAAACAGCGAGGAAAGGGAAGTAGATAACAAACAAAGGAAATGAGATGGGTGTCCCAGGCGGACTATACAAGTGATGGTGAGGACAGGGTTATGGTGAGTTCGGCGCCGCATCAGCGCGCGACGCTGGTGAAGGGTGCGCTCTCCTGCAAGTCTTGGACGAGCCCTTCGACGTTGTTGAGGTATCGTGCCAGCATGTGTTGCTTCTCGTCTTGGGTCCGAATGTCCTTTCTGGCCGCGCCGCCGTCATCGCCGCTGATGGTGCTATGCCGCCTGTCGAATGCGCCGGCCAGCTTGCTTGTGCTCGGCGCGCTTGACGGCTGTAGTGGTGCCTCGGGCATCAGGTAGAAGTACAGGAATTCCAGGAGCTTGACCTTGACGCTTTGCGTCGTCTCTTCGTCCTTGAACAGGCTCGTCACGGTGAGCAGGCCGTCCATGTGCTCGAATGTTCGTGTGTTGTGCGGCGTCGCGAGGAGCGCTGTGACAAGGACGAGAAGGGAGGCAGACTGTATTGCCGGGCAGTTGTAGGGATCGAGGAGGTCGAGGAGCAAGTTCATATAGAGTTCGCGGCCGAAGATGATGCGTGACGGCGGGTGCAACAGTAGAAGACCTTGCAGGTTCGAGAGCGAGGATAGGATGAGGAGGTCATTCTGGCCGTCTGCGCATGCTATTAGCTGCTGTCGGCACATGGTCATGGATCAGCGTACCCTTACTGGTTGTCATGCCTAGCAGTCGCTCGAGGCAGTCTGCTACCCGCATTGCAACTAGATTCCTAATCAGCTCGGTCTCTCGCATTTGCTACGTCTGGAGAGCTCACCATTCCACTCAAAGCCCTCCTGCAGCCGGAAGAATTCCCGGAACGCGAGATCCTCTCCCAGCTGTCCCAGTTTTTTGGGTGTCGATGGCTGCTGTTCGCCCAGGTTGATCGCAGAGGCATTCCGTCGGTGGCCCGGTGTGGATGGCTTAGACTTTCCGCTGGCAAGGCATATCTGCGCGAGCATGCCCTCGATCTGGCGCAGCCCTTTGCGGATCTTGGGGGCGTCCTTGGACGCGATGTTGTCGAAGGCGAGCGAGAGCAGCGCCTCCATTGCGGGAAGGGCTGCGACGACGACGTCGGCCGCTGGTTATGGAGAAAGGAAAGGGAGAGACAGAGAGAGTGCTGCGGGTGTCGGGTGGGTACTCGTTATCGCGGATGAGATAGCAGCGAGATGGATCGAAAGCGGCGGGTAGAGATGCAGGACGAGGCAAGGGAAGAGGAAGCGCATGCAGCTAACGACTATCAAGACTTGGAAATTGCGGAGAAGGCCAATTTCGGGCGTCGGTGTGGGCCTCGCATGCGGACTGCTGCTGCGTGCTGCCTTCTGGAAGTGCGTCGAGTGGAGTCGCGCTGGCCATCGATAAACAAGCGCCCGTTGCCAGGAGAACCCGCCGCGGCCTCGGGACCAGCGCTAGCGCCTACCGACGGCGCCTTGGCGGTGACGCTCTCGGGACCTGCCTCGTCTTGACCACCTCCAGATCGTATGCCACCCCCATTTCATAGGCACATGTGCCATCTTTTGCCTTCGCTGTAGAGCCTCACGACTCCTGCTGGGCTGTGCGAGGTGCTGATCTGTGGCAATTCTCTCCAGCTATGCACGATGCTGCGCCACTACCCTCGAGAGACAAGATATTCGGCGGCGCAGTATGTGGGACCACCAGCGAATGACTGCCATATTCCGACGTCTCTCCCCTTTGCGTGCTGTATAGGCGGGCGTGGGTGCTGTCTGCCACGATGAGAGTTGATTTGCTGCTCACCGGAGCTTGGCGATACCCATCTCGTAACAGTTAGACTGGGACACGACGACACCCTCAACACCCTTCCCCCGCCCCAAGGTTGCAACTCGGAGCCCTACGAGTGCACGGGAGCGATCGGGCGGAGTAGTCAACAGCTATTTCGTCGCGGTGACTTCTTTCGCCCAAGTGCTACAACTCTGCGCCACGACCTTGGGGGCTGGTTACGAGCGTCTCAGCCTGATCCACCCACCTCTGATGGTGCTTATCATCAGCACCTCTACGGTAAATCAGGTAGCCTTTCCAAACGTACTGTTCATGCTCACTCCCAGTGAACGAACTCAAACCTCCTTAACAACGCATGTCCTCACCTAGCCTCATCTGCGAGTCGTCCAGTACCGGCCCCCCCCGCAATGTCGACTAACAAGATCGGGCTCGTAAGAAGTACTGCATTCGTGTAACAGCTGTTCTGAACCCTTTTACTAACCCATCGTAGGCTCTACCGCCGGTCTACCTGGCGGCGCTCTTCGTTTTGCCATCTTCATACCACTTGGAATTTACGTGAGACTAGCGAGCAACCATTGGAACGTCATCAAAGACCATCCTGAGCTCCATGACGGCATTTACAGCTCCGCAATCGCCGTGGGCGAGAAGATTGCAGCCAAATGGGTACGGCATTTTTTCTTCTAGACCCCATTCCCAAAAGGTAGTACTATCAAGGGGCATACTGACGACACAGGGGTTCTTTGGCTTCTGCTGGAGCTTTGCTGCCTGGCTTCCGGCCATTCTATTCCCAGCCCCGATCAGCATCATCTTCGGCATCGTGGACGCGGCCATCGCAGGTTACATTGCATACGCGACTCACCTGCTCGCTGGTTACAGCCCGACCAATAACGCTGCATGCCAGGGCTCTGGTGCACACGAGTTCCAATTACCGCCTGGAGCAAACGAAAGCTTCTTTGAAGTGGCTGCAAGGCTCAATGCTACAGCAACCGACTCGTTTCACATGTGCGCGTCCTTTGCACTTGAGTGGAAATATGGAATTGCTATATCGTAAGTTATCCGGCTTCCTGGTGCCTGGATATACTAACCCAAGTATCAGAACAATCTATGGAACTATCGCTTTCATGAACATAGTGTTCTGCCTCTGGGTCTGCCTGCACATCTACTTGGAGGCACAACGTGAGAAGAGGTCGTTCTGGACAGCCCTCCTGCACAATGCATTGGCAGCGATGAAAGTCCTAGGCGTCATCATCTTCGCTGCTCTATACTGGGTACCAAGGCTACTCTTTCGATTCCTCCCCATCGCGGTCAAATCTCCTGTTCGCTTTGTACGGCGGTACGGCGTCAAAGCTGGCCAGGGGCTGGAAGAGAAGAGCGCGATGCAACTGAAGACATTGACGAAGACGTCTAGTGGCAAGGGAGACAAGGGCGTGTACGAAGGGAAGGGTAATGGTGAGCCAGCAAAACTTGCCGAGTTCCTGGGAATCTACGACATGCTCATACTAGTCGTGGAAAATTTGCACTACGTCGATCTTATCAATCTCGGCCTCGTATCGAGAAGCGTTCGCGAAGCCGTACTTCCTTCGGAAGCTTATGCCCAGAGGATGGTTCATTTCAAACTGTACACATGCCATCGCAAGGGCAAGCGGGCGTGCTGGAGCTGCAAGATGCAGATATGCAGCGTAAGTGCCCCAAGAACAACCACCACCCCGCACTAATCCCACGACAGAAATGCAAATACCATCGCGCTCTCAAGCAAACAACGCCCTTTTTCCACCTCGACACCTGCCGTCCATACTGCACAAAATGCTACTACACGACCGTCCGACAGCCTTCCAGGAAGCCGCGCGTCTGCAAAGACGCGCCACCAACGGACACGCCGAATTTTTTCCAGCGCTGGATCCACGGCCAGGACTACCATGCTAACCATCAAGTCAGCCTTCCTTATATTCCCAGGGTGGTTTGCAGAGAGTGCAATCGATTGGATGACAAGGGACTGCTCGAGAAGAGGTTAGACAGAACGAAGTGGGAATTGAAAGGTAACGAGAGGCAGGAGGACCTGGGGATGGATAAGTGCATGAGTTGCCAGGTCGTTTTGGGGAAGGGGCCGCGCTGGTGGGTGTGTAAGCGCTGTAAGATGGAGTGTAAGAGTATGTTACATGAGGCTTGGGGGAGGGGTGAGGATAAAGGCACGGGCGACGCTGTGGTAGGGGAGCTGGCTGTTTGAAACGGGAAAGGACGATTAATGACATAACAACAACAGACGCCTCCAATCTGCGAAATGGCGGGTACAAGCACATGTGAGAGCGCGCGTCCAGATGCAAACGCCTTCACCCTCATCTGCTTTGCTCCGACGCTAAGACTGGATCCTTTGTGATGTAGCAAATGGGTATCAACGTAGTGAATATGTATACCAACCACCAAATCCTACTCTCGCCGATCGTGTACTCCCTCCCCACCACTCTGTTCATGGCTACACCTTATTCCCGACCCTTCAGAGCAACATGGTGATTGCATCTACCGCTGTTGCAACGAGAGATTCTCGGAGAGATTCTAGCAGTGATTCTTTCTTGGACTTGCTCGAAGAAACTTGCGATCCAGGATCAAGCCGCGTAGTACGCAACCACAACTACTTCACAGCACATTCCAAACAGCCCACACTCCTCCGCCTCCGGTCCTTCGATCTACCCGTCTCAAACTCTATATCTTTGCCCACTTCAGTAGCATACCCGCCGCAACAACCGGCAGCACGCTGACTAGCTCGCCCAGTCCTGCAAATTCCGGTGGAATGCGCGCATGCACAAACGCGCCGGCAGCCAGCAAAATAGCAAACAAATTGTACACAAAGCTCCAGCCGAAATTAAAGGCGATGCGGTGCATTGCTTTGCGACTGACGGTGATGGCGATGAGGATGCCGGACAAGCTTGGACGCATGAGGACGACATCTGCGGCGGATTTGGCAACGTCTGTGCCTTCGTTCATGTGCACGCCGATTGTGGCCTGCGCAAGAGCAATGGCGTCATTAGTCCCATCGCCGCAGAACATGACAATAGGCTTGTTGGCTCTCTTTCCTGAACTTCGATGGTCTTCAGGCGTGGCCAGGAGGTCCTTGATGTAAGCCTGCTTATCTGCCGGAGTGCAGCGAGATCGAACATTGGAATCATGGATGTTGAGTTGGGACGCAACCGCTCGAACGGCACCATCATCGTCGCCCGAAAGGATGTGAACGGAGATGCTGCTCTGCTGCAGCTTGGTGACGGTAGAAAGAGTGTCCGCTCGTAGTGAGTCCTCAAGGCCAAACACGGCAGCGAGGGACCCGTCCACCACGAAGCAGAAGGCTGTATAGCCCTGGGAAAGAACATTCTGGACGACGGGGTCGTCCGAAAGGTTGAGCCATCTGGAATTACCCGCACGAAGAGCGAGGCCTGCGAAAGTGCCTTCGATTCCTCTGCCGACTACACTCTTAGGGTCGGACACTGTGGTGGCTGCGACACCGTCCGTTTTGAGGTGATTTGCCACTGCAACGGAAACTGGATGTTTACTGCTTCCTATAAGGCCCAAGAGTAGCGACTTGGTGCTTAGAGAAGCACGTAGATACTCTGCTCGAGCGATGGTGAATTTGCCTTGGGTCAAAGTGCCGGTTTTGTCAAAAACAACATGGTTGGTCTTGTATGCAATTTCGATGGCATCGGCCGATTTGAAGATAACGCCTCTCTCAGCCGCAACCCCGGTTGCGACGACAACTACCATGGGGACGGCAAGACCAATGGCGCAAGGGCAGGACACGATGAGCACGGTGATGGCGTATGTAATAGCCTGAATTGTGGCCTCGGATCCAGGCTTGCCCTGGACGGTGATGCCAATCGCGATCCAGATGCAGAAGACGATGATGGTGATAGAGATGACGACAGGCACAAAGTAGGTTGCCACCTGGTCGGCAATCTCCTGTATCTTGGGCTTAGACAACTTCGCTTCGTCCACCATTCCAGCAATCGTACTAATGGTGTTGTCGCCAGGAACTCGGGTGAGGCGAACGGTAAGAACCCCAGATCCGTTAATCGATCCAGCAATAACGGAGGAACCCTTGAACTTCTCAACAGGCTGGAATTCACCAGTGAGCATCGATTCGTCGATCTCCGAGGACCCTGAAATGACCGTTCCATCGGTTGGTATCTTCGAATCAGGTGAGATCCGAAAGACATCGCCGTACTGAAGTAACCTTGCGTCAATCTCCTTTTCCACTTCGTGGTCCACGATGACAGCCGTCGAGCTCTGCAGCGAGCGGATTGAGATTGATTCGACAGCTTTCTGACGTGCCAATGCGGCAACGTACCGACCGACCATGATGAGGGTGACGAGCAATGTGCTGGTCTCGAAAAACTCGCCGGTTGACAATGGATTGTGGGCAACGAGATGGCCAAATGCCACGACGGAGAAGATATAGGCCACGCTTGTACTCAAGACGATGAGCAGATCCATCTCGATGACTCTCGAAAAAATCAAGGCCTTGAGGGCTTTTGGATAGAAAGGCCCCGCAACCACCACTTGGATGATGGTAGCAAAAGCAAGGGATATGGAGCCAAACGTGATCGCTTTTTTCTCTTTGTCCGGAAGTGGAGCCCATGATAGAACCAAGACGGGAATGGTCAGCACGATGGACAAAAGAGTCATGTAGCCGACCTGGCGAACATGTTTTGCGCCAGCCTCTAGGGTTGGATCAGCGCTGGGAGGAGCGAGCGGCATAGGGTTGGGCCAGCCCTTTTCAACAAGATCTCGTGCACCGACGATCTTCGCATCGAAGTCGACCCGGATAGTCTTCCGTTCCACCATCTTCACTTCGGTAACGCCATCTGGCCAGTCGCCCTTGACAATGTCGATTGGATCGCCGGAGCAGATAAGATCGAGACTAGAGCCTTGATTCGTGACGCGCTCGAACTTGAACTCGGTCGTCCTCTCAAGATGTTTCATGATCTCGACAGCAGAGGTAGTGCCAACATCGAGATCAAATTCCGCCCGCGAAAGAAGCAGGCTGGTCTTTAGTTTCGTGATCGCAGGGAATTTTTCCAGCGTGCGAGACACCTTGGTTTCGCACCCGGTGCAAGTCATGCCCGAAATACTGAGGATCACATGCTCTTGCCCGGATAGGCCCATCTCAAGGTCGGCATTGCGCGCTACATTGACTTCGATCTCTCTTATCTTCGGCGGTGTTCCTTCCTTCTGACTGCAGCAGCCTTTAGCCGATACTTTGGAAGACATGTTGTCATCGCAACAAGCATCGACGCATGATGAGGTCTCTTCGGAAGTTTTCTCATCGCAACAAATATCGGCCTGGGAGATAGCCTTGGTAGTGGTGGAGCATCGTTTGCTGGGTCTGGAGCGTGGCGTCGTGGTCGATGCACATGCGCTGAGCTTAGGTGCGCAGCAAGAGTCGGTAGACGCACAAGAGGCGACAGAAGCACGAGAGTCGGGACGAGACCTCCCTAGAGAAGGTGGCTGTGGGGGCGCACAGCAGGACTCCTGGCCGATCGCAAGCAGCGCGCGGCAAATGCAGCCCAGCGCTTCCAATTTAAAATGGTACTTACTCCGGGCGCTTTCGAGGTGTTGTCGACACGGCGTCTTGGTACTTCTGCGGGTGCGATCTGAGAGTGCATCCCCTGTACAGGCTAAATAACGTAGGATCAGTGGCGAATTGCAGTCCACGGGTTAGTTGAGACTTACCATCAGTAGCACACTCGCGTAGAGCAATTCGGTCAATGCAAGAGGAATCGCAGCAAGGTGACACTTTCCCTTCACAACAGCTGGGCTGCTTCAGGTCTTGGGGCTCGACATCGACAGACTCGGAAGAGCAACAGTCGTCATTTTCGAGGATATTTGAGGCTGAGCCAGTAGAGCAGATTTTCGCTTCAGTGTCCGGCTGTATCTGGCAGCATGCGTCTTCACGAGCGATAGTAGAGTCGACTGCATCATTGTTGAGGAGTGGCGGAGTCGATGGGTGTATGACAGCAGGAAGGGCTTTGGGCGGCGCGCAACACGTAGAGCCACAAGCCATGGTGCGTAGAGAGATGATGCGTAGATTTCAAGTACGAAACAATTTGTGCAATGGGGGTTGGTTGAGGGTACAAAGAACAGCGGGGGAAAGAGGGGGATAAGGACTGGGTGGAGGGGCTTGGCGGTGACATATCGATTTCGGGGACATACTGTTCGAGCATTTTACCAACATCATAGGCAACGCAGAGCCTCACGTTTCATTTACTTTAACCTTCTCCTCCGAATACTCTGTGCTCAACAATCAGTTCTACTCTTCACATCATCGTCCCCCTTGTTAGAAACATACCGATGTACGCCTTCCCAATATCTCGAATGATCGGAATCAGCAAAACCAACGGTACAATCTGACCGAAGCCCCAAGAGTTCTCCGAATCCCCCGATAGAAATTTCTCGTTCGCCATGCGGATCTTAACTGCCATGTACAGATGTAGCGGATACTGTCCGAACGACACAAAGATCAGCGACAAGAACATTAAGAAGGCAGGGTACAAAAGAATCAAGCCCAGCACAAAGACCCTTCCCTCATCAGTACTTTTAATGTCCAACAGCCCCCATATTTGGCCGAAAGCACGGGGGTTGAGAACGAGACAGCCGGCGAGAGCCAAACCCATGAGGAGGCTAGTGGCGATGAGATAAGCGCGGTCGGCCGCTGGGTGTGCGGCACTGGACAGAGCTATGTTGTCGCTGTGGTAGCAGAGTCCGGCGATTTTGTTCTCCCAATCCGCTAATCTTAGACCGAAGAGGACGGCGAACGCGACGTAGAATGCGGTAAATATGAAGAGAAGCAAACCTCGTGAGACGAGAAAGGAGACTACTCTAAGACGCTTTGTTTTCGACAGTCTTGGTTCATGTGGGCGGTATGCGTCGGTGTGCCAGCGACTTATAAAGCAGGCTGTGTAAGACACCCTGCGCAGATAATATTTCAGTATTCCTGACCCTACACAGGGTGTTCACCGACGGAATGTGACATACCCAGTGAAGTTCACAGTATCGTAGATAAGCCGGTAATGATAGAGAGTCAGGGTTTTGTACTGGCTTAGACCAGCGATTAGGAGGGAAATGCCTATAACAATTTGCGGTGTTAGTGCAGACCCTCCTTGAGGCGGTATCAGATAGTAAAACAAACCGGAAAACGACTGAATGTCGCCTATAGTCCTCAAAACATCGTCTAGCTTCTGCATACGCTTCTTAAGTAGCGACGGGCCACGTTTCCAAAAGAAAACGGTCATTGGTCCCCATATAGAAATTATCATGGCAAGACCACTTTGCAGTGCGAACGCAATCAGGATCTAAATAACTTTGTTAGCGTCGACCAGCTGGTTCGCTTGGGAGTAAGGCGTAATAATAACCCCGAGGCCGCCAATATCGCTGTTGCTCTCGCCTGGACTGACACACTCCTGTTTTTGCGCCATTTTCACAGCGTACACACTAGCGCAGAACGAAGGAATAGTACTTAGCAAAGCTCCTATGGAGTCTTGTATCGATATACGCAGACGAAGGGGGCGAGCGATGATATACCTAACATGTTCAGCCTCGGGAATTTCGCCCCACAAAGCCATGCTTGCTTTTCCTCAGCTGAGCAACAGCGGCTCCATGCACCCATTCACCGTGCCCGTGCTGAGCCATGGCGTTCTCTAACTTGACTTTGCTGTATGGAACACGGAAAGCCCACGCACACGGAACCGAGGCAATTTGGCATATGGACTGTGGGTTCGTGTCGAGCAAGCTCGAGTGGTAGGAACAAGTTGCAATTGGTTTTCTTTATATCTTCACCAATCGGTATGCAATATGTGATTACGTACGTGTTAGTGTTCCTCAGACAGTATTGAATACGTGACTAAAGCACCGATAGGTTTGTTCTGTTAGTGGTTATTGGGCTACAAGGGGATGTACGTTCAGGTAATAAAAGAATTGTTTCAGTTGGTTCTATTACCCAAAGTATGCCACCCCAACGCAACGTATTTCCCCAAGAACTTAAGATTAGCTGTGGACCGCAGTCATGGTATCGAGAATTACATCACAGCTGCCCTCATCGTGCATTCGACAAATGTCTTGATTCAGTCAATGATAATTAAAACTATCGTCAAGATAGTAAAGAAGTATATACAAGAATGTTCTCTTTCCAAGAATCCTCCAATCCCCCCCTTGCCGCTTTGCCCTGATAGCTCGTTGACCCCGTCAGCTTTACAGAAGTCAACTCGCAACTGAACAGAACCACCATCTAGCAAGCTTTGACGGCCGAAGCAGTGTACTTGCAGTTGTTGGACGGGCCCTTGGAGACGGACTTGGGCTCGTTTCCGGGCGTGGTACCCTTGAACTCTTCGCAAATCGTCTTGACAGAAGAAGCGCAGGTACCAGTGATGGTAGCCGTACCGCCAAAGTTGGGGTTGATGCCAGCGAGAACCTTGCCGTTGTATGCCTACGTAACTGCGTTAGCCACTATACAGGCACCAGCAAATCGACGATGCATGAATGACTGACCTTGACGTTCTTGATGACAACGGAGCGGGACACAGAGTTCTTGCAGTTACCGCACGCGCGGTAAAGCTTGCCAAAGTTCATGACGGTGAAGCCATCAATGGTAACGGTACCCTTGCCGTTGTGTTGGACGACCTTGTCGTCGGCACCTTGGGCACCTCCACCTTTGACGAGAGCGTTGCCGTCACCCTTGATGCTGAGTGCGTCCTCGCAGACGTCAACCCACCATACGTTCTCGATGGTGCAGGATCCCTTGCAGTGGACACCTTCGATCTGATCTGTATCCAATTGTCAGGACCACCCGAAAGTCATGGTTATTGCAGAGTACGTACCCTTTCCAATGATGGCGTTCTTCAACGTAGCACCATTCTCAAGGATGAAGACGGCGTCGGCATCGCCTCCCTCGGCCTGTCCGCTGCACGAGACACCACGGCCGTACGTCTTGAGGCCACCATCAAAGGTACCGGAGACGCTCTGGGGCTTCTTGTAGGTCACTGAGCCTTTGGAGGCGGGGACCGGGAGAGTGGCGCGCTTGGTCAAGCTGAAGAAGGAGTTGGGGGATTGAGCGGCGGGCCCAGCGGCAATGGGAGCTGCGAAGGCAGCAACGGCGGCGATGATAGTGCTATGAGAGCCAAGTCAGTTGTCAAGTTACTGGTAACTTGGTATACGAAGCAACGTACAACTTCATTGTAGCGGTTGATAAGATTAAACTGAGAAGTTGAGAGTGTTTCTTAGAAGTGAGATATTCAGAGAAGCGAAGGTGGTAGTGAGAGTATTTATAAACGAAAGTGAATTGCTTCGAGCAGAAATGACTACAAAGAACGGTGATATCGACGGAAGAATAATGTTCTTGCAGCGACGTCCATCCTTCCTTTTAAGAACCTCGAGCAATCTACGGTCCCCCGTTTCCAATCTCTCGGGACGGAAAGAGAGACGAAAAGGAACAAGGTGGAAGGAGCCCATGCACTGAACTAGAGCTGTAAACAGGGTTCCCCGCCGATGCTACTTCCTTGACAGGCACCACAACGTTGAACTGAGATTATAAAACATCCGCATGAGGAATCCTTCGGCACTTGACATATGACAATAACGAATTACTTGGCATGGTCCAGATCTTGATGCTCGGCAAAAGACGGCATGCTTGTCTTCGCGCATTGTAATCTTGAATCTAGCCTGAATCCTCCCGTATTATTTCCAAGATCTTGGAAACAGTGGAGCAATGGTCGGAGCGGTCTATCCACATCTCCACCCTGCAATTTGATGTTTCAGACTTCCCGAAGGCGCCCATAAATGATTGGAGGAAAATCCCAGAATTAAACCCATCGGGGAATTTTGCAACGCGAGTCAGGATCAGAACATGTGCGCAACCTCCAAGATTCCGTGGTCACTCGCGCGTCGGAAGTTACCACAAATATGCTCCGCACTATGGGCGGTACTGAAATATGTTCCACCTACTCGCGACGGGTTCGAGAACAGCTTGATTTTCGTCTACTGTGGTGGTTTCGTCAGTGCGTGGTGAGACAGCGAACTTGCCTCGGCACAACGATAACGGGAAGATGCGGATACCGATTAGATTTTTTTTTCCAAGAATGCTCACAGCAAGCAACCGTGGTAGTAATTCCTATCCAATCCTCAAAGTGACGTAGAGCTACGTCGAATCTCAATCAATCGTCCCAGATGCTACAAGTTTGCTGAAGCCCCCAGGTTCTTCAACAAGCCAGATGACCAAAGCTCTCGGCTGGAAAGAAACTTTTGACTTCGTTCTGTACCACGTACCACCAGCACCAAAAGACGCCACCGCCAGCTTCCAGGAAATCCCACCAAGCAAGATTACCGTGCTCACAATGTGCTTTAGCACTTGTACGAGCAATCCATGTCCGAAAACTAGCCCTCGATTAGCATTTGGCCAGGCCGACCCACGAACAATGTTACACGCTACTTACTCGATAAGCTTCCACTGTGCCATTCGCCCCACAGCCCAGATCCCCTTTCGTCCAACCGCCAAGATTGCACCATCCACACTTTGAACCATCTCCTGATTGTCCAATTTCCGTCACTGCATCCCAAATACAAGTCCTATACTTGAAATGCGCCATACCCTCCGTGTATACCATAAACAAGTCCGGACCCGCTCCCAGCCCGCTGAGTCGTTTCGCATTCTCAGCCCCATCGAAACGCCCCACACCCTCGGCGAACCGCACAAATGTCTGATTCGAAGCATCCTCAATACTCCACAGAAGGCCGATAGTTGAAGTGTGGGAGGGTATCGGCGTAGCGACGCATTGCTGGAGAAGTTTGAGGTGAAATGAGCATGTTCCATGGGTGTACGTGGTGTCGAGCTCGAATGTCGAGGACTGAGCTGCGTTTTGCGACATGGGTTGTATTGGTGGGATGGTGGAGAGGTCGGCCGGAAAGACATTGGCGGCGGGGGAGACCGGGATATCGTAAGTGGTATGGGTATGTTTGTATGCGATGGAGATGGGTGTATCGCCGGATCCGGGCATGGTGTTGGTCGCAGGGAAGGCAGCTGCCACGACCGTGAGGCCTGCACCCATGAGGAAACCGAGCAAGTGCATTCTATAATCTTCAAGTTAGAACGGGGTGTTCAGAGTGCTAGTCGTCGAGCAAAGTTTTTAGCAGCAGTTGATAGCTCGTATCGCTGTCAGGTGGTGAGAGAAAAGCGGGTGAGACGATATTTCGGTACTGTGCTGATTAAGTAAGAGATGTTGTGGCAAAAGAAACTGGTCGCTGTGGAGACTGGTGTTTGCCAGTAAGTAAGAGATGTTGTGACAAAAGAAACTGGTCGCTGTGGAGACTGGTGTTTGCCAGTAAGTGAAGGAAATCTGGGATGGGGGTTCAACTCCGTGACTTTCACTGACTAACAACACGAAGCTCGCCGCAGAATGTGTATAGTAGCCTGTTATGCAAGTGGACCCTCGATTCGACAGGTCAAGTGGTGTTAGTGGCTGAGCTACATCGACCTGGGTGCTTCACGTTTGATGCGGCCAAGGTCGGTCGTTCTATTGCGCGGATCCGATATCACGGGCGATGCTGATCACATTAATCGGGAAGTATGATAGTAGAGGTATGTGAAGACTTGTTGAGCTACCTGCTCGGAGTGAATACACGATTTTACATTTTTATTACAGTTGGTTCGGATCAAGGACTGATTCAAAGGGGTCCAGACTTATTCGAACTCACTCTTTGGATTCGGTGCGCTATATCCTCTCCTCAGCAGGAAGCCTGCGATTCGGTCTTCTGCTCGCGCGAACTGCACGATGGTCAGCGATATGTTGTACTAGGATAGCGACCGTCTACACGACCTCTCCTCACCACAAAAACACCAATCACTTACAAAAGTCTTCCGCTCAATGATCCCATCCTTGATCCAAAACCCATAACCACCCATCAAATTCGCCATCATTACGTCCGTGAACAAGCGATCGCCCACCACAGCAATCTGCGAAGGATGCGTGACTCCGGAGTCGGATTGCTGCTTGAAATAGGACATAACGTCATCTTTGCAGCCGGGCTTCTTGGTCGAATGCTGGAGTACTTTGACGCCGGTGTTCTTCTCTAGGATGGCGGCTTCCGCGAGGTTCTTGTCGGAGTCTGTTCCGGCTGTGTTAGAGACTATGAGGAGCTTGGAGCCGGGGTAGGCGCGGCGGAGCTCTTGAAATTTGTCCTACATTGAGTTAGTACGGTGTCCAACATGATAGCACGCGTGATCACGGTAGAATGGAGCAAAATGTCGTCTGCTGCCCCCGACATGGAAAGCTAAGCATTTGTGGGAAGAAAACGCCGTTCAAGTGTTTCAAGTGTAGACAAACTTACATGATACGGCCTATGAACCTCATTAGTGTGCGGGATTGCAAAGCAATTATCCTTATCCAGCACTACCGCCCTGATATCCACCTCTTTCCCTTCCTTTTTTGGAAATGCCTTTGACAAAGGTACCGGAAGATGATTGAACGTGGAGGCCGTGTATTGTGGCAGGCACAAAGCAGGATCCCTGATCAGTCGAAAGACGTTGAGCGTCCCCGAGATATTCATCGGAGAGATGGAAGTGATGGCAACGGGGTTGAGGAGCGGTTGCGAGTGGTAGTTATGCTGACTCAGCAAAACCGTGGTCCAAGCTCCTCTGAATATCTTCAACTGTGAAAGTCGACCGAAGTCGCACCTACGAACGCCCCGCAACAACCATACACATCGCACACCCTCTCGCTGCACCGATCTTATCTGCCCTCGCGATCACCCACAGCTCTGCGCCAGAGCTTTTGCGCCCAGCATCGCCCGCTTCCCCCACCTCCAATTCGCCGGTCGCAACCTGCTCCCGCAGAACCCCGCAAGTCGACGACAGCACGCGCAACACCCGGATCGGATACTTAGTACACGTAAAAGAAGAAAGGAAGGCATATCGCAACCATGACGAGCACAATCGGCATCCCTATTAAGCTCCTCAACGAGGCAGCCGTACGTTTCCCGCACCCCACTTCGGCAAGGGCATGGCTAACCTTTATAGGGCCACATCATTACAATCGAGATCACATCCGGCGAAGTATACCGTGGGAAGCTCATAGAAGGTCAGCTACTTCCCCTCTGCAAGTTCAAGCGCAGCTGCTAACTCTCCCAGCCGAGGACAACATGAATGTTCAGCTCAAGGACATCACAGTCACCTCCCGCGACGGTCGCGTAGCGCATCTCGAGCAAGTCTACATCCGTGGCTCGCACGTGCGCTACTTTGTTGTCCCGGACATGTTGAGGTACAACACATAAATAGAATGAGTGTGCAGATTTGCTGACTGCTTTACAGGAATGCGCCCATGTTCCGGTCTCGGGGTACCAGGGGTAGAGGTGTTGGTCTTGCGCGTGGTCGGGCCACAGTCAACCGGGCGAGGGGAACAAGGGGACCAAGTCGCTAGATATCGGCATCGGAGGTGAGAATATGACAAAAAGATATGAGGTCTACGGACGAAGTACGAGGCAATAGTTCGCCATTCGAGGCGGACATAGTCCCGCGGGACTTGGTTCATATTGGAAGCGCAAAAAGGTACGAGGTCCCGGAATAGGAGCCCCTCGAGCGATGGGCTTTCGGACTGAGATCAAGCTTCAGAGATTTTGCACCACGCGCTTCAGTACTGGTTTGGTAGACAGAGAATACACTCGAATTAAACGTATATTCGCTCCAGCGATCCGTTTCAAGGGAAATGTAAATTTGACCATTTGTTAGCCTTGTTATTGCTGACATGATGGAGTCGCTCGATATCGGATTGACGTGGGGTAGATCCCCCACAATGAAAGACCAAGACCTCCGACAGCTCCGCAACTTCACCTTCCATCCGCATCCACCCCACCATGGAAATACGAAACCCCCGCCGCATCCTCGCCCTCGGAGCACCCGAATCTGGCGTGCTGTCCCTACTAAAAGGTACGGCGTCTTACCCGGCTGTTATCCCTTAGCCACTAACCTCGCCCACAGACCTCACAGGCTCCGCGCCCGACCTCGTCACCGACACCACCGCCGGCCTCACCCACACCTGGCCTCTCACCACAAAATACTACACCGCCACGCTCCCCATCTGGATCGACGAGATCCCTTCCATTTCTGCCTGGCGCACCGAATTCACAAAGCCCGAAGCGCGAGAAGTCGTCACCGCACTGGGCGCCTGGATATACTGTTTCCGGAAACCTGTTACTACGCAAGATGTCGATATTGTCAAGGAAGCACTGAAGGCTATCGCCGATGTGATCGAGAAAGCGTGTGGGTATGCGGGGGATATGGTGTGTCTAGCTGTGGCGATGCCGCAGAGTACCACGCCGTATTTGGATCTGGAGAAGGAGGAGTGGGAGGAGACGTGTTTGGAGTTTGGCTTTGAGTACGTGGATATTGAGGCGAAGGGGAAGAATGAGTTTGGGGAGGAAATGGGAGTTAAGCGGGTAGAGGAGGCGCTCAAGGCGAACGAGTGGGAGGGTGGTGATGGGGACGGGTTCGGATTTGATGATGATGAGGACTTTGGAGAGTTCGGGGATGGTGGTGGGCTGGATGCTGAGGAGAGGGAAATGGGGGCGGAACTGTTCGGTATGAAGAGTGCGGTGCATGGGCTTGGGGAAGAAGGCGAAGAGGAGGTAGAGGAGACACAGGTTGAAGAGTTGGAGAGTTTGATGCGGAGGATGGTTGCGATAAAAGGTATGCTTTTCTCTACGTCTATTTCGTACATGCTCCTTTGCTCACCCACGCCAGAAACAAGCGAAGCCATGCCCGAAGAAGCACGCAAACGTTTCGCCGCAAAAGCCGTCAATGACCTAATAAAAGACCTCTGAACCATCCCATTACCACCGTCCTACCGCTTTCCCAAACATATCAAGAACGGGAACTCCTTCTCCTGCGCCGGCTTCCCGTCCTCCGCCTCAACCTCCTTCCGCATAGTCCACGCCTGCTCTACCTTGACCTCGTTGAACCCCACTCCATCGATAATCTCCTCAATTTCGGCCCTCTTCACCCCATGTCTCTCCACGCCCTCGCGCTTTGCAACAGGATGGAACGCAATCGCTTCTTCCCCAAAGTCCTCATAATCTGTCAGCGCAATCATACCATCTGGTTTTAAGCACTTGTATAGCGTCGTTATGATGTCCGGCAGACTGGGGATATGGTGGAGGGTGAGATGCGACACGACGAGGTCGAAACGGTACGGAAGATCATGTCCGGATTCTCCGCGACGCGTAGCGAGGGCTGCGGCGGCACCTTGGATGTGCACATCATCCGCGTCCTGGACGAGAACATTCACAGCTGCGAGATTGGCGGGCGAGGAATCAGGTAGCGAGGCGATCTTTTGGTCGAACGCGTCAAGCATGCCAGTTGAAGTATCAACGCCGATGAGAGAGCGCACATGGGGCGCGAGCAGAAAAGAGAGAAGGCCGGTGCCGCAGCCGATTTCCAGGACGTCGAGGTCTAGTGGAGGGTCAGATGTGCGGACCTGTCGTAGTGGAATTCAATAATTTGTACTTTTTGATGTGCCGTCTGCGAAGGCGGGGACACTGCGCTGGATTGCTTTAAAGGCTTCGTCGCAGCTTTCGACGTGCTTTTTGTTGTTGTCCCATTCTGCAGCTTCAGCGCTGAAGCGTGTGTTGTTTGCATCTTGAATTGAGGACGCCATTGGAATGTAGGAGCGTGAGTGGACGGGGTAGCTTTGGCGGAGGTAGCTCGAGGTGTGGTTGTGTGAGCTCCGTGTACAGCGGGGTTGAGCGATCTTGGAGTGGGGTTGTTGCGGGGCATGTTGCTTTGGGACTCGGCTGGAGATGTTCTGGGCCGAGGGGCAGAGTGAGCTTCCTAGCTTCTGTGAGGATGTTGCTCTGCAAGTGGACAGTCACTCGAGCTTGAGCGTCCGTGTAAGACTGAACGTGACCGCATTACTGGTCAGTCGCAACACACGTAGGGATTGTTAATCAGGACCATTTAGTAATTACTTCAATACCCTCCAAAGTGCTCCTCCTCCAGGGCAGCTGCTTCGGATCTTTGAGGCCAATCTAGGTCTTTGTTATTCCACACACCCCCTGTAGGTGTCAGTTCTCAAAAAGGCGCGAGTCCAATTAATAGAACAATGCCATCCCGATTCTCTCCAGGAATGAATGGTGATGAGTCGTTGGCGCAACGAGCAGAGCAGCGCACTCCAGAATGACTCCAGATTGTGAACGAATAGAGACCTCTGTGGAAGGAAGGTTGAAGTTGTTGCAAAAGTCCAACGTCCAGATCCGACATGCAAAGGTTATGAATATTGAATCTCGGCCCTGCACGTTAAAGTCCGCAGAATCCTCTCCGCGAAAGCCAGCTCTTTCTTTCACTTTCGCTTTGAGTTCGAGCATAGAACACCGCCGCCATGTACCATGAAAAGATAGGATTCTCAAGCATTTTGGGTCAATACCTGGACAACAGCGTTATAGGAACTCTATTCCCCTGAGATGCGAATTACGAGACTCTTCATTCGATAGCTTGGCGGACATTTCCGAAATCAAGTATCGCTTCATATTCGTGATTATTGAACGGATAGCTTGAAGGTGCCAACTCGGTAAGAATAATAGAAGGTTTTTCGATCCAAGGTCCCATTGCGCCCTTCGGGTCCATCCAGCCCAAGACCAAGATGTATGTCGCGGGTGGCCGATATCGTCTACCCTTTCTACGTACTCCCCATTATAGAATGATAGGATCTCACTTCGAAGTGATTTGTAGTAGATCGCCATTGGCAATACCCCACAGGCCAATCAGCGTACGTATAAAGGCAAATCTGGTAGTCAAGGCTTCGAAAGCCAGCTATAAGAATGCCTGAACGAGAAATAGAGGGAGGCTGTGCGGATTAGACTGCAGAGCATAGTTGACTGATCGCCACTTGAGACGACTCGAGCAAATGGGGCATCCTCTCAGGAGAAAGTCTCCGCACGAAGTGCGCAGATGGCAGGGTCATCATGCTTTTCATGCCGGCTTTCAAGCTTTCTCAGGTACAATCTAGCCTTTACACTCTATGGACAGAAGCGTCTGGTACTTGTTCTTGCCTTGCTAACTATAGAGCTGCTAGCTTGTCACGTAAAATCAGGCACATCTCGTGATTCTGCCGAAAGGTCTCCTGATAGCTCACGAGAGCTTGCGAGTAGCAATTCTTAGCTTCCTCAATCCTGCCAAGGGAGCTGTATACATCACCTAAATCGCTAACAGTTTTGAGTGTCAATGTGTGCGTCAGTCCCAATGACTTCTTGCATCCGTCTAGTGCACGCTGGACCATCTTCTCCGCCTCGTTAAGCCGACCTAGCTTCGCGTAGAGAAGGCCCAAGTTGTTGACTGTGTCAAGTGTTGATGTGTGCTCTAGTCCCCATGCCTTCTCGAAGCCCTGCAGCGCCCGCTGGTACATCTTCTCCGCCTCGTCAAGCCGTCCTAGGTCCGCGTAGAGAAGGCCCAAGTTGTTGACTGTCTTAAGTGTTGATGTGTGCTCTAGTCCCCATGCCTTCTCTTTACCCTGCAGCGCCCGCTGGTACATCTTCTCTGCCTCGTTAAGCCGTCCTAGGTCCGCGTAGAGGTTGCCCAAGTTTTCAACTGTGTCAAGTGTTGATAGGTGCTCTAGTCCCCATACCTTCTCTTTGCCCTGCAGCGCCCGCTGGTACATCTTCTCTGCCTCGTCAAGCCGCCCTAAGTCCCTGTAGAGGTTGCCCAAGTTTTCAACTGTGTTAAGTGTTAATGGGTGCTCTAGTCCTAATACCTTCTCTTTGCCCTGCAGCGCCCGCTGGTACATCTTCTCTGCCTCGTCAAGCCGCCCTAAGTCCCTGTAGAGGTTGCCCAAGTTTTCAACTGTGTCAAGTGTTGATGGGTGCTCTGGATCAAGTTTCCTCTCGTATCCTTGCAGAACCTGCTGGTACATCTTTTCTGCCTGGACTAGCGTTCTCAGGTCTTTGTACGTAGACGCTAATTGGTTCATGCTCGTTAACGTGTCTAGATGGTCGGCTCCAAGTTTCTTCTTGCTTATCTCTATCATTTGCTCCTGTAGCTCTTTGGCTTTCTTGAAATTTCCATGGTTCTTGTACCTAACCACCAAGTCGGCCATGCGTGTCAGCGAGTCAGGAGGATCCGCTCCGTCCTGATCCTCCAGCACAATGAGTTCCAAGGGTTGAGAACCCAGGTGCTCATTTATCGGCGCTGCTTCGATTTCGGTAACCTGTACATCGGCGTGTGGAACCTGGCTCTTTGATGGATTCGAGCTTGCATCGTCTAAATCACCTCGAGAGCTTGCAAAGCTCAAATTCGATAGCTGTGAAGCATCTGTGCGCTTGCTCCTTTCCTGCTCGATAGCAGCATTCGAGTTGTTGTCGTCGTCCGTCGTAGTACTAATCGGTACAGCGAAAAGCGCGAGCTGCTCAAGATGACCAGCGAGGTGGCGTTTAAAAATCGTCGGAACGACAGCCAGAATATCATCGGACGTTGATCCGCTCGCTTTCATCGCTCGCTCTTTCAAACGATCGACCCATTCCGAGCAGCAAGGGCAATCACTTGCTGGAATCTGAGAAGCGGCTTTCGAGCTAATTCTATTCCTGGCAGCTCTTCGCCATCTACTAGCATCCCTGCATGCTTCCGCTTCAGATGAGACAGGTATTTTTCCTCCAGATAGAAGACCGTTTCTGGGCAGAGGAAGCACTTGTACGTCACACGATGGAACGTCATTTCATGCTGAAACCATTTGTTGATGTCCCCGAAATATGGTGCGTCGCAATCTGGAAATGTGCACACATAAGAACGAAGGTCAGAGAAGACATGCTTTCTCCAGGTGCGCTCATTCTTGAATCTTTTTATTCGGAAGCAGAAGGGGCATTCGATCTCTTTCTTGTTACCGATGCGCAAGTCGTCAAGCTTCGGGATGCGAACGGTGGTAGATGACTCATGATCACCTTCGACCGAACGGGAGATTGTGGTGTACGAACGGGCATCGTCCTCTGGGTCTGAATCTTCGACAACAAGCATTTGAGGTGTGATTCTTTCGGGTGCAACAGTGGTGGCTTTGGTGAAAAAGGAAGGACGGCTCGCCGTATCAAGCATTGGCTTCGAAGCCAGCGACTGCTTGATGACAAGAGCTTGAGACCTTGCAGCAGACCTATCCGCATTGTCGTGGTGAGTGGGCATGCCTTCTAGTCCCTCGCGGTGATCCTGAATGTAGCTGAGATAATGCCGTCTTTGCGTGATAGCTCGACCAAGCCGTTGACGAAGCCACGCGTAGTCATCTGTGGCAAGCTTGGGATACTTCTCACCAACGTGAGCGATATCAAATTGGTCATTGAAGCGATATCGATTGCGGCTGAGAGCTTTCGCGAAAGGGTCGGTGGGTGCTGCCTGCTGGATGAGGGTTGATACTCTGAAAAGTCGAGTGATAGTCCCACTAATTTCCTCTCCAAGTTCGTGCACGTCGCTGATCTCTTGATCATTCTCGTCCTCAGCCTCATCAGTAACAGAGACCACACCTTCTCTTTTGTCAGAAACAACTTCGAGTAACTCTCCAGCGACTTCCACCAAGTCGGCCAAGAGGCCAAAAATGTGAGTGAGCACGTCGTGGGCTTCATGTAGTCGTGACTCGATGGACATGGACGACTCCGGTGGGTGAAGAGCTCCAATGTTCCCAACGAAGAGACTAAACCTGTCCAGCTCCTCATTGACTAGGGCATGATTGACCTGGCCGTCGGTATGATGCGCTTTGGACAATATCAAAGTGACCTTCTGTAGGGTGGAAAGACAGGAGCGGCATTGCTCCGACACTGATAGCGTCATATCTTGTTATCCGATGATTGAGAAATTGGTTCACGGCAAAAGACGTTCTAGCGATCGATTATCGGGATGTTGCGTTGAAGGACAAGACAGGATACTGAGGTGTACAAAACAACAGCAGGAATAATAAAATGTTTAGATGCGAGTGGCCTTGAAGCCTGATGGCTGTTGTCGTGGTGGAGGTGTCGCGAGGCAGCGGAGGTTGCGCTCGGGGGCGCAATGTGCGGGGAATCGACACGTGCAATGCCTTCCTCACGTCTCACCCTTCCGGCTCGCAACACCCACCTCATCCTCATGGTAAATCACTCCATCTTGTTGGCATCATTTTCTAGGTCCCTATGAGTGGTCTAGAAGTAGCAGGTGTCGTCCTTGGCACCTTCCCACTGCTCCTAAGCGGCATCGAGCACTGGCGCGATGTGGCGAAAGTCGGCGGTTTCTATCGGGGAATCCGCAAGGAATACACTAAATGCCGCCGCGACATTCAGTATCACGAGATTCTATACAAGAACAGTCTGAGGGAGCTGTTTTTGCCCCTCATCCCGGATGCGGAAAAAGTTGCGAAGCTGATTGCAGATCCAGGCGGCCCAAGATGGGGCGACATGGCGTTGCAGGAACGACTGGAAGGCAGGCTGCACGACTCGTATCAACTATACCAGGACACCGTTACTGAGATGAACGAGATCACCGAAGAGCTCAAGAAAGAGTTGTGTTTCGATAAGGAGATTGTGCAGGACAAGCTCAAGCCGCCGGAACCGAAACGGAAGAGCTCCAGCAAATCGCCAAGCCCTCAGCCGTCTGCAAGGCCTTCGAAGTTCTCTGTTATAATGGGCAGGTTAGACTATGAGAAGTTCCGAACGAAGTTTAGCATCGGGGAAAGGACCAGGAATGAACTGTTCGGCCAACTCAAAGAATGCAATGAGCGTCTGGGGAAGCTCTTGAGCTCTAGCGACAGAGTCTCCGCACTCCAGGATGCCTCACCTGGGCACTCCAAGCAGACGTCTGTGCTAGAATCGGCTTTCAAGAAGGCTTCAAAGAAATCAGATCTGCTGTTCAAGGCGCTGCACAACGCCTGGCAGTGCTCGTGTCAGCAGTACCACTTCGCGAACTTACGATTGGAGCATCGAACACTCACAGAAGTATGCTTCGAGGTCATTCTCATGTTTGTCGCTCCCTCGGCGTACGGCAATACGCCATGGTCCTGGAAAGAGATTCGCTGCGGTCACATGCTGGGGTGTTCCTTTCCTCAGAAGACAGCGAAGGCCACCACGTCCTTGCCATCAGCACTTCCTTGTATACCAGCAACCACACCCACACTGGCTGCTATGCCATTAACCACAAGTTCGAGACGGAAGAAAGTGGGGTTCGCACCCCCTGCGCTCACTGTGCCGAAGATCGAAGTAGACACTTTCATTGATCACAACATCCAATTATGTCAACTATTGGGCAACGAAGAGTGTGGAAAATGCATGGGTATCATCGGTCATGACGATGAGGCTTACCATCTTCATCCGATCATACAAAGAAGGCAGAGTGTCGGAACCGCCCCCGTCACGCTTGACCACATCCTCTCCCATGACTTCGAAGGTCACCTCTTGCGGCGCCAACGCTACTCGATTGCACTTCTTGTTGCTTCATCGGTCGGACAGCTCCAGTCTACGCCCTGGCTACGAAATTCTCTTTGCAAGGAGGATATCATTTTCTTCCCCTCCGACGACGACAACCTCATCATTCCGTACAACGAACCTTTCATCCGACAGGGCTTCCCACACGGCCATACTCATCTCTCCTCCACTGAATCCTTCGCGAAGGACTACAACTTCTACTCCCTCGGCATAATTCTGCTAGAACTCTGCTTTGGTCGCCGGTTGGAAGACCACCCCCTGCGCAAGAGGTACCCATCAACCACCGATGCCGAAGCCAAACATGCCTTTGACGTAACGGCTGCGCTGAAGTGGTCTGACAGTGTGAGCGACGAGGGCGGAGACGTTTATGCGACGGCGGTCAAGTGGTGCTTCACGGGTGCGGCCGAGAGAGAGAAGAACTGGAGAGGCGAGATTGTCAGGAATGTGGTGCGGCCGTTGGAGATATGTATGGAGCACTTGAAGACTGCGGCTGTAGTTGTGTGAAGAAGTTGAAATGGAATACGAAGAGGTAGAGTTTGGTTAACTCTTTAAGATACACAGTTCCTTACATGCTGCATATCCAACACCTGTCGCCCGCCATTGTTCGCTATGTGGAGGGGGTTCACATCTTTCTGCAGTGATAATACAAGCCAGTAGCTTGAGGAGTTCTCTCAGAAGAAAAGAAGTGTAATAATCAGAGCTCAATATCCTGTGGGAAACGCAGGATCACTTCGCTGAAATGCTCCAAAAGCTTCGTCGCAGCTTCCAACGCGCTTTTCGTTGCTGGCCCATTCGGCTTCAGCATTGAAGCGCGCTGCGTTTGCGTCTTGCATTACCATTGTGGTGGGGGCTGTGTAGAGGTGGATGTAGCGAATTTGGGACACAAACTGTTGCTAGGGCGAAAGTGCTTCGGGGTGTGGTGATGTGAGCTCCTCTGGGCCAGGAGCAGATTGAGTCGTGTCGCCCTCACGAGGTCTGCGTCAACAATTACCCCAAAATAATTTTCCTCGCCTCCCCCTCGCCCAAGACGCCCGCTACCCAAAAGAACGCCACTCCAATCCTCTCCACGATCCCCTGCTCGCACGAAGAGGCTGTTACAAGCAACGAGGAGAACTCTGTAATCTGGACAAACTCGGCATCAGCCGGTATAGAAGCCACCGAGTCAACGTCCAGCAGCATCCCGACACGACGATCGTCCTGGTACAGGTGGTGGATCGCTGACGGAGATCCCAGCGGTGGAGGCGACCAGGCTTCGATGCGGAAGTGAACAGCTGGCTTCGTCCTTGCGTAGAACTGGAGCAGAGAGACTAGATGTCCAGATTCGAAGGGGGATGCTCCCCATTCGATGGTATACCCTGGCCGAGTGTACGTCCCCACCGTCATCTTCATAGAGTGAGCTCCAGGCCCAAATGTTCGACTTTTCCAGTCGTGTCCTGGGTATACGACTATGTCCTTGATGTACGAAGCGCCGAGACGGAAAGACTGCTTGATAGACAGCCATGTGATCTGCCAGTTCATATTCCACATGGTAGCGTACCGCACCTTGCCGGTCCATCCAGCCCAGGACCACGACGGAAGCCACGGCTCACCATACTCGTTTCTCCGCCTTGCCGAGCGCGTGTCGTGGAAGAAGAGGATCTCGCTGGGGACTTCGTTCATCAACACGCCGTCCATGAACGTCCAGGCTTCCGTCCTGCAAAGCAAACCCGTTATACCCGCGAAGGCGTTGAGGATATCCGAGTCGAAGCTGAGCTGTCTGTTGGAATACTCTGAGACCAGTCTCCTGTATGGTTCGACCTTCTCCCATCCTACGCGGGACATCAGACCCTCCCACAACCGCGCGTACAGATCGGCTGCTGTGCCCATGTCGCGGTATGGTGCGTGCTCGGCCCAGACGCTCTTTCGGCAGCGGAAGATGGCTTGTTCGTTTGTAAAGTAGACGCATCGTTTGGACAGTAGTGCTTCCTGCAGGGTCCATCCCCGCGTGTTATATTTGGTATGGAAGAGATGCGAAGGTAGGTGGCCGCGACGTTCACTGCGAAGGTAGTGCTTTCCAATCTGAACGTGGGGGGAGAGGGGAGTTTGGGATACTGGTTGAATGCCTGGAAGAGAGTCCGCGGCTGAGTCGCAGTCGGAAGCGATGATGGTGAGGTAGGCGCGGGAGTAGATGGTGTCCATCTGCGAAAGCACATCGTGTTTCGACTCGGCATCCTGCAAAATGCATAACGCATCGACCCATAGATATTGTATGCCAAGGGACTGAACGAGCGACATGGCGTCTTTGATGAGGTTTGGGATGGCAAACTGTGAAGTTACGAGGGAGCCCTTTTGGCGCAGTTGGTGTATATTTGCTTGCAGCGCCACGACCTGGGTTGCGCTTCCCCAGACATAGCTCAGAGCGGCGTAGCTTGGGTGGGACTGCTGGTCTTGAAGTTCGTGTTGGACATCTAATCCGTCCACTATGCAATTATGTATCGTATCGATGAATAGAAGATCGACCACGTGGGAGGTGTCGTGCTGGCCACGGCTCGGCTGTCCATCCACGTCCGTATATGGCGAGAGTGCGCAGTCGTGATGGTCGGATGTGCACTTCTCCAACCAAATGTTGATGAGCGGCGCTATTCCGCTACGTTCTACTATGTCCTATAGGGGGGCGCCTCAGCTCCTACAACTTGTTAGGGTTCAGAGCCGACTTACAGTCCTGATGAAGCCCTCCTCGTTCCTGCAGACAATCTGCCCCTTCCAGATATTTTGGCAGTGTATCCCCCAAATCGAAGGCTCGTAAAGGGCCTCGTAGCCTGGCCTCGCCTCCTGCAAGAGCTTGACGCATAGGCTCTGGGACGTGTGGCATGAGCAAGGTCCCACTTCGCCGATGCATGTGGCTACCAGCTTGCAGAGAGGGCAAGAGTGTTGGGATATGATGCGAATTAGACAGTCGAAGCGTGTCTCGATTCTTAGAATCTAGCCGTTAGGCGTGGTGTTCACTTTACGCTCACATGGTATGGGAGTCGTGCATACATTCGACTGTCTAGGCCTTTGATTACTTTCAAGCAAGGTGGGCAGAGCGAGTCTTCAGAAGAGGGTTCGGATTCACGCGGTAAGTATGGCGATGGCCACTCGGGCGGACCTAGTTGAGACATTTCAGTAGAGAAGCTGTGTGTGCAAGCTGAAGGAGTTTGGCAACTGAATCGTTTTCGTCGGGCCAAGGCAACATCGCAAGACTGAGGTGTGCACCGCGGCCATTCCCACTCTTGGAACCGGTGAGTCTAGGAAGCGAACGAATAGAGACCAGCCATGGTCCCTCTCTGCAGCTGTGCATGCATCGCCGAGGTGTAGGAGGTAAAGGGAAGATCTGGCTTGGCCCTTCCAGACCGGCCCCCACGGCTGGGAACGCGTGCTCTGGGCGCACCATGACGTCGCCGGAGGGCCCCCGACCTGAAGGTGGCTCGGCTGTCACATGGTGATGGCAGCAGGTACCTTGTACACGGCGAGGGCGAGGGAGATTTTCCGAATTGACGAACCAGCTAGCAGGCCGTCCTGTTTGAGTTGACGAGCTCGGTCGCCCCGCGGTTCATGTGACCGACGCCATCGCGTGCCCGTCGCCAACATCAGCGCAGCAGGACCAAAGAGACACGATCGGGCGCCGCGACGAGTCATACAAGACGTGCTGGAGAGGCGGCGCTGTCTTCACAGAACACTTGTTGCAGTACATGAAGACAGTGCGTGCGGGTACCTCGTATTGCTCTCGAGGCGGGGACCAAAGACCTCGCTCGCTTCCAAACAAGCTCTCTTGACCCGACCCGACCACCGCAAGCCCGAAACCTCGAAAAAGAGCCGCCGCAAGCCGACGACATATACCTGGCCCACGACCGCCCGCCATGTCGACCGCGTCGCCCACTGGCTCTCGCACCGGCCCCGGTGGCCAGCATACTCGAACGTACCAGGTGCGCCTGCGTCTTTCCACGTGCGCCTTGAAGCCCCGCTGATAGCAGTCTCCAGGCATGCATTCCATGTCGCCGTCGCAAGGTATGCCCACACGACACTTGACTACCACCACTACCACCACCGTTCCCCCACTTACAGCTACAGGTGCGATGCGACCTCGGCCCTGTCGACAATCCCCACGATCCGCCCTGCGTGCGCTGCCGGCGCGAGAGCAAGGAGTGCTTCTTCTCCGCCACGCGTCGCAAGAGGAAAGCCGATGGCGCTGAGGACGAAGTCGAAGAAGTCGTCGACGACTACCAGATCCGCAACGGTCGAAAGCGCCAGCGACCTGACGAAGAGGTCCCGCCCGCCCCGCTCCCCCTCCCCACGGGAGACGGTAGCTACGTCTCCCAGCCTCTGACGCCTGGCGGCTCCGTCGGACGCCTCGAGCCCTTGCGCCGCCCAAACACGGCCCCGCGATCGCAGTCCAACGACGAGGACGACTACAAGCTTAACGAATCCACGGCCGCCACCCTACAGAATGGCGAGATCTTCAGCGGCCACGATGCCCTGAACCTGCTCTTCGAGGCCGCCACCCACCATCGCACCAACAGCAGCTCCAGTCTCCATAGACCCAACCTGGGCCCCAATGGCACACCGGGCTCCCAAACCAACTTCGCGAGCCCGCAAGCCACAGCGACACATGCGCGCAACCCTTCGCGGTCCGCTGCAGAGCCGGCCGTGGACCCAGCCATTGCGCAACACCAGCCCGTCCTGCCGGACCCGCCCAACGAGGCTTCGTTTGCGCAGGCCGTCCGCGCCTGGAGCAAGTTCCGCTTTGTGCGCGCCGGCTGGCTCACTGCAAAGGAAGCGGTGCGGTACATCGACTACTTCTACACGTACCTCTCGCCCTTGACGCCCATCGTCGTCCCGGACTACCGCGACCATGCCATGCACGACAAGCTCCTCAAAGAAGAGCCGCTGCTCGTCATGACATTGCTGACCATCTCGTCGCGCTTCCGTATCCCCGAGCAAGCCGGCCCGGGTGCCATTTCGCGCTCGTATCTGATTCACGAGAAATTGTGGAAGTATCTTCAGGGCATGATCGACCGCATGATATACGGACAAGAGCAGTTTGGAGGAGGCTTCTGCGGCGCCGGACAGCAGCCGGGCTCCGACGTGAACCCACTGTCGCGCAAAGGTCTGCGGACACTGGGCACAGTCGAGAGTCTCATGCTGCTGACCGAGTGGCATCCACGTGCCCTGCATTTCCCGCCAGGTGACGATGGTGATGAGCTTGTCGCACCAGACAATCCCTTCGAGGACGACATGCCCGGAATCGGACCTGCCGAAAACTCGAAAGACGGCGGCCAGCGCATCGACAGTTGGCTCGAGCCTTGCTGGCGCAGCGACCGTATGTGCTGGATGCTGCTGGGCAATGCAATGGCGCTCGCCTTCGAGATTGGCGTTTTCGACGAGACGAGCGAAGCCGAGTTCGAAGACGCCAACCGACATCTTTCCCATGCGACAGTAAAGGCCTACTTTCGCCGGAAGAACCACTTGAAAGATCTGCTCATCATATACGTGACCCAAACGAGTGGTAGGTTAGGGCTGACCTCGATGCTTCCGCAGCTCAAGCGCGACGAGGACCTACATAATCAGAAAACGCCCATCGAGCTCTACCATGAGCGCGTAGCACACATCAAAGCACCGCCGCCTCAATTTGGCATGCGCTCCGACGGACAGCGGCTGCCCTTGGAGTCGGTTGCTTCCCAAGAACGCCATGCTGTTCAAGATCTCGTTCTCGATTTCTGGACACGTATTGCGAAGATCATGGAGATGGGGAATCTCAAGCTCTTCCCGAACCGCCGGCAAACCCGAGAGCTTCTCAAGTCGGGACAGTACGAGGAGTTGTTGGTTGCCTTTCAGACTCCGCTTACGGACTGGAAACGCGGCTTCGATGCCGCTCCGCAAGGTAGGTGCTCGCTCGTCCGTTCCGCTGTCATATTTCTGACCGTGTCAAGTTCCCACGCAACTTCGCCATGTGCTTACGATAGAATACGAGTATACGCGCGTCTATGTGAACTCGTTAGCCTTGCAGGCAGTTGTCGAGCGCTGCACCCACAACACACCGCTGCAGTCGCACGCCCAGCCGAACGGAGCCGCGTCGAACTCGGGAAACAACGGCGTGAATGGGAGCAACGATGGCTCCGCGATACCCTTCAGCACCTTGGTAAAGTGGTACGGCAACGACAGGCACCATATCAGGGAGGTGGTTGACGCGAGCCGCAACGTCCTCAAGGTCGTGGTTGATGGCCTGTATCCCGACTACCTCCGACACGCACCTGTTCGCACGTTCTTCCGCATTGTTTCGGTGGCCATTATTCTTCTCAAAACCTTTGCGCTCGGAGCAACAGAAGACGATGTGGCCATAACGTTGAGCCTCCTCGATCGCGCCGTGTACGCGCTCCGCACCTCGATTGTGGACGACGTGCACGTGGGAAACCGCTTCGCCGATCTCGTGGACACCCTGACCCACCGCATCCGCGGCCGCTTCGTTCGCCTCGCCGCCAATGGCTCCACCGGTATGTCTCGCGCAGGCTCTCACTCGCCCGCGCGAACCCGGGCGCACACGCCGATGATGCCGCCTCCGCCTCCGCTGCTCCCGCAACAAAGCCATCTCCAGCCCGGGCCCTTCACTTTCGGGCAGCCGACGGGTTCCTCGGTCCCAGGTTCCCCGTCGCTGGGCATAACCGCCTCGGGCCGTGCTACACCGGTGCCGTCGCACCCGCTCTTTGGAATCACGCCGGATTCATACGACGTCAACTCGAACCGCATCTCGTTCATGCCGCCGCCGGGCTTCAATTCGAATGACTATGGCAACAATAACAACAGCGGGAACTGGTCTACGCACCAGTGGAACAATAACGGGGGGTATGACCAGGATTGGCTTGCGTTGCCGCTGGAGCCGCTCCTTGATCAGTGGGGCGCTGATGTCAATCAAACGGCTATGGGGCCTGACATTGGGGGCATGGATATGCTTGATCTTTTGCTAAACATGGGAGGACCGCCAGGTGCTGGATAGCTATCGCGGTAGTGATGACATGGATCGGATTATACGTGCTTGCCTCGGCAGGTATACAAATGGTACGGGATGACATGGGTATTCTTTGCCAGTCGGCGCGCTGGCAAGCTTCATCAGAAGCAAGTAAATGATTGCTATTGCGTTCTCGTCTTTTCGTGTCTACGCCAAGGTATGGATATACCAAAGGCGGGAGGGACTATGAGATACCCGGACTTTTAGTTCAGTATGTGCTGTTCGTTGCGGTCCGGTGTGGCTGCATGTTTTTGTACTGTTTTTTGTGCGGCGTGGGGCTTTACATTGAGCGCGAGCGAGCGGTGGCGCTATGCGTCGGTTTGTGGGCTGCGGTGTTGGCGGAGGGCGGTTCGCTGGACGTACCACGCGTGGAGGAGGTTGAGGGGTGCTTTGTATGGGGGTGCTGAAGAGGGATATGGATGTCTGGGTTTACTTTGGGTTAGTTGGGGTGGGAGGGCTTGCGCTGGGTTGGGCGAGATAGGTGGGGATGAATGCATTATGTATATGATGAAGGGGTTTGATCATTGCGTGATTTGTGAAGTCTTTGTTGGGGAGCGGTACAGGTACGAGCAGAACAAGATGACCCACACGTGTAGGTCCTTTTACCATTGGTGATCTCGCCTTTCTCACACCACTGACCCCTTCACCTCCAAACTCTCCGAAAATCACTGATCACAATCCCGAGAGGGTGCGTGTGTAGAGTTGATGGTAGCCTGTAGCAAGACTACTTTCGGAATCTTTCTCTAAGATTTCGCATGGCAAGTCTCAGATTTCCCCTCCTCTTGCCCTTGGCTTCGGACGCCTCTGGTTCCGCCGACCTGGACTCGTCTTCCGCCAACTCGGACTCGTCTTCTGCCAACTCAGACCCATTTCCCGCCGACATAGACTCCTCTTCCGCTTCTTCTCTAAAGTTGGGCAGGGCATCCATTTTAGCTACAATCTCTTGACACTGGTCGCTAGAGTGACCAAGAACATTCTGAACCCCAGAAAGTGCCCTCGAGTACATGGCTTGGGCGCTGGCATATTGCCCTTGGTCGGCGTAAAGGTCGGCTACATTCTCCATGGTGTTGAGCGCTGGCTGGTATGTTTGCAGCGATTCGTTGCCAAGTGCCTCCTCATACCCTCGCAGGGCCCGGTTGTACATCTGCTCCGCCTCGCCTAGCTTGCCTTGGTCTTGGTAGAGAAGGCCTAGGTTATTGACTGTATTAAGTGTCGACGTGTGGTTAGGTCCTAATGCCTTCTCGATTCCTTGCAGGGCCCGGCTGTACATCTGCTCCGCCTTATCTAGCTTGCCTTGGTCCGCGTAGAGGCTGCCTAGGTTGTTGACTGTGTCAAGTGTCGACGTGTGGTTAGGTCCTAATGCCTTCTCGATTCCTTGCAGGGCCCGGCTGTACATCTGCTCCGCCTTATCTAGCTTGCCTTGCTTCCCATAGAGGACGCCTAGGTTGTTGACTATTTCAAGTGTCAACGTGTGGTTAGGTCCTAATGCCTTCTCACTTCCTTGCAGGGCCCGGTTGTACATCTGCTCCGCCTTATCTAGCTTGCCTTGGCCCCTGTAGAGGATGCCTAGGTTGTTGACTGTACCAAGTGTCGACGTGTGGTTAGGTCCTAATGCCTTCTCCGTTCCTTGCAGGGCCCGGTTGTACATCTGCTCCGCCTCGCCTAGCTTTCCCTGGTTCCAGTAGAGGGAACCCAGGAGCTGAATAGCATCTAGAAGTGTCTGTTGTTCTTCGCCCCTGTCAATGTCTGTGTTGCAACTCCTGTCACCTTGAATGCTCTGCTTTTTACAGCTATTCTCCACCCATCGGGGGCCCGCCTGAACATGGGGTAGAAGTCGACGCTCCATGACCCAGTAATCTCGAGTTGAGCGGACTGGCACCGCCCATCCAACCGTAACCACCGCCAATCGACCTAGCTCCGACGCAGAATGCTTGCCCTGGTAGTGGTACGCCCATCGATGGACGACTGGATGCGTCGCGTAGCTCGTCAGCCCTTCCATCTCTTCGATCAGCGAGTAGTTGCGCAGCAGCTGCATCGCCCTGCTGAATTCGAGCTTGCTGCTTGCGATATCTCCAATCCACTTAGCTAACATTCTTGCAGCCACGTTTGAATTCTGGCATGCTGCTGCAAACATCCCATGCCATAGGTCCTTGTTGTCGAGGAACGACCATAGGAGCAGCAGGTTAGCCGTAGCTTCGTGCTTCTCGCGGACAGCCTTGTAGGAGATGGCCCATGTCGTCCATACACTGCGGTCTGGGTAGTCTTGAAGCGGGGCATCCGTTACACTGCCCGACTCCATTAGCCTGCTCCATTCCTGCTCATAGAATTGCAGGTAGTCTGTGAGATTCACTGCGGTCTCTTGCAGAAATGCGCCCGCCTGCGCAATCGCTAAAGGAAGGCCGTCTAGCTGCTCAAGCAAGCGCTTGCCCTCAGCTGGGTCTGTGGTCGTTAGCTTTGATAGCGTACACCAACACGCCCACTACTCTTGACTCACCGTATTTCCTCCTGTACCAGCTATTAAAGATACTATGGGCTTGCTCTTCATCTACCTTGCCTAGCTGTTGCGACACTCCTAGTTGCTCCAGACTAGCTATTCGGGTCGTTACTAGAACGGAGCCATGGTCCGCTCCAGAGAAATAACGCTTCACGTCGTATGCGTCAGGGTCATCACCTCGAGGGTCGTATTCCCGATCGACATTGTCGAAGATGAGCAGCCAGGCGCTATTATCTGGCCGCGCAAGCCAGCTCATCACGTCCCGCACTACCGCATTGACGTCGGCGCTGCCGTCCGCGGTATATGCCCGACTTGTCTCAGGAATTTGCCCTTGAGGAATCCTGTTTGCGCAGTTCGCAATGCTACGTTTAAGGCTGTCCTCGCTCTTCCCGTCCAGCCAAAACACCGAGCTATATTGGCGATGGTGTCGCCGCGCAAAGTCTACCGCCAGCTGCGTCTTGCCCATGCCGCCCAGGCCACGCAGTATGTGTATCTTCTTTCGGTGGCTATGTTCGTGTTTGGGCAGGAGCACTCGTTCAAGCTTCGCTATTTCCGCCGGCCGGTCTACAAAATGGCTCGCTGTTGGGACGCCCTCGAGGCTAAAGTCGGTTCGATACTCTCCAAAGTCTACCTACGATTTAGCTACGCTGCAGCCAATGCACTATATAAATAAGCAATTTACTAACATTCTTTTGCTGCAATGTTGCCTGCACACTCCTGAATGCGCTCGTACACCTCCTGAGAATCGATGTACCTTCGCGTAGCCGCTGCCATCTCCTTGACCTTCTTCGACTCCTCCAGCCCAATGTCTTCTAGTCCGTGACTTACATTAAAACGGTAGTACCGCCTGGTGCTGGCAAGCAGCGACCTCTCGCGCCGGAATTTCTCCGCCGTCTGCTCTGTCTCCGTTGCAATTGCAACCAGCGTCTCGCCAATGTGAAGAACATCGTCCTTGAACGGCTTGAGCGAAGGCACACCTGTCCCGATCGAGACCAAGCACTTGATCTTACCCTCGAGCGGTTCTGGTCCCCACATTAGCTGCGCTTGGTCCCATACCTCCCGCACTGGGTTGTTAGCTCCCGTTGCGCCATCTACAAACTCCTCTCCAAACCGTCCTATCGCAATCGGATCAAAGAAGGACGACGCGGCCGAGGTGGCCCGGCAGGCTTCCCATATCTTTACACTGTTCAAGAGATCGTTGTTGCCGCGTGATGTCCTGTAGCTCCTGAGGCAGACTGTCTCGCTAGTCTGCTTGCTCGTTGCGCACACAAATCTATAGCGGTCAGCTTGCACCCTGCTCAAGATATAAAGATCAACCTACACTTTGCAGCTTGATTCAGGCGCGTCTTTAAGTAGTGCGTCCTCTTGCAGGCCCTGTTCTTTGACGACCTCCTTCACAGCCCGCTCCAGCTCGTCCGAGTCGAATCGTCCCTGGATCTTGCCCATGAACGTCACTCGATGTTTTGTCTTGCGGAACACCCGGTCCGACAGCGACACATACGCATCGATGCAATCGGCGACGCTCATCTTCAGCCGTCCGAGCATGACGGCGATGAGCCTAGCGGATTAGCACGCTCTTTACCCCGCTTCTCCACGAACTACTTACCCTCCAGTGCTTGTTCCGCCAATCATATCAAAGTAGTCGCATGGCTTCGGCGGCGCGTCTAGGTTAACGGCCTCCATGAGCTGCTCGAGGAGCAGCAGGGCGGATAGGCCGCGGACGCCGCCGCCATCGAGCGCAAGCAGGCGGGGCTCTCGGGTAGGCATGGCAGCCGGGCGAGGCTCTTGGGCAGGCATGGCAGCCGGGCGGGGCTCTCTGGCAGGCATGGCAGCCGGGCGGTAGACGGCAGAGGTAAGGTATGTTATACGCGAAAGGACAGCGTCGCCAGTTGTGAGAGAAGGTGTGGTGTTCTGTTCAGGTCAGAAAGGTCGCGGCGCCGCAGAGGGGAGCAGCTGGAGCATCGTTGTCGTCCCCGGCGCGTACGGCTGACCGGGTGGGCAGAGCTGCAGCCACATTCTGCTGCGCGTCTTCTGTATGGAAGGTGAGTGCGAAAGGCTGAATGGTTCAAGTATCGGGGTGCGATTCGCTCGTAGTCCTCGCTAAGTTGGCCCGCGAACCCTTCCACACGGATTAACCAGACCGCATTGTACCAGGGCCTGAGTGTCTGCAGAGCTCTGAGGCAATTTACCACACATTCTATATCTTCATTTGAGATTCCGAACTATTACATCTATAGATAGCCGTGTGGTTATGGGGGTTGTAAAGCAGACGCGGTTCAGTATGCGGTAAGACAAAACGATTAAGAGCATAAACAGGGCACTGTATGCATAACTTCGACATTGATGGCCAGTAGCGTCGCATCTGTTGAACATTTGTCCGTCGCCGGTAGGATGACCGTATCTAAGTAGGACTCAGTAGGTGTGATATTAAGATATGGAGATACTAGGAAGATACGGAAATTTTGGGAAATTGTGGAAATATTGGAAACTGTGTAGGTATCGGGAAGTTGTGGAGATATCGAGGTGCTAGGGAAATATTCATAAGTGTAGATGAGAATAAAGATGCAAGAGGAAGTTCGCTAGGAGTGAGAAATATTTCTAATGAAAGACGGGGGAGATATTTGTCAATACAGTAAGGGAGCTATTGAATGTAAAACAGGGGGTAGCATAACCGGAGCACTCAGAATCTGAGTTGTCCGCTGGAGAGAAGAAGACGGGACATTCTGTAGTCTGTGTAGAGAAGATCCGCAGGTCAGCTCTCCAGCACCCCGGTAAAGTTCATTGTGAGGCTCAGTACGTCCCACCATAATCAATAGGTTTTGAAACGGCACGTAGTCAAGCGAGACTAAAGTGAATATCGTCAGTACCAAACCCCAAACGAGCTCAACAATCTCAAAGAAAAGAAGAACTTACTCTTGCTTTATACCTGCCACCATCACAGCGGAACGCACCAAACGTTCCATGGTCACTAAAGATCGGGGCCTGACAGCTCCCACACTCATTTGTATCTGTATCCTTCTCATTCCACTCACAACCGCCCCCGCCAACCGTTCCAAACCGAAAGTTCATGGTGCGATCTTTGTTAGTCAGCCGCTGTATCCAAAGTGATCCTTCCCACGGCAACACTCCGTTGTTTCCAATGTTCCGCACGGAGTCAGATGGGTCTTCGTTGAAGAGCCACTGCTTCTCGGTGACTAACGGGTCCGCGCTCCCGTCAGGCCTGATGAGCTTCGAGGTGTATCCCCATGCGTTATATAAGTATGCTGGACCCTGACAAAGTTCCACCATCAGTATTTCTATGGACCATATGGAATCCGGGTTCTGAGCGTCGCGAGGTTGGATTTTTGGGGAAGTCTTTGGATGCATATCAGCATTGTAGATGGCCTCCATTGCGGGGCTGGAGACACTCTCGATTTCAGCGGTACGTCTGACGTTGGCGGAGGTTCGAAGGTTGGGAGTGAGTTGAGTAGGGGTGACTACGTCCGTGTCCGTTACGTTTTCGGTATTGAAAATGGGAGAGGCGTCAATGCCAATACTGAGGAGAGAACCGACTAGGCAGAGAATTCGGTGAATGCCCATGATGAGCTCGAAAGGTGGGAAGACTGGGAATTTGAGGAGCTTCGTTTCTTCGCGCGAAGCGTGACCTGTTTGTGGTTGAAGTGAGTTTTCTAAATAGTAAGATGTTCTACGTAAGGTGGTGCGAGGTGATTAACAGACGTTGGCATCTAGAGTTTATCGGTGAATCTCGAAAACTGGAAATCGAATTGTCTCGATAATGCTTTGATCAACGGGAACTGAAACAAAGCGCCTTAAGCTGATGGTTTCGCGGTACATCAAAGACTGGGTCCTCCATTGTTTCGATAATCTGGGACCGAGTAACTGTGTAGTGTCCCCTCGTGCAATTGTTCTGAGCTCTTGAAACGAAGATGTGTGTTTTACCCCAACTTCATTGAATGTTGAAGTAAGTTCTTCAAAGAAGCTCGGAGCTCACGAGGTCGTACCTCACGCACAAATCATCACCGCTCCGCGAGGGGAAAGATGAAAGGTCCTTGTCCGGCAACCTTGAACTTGTCTTGAATATTGTATTGTCTAATATATCTTGTAATGCGGCTTTATATTTTTGTACTTGTAGTCCGGATACGCCACTGGCAGTATGTCGTTTCCGTGCCCAGTCGTGATGCGTGGGGTGCAGTAAAATGCTAGAATCCCAAGTTTATCCGTTCCCAATGCGAAGCAGAACCTAGCACTCAAACGGGCATATAGCTTCTCGCATCTATCTAGCAATTAGCAATTACACTGAAACCGTCACAGCTCAAAGAGAACATACCCTCGTTCGATTGGCAAACGCAGTATTCTCCTTCGCCTGGCAATCATGTACCCACCTCGTCAACTCGCCCGGATAATCCGTCCACTCCTCCACCACACACCGCTCCTGATCCTCGTGATCGATCCCACCAAACTCATATGTCATGATGGCCAATCCCTTCCCGCCGTTATATTTCTGATCGTCACCGTACTGCCAACGCATGTAGAAGTCGTCTGGGCCCGTGATGTTGCCGACCGATACCCATTGGCAATCGTCAAAGAGACACGCTTTCATGTTGTAGTCGCCCGTAATGGGTTGGATGGGTTTGCGGTCCTTGTCGAGGAAGTCGTAGAAGAGTGGCCATGTTTGTACGTTCTTGGTGCCGTAATTGTCTTTGGGGATGCACCGTTGGTACATGCGGAGCTTGAATTCGCAGCATTCGCCTAGTGGGCATGCAGTTTTCAGAGTGACCTCAGCGCGAGGTGCGGGGGCGGTGGGGTCGGCGGAGAGAGCAGAGGCGGGGATGGAGAGAAGGTATGTGGTGAGTATTGCTATTAGGAAACTAAGCAGCATGGCGATTGCGAGGAGTCCACTGTAGCAGCGGTTGATAAGGTGGCCCTGTTAGTGGTAAAGGAGTAGTGGAATGAGCGAATATTCTCGGGGCGTGCCGAGAGGAAGCAACTTGGACCACCATGCGAGAGTTGTCAAAGCGCAAAGTGATGCCAGACACGTCATTCGGGCTACGTAAGTCACTGGCCCCGCCATAGGTCCAGGTTCAGTGCGAAAGCAAACAGACGCCGCAGCACGTGAGGTTGTACTATTGATAGGGCAAGAACACTTCACTATCACTTCACAGTGTTGATCGAGAACGTCTACGAAAACAGCAGCCAATTCCTCGAATGTTTTCAAGTTTGCTACGACCATGACCACAGCAATCTCCACAGGAAGTACTGGGCACCCTACTCCACTAGGAATCACATTCGTACGGACACGTCACCTCTCCGCGCATCTACGATCACATCAGCAAAAGTCCCTATGTTCAAATCTTAGTCCACATACCCTGGTGCGGTTAAACCAATTCGACCCCTTGAACCTACAAGCATCCCCCCACTTCCGATGATCCTCATCGTACTCGCTCCATTCCCCCTCTGCAAAATTACAAGTCGCCCGATCGCGATGATTCTCATAATAATGCCCATCCGGGTTATGCGTCCAATAAGTCAGAATATCCCAATGAATATTTGACCCGCCTCTCGGCTCCTCAAACCAACTCCATCGGAGAAAGAGATTGTTGGGGCCGGTAATGTTGCCGAATATTTCAGGCCCAGTGCAACCGTCGCATACTTGCATGTTGTAGTCGCCAGCGATGGGCTCGATGGGTTGATTGGAGGCGGAGGCAAAATCGTAGAAGAGCGGCCAGGTCTCGACACGGCCTTGGTAGTTGTTCGGTTGCGGGATGCAGCGTTGGTAGATGCGGAGTTTAAAGTTGCAGCACGGTTTTCCCGGTCTGCAGGCTGGGTCTTCGTCGCGGTGAGTGAGGACTTTGACAGGATTTGGGGAGCGCGCGGGGTTGGTAGGTGTAGTAATTACTACTGCGAGAGTAGTGGCGACGAGAAGCGCTTGGATGAAGTTGATTAGAAACATGGCGGCTCAGTGATACTATTTCTCTTGGGCGGGCTGACGGTCCCGTATATCCGGGTGGAGTAGAGTGCCTTGCATCCGCTGGCGGTGCTACGAGATGGTGTTGACTTACTTATGTAGCCCTATATGTCAGTGACGAGAGGTAGTAGTGAAAGTATTGTTGAAGGCGAAAAATACAAGAGCCTCAAGTGAACTGATTGCTCTGTTCAAGCCCGCAATACGTCAACCCAGTGATTGAACATAAAGAAATAGATGAAGACAACGACTACCTGAAGGGTACGCACCATACTATATAAGAAACAGCAGCCACTCCTACTTCACCGCTGATTACATATAGCTTTTAGCATATACTTCTCCGTATCTCACTTCCACCTCTCGCCCGTCGACTTCCCTACCAATATAGGCTCATACTTCTCCGCAGCCCCATCATGCCTCCACTCTTCCGCCTTCTTTCACAAGCTTAAGTATTTCGATGGGTTCTCGAAGCACTATATAACGTTGACCTGCTTTATACCGCACTGGCTTGCAGTGTCGAAGGCCCTAACAGGAATTTACCATCCTTCCTTAGCTCCTGAGATCCAGCTACATCCTGCATGTATATACACGGACCGGCGCCCCCGCTCATCTCGAGTCGAATCCGGGTCTCCAATCATAGGTGTGAACGCAAGCAAGAGGTACAAAATATGGATCATTTCCTCAAAATACGAGCTTGAGTGGACAATCGATCTCCAGTTCAGCTTTCTCGGACAAAAGTCGAATGCCCACGGAGAATAAGCGGTGCACACCAGTCTACCAATCGTCTGCCATGCGCAGCAACAGCGATTGCGAGACTGAGGTCGAGACAGCTGAGGATATTAGGCAATGATGTTCGCGGAGCTACCGAAGCTAGACACGCTAGCTCTTTGATTCAGTTTTACCCACGAGAATTCTGATAGGAAAGATGCGCCGCGGCTTGCCGTAAAATACCTTCGGTCGATAGGCATGACAGTAGTAGTCCGCAGCTACATGTTACACCTCAGTATTAGCACACCTTGCCGTGAAACACAATGCTTCCAGCAGTTGAGCAAGACCATAATTTTAGGGCATAGAATCAAAAGTGAATTGTTCTATGTATCCCCTAAAAGACCGCCACGCATTCCCTTTTGTATGCCGTAGCGCCCACACCCATCATGCTGGTATCTGCATGACGCATCTAATCCTCATCCTCATCGGCCTCGTCGTTGACGACGTTGAAGAAGCGGAGCTCGTACACGCCCTTAGAGGTGGAGACGACGCGGAGCCAGTCACGGAGCTGCTGCTTCTTGAGGAACTTCTTGGTCCTGCTTATCGTTAGCCACGATGCGCGTCCAAACCCCTCCCACTAGCATCAAACGTGTGCGCATGCGTGTACGTACAGGTACTTGAGGTAGCGACCAGAGAACTCCTGGTGCGCGATAACCTCAATCTTTCCATCACCCGGCTGGGAGATCTGGATGGTCTCGCCGAGGTTTCCGGTGCGGCCCTCGATCTTGATGCGGTCGTGGAGGAACTTCTCGAAGGCCTGGATGTCGAAGATCTTGTCGTTGACCGGCTGCGAGCAGTTGATGATGAACTTCTTGGTGATCTTCTGGGTCTTCTTGCCGGCGGCACTGGGTCGCTTCTACATTGTGTACCTTAGCCTACTGTTCTATGTCTGGGAGCGAGGGGGCCGCTCAACCAGGCGGACAGCAAAGCGGTGGACGTACTGTTGAAGGCATTTTGGGATGTATGAGAGGGATGGGTGTTGCGCAAAGAAGTGGTTATCCTGCGCTGGGCGTGTGGTGGGTTGAAGAAGAACTTGTTGGTGGTGTTGCGGGTCTCGCTTGCGTTTTTTGCGTGTGGGTGCGCTAGGCTATTCTGAGTGTGCCAAGATTTCGCGGACCGTCGATTAGTCAGACTAGGATAGCGAACTGGATCTCTTCGTTATGATCGCGAACACACGCAATAGTTGTTTATTCAGCTTTCGATACAGCAGAGTCGGTAGATCCTCAATAGTCGCTTGGAAGCACGAAAGGGTAGTAGATGTCTAACGATGCTGATGTTTGATATAACCTATAGAGGCTAAGACATTACGCTCAACCCTTTTTAACGCCTTGCAATGATATTCTGTATTACCACACCTTCTAACAACCCCCACTAAGATTCATAGACATTATTTACAAGAGAAGACCAGCAAAGACTGCCACCATACCAAGCGCACCACTGACCGCGAGCGAAGACGCAGCACCAGTCGACTCAGCAGGAGTGCCGGTGGAAGTACCGCTCGGGCTGTTGGGCGAGCTGGGAGTTCCAGAAGACCCAGGAAGCGTGACCTGTCCACCGCTCGGGCCGCCAGCTGGGGATGTGGAAACGTTGGTCTTCGCAGCGAGCTGCTTGAAGCCGTCGAGGGTGTTGGGGCCTTGAGGGGGAGGGTTGATGACAGCGACCATGCCGGCGGCACAGTGAGGCTTGGGCTGGTTCTGGGAGCAGTAGAGCCAGACGGGCTTTTCGTCCTTGACAGTGACGGTGAAAGTTTGTTCCTGGAGAGCTGAGTCAGTGAACGTTCGAGCGAACCGGATCTTGAAGAACTTACAGCAGCGCCTGCAGTGGTGTTGAAGTTGAAGCCGGAGAAGATGCCGCCCTCGAGAGGGTTGCAGGGGTTGTCAAAGCTGGCCTGCACGACGGTGTGGTTCTTGGGGAAGAACTCGAAGACGACGTCCTCGCCGACCTTGGCGTGGATAGTGTCGGGAGTGAATGTAAGGCCATTCTGGCCAACGGCCACCTTGTAGGTAGGCTTGCCGGCTCCGGTTCCGGATGGCAGAGGCGGGGAAACCGCGGTCGCGGTCCCGTTGGCAGCGGGATAGTAGGCGAAAGCCAAGGGAAGGGTGCTGAGAGCAGCGGCGATGAAAGTTGTGGAAACCATGATGAGCGAGTGTGGTCTTGGGAAACTTGAAGGAGATAGAGAAAAGGTAGGGAAGTGGGTATTGAAACTGTTGATGTGATGAAGCTTGTGTGTGTGGTCTTTCTTGGTCGAGGGGCTGTCACTATTTGTATCTTTCAACCCTCAGTGCTCGGGCATACAAAATGCGACCCACAAACCATCTACAAACCAAAATATCTCGGCGTAGTCGACATGGTCTCGGTTGCGCCTCACGGAAGGTTGCTAATCCGAGTTGCTAAGTTGCAACGACAGCCACATTACCCCAGCAAGGAACCCGACCACGCCGTCGGCGCGACGTGGTAGACTCCATTCGTACCGGTCCCCCAATTTAGTTTGGGGCGCATGCGGAACAAAGGTAGCCGTTGTCAAAGCTGACCGCCGTGGCGCTTACTCGTGGTAGAGGAGGCTGAGCATCCAGCCCTGCAGGCAAAGCCAAGCGCCGTGATTGGGTCCCGACGATCTATTTGCGAACGCGACTGCTGAAACGCTAACGTGCACCTCAGACTTGTCTGTATAACGTGAGCAAACAGGTACCCGTAAAAGTTGCTTGTTTGAGCCTGAGATGGTGTCAGCCATCTCGCTGGGCGCTGGCCTGGCCGTGATGAGTCTCGGGATTAGCGAATCAACAGATTTAGAAGCCATGACAAATGTGACGGCCTAGACGTAATGGGACTCGAGCAGCGGCACGTTGAAAATGAATGGTACAAAACGAATAGACCCCGCTGTGTCGGGTTCGTTGCTCATTGCTTTGCTTCCCGTGCTGTCGCACGTCCCAGTCGGCTCGCGACCTGCCCATTTCCAGACTCAGATACGAAGGAGGAAAGTTGCGCCTCGTGCTCGCAGATGCTTTCAGTCGTCGTAGCAAGACAAAGCGCAATCATCGACGTCGGTCCTCTGAACCCAGCGAAGCGTTTCGAACGAGATTGGACAAAGGGACGGGCCGGGAACCAGGAAAGCTGCCGTTGCCTGGCTCACGATGATAGGGTAACCACCTTGACGGCAATATAGCCCGGGAGAGATTTCGCGATGTTACTCATAAAGCAGGCGATCGACGACTTGAATAGATGTGTGGTGGAGCGACAAGGTTGAAATTGGAACATCTGGGAGAAAGAGTGGCATCGAGGTTAGGCTGTTTCGAGACTAATGCAGTACCACGGAGGGGGTTCGACCGTTCATCTACCAGCCCAACACTACTCAGTCACACTTCTGAATCTGCATCGAGGCCAGTTCGACTATTAGGTCTCCAATATAGGCGGCAAACCTGACGAGTGGTAGCAGATTTCTCCTCCACGCACATGCCCGACATCTAACACCTATCCTACCCAGCACCGCACTTTCCTAGTAAATAACACATTCGGCCATTCAACCTCCCAGTCTTCAACTCAATACACACAAGTCGCTACCCAAAACCAGTCTTCCAATCCGATACCCTCGAAACCAAGCTCCTATCCTCCTCCGTTCTAGAATCCCCGGCTTATCCATTGCGCCCAATCTCCACGACATGCGATCATCGCGCATACCCCATACAATGCCATAGTACCACGCATCCGAATGCTGGGGTACCTACAACACATGCCCGATCGATGAATCGGAGCCAGTCGGTCCGCCAGCTACCGACATGGACCGCCTCGCTACCAAACATGTCGTCTATCGCAGCATCCAATCAGGGTGCGTCGGCCCGGCTGTGCAATGTTCGTATACAGCTTTTTAATCTCCGACTACTATCGCGTATATCTGGGGGAGAGGCTGTCGCGGACACATGACATTAAGCATTGCTGGAGGGTGGCAATGGATAGTGCCTCGGGCTGCGTTGGTGATGGGGTCGGTATATAAGGTAGGTTCGGCATAGCGATCTCTCGTGTTCGTCTTGTGTCGAGTTATCCAGTCAAGTCTTCAAGATGATGTTCACCAGTGCTGTTACCGCTATCGCTCTTCTCGCCGCGCAGGCTTCTGCCCATGGAGCCGTCACGTCGTATGAGATCGACGGTGTGAAGTACCCTGGGTAAGGCCTCCCTTATGTCCATCCAAACCCATCAACCAACCTAACATCTCGAACAGCTACGAAGGCTTCTCGCCCGCCAGCAGCCCCAAGACCATCCAACGCCAATGGCCTGACTACAACCCCACCATGGTACGTCATCTCGTCGTCGACTAAAAGTCTCTATGCATGAATTCCGCTCACTCTCTTTGTCCACAGACCGTCACAGACAGGAAGGTCATGTGCAACGGCGGCACCAAAGCCGATCTCAGCGCGCCCGTCAAGGCCGGCGGAACCGTGAAAGCCCTTTGGAAGCAATGGACGCACTCGCAGGGCCCCGTAATGGTCTGGATGTACAAGTGCGCTGGTGACTTCACGTCCTGCGATGGCTCAGGCAAGAAATGGTTCAAGGTAAGTCTCCTACTACCATATCATCACCTCTCGCTATCCGTATATCCCAATACCCGACACGTGTAACTAACGCAAGTGCAACAGATCGACCAAAAGGGCATGACCGCCCCGCCCCTCTCCGGCACCGCCTGGGGCAACGACGACATCCTCAAGAAGCTCCAATGGACCAGCACCATCCCGGCCAGCCTCGCACCCGGCAACTACCTCATCCGCCACGAGCTGCTCGCGCTCCACCAGGCCAACACCCCGCAGTTCTACGCCGAATGCGCACAGCTCCAGGTCACGGGCTCCGGTTCCGCATCGCCTAGCGGCGACTTTCTGGCCAGCATTCCGGGTTATGCGCCGCAGAGTGACCCCGGCATTATGGTCGATACGTATATGAGCAAGGCTACTACTTACGTGCCGCCGGGGCCGAAGGTGTGGACTGGTTAAGCGGGGTTGTTGTGGTCCTTCTATGTCATGTTGGCAGAGATGTAGTACTTTTGCTTCATTGAATTCAATTAGAGGCATGCAATGATAATTCAGGGCTAAGCCTTTGCATATGCATCTTCCCGATAGAGCCTTTTACAAGTATAATGCAGTAGAAGTATGCATGTCCAGTCCCATGTTCCTCAATACCTCACTCCTTCACAAACTCGTCACTAAACCGATCATTCCCTTCCCTTTAATTCACCTCCGCAGACAAATCCAACATCTTCCTCAACCCCGTTCCCGTTCTAGCACCTCCTCCACGCCGCACCGTAAATATACAAAGCAACCTCCAGATCTGCCATAAATCAAAACCAGCAAGGGCCGCTAGTGTAGTGGTAACACGCTCGAACTGCGCTTGCATGGCTCAAACCACACAAAGACCAAAGGCACCCCTCAATGTGAGCGAGGGGTCTAATTAGGGCGGTCGAGTGGTGTGCCTTGCAAGTCAAGTCAAGATAGCGAGAGTGCTCAGTTCGATTCTGAGGCGGTCCATTATTTTTTGCTCTTTTTGGCGAAGGGGGTTGTTTTTTCTTTGGGGGGGAGGGAAGGTGAAGGTTTTGAATTTGGATATTTCATTCACTCACCCACCCACCTATCACTACGTAGTTTAATACTACGTGAGCAACAACACACTCCATCAGCATGTCCTCATGCGTACCAGATCGCGACATTTCTAAACGAACCCAGAAATTGGGTTGAAACCTGGGAGTGGGAGCAGTACAAGCACCCATGAAAGATAGTGCACAGAAGCGTATGCTGAATCAAAAGGTTCGCGAGCGGTTTTTTTGAACTTTTATTGTATAATGGCACACGCTATGACCAATGCCAAAGGCTTCGTTCGACCGAGACGTATCAACAAGACGCGGCCAGATGAGCAAATGCCCACCCACCTACATAGCCTGTTCAGACAACTCTCGGCTGGCAGTAAGAAAGGAAAAAGTATCGTATGCCGCGAAACAAGGCCATTCCTCCGGCCGCAAACGCCAAACGCCGCCTCGTTTTCACACACACACCATCTTCCCCATATCACGAGGGTGCATCCCACTACGTCCCAATCACCCATCTACTTCCTGACCGACTTTGATGCCTTAACGACCACATCCCTCAAGCCACCCCACGCCTCTTCCCAGTCCTCCTTATCCTCGCCCTTAACGTCCTTCTTTCCGCCCTTCTCCTTAGCAACTAACACCACGCTCGTGGGCCGCTTCGTCGCGCTCGCCTCGCCGAGCTCCGCGCGGCTCTTGACAAAGATGTACGGGACGTTGTGGTCTTCGCAGAGCACGGGAATGTGCGAGATGACGTCCATGGGTGAGATGTCGGCTGCGATGACAACGATGGCGATCGGGTTCGATATGTCGGAGGAAGGCGGCGCGTTGGTGGCGGATTTACGGAGGTATTTTACTACTTCTTTGACACCGCGGCGGAGGGTTTTGGCTTTGGCGGCTGGAGGGTGTTAGTGGGCATGTTGCTGGATTGTGGTTGCGCAGAAAGTAGCACGCAGTTGCGGAGAAACTCACATTTCTTCACCGTCCTCAGGATCTTCTTGACCTCCTTCGCCTCGCCCGCAAGCGGCTCCGCGAACGGCACAAGCGCCGTAATGGGACCATCGCCATCCTTCATCTCGACATCGACAACCCGGACATTTGAGTCCTCAGGCGCCTTTTCGAGCTCTGCCTCCAGCGCGTCCGCGACGTCGGCGCTGACCTTCTTCTCCTTCTTGTCTTTCTTGGACTTCTTCACGCCATCGACTTCGGAGCGCTTCTCCTTCTTCTCCTTCTTGTCCTTGACCTTCTTCTCGGAACCCATTGTGTAGAGAGGATTACTCGTGGACGAGTTTGTGCTTGGGTAGCAAAGGGCGGTGATGAGTCACGGTAGGTGCGATTGGTAGAGCTGTAGTAAAAATGCGAGCGATTGTAGCTCGTGGTGTCCCGTGGGTGGTGTTGTGGTCAACGGTAGCTGTGCTGCGCAAGCTCGAATTCTTACTTTTCGAAATTTCGGAGGTGCAGTTTTAGCGTGGCTTGGCGTGAAATCTTGGCTACCAGGAACCACACACCGAAGCCATGCTAACGCACGAGTTGCCATGCAGACTGTTGAGGGCTTGCTGTATGAGATTCCGCACTGAGCAGCTGTGAAGCTGGCGAAAGCATGGAGATTGTCAGGCCCTCGACCGTGCATCGGGCTTGAATGGCTCTAGAGCACGGTAGCAGAAGTAACAGTGATGCGCGCACCGCCTTTCTACATTACATCTCACGGAAATGTATATATACATCGAATCAAACGTATTTATACATGACTATTTTGAACCAAAAGCGCCCCTACACACCCACTCATCGCTCATCTCTATCCCCCGTTTATCAACCCCCTCCGTCGCCTAAATGACAAATGAAACAGGCAATAGTGGTATATGCATAAAGAAACCCATCGACCAAACAAACAGGACAGCAAGGAAAAACAAAAACAAAAAACGACAATAGAGTTAGCGGAGACACATGCTAGCCGTGAGCTCGCAGCAGGACCGAGGTGAACAGATGCGCATGGGGCCAGCCACCAAAACAGTCCAGCGAAACGAGAGGGTATGAGAGTAGTAAGAAAGGTATTAGTGTGGCCCCGCAGACTGTGGATGAGCCCGAGCCCGGCAGTGTATAGAAATGGACAAGACCGACCCGATGCGCCGATATTACCCCAGTCTTCAGATTAAAGGAAAATGAGCAGAAATGGAAGAGATGGCAGCGCCTGATATGCCGCAAGATGAAGCAAACACCCCGACTCCAAGACATGCTCCTAAGGAAAGGAGATGACGAGAGGCGGCGATGCAAAGCCCAGTCTAGAGTGAAGTGATGACGAGAAGGGAATATCGTGAGAGTCGTTAATACGCCATCTGCATCTCGAGCACTTGGACACCACCGGCCGCCATGGAAGGCGTGGCAGATCCGGAACGTTCTGACATGGCGTCTTCATAGCCCACGAGGGCCTGCGAGTGTAGTTTGAAGGCTTCACCCATGAGCTTGGTGATGCTGGACAAGGTTAGCAAAGTCTGGGCATGTTCTAATAGATATACATACCCCCAAACCACAACTTCGTCAATCATGCTGCCCCAAAGGCGTGCCACGGTGGAGCTCAATTTAGCGCCGTAGACGTCCACAGAGTCGTCATCAAACAGGTTGCGGAGCTTGTTGTACATGGCCAGCTCTTCCTCAGTAGCGGGCTCTTCGTCATGTTCCAGACGATAAAGCCAGAGTGTGAGGATCACCATGAGATCCATCCCAGTCAGAGGGTGTTCAATGCTCCAGTTGGTCGCTGACGTCCGCGCAACCCAGCGAATGCCTTGCACAGCCGCGACCTCAATACAGTCAAAGCACTCTTGGATGACCTTGATCATCTCCTGAGAGCGCTGGACCTTGTCGCGAGCGTTGGTCATGGCTGCGGCAACCTCGTACGAATCGTGGTAGCGGAGCGCTTCCTGGACCGACTTGAGATCCACCACAAGGCGGGTTCTGGTGTTCCGGTACATGGCCATGGCATTGAAGATGAGCGGGTGGCCTTTGTGCGGCGCGCTGAGCTGGACTACGACTGTCTCGGGCTCGCACAGCTCGAGTGACTTCTCCCACGTTTCCAGTGCAAGTCTGAGCTTGTACTCTGTTACAACATCTTGAAGCGCCTCAGGGCTGCGTTTGTGGTACCACACCTCGAGGAACAGAGCATTGATCATGACACGCGTAGCAAAAGCGCTGTACCGGGCCGTCTCTCCCTGGAAAAGGTTATCGTGGGCTTGGCGGAAGGTGATGATCTTTGAGGCAGCGATGCTTTCACGCCACGACTCCTCGTCCGACACCTCCATGGTCCAGAGTGACTCCGAAGAAGGCAGCTCGAGGGTATCGAATTCGTTGAAACCCATGGCAGGCGTGTGGTTGTAAGTCAGCGTCATTAGGCCGAAGAAAATGTACACGGCGTAGTAGGTCCGCCGACACTGCTCGTCAACGATCCACTCCTCGTGGCTTGGCTGCCCGCCCTCTCGCGCCTCGCAGCGCAGTTTGAGCTCATATCGATTACCTGCTACCATGTTGGCTAACAAGCTCTTGATCGAGCAAGCCCACTCAAGGCCCTTGGGGTCGCCGCTCCAGCTTGCGAATGTCATGTTCACCAGCGTACTTTGCATGGTCCATAGCGGGCACTTTCTGGAGCTGAAGTTCTCCTTGTTCTGCAGGAACTGGTTGACGAGGACTTTTGAGCCGATGTGTAGCATGTAAGCCTGATCTTGATCGAAGATGTACAAGGCACCGATTGACAACACGGCGAGAAGCAGCGGCGCGGGAACTTTGGTGGGCTGGAACGTCGCGGGATGCAAGAACGGCAAGTGGTGATGAAACAGGTCGAAGTACGTCTTGAGTAACCGGTTCAGCGTGCCCAGACTGGGCAGGTGAAATGTGTCGAGGAGCGCATTCTCGCTGTCGTACTGCCTGATGTTCTCCATGATCTTTGCGCACTGCTCGTCGGACTCCACCTGCGGAGCCCGCGTCATCATCAGCGCCTGGCTTGGACCCGGCGACCTGCGATAGTCCACAGGCGATACAGGACCCAACATGCCCGGATAGGGCGACAGCGCACCGGGCGTCCCGAGGTCAGCACCAGGCGCAGAGCTGCTCATTCCCGACCGAAAGGTGGGCGGCAGCGCATCGCTGCCAGACATTTGTCGCTCCATTAGAGGTGGCAGCTGGTGTGGATGCGAGCTGAGGGCGCTCGCGCTGTTGAAAGCGGGATGTGTGTCCTGCGCACCGGGATGCGTCTTTGACTCCGGTACCATCGAATCGCCCCACGGCATCTGCGGCAGCGACATTTGGCCAGGCGCAGGGTAGGAGACTGGCTCCATCATCGAGGGACCGTTGGGCGACATCATGGAGTCGTTCGGCTCGGTGGCCAGCTCGGGCTCTTGGCTGGCCATGGCCTTGGTGCGGAAGTCGGTCATCAGCATGGCAGCCGTCTCGATATCGACCATCTCATCGTGATCGGCCTCCATCTGCTCGAGGGTGCTCGCCTCCATGGCCAGGGCGCTCTTGGAGGGGCCCGACGCGGCGGCCTCGGGGGCCTTGGTCGATGTGCGGCGCTTAACTTCGCTGGTGAGCGGCACGCCGCCATCCTTTGCGTGTACGGTGCGGTCGTGTCGCAGGAGCAGGTCGCGACGCACAAAGGTGCTGCGGCACTTGTGGCATTTGAACGGGCGTTCTTTGGTGTCTGTTGGTGAGGGGCACGTTAGCTACTGTGGACACACCTTCCCCGCAGCGCGCTGCCTCGCGACGTGCGTGCGCAACAATAAAGTGTCGTCGCGCTCGCCGCAACGCAGGCGCCCTGGCGGGATGGGAGTGAACTCACGCGATCGCTCGTGCCGACTGCGATGCTCGCTCCTGCTGAAGGCGCGATTGCAGAACTGGCATTTGTACTTCTTCTCGGGCGCCGATCCCGACTTGCGGACGGCGGGCGACGCGGTGGCGGTGGCCGTAGTCATATCGGCGGCGGGCATCCAGGCGCTGCTCTCGATGGTCGACCTGTCTCGCGTCGATGGAGCTGTCGTGCCGACCGCGTGCGCGAAGGCGTTAAAGGGCGGAGTGCGTGGTGGTGCAGTGCGGACTGGTTAGCATTCCGTGTCGTCGATGGCTGCGCATATGAATGGAGGGCCGGGATGCCGACTGTGCAGCTGGAGCCGTGGATTGGATCGATGGAAAGCTGCCCAAGGGCGAGATGGAAAATAACGGGAGGGCTGATGGGATGGGAAAGCGGGCGGAATTAGCGAAAGGGGGACGTGGGTGATACCCCTCTAGACACTAGCACGTGACGGCGTAAGCTTTGTGATGGTCATGGCCACTGGCCACCAGCCACCGTGCGTGCGTGCGAAGTGAGGCTAACAGGTCAACGGCCAGGATCGCGCTGCCGCGTCCGGATACGCCGCCGTATTGTAATCTTGGCTGTATCGCCCGTGTCGTCCTGACTGCGCGGCGGACCGCACTGCCACATGCCGCCTGTCATGATCGGGCTGTATGCGTGCTGTAGGGTGGACGGCGGGGCAGAGAGCTGGAGCTCGAATCCATCCCACCTGCAGCCTCGCCCACGTCTACTTGTCGCCCGCAGCACCACTGTCACGTAGCTTTGCGCAGCACATGTCGAGTACGGATGCAGGGCTCCAGCTCCAGCTCCAGCTCCAGCTCCAGCCTTGCCATCGCAGCCGGAGACCCCTCGCCTGCAGCTGCAGCTGGCGACATGGCAGCTTCTCACCCAATTGCTGTCCCTCCAGTCCGCGGGTACGTACCGTTGGGGCTAGCGACGAACCATCGCGGTCTCCAGAGGCTCCGCCGTACCGCGTCTGAAAGAGCGGTATGAGTTCCCTATGCCTCTTTCTCTCTCAGACGGGTCCGACTTCTCTGCCAGCTGCATATATCCACACCGCCTTCTGCCCTCGCTGCCGTTTGGCACCTCCCCGGCGAAAGTTACCGTACTGACACAGCAATGGATTCAACGCCCCCACCAGCCCACGCTCGTCCGATGACGACGGAGGCCGCCATGGAAAAGGGGCATCCTGTCTAGACGATGACGCTCGGCCAGAGCTCTAAAGTTAACAGCCCGCCGCAAAGGTGACCAAGTAATTTTAGCGGCCCGGGGCCGATCGACGGCCTCCGACTCGTTCCTAGCGGAGCGCATCCGCTGCTACGGATGCACTTCCCCGGACCCACTCAGCGAGTTAGCACCACAGGGCGTTGCATGAAGAGCTCAGAAGCTCCCAGCCTGCAGTCGAGCTCGGAGACGGATGGGCATGAGGCGCATGTTTCTGTCGCCGTTTCGCATCACGTCTCCTACGTTGGTGGCACAACAACACCAACCGCTATAGATGCCTGCGAGCCGAGCCCTTGCGCCAACCTGGTCAGCAGCAATTTGGCCTTTCCGCGGTTGTGCCCCGCTCGTCTCCAGGGGTGACAATAAATACGAGCCGACCTGATCCTGGTCGTCATGGCATAACGGCTGCAGACGCACCGCGGGCGTTGAATTCAAGCCCAGCTAAGTCGCATGCAGAGTGGCAGCTCGACGCTCTCATCGCAGCTTCTGCGCGCCAGACCAGCAACTTAGTAGACACTCGCGAGCGTCCGTTTGCCCTCTGTCGATTGAAGCCCCTCCTTTTCGTCGCTGTCATCACGGAGGGGTTGCTTTTGTGTCAGGACCCCCGCGCTAGCACGCATCCCGTAATGCTCCAGAAGACGGCGCCGCTCTGCGCTCCCGGTTTCACGTCGATGGCCTGTTCTCACACAGTGGATCACCGCCCCTTGCCATGGCCACGGGAGACGCCCACGTTGTGGAATTGGCCGATGGACGTTGGTGTGCCATTCCCATCTCGCTGATACGCAGTGACATCTTCCTCTAGCCCTCGCGGGCCCACGTGCGGAATGCTACTGCTACTTCTCGCAGTAGTTCCCGAGGGCCTGCGGCCACGACCAAAGCGCTGCTGGGAGTGCCCTGAGAATACGCTGCCACTTATTAACACTCGGCCTCGAATGGCGAGAACTTGGAAGGGCTAGGGCGAGACCTCAAACTCGCCAGCGCACAAGTGGGCTCAACCGCTTCCACGCGAGGAGCTTTGCCTTGTGAGGGATCCGAGTCCGGAAGTCGAACCAGGTCACTTCGACCTGCAAAAGTCAAACCGTCGTCAAGCGCGAGGCCTGTCAGCGGCAGTGCCCACAAAGGCGCGTGGTCTCGACGGCAGTTTATTTCCATCTCACAGCCCGCGGGCGGCAATTGTTTCGAGTATTTTGTTCAGTGAAACTGACATAGGTCGCAAATGTATACTCCAGATGGACACGTCCGAGAGAACAGCTATTGTAGTCAACTGGTTTACAGGGCAGTATTACTTACGTAGCCCATCCAAGATGTTAAGAGGTTTGAGCCTCTCTGCTCCGTCGGAAGCGTCTACCCGCAGGAGTCTGCACTGGGCAAAGAGAATTTTGGCACGCAAGCCCGCCTGCGTTGGTGCCCGCTCTCAACGAAAGGCAGAGGGCAGCACGGTCCGTGGGCAGGAGTTGAGGATTGACGGCGGGGTCTCGGGCAGCTTACTCAACTCAGTCCAGTTCCCGCACCACTTTCGGAAATGCCCGTTGTGCGGGAGAGATGTGCTTTGGACATGCTTTGGACATGCTGTAGCTTGTCTGTAGCTTGTCTGTCAGGCAAAGCACACGACATATTGCGCGTCCTCACTTTGGCACGCAATGAACCACGGTTCTCGGAGTGTAGTGGGAGAAAACGAAGTCAGCTGGGCATTCGCAGCAGCATGTGTGTAGGATATATGATATACAAATTAGCTGATACGACTTATGCAAGGCAGCAATAGACGTGACGGCGGTGCCAGCCTATTGTGTAACGAGATCCTCTCCATGGATGTGGGTTGGGTTTTAGCCAGCGGTCACGTGCAAATGGACCTGCGATCCTTCGGCACCTGGGGCGTCTCACAACCCCATCTCACCCCTCCCACGCCGCTGCTGCCTCGCTCGCTACCACCCTCGCAACCTTTTGCTCACGACAACGGTATTTTGACCGCCTATTCGCTACGTCGCTCTGGCAGGCGCGACTGGGAGCGGTCTAATTCGGATAGACGCCCGCGCCCCGGCACCCTCAGCCCAATCAACTACCCTGGCGACTGAGCACAACACGCGAATCACGACCACATTTGGGCTGCGCCTGTACATGTGCGTTCAGGAGGAAAGACGCCTACGCCTGTGAAGGAATACTGAACGTCCCCACCACGTTCCTCGCCCGCTTCACGACCACACCCCTTCCGCCATGAACGGCTTCAGCGGGACTGTCCCGCCGCCCGGGAGCATGTACGTACGTGCGCTCTACGACTACGATGCCGACGATCGCACGAGTCTTAGCTTTCAGCAAGGCGACATAATCCAGGTCATCACGCAGCTCGAGAGCGGCTGGTGGGACGGCGTGATCAACGGCGTGCGCGGGTGGTTCCCCAGCAACTACTGCGCCGTCGTGACGCGTGCGACCGACGACTCTGAAGACGAGCGCAACAGCGGGGACATGGACGACGACCACGACACGCAGTCGCTGGGCGGCACCGACTACACGAATTCGGACAATGAGTCGATGAACGGCAACGACACCATACTGCCCATTGAGCGAAATGAGAGTAACAAGGAGGAAGAGGCTGCGTTTTGGATACCTCAAGCTACTCCAGACGGCAGACTGTTCTACTTCAACACTCTCACCGGCGTTAGCACCATGGAGCTGCCACTCGAGACCCCTTCCGCCAACGAAAATGGCCCGCGCGACCGCGTCAATGTCTACATACCCGAGTCAACACGTCCGCCACCAGAACTGCTCGCCTCGGGCTACAATGTTGAGGATACAGACGACGAGAATTCCGCGTCGGAGGCAGAGGGCCCCGGCATGATGGGATCCCATTCCTCTATGGTAAGCATGCCATTCTTCCCTTGCGACACACTGCTCACGCATCGGTCTAGTCTGGGCGGAAGAGGCTGTCCGACGGTGTCTCACCGGCCACCTCTATGGATTCGATCAATGCTGCTTCGTCGTTTGCCAGGGGCATCGATGCAAACGGTACGAGTTTTTCGGTCGCCAACACCCCCGCCCTCGGTACCTCTACCACTTCTTTTGCTAACAATCCCACGGGAGCCTCTCCAATTGCTCCCATCATGTCGCGTAGGTTCTACGATGATGTAAACCCGGTGCCGCTTACGTGGAACCGCATGGTCGAGGACATGCGCCGCGCCGTCGAACGCTACCGCCAGGCCATTAGTAACAGTGATCGGTCCGAGTTTGTGAAGCGAGCGGAAGACATTTCCGATCATTTGCGACTGCTGCTCGCTGCCGGCTCGGGGACGACTGACAACCACTCTGGCAATCCTTCCATCATCTCCACCAACAAGGCGCTCTACCCCCATTTCCGAGAGACTATGTCACGATTCTCCAAGCTGGTACTTTCTTCTCACATCGCTGCGTCCGACTTCCCTCCGCCAGATTCGTACTCAAAGTGTCTCAAGGAAGCTGATGGCGTGCTCAACGGCGTCTACGGCTTTGTTGAGGTCGCTCGGCAACAGCGCGGTGAAGAAATTCCTCGTCTTGTACCTGGCTTCGTTGTTGGTAGCAATGTCGGCGGCAACTGGCACAATAACGGAGTGGATGTCCGCGACCCCGCCAATTCGATGTCATTCATCGATCATGACGACTATGAGCCATTCATTGAGCCGACCGTGAAACTTGACTCTCGTGTTCTGGAACGACTCGAGGACTTGAAGCGGCTGATTGTGTCGAGTATCCGAAGGCTAGACGAGCAACTAGTCGTTCGTGACAAGATCGTCACTCCACATCGGCACCAGATCATCGGCGATAGCGTCTGCAACATGGGTGGCAAGGTGCTCGATGTCTGCCGTCCCTGGATCTCTACTGTGGAGTCCATCAACCTTTCTGCGCTAAGCGTGACCCTCCAAGGACAGCAGCTTGGTGAATTCAGCTCTCAGAAGCAGAGAGTTTATGACTTGGTGTCGGAGCTGGTCATCTGCTGCCAGAGTGTTGCGGCGCCTATCGCAGATGAATGGGCGGAGGCTCGTGGGGACTCGTTAGAAGATCGGATCACTGCCTGCCGGGCTGTATCCCGAGACTTGGAGACGAGCGTCGTACAGCAATACGGGCTTCTTCAGCACCTCTCGGAAGCGGTACCTTTCGCGGACCTTGCGCCGCGAAACGATCCTCGAAGGAACACCGAGAGTGAGGTGCCGAATTCGCACAATCGGGGAGGTTCAGAAGGCGTCAGACCGTTGCTCAAGGACGTTCCCCAGTCGCACACATACAGCGAGGGTACGTCACTCGAGGAGAAGGTCGAGCCGATCAGAAGTGCCAACCGTACGAAAAACCTCACAGATTTCTTTGGAGAGGTCGTTCCCGTTCATCAACAGACCACCGCTGAAGAAATTCCAGACTTCCTTGGCCTGGACTACGAGGGAGAGATATCGTATGACAGTAAAGCAAGCCCCGCAGTACTCCGCGGAGGTACACTTCAAGGGCTTGTTGAGCAGCTCACTCGACACGACCGTCTCGACCCCGCGTTCAACAATACCTTCCTACTCACCTATCGATCCTTCACTACTGCTCCGGAGCTTTTCGAGATGCTGGTAAAGAGATGGAGCATACAGCCTCCGCCGGGCCTCGCCAAGGAGGACTACCAAGTGTGGGTAGATCGGAAGCAAAAGCCAATTCGTTTCCGCGTCGTCAACATCTTGAAGAGTTGGTTTGACAACTACTGGATGGAGGGCAACGACGAGGAGGCGAGGATACTGATTCAGAGGGTTTACAACTTTGCCAAAGACCATGTAGCAACGACCAGCACCCCTGGAGCTGCGCCGTTGATGACTTCAGTCGAGCAGCGATCTCGTGGCCCCGATATGCCAACGAAAAGAATGGTCCTCACATTGACCTCGCAGACACCACAGCCGATTCTGCCTAAGCACATGAAGAAACTCAAATTCCTTGATGTTGATCCTACGGAATTCGCACGACAGCTTACCATTATCGAGTCGAGGCTGTACGGAAAGCTTCGACCAACCGAGTGTCTCAACAAGACATGGAATAGGAAGCTCGCGCCTGGCGAGCCTGATGCGGCACCAAACGTGAAAGCGCTCATTCTGCACTCAAATCAGTTGACAAACTGGGTCGCGCAAATGATATTGACGCAAACGGATGTGAAGCGCAGAGTAATTGTCATCAAGCACTTTGTGAACGTGGCGGACGTGAGTATATCTGCAGCATGGTTGCAGAGTGTCCCACTGACCGAACCCCAGAAATGCCGTACGCTGAACAACTTCTCGACTCTCACTTCCATCATCTCGGCTCTCAGTACCGCACCTATCCATCGTCTAAACCGGACGTGGCAAGCGGTCAATGCGCGGAACATGGCTATCCTCGAGAGCATGCGCAAGCTCATGGGGAGCCACAAGAACTTCGCGGACTATCGAGAAACTCTGCACAAGGCGAACCCGCCGTGCATTCCCTTCCTTGGTAAGAAGGACTTCACCTCCAATCGTTCGCTAGCTAACTGCTCAAGGTGTCTACCTCACGGACCTAACCTTTATCGAAGACGGAATCCCCTCTTTGATCAAGAAGACCAACCTCATTAACTTTGGCAAGCGCGCAAAGACGGCCGAGGTGATCCGCGACATCCAGCAATACCAGAACGTGCCGTACCCACTACAGCCTGTTCCCGAGCTGCAAGACTACATCTTAACGAACATGCAGTCGGCAGGCGACGTGCACGAGATGTACGAGTTGAGTCTGCAAGTGGAGCCGCGAGAGCGCGAGGACGAAAAAATTGCAAGGTGGGTTGCTGCTCGGACCGGTCAGGTTTTGGGCTAATGACTTCTAATAGGCTATTGTCCGAGTCTGGGTTCCTTTGATTTGGATTTGATACCCCCCGAACGACGACAATTAGTCAAAGCCATCGATTATCGTTGGTAGCGTCATTTATACGCGTGATTTGTTTGGTGTTTTTGGATATGTGATATGCCTGTTCGTTTTGGATTGTCCAATCAGCGACTCGGCAGGCGTGCATTATGAGGCATCTTTTACTTACGTAGCTACGGCCGGACTATGGGTTTTGCTTCTCTGGGGACGATACGATGGAGGCGTTCTTGCTTTCGGGCGTGTTGGCCTGCTTGTTACCCTTCGTGCTGGTGTCGACACCTGGCTGTTGAGGAAGACGGAGTTCTCTTGTTCCTATATACTTGCTGTAGACAAGGCTTTGAATGAGATGGGTTGTTCATGAATGCTTTGATGATCTTATGTGTGAGTTTTCGTCTGCTGAGGTTCTGGTTTGCGGTGTTCTGTTTGTAGGACTGGACATCGTGATAGAGCTCGATGCTGCGGTTAATTTTTACGAGCAAAGAGCATTTAGTGAACACTTTGTCGGACTGTACGCCCTTTGCGTAGATATTGGCTGATTATTCCTACGTCGGTTTTCTGGCCGTGCTGTCTTGAGCTCTGGCCTTGGAAGTTGTGCATGATGGCGCTGAATGGGACCGTTGGTGGATATTGACAGCAAAATATTGGGTCAAAGTAGACGCTGTGCATCTTGCTGCTGCAATGGGAAGACAAACTTGATGAGGAACGGTGTGAGTACCGTAGTGGAGGCAGCTGTAAGCGATTGCAATCCCCGGATCTCAGAATCCTTCCGACACCCCTGTCCGCTGCTAAGCGAGCGGTACCCGCGCAGAGCAAGACCACTATCAACATCCCTTCCAAAGCGACACTGCTCCTCCAGTCACTTCGATAAATCGCCGCGCTCGTGACCATCTCTCTTCGGGCATGTGTGCGCAAGCCAGGGCAGCCAGAGGCCAATTCTGAACATACTGACACACAAGCAACCCCTCGCTAGGCGTCAACATGTAACATGTCGTGCACGTCACCTCCCTTGCTGACTCCAGGATCCAGGCAAGTGGTCGTGCGACCAGCTGCAGACCCGCCCCGATATGCGGACGAGGAACGGGGCTGCAGCATTATCGTTCTTATCGGCCATGAGGAGGAGGAGGCGCGCTGGACGGCGCCGGAGGCGTCGCTGCCCGCTTCTGCTTACCGACAGGTGAGTCTTTTGATGGCCGCGGCGGCTGGTCTACCTTAGAGCTCGTTTCAGCACTTCGTTTGTACCAACTGCGACGTTATTTCGGCCTGCCTCCGGCATCGTCGATACCCTGCCACTTGTTTACCAGACTACCGGCTCAGGTACCAGAGCAGTATTGCCAACCGTCCACCAAGCTCGGCATCAAGCGTGACTGGCTGAGCCGTACGTTGGCCCGTTGAGCGGCTTCGCTTAGGAGCTCCCTTCTTCGAGCATACCCCACCAGCTACTCCTGGTCTCGGAGCGCTCGTACTTGAAGCGGTGGGCGGCCTTGTCCGTTGCTTGTTTCACCTCGTCTTGTCGCTCGTTTGAGACCCGTTCTCCTTTTGCGCCTTTGCGATTGGAACTGGTTGGAGAGGTTGCGAGTCGTTCTGTTCAACATGTTTCGAGTACGCGAGGCTGTGGGTGCGATGCCATGGCTCATATTGGCTATTTCTCGCCTTGGTACGTTGGCCCTGTGTTGGCGCCATTAGCGGATCGCTTTCTTTTAATGGTTTCTTGGACTGACTTGTGGTGCTTCGTCCTTGTTCAGCCAATGCAGCTTGCGAGTGCGGATATTCCGTCAATCAGACGAGCGACGCGACACACGCCGTTTACACAGATCTGATGGAGAACGACTTTCTGCATACCGCTGGCGACAACCTTACAGAGTTTGGCTGGGCGCCGCAAGAGTACAATGTCTCGGCTGAGGCCGCCCGGGGACCGTTCGGCAAAGAGTTCTTGGTCGGCAACTCCATATTGAATCCGTTGAAAGATCCGAGTGCGTGGTCTGGCGAGGGCGAGGACAGTGGTGATGCGGGGCTACAGTTGTGGGTCAGAGGGGACCATTCTCATGGTTTCGTCAATGGCGCTGAGTTGGCGAGCGTCAGGCATGATGCCCTCTATGGCAGCTTTCGCGTGGGCATGAAGTTGTCTCCGCAGAATGGGACATGTGGCGCCTTCTTTTGGGTATGCATAAGAACAAGCCCATCACGCCCCCGTCTCTCTACGGTAGCTAACATCCACAGTTCTACAACAATTCGCAAGAAATCGACATGGAATTCCTCTCCAAACAATTCAACTCTTCAGGCGGCGTAGTAAACCTCGTCCTCCAATCCCCCGAATCCGTCCGCGCCGGCTACGACGCCGCAGACACGCCCAACTACCAGAACAAAAACCTACCCTTCCGCCCCGACGAAGAATTCCACGAATATCGCTTCGACTGGAGCCCGGATAGAGTCATCTTCTACGTCGATGGCCAATTCGTATACGAAATGACTGAGGGCATCCCTACATCTGCTGGGCGCTTCTTTATGAATCACTGGAGCAATGGCGATCCACTGTGGTCTGCTGGACCGCCGGAGCAAGATACTTCAATGACAGTTAGCTACGTGAAGGCGTACTTTAACTCTTTGGATGCGGAGAGGGAGAAGGGGTACAAGAAGCGATGTCCAACGTTCGATGCTCAGAAGGTTTGCCAGATTCCGGATCAGATGAAGGCGCCGTATGGGGACGATGCGGAGACGTATTTCTTCTCGGCAGATGGGGGGGACAAGACGCCAGGGCAGGTTACCTTCCCTAGGACGAATGGGGCGACGGTGTTAAGGAGTGGTTCGGCGGTGTGGACTGCGGCGTTGATCAGTCTGCTCAGCTGGGCGGTCTTGTGACGAAGGCGAGCTCGGCGTTCCAGCTCGTTAAACTGCTTTTCGAACCGACACGCTTCGCCAAAGTATCACGACGTTCACACACGCTCAGCTATTCTACACTTCTACCAGGCGGCTCTGTGAGGTCTCTACCGCACCACGTTCGCTGCACCGACGCGTCGCGCCCGTCCGACGCTCGGCTCTGCTCTGCTCTTCGACTCATTTCTTTTGTTGGATATTTGGTTGGCGCTGCTGTATAGCATTTCCTGAGAACTGGGACTGGGATACGCCTGGAGATAAGCTCCGGAAGCCCTTGCAGCATTTGAACGCGCCTGCGCTGGGCTGGGCTGGACATTTCGTTTTGGGTTGGGAGTTTTATTGATACCGCTGGCTTCCTGGCTAGGAATGGCGAGCGCTGATACCGCGCTCTTGGTAGCTGCACAGAAGGGCGTGCAATAATATACGTAATTCTAATAATTCTATTGAGTTGTTGTACTGTTGAACGCAGTACCGCGAGATGATGGCTTGGCCTCTACATGCGTGTGTGTAATGACCAACCGATACGTTATTAGGCTTGCTTCAGACCGGCGGGGCTAGTTCTTGGAGCTTTGAGCAGGGTTTGCAGTGTGGTGATTTGGATGGCGTGTGTAGACTGTGGGCACGGCCTGCTCGCATCTATTGAATGGCTTTCGGATGAATGGTCGCGTGCATGTGTATGTGCATGGTGCTCTTGGTCAGGCCGCGCGTTCATGTACACCGGGGAAGGTGTTCTTGTGCATCTGCCGTATCTCTGTGGCTCTACTATATGGCTCGTAGACAGGATAGAGGTATTCGCAACGCTATCAATGGGGATGAAGTCCTTTCCTTGCCACTGTGGTAAGAATAAGGGAGGAAAACGTAGCCAAGGGGTGGGGAAGGGATGGAGCGGTCGAGTTGGGACCGGCCGCTTTGATTGGCGCGCCGAAAAGGTGACGGCGTGCCTTCGGGACGGGCCTTTTCTCCCTCTCTGGGGCCCCTGCGCGGATCGGATCGGATCGCATCTGATCTGAGCTGATCGGCTAGTGGGGCTGGTCTTGTTGCTGTCTGGAACATGGGGTATATGTGTCTTTTTGGTTCCGTTCGCTTTGGGAATTATTGTTTGCTGGTGGTGTGTGGTGAGGGGATTGGCGATTGGGATCCACTTTATTGGTATGAACAGAGTCTAAGGAGTCTTTGTCCTAGTACTGTACATTCGCGGTGTTTGTTGCTACGGAGGTCTAGTTGTGCTAGTTCTGGCGAGGTGGAGGAGGGCGATTCCAGACACAGCGAGAGCGAAAGAGGTTGGAGTTGGGGCGTAGTGTAGACTGCGACACTAGCCAACGTGTCTGTTGCATGTGATGCGCCGGCTATTCGCGAGCGGATGAGGTGACAATAGATGTGTTATAATGGGCTTGGTGCTTTGGAAGATTGTGCGCCCTTGAGGCGGAGACTAGGTCGATGTACTACGAGGCGAACGTGCAAGTAAGAGGTAACAACCTTCTCACTTCCATGCCATCTTACCCTACTTCTACTCTCCTCGATGATCGCCCTTTGACAATGATGCATTTAATGTATCTTCAAGTAACCACTCACTGCCATGGCTACGGATGGAGGTAGGAAGGCCGACTACATTCCTTCTCTTCGCTCTCGCGCGCGATGTGCCGCACCTGCATTCTTGCCTTGTTGACGTGTCAAATCACCTGCTATCCACGCACAGCTCCCCATCGCTCCTGGCTCTTCCTACGCTCCGATGGCGCGATTCTCCGACGATTGTCTTGTGAGCTTGGAGGGTGTTGTTTGAGTTCACCACACATACACGACACTCGTTTACGCAGTACGTTTTACTGTTACCACACACTTCCTTGGAACGCCCTTTGCCGCGAGCAGTTTTCTTTCCGAGTACGTGATACTGGGTTACGATAGAGGTGTGGTACGGCAGCGAGCGGCGAGCCTGCGGAGGATAGTCGCCATCGTCCATACGGAACACGCATACCACACTGAGACTCGAGAGCACATCCCAGACACCATGCGTTTATCAACAGCGCTTACGACTATCCTGCTGCCATACAGCGCCCTCGGCACAGCCGTACACTTGGCCGATCTTCTAGCCTTCAATACTGCCTGCACGGGATTATCCGTTGCGACACCCGGTTCAGTACCGCACGCAGTCGCTCCGGTACCAACCCAGCCCCCGAATAGACGCGTGTTGGAGAACCTGGAGTAAGCTTTTGCCATTTTCCGACCATTCCTTACCCAAGAACGCAAGAATCTAACAAACCATCCAGCCTCCGCCAAGTGCCGCCCGTCGCGGCAGCACCAAACGCAAACCCAGCAGCCCCAAACGCAAATCCCGTCGCCAATCCCAACGCTGTCCCCAACCAAGCAGCTCCAAACGCTAATCCCGCTGCTCCAGCAGCACCCGGCAACCCTGCGCTCAACCCCGCAGTCGCACCAATTCAACCCGTTGCGCCAGTGAACCCTGCCGTGCCTCCAGCCAACGGTGCTGTACCGGTGTCAGTGACGGTACAGTGGGCGGAAACCTGGATTGGCGGGTCGATCCAGACGTGGGTGCCGCAGACGATTACGTTTGATGGATCAGGATACGCGACGCAGGCGCCCAGTCCCGGGATCGGGCACATTGGGATGGGGACGTTGAAGGGGGACTTTGGGGTTACGAGGACGGTTGTTCTGGGGGCCGCGCCGACTGTAGGCGCTCCTTGGGTCGTTGCGGCGGCGGGTGTTGTTGGAGCTGTGGGGATGTTGTGATGATGGCGAACCGGTGTGAACGTCGCATATCTTATGAGGGAGTCCGGTAGAGATGCTTTTGGGTGGTGTAGGACTTGAATCGTCCAGTATAGAAGTTTTTGAATAGTGCGCCAGGGTAGTATCTATGGAGGATATGCCTCAGTGATGGGATAAGTGTATGGAGGATTCGTTTTGTATTATACCCAGCTTGGAATCGAGAATTTGGTCTTGAAGCGGAAGTCCAGTAGGTTACATATGTCGTCTGTCAAGATGACGCATGATAGTACTTTGCAGGGATACAGTTCTTCTCGCCTGACAGTTTTGAAATGTGAAGTGTACACTTATCAAGTCAGTCCAATTACTGCACAATTCAGTGCCATGTCTCTTCGGAACTCGCTCGGAGTTTTCGTACTTTTCGAAGACGCAATGACATTTCTGATGCGTCGTAACTTCAAGGCGGAAATCGGGAGTACACGGAAGCTTGGAAAGACTTTAGATGCGCGAATAGATCTCTCACAGCTTAATAAGAGAGCGCGGAGAGACCCGGATTCGTTTTATGGACAAGAAATTTGATCGCGATGAGATCGAAGACAAGAAGTGGGACCCATCACATCACATCCCTATCCTGAACATGTCGTTCCCCGAATAGAATTCGGACCGTTAGAATTGTGGGCCGGGCTGGTGACAATAAGGCTCTCGGAACGTGCGGGCATCGCAGTGCGGTCATCCCCGACACATGCCCGAGAGATCCATGTCCTGGTGCAGAGTTTGCGATGAAATGCTATGTTGTGTGTGAAAAGTCGCAACTCAATAGAAAGATCCTAGCGTGCGTAGTGAGGTGACATTGTGGTGGTGTGAGTTGTGGCGCGACATTCATCGATTTCTTATCTTATCGGACGCACGGGCCAGATGATGGAGCCTCATGCGTGACTTGGGCGGTGAGGTGCTATCCTGGACATCCAACCTTCTGTGAGATGCGAAACTCATGCTGTGTATATAATTACACTTGACGTCCTTAAGCAGTTGCTATTGATATTCACCAACCTATTCACAACATTATTAATAGGCCCGATTCACTTTCGGACAAGCTTCCGCTTGAGCGACACTACTCATATCGTCATTGAGGCTTTCGGCATACTTGCCAAAGTCATTCTTCGTCTACTACTGTTATCTTGAACAGCCGCTTCGTTACGAAACCCCGCATTGTACATCGGACGACGCGAGAGGACGAACATGGCAACCTACGCAACCTACTTCCACCTGCCCACCGTGGGACACGACAGCGCATTGAAGGACATCGCAAAGATACACCCAGCGTTCAATATCTACGATCCGTCACATGTCGCCCAAAGCGCCAACACACTGATTCGGACTCAAGCCGACCCCGCCTCTGCATCGCACAATATCACCAACCTAACCAGTCAACAATCAACATCTCTACTCTTCCGCCTCCCTGGCGAGCTACGCAACCAAATCTACAAATTACTTCTTTGCCCCGACGCCAAAAGTCTGAAAGACCTAGCAAAGCGAACCACGGACCTCCGCGTTCGGCGCTTCAACCAAACAAGCACACAAACTACCCTCTATCCCGCCATCCTATCCACATGCCGCCGAGTCTACCAAGAAGCAAACGAACTGCTATACACCCCCCACACATTCCACGCACACACGACCCTCCTCACATCGCTACCGCATCTCCTCTCCGCCAGTAGGCCCGTTCTGGATCCCAACCTTACGTCGTTGATCACACGCTGGCAGATCTGTCTGCGACTAGATACAGATCCGCAATTCACCTTTGGTCAAGCGACAAAAGCGTTTTCTGGAGCGGAGTATTTAGAAGTTAGGGTTTGGCAGGCGCAGTATGAGGCCTGTGACTACGCAGTGTTGAAGCTTTTCATGGGAATTCGGGGGGTGAAGGTCGCAAGGGTCGGGGGAAGTGTGGATGTAAAGCTTGCGGGGTGGTTGGAAGAGCTGATGATGAGGCCGCAGGAAAAGATGGAAGGCGGCTTATGTGGGTGTGAGGAGGATGGAGGGGATGTTTGTGCGGAATGGGAGCAGAGGAGGGAAGTGCTTTGTGGACGATGTTATAAGAAGTTGGGTGCTGCGTAATTGAGGAAGAGTGAACGACTGTTAGTCTATGTGAGGCTGTAGGGATTTACACGTTTAGTGTTGGTATTGGCTATTGAGCCGTGTACCTGCAAGCAAGTTAATCGAGTGGTAATACTAATTCAAATATTGTTTGTGTCCGAAGTCAAGACCCTAAACCCTCTTCTCCCAAGCCTCAACAAACGGACCCCAAAACACCACAGCAAATCAGCATGAACAGCTCCCTTGAAGGTATACCATGAGACCCCATTGAAGACAACCCTGCAACCATACGTAATTTCTCCAAAACTAATGCTAGACGCAGACGTGTTTGATGGAATCGTTGATCAGGATAGCCAAAAGTCCAACAGAACACGAATGCGTAGAATCCACGACCACAAGCTCAACCACAACAAAAAATCCCGCGCATATCGCTGCGCAACCGAGGCCTAGAGAACATTCTAAGCATTTCCAAGCAGACTTCCATTCACCCACCTCACATGACTGCGCGTCTCAGCCCCTGCATAACATCCATGCGCCCCATCCCCACACCCCCTTGTCAGCGCGTACCCCAAACGCGTAACCCCACAATCCGAAACCCAGCAAGGGCCCATGCGAAACCCAAAGCGTCGGACCCGGCTCGTACGTGCTCCGCCTGATTTAAGATGCTCCGCGGAGCCGCGATTTGGATTGATCGTGTGCGCGCAGTGCCGGAGTGCCGGATTGGGAAAGGTGAACGCTTGGTCTGCGAAAGCTTGGTCGCATGCCTCTATGCGTAAGGGAAGGAGACAAGCTGATGGAGAGGGACGGGATGGATGGTTGAAGTTGAACGTGGATATTATATAATATACTTTGAATTCAATCCAAGCCCATTGATCGTGCCATGCCGTTCATATCTGCAGTACATATACAACAGGACCGTACCATAGACCTACAGAAGCAAGAAAGAAGCCGCAAGTCAGGTCGAGCCATTAAAATACACACCCTGCCCTTCCAATTCATCACCTCAACCCCGGCTTTTCCACGACGCGCTCCAAATGCAATCAAGAAACGCTGATGGGGTACTTCTTAAAGCAAACACGCAGCAAGAACTAAACGTAAGAAAATGTGACCGGTGGTTCGATCATGACAGCACATTTGCGTTCTGGCCGCGGTCGAGTATCTCGGAGGGGACGGCACTGCGTGTGCTGAAGCGCACTTCAGTGCCTGGGTGCTGGCGGAAGATGGGCGCGGTGTCGACGGTAGTACGGGTATCGTGTCGCTCGTGTCTGATGTTCTTGCCTGGTAGGCCCCTCGAGGGTTGGGGTGGAGGTGTGCCCGGCATTCTAGGAGGCAACGTGTTGGTCATGTTGGTCGAAGTCTCTCGTAGCCTTTGTACGTTCCGTGGCATAGCTGGGACTTCTGGAATTTGGTCAAGGCCCTCATCCGAATACACGGTCGAAGTCGATGTAAGACGGAACTGTTCCTTGAGCTTTTGCTCTTCGATGCGGTTAGATTGCTGGTTGACCCACGAATCTACAGTGCGGAAGCGGGGAACGGATGATCGAGTCGTTATGTAGCTGTCGCGACCTATTTGGGTATTGGCTTCTTCGCGGCTTACTACGCAGGGAGTTGCCGGTGCATTCGAGTTTGTCCAGCTGAATCTGCTAGCCATGCCTCCAGCGGTTGGTTTCGCAGATACCGAAGGTCTGTTGAAGAGGAATTGCTTAAAGGTCGGTGGTGGGGGCAGAGGAGATAACGCTCGCTCTTGGTCAGGGTCGTTGTATCGGAGTTCGGATACGTCAGTATCGACGATAGAGCGTGTGTTTCGTGTCGACGCGCTGCGGCGTGCAGTCTGGTCCCCAAGCACCGGAGAAGATGGCGTGGTACTGTCGTTGCGGCGGTGCGAGCGAGGAAGCGGTGGTGAGTCTAAAAGAAAGCTTCCCGGTTGCCCATGCGGAGAAACGCTGCGTTGTGATCCTTGTCGATGGAGGCTATCGTTGCGTTGTGGAGCCATCAGAGGCTTTTGTGAAGAGAAGGAGCCTGCTCGAGCCATCGATGCGGGTGGGAGAGCAATAGAATTCGTTCTTTGGGAGCTGTAGTCTATCTTCGAGTCCATGTCGCCTTGGTAGGTCTTTGGTGGCGGTGGTGGTCCACGTCGAGTGACTTGGTTCCTTCCATGCTTGACTGCTTCCTTTAATGTGAGGCCCCGTTTTCGCATGGTATAGATAGCCATAAAGATCATCACGAGAATGATTGTTCCGCCTGTGCTGGTCAGCTAAATAATCCTCTACATCTCGTTGGTCAGTCATACCAATAGAGCCAGCCGCGATGAGGAGGTGTTGAGTAGTCTCAGATATTGCTCGAGTTCCAGCTGTAGGTGGAGGTGGTGGCGGGGGTGGTGGCGAGATGGACACAACTACAGTCTCGGTTGGGTCGTTTTCGTTGGCTGCCTGTGCTCCTTGTATTCCAGTTGTTTGGGAAGCAGACATGGTCATTGTCACCAGAACCTGGTCAAATCAGCATCTCCGCCGTCTGCCTTTGTCCAAAATCCTTACATTTTCCCTCACAGGCGTTGGGACGTTGTAATCGTCATCGTCATCACTATCGCTTTCGTCTCCCGAGGACGTTGGCGACGGTGTTGGCTGGAGTTGTCGTCGCTGTCGTCTCTCGTTCGAGCGGAGGATATCGTCAATCGTTGTTGGTCGTGGTATGCTCTCAAAGCCATCCAACTTCTCCGCGCCGTCCAGCGTTGTTTCTCGCACCACGACGTAATCCACCGAAACCCCCCTTTGACGAAGTCTCGGAACCGGCATTGTAATCACAACGATCAGGTTGTGGGTGGGGGAGGCCCCTCTCAAGCTTCCTGCCGCTCAGCGTCCACAAACAACATCTGAAGATCGGCCGGCGGTCGAGATGTTCGATTTCGAATGAAGGATGACAGTCCCAAACCTGCTAGGACCGCTGCGAGAAGGAAAGAAAGAAAGAAAGGATTGAACGAAAGTATGAAGTATTAGCAGTAACAGCCCGGCTGTGAACGAAGGGCAGAAGGAAGGGCAAGTCAGCAGCGGTACAGCAGGATGCTGGGCGAGCGCTTGGAACTACATGGTAATGCGACAGGATTCAAAGGGCATATGAGGAAGCGCATGAAAGACGCTAGCAGTGCGTCGACTTGGTCCCATGTCGGTTTGAGAGGAGCAACGAGATGTGGGCACACCCCTCCGCGGGAAGAGGTCAAATTAGCGATGACTAGGCCGCACTAATGCCCGCGAGAGGATCAATTAGGTGTCTTAGTGAAGGTCATTTGGCCGCATGTGGGAATTGTGGCCTCGTGGGTTTGAAGCGACTTGTGTTGAACCTGTCTCAGGGCAGGGTGGTCGAGTTTCAGCACCCGCTTCCGGCAAGGCAGGCCAGCGCACGCAGCAGATCAACGCCACAAGGGGCAGCGGGTGATGCTAGCACCCGGCGCAGTTGTTGTGCAGTTGTGAACAGGCTGTTCGTGCGGGTGTGAATATGTGCGCAGACGAGGCTTCCTTCTCTTGCGCTGAAGAACTAAACAACTACGAGGGATCAGATGAGAGCCACGGAAGAGACGGCTCGTACGCGCACGCGAATGGCGAGTAATGACGAACAGCCACACTGATGCGAAGAGTGCTGCGCCTCTGATGGCGTACTGGCGTACTGGCGTACAATAGGTGGGCGCAAGCGCCCCGAACACGCTTCGTCGGACGGCGTGCGGCCGATGCCCAGTGCCCAGCCTTGCCGTGGCGACTCGTGATCTTAGAGAGGCACAAGAAGTTTCGCACTCAGCAACTGAGAACGGAACAGAATGTTTCCTGAGCGAACTAAGGCGGAGACGGTCTGCCTCGGGTAGAAATGTCGCAGATCCAAGGCGTTGCGAGAGTTGACCGGCCGACGCCGCAATACGGAGTACCACGACCGTAGTCGCAGCATTGCATTTCCGTAAGGAACCATGCGGCGCTGAGAGCAACGGGCCTTGGGCTGTTCGCTGGGCGCAATCGCTGTGACGGTGCAGGTCTCTGTGTCCGGGGAACTGGTCGTCGTGGCCGTGAATGACTGGGGCTGAGTCGCTCGAATATTCTTCGAGATGCTCCGCCACCTCGGGCTGTAGTGGTTTGCCCTCGTCAGCAGAACGGCATGTCGTTGCCGTAGTGTATAAAGAAGTGGAGTGCCCAGCGTATATCACGTTCATCAATCCCGCATCAATCGGTACTGTCAATCGCAGCTTCCGTCATCGACCCCTCTATACCCCCTCTTCCGCCACTTCCGTCAACTTCCTCATAACTCACGCATCAACATCACCTAATTCGACAGCTCCTACACACCACCTACCATGTCTGGACCTTACGATCAATATAATCAAGGCTACGGCCAACAGCAACAGCCAAACCAGTACGGTTCTCCCGCGCCCGGTCAAGGCTATGGAGCTCCAGCACAGGGCTACGATCAAGGATATGGCCAACATCCCCAACAACCACAGCAAAGCGGCGATTACTATGGCCAGCAGGCACCACCGCAACAGCAATACGGAGGCTATGGACCTCCAGCACAAGGAGGATTCCAGCACGGACAAAGCCCAGCGCCTCACGACCAATATGGACAAAATCAAGGGTACGTTCAACACGAGTGTCCATTCGACGCTCCGCCTTCGTTTCGAAACATTTTACTGACGCGTGCGCGCAGGCAATACGGACAGCAGCAGTACCCGGGCCAAGCCCCCGCGCAGCAGTTCCCGCAACAAGGCGCCTACCCACAGGAGCAATATCCTCAGGGACAGCAATACGGCGGACAAGGACAAGGTCAACAAGGCTACGGATCCACTGATCCCAACGCGCAAGCTGAGGGCGACCGTGGTCTAATGGGCGGCCTCGCTGGCGGCACTGCAGGATACTTTGGTGGCAACAAGATGGGCGGCCATGGCCTGCTCGGCGCTGTTGCGGGTGCGTTCATGGGCCACAAGGCCGAGGATGCGCTCAAGGACAAGAAGCAAAAGAAGCACCAATACGGCGGCTACCATTGAGCGACATTTTTTTTCACGTAATCTACGAACAACGGCGTTCTGGGTCTTCTGACTTTCTGCATGGGTTCAATTGGGTTCGTGGGTTTTACGTGGGTCTGATCACTATGGCATAGCCTCATTATGAAGGCAATTAACTCGAATTGATAACCACGAATTTCCTTAATCGGAAGTCTCACTCTACACCTTAGTCCGTCATTTCGTGACCACCTGTTCATAATCTATTGCGCACGGTTGTCCGCCCAGCTCCTTGCTACCGAGATGATCACCGCAGCGGTGTTGAGTCGCGCCGCAGCACACCATCGCTTCAACCTGCCACATCACAGTCCGATGTCCACGCTATCTCGGTGATCATGATGACGCTTCACGTCCTTAATTAACGCGCAGAAATCATCACGGCAATGGAGTGTGTGAACACAGGAAGTGGGGACAGCGTATCTCCCGTGAAGATGCTCATAGGTCATGTTCGAGTCTACCAAATGTCCATTGAAACAAAGTGTCAATCCTGAGGACGAATTGAATGGCACTGGATCGTTTGACTTCATTTCCATGCCATCTCAAGACATCTCATCACTGCTTCCTGCGGTTCATTTCCGCTTTTTAGCAAAACTTCATGTCATTTGTAGCGTTGTGTTGCTCTTATGCATGACAGCTGACAACCAGAGCGTCAAACTTGCGATATCTTACTTCTTGGGTTTTTATGCGCCTCAACACCATATCGTCAGGCATAAACAAACGACACAAGATAATAAACTTATGAACATTTTTCTTAGTCGATCCAATGATGTCGAAGTAGTGAGTAGTGGGGAAAGATCGCACGGAACCTGAAACTTGTCGCGTTCGAAGTGGAGCGTTTTTCGATCTTCGACAAGGCACCAACACGCCCAAATCTCCAGCCCCACACCCGCAAACTCAATTGACAGCCGCTTTGTTAATCTTCGACAGTGGCACTGGCCAAACTTTGCGGCAGCAGACGGAAGTATCGCGATTGGTGGATGCCGTCTGTTTGAATATTGACGACCGCGGAACCGCCGAAGGCTTCTCCACTTGTACACGCGTTTATCGAATAACGACCTGAGATCTAGACCTCTCGGCAGTAGAAAAGCACGAACCTATCAGCGTTTCTATTCCACCTCGAGGCTAGCTGATAAATCGAAATCTACCTGCACGTCGGACTATGCGGATGGCGTGCTGGCCGTTGATGAACTTCGCAACGCTCATTCATGCATCGAAAGACAAAGGATTGCGAGATGTTGTTTTAGTGTTTGCTAATTGGCCGCTGGGGATATTCACGACGGTCAAGAGGAAGAGGAGGAATATCATGCAAGCGGGAAATGCCGTAGCATGTCATTAACATTACACTGAGGCCCCCAGCCTCCACCAACTTGGGCGTATACGCATAAGCAAACATTTCATCCAATAACCAACACTTTACATCCAACCTCGCGCTATGGAGGATCATGCCCGTTTCACAAACCGCGTGCGACACCAGTCTTTACGTTCACGACGCGAGCAAATTTCCCTGGGTCTCCGGTGTCAATGACATTGGAGGAGAGCGATGTTTGGAAGTTTTGGAGGTTTATTGTTTCATTCTTCTGCGTAACACTGGTCGGTGGAGTAGTGCGCATGCCCTCCTTTCACGGAGACGGCACGGATCCGTGGGTATTCCTACTACGACGCCAACGTTTCTGCTCAACACTCCATGTTGAGGTCCAAACTCGAGCAGTACAGTCCTTTCGGTAATGGCCAAAGACAACGAGCCAGACCAAGAACCCGTCACATCTCGGACGCCTTGGATGTAGTGATTAGAATCACTGGCCGGGCTCAGCGCAGCTCAGCGCTTTCCTGTTCTGCGCATGGGAAACCACACGTCAGGTTCCTCTTCTGTACTTCATTAGCTCATGCTCTGCGAGGGGCCAGCATCTGACCGGTCGGCTGACTTACCCTGTTCTTTTTGTCACTCCCGATTTCACATGTCCAGTCCTCATCATCACCGCTCCACTCCCCAACTTCACACCATGCCTTTTCTTCTTCTGCAACTTCATCTCTCAGACTCCACTCCCACTCCCCGTATACGAACTTCAGCCCCAAACTATCACTCAGCTCGACCGTCAACTTCTCGCCAGTCTCCAGCTTCGCAACCTCAAAAACCTCGCGCGGTTCGAGTTTCTGATAGCTATTGTAGCTCTGTCTAGGCCTCAACGCCGCAACATCAACAGCAACACCGCCATCAGCTGCGAACACTTTGTTGACTTGAAGGTACACCGCTGTAAATGGCGGAAGCTGGTCGGCGGTAGCGTTGCAGAGCTGGATTTCGTAGGCGCGGAATGCGCACGCATCGTCTGGAATGCGCGCTTTCGTCGTCTTTTGAAGAATGTGAGGCGAGGCTGACGCCAGCGATGCTGATGTTGCTGCGACCAGCGCGGCTGCGCAGAGAACGAGGGACAGCGGAGACAATGCGAGACCCATCTTTCACTTCCTTGACGACCGAGTAGACAATGTAGGCAAGGAAGACGAGGGCGTAGAAGTCGAGGAGGAAGGACATTTTGTGCAAGGCGGATTACCTGCCCTTTTCTAATCTGAAGATGCGGTGTAGATCTTGCTGTGCCGCCGTTACGCGCTCGCAGCTCTGATTTCGGAATATCTGCTTGTGGAATTGAAGTTGGATGCGGCGCAGTGCTGTTTCATGCGGTTTGCCGGGTCGGGATCCTGGTAGGCGCGTAGACGGGCGCTTGGTTGAATTGGAGAATTAAAATAGCGGACCAGCCGGGGAAATCGTGAATTTGAAGAAGAGAATAGTGAAGCAAGGGAGACATCTGGGGGAACGCGAGGGTTTATGGCGTTCGTGTGAGGGAGGGTCGAGTTTCGGGTTCCTTGCGTTTCATCATGGGTTGGAGGTGAGATCTAGAAACGGCACTATTCGCATCCCTGCATCTGAATGTAAGGCACTCCGCCCCAATCAACCGCGCGTGGAGCAGAGCAGTCATGTTTAGGTATGGAGAGAAACAGACGGTGTATCGTAATGGCGGTTCAATAGGTCGAGGTTATCTCACGTTAGCTGCAGACCAGCCAATCGCGTCATGCCACCAACTGTAGAATAGAAGCAGCCACTCACCGTAGACAGCAGCGCCGCCTCACTTGAGGCTCGCCACAGTACGCGTAATGTCTCCGACTGCCCGTGAATTATCACTCCGACTGCCCTTGAATTATGTCTTCTTTTTCAACGGACCGGCTTCAGGCTCTCATCCATCATCTTCTCGACGTCCAAGGTCTAGCAATATGTATTGCTTCCCATATCCGCGTGCATCCGATGTCGCTCCTCTTCGCGCGCCTTACATAGCTAGCAGCACATACCTGTTTACTGATCCTGACAACTTCGGCGACTTCTTGAGTACTGCTTCAACTGCTGAAGTGAAGTATCTGAGCTCACTTGACAGATCGCTGCATGCCTCACCGCCGCGACGAAGCTGCTTGGCCGCAATCGCGCAATCCTGGTTGTTCTTCGGTCTTGCCTCGGAAGCGCTGGGTCGTGATATTGAGCATCGGGAGTTCCTCGATACAGGCCCTCTCGGTAACGATGAACCTTCGATCGATCTTCGGATCCCCCGGTGGTTCTTCGTTGAACTCAAAGGCCGGTGGGACTCCTTACGGAACGACCTCTCCGCGGAGGAGTACGAGCGGAAGAAGAACACCTTGGTGCGATGTTGCACTTTGGCTCGGGTGACGGTGGGCATACTAGACCTCAAAGGGGAGGATGACGACTCTGAGCTCGCCCGCGTTCTTCTGTCGGTGCACATGCTGCTCTACATAATCACTGAGCAGTTCGACTCCCTCAAAATCCTTCAAACAAGTTTACAAACGGGCTTGACACGGTATTTGGTCAAGAGAATGGTTGAAAATGGTTGGTGCAGGAAAAGACTCAACTTCGTGGAGGTGATCCCGTTGTTCTATCCGGCTCTGTACTTCTTGTCGTCTTTCAGACCTCCGCAAGTACGGAACGAGGACCACAGAGCGTGCGATTCGAAGAAATGCGCCGTAAGAGGGGGACTTCTACAGCCCTTCCATCGCACTACTGACTGCCTATGCCATGATATCCATGTGCCGCTTGAACATGTTACCAGAATCGTGGCGGCCGGGGGCATTCCTTTGATACGAATTACACGCTCCGACTCGGAAGGTATTGAACTTGAGGTAGTCCCGTATCAGCGGACGAGCCGCTTCACAGCCATATCCCACGTTTGGGCCGATCGGCAGTTTGGTTCAACGGAGAACGGCCTCCCCAAGTGTCAAATCGAGTATCTCGACTCAGTCTTAGCTGCCTTGCCTCGACAAGTCGAACATTGGCGTGCGCGCGACTGGATTCCGCAGAACCTTTCCTCGCCGGTTCCTACAGGCGAGATCCAACCGCCCAGTCGCACGTATGATTTGTTCTGGCTGGACACCTTCTGCATTCCGCAGGCGGCACAGCACGCCGATCTGAGAAGCAAAGCTATCGAATCGATGAACCTCATCTATGCTGCAGCCTCGCAAACTCTGGTCTTCGATGCTGGTTTGCAAAGATTCGACTCTGGACAACGACCTGCTGCGTTGTCCCATGGTGGCCAGCCGACCTTTTATAGTCCAGACAATGAGAGCTTACCGGATGTACTTGCACATCTCTGTGCGTCGAACTGGATGGGAAGGGCGTGGTGAGTAACGCAAATGTTGTCGCATCATGCTAAGCTGATGGCCGCTCGTAGGACGCTGCAAGAAGGTGTGTTGTCTGGGTCGCTGGTCTTTCCGCTGAACGGATCGTTGGCGTATCTGAAATTGTTATGGCCGCACTTCGATGCCGGGATATCTCTAGCGGACGTGAAGACTGCAGCCCTGACTCTACTCACTTTGCCGACTTTATCGAACCTCCTAGAAGACCGTGATTACGTTCGAAATTCCATTTGGGATGTACCATGCGTGCGCGAGCTGCGAGGCGTGCGTAACACGAATCGAGAAGCTAGAGGTTTCGGTCCTTCGATGCAGGACAACGAGGAGCCGTTGCGAGATCGTGTTCGTAATGATCTTTTCGTTTTCGTCAAGGCGTTATTAAACGTTGAGGAGTACAGAGCCTATGCGCGAGGACCTGTGAGTGCTCCAAGGTCCACCCAAAATCGAAACAAGGTCCTGAGAGAGGCAGACTGATCGAGCAGCCCGGTTCGTCAAATCCCACGGCCTTCTCCAGTCGCGGAGTACCACGCAGGCAGAGGATCTCCCACTCATATTAGTGAATATGTCTGGAATGAACGGCAACTCCGTCTCGCAATGCAAAAGCACCAACGAGAGAATGAAGCTCCTCTTCTATGGGCTCGAAAAACTCCCAGTAGAACTGCTCTTCTCCGAGTGCACCAGGATAGGTTGTTGCGAGGTAGACTCCTGGATCCCTCGAGAAGTTGTTCCAGAGAAGTTTTCAGGAGCATATACTCTACAGCTTGGAATGGAAGGGTTCACCTTTAATCAGACTGTTGGCAAGCAGCCCCCAAAGTTCTGGTTACTTCCTTCGTCCACTGAGTGGCAGAACCAAGTACTGCTCTATCTGTCTAATCGGGACAACACGCAGACGAAGTACCTTGTGAAAGTTCCGAAATCGTCCAATGGCAACTTCCCGACCACCTCAAAATATGGCTGGTGCATTCTGGCCGAAGACTGGAGTCTGGATCCCCGAGGCGCGCGGTTCGTGATCAGTCGCATTGTAGGTAACAAGGTGTTTCTTCACTTCGACTGTCCATTACGACTATTCAGGAATAACAAGGACAATCCCAAGATTGCAGAGCAGCGGCTTAGCGACGTGTCTCTTGCTCTGCCCGCGGATTCACGACAAGAGTTCATTATCGAGAAGAGCTCCACGCCGCGAGATCTCGGCATGTCTCGCCCTCAGAATCCAGAGCAATATTCGGACCGACTCGTAGTCGTTAGCCAGTCACTATGGTGGAGCTTGTCTTACCTCGAGAGACAGCTCATGAAGAAGTACCTACCCGACACCGTCTCAGATAATCGGCTCTTCCTCATAGTATGGGGTGTAGTCTCGTATAAGCAGCTCAACTGGGTCGATCAAGCAGTCCATGCGTTTGTCCACTATGCCTGGGTCGAAACGTATCAGCCGACGTGGCGTTCAAGTGGCCCTTGGAAGTACTTCTGGAAGCTGTCGAATTACGAGCCGCCGGTCCCGTTCACGACGATAAACAAGTACTGCTGTACTGTTGTGTTCTTCCTTTCTCTCTTGACGAATCAGTGCTCTATGATTATGTCGATAACGTTGTACTGGTATGTGATTCATCCGAGGCATGAACTGTGGAACATGTATCTGGCGGCCGCGATATGGAAATGCTTGCGCTGGTTCTTTGGTTGATAGACACCATACTGATGCTTTCGATGGCGTGCAAGTTTTCACGGAACGGGGAGCGTTCAGATCGAGCCACAATTAATAGCTCAGGCTGTAATTTCGTCATTAAGTGTCTTCGACAGAACATCAGCTGATTCCGGAGGTTGGAAAAGTTCCCAAGTAGGCAGATGGCTAGCAATATGGACTTACGAACAATGAATCTCCCCTCTCGAGCGTCATGGATGAGATACCCTGGACTTCTGGTCATGTTAAGAAGCTTCCCTGAAGTCAGTTGACTTCATTCGTACCCGGTCGGCGGGGGGGCAGTCGTGTTGAAGAAAGTGGTCAAGCACGACCTCCGATGGTCACAATGAGCGTCCCCTAAGTGTCCATCGAAGTCCAACAGAGAAATAGCCAGAAGGATCCCGCAAACGGCCAAGTGCTGATGTTCAAGTTTTGGTGTTCAACACGCCGTCCTCGTCGTACGTGGGGCAGCTGTGATCGATGGTGATGACTAATCATACGTCTGAGGAGCGAGGGTCCAATTGGCGGGGTACAGCTTCAGCTATTACCACCCGCAATCGTTTCATCAACGACGATATCAGGCTGCACTTTTTATCGTTTGGGATGAACCGCCGAGGCATGCGGCGAGCGGCGATGCGACCATAATGCCCCGGTGATCTTCCGTGCTTGTGCCAACAGCTATGTCAACCTCTATGTTCCGTACTCACCGCCACATGTGTATGCCACCCGGACTCCATTCAACTTCCCTGTCGGCGATCCTGAGGCTTCGCTGCGAGTTCGGGTTCGGGTCCGCCAGCCAATCACAGACGACCCGCCTCGCCGCACACAGGACGAGAATTCCTACCAGCTGACGTACCTCTCCTTCAGCTCGGGTTCGCATTCTCAACACCCCACCGACGTGCACGCGGCCCCAACTACGGTGCGACGGCTTAAGCGATTCGTCGAACGGTCGGTCGGAGCTCAATTTCGATAGGCTCGGCTTCTAGAAGCCTGGCCGTCCTGTCCAACCGATGCCGCGACTGGGGCATAAGAAGTCAAGGAATGGCTGTCGGCAATGTAAAGCAAGGCATGTAAAAGTAAGTTCATACGTTGCGCTATGGCCCACTCATCAACGATCATCACCCGGCTCGCTACCGGATCTTCATAAGTGTGCGGGGTGCTAACGTTGGGCCCAGTGCGACGAGAGCAAGCCATGTACGAACTGCGCAAGACATGGTGTGCTATGCAGTCTTGTGGAGCCAGATGCGGTTCCCCAGATACCTGCTGCAAGTAATAGTGGCAGCAGTAATAGTGCACCGAATCGAACGGCCAAGCCGCTGGTAGAGAGGCCGAAGAAGGTAGTGGTTGGACTAGGCCATAGCTTGTAGATAGATGCTAACGACTGCAGGAATCAGATAGCCAATCGCCCGCATCGTCAATACCTATGGAATCTATCTTGGACCCGTCACCGAGAACGACGAATCTCACTTCGGAAGGCAGTTCGCCGGAATCTGGCTCGGACCACTTCCCATTCATCTCCAGATTCGTGATAAAACGCGAAGCTATACAAGCGAACTTATGGCTCAAGGACCTAGAATTGATGTATGTCCTCCCAGCCCTTTTTCATCCCTCGCTAAATAGTCCCAGGCACCATTGGATGGCAGCAGTCACTGACACAATGTCGCAACGGGCCGACGTCAGGCACATGTGGATGCACATCGGACCGAAACTAGCCACCAACTTCACTTTCCTCATGCATGAGATCCTCGCCTTCTCCGCCTTCCATCTGGCATTCCTCGAGCCGGACAAGCGAAAGGAACACTTTGCCCTTGGCATTCATCATCAAGACCATGCCCTCAGAGGCATGCGCAAAGGGCTTCGGGACATAACAGAAGAAAATGCGTCTGCGCTCTTCGCCACCTCTACGCTCCTCACCTTGAGTGTGTGGGCCTCTAGAGGGCAAGACGCTATGGACCCCGGGCCGAATACGCAAGGCGTTTTTGATGACATGGTCGACATCTTCGCATTAATACAGGGCATGGGAATCGTGGTCCGCGCAGCTCAAATGACAATAATACGGGGCCCTTTCGCCCCCATATTCGGAGACCCGGACCACGAAACACAAGCTCAACCGATGTTTGCTCAAATCCTGGAGCACATCCCTGCACTGAGTGCTACCATCGAGAAGAGTGAAAGCATAGACGAAGACCTCCGCCGCGAGTTCGCCGCCTTCGTCGCTCTCCTTCGCGATAACCTCCTCCGATCCAGCAAACCCTGTATGGACAATCGCGAGCTACGATTCCTCTTCTTCTGGCCCCTCCATCTTTCTCCAAGCTTCTTGCACCTTCTTCGGCAAAGACACGAAGGTGCTTTGACGATACTGATGTACTATGCAGTTGTGCTGTATGCTGCGGAACCCATTTACTGGTTTATGCAGGGCTGGGCGGACCGAACGATGAGTGCTATCTCGGAAGTCGTGGTGGACCCAGAGTGGAGGACGGCGATTGAGTGGCCGCTGCATTTCATTGAAAGACATCGATCGACGCCACCTAGAGAGGCCGGAGCTGCCGGGTGAAGAGGCCTATATGAAGATGTGATGCGGGTTAAATTCGGGCAGTCGGTCTCGCAACGGCTCGGGCAGGCGCGTGCGCGCGTGCAGCTTGGATATGAAGTCGATGGCTTCGGCTGGAATCGATGACATCGGTTGGGTCACAGTAGCTCTGAAGCACTCGTCGGGTTTGTTTGGCAATATGCAGTAGATTGCGGCGTAGTTCGCCGTTGCTGCACGCAAGCGGCGCAGTGCAGCGGCCCCTGTGGACCTGCGTCCGGCCTGCGGGCCGTATTCATGTCACACTACTATTTTCGCACACACGCTTGGCTCTTCAATTCTGTTATATACCAAACCTTTTACGTAAACATAGTTACAACAGTACAGCTAGAGCAATATGTATCTTTGCATTAAGTACATGAACCTACCTGTAGTTACGAGCGAACATGCACGAGCGTTTTGGAACGATATGTAGCTCTCACGCAACGCATCAAAAGTAGCCATCTAACATGCCACATAGCCCCTTCTGGGAAGCTCTTCATTGCCATTGGCTGAACAGTTCCTCACCCCTACAAATCGACACCAAGTCCCAAACGTGGTGGCATACTCAACTGCGCGTCATCATGCGCACCTCGGCCGTTTCTCGCGCCTATCTGAATCCGTTTGAAAACATCTCTTTGAGTTCCAATACAGAGTCGATACTGCCATGTACGCGAAGTCTTGTGTTTGTGCACTGGCAAGACTTTTCGCGGAACAGCATGTCTTGGAGGAGGTTCACGATTCGTTGCGGCATGCTGTGAACTCCTTTACATGTACCCGATGGTAGAGCTCGAGGTCCGCCTTGGCTTCCACACATTGTTGACTGTCGCTACAACTGAGGCGGGTTACAGATATCATGTCGCAGTCGGCCTCGCCTATAGGGAACCACTTGGTCCACCGAGCGCACTTTCGACATGTTTGACCACCGCTCTCGGTTTCGACATCACCTAGAGTACCCCCGCAAGCCGTAAACGGGCAAATGTCATCATTTGACGTTAAATTGTCAAGAACGAGAGACATGGATAAATGGTCGTCTTGCTGCACAGCATGCTGCCACGATTCCTTATCCAATATCCTACCGTGGGCATTCTGAATTATAAAGCTGCCCATATCAACGCGGAACTGTCCAGGTTTATCCAGAAAGATGACCTTGACGAGCTCGGTAAAGGTCGTCCACTGCTGGCAGAGCTGGAAGGGGAGTGCCATCTTTTCGCCCAAAGCGGTGGTGAACTGCACAGTTGGAAGATATAAACGTGTAGCAAGGTTGTTATCGATTCGCTGAAGAACAGGTTGGAGAGCTGTGAAGAGTTGTACAAGCTTGGCCATGGTTGTCCGCATTTCTTCTGTGAACGTGACACAGACTTGAATCATCTTGTGCAACTGCTGAGTGATATCGCGCAGATGCATCAGTCCCGCTGTTACGAGAGTCAATACTTCGGTCACCGTGGCTAGAATGGAGTTCGATCGGTGTCGTATGTGATCCGTAGCGGCGCGAATATGTCCGATTTGTTGTTCTTGCTCAATGAGTCGCCCGCAAGTTTCGTCAGCTTTTCCACCCAAGTCTTTGAGGAGATAGCTTTGATCTTCCAACTCCGTTCTGGTCTCCTTTAATTGCACCACAGATGCCATGGCATGACCATTGATCTGCTTCAGCAGCCGCCGTTGCGCCAGTATCCTGCTCTCCAGGCCAGATGCGAGACGTTCTCTATCGTCCTCAGCAATCGTTATCGAAGCCACGGCCTGCGTCATGAGGAGAAGATTGATGGTCGACATATGACTCGCCAGAGCTAATCGAAGCTGTTCGACGTCGTCCTTGTACATGGTCCTGAACTGCATCCTGCGAGGTAAACCTTTCCACTTGTTGTTGGCGGAGTGGAAAGTTCCCAGACGGCTCTCGAATTTAGAGATCTTCTCCAGAAATTCTTGAAGTGGTTTTTGGCAGGCGAGCGCGGTGGCTTGTATGGACATAAGTTGGACGAGCTCATGTTTTGCCGGCCTAAGTGTGTGCAACCTGCCCAGCGCCCTCTGAATAGCCTCAAGTTCGATTAAGAGGGATTGGTACTCGGGGGCTGCCTCGCCATTCTGTGGATAGTTCAGATGTTGAAACATGGTAGGTAATGATGGATTATAGCGCTTGGATCGTACTTACATCACGAAGCTCGGCGGCGACCTGTCCGATGAGCTTCCCGACAACGAGGAAGTCGCCAACGGAAAATCCGAAAGGTACCGGCATAGTGTCTAACGATAGAATGAAGGTCAGTCACAAACCTCGGATACTAACTATGATATGAGGGCGTGTATACTTGAAGTCTAAACCATCTAGGCTCTCGTTGTCGGTTGTTGCGAGGTTCTGCAGCGGGGCTGAGCGGTCACGAGGTTCCTCAGCCTGCTCATCGATTTGTGGGAAGGGACGCCCACTTGCATTTGTGCGTGTGCAGCCTCATTGGGCCGTCAAGCTCCACTCTCCTGCAAATGTCAAGCGGTATCTGCGACTCGCTCGTCACGTACGGCTCATGAAGGACAAGAATCAGTCTCCAAAATATGCGTCAGATGCCGTGTCTCATTTCTGAGCTCAAAGTTAGATATTCTCAAGATACTATTCAGCCGCGTCTACTCTCCGCGTTGCTCAAGGCTATGGGCATCATTAGTGATGGTCGGTCGAATAGCTTCCACATCCACACCCACCTATGGCAGCAGGGCCGGCCCCATGGAGTTGTAAGCGGCCCTGGGAAGTTAGCTGGTTGTCTCTTGGGTGCCAGAGAATACTAGAAAAGTTGGGTTAAAGCAGCCATGTGGCTCCATTGCGTCTAATAGATGACGTCGTCGTTTGGATGTAGTTGCGGCAATGTGTCTTTCCGCCACAACTTGTCATCGCAACCCATACTGTAAGTATCTACGTCGAGTAGCCAACGATGACGGAGGTCGTCCGCACGAGGAGCGTCTAGCTATCTGGTCGGTGTAGCTTCATATGCTTCAACACACAAGTATATCAAATGCCCGTTAGGATGCGTCAGAGATCGAGACAACCCCCCGTCAAATACGCCCAATTGATGCAGTAGTGTCGAATTCTGATGTAGCTCATACAATTAATTGGGGTAGTATAGAGCCTCGAAGGTTCGGAAGGCTTTGTTGACCTCCTGTGCGTGCGTTGGGTGAAGATTGAGTTAGAGACAAGGCGGTGGACCAACAATGCGCTTAGGGTTAGTACGAAGTCATTTTGGCACGTCACTGTGGTATTGATCCGAAAGGTTAGTGAGGACCTGAAGGCGTATCTGAATCTCGACAAGACACATTCAGGAAGTGTCGCAGGTTATTGCCAACTTGCCAGCTTAAGACTGAGGTCAAGATGTAGATAATTACAAGAATTGCTCCGACTAATTTGTCCTTGCCCATTGCGTAAAGCTGCTAGGGGATATATTTGAACATTCCCTTGGGCATGTTTTGCATTTCGCTCGATCGAGTGGTTTAAACAGCAGTTCATGACTATAGGCGTCCTCAGCGCATCGAGGGGATTATAGAGATCGTGAGCCATCACAACGCCCTTTAGACCAAGGCTTAGTGCGGAGAAATTGCATTTGAGAGGTTTGAGGTCCTAATAACTCAGATATGTGGACGCATTGTTGCAGACATGCGCTTTGTGCGAAAGCGTTGGGCATAGAGCGCGTGGTTCAAGATTGCTGAGAGATCTAGCGACAGCCGGCGGCGTGCATAGACGATTTGTAGTGCTTGCTATTAATGTAGAAAAGACTGTCCTGTCTAGGTCCATACGATTGCATTCGCGCAAGTCATGAAGATGTTTTGCGCATGACTAGGTATCTAATATTCCCTTGTGTATTCGCACCCCAACCCACCCATTATCAAAACGACCTATTAAAACGCGGACTGAACGCACAAGCTATACTTGACTTCTCCGTTAACGGCCCACTAACCAGCGAGAAGAGTCGTACTATACTTCTGATTAGTTCTGTATCTGCAAGGTTCGCGATCAATCAAATACACGGCTTGTCCCGTCCACCAGCTGTACCACTTACGTTTTGAAAAAGTGGTACAGATACGCTGAGGCACAGTACACACCTCAACTGTCCGACGCATAATCAAAAGAAAGTAGGTACAAATCAAGCTTGCATCGGAGGCACCGACAAAACGGCAACCCCAGCCCTACCCGCCGAACCACGAACCCAGCACCCGCCAAACAACCTACCTACGTCCGGGGGCATCCATCCCACCTCATCCAATTGGCCACAACCATTCTCCAGCAATCAACATCCGATGCGCAGCACCCCCCCGAAGCCATCACACAAGATCAACAGCACATCACCCAACCGCGTCCGCTATTGCAGCGTGTTGTGCAGGCCGATCGGCGTCTGTCGTAGTTAACCAATTACGCGCCCACCGCGAGGCTGAAGGCGCAATCTACAAAGTATTGGAGATGTGTGCGTGCAGCGGCTAAGTACAGGGAATATGCACGTGTGCGGCACAGCTCCAACGAGATCCCGGGTTGCGACCCAGCTCCGCTGCTACCCCTACCTTCGCAGCGATATACCGGGTCTGCTAAGGGCTGTGGTGCGAGAGCTACTATGGAGTGCATACGTTCCTCATGTGCAATAGGATTTGGGGACGTGATGTGGCGACGTGAGACGGAGCGTACGAGACGGAGCGTGCGAGACGGGGCACAATTCCAATGCGGAAATCATGTCATATATTGGATATGGCACGGAGTCTCGGGCAGTGCGCTGATCTGACCGTGGCAGCTCGGAGAAGAATGTTGGTAAGAAACATCGCCGTTGCCAGCGGGATGTGTGAGATATTAGTGCCTGTTCGTAGCGTAGCTCCTTCGTTCCTCCTCGCTTCTGCATCCGCACCCCCACTCTCACCGCAAACACCATTGCAGCATCCGATGTAGCACCGGGCCAAGCGCCATCCTCGGCGTAAGGCTCACTCCCTCTCCTAACCCATCCCGCCTTAGCATTAACCGCGGGACATATATCTCGAGATCATGTGCGAAAAAAACACGAGACACCTTCGGCTTCTAGGCTTACATCTCCGCAGTGGCGTTGGTGAGCTTGCGTGGCAGGTCTGCTGGAAGGGGAAGGAGGGTAGAAGTGTTTTTTTGTCGCGATTTGCGATTGATGTGGTGTGTGGGTCTGGCCTCGCTGGGCTTTCAGGCAACCGATGCTGGGGATCGAGCAATGCATTGGCATGGGTGTTTAGCGGGGAAGGTCGGTTTGGGTCGCCGTCTTGCAAGGCTGCGTCGCAGTGTAGCGGCGAGGCTGGGGATCTGCGACGATCTGCGGCGTGGGAGCGGGATAAATTGTGCAAGGCGAAAGCTCGACGCACAGTTAGCGCGCGGCGCGCAAGACGCAGATTTGATTCAGTCGCAAGAAACACCAATATCATTACACGGTAGAAATGCTGTAGTGAGCGTGTGTGGGGTATCTCATGCGTAGCCCCCCAAAAGAACCTTGAGTCAACCGCCTCTTGTACCCGTGCACCCTAGCCGCATCAAAACAAAGGGCATGAAAGTGAAAAGTCCACCGAAGTGTTGTTTAGATTTGGCCCCAAAAACACAATTTGCTCGTTGAGGTCGTATGGATGGCTCGATTAGTAGTCGCCCCCGCCACCGGGCCATCGCGGATGTGTAGAAGTGACGAGAGCGTCAGAAATCCTTCCTCACTCGGACAATGGCCGCCTAGGGCCATCCTCTCCACCCATAGCCCACTGCTCGAGCTCCTCGGGCGTCGGTAGTGACACGGCTGTAGTATCGCTGTGAACCGTAGTGTCGCTCAGACCCCGCGTGTGCGATGGGCGGCGTTCGAGTGGCGCTCCTGCTTCTGTCTGTGGTTCCGTCTCTGGTTCCGTCTGTTGTTCTGTCTGTGGTTCAGTCTCTGGTTCCGTCTGTTGTTCTGTCCGTGATTCCGATTGTTGTTCAGTCTTTGGACCAGGCTGTGCTTCCGTGCCTCCCACCGTAGACTCGTCTCTACCATTGCTCCTGTTTCTACTCGTGCTCTGACGCCCCGCTGGTGATTTTTCCGTTCTCTTGATGACTTCGTCAATCTTGGAATGCAGTGACGTGTCGCTGGGTCCTTTCGCTTGTGCTGGGGAAAGCTTTGGTGAAGGGATGGGTTCAAAGTGTATACCGCCTACTTGATATTGACCATCGTCCCCTGGGAGTTCCGCCAGGGGAGCTGGTGCGCCCTGTACGCCGGGTGTGTTGTTTCCGGACGACTCTCTTGTGGCGCCGCGCCGTCTGACCTTGCCACCCGCGATGAAGTAATCAGAACTGCCATTGCCATCGCTGTGGGTACTCGATAGCGGTGGAGGACTGTAAAGTTCGGCTGGCGGGCTCTCCATCTCACTGATTGGGGGAAAGGGCATAAGGTCCTTTCCATCGCGACCGTAGACACCGTTGATGGATTGTTTCGGCGAGTTGGGCGGCTCAGAGTCAAGCTCGGAGACGCGACGATGCTTGACTTCGCCACCGGCGTCTATTGTATCAATGTCATCAACCTTTTCGGGGTAAGGATTCTTCACCTGGCGGTGTTTCTTCCACCGGAAGAAGAACGCCAGACCGGCGAGGAGAAAGACTACTACCACACCGACGACTATGCCCGCGACAGCCCCAGGCGATAGACCTCCGCCGCCACCACCACCCTTGGGAATTATCGTCGGGGTGGCGACCGGAGGATTGTACGTTGTGTTATAGATGGGCACTAGGCTTCCGGAGTTTGTGTTTTCGGCGTAGAGGACAGGGGCAACAGTGAAGTTGGCGCGCTCGTAGTCGACAATGATATACGCTTCTTGGAGGAAGGTGCGACCGAGGACGTATATTCCGTTTGGAGACTTCTTAATCGAAAAATACTGTGTCGATTTGTTGACAGCCGGCTCGTCTATCGTGTGGTAGAAAGCACCGTATGGGAAAACGATTGATGTGGAGGGTTCGCCCATCTCTGGGCCACTTCCGATCCTGAACGACACGGTAGCGTTCAACCGCGTGTTATCCCGGTGGGCCGCGGAGTCCACTGTATAGATCTCGTTCTCATCATCGTACTCGAGCCCAAATCTCTCGGCGAAAGCGTCGCACACTTCATCAGGGAGCCAAAGGTACGGCAGCGTAGAGTCGATGGTGGCGAGGAACCCCTCCGATTCACTTGCAAAGGAGAAAGTGTTGGCTTCAATATCGGGATTGGGTCTGTAAAGGATAGACTGCACGCCGACGACAAGGGTGTTGTTCTTCTCGTTTGGCATCTTGATACTAGCGACCTTGTCGAGGTTTACGCGGGACGAGTCGTAACCTCCAAGGACAAGATTGCCGGGCACGCCCTTATTGTCATTTCCTGGAAAATGTCAGCGCGAACGCACGATTGGATTCCTGAAGCTGGGCTATAGAATGCGTCGTGAGAGCAACACATTGCGGGAATCTAGTTTGAGATGATACGTGCTGAGACCCCTCCGGCTGGACTTTGCAGACCACGAGGTTGTACCCCAGAACTGGGATAAGGAATGTCGAGTTCCCGTAGATTTGAGTGGGTCGCACAAGCGTAGATGGTACGAAAGTATGTACTTACGGTAAGAAGCCCCCGCAGTATGACCGTACGACACGCTTGGGATTTCGTAAGCTCCCTGAGCGAGGTTGTATAGAAATGGAGGTGTTTCGCTGCTTCCAGTGCTGACCGTGCCAGCAGCTAGCCCGAAGAATCCAAGATAGTAATCTTTGAAGGTGTAGGTCATAACGAGCTGCTTCGCCAGGATTATGCTTTCTTTCGATGTTTCGCCCATACCGACATTATCTGTCCCCAAGGATCCATTCAATTCGCCGCGATTCCACCAGTGCGGCTTCGGTACCGTGTAAACGTCAGCGTCTGTCCATGTCGAAGAGTCCTCCTTGTTGTAACCGCGAGGCTGTTCACCGTTGAAGACTTGGATCCCGCGCTTCTTTGCGCAGTCCTCATCGCACCATTCGGATTGTCCAGGGACCATTGTTATTGGCGACGAGGTGGATACGAGGACTTTGAAGTTCCGCCCTTGACCTTCTCCATCCGAGTCGCCAATATTGATGTAGAAGGTCGACCATTTCCCATCGTTTCCATCAAAGACACCGCTGGGCTCTACAACGAGTGGCTTCGGAGGTTCGACAGTCGAGTTCGCGTCGGCGCGCTTGCTGAAATCCATGTTCGGTCCAAGGCAACGAGCATGACGAGGGGGTGGAAGTGGAGGGGCAGCGGCGATAACAAGCACAAGGGAAGCGGCACAGTCTGTGTGAGACGGAGCTAAAGCAGTGACAAAACTCGGACAGCCTCACGGGAGGGTGGTAATGGGGCTTAAGCCAAATGCAGACAACTAGGACCGGACCACGGGCAGCCAGACGTCAGCTCAGCGGCAGGGCGTCGAGGTGCGATGGCACGACACGTTTGCTCGGATCGGGTGGGATCGAGCAGCTCCCACCCGGCTGCTTTCTTATGACCATCCGCCGTGCCACGGCGGGGCACGGTACAGTAATTGATAGGGCAATCTGGGCGTGTGCGAGGGCCATCAGCGCATCACCTGCAGAGGCGCCGGCAGTTTACTGGACGGCATCTTGCTCAACCGGTGAGGGGTGGGCAGGATCCTTCCAGCGATCAGTGGGAAGGGGCAAGGGCAGTGTCCGATTGGGGGCCCGGCTGGTCTCTCTTTGTCGAGGGTGAGATGGCGTCGGATGCGAAAGGGTTGCAGGCGCCCAAGAGAGAGATGCAGGACGAGGTGGCTAGAGAACGAGCGCGTTCCGCCGTGGCCGCGGGCTAGCCCCCCAAAACGGCTAGCCCGTCTTACTCAGCGGCCCGTGCGCCAATCAGTAAACGTCGTGCCCCGCTTTTACCCTTCAGGCGTTCAACCGCGCCATCACGACGCCCTACCGCAGTAGACGACAACACACCTCACATCCACTCCCACACCCACACCTTGCTCACCCACCAGCCACTGTCCTGCACAACCCGCACCCGGACAGCGCCCACATCGTAAAGAACTGGTGTTGACGGGCATGCAAGGCTCGCGGCGGCCAGCAGTGTGGCCTGCAACGCGGCTCCCGGTGGTGGCCATTGGCACTCGTTGTCGTTCCCCACCTCTTTGGCCCCCAGCACTGCATAGGTGTGCATGCTGTGCCGTGCCTCGCGCGGCGCTGGATTCGCCTGGGCGCGCTCGCCATGCAGCAATCCGCCGACGATGAGCTGCAGCCATCTAGCCCACCACGGCAGCCTGCTAGCTCGATGCGGCCGTCATATACATCCCTGCACGCTTCGCCATGGGTGTAGAGCAGAGAGGCCTCTAGACCTCACCACTCGCAAGCATACCGTCAGATCCAGTCGTCCACCCGTGCCTGCCCAGCACGAGCCGAATGCTACGCCGTATTCCGCAGCTCGACCGGGCGGCTTGGCCTCCTTGTCTTTGCCTCTCACGTTATCCATCGTGGCGCCGTACGCAGTTCCTTTTGCCGGCTGCCCTTTGCTCCAATTGGGCTAGTGAGGCTGTATACCCACTCGTCCACTGGTGCGGGCCACCGCCGAGCGCAACGGCCCTCGGAGCGCTACCGGATTCCTCGTTCTGCTTGCATGTCTCCGCCCGGGCCATTGTCATGACCACCATGCCCTGGCACAGGATTATTGGGGAAGAGCTTGATCGAGCCCAGCCCCGCCAGCTCAACACACTGCCCGATTCTGTAGCCTGGTCCTGAGCTGCCGACCTGCTTATAGTCACGCGTGCTGCCGCTGCCTAGCGAGCTTCTTTTGCAAGTTTGAGTTTCAGCCATCATTCAAGCTCGAGGTAAGTGAGCTTCCGGTCTCTCCTCTAATCAACACCTCCACCTGGCTCCGTACATTATCGTGCATTGCCATTCGTCCTACCTTCTCCATTCTCGTCCTCGTGTGCAATCAATACGCGCATTGTGTTCCCTTGTCACACCTCAGAGCAGTTATATGTTCGCCTCGGGCTGAACTCGCTTTACTTGCCCTGCCTCATCACGTGGTTGCTGATAGTCCTCAGCTTCTTCAAGCCGCGTCGCACTCGTTCAACCGGCGTAGCGTTCTCTCGCTCCTATAATGCGCGGCCTTTTGCCATTGCTGGCCTTTGCCGGTGCAGTCATTGCTACAAACGACACATTCGTAGCTTCCCTATATGAGACTCCGCCAACACCAACTCCAAACCCTCCTCCGCCTCCGGGATATTGCACACCCACAACCATCACGTCCGTCTCGACTTGTTATGTGACCACCACTGAGAGTACGACTCTCTACGACACCACCACACTTCTGGAAACAACTACATCGACATGCTATGTGACCGAGACCGAGACCGAGACCGAAACCGAAAGTACGACTATCTATGGCACTACCACAATTCTGGAGACCATCACCTTAACTGACAACTACACTACAACCGACACTGCTACAACAACAGAGACCACGGTATGTTTAATCTAACCTCAATTGAATCGCAAAGCTTACGATTGATAGACCTGCACTGAGACTACGACTGAAACGGATACGACGACGGAGTTTAGCGTGAGTGATATTTCCTCGAATGTTCATTTCCTTATCTCGGTTCTGCTTATGTGAGGCTGGGGTAAGAAGTCTGTATAGCCCATCCTGAGAGGTGTCAATACTCGTTGTTCTGGATGACGACACCCGACATTTGGAATTTCTGACGCGATATCCTACCACGAGTTAGGATATCGGCGTACCACACACACCAGCCTTGACTCATTTCATTACTGCCACCATGCCGAAGAAGAACAGTTCTCTTCCCAGACCATCTTCTAATGTATTAACTAGTTCACTCCCACTACCGTCGATCGCCCTACTACTACCACGGAAACTACCCGCACTACGGACTACATCACTACAACATACACAACAGTCCTTACGTCGACGACGACTTCAATTTTCCCGGTCACCACAACAGTAACTACGACTGGTCAGTATTTTCCTCCTTATGTCCAAAGGTCGGATTTCAAGTTTGCAGTCCGCGAAGCCCATTTAGAGGGGTGCCAGCACGTGTGGTCTCAAACTAGATCCCCTGCGGTTTTGCTTCCACCACGCATCTCTTTTGTACCCCCAAGCTCGGTCTCTCCCAAGGGCCAGGGTACGAAGTGCGTCAAGAAAGCAAGACTTTGGGGGCCCAGAATTAGACAACGCGTGCGGAGACCCTTCTGGGCGCGCTTTGAAGATGGCGACTTTGCCCCAAAGCATATATATCTATCGAAAACGCTTAGCTAATGTCCCTCCAGAGCCTGCCGTCACCGTTACCTCTTGGTCGACCGTCTTGCTTCCTGTGACGTATACGACGACCGTTACAGAGAGCTACACTACTGTTATCGAGACGCCTGGGCCCACCTCCGTAACTACTGTCGAAACTCCTGGCCCAACATCAATTAGTGTGACAACGGACACCACTACCGAAACCTTCACCACAACTACAATCAGCGTGACTACGGTTGATGGCATACCTATCACCACTACACTTACCGTCACGTCGACTACAACTTTCGAGGTCCCGGTAACAGTGACAACGCCTACAACGGTGATAGTTGAGACGCCTGGACCTACCGTTGTAACTACTGTCGAAACACCAGGCCCAACATCAATCAGTGTGACAACGGACACCACTACCGAAACCTTCACCACAACTACAATCAGCGTGACTACGGTTGATGGCACACCCATCACCACTACACTTACCGTCACGTCGACTACAACTTTCGAGGTTCCTACAACGGTGACAACTGAGACTCCTGGCCCTACGTCGATCGTCACAACTCCCGGCCCAACGCAGACAGTTTCGTTCACTGAGACTATCACTACAAGCACCGTGAGCACCATCTTATCGACAATAACTCTTCCGGGCGAGGTCATCACTACTACTGTTGTGGGCCCAGGAACAACGGAAACGCTCACCACGACGCTTCCAGGCGATACGCAAACCATAACTGTTACATCCCCAGGAACCACCGAAACACTCACTACAACCCTCCCGGCGAGCACTATTGTGTCCACCATTCTCTCTACCTCAACTTTTACCACCACGTCAATCGGTACCACTACTATAACCACCACCGCATCGCCAAGCTCGACGCCGCCGCCTTCCATCACGTGCCCCTCCGGCTGCCAGGTAGACGTCACCGCTACGCGTCTAGAGTACCCTGCGGACGTCATCACCAGCACGACCTACCTCCCGGTCGTGACTCTGGACATCTACGTCAACACTGAGGGCCAGGAATATAGCTCAACGCTCCGCACTGTGCCCCTCCCGGCCCCATCGCCCGACACTCTGACTTGGGAATACGAGGGCGTCCCGCTTACCTACCCGACTGTTTACGCAGCCTATGCGACATTCACCCATCTAGAGGTCTTACCTATTGCCACTACCTGCGTCACCACCTCAGCGATCTTGAGCCTTCCCTCGCCGACAAACTTTGCGCCTTTGATCATTCCTACGTCTGCGATCCCTGACCCGAACTTCGTGCCGCCTGTGGTAGTCGCTCATCTCAACAACCTACCCACCGTTGTCGAGCAGCTCGGCGAGACCATTGGCCCCAGTGCCTGCGATCCCATTGTCGGCTCGACCGCCACCCCGGACACGAAAACGCTCGGTAGCAGAACATATATCGAAACGCGAGCCTCCGAAGGCGCGACCGTGACGAACCGCATTACCGCTGAAGCTCAAGTCACAGAGACGGATAATGTATCGGATGCGCCATTGCCCACGCTCACCGTTACCTCGCGGAGACCGGCGACGAGCACGCCTGAACCTACTACTGTCGTGGAAACTGATGCTACGTCGACGCTGCCTCAGGAAACTGTGACGTCAAGTACAGCCCCTATTCCTTCTTCAACTGTGACGTCAAGCACAGCCCCTATTCCTTCTTCAACTGTGACGTCAAGCACAGCCCCTATTCCTTCTTCAACTGCGACAACTGAGGAATCTTCCTCAGAGTCGTCTACAAGTGAATCTTCCTCAGAGTCGTCTACGAGTGAATCTTCCAGTGTACTTCCTCCAAGTAGTACTGCTGACTCCACTACCACTACAGCATCATCAACTGAGGAAATATCCTCTACTGATATACCGAGCTCCACTCTAACAACGGAAGCTCCGCCCCCAGTGCCGAGCTATGGCACTACTACGCGCGCGAACAGCACGACTATCGGCACGGGTAGCCCTGTGACGTCGAGCGGATTGCCTGAATTTACGGGTGCGGCGGTGCTTGCGAGGGGTGCAATGGGGATTGAGGGGCTGTTGATTGGGGCCGCAGGATTGGGTCTGGGATGGATTTAATGAGGATATGGATATAAGAGGTGGAAGGTTAATTATTTCTCACGATCATTCTAATGCTGAAAATGTACGCCTAATGTTTGTTGGACACTGGGTATTATGATGTGGATACGAAGAGGAGGAGCTAATGCATATTCCCACTGTTTTTTGTTCAAAATATCTGTTTACTTGAGCGATGTATCGTCGTGAACGTTCATGTGGTGTATGTTTTCGGCGCCTCGTCCTGCGCAGAACCGCCTGGACATCGATATCGCCACGCTCGTACTCGCAAACATTTTTGCTTTTTCGGCTCCGCGCAAAAAGCTTCAAGCCGCTCACTACATCAGTCACGCCGAATAAGCAGACCAACCCTCCAAGCCCACATCTTCCTCCAACGCCACGCTCCCTCAGCCTACCCTTCCCCCCCCCCCCCCTCCCCCCCCCCCCCCCCCCCCCCCCCCCCCCCCCCCCCCCCCCCCCCCCCCCCCCC
>Ga0247733_1000103_pt1 | contig 128354 bp, 152 predicted proteins | sample UWRJL043104R2_FD_180932 | JGI IMG/M metagenome (GOLD analysis project Ga0247733, IMG submission 180932) | Plant litter microbial communities from Arlington Agricultural Research Station in Wisconsin, United States - UWRJ-L043-104R-2 | ecosystem: Environmental > Terrestrial > Plant litter >... | reverse complement strand
TGCAGCGTTGTTGACCCGAGGATGGCAGTACGATAAGAGCAAGCTCCTACACAGAGCTAGCATATGTTGTCGCCATTCGGACCATCCAGGAGGTGCGTTCTTGTGCGATCCGCCACGCAGTGACCGGGATGGGTATCAAGACTGGAGGATTGACTTGGGCGTTGATGGTCACCGATCCGGTCGCCTAGACCTGCACAATACTAGTACGACAGTCACCTACCTGGAGTTGTGCATACAAACCTCACCACGTAGCACAGTCAACGATTCTTCTCTTTATTCTCTCCAGAAGCAACCTTCCGAAGCTCGACGAACTCCGTGTGGGAAGGAACTACGGCGGAAGTGCGAATCTGCCAACAACTAGGAACGAAGGTGTTGTGCCCACTGTCGAGCGTCTCAGACCCTCAACCCGGAAGAGTCTTACTCAGTATCAGCAACGACCAGAAGGTTTTCATCACATCACAAAGGCCTCAGTTTCTGTAGATAATATTCATTCTCAGTTGCAATTGCACCACCGAGATGATGGAAAACTTGCTCCACAAACCAGAGTATCCGTCTCCTCTCGCTACCGCCCAAACCTAGACATTCTTACTCCAAAGAGCACATCCGCCAGATGGCCACTCGCCGAAGCAGGCATATGGAGCGGAAGAGGAAAGGAATTGATCTGGACGTTTTGAATCGAGGATGAGACCGGCAACGTGGAAGCCACAAGCCCGGAAACAAACCTCGACCTCAAGAAAGTCAAATCGCCAGTCACCGACACCGTCACTTTCTCCCGAGAATACCATTGTCATTTAGATGAACCACATGACCTCCTTGAGACCCATGACGTTGCTGAGGGCTTGAAGCGGACCGACCTCAACGTCACGCTTGGAAGAACCAGTTGAAGACTTCGCATCTGCGGCCTTGGTCTCCTTCTTGCCGGAGGAGACGGGGCTGTCGCTCAGATGGGCGCGGGAGCGATCAGCAGCCAAGTGAGCGTAGTACACTGCAGGGTGCAGCGAGACCGGCGTCGTCGAGCGGACGTACTGGTACGAGTGCTCAAAGATGAAGGACTCAAGCTCCGTCGACTGCCATTCGCCCTCATTGAGGATACAATGGTAGTGGATGGGTCGCGCGGTGCCCTATGCGAGGTCAGTGGATGTCTCAAATGCAGTTCAGGGTTTTTGGTATACCTTGATGGCCACGTGCGAACAGAGATAAAAGTCGAACTCATGTGGGTGAGTGCAGCCAGATTCCACGAGAGTGCCCGGGAGGGGGTTCTTGTTGCGGTCACCCCGGTCCGGGAAGAAGCGGATGTGGTGACGCTTGCCTGTTTGGAATGATTAGCAGTTTTCTCAGGACAGCATTGTGACCCGGGCCGCCTACCTGCAATGACTACGGTGAACTTGGGAACTGTCTTGCAGCCCAGCTTCTTGAAGCAGTCCTTGAAGTCACGAACCTCCTCCTCCAGAACGGCGGCGTACTGGCCTGTAAACGCGTTAGTCAAACATGATACGACTGCGAAGCATGATTGGACATACCCTCGGAAACACCATCGCGAATGTATAGCACGCGCTCCGGTGGCTGACCCCTACCAACGCGCTGCATCCAGTTCTTCGCCATAGGACCGAAGTGACCGTCGATGTTGGCCGTTGTGACCATCTCGACACGATTGCCATTGGTCTGGACATCGGCCCAGTAGCGAACGAAGAGCGAATCCGCGGAGACGGTGATAGCGGCGAAGGACGCGGCTTCTGTAGAGCCAGCACCAGGTGCAGGATGAGACACATCAGCACCGATGATCATCGTTGGGGTCGCCACTCCCTTAGGAGCGATCTTGCCGAGCACATTTGACTTGGCCACACAAGTGGCACCGCCCATCTTAGCGTTGACCTATACGTCGAAGTTAGCATATTTTTGAAAGCAGGAGGGTATGTACAGGGCTGCGCCTTGCAGTGTACGAGCCGGACTTACCTTCATGAGCACATTCGAAATGTACTGAGGCGAGCATGCCGTTACATGCTTGGACTGAAGGCACTGCGAAGGGACGCCAAAGCGGATGTCGCACGACTTCTTGATGCGGCGATAGATATCCGCGTTTCGGTCGTTCACAATGAAGATCATGAGACTCGGTCGCGCGTTGTAGTGATTGCCACAAGCGTTGAAGGCCTTAGCGACGAGCTCACCACCGTCAGCTAGGTTGCCCGGGCCCATCCAGGGCTTCTTGCCATTAGTCGGATGCGATGAGATCTTGCCACCGTGAGACTCATAGATGGAGACGAACTGCTGCATGAACTTCTCAACGGCTGGCTGGGGGGCAGATCCACGACCTTGAATGACACAGACACCCCAAGCCTTGATAGGCTTATCGGTGTTGGAGAGAACGAACTTGCGACCGTCAAGGCGCCAGCGGCCTTTGACAAGATCCCCAGTGTCAACCTTGCTCTGGCCACCAGGGCCAAACTGAACGCTGGGGGAGGGTAGGACGCGAGCCTTGACCTTCGACGGATTGGGGCTGATTTTGAGGCCGTAGTGGTTCAAGTAACGATCTTGAGGCCAATTCAACAGGCCTACACCAGCCATGACAGCCTGCCAACGCTGCTGAGGAAGTGTGACGGCGAACTATGAGGTATGATTAGACAGTGTTTCATAAAGAGGGTAGCGAAACGGGATTGCTTACTTTGATCATCTGAGATGTCTGGGTGTCGCTCAGCTTGGTGTTGTAGCGTTGATTAATGTCGATGCGAAGCACGTCCATGGGCAAGAAGACGGGCTCACCACGGATCTTCTTGGTCATCTTGACGACTGGAACGTTCAGGATACAGTTGATGCTGTACTTTTTCTTGAAGTACTGCGCAATTGTGATGCGCTTGCTCCTGTCCTCAGGATCCGAGAAGGTGGCCTCGTTGGCATCCTTGTTGACAAACTCCTCAATTGTCCACTGGGTCTCAGCGCCCTTGACGTGGAAGGCGGTGACGCCGACACGCTTGAAACGACGAAGATCCTTCTTCATCTGGTGGTTGTTCCAATTCTGCTTGGCCTCTTTGAAGCGCTGCTGGAATTCTATCAATTGTCAGTGGCATTTATCAATGGCAATGGCGGTGGGAGCATCTTACGAGGAGGGTTGCAGCTGAAGACTTGACTGACGGCCCGGGTCAACTCCTGCGCACGCCAGAAAGTACCGTTGGCGACGTCGACGTTGACGGACAGAGACTTCTGGAACCGGTCGTTGAGGACTGGACGAAGGGAGGAGAAGACACCCTTGAACGCCTCAACACCTCCACCGAGGTCAAAGCGCTCCTCACCACGCTGAAAGAAAGACTTCTTAATCTGGGTGTAGTTCTGTGAGGGACCTTCGCGCATGACGTGATCAAGGAAGTTGATCGTGTCGATGCAGTCGCTGGACCATGTGGCCTGGCCGTCCAAGAAGGCTTGCAGGTGGTTGAAGTCGACCGGACGGGTGTACTTGATGTAGATCGTGTGAGTATTCTTCTCGCGGGGCTTAGATCCAGGGTGGGCCTGGCGGGGTGCTAGGCCTTGAGCTCTACGCTCATCGGCCTGCTCGGCGTCAAGATCAACAGTGATTCGGAGCTCCGGGCGGTCAAGCTTCATGCCGGACCTAAAGCGTGTTAGTTAAAATCAATCAGCAGCGCATATATGGACTCACCAGGCGAGCTTGTTGCCATCGTAGATCCAGAGGTTGTCCGGCTCTCCCAAGGCATTCTTCACGGCCTTGGAGTGCCAGATCTTCTTGATGAGAACTCGCTTCGTGGCGTCCGTACCGCTACCCCAGGCGACCTGTACAACTCTTAGTATCTGGTAACACCAACAAAGATGCTGGAATACTTACATCGTACTGATGAACCACACGGTTCGGGGACTGGGTGACGTTGAAGGTGTTGAGTGTCAGAACAGCCTCCGTGCCGAGAGTGTTGAATTTGGCCGGGCGCTGAGGCAGCGAATTGGGGACCGTGAGCTTCTCTTGGTTAGTATCGATATCAAAATGACGGTAGCGACGGATCTCATGGATGTCTTGTGGAATGTGTGCCATGCTGAAGGATGGAGGGGTGTTGGAACAGTGTTGTACAACGTAGCAACGGGCGAGCAGAGTAAACAGGTCGAACGACTGGTGGTGAGAAGGAAGGGGGAGTATGAAGAAGCAAGAATGCTTCTTATGTAACAAGGATTGAGACAGGGTGCGAGACCGGAGTTTCGCATGGGCAAAAGGCCAGGGGGGTCGTAAGGCGTTTGCATGACCTGCATGCATCGCGCGAGCAAGGAGGGGACATGATGCGGAACGAGGCGGAAGAGAAGGAAAGCGGTTGAACTTACACCGCGGGCAGTGTACCAGCCACCAAGACCCAAGGCCTCAGAGATGTTCTTGAGGTCGGTGGGCTTGGAGTATTCGACTGGGACACGCGCCGTGCCGGGATCGCGATTGCCATCTAGGCGCGGGATGGACTTGGGGATAGAACGCTGCGTAGGGTCACGCGAGGCGGATGAGGAGTCACCGGAAGAGCTCGCAGGCTTCTTCTCGACGTCAGCGCGGCGCTTGCGTGGACCAGCCATGATGATGAAATCTATTGGGCGTCAGCGACAGCGAACAAACACACATCCTGCAGCACCTTGCAGGTATTCGCAAACGAAGGCGGAACGTACCTTGAGCCTAGATTGGTTGAGAGGCTAGCTCTAGGGCGGCGATCGCAACCGGAAGCAGAGAGTCTCTGGGAGAGGTCAGTGGCGGGCTCGAAAGAGGCATAGTAGCCACCTATGAGATCCCGAAAGAACAGAAGGGACAAACTGCGGTCGAGATAGAGCTATGGGGAGCAAAGGAGACGTACGAAATGTGAGGCAAAGACCGATGATGGGATGTCGAAAAGATGGAGGCGGGGAGTGTATGAGGTTGAATTGAGGTAGAGGTGAGATTAGAAAAGGCAAGCGGTGGGGTACGAAAGTAAAGCGCGACTGAGCTCATGAGGTCACCACGGCGACGAATCCGGCTCGGCAAAACAAAGGGAGGAAGGCGCGCGCTCGCAGTGAAGTAGGAAAGCCTGAAACTTACTGTCGGTGAGGAGCAGCTTCCAGAGCTAGTGGCGATGAAGTGCACCAAGTGCCAGCAGTGGTGGAGTTGTCTGAACGTACTGCTGCAATTGGCAGAGAGAAGGGTGTATGGGTTAGTCTAAAGTACCTTGGGTTGATGTTGTTGTCGAGGCTGAGAACAGAAGTTATCGAAGTCGGGTGGTGGAGGAAGAAGGATGGAGTGGACGGCTTGAGGCTCAATATATACTCTAGAGGTCAGGTTGGAGATCCGCTGTGGCGAGTCTGGCGGCTGTCCTGCTGACGCGACTGGCGTGGGTAAGAGGCAAGTGTGAGGGAGATGGACCGGAAGGACCTGATAACGCAGGTTTGGAAGGTGGTGAGAGGCGCCGTCACGGCCTGTGAAACCGAAGAACGCGACAGAAGCGATCGGCGACTCAAGAGGTGATAGGATTGACAAAGAAGATCTCCGAGGCTCTGGTATTGACAGGCTAGTATGGTGATCGTAGAGGGAAGGAACGACTTGATGATGGACAATTCCTGCGTCGGGATATAGCCCAGCCTCTGTATCAAGTAAGACCTTGATGTTCCAAACACCCTAACTCTGTCCTTTGTTCTTCCGAGGTCCATTGAAGATTTCTCACGAAGCGGACCATGATTCCAAGATTAATCTTCCCGGGATCCAGCAGATTCGGCGTGCTGATCTGCATAACGGATTCCGCATGCCCAGTGACCTCTGCTGTTTACTGCGCCTACCACAATCCCCACAATCCATATTTTCTAACGTCCATTACCGATTCGAGTACCCGTGAATCTCTTCCCATTTCACAACAGAGGAACTATGCTAGCGGTCAGCCAGCATGAACTATCATGTCCACTCTATAGACTCGTAAACTCCGAATGTCTTTCCTAGACTCCAGTGTGTCCTTCTCTGAACCAACTCCGCCAGCGTTTGACAAGAGGCGATTTTGTTTCGGGTCTTCAATCAGGCAGACCAGTCCACCGTATCGGCCGCTCACCCAGACGTTCCAAAGCCGGTTCGAAGTGGACTTCCGACATGCAGCTTTCCGGCAACCACAGCACCCATCCACGTCTTCAAAGTTTAGACTTCTAAATGCGAGTCCGAGTCGATCAGCGGGGAAGGAAGTTTACGGCGAGGGGCAGATAGACCCCAGATAGATGGCCGAGTAGCGGAATGTGCAAAGTAGTTCATAGATGTCCTGAACCTTTCTCCATTGCCAAGTGTGCGTCACCTTCTCTTTCGTGTCCAGAGAATGCATAGGGCTGGATAGCACCTAAGGTATCGAGTCCGGTATGAAGCTTTGAACTGACCGTTGACATACTGTTCTTGTACCCGCCTCACGAGAAAAGCATGCCTGGTTATTCGATATCTCTTGCTTGAATGCCACAGGGTGTGTTTGAATCCGAAGCGGTAGGGGCAGTCGAAAGTCTAAAACATTAACCCCTGGAACGATGACAGGCGAACGTCGGCCGCCTAGTGCCTGTCGCAGCTATCCCTGAAGCCCCATGAACGACCTAGGGATTCAACAAGTTGGATGCTTCCAGTATCCCAATCGTGGTAGTAGACCCCCAGCAATAGCAGTGATCTCTTGCGAGCGCATACGTACACTTTGGAGGTAGTCGGACCGACTTAATATCGTCCATGTCGCGAGCGACTTCAAATTCCAGAAGAGTCTCGAGGTACATTTTTCCGAGCCTTTGGCCTTATGCATGTGCTCGCCGAGACCGCATTAAGAGAATATCCATCGGTCGAATCGCAAGATCTGATCATGCCGCGCATCAAGAATCCTAGCATCGACATACACAACGCCAATTCGGCATTTCTCTCCACAATCACGACTTACTCTTGGGTCCACCGTACACCTTCGTGTTTTTCTGCACACCTATACACGATTTTCGAGAGGAAAGGTACGACATGACCTCGAGAGTATCGACACGAGTCCACCGGCCAAAACTCATGGATTTCCACCGTCCCTGTCTTAAATGCAGAGCCACCATCTCCAGAACCGTCCAACCCCAGTATACCCGGCAGCTTTCCTATCTCTTACGCATTCACAACAACAAAATGTCCACTACACAATCTTCTTTTTTTGACACTCCTACAGCCCCAGAATCGAGATACCTGCCACACGCCGCCAATAGGTAGCCAGCACTTTCTCGCTTTCCCACCTCGGTGGCACTCGATCGTCTGTTCTCCCTGTCCTGATACTCTTGATGCGTAATTGTAGTACGACATTCTCCAGTACCCTCCAAGACGTGATCTCGCGCCGTTCCATGAGATATGGTAGGGCGGTCTCAGCATTCGCGCTTTGGACAGTGCCTCCTCCCTGGTTGATACATGCTGCAGTCATCGAATAGCTGTGAGTTCTCATTCATCCACTTTGCATGTTCGCATGTCAATGTCAAGAGTTCAGAGAAGGCAACCGACGCGACGTCAAGACTAGCCTCAGGCTCGCCAAGGCCTCCACCCCTATCCCTTGATCAACTAATCAACATGCACAAGCACACACCATACATGCGAACTCCATGAAGTTAACACTCACCATCCATTCAGAATCCTAACTAATTACACACACCTCACCCCTCCACGTCCATATCGCAGAGAACTCGAGGCTCGCCAAATGATGAATACAAGCACCGCAAACGTACCGTCCAGATCCAAAAAACAGAGCCAAACCCTACGCAATGCCGGTATGTGGCCATATAAACTTTTCAAAGAGGTGCGCAAAGAGAAGAGATGAACGCCGACCCATGCATGCACCGAGTGCCCCGAACCCACAAAACGCCGTCGGAAATAGGGCCTGGACCACTAAATCGTCCCGTCTCCCGAAGACCCAAAGGATGAACAATCCGTCAAAAGAATTAACCGCAGATACCCCCTCTAAAGCCCCAGATCGAGGCCGGAAATCTGCTAGCCGCTTCGTCAAAATGGCATCGACGCAGATCATGACCAACCAGCCCCAGGTCCAAAGCGAGCCTGGATATTCTGCAGCTGGCTGTTGATATGGGCCGAAGGGGGACCCGAAGACACGGGTTGCTGGGTGTTAAGGCCCTGCGGATGCGGGATATTTGTGCTACGCAGCAACTGTACGAGCGCCTCTGGGCTGAGGCGTACCATATCTCCGTAAGTGTACGCCGGTGGGATGATGCTCAAACAGAAGTTGATCATACGCGGCAGTGGCGCGGGTCCCGTAAGCGGCGTGTTACCCCCGGCCATCTGATTGCGGCGGGCCGCATCAAGGCGGCGACCAGCAGCCCCCTTGATAGGGGACTCCCCGCGCGCCACTTTTCGCGGCTGGTCGTTATCTGTATCCTCTAGTGGCCGCTTGGGTGAGTTGACCGCTGGCATCAGGTGGCCGAGGCGTGGTGAGTTGACAATGGCCGGCGAAGCAAGACGCTCCTGAGGCATGAGAGTGTGCTGCGCCATAGATGGGTGCGGCTCCTCGACCGTCGGCATTACACCCGCGGGCATTACTGGTCGCATCTGCGTCCGCGGCGAGATAATCGGGCGCATAGCCGTAGGATCGAACAAGGAGCTAGCAAAGCGCGACGAAAAACGCAGAAGTTGCGGGTCCCCAGGGAACAGAGTGGCCATGCGCTGTTCAATCTTTGTGATCTGGGCCTGCTCGCCGAATTGAGACTCGTAGTTGTGGAAGTAAATGAACAGCGGTTTTGCCCGATGCACGTTCTCCGGCTTCTGCGTGAGACGGTTGACAATCGTTTCGAACACGGCGCGTGCATCTAGGAAGTGTTAGGTTGAAGACCAGGTTATTTGAAGTTGAGAACTTACTGGTCGAATCATTGAGCTTCACAAGATGCTTGATATACTCCAATGCAAACTCCTCGTCATCAGGGAAGAGCTTCATACCGCGCTCAAAGATTTTGTTTGCGGCCGGGTCCTGGTAACAGTGGTGCTCGATGAGCGCACTAGCAACATAAGTGTCGCTAAGCAACTTGCCCTTCTTACGAGCTTGTGCGAAGACGCCTCGGAAGCCACCAACATCTGCACCTGGCGAGCCTTTGCCCTGAACTCGGCGCATGGCGCGCATAAGAGCGATCCAAGCGTAAGAAAGCGTCTTCTTGAGAGTATGAATCTCGGCGTTGGATGCCTTGGTAATGCCCTGCAGTTGCGCGTCCAAGGCGGCTTGCCTCATCTTTTGTCGCTTTGTAGCTTCACTAGCTTCATCGTCATCGTCATCGTCCGAGTTCATGTCCGAGGCATTACGAGCGGCGTCCTCTGCAGCCTGTTGTGCGGCGAAGATTTCCTTGGCCTTTGCAATGGTCTGCTCCTCGCGCTTCTTGGCTTTGTTCGTCAGTTCGTAAAGGGCGTCCAAAACGGTGTCGAGCGGTGCGCGGACGGCTTTGCCCTTTGCGACGAGTCCGGCCTCGCCATCCTCGAAATCGGTGCGGAGCTCAGCCTGGATCGACTGCTTGAAGGCTAGGAGGCAGCTCTCCGGGTTTGCTGCTGTGCCGTTCTTCAAAAAGTCATCACCGTCACTGTTCAGGTTATTTTGGTAGCACCACTCTGCTGCATCATACCAGAGCTCAGGCCAGAAGCGAAGAGCCATGGATGCGTTTTTGTACAGGTAGAGGACGCGTTTGTTGTAAAGAGCTCGATCATCATCTTTGATCTCTAGCGGGTCGTTCTTCTCCCACTCTATCCAGTGCTTCCACGCCTGCACTTGCCGCTTGTACTCCTCAGCACCGTCAAAACCGGGAGCCGGAGGGAGTTTCGGCAGGGTCGTACGATTGATATTCTTGGTGATATTGTCGACGAGAACAGTGACAGCGCCTCGTGCGGTCACGTAAGACGCAGACTTTTCCTGGAGATGCTTCCGGCCCTACAGCGTACATTAGCTTCCAGTCATTTACCAAGAATGTGAGCCGTAGGCTTACCGTGACTTTGTTCAAGCCCATCTCGAATTTATCATACTCTCGCCAGATCTCCAGAGTGGCGTTGGTCGGGACGGCGATAGCGCGCTGATACGCCTTTCGCATGGAGTCCATTTTCTGCATGTCTTGCCAATTGCCTCCACCAAGCACGCCTGGGCCATTCTTGAGTAGTTCAATGTAATCGAGCCAGATCCTGCCAGAGTTGATGTCGATACCCATATTTTCCAGCACAAAATCGTAAACCTGGATAATGATGCTGCGAGCTTGGCCGGTCGGGTCACTGAGGTTGTTGATGCGGCGGATATAGTTGATGTATGACGACCACAAAGAAATATGTGGCGTCTGCGTCAGAGAACGGCCAAAGAGTTGCTCGACTAGCTTGAAGTTCTCCAGCTCCGTCTCCATGTTGACATACTCGACCCATTCTTCACCCTGACCATGTTAATAAAGCCACCAAGTCTCGGTGGGACACACTTACAGCTGAAGGGAATACTTTGAAGAAGCGCTCGAAGACGGCTCGGGCCTCGTCGTGCTTGTGTCGCCTACGATGTTCCTCGATCAAACCTAGCCAGGCTTCGATATCACCACGGGGGTCATCAGCAATTCTGTCTTCGAGGAGACCAACCCTGTCTTGGGGAAGACGGGCCTTGGGCAACGACGCAGACACGGGTGTAGCTGGCGCAGTAGACTGACGCGCGGAAGCGACATCGAGGTGGCTGGGAGGAGCTTTCTTAGTAAAATCTGGGACAGGCGTGCCACCACTGGGAACAGAAGCAGCAAGAGGAATCTCAGGGACAGCGACTAAAGAAGAAACACCAGGGATAGCCTGATCTTGTGCACTGGATGACGGCATATTTTGTTGTGCAGTTGTATTGTTTGGAGACAAGGTAACAGAACGCTGGGGTGACCCTGGAGCCCCCGTGTTCGACAGCGTAGCACTAGCCTTTGACACCGTGACGGGCACATCAGCCTCGTCGTCCTCGCTATCATCGACGAATCCACCCTTGGTGCGCACCTGCTTCGACGGCGTCGGCGCGGCGGCATCAGCGGGCTGAGGCTTGAGCGCATCCTCGGTCACGGGTACAGGCGGCGTGTTTGCAGCCGACTCTGGCATCGATGCTGAGTGTGTGGACGGCGAGCGCGTGACCTCAGCGAAGGCACTGTCGGGGTCGTACTCGTCGTCATCGTCGTCTTCGTCTTCGGGCTGATTCGCGAGGTGCGAGTAGTCGGTCGCGGGATCGTACTCCTGCTCTTTGCTCTGCGCATCGAGAAATGCCATCTCGGGGTCTATGTCGGCCATGGCACGACAGGAAGAGGAACCTGTAGATTAGGTGTACGAAGGAGGGAGGTCGTGGGGCGATGGCAATCGCAGAGACGTGGGCGCGCGTTCAGGGGAGTGTCTTACTCTTTCGTGCAGACAGTAGGCGGTACTGACGATGCGCGGCGGAGGGGTTGTCTTTCTCTGCGCGGCGGGCGGTTGTGGAGATGGACCAGACTGAGCGCGCGCGACGGCCTTAGTCTTTGAAGGTCGCAAAGCTGTCGTCTGCGCAGAAGTGACGGACCAGCGCTAGTCTCCGAGGTCTTGGCGTGTGGCTGGTGCTGCGGCGCTACGGACCTAACGGCGACGTCGAAGGACACTCCCGGCGCATTCACGATACACGGCTCACACCAGCCACTCACTCCGCGAAGCTCTTCCATAGGGCTCTCACCACTGCAGTATCCTACCGGCGGCCGCACAATCGCAATCTGAAACCACGTCGCATTCTGTACCTTCCCCTCCGACTGAGCCGTCCGAGGCAGCAGCTACCCAGCTCGTCCGACACTCTCCACCACACCACTCACAATCATGAACCCACACATTTCGCTCCCCCGGCCGACGGGCGGCCCTACAAACTTCGGCAGCACCCCCTCCACAAAACGCAGCGAAATAAGAATGCCGCGCTTCTTCAAGCGCCTATTCAAGTTCCCGCAGATGGACTTTGAGATGGCCATATGGGAGATGATGAGCTTGATAATAGCGCCCAAGAAGGTGTTTCGCTCGATATATTACCACGTACGCTTTCTAACTGGTTCACATATATCGGGTCTGGAGTCCGACTAACGTTGACCAGAAACAAACATCGAAAACATACCACCGCCCGGACCCCTCCTTCACATACCTCCTCTCCGCCTTCATGCTGCTCACATCGCTCGCTTGGGGCTTCGCATACGCCGACGGCTTTCCCCGCGTCATCCGAGTCGCGCTCTTCTTCATCGTCATACACTTCCTTCTGCTTTCGCTCGTCACAGCCACCCTCTTCTTCTTCCTAATCAAGTACTTCCTCGGCCCCAACAGCAAGCTCATCCCAGGGCGACGGAGAGGACTATACGATCTAGGCAGCGGAGATGACGAGGGAACACAAGAGCTGGAGTTTGGGTACTGCTGGGACGTAGCGATACGAGCTTTTGTCCCTGTGTGGCTGTTTTTGTATGTGGTGCAGTTCCTCTGCATGCCATTGGTGGGGACGGATCACTGGTAAGTCAGCCCAGGGTATTCAGATAGATGGAAATTGTACTAACCCTCATATCCAGGGTCTCCCTCGCCCTATCCAACACCCTATACCTCGCAGCCTTCAACTACTACTTCATCATAACCTTCCTGGGCTACAACGCTCTCCCCTTCCTCCACCACACCGAGCTCCTCCTCGCCCCCATCGCCGTAACAACAATCCTCTGGTTCGCCAGCCTCTTCGGCATGAATCTGAGCAAGCACCTAGCGCCTGTGTTCTTGACGGGCGCACGGCTGAGAAAGGGCGACTGAGCACTCTCGCACTACGACGACGACGACGACGGCCGTATGGTAATAGGTCAGAAACGATGTTGTCAGAGAACCATGTACGAATACTGTAGATACGAACCAGCATGGCGTGCCGGGGCGTTTTGGGGAGACAGGGGCTGGAGATGCGCATTGGTGCGCATTTGTCGGTAGGATATTGTTGGTTGTAGCATTTCAGCGACATGGTATCACGCGTACGTTGAATAGGCGCATGCATTACATATCCAAGTGCACTGTTTTGGTCTTGAATTGTATATTACAAGTTCTATGTTCTACATTTCTTCCTGACGAATCGATGATCCCAAGATATACCCAGGAAGCGAAGTGGAGAGGCTCCATCCATGCATCCGCCGATCTATGCGTCTTGGCTCCAGCCCTATATGCACATCCAGTAGTCCTACAATATCTTACAAAGTTCTCTTCTGCCTATCCTCCTCAAAGCACTGAATCTTATCCCCCGCCTTGAACTCATCCCACCCGTCAAACGCAATCCCACACTCGGTATCCTTACGCATCTGCTCCACGTCTTTCTTCTGGTTCTTCAACGACGAAATAACACCTGTTGAAGAGATTAGCCACGTTCCGAAGTACTCCACTCCACGGAAAGAGAGATGACTTACCCTCAAATACGACCTCCTCCTTCCGCAACACCTTCGCCTTAGTTCCCTTCTCTACAATGCCGTTGCGGACCTTGGATCCAGCGACCTTCATCTTCTTCTTGCCTCCGAGACCGATTTCGAAGACCATTGCTACCTCGACTTCGCCCGTCACTCTTTGCACGACACGAGGCGGCAACTTCTCCTCGAGCATGGTCTTCACATTTTCTACGACTCTGTAGATGATATTGTTGTCCAAGATCTTGACACCCTTCTCTGCCGCCATCGCCGAGATGTTGTTGGGTATGGTAGTATTGAAGTTGATAATGTGGCCCTGAGCATCAGCAGCGTGCTGAATGTCGAACTCGGAAGGAGGCCCGACGCCGTGGCGGAGAATGCGGGTGCCGATCTCGCCATTGCCAAGACTAGTAACGGAGTCGATGACTGCTTCGACGGAGCCAGAGACGTCGCCCTTGATGATGAACGATACAATTTCGGGGCCACTCTCCTTCTTCACAGCTTCGACTGCGTCCTCGCCGTTAGCCAGGGCGGTGGCAGCAGCCTCTTCGGCTTCGCGACGCTCTGTCTCTAGACGTCGCGACTCGTTGATGGCTTCCATATCTTTAGCCATCTGCTCGCGCTCAATTTTCTCAACACGAAGATCCGAGACAGCTTGAGCGTGCTGCTCATCAGAAGCTTGCAGCACTTCGTCACCGGCAATAGGTTGTTCGCGCCAGCCATCTACCTCCGCAGGCATGCCCGGGCCGACTTCTTTGACCGTGACCCCTGCTTCGTTACGCAGGCTGCGAACTCGGGTCCAGGTTTTGCCAGCAACAAGCAAATCGCCCAGCCGGAGCGTGCCGCTGCGGACCAAAACCGTGGCTACCTTGCCGGATTTCTTGGTGGTACCTTCAAGAACCCATCCCTCCACGTTTGCTTTAGGATCGGCACGGTGGTCCAGCGTCTCCGATAGAGTGGTGATGGCTTCTTCGAGGTCAGGGATGCCTGCGCCAGTCTTTCCGCTTACTGGAATAGCCTGGACATCGCCACCAAAGTCTTCAACTTCGATACCATGGCGTCCAAGGTCCAGCTTCACTGCATCAGGGTCGGCTTGTTGCTTGTCTATCTTGTTGATAGCCACAATCATGGGGACGTTGGCCGCGTGAGCATGCTTAATCGCTTCGACCGTCTGCGGCATGACCGAGTCGTCAGCGGCGACGACGAGGACGACAATGTCCGTTACGTTCGCACCACGGGCGCGCATAGTCTCAAAAGCGGCGTGGCCGGGAGTGTCGAGGAAGGTAATCTTCTTGCCAGAGGCTAACGGTACGCTGAAGGCACCAATGTGTTGAGTGATGCCGCCGAATTCAGATGCAGCGACACTAGTAGAGCGCATGTAATCAAGGATGGTGGTTTTTCCATGATCGACATGCCCCATGATTGTTACAACAGGCGGGCGAACAGGCAGTTCAGCGTACGCCTCGGGGGATAGAGCGGGCGCCGGACGCAGATCACCGTCGTCTTGCTCCGATTGTAGGACAGGCTCAAAGTTGTACTCTTGGGCAATGAGTCCAGCATGTTCCGCGTTGAGAATGTGATCATGTTGGACTTCTTCAAACCCGAGGTCCTCGAGTTTCGCCACAAAGTCGTCTGCGCGGACCTTGAGGAGCGAAGCCAGATTGTTGACGCTAATGAACTCAGGCAGATACACGGGAACTGGCGTAGCCTTGGCTTCTTGCATCTTCTTCTTCGCCTCTTGCCGCCGTCGCTTGCGCTCCGCCTTGTCCACATATTTCTCGTCCTCGTCCTCTTCTTGTCGCATCAAGCGGTTCCTGCCTCCTCGGCGATCGGCAGGACGACCACGTTGCTGCGGTTCTTCGTATCGGTTCCGAGTCTCCCTCGGAGCAGCATCTTCCGTGCGGAAGCGGGTCTTCCTTTTCTCGAATCCTTCTTCGTTGCGACGTGGCTCTTGGATCTCTCGGAGGTTTGACCGGACGTTTTCGGACTTAGGAGCGTCGTTTTGATACCGTGCTTCCGGAGCATCGGAGACAGTATCACCACGCTGCGAACGATTGGGGTCCCTCTGTTGTCTGACGACTGGCTGGTTAGGGCAGTCGAGGCTGGCGTGGTCCACCCTCCCACAATGCATGCACTTTGTTCGGACATTGGCATCGCGACTCAATCGAGTGTATGGCCGTTGGCTGGGCTGTGGTGTACCACGCAACAGCTGGTCGATCTCGGACTGGTCCAGCCTAGCTGGCGGCGGCCGGGATAGAGGCGACTGCGTTTGCGGATCCGCCGCGCTCGTGAGAGATTGGTCTTGCTGTGCATCAGTCCTCCGTCGCAATTGTCCTGCGCCAAAAGCGGGCGTGTCTCTGATCGGCGGTTTCGAGTCCATGTTGACCTGGTATCGGCTGGCGCCACTTGTCCCAGATTGGCCAGCCGGTGTGTATTGCACTCTTGGTGCTGTGTTTCTATGATGGTCTGGTATGTTGTTCCTGGGTATAGGCCCAGCTCGGGTATCACCGTGACTCCTTCCCGGCCCACGCTCGTAGCCCCCTCGATTCACAGGTTCTCTCCTTGGCAAGGGCTGCCGCTGTACCTGCTGCCGTGGTTGTGACATCGGAAGCGCTCCCATCGGGGCTCTTGTGCGATCAGGCTGCGGCATGCGTGCCTTGTGCGGCGGCGGAGGGGGTGGCGGCGGTTTCGAAGCCTCGAGCAACCGTCGCATGGCTAGGGCCTGCCTCGACATCGGGCGCTCTGCCGGAGGCGCTTCCTTGTAGACCAGGCCTTCGGAGGCATACTGCGGGCTCTTGCTGGATGAATTGAGATGCCGCCGTTGGGTCGATCGAAAGGTAGGACCCGTCTCTGCAGCGGCGAGTTGACGGGTGGCGCAAAAGATACAGAGATCGCGGGTCGAGGACGCCTGGTTGAAGTTAGAATGACATGTAGAATAGTCCAATTGAGGTATGGGATGCCTACCCGGAACATGCGTGCATTCCGCATGATTGATGATGTTTGGGTCGGCGACGGTTGATGATGCGCTGAGATTCAAAAAGTCTCGAAGTGGCTTGCATGTACATGGTTCGATGATAGCGGCCAACTAGTGCGCACCGCCACTGTGGCGCGACTTGCCAGGTCCAATAGCAGATAGTTCGTTGCTAATACTAATACCTCTTCCAACGTTGTTTGCAAAACTTATCTAGAAGAGTCTTAGCACGTATTGTTCTGTGCTGGACGCCTTGATATCTTATTTCTACAACGCATCTTACACGCTTCAGTTGTTGGCCACGAATTATTGCAGGGCCATACCCCTGATTCTACCTATGGTATGGAGCATTGTTTTCTCTCAATGGGCAGTAGCAAGCCAGCATACAAGCAAACAGCAAAGAAGTCTGACTTTCCCCAGAGCAGCTCCACGTCACTCCTGCTTTTGCCTCTCGCCTGTCGACCCCTCAATATTATTGCTTTGCTGCTCGTGGTTCGACCGTTCCTCTTGCTCCTCGTGTTCCTCGTGTTCCCCGTGCTTCGCTCGCCTCTCGCGCTTCTCATGCTTCTCGTGCTCCTCTTGCTCATGAACCCGGCTGATGTGGTGTTGGTAGTTCACCGCCTTGTCAAACATCTCAAGCCGCCGAGGCAGGTTATGCAACCGAGCCATCTGCCAAGTCGCATAATGCTCTTTGAAGCTCCGCTTTCGGATGAGGAACCTGATGTAACAGATGAAGAGGAGAGTGACCGTCATCATGGAGAAGAGGAGCGCGCCGAGCATGTGTGCGATATAGAGCCATTTGGTCCATTGGCGTTGATATGGGTCGCCCGGAGAGCCACCCAACGAACTCTGAAGGGACAGGAGATGTGGGTAGCCGATGTGTGCGACGAGAGCTCGGCTCACTAGTTCGTCGTCGTCTGTCAGCGCCTTCTGGATGACTCTGAGGATGTGCTCGCGTGTTGCATCGTCCAAGCGCATACTGGGTACAGTAAGTATATGAGGATGCATGAGGATCGAGGTCTCACTTGACCGTCGAGCGAGAAGGTAAGAGAGCCGGCTCGCCCGGCTATGCGTGCGACGTGTTGCGCTCCTCCAATGAAGTGCAGTAGTCGTTCCCCTGTACAGGCAGTGGACAGTGTGAGAGGGCGCTTGCGCGATGGAGCGCATAAAAGAAGCTTCGTGGATAACCCAGGTGGCAGCTCGTGCCATAGACGCAGGGCGTAATGCTTCGATGCGATGATGTGGTAGTCCGTGCGAAAGAAGAGACTGGATCATTACCGATAGGAGCACGTCATGGTCGAGTGCACGGAAAGTGAAGATGATCATCGGACAATTGGGCCGCGTGGGGTTCGATGAAGTTGGGAAGTTGAGATCAACGATGTCGTGAAGAACGGTCTCGAGAAGGAGCGATGTGGTAACCAAAGGAGAAGGAAAGGATAAGTCTGGGTACAGAGCGTCGCAATTGAGAAACAGGTACGCGCCTTTTCGACAAAATAGACATTAGGATAGCCCCGGATAAGCTTTGTCTACTTCGCGTTTCCGATCATTAGCCCCTAACAACTTTGGAAGCAGGTCTGGCCTAAACATACTCGAGGCCGGACTACCCCTCAAGGCCGGACTACTCTCCAAGGCCGGACTACTCCTCAAGGCTGGACTACTTCTCGAGGAACCCCTCAATCGTCGCAACGACCTCATCCAACCCCTTAACAACCACCGTCGGCCGGCCAGCCTCCCCATCCCCCAACCGATCAGCCCACCCCATCCCACCGCGATCCACCCAACAAGTCCGCAGCCCCACCGCATTCGCGCCAACAACATCAAACGGATTCCCACTGACGAGCCAAACATCCTTCTCCTGGCCTCTGTCCGCCTTGCCAACCTGCTCGCACAAATGGCTGTACACCTGCGGATCCGGCTTGAAGCGTCTCACCGGCTCGACCACAACGACCTTCTGGAAGAGCGTCGCGTAAGGCGACAGATCGGGTGATTTTGTCAGCGAGGCGTTGATCATGGTTGAGGTGCCGTTTGAGAAGACGACGGGGTAGATGTGCGGGCTGTCTTTGAGGTGTGCGAATACGGGCGATACGTCGGGGAAGATGCCTAGGGTGTCGTATGCGGACATGAGATTGTTGATGCCTTCTTCCTCTAGGGATACTCCGGCTTCGGCTAGGGCGTGTTGCAGTGATTTGCGAGTCACGTCTGAGAATGGTTCGTACCGCTCTGGAAACAATGTCAAAAGGCTTCGCCTTCGAAGGTTGGGTGAGAGACTCACGCATCGAGTTGAGCCGCCATGTGTATTCCAATTGATATTTGCGCCACTCTGCGGCTATGCTCGTCGCCTTCTCTTTGCCGAAGTGCTCGGCAAGCTGTTTGGCGATGCTCTCGGTTGAGAGGAACGTGCCGTAGACATCGAAAGCGAGGATGATCTGTTTCTGCGTAGACATGTTGGACAAATGTAGCCACTTACGCTCTTTGCTGTTGTATATGGATATTGGCCTCACAAACGATTGAGGCTGGGGTCGGACGTCTCGGTGTCTTGATAACGAAGTGGGGTATCGGAAGCTGTTAGTTTCCCCCACTTCGCTATCTTGGGCCTCTGTGGCCACCGAGTCAAGCTACAGACAGCCCGCACTGCGAACAACGAAGTGCTTTGTGTTCTATGATACAAATTCCAACCGACTGAATGAATGCAGTTATACCGTGCTGGAGTGGCGGCCATTACCTTCCTCTGGCTCCTACTCGGTTAAGCATGGACCGATTGGAAAGGATGAAAGAAGCTCGCGGTGTATAGAGGTGACTGATGGACTGGAGCAGAGGGAGTCCATTTCTCTATAGAATGTGTCATCACTGAACGAGAGAGGAGCCAACATTTCACAGTGCGTAGCAGACATGCACACGTCCACAGCTGTTGATGGCAGTTGACGGGCATGTCGTTCGTCGGAGTCCACATCCGCGTAGCGAAGTGGCTTCGGGTTGGTTTCCACAACAGGCAATGGGTAGCGTAGGCAATGGTCTGCTAGATAGTGCACCTTCCCCGATATCCGAGATGCTCATCCAGCCATGAAACTTGGTCGAGGAGGGCGGCTCGGTCCAACCTCCAAACGCCTCATCAGGAAGGTTCCTTGTGTTCGGACCGAGACTTAACGGCCATGGAATATAGTTCGGCCTCAGATGTTGGATGGACGTGATGCGACGGGTCGTTCATTCGCTAGGCGCGGCGTGCCCCATCCGTGGGTAGGTTTAGAGTTTGTCGCGTATCGATGCGCCAGGAAAAAGAGGGCACCACGCGGACTTGGGGATCCTGCCCTATAACCTGTTCGGTATGGGTTTGATGCCGCAGCTATAGTTTAGGCGGCGAATGAGCGGTTGTGCGGAAGAAGAGAAAATCGTGGCGAGGCCATGCTCAAGGTGGCTGATGTTCGGGGGCAGCCTGAAACTCATGCGGGGTACCTGGACGGCGGGGTGTCGAGAGCTGAGAGGTGGAATTACCCGGCAAGAACGACGAGAGGGTGTTGAGCATGTCGCCGCCAAGTCTACATGGAGCTCTGAAGGGGTGGTGTCTACATCGAGCAACGAACGGCTGGATTGGCGACAATGGTTATGCGTCGATGATGCTCCCAATAGCTTCCTTCGGCAGCTGTGAATTGCAGCCGTTACGAGGTGGGTGGGATCTACGCACAACCCTGCTAGCCTGATGGCAAAGTGTGGTCAGAAGTCTGTGTGGGCATGCGGTGGAACGCGAGCAAATTGCGAGTCTTGGTATTTCTTTTGACATCATGGCGAACCAGGGGGAGCCACTGTCGACGTCGAGCCACGGCCGCGTCGAGATTTCGGTCGCAGTGGGCCGTGGAGGGTGGTGTGTCTGCTCCGACGTGGGACCAGATGCAGAAGCAAGTGCACGCGAAGGAAACGCATGGAGCCAGGCAGCATTGCGAACCGACGCGTCGTCCTGCGCGGCATCGTCTCCGCTGCCTGCATATCTCGAAACGGCGTGTGCCGACGAGACCCGCCAGCACGGAGGACCTGACCGTCTGGTCGAAGGCACGCCGTCCGTGGCTAGCAGCAGCCGTGACGAGAATCTCCACCGGCGCCGTTCCTGGCGCTATACACCGGCATGGCTAACGGACAGTCGTGAAGGGTCTGGCGCCTTGTCGTCCGCAACGGGCAATCCAATAGAGCGCCTGTGCGGCCCCTGGATTGGGTTTTTTTGCCTTTTTCCCTCCGGCGCTCAGGGCGCTGGCACGAGGAACGGCGGGGCGGCGGGTGATCCTGGCAGGCCAGAGGCTAGAGATGCAGGGGGCTGGACACCAAGTTTCGCGACGGTGTTGCACCAGTGGCACCCTCACCGCGCACTGCGGCGCCGCTGGCAGAGAGTACCTGGTTGCGCCTGAGTCGTGGCCCATCAGCACAGGACAGGCCATCCCCGGCGCCGCTCATCAGTAGGGAGATGCCATATCACTTGCGCTCTGCTGGCCATACTGCCTGCCCGAGCCCCCGGACTCTCTCGCCAGTGCATTCTATCATCTGCTAACCACACACCGCGTCCCCATCCGCATTCCATCCCTGGGTATGCAGTCAGCGCGGCTGCCGTCACCAACACTCTCGTTATAGCTGCCGGCAAGAGCAGTCTTCGTCTTGCCTGCGTCGACTCCCTCCACGACCACCACCACCCGCCGAACCACTGCTCAGGTGTCATGCCCGCGCCTTGCCGTCACTCCACCAATCTCAAAGGCCCAGCAGTGCTGGCTCGACGCCATCCACACCGGCAGCCTCGCGGAACTGAGCGCCCCGACGCAGCTACCCGCTATTGATTCTGCATCGATCCCGCCCACCGGTCTGGATACGGATTGCCTATTTGGAGCCATTGCTGCTCATACGTGCCGTGCCGGAGGATGCCAGTGCGCACACACCCAACCCCGAGCTCATCCATCCCCGACGTCTGAACCGCACACAGCGCCGGCATGGCCGACTTCGGTGGCAGCGCTAGAGAGCGCGACAGCTCACGCCCGGCTACCCCCACGGGCTCCACGCGAACATTCAAGGCCAGCGGTGGCATGCGCGCTCTCGACACTCGCACCCAGCAATCAGAGACATTCTTCGACGATGCCACCCCGGTAGACAGCAGGCTGAGCGGAGGAACTGACCACGACATCTTGCGAGACTCGCATGACTTGTCTTTGGGTGACGGCACCAGAGACTCGGTCGTGGACAACATGTTGCTCTCGCTGGACCAATTCCCTACCCAGTTCGGCAACCCCGCCGCCGTCCCTAACTTTTCAGACCCCTTCTTCCTAGCAGATAATCACTATCATCCCCCCATCGCACCCCGCCAGCGAGGCCACACGTATACGTCCTCGCACTCGTCCGACTTTGATCTCCACGTCGACGATACTTCGTCGCGATACTCGAACCACCATTCGCGCGGGCGGAGGAGCAACAGCAGTAACAACATACCTAATGCCGTGAGCCGGAAGGGGAGCCTGAGGGGGCCATGGGCTGGGTCGAAGCCGGCGAACGGTGCGCTTGGTGACTATCAGCAAACAAGACACGCCAGGGGCACCGGCAAGCAAGGAAGCAAGGGCAGCGGCTCTTCCAGCATGGATTTTGGACATGTCGGGGGTTCAAATACGCACCGTTTGGGCCTCGGAAATCGTTCAGCCAGCTTTGATCACGGCAATGCGACGGGGAGGCACTCTCCCGTCAAGACCGAATCCCTGCTGGATAGGACTAGACCAGCTTACCAGAACTACCACCACGAGTACGATGCCGCGCCGCAGCCCACCATTCCCGCCGGTCCCAGGAGAGCCGCTCAAGATGTACCGCAATCGCCTGCGTATCCGGCGCAGCCCACATACGCTCCTCCGCAAGCACCCACACCTCGGCGAAAGGCTAGCGTTCGTTCGACATCGAGCTTCAGGACATTGCGAAAGAACAAGAGTCAAGCCGAGCCGAACATGCGGCTCCAGGCACAGGAATTCGTAAATGCGAGCAATCTACGCGATCTCCCTACTTTACCGCGGTTTCCTGACCCACCAGCTCCGTCCCCAACCGTTGCGACACGGAAAGGCGCTCCTGCGACTCCCTCTCCGGTGCCCCCACCCAAAGAAAAGCAGGGCTTTTTCAGGCGCGTCTTTGGCGGCGGCCTGCCAAAAAGCTCTCCCCAGCTTTCTAACTCCTCTGCCAACTCCAACAACTCTCGCATGGAGTCACCTCCAGCCACATCGCAAAATTATGTATCAGATCTAGATTCACCCTATTCACAGACACGACCGCGGACCACACCTAATGGCTCCAATCACATCTCCTCGCAAATCAAATCTCCGCGTCCTAGAGTTCCACAAACGGCAAATTCCATGCAGAACTTGAACGAGCAACCACCACCCCCAGCCCTGGCCAAGAAGCATTCTTCGTTCTTCAGAAGGCGGAAGAAGTCTGTTTCGGAGAGCACGAAAACTCCTGCTATACCCATCGAGTATCGGACGCCGCAGAAAGCCGAAATCCTTCCGCCTCAACCAAGCCCAAGTGTGAGCAGTCTGCGCAAGGTTATGAGCCCCTATCTACACGATCTTGGGCCTCCTCCAGATGCCCAACACGAGTCTTACGGACGCCAGACGACTGATGAGCGCACGGCCAATGAGCGCTCCAGGGGATTCTCACCTGGATACCAGCCACACAAGGACGCGACCGTGCGAGCTATAAAGCCAGGGTCTCGGGGTGCTGACAACACTCCACCGTCATCACGGGGCGAGCAGGTGAAGGCAGCACACAGCGCCAGCGCGGACAGTCCAAAGCTGAAGCTGAAGATCAAGAAGCCCGGTAGACCGAACCTCGGCAGCACGCAGGAGGATTCGTTCCTGGCCGACAGCAGCAGCTGCAATGAGGACCGCAGCGGCCGTGCAACACCAGCTGGGGAGGGCATGGATGAAACGCGGAGGCGGAGAGCTAGTCCCGCCTCGTCTCTGGTCTTCGGCGCAGACGGTAGGCGCGATCCCAACGACAACGCCGGCGATAAACGAGCCGACCTGCTCGACGCAAGATCCGCACCCACCGGATCAACATCCCAGTCTGCTTCAGAAGTCGAGGAAGATGGCTGGGTGATTACTGCTCCGACGCACAAGGAGCACGCATCTACCAAGACCGAGCGCGTCTGGCTGGAGCACACCTCACGAGAGGAGCAGCCTGGCAAGAAAGCGAAGGGCAGATCCCGGCGGGTGTGGTTGGAGCCCACATCTTCCGAGGAGAAGCTCGCTGGTGATGATGTGGACGACCTCGCACTGCCAATGGAAGGCGCGCGAGCGTCGCAGAAACACTTCGAGAAAGAGCCTCCCAGCTCGGTTCTGGTCTCCACCCCATCATCCGAGAACGAGATCTTCCATTCGGCGACCAGTCTCCCCACTGTGCAGGTGGATGGCCGTGACACCGACAGCATGCCCGCCATTATTGAGAGCCGCGCTCAACACGAAGAGCCTACCGATGCGGACCGCGAACGCGCTTTGCGCATCTTTGGTGGTGATGAGACCTCCGTGCAAAAGGCACAGGCGGCTACCATCCTGGGCGACGTCTCCATAACTAGCACGCGAACGCGGAAGGCTTTCATGGACTTGTTCAACTGGACCGGTTTCAGCATTCTCGCAGCCATGCGTGACATGTGCGGTAAGCTCGTGCTGAAGGCAGAGACGCAGCAGGTCGATCGCATCCTCATGAGCCTCTCCGAGCGCTGGTGTGAATGCAACCCCAATCATGGCTTCAAGGCTATCGGTATGTCCTCGACAATCATTCAGCGGAGCTCAGCTAACCTAGATAGATGTGGTCCACACCGTTTGCTACTCCATTCTTCTACTCAACACCGACTTGCACATAGCTGACATTGAGTCAAGGATGACTCGCAGCCAGTTTGTCAAGAACACCCTCCCAACAGTTGTACGCGTATGCCAAGACGCCATCAAGGATGCAGCCGATGAGACTCTCCGGCCGCAGTCGACTCAATTCAGACGAGGTTCCCTACCGTGGAACGATAAATCCGAGCCCAGCTCACCTGGCGCCGAAACCACCACGTTCTCTACAGAAGCCGTAGAAGAGCCGCTCGAGAGCAGGCGGGCCAGGAGCCGCCTTTCTATCCGGCCACCTCACCGCAGCTCGGAAGGCGGGTCTGATTCCAATGCTGCGGACTCAAATTTGCTCATCAACGCTCCATTCAATGGATCGCTCAAGGCCTGGGAGCTGCAGGTAGAGGCTGTGCTCAAGGACTTTTACGACTCTATTCGTAAACAACGCCTGCCTCTTCATGGGGCACCGATACCCCTCCACGAACAGCCCTCGACCAATAATCTGTCCGTCAGCAATATGCTCAGACGCACACCCAGCGTTCTCAGCAAAGCAGCATCCGAGAGCCAAAGCTACCGTGGACGTCCCCATACGGATTTCCGGAGCAAGACGTGGAACTCAAAGGCGCGCTCCCGACAGAAGCTGTACCCCACGTCAACGGTTGCCTCGAGCCGTACGAGCCTGGACGACCAGTCCGTCTGGAGCCCGGCTGGATCATCTACCTGGAGCCGGTATTCCCACGGAAAGACACAGACGTCCATGTCAATGGAGTCTCTTGGCTCTCATTTCGCACATGGGGACTATCAACAAGCCATTGGCTTTGCAAATGCTCTCAGCCAAGCGATCATTCGTGAGGAAGGAATGACTATTTCTAGCGAAGAAGAATTCACTCGCGTTGCGCCACTCCTGGAAGACGAAACCCTCGAGCTTGCTGGTGCGCCGTGGGCAAAAGAGGGCATCTTGAAGCACAAGCACCACCTGGAGGCGCTTGACAAGAAAGCTAAAGACCGGACATGGGGCGAGTGTTTTGCCGTCATCGAAAAGGGGTATATGCGCCTCTTCTCCTTCAACATGAACTCAAAGTCAATGCGACAAAAGAACAAGTCTCGACCATCAACCGGGGGCGTTGTTGGCGGCGGTAACTGGATGGATAATGCCGAGGCGCTCGACTGCTTCCTCCTCCGACAGACAATCGCCAGTGCCCTTCCGCCGCCCGGCTATTCCAAGACTCGGCCGCACGTATGGGCATTGTCCCTTCCGACAGGGGCTGTTCATCTCTTCCAGGTCGGCACACCCGACATTGTGCGTGAATTTGTGACCACTGCCAATTACTGGTCCGCTAGGCTCTCCAAGGAGCCTCTTATGGGTGGCGTCAGCAACATCGAATACGGCTGGGGAGAGAACGTCATCAACACGGCCTTGATCAGGCCAGGAAGCAACCCATCGAACCACGGGCACATGTCCCGCCCTAGTGTGGCGAGCTCGCTCCGAAGCTCGGTAGACCATGCCACAGGAACTATGAAGGCTCGCCTCCCAGGCGACAAGGCCAACCTGTCCGACTGGAGCCCGCCAACGCAAAGCATGATGGCGAGCAACCTGATGGAAGTGGACCAGCTCCGCGCCCTGACCGACTATGTAAAACATGTCGAAGAAGAGCTTTCGCGTCACAACGAATTGCGAGCACCTATGCTCATAGCAGTAAGTTGGCAGATATGTGCGCGCGATCTGTTCGCTAACTCTACCAGTTCTCTCCGCGCCATCCCAATGCCGCAAAGTCCATGGCTAACTGGGAACGCAAATCATCCTACTTGCTACGAGAGATTGTCAAGTTCCGAACTTACATTGACTCGCTCACGGCCTCGCAAACACTCAAGGATAAGCTTGGCGCAGAGCGCGAAGCGACCGAAAAGCGACTTCAAGAAGCTGAAGGGGGCATGGTCCGGGCGTCGCCGGCCAAAGAGATCGATGGTGCGAACGAGGCCCCAAAAGCTTCCAGGCCTATCGCTGCATGATCTCCCTACCTACTCAACATTCACACCTCTTTTTTGGCATATACTGACATTTGATTCTGATTTGGATAGGTCTGACACCTCTCCGGCGCACAATGTGGAAACTTAAGCTTCTCCATTCGTCGAAACCCAAATTGAGAGAACGGCAGCGTTCAGCTTTTTGAACTGTACCCTTTGTAATCTTCTCGAATTTCGCTTCCGCATGGACTCTGTACACGATGTCTGGCTTCGTTACCCCCCCCTTTTTTTTTGGAACGTGCCAGCTGTTAGATCAGTGTCGAAATCTCCTTTGTTCTACTCGGCATCAGACGACGAAACGTTTTGTACGACTGTGTCCTTTTCTGGTGGAAGTAGTCACTTCTCGGGGAGTTTTTATCCCGCTGCGTCGGTGTTGCTTATTTATTGGGGGTTGCCCTTTATGTCCGGTAGACAATGATACACGGGGGAGACTTGGCATATCCTTTGGTGATATTGTTGGTATGGCTATGGTTTTGGAGGTGGTTGATTTTTTTTTTCTAATGGTATACCCGTTCCTCGACGCTGAGGGATCCATTCTCACTTCTATTCAATTCTTATGGGCCTGAAGGCCGTTGTTCCACTATGGCTTTACGTTTGCTATTCTGTTCATGGGAGTAGCTACCGTGAGATGAAGGGATTCATTCTCCCTTCAATTGAATTCTTACAGGGCCGTCGGCCGCTGTCCCACGATGGCTTTCCGTTTGCTTTGCTGTTCATGGGAGTGGCTACCGTGAGATGAAGGGATCCATTCTCACTTCAATGAAAACGTTCATATGGCCGTCGGCCGCTATCCCGCAATGGCTTTACGTTTGCTTTTGCGCGCATGGGAGTCGGCTAACGTGAGATGAAGGCTCCACTCCCACGTGGAGCCCGACGTTTCTTTTCGATCGCGTGAGAGCATCTAGAGCACGACGAGCGACGTTTTCTTTTTTCGTCCTACGACGCAGGTACCGTCTGACACGCATCCTGTTGATCTTCACCTCCCTTTGGACGGACGTGTAGCGGTCAGATAAACGGTCCGCGGTGCTTCGATGCGGTCAAGAGCGCTGACTGCCAAGGGCCTTTTGCATGGTGAGGCTGAAGAGTTGGTATACGAGGGCGTTGTGTCGCGGGTTGCGGGTTGATTGGCTGGATTTTCTGGGATGATGAGGGTGTTCGTTTTAAATTGAGGAGATGGTGCTGTGGGTTGGGGAGTCGACTGGAGGGGGTATAGTGTTGTGCGATATGGTTGTGGCAAGGCGAGTAGATTGGGCTGGGGTTGGGGTAAGGGTAGGAGGGGATGGGGTGGGTGCATAGCTGCGATGTCTGGGAGAGCATATGCTCGAATTGCTAAAAGTAGAGCTCGATCGATGCACGGCGGGATGCAGGAGGCTCAGACGAGGACGTCCAGCTCGACAATCCGAATCCAGGGTTTGACACACGCTGGGGCACGATGCGAGCGCATCGTGGGTAAGAGACGGCACTGCAACGCACAGCCGCTTCGGCCAGCGCTCTCCCATTGGCGGCGCACACAGCCTTGCGTCCAGCTCGATTGCACCATGCATGAGGAAGCTGTCAAGTGCTGCTGTCGGTCTACACGCTACGGCTCCTCTGCATCGACGTGGCCGCGGTCGGCAAATCACAATGGTTCGGCGGTCGGTCTTGACCGCTCGCTTAGCCGGCGTGCAGGTCGCGACGCAAGCCACTGAAACCCACTGCGTTGGGCTGGAACGTGGTAGTGTGGATTGAGGTTGGGACGGTGCGGGAGGGAGTCGTGCGAGTTGCCGCATTGGGTATGCTGGGGATGCTTTGGGAGGAAGGTCTTTCTGTGGGTGGGTTGGTTTGCAGCTGGGGCCAGGGGAGTGATGGGTTGGGAGTTAGAGGGTGGATCGAAAGAGCGATTGGGAGTTACCGCATGGTCGTCCAGCAAGGCTCTAGATGGGGAGTCGGAGATGGTGTCTACAGTCTGATCTGGGTATGCAGCATGGCAGCAACCACAGACCAGTGAGACCACACTCACCGTCCCACCCTCGGACATCCCGCCTCGCAGTTCTCGACGCCACGAGCATTCCCGACTCGACCTCATGCACGACAGCTCGCAGCTTAGCCTCAAATGTGATGGCTCACAAGCATTTCTTCGACGCTGATTCGCCAGCCCCCAGGTTCGCCGCGCCTCGAAGCGGTAAAGCAGATTGCTCTCATTCGGGGACGCTAGGCTGCGTTGGACACGTACTTGTGGTGGAGATTGCTTGGGCTGCGTTGTTTTGGGTGTGGCTTGAAGGGTTGGGGGTTGAAAGGGGAAAGATGGGAGCTTGGGAGCGGTTACATCCGTTGAGAGGATGCCAGGGTGGTGAGGGCGGCACGAGAGGTGACGTTTGCGCTATGGGGGTTGGATGGTGTGGGGCGGTGTGGCCAATGTATGGAGTAGAGGCTTGTCCGTCGTGGCTCGAGTAGGGAGGAGGATATAATGTCTTCCGGTCGAGGCATGGGATGGCGTGGCGGCCTAGGGATGATTGCTTCCGTTCCGCCGTCTGTCTACGCCTCCGCTACACAAGGACCATCTTAAACCCGACTCACGAAGCCTAACTTGACTCCACATCCGCGTCCCCCCTGAGCATCTTAACCTTGGGCGTTCACTGATAAACGAAGAGCGCGCTCTCGCCCGCTTCCCCTCGTGGTGATCCTCGCACATCCTTCCTGTCACGCTGCCGCTCCGTTCGGTACATTGAGCATCCTGAGCACCCGATATCTGGATTCACGGGCCACGGCACGCACGCTCTGTCGCGTTTGCGCTTGGACCTCGGCGACCTTGTCGAGCGTGGGTGTCCTGTCATCATCTGCTTTCTCAGCCCTGCAGCCAATCCTTCGACGACCCCGCCGCCAACAGCACCAAAACTTCGAGACTCCGCCGTCAGCCGCACCCTTCTTATAGTCTACAGCTTCTCACACCTCTCCTGCGCCCTCGCTCCCGCGCCGCTCCTTTCCCAAACGAGAACACACACGCCTATATCCTACGCTTTCTGCTCGCGCTGCTGACCCGCCCATCCCGACCTCGGCCTTTCCGCCCCTCTAAGCTTCGAGTCTGACCGGAGTACACGCGATCGGCACCACAGCGACGCATACCTACACACCATGTCGTACTATCCGGGACAGCAGTACAACGGAGGCCAGAACTATGGCCCGCCGCCCCCGCAACAGAACTACGGCCCACCCCAGGGCTATCCGCCGCAGGGTTATGGTCCTCCGTGAGTCGAGTGGTCGGAAAGCTTCGAGCAATGCTGACGCGTGGACAGTCCGCCACAACAACAACAGTACGGATACCAACCTTCGCCCTCGCCACAACCGCCTTATAACCCCGGCTATGGCCAGCAACCGCCGCCGCAACAGCAGTATGGGGGCTACCAACAGGTGCGTGGGAGTCGAAAGCTGCGGCCAAGTGAGGGAATGTCTGGGCTGACGCGTGAAACAGACCCCGCCTCCGCAACAATACGGATATGGCGCGCCGCCTCCACAACAGCCGCCCCCGGGTGGTATGTACAAGCTTCTAGCTTGTCCGACTCCAGCTGACACTTGCTAGGTAACAACCAATGGGCACAGGGTGGTAATAACGGACCACCACCACCACCAACGTCCGCGCAGAACTTTGGCCATGGTGCGCCCAGCGGATACTCGTTCCAATACTCGGCATGCAATGGTCGACGGAAAGCGCTGCTCATTGGTATCAACTACTTTGGTCAACGAGGCCAGCTCCGCGGCTGCATAAACGACGTCAAGAACATGAGCACATATCTGAACAGCCACTTCAATTACAAGAGGGAAGACATGGTGCTTTTGACCGATGACCAGCACAACCCGATGAGCCAGCCGACCAAGGCGAACATACTGAGGGCGATGCACTGGTTGGTCAAGGACGCGCGGCCGAACGACTCGCTGTTCTTTCACTACTCAGGTGAGCATATTGGAAAGAGGTGAACCCGAGCCCAAGCTTACAATAGCAGGACATGGCGGCCAAACAAAAGATCTCGACGGCGACGAGGACGACGGCTACGACGAGGTCATCTACCCCGTCGACTTCCGAACTGCAGGCCACATTGTCGACGACGAAATGCATCGCATCATGGTTATGTCTCTGCAGCCCGGCGTGCGGCTAACCGCCATCTTTGACTCCTGTCACTCGGGTTCCGCGCTCGACTTGCCCTACCTCTACTCCACCCAGGGTGTGCTCAAGGAGCCGAACCTGGCCAAGGAGGCTGGGCAAGGCTTGTTGGGCATCGTGTCGAGCTATGCGCGCGGTGATATCGGTAGCATGCTATCATCGGCAAGCGGCTTGTTCAAGAAGGCTACCCAGGGCGACTCTGTATACAAGAAGAACCTGAGGACGAAGACGAGTCCTGCTGATGTGATTATGTGGAGTGGATCGAAGGATACGCAGACTTCGTAAGTTACTGTTTGCTTCCGAAATGGGCGGAGGCTAATGGAATACTACAGTGCCGATGCGTCCATCCAGGGAGAAGCTACGGGCGCCATGTCTTGGGCCTTCGTCAACGCGCTCAAGAAGAACCCAAACCAAAGCTATGTTCAGTTGCTGAACAGCATTCGTGAGGAGCTTGAGGGCAAGTACAGCCAGAAGCCGCAGTTGAGCTGCAGTCACCCTTTGAGTAAGTCTCCCTTGCACCACCGCCAGTTTTGGATTAAGCAACTAACTGGTCTGCAGATGTCGACCTCCTTTACAAGATGTGAGATGTGTACATTGCAAATGTCCGAATAGAATGGAGGAATGTGTTCTTGATGACGTTGATCGATACCATGCACGTTGGCAGTGCGGTTCTTTTTGAAAGTAAAATGAGTAACGGCAGCCTTTTGAGTTTGGCCCGTACCAGGTTTCTTGTATATATTTTTGTGTCTGATGATGGCTTCATGGGCGGCGTTCTGGATTCCTGCCGTTTTAGATACCAGGACACAAATGGAAAATCCCTTCATCGATATGTTGGGTAATGAAGTACTCTGTGGTGATATGTTCAGGTCGTACCGAGACGTAACCGGGGTTCCATCTGGTCCATGGATGTTTCGTCTCGGATCCCAAGCTGGACCGTGGGACCATGTCATGGGGGATACAACGGATTTGAACCGCCTAGTGCGATCCCTTTCGATAATAACCAAGCACCGAAAGCTTGCCCGCCTGTGAGGCTTGTTTGACGATCTAGGGACTCTGCCGGCATCATAGCTCTCGAAACTCGAACTGACCAATCAAGCTTCACGGGCCGCAGTGCACGACGACGGTGATCGACGCCAGGTTTCAAACTTTGGGATTAACAGTCAGCAGCCAGACGACGCCGCGCTTCACGGTAAGTATCGTCCGAATGAGGGACGGACCGGAAAAGAGCTTGCTTGTCAACCAGAGCTTCTGGTGCGCCATTTAAAATCGACCATCCGCCGAGCTCCACAGCTGGCTATATCTTAGCTCTCCCGCCCGCCGCTCGCATCCCCATCATTGTTTCGCCGACGTCAACATCGCAAAGTTTCTTGCGCCCGGTCGGAACGCCGCGGAATCGCCCACGCACCAGCGCACCTTTCCCACCCACGCGACCCGCTACCGTGCAATGGTGGCTAAATAAGCAAAGCTACACGAGCCTTTCCTCCCGCGAATACAGAAACCGCGCCTGCTCGCAGCGGCCACCCGCCCCGCCCACCATGCCTCTCATCAACATGCGCGAGCTCGTCTCGTTCCCCTCGGGCGACAACGACTCCTCCACCCTAATCAACGGCGTACCCTTCAACCTCACCGCCCTCAATGAATTCCAATACACGCTCTACAGCAACGGCACGCTCTCCAACGACTCAAAATGCTACCTCATCTTCGACAACTTCAAGCCGACCATGTTCGCCAACGGCAGCTTCGTCAACGCAACGACGTGCTACATACCATACTACGGGATCAGCACGCGGGGGAAGACGAGCATTGCGTTTGGCGCCCTGTTCGGCCTCAGCATCATGTTTACGCTGATGAATCTGAAGAAGCATGGGAAGCTGCATTTGAGGGAGGACAAGAGGTTCAGGGTTGTGGGCAGACGGTGGCAGTGGTATTGGATGTTGTTTGTCGCAGCTTGTGGGATGATAAGTACGTTGACGGGGGTGGATGTTGATCGGTATTATCTGCAGCAGATTCCGATCATCTTGCAGAGCTTCTTCTTCATGTTGATGGTTCCGGGAGCGTTGGCTACGGTTTGGGAGGGGACGAGGCATTGGTGAGTAGTCTGTCACCTGTGTGATGGTGCGTGAAGCTAACCGCTGCAGGGGCTCATGGCAGGAAAGACAGATCGTTGATGCCGATCCGTATGGCATGCCGCAGGACGACCACCGCGCCAAGTTCGAATTCTACATCCCGCTCGTCTTCTACTTCTTCGCCTGGATCAACTTCTTCATGACCATCCCGCGCGCCTGGACACCGCTGCAAAAACAGAATACGCCCTACCAGAAGGAATTCATAGCCCGTCCCGCAGGAACCGACGCCAGGACAAAAGCAGGCTCCATCATCGCAGCGTGCGCCTGGATCACCATCGTCGTGTCCTTGTCGCACTCCATGAAGCACTACAAGCCCCGCGAAAGAGGCTTCTTCAACAAAATCAACGGCTTCTGCCGCGACTGCCCTACGAAAACATTTCTCAATCTCATACTGCTTGGTATCCGTGTCGGCTACGGCATTGCCTCCGCGTGGATCTGGGACATTACTATCTTCCAAGACGACGTGATGGTCGGATGGCCCTTCGGTCTCGGCTACAGTCCCATCCTCCTTATCCTCGTGGTGAACGAAATCGCAGGCTTCATGGAGGAGAACGAAGACGTCATCTTACTCAGACAACGCGTAGCACGCGGCCATATATACGACCGCGAACTCAATATCGTCAAAAAGCCCAACTGGTGGTCCCGCGTCGGCGACCGCTTCGCTAGCGACGACGAGCGGCTGCGCAATATGACGGCCGAGATGGGCGTTGCCGCTACTGCTGGAGCGAGACAGCCCACATCATCAACAAGAGCGTCCCGGAATCCCACGCAGGTATTTGAGATGGGAAACATGAATATCAGGCAAAGGAGTAGTAGTAGACCGGCGGATGATCCTTTTAGAGATGACAGTCCGCCCGGGGGAAGGGGTGAGGGGACCGGCGCACAAAGGTTGGGGATTTCGAGGTTGCAGAGTGATGCAGGGAGTACGCGGACAGATGTCACGGGGAGGACGGATCTCACGGGGCAGACGTTGGCGTCGACCGGGACGAACGTGGAGACTGTGCCGCAGCAGAGGATTCGGAGTATGCTGGACGTTTAGAGGTGATGGGGCAGATAGACAAGGGTGGAGGATAATGTTCTGTACGTGGCTTGTGTTGGATACTATAGATTCCATCTATTGATGAACGAAATGAACTTGTATAGTAATGCTCCAAGACATCGCTAGATGGCGCTGACTCGTCGTGCACATTGATTGGCTGGATACTTTGACACATTGTGTCCGCAATGATGTCAATCGACGGTCGCCAACAAACAACAGCTTCATCTAGAGCTACACCACACTATGCAAGGCTTGCTTGATCTAGAAACGATCTATCAGTACCCCGTTTTGCCCAGCTGCATGATGATGGACACTTATCGGGCTCCTATTGCGGCCAATCACGCGCTGCTGCTGATTGCGGGTCGAGCCTCCCCAGACGGACGATCTCCACATCGGACCACAACCGTGAGTTGACCTGACCGATCCTCGCACTCCGCACCTCGCACCGCGCAAACATCGCCCTACCCTTGACCACGAACAACTCCCGGAACCCCTCTACCCACGACACCCTCTCCATCGCCACTCTCCAGCATCGTCGACAATCGCGCTACATACAGCCCCGCGCACCACTCCCTCGCACCCCGCATCCCTCCGCTGCGATGGACGACAACCACCCCGTCGAACCGCACGCCCCCGCAAAGACCGAGCCCTCAAACCCACTCCAAGCAATTCCAAACAGCACGCCAAAGGGCCCCCCGGCGCCCCTCAAGATGGCGTCGAGCCCCAGCCCGCACTCCGGCCACCGCTCGAGCTTCGCGGAGAACATGCGCGGCATGCCAGCGTCGCCGCGCTCCTCGCGCCAGCCGTCGTTCAGCCAGCAGGCGCTGCAGGACCTGCTGAACAATCCGCCGACCAAGGGCGGGGAGCCCCGGTTCCAGGGGAGGGACTGGCGGAGCGTCAAGGTGGGCGAGATTGTGGAGAGAGGGCAGGTCAGGTTTGTCGAGTATGATACGAGTGTGGAGGAGGCTACCAATGTGAGTAGATGGTCTTGGGGGTTCTGAGACAGTGTCTGACTTCGGGTAGCTTCTTGTCCAAGCCGGTGCTCCGAACGTCGTCCTCCTCCGCGAGAATGCAGACTCGCAGACGCCCACGGGTACCTTCGATTACAGCGACTTGAACGCATACCTGCTCCTTGTAGTCGGCCTCGCACACCCCGAAGAATCTGAGTTGGCCTCCTTCGACGAGCTGGCGAAGAAGGGGCGAGAAGGCAAGCCGATCCCGCTCAAGGACGTCAAGGACATTGGCAAGAAAGAGGCGCTGGTTACGCTGCCTGCGTCCGCGGACCTGGCCAAGGCTATGGAGGTGTTTGGGAGTGGCGTGCATCGCGTGTGCATTGCGGAGGACGGCACGCAAAACATTGTGGGCATCCTTACGCAGTTGAGGCTGGTCAAGTTCTTTTGGGAGAATAGGCAGAGCTTCCACGCTGTGGATCAGTTGTATCCGTCGCTGATTAAGGATTTGAGTCTGGGCTCGCATTCGGTATATGCTATCAAGTAAGTTGCGCACTGCTGGAGAAACGATCGAGGCTAACGTATTTGTAGCGGCGACAAGCCTCTTGCAGCTGCCCTTGAGCTCATGAACAACGAGGGCGTCACATCTCTACCAGTCCTAGACAACCAAAATAACGTCATCGGCAACATATCCCTCGTCGATGTTCGAGTAAGTGCACTTCTCCATGATTTGGCATACAAACTAACAATACACAGTTGCTCACCAAGTCCACATCCCTTCCCCTGCTCCGCTCCTCGTGCATCCACTTCATAAGCGTCATCCTGAGCGAGCGCGGCATGAACGACGGCAAAGACTCATACCCAGTCTTCCACATCAACCCCTACTCGACCCTCGCCCACACCGTCGCCAAGCTCGTCGCCACCCGCTCCCACCGCATGTGGGTCGTCGATGCACCCTCGCCCGCATCATCCGGTCCCCCCACACCAGCCATCACGCCAGCTGTGCTCGTCCCTCCGTCCCCCATCACACCACTGCCCGCTGCCAGCGGCCCGACGCAAGTCGCATCTGCGGCGCCGCTCTCGGGCGCAGCAGCTCCAGCTATCTCTGCCTCGGCGATCCCGGGGGCTAGTCTTTCTGGCAGACTCAGTGGTGTGATTAGTCTCACTGATATCCTGAATTTGTTCGCGAGGGCGAGCGGATTGCATCCGCATGATCCGGATGAGGCGAGGAGAGCGCGGCGACGGAGCAGCAGTTCGAGTATGAGGCGCAGTGTGGATAGTAGCCGGAGTGAGAGTATGAGTCGGTCGTTTGATGCGAGGAGGCCTAGTGTTACCGAGCGTGATCCTAGGGGTTTGGGTCTTTCGCGGGGGCGGACTTAGTAGGTACCGTGGATTGGGTTTGGTGGATGGTCGCTGGGGTGCAGAGGGCTTGTAGGGGGACAAAAGTTTATGGAGATGGGTGGGGATGCAATGAGATGGGGGGAATGTGTGAATGTGATGTGATGATGGCTAGGGCTTTTATATTCTACAGGCGTTGGGACGGTTTTTTGTATTCATTGGGTCGGTATGGCATGGCGCTGGATAGCGTTGAATTTATGAAGTTAGATATTTGCTCTGGGTGTTGACTGATGGATCGATTGATGAGTATGTGAAGCATGTGAATCGCGGGACCTTGGTGGTGGGATGGGTGAAAGAACTGAGGGCGACGTGAGAACTAGAAAATACGACTAAAAACATGCACTTGTGTCCAGTTTCATGATTCCATACAAACGACTACTGTTTCTCAATGTTATGTTAATCCCGACAAGGAGTTGCAAAGTCAATATGCAACAAAGTGCTCTCGTCAAAAGCAAGTGCAGAAGACCTTTGGTAGGTTCAACACACTCATGCAAGCTAATCAAACCCCCTAGCATCCGCCACCACACTCTCCCAAACCCCCTCCCAATCCACGTCCCCACCCCCGTACGTCGCCTCGAAAACGCCCATGGCCAACCCCCCTAGGAAAGGCCTCACGACGCGATCAACCAGCTCCCTCCGCGCCATAACCGTCACCTCAGCACCCTCCTCCTTCTCCAGTGCCTCGATAAGCGGATCCAGAAACAATACCCTCTTAGGTTCCGCAGCCGTAGCGGTAGAGCCCGAATTAGCATTAGCCAAGGAATGGGTGCGAGGACGATAGGGTCGCAGAGCAGTGACGTCGGTGAGAGAGGCCGCATGTGTCTGTGTGCGCTGCAGTACTTCGCTGATCTCGTCGGCGAGCGAGGTGGGGTAGGACGTTTGTGCGGGCTTGTAGACGGCGTCGATGGTGTCGGATATGTAGAGCCATTCGCTGAGTTGGAAGTCGTCTGGGTTGAGGACGACCAGTTCGTCGAGCAGCTTACATGCCTGCACGATGCCTGCGTTGTTGTAGTGCTCTTTGTTATCGGCATCTGGGAGCAGCGAACTCAGCGAGGATGTGAGTTCACTGTTGATGGTCGGCCAGAGAGAGGCGAGATGGAAGAAGGACGTTTTGAGGATGAGGGCGCGGAGGAGGACGAACACTTCGGCACGTGTTATCGACGAAGGGGAAGATGCGGGTGTTGCGGTGAGGAGCTCGACGATTTTCTCCATGATTGATGGGATGTTTGGCGTGAAGGCATCTTCTGGGCTACCGAGGATGAGGAGCGCAATGCGGCGGAGTGTGAGTTGGGTCTTGCGGTCTGCTTCTTGTCGAGCTGAGGCTGCGCCTACGCCGAACATGATGCCAGCGGTGGTGGGTGCAGACAGCCTGGAGAGAAGTTCCGGGAGGCGATCTTTGTCCGAGTGTGTCCATTGCGCGAGTATGGGAAGCCACGAGTCTCTCAGTAACGGCAAGGGTGTACCGAAGAACTTGGGATCGTTGAACGCGTCGTACAGGTCCTTCTTCCAGAACTTGTTCGTCTGCGCCACTTTTGCTACGCTCTGGAGTAGATCCAGTATTCCCTTGGTGACGTTGTCCGGGAAAGCTTTGGCGCGGAAGGTAGGCCCGATGACAGAGGTCGAGATGCTGGTCACGACGGTAGCGACACGCTCGTTTTCGACAAGAATCATGGGAAGGTGTGGAACGATCAAGTTGAGAATGAAGACAACATCGTTGGCTCTCTTGTGTCCCAGACCGCTGTTTGTGTCCGTCGACATCTTTTCGGTAGCCATCACTTGGCTGGGATCTTGTAGGAATCCCATAGAGCGTGTGGTGAAGATGGCGGTCAAGATCCTCTGGAAGATGTCCTGGCCCAAGTTAGCATGATCAAGATCAATTCAGGAAAGCTATAGCACGCTTACTGCAAGCTCTTTCCTCGTCTTCCGTTGCTCTCCGAAATTAGTGTTATCAACCTTTTGACCAATGACAGCCGTAAATTCCAGGAGTGAAGGCAGTATCTGACGATGAGGCAACGGATTTGCGAGGACATCTCGCAAGAATAGGGTGCAGTCGAGCCAAATCTCATCCATTGCATCATCTTCCAGCGAGTTTGTGTAGTCAACCAAGAAAGCGACTAAATCCGTGTCGGCTAGGTCGGAAGTCAACGTAGACATTCGGTGAGGGTCCAAAGCGTTGGGATTGGTCCGACTGTAGACAGCGTTGAAGATGGCTGGAATGGTGTGCTTGGGCTTAGAACCGTTCAGGACGTTGAGTAGACCCATGATCGCCGTCGTCTGCATGTCGTCTTTGGATGAATGCGCCCACAGGACTGCTAGGGTCTCCAAGCATTCCAAGGCTTCGGCAGCAAACAGATGCTCGAGTATTCGTCTCGCTCGGTTACGCATGCGCAACGATGTGTATCCGAATGAAGAGGCCGATGTAGCATCATGGCGACCGTCCTTCGAGCCGTAGCCACCCCATGACCAGATGGCAAAACATATGCGAACTGTGTCTTGGAAGCAAAGTAGCACGGTGAGCCTACTATTAGCCGTTGGAGTACGGCTTTGATTTGATTCAGAAGAGAAGACTCCAGATACCATGTTACCAAAGAAACCTTGAGGCAATTCTGGAGACTTGTTGACTGCGGTTTTGGTTTCTTGGAGCATCAAGCGGTCGTGCGCTCTTGCCAAAATCTGTTCTAGACCGTTGATCAGCGAGACGAGCGTAGTCTCAGGCGATGTATCGGCAGAGATTATAGAGCTTGCGAAAACGACCTTGAGCTGCTCGAAAGTCTTAGTGATCTGCTTGCAGAGACAGTCCACCAGGGGTAATAGGTTTTGGAATATAGTATCCGCAAATAGTGGAAGGACCTCGACTAAGAAATGGACCCAGTCATCGAGCACCAGGCGACTTGATGAGGACGAGAAGCCGTACTTAAGAACTTCCACTAATTGGGGTGGTGGTGGGACTGGAGCAAGTTCAGTGTCCACCGAATCTCTGTTCGTTGTGAGAGACAACCTTGAGCGATGGGCAGGCTGGAATGGCGCTTTTTGCTCCACGCTTTGCTCTTCTGTAGGACGAATGAGACGTAGCTTCAGCGCTGACAGAACAGCCTCGAGTAACAAGCTTTGCAACGATGGGCAAGCAGTCCTCAAGCGAGCCATCAGCGGCACTTCAAGCTCTAGACCCTGAAGTATAGGTGCAAACGGACTTCGATATACCCGAGAGATGATATCCACTGAAATGCGGTACAGCTCATGTAGATGCGATGTCCGTTCGGAATCCGCTTCGCCAAGGTTGAGTGACAGTGTCCTCATACACGTCTTGATTAACCATTCTTGTAGTGAGATTTTGACTGGTGACTCCAAAGTCTGCGGAGCAGATTCTTCCGCCAAAGTGACCCAAGTATATTGCGAGGGTTGCCTCAAAATATTGTTGATATGTTTGAGATAATACAAGCAGTCTTTCGTATCATCGGCTTGAGCTTGGACCTTTGACGATTGTGATACCTGCCCCGGCTTCAAAGTATCGCTGGACGATAGGCAGCGAAGGGACTGCATATGGCTGGCAAGAATTTCAAAAACCTTGTTCAAGCTCGGTAAATCCTGTAACCAGCTCCTGGTGAAAGCGGATACGGCCGCCCCTTCATCCGCTAGAGAATCGAGAAGAAGAAGTAGCGGCCTAACCAAAATGGACTGAGAGCTGACGGAATGTGAAGAAGAGGACGGAGTTTCGATTCCGCTGGATGGGCGTGAAATAGATCCGCGCTTCTCCGATTGCAAGCTGAGCTCGTACATGGTATGCGTCCAGAGAACTGCGAATCTCCGGCCAGCATCAGCGCCGTCGAAAATCGCATGGACTTGGGTCGTCTGCCGTGCTATGATAGACGCAACTGCAGCTTCCACGGTTCGTCTGGAGGGTGATATTGTATGTAGTTGGAGGATGCAACGAACAGCTTCCACATGATACTTTGGCATGAGTGGTGAGAGATATTGCCAAAGAGACGCCACTAAGGGGTGTATGAGTTCTGAAGCTTGCGAAGCGCTAATATACGGCTCGTGGAGACTAGCAGTCTGCAATGCGCATAGTACCGTTGTTAGGGCACTATAATGAGCAAATGGCGGTTGTGGAGCTGACTGGGCGACCGGCATGGAAAGAACGTCGTGGAAGATCGTGAAAGGGTCGACTTCGTCAAGTGCACTTAGGTGTTGTACCCTAAAGACTACGTTTGATAGCACCCTCGAAGGCATTTCCGGCGAAATGTATGACGCTTGGGTTCCGACCGAGACCGCAAACATACGAGCAGATTCACGGAGTATGTACTGGCCTAGTACGGCGGGCGCGAACGGGGTATCGACAATGTCCAGACTGCCTTGAGCCTCTTCGTAGAATGATTGAATCTTTTGAGCGACAGTCGCCCGCGGCATTGCCGCTGCCGTTCGGAGATCTTCTTCCCGAGCCTGGTAGTCGGTGATTGCTCGGGCAGGCATAATTTGTACCAGAGAGTCAACAATCTCGAAGGCCAAGTCAACGACTTCCGTGTCCAACGCAGCCCTGGTGGTGGCCTTCTCAAAGACTTCATTGAGGGCTGCGAGTGTGGAGAGTACCGTTAGTGGCATGTGCTGGAGAAGCATATCCTCCTCTTTCAGATTGAAGCGCGCAAGGACAAACTTGGCCAGCTTCATTTGTCGAAGGGCTACTTGTCGATTTGTCTTGACGGAGTCCAATGAAGATACGACCAACTCTGTAAGCTTTCCCCAGATAAGCCCACTATCCACGCCATCGAAGAAGGTGCTTGCACTTCGCATAACCTCGTCCACTTGTTCTTTGGTAGCACTCTCGCTATACGACTGGATGCTTTGCAATGCGGGGAGAAACACTTCGGGAACGATGAGGCCGCCTACCTCCCAGCGGTCCATCAAGGACAGACATAGTCGAAAAGGTTTCGCTCGCTCACTAGGCAGCTTGCTAGGGCGTTGAATGGCTTTGATAACGCTCTGCGTCAATCCTTGTAGACCGTTTTGCGAGAAGTATGCTGCGTGATATGCAGAGGGATCGGTAGCGATATGCTTGTCTGCAGTCGTTGGCGATAAAGACTCGTTCCCTTCAGTGCCGGAGGGTGGCTCTGGACCGAGAAACCAGGCCCATAGCCGTCGGTTAAGACTCATGTCCCTACGCGACACCACGCTCGCGGCTGCAGCGACTAGTCGTTCGAGGTCCTCTTTACTTATCCGCTGTTGAAGCACTGGTGAGTCTAATGGTAGATGGCTGACGAGCAAATCGAGGAAGCCTCGCTGAATCAATAGCTGGACGTCAAGAAGACCAGACTCGAAACATCGAATAAGCAGGCCTGGCTCTGGCGAGATGGCGGCTTCGGCCTCCACTGACAGGCCCTCGAACGTCGCCGTCGTAGCTACTGATGCTATTGAGCCCCGTCGCTGGGGTAGTCCAAACTTGGGCAGACGTCGAGCAAGATAGGCAAGTGCACCTTGTCTCCGGGATGCGTTTGTAATTGCCGATAGGAAAAAGCACTGCCAGAAGTGGGACGAAGCACCGTCAGTTCTTGCATCGGTGATCTCGTCGACCGAACTTCTGACGGCATCTCGAAGTTTGTCGAGCGCTGAGACGATGCGCTCGAAGTCTTCGCTCGTCTCATCCTCTAGCCCTGGTAGTAAGGACAAGATGATAGCCTTCAAGGCCGGTCGAAGTGCAGATCCATCGAGTTTCAAGACGTGGTTTTCGAACACCGACAGAAACAGTGGGCGCACTGTTAGCGAGGCGAAAGAGAGGACTGAGGCTAGTCCAGGGAAGTATAGATTCAGATCACGGGCTAGAGTATCTTTCTGGACCAAGGTCAGCGGTTGGGGCCAACTTGGTGGAAGCTGCGTACTCCAATGATCGAGAAAATGTATGCATACACTTCAAGAGCTTTCTGATGCACGCCGGAAGGTAATGTTGGATTCAAGCACTGCGCTAATCGCAGTGCGACTGCATCGCTATGGGGGATGACGGGCGTCTCGGACGGGTGCGACTGGAGAGCCTACAGACCGTATGAGCGCACATCCGCCAACAAATTCGGGGACATAGTGACCTTCAACAGTCTTCCCAGAAACGATATGTAGTCGGCCCACTCTTGCTGCGCCGTGTCCCATACGGCAAGTGCGCGTTCTACGTTGGCGGCATAACGGCGAAAGCTCTTATCTTTCTTCTGCAAAGCTACACGGGCTTCAGTCAGCCTATGCGAGCATATCTGGGGTCATGTCCTGGGACATACCCTCTTCGGCGTTGTTGCGCGTTACTCGGGGCGATGGCGACGAGCGGCCGGAGCCTGTTGGCGAGAATATCTGCAGGTTAGCAGAGAGATCATGAGACATGCTGAGCTGCGCAGTGAATGGGGTGTTGGTATATTGGGCGCGGATCACAGGACATGCTGGCTGCCGCGAGGGTGGTTCATTGCATGGGAGCCTCTGCCTGGTGGAGCTGTCAAAGACGCCCGCAACACGAGGCCTCCGGCGAAACCCTTTTCCGGCCAGTGTCCCGCCCCTGCGCTCACATGCCATCGACTGACCGCGAGCGGCACCACATCGTTGTCGGCGAGCATTGCCATACGCCGATATTCGGCTCAAATATCATGCTCCGCTCGCAATGAGTGACCCCCCACAGGTACAATCAAGCCTAACGAAAATGTCCAAGATGTCGCGACTAACGACGGCAGTACTCACGCGACCAAGCCCCTCCTCCCCCGCCGCCGTGGAGTCAGCCCCCAGCATACCACCCCCCTCTCCCGGAAGAACCACCACCGTCCTACGACGACGCAACGCATTCATCCTCGTCTCCTCTTCTAGTTGGTCCTCCCCCCGACTATGGCGCCATCAGGGCGTACCCCGAGCCGGACGAGTCGTCCGTCGCTAGCAGCGAGGTTGAAACGACCGAGCCTTCCCTTCCAGAATGGGTTGGCCAGCTTTTAGTGGTTGGGATCTTCGTTGCAATTATCTATGGGTTCTGGAGGCTGGTCAACGATCCTCCAGACGGCTTTGGAAGCCTGCCCGGCTAAAGGCGCCGCTGTCGGCAGCAATCCAAACGGTGTATGCATTCGAGCCATCTACGAGATACCCTTGATATCGAGGCGGCTACAAGTGGAACATTCCTTGCCGGCTACACGAAACGTCGCGAGAGTCGACAAATGTTGGCCCTGGCAGATTGACATGCTAAACTAGAGAAAAGCTCAGCAGATATCCCAGAGTAGTCGACAAGGTGCGGAGCAGACTGACACAGCGTATGGCAAACTTGACACACCTCGACTTCGCGATTGTCTTGGCGGTTGAAGAGACAGTATGGCGGTCGACTCCTTGCAGGATGTTGAACAATGGTTGTCTCTCCTTGTCCCGCAAGGATGCTGGAGCCAGAGCGTGGTGGAACTCCTGCGCCTGCGGCCGGTATCAGTGACCACCGTACAGAGTCCTGCGGCACTATTCCGACAATTACCAATCAACCCTTCTTTCCGCGTTACCGTATCCGGCAATCGTCCGTCTTGCCCTTCACCGACATTCCATCGTTGACCGGTGTATACGAACTCGAACCAGAGTGCAAATGACCCCGTGCAGGTCTAAAATAGCATCGCAATCGAACTCTATCTAGGTTGGAGCGTCACCGCCCCGAGCCTGTAGTTTCCCGCTTGTAGGCTTTAGTACATTGCCACCATCAGCCCTACTTGCGGGGACTCTGTCAATCATCGCACTTGACCAATCAGGTGCGGCGGATCTCCGCAAGATCAACATCGGAACAACTCCAAAGAGAAACCGCTGCGCAGCCAACATCTAGAGCAACGTCGCGTCCACACTCACCGACACAGCGCGGACTGCCTCCGCACGTTGCACCGCTCAGCCTCACGTCTCAGACCCAAAAGTCCGTCCACCATCGCCACCCGACCTCCGATGCGAAGGCATCCTTCGTCATGGCGACCGTCTCATGTCTGCGCCATCATGAATCCCTCGGGTACTAGTAAACGAAATAGATGGTACCATCCCGGTCTGTTTGTCTTAAGCGCAAGTCTATTTCAGAGCAGCGGCAAGCATTGTCTGGCTTCGGGCAATGCCTATGGCCAGCTGGTGCACGGACGGCCGGTGCCCGTCCAAGCATACTGCAATATGGTTCTGGGCGTCAACGGCGTCAGAATGGTATTGCCGAGAGAAGCAAGCAGCAAGCCTTCGGGGTTTCGCATGCATAGTACTGCTATGGGTCGGTTGGTGGACTGCATCTGCACTGTTGCCGAGCTTCTCCAAAGCCTGTTCAAGTTGACACGCTTTGACCAACGAACTGAGAGGTGAGAAAGATGGCTTGAGGCTCGCTGCACACTCCTGCGACTTCGAGGCTGCATCCTCTATCAACGTAGACGCATGGCCGCTTACGAGGCTTCTACTCTCAACAGTAAGCCATGAATGGCTTTGATTCTGGGTGACTGCACGTTATCGTTCCCCGACAGATTCCGTTTTCTGCATATGGGCGTCCCAAGCTTTCATTGGTCTCTTCGCCTCATATGACTGCAGACGTGCAACGATTTACAAGCACTTCTTACTACCGGCAGCTTGAGATCCTGTGCTGATAAATTACAATGGCTGTGTGGCTCGGGAGGATACCGTTGCGTTTGCAACTGTATGGAGCTCAGAACAATGCAACATGGGTACACTTTCCAGAGTGGAATTCCACTCTATCTGAGTCGGCCGTCATCACCTCGAGAACAGCCGGTCAGCAGTATGCACCAGAGCTCAACAACAAGCTCCCTCTCGTATTGGTGTCTCGAAGCGTTACATGCTGCAAGCCAGTGCAAAACCAAGAATCGAACCCTGCCGACCATGACTCGGCTTGCCCGCTCGGCGCTTCTGCCTCAACCAGGGCGCATTCGGGGAGTAGGAAGTAAACGACGATGGAGATCAAAGAAGATCGGAAAACCAATCACGCCTCAAAATACCGAAAGCCTGCGGTCAGCGCGTTGCCCACCCCAGACACCTAGGCATCCCACCACACGCGTCCTCCCGCCCACCTGCCATGCAGCATTCCTTCGCGGGCAGCGCCCTGCTTTCTTACCCCCTCAGTTCCGGGTCGTGGACTTGACCAACCAGACACCGGCTAGTCTTCACAGGGCATGCACCGCTAGGGTACAGCAGTCATGGTGACCATGCCTACATGCCGACCCTGGGTACCCATTCGATGGTCATGCTTACGCCCGCCCCCCGCGTCCCTGAGCAAGCATCTCCAAGCCTCAGCCCTTGATCTCATCTCCTGCTGGGGGTTCACCTCCACCGGGCTTCCTCCTGTCGGTGGGCTCGTAACTGCCCCAATACCCGTTCCCCACACCCTCGTAGTCACCACACTTCGGCGCCTTGTGGTTTTCCGCTGACCCCATTGGCCAAATCGGAATGAAGCATACCTCTTCGTCTGCACATGTGCCACACTCCTTCCATGCAGTCCACTGCAGATAGTCGAATAGACCATCTACCAAGTCAAGAGCGTGAGGTGGGGGCGAAGCTGTGGATACTAAGGCTTCGACAAGAAAAAACGGAGTGGTTGCGTCGAGGGCGGAGATGAGGACACTGCATATCTCTGAAGTGATGGTGTGGATGGTTGTATGGGCCAGTGATGGCGCCTGAGATGGCGATACTGGAAGCCGAGGAACATGTTGCGATATACAACGTTCCAGCTCGAGCGTGCCGTTCCGTTCCGAAGCCGAGATGAACGGCCGAAGCAGAGCATTGAGGGAGGTTGCGAAAGCCTTCCTGCTTCCTCGTACCTCTTCATCCGTGTGCAGATGATGCAGTGGAGCACTATACCGCGAGACCACCATATCAGCCACTTCTTGCCAATTCCTTCCTTGCCGCTTTCCACCACTGTTCAATATCATCTTAGTAACCTCGCCTCTAATCTGCCACAACTGCTCGGGCGACGCATTTTTCAACCGCGGATGCGGCGTATCGCTCACAACATCATTCGCCCACAAATCTAGCCCCTCATACTCGAATACACTAACAAACCTGTCGTAGTCCAACGCTACCCGCCCACCACCAATGCCATGATATCTCGAAGCAATCGCTTTGATATACTCCCAGTCACCCAACATCCTTCGCCCGGCCTTTTCTTCTATCGGCCTCGCAGCGATGACATCCAGCCGCTCTACACTCTTCTCAAAATCGCAAAGAATGATTTCAAACCCGCCCTCCATCCTCAACACGCCATCGATCTTCCCCTCCCATAGCGTGGAAGCTAGATCACAAAGACCCCGCGCGCGTGCGAGTTCGCCTCCCATAGGGCCGCCGCGGTCGGGGAGAGATAGGTTGAGCAGCAGAAAGTCCTGCGTGTCGAGCGTGCCGTTTGAAGTTTTCCCCGCGCTGAGACCATCGATGTAGAGGAGAGTAAGGGGATGCTTGGGTGTGTAGGTGTGCAGGTAGCCGGAAGGTGCGTGGGGGGTGCTGGGATGGAGAGGGGCTTGGTCGTGAGCCGGAAAAAGATAATCTTCTTCATGTCTCACACGCCCGTGTGGGTGGTTCAGAGCTGAAGGTGATGGCGGTGTATCTGCCCACTCTTTCCCTCTCCCACACCGTACACATCCCCGCACCATCCCCTCTTCCAGCTCCTCTCCCTCCTTGCAACATCGCATCATTGGCCTTGCAAAAACAAGCGCATGTTCGACTTCAAAAGCCAACCACTCCATGCCTTGCACCACCTCGGCACTCGGCGTCCCATGGTACAATTGCGTGCCTATCGGTACGCTAGCCATGAAGAAAGACATGCCGTTGTGGTTGAGGGAGGAGCCCCATTGGCGCAGGGAGGAGTGGATGGCGTTGAAGATGTGGGGTTCGTTTTGGGTGGCGGTTGTGGCAGCGAGGGTGAAGAAGACGGAGAGTAGCGTGATTGGAAAGGTTTGGAGGTACATGGTGAGGCTGTTAGGGGTGGGTTCCGCAGGGCCTTTGCCAGTATGCGAAGAAGGCGCGCGATTCTGGCGGCTCAATTTGCGTTGCACGGGACAGAGTAGGAAGAGTAGACAGATGCGCAATCAACCGAGTAGCTTGCAACGCGTTTTCGCACCCAACCTCTAGATTCTTTCGCTAGTCTTCCCACGATGACTCTTCGTAGATGGTTGTGTTACGCGTGTCTTGGTGACGAAGTGTTGGTGGGGCGATGCCGCGATCGGCATAGTGAGTCTACCCAAGATAAGATCGTTTAGTCTCATTGGCTGGGCGTGGGCATCGTGCCGTGTTGGCTTTTTGATTCTGCATCTTTTCTTCTATACGTGGTTGCGTGGCCTTGTAGAGACTGTTATCTTCTTGTGGAGTCGTTGCGGCATTTGAAGCATTCAGAGCGATGGTTTGTATTGCTTCCCAATAAAGCTTTCGATTGGAATTCGGTTTCGAAGTTTGATAACACCATGAGCCTAGCTATGCCTTTACCGAGAGCGCTCGACTGTAGCACTTGACTCTCACGTCGTATACTTGATCAGCTGGACGTTTAGTGTACTCTTGACTTGAGGTGACGAGTACCGTCGTGCATGCAAAGCAGCACATACCGTAGTTCACAAGACATCCACGCCCGAAACATCTCTGAATAGGCTTCACTGACGGTGCAATCCAGCCTCAGGACTCAGATAGCAGCCATTGCGATTATAAATCAGCATAGCCCATAGCGTATGAGACATTGGAGTTTGATACAACTCAAGAAGAGACTTCCCCCGAGCGTACTTCGACCCAGGGGTTCTGGTAGGCGACCGTCGTGTTTGCAAAACAGTACATCGCGTAGTACACGGAACGCCATATATTGAGACACCTGTGAACAGACACAGCTGACGTGGACCTCCGAATCCAGAGCTCTCGTAGCTATAAGGAGCGTATTGCCAACATCAACCCATACTTGGGGCAGAAGACACAACTTGGCTCATCGCGACATTGGGAAGCATCGCCGAAGTGATAGTGGGGGCCATACACATGGCCCTCTCCTAAACGGTTTCCAAAGGCCTACCGTATATGCAAGTTAGGCATTTGGAGGTTAGCACAACGGCGGCGGCGGCTATGTTGGAGATTCGGGATACATGACATATTTACGCCCGACGCTGTCTGATGTAAGGCTGGTGGGGCTGCGGCTGGTGAGGCTGTTGAGGTTGTTGCCTGGAAGCTTGGACGCCGCCACGGGGATGTTGTGAAGAGAATTATGAATACTCCTTTCGCTACTGATCGAAAGGGGCTGCAGTTGCAGGCCTGTGAAATGAACGACGCAGCTGTTTTGAGACATGCTTGGTAGCTCAATGCAAACATCTGGACGAGGTTTAGTTTTACATTTGCGCTAACGTTTACTCCGAAGGAATGTCCGCGGTGTCTGAATGGCGATGTCGGAGTGCTCCTCCTTCTGCTCAAAGAGCATAGACGTATGCTCAAACCCTACATGGTCGGACACCGCCTGCAGTACGCACCGAGACTACTTTATGCCGTCAGACCGAAGGGTTGCATAACGAGAGTATTTTCATAGGCTATGGGGTACGACTTCTGTGATCGGTGACGCGTCACGATTCCCAGGTGGTAAGGTCAAACTAGCAGGTACAGGCAGCCCTACAGATGAGCTGCGCGTTCCCGTGCCTCGACCTTGGACCCCTTTGGTACGGCCCGGCCATGACCGAGAGCAAGCAAGGCTTATGGTGCGGCAGTTCCGAATGTAGCGTTCCGCTCACGTGCCGTGGAATGTCGTACACCCAGAAGCGAAGGCCGAACCTCGCTCGCAAGACCGTTTCTGCATCCCAACTCCCAGCACGGCAGCCTCAAGCTAGCTCGGTAGCGAGCTAAAGGTAGTCTCTTCCAAATTTCGCGCTGCGCCTTGTATCCCAGTGCTCGACTCAAACAACGGGGCCGCGAAAGACGGTCCTGGACCCACCCATGCCCATTGACGCGGGTTGGAAATGAGTACGACCCAATTATGGTTGTTGAGATGACGGAGGGGGCTAGTCCTGCGTCGTGGTCGGGTCGCTATGATGGGGGCCGATTGTGTGTGTGTGTGTGTGTGTGTGCGTGTGCTGTTGATGCAAGATGCAAGAGAGATGGGTTTGCATCAAGACGCGGTGACGAGGGGGTGGGTGGACTCCATTTGAGTGGAGCATTGGAGATCACCACAGACGCTACTGCAACCTAGTCAAAAGAGGTAACGCTCACCCGACCAAAAGGGTAAGACTTACGCTGACAGGGGCTGGACGAAAGCCGGAGACTTTTCCGGGACAAGCGACGACTTTGGGGACAAGCGAGTGACCAGTAGGCGGCCACGGCGCATCCCTGTTGCCTGAGATTTGAGGAATGTGGCGGCGTGGCGGTGTTGTGATCTCGAGGTATGCTTGGATGTTTCGTTCACTGAAGGATTCGAAACGTGGCGCAACCATCTTTTCCGAGCAAATAGCAGTCTACACATCCCGGGTGCCGCTGCGCACATCATCCTTTGATCGATGGAAGTGTCCCGAGTGCCAAATAGCAGTGCCACGAGGAAGGTTACCGGTATGCTTAAATCTAATTGAAGATAACTAATGGCTGGCCTGAAGGCTTGACTGGATATGCTGGTTATAGAAGAATTTGTTGGGGTAACAAGGATCTTAAGTGTGTACCTTCGGCTGATCAGTAATTGTGTGGGGAGTGCGGGAGATGCACAGCATCGTAATAAGTGAGTGTGTAGCCGAAGTTGCTGACAGTAACAATGGTACATTTGTATAACCGCTGTGGGCGGTCTTGTGGCTGTCGATGTCTTATGGGCTCCAATGCATCTTGTAGAAGTTCACAAGCTCGCCCAATCGTAATCCTAGGTAGGAAAGGAGGGAGGTTGCTACCGACATCTCGTAGGACGAGTTGCCGCCGGTGACGTACCGGGACGCAGCTCCGTGCAGTGTGGTATCGGAGGCGTTACCACAGGCACTGGCCCGCATCTTGGCTGCATATGACGCGAGCGTTTCGAACGAAGAAAGCTCGTAATTGGGTCATTGGTAATGTTGGTTGTGGTAGAGCTGTGCTCATTTCATACCGTGACAGCGCTGTGGCCCAAGTGAGTGGTCAAATCCCAAACATCCGGCCACTTGTCACTCAAGGCCGAACACCGAACCGACCCGTCCTCTATTAACAACCAGACGTCTTGGCCGAAAGTTATGCTTATTTCGAACCTTGCCACATGCATATGGTGGCGGTCTAGTAGTTTCCGAGCGGCCAACGGTTCCCCTATTCCGTTACTATCGATCGGCGCAAATGCAGGCAATGCTCAATATACGGCGACCAGTAACTCGAGGTTTTGAAGCGCTCACAAGAGCCACAACTCAGCTCCGCAAATTAGTGCGATTGTCGAATGTTATTAGCGTCAAGGGTAGATCCACTTGTGAGGCATGGGCAAAATCAGCCTTGTCAGAATAAGGCCCCCCACAGAAGACGGGAGTTTCATGCCAGGTTGGTTTGACACGAGACCGAAAGGCCGGGTGTAGCGGACTTATATGAATTATCCGATTCGGAGATACTGTGGTTGCATGCTTCCGTGCTGACAGCGCACAACGGCTCAAACGTAATCCGTGGGTAAGAGTGCTGGTGCGGTTATGTTCAAGGTGACTTGTTGAGGAAGGAGATTGCGTTACGGAAGCGTGCAGAATGAGCGGAAAGCAAATGATTCTGAATAGAGATCCGCTTGCAGCAATCGCTGCTTGTAAAGCGGTGTTCTAGAGTCGCAGCAAATACGTTGTTCCTTCGTAGTTCGACACTCCTGTCTGAAACCTCCGAGCGAGGTTCGAGTCCGCTTGAACGCCATTGCCATGCAGTTGTGAAAAAAGAAATGTCTAAGCCTGCGCACCGAGAAGCATCGTAGCGAGTGAAAAGGATCGCGAAAATTGGGTATCGTAACAGCCGGCTACAAGAGAGAAGGTCCGCGACATTGCTTGCCCGGATGGAGAGCAGTCGTGGACATTCACATTGAAGATCCCGACTTGGTTCGTGAAGCCTTAAGGTGTATCCGCTTGACGTGATCTCTCTGAACGGTTGATTAGCCTTCTTTTGCGCTAGTGTTCTGCCAATGTGCTACAACTCACCATGTTATCAACACGGCTGAAGACTCTGTCGCAACCATCCCAGTCGCATAGCACACCAGGATTGTGTTTTGCTTCATGTCTGGCGAGGTCCTTCTTACTTGAAAAGCCTCCACCGGTAGCTTGTGGGCAGCCTTCATGACGGCAGAAGAAAGATTTTGTGTGCCTCTTGTGGTGTTTCCTAAGATCGCAACCCCGCGTGAAAACAGCTCTTGAGGTACAGCCTGGGTAGGCGCAACTCCATGTGCCGTTCTTGTTAGGAAATCCATAAGCTCTAAGATCCGGTGAGCTAGGCGAGAGCGATCGAGAAAGCGGCGGTGGTGATCTTTCGCTTGTACCGCTCGATGCAACGCCTAACGAAGACGCCGCTGAGTGCGATCTCGACGGTCGGGTGCCACCCAGTGCTGAACCAGGTCCTAGTGTATGTCCCGAAGTCATAGCGGGAAGCGATGGGTAGGAGGAGTAGGTGACACTCGTTGGCGGCATAGCCGGGTGCTGCGATGCCCAGAAGGAGTGCGGTGGGTATGGTGAGTTGACAATCGGTCGATAGCTGTGCGTTGTCGGGTAGAGCTGCCCACTTCTGGGCGGTGTTGAGGGACCTCGATGTGCTGCGTGTGGCAATGTCGGCGAGTAGATGATGTTTTGAGGCGATTGACATGTGCTTGAAGGGAACAGATGGCCATGCGCAATGTTGCCGTCTTGAACCATGAACGTCATGTCTGCCTCGGGAGAGTAGAAGGTCGTCATGACGGTATGTGAAGCGGAGTGTACAAACGCCAGGATGCGAACGTACGATGTGCAATGTAAAGAGCAAAGTACCTAGAGTCCAAAGATGGTTCACTGTTTGGGAGTCCGACTTCCGTATATGCTGTTGTGAGGGAAAGCCAATGCGCTTAAGCGGGATGGTCAAGGAAGGAAGGCAGCGATGGAGATATAAGTGGTAAGCCAAGCCACAGGCGGTTAGGACATGGGCAGGGCTGTAGACTGGGGCTGTATGGACCAGTTCCACAACGCTTAGCGGCGTATGCCCGTAGAATAAGGCTGAGGTACTCAAGCTCGTGGAAAGGAACAGCGTGGCCGACGTGGCGGAGTTGTTGTGTCTCGCAGTTCCAGGTGCAGGGTGATTGGTCCGTGTTGCTGGGCCTTAAACGTGGAGGTTAAAATGGAACACAGGCGGGTTCTTGCAAGGCGATGGGAACGCCTGAACATGAAATACACTGGTAGATCTGGGGCGCAGACGGGAGCTCATGACACCCCGGTATCATGAAGCGTCTCACTCAGGCCTTCCGATGCCGAATGCACGCTACTCAAAGAGGACAGCGCTGGTCTCAGGGCTGGCCTGTAGTTATTTCCTATTCGGCGCTGCATCTTGGGTCCGCTTGGACGAAAACGCACAAGTGTCGACAGAGCGGTGCGTGAGTGAGCCTTGAGCTTAACTAGAGAAACCCTGTCCTGACGAGCCATACCAAGAGGGCGGTCGGTACTAAGCTCTAGCTCCAGCCCTGTCCTCTGACGGGACTGACCAGGGCCGTTCCCACGGGCTGCATATGAAATCATCAACGGTATTCGCGGGCGCCGCTGCGGCCATGCGGCTGGGGATGAATGCGTGCCGCACGGGGACGGGCATCGGTTATGGAAGGCTTCCAGAAGAGTTGGAGGCCTGAATGCGTCTCCCGCTCAGACGACGGTGAAGCATGCCCTGTGTTCGCACACTTTGCGTGCAGTAAATCGACATCGGCGGCGGACCACTGCAGCAACCCAAGAGCCACGCCAAAACATGGCATCTGATGGTACGGGCGATCGCAGCGCAGATAGGCGGTAATGTCGGTACGCGATCTGCTTATGATTAGTGCTTACGACGGTCGAGGACAACACTGGTGGTCGTAGCTCCGGCAGAAAGTATCCGGCAATGTGATGTGCGTTGCACTGGCGAGCGGGGCCCCGAACAGGGAAAAGATGTGGCGGGTGGTGTATTATTAGGAGTGATAGGCCGAATAGCGCAATGGCGACCACTTCTTCTGGTGCTCCAAACACTCGAGGTCTGAGTCAGACGGTTTGCGAATGAGTTGCTCCATCCGTCCATCGTCCATGATTTCGGATCGCGCAAGATTGCGATGCTTCGACTCCATGATGATGATGGAATTCCGTTGCAGCCTCAGCTGCTCGTCGTCGCCATCGCAGGTATCGATCCTGCGTCGCTGCGCGCCATCCTGCTGCGTAGCGCGCCATGTTACCGAATGCGCATACGTATGCCATGTGCCCTTGGTGGTGTTGGTGCCCAGGTCGGCAATCTCTCGAAGCGCGAGACATAGGCAGCTCTGGTATGCTACACGTCAGGCGGCCCAACACCAGGGCTGGCACGCCGCGCAAGTAACCGGTCATGGCGCGTACAGCGTGGGAGTGCAAGTTGGCGAAAACGAGTGCCCGAGAGACCGCGAAATGAACTCGGCGAACCACCTGCAAGTAGCATCTCGGGCTACGCAAGAGGAAGCAAGGCCCGGTCGAGACAACGTCCAGCAGGCGTGGAGCCGTTGAGGCTCTGTCTAACCCTCCGTCAGTAAAACACACACTGCATGCAAACGCTAAGGACGGCCACGCTGTGCTGGAGACTAACTTGATCGTTGCGAGTCCTGCATCTCCTTCGTCATCCCGTGCGGCTTGAGCTGCTGTCCCGCCTGCTCCGTACGGTCAAGTAAACGCCGCTGGGCTGCATCGTCCCGTTCTTTGCCGGGTACCGAAGAGATGCTGCACGGCGGCGCCTGAACTGTGTCGACGGCACGGTTGAAACGGGGGCGTACCGGTGGCCGCGCACCGGTAGTTGGGTCTGGCATGTCACGTCTGTCACTCAGGCATCCAGTCGCGGTTTTCTTCTAGAAAACGTCAGGCGGGCGAGGCCTACGAGCTTTCTTTCAACGTCAATCCATCGTTGCCATCGTCAGTCTCGACACTCGGCGACACCATGCCATAATCTCCTTGACCTGTGCCGTCACTGTCACTTAGTCACAATGCCCACTGCGATTCCTGACCGAACGTCGCGGATATCGCCCCTTGCCAGGTTCACTCACCGTTCCAAGCGTGCATAGGGGACCACAGGATAGCGAGCAAGCGTCGGATGGCCAACGGCCCCGAGATTTGCGCAAAACACGAGCATCACGTTACGAATGCGCAAATTGCCCTTCGAACAGCACTCGTAGCGCAAAGGAAGGGCTAGTGGCCCTGAGTGAGCGAGGGTCCGAGTCCGAGTCCAGCATCATCCCAGCGTGGGTCCAGATACGTATGGTACGCATAGTCCTTAAAGGGCACTTGCGACACTAAAATGACTTCGGCCTCGCCGACCTTCCCGATTGTCTGCCCGTCACATCGCAGGCCTGGGGTTTGTTCAAGCTTGCTTCACTAACGACGTCTCTAGTACTATCCGTCGTCCGAGACAACCAGTTTCAACCCAAGCGGACTCCGACCGTTCTGCAGACCAACCTGGTTATGTGGCTGTGTTCCCGTCCATCGCCTGTAAGAATCTTCTACCTTATTCATCCTTCCTGCTCGAAGGATCCTTCGTAACAGCACCCACACGCATATTCCTCGTGGGGACATCGCGTGCACCACATGCCGTTGTCGGAACATCACATCAGCACTCTATTTCGCGGGAAAGGCAATACCACATACTCCTACGGGCAAAACGGTCGGTACTTGCACGATAAGTGAGCATGCGGGCGTTCGCTCAGCCTTACGAATCTGCCAGACTCGCTCATTGTTCACTAGCACACACCTCTTCTGTGTAGCGCTCTCATCTCGCACTGTGTCAGTACCAAAGTCGTCGCAATCACAGGACTTTACAGAGTATGGTATAGCACAATCAGGTCTACTCGTAGAATGGCACCTCGTGTTCGTTCGAGATACATGTGTTGCATTGCTCCTTCCCTCACTTCGGTCCGGACCCGAGTGCAGAGTTAAGTCAAAACTGAGGCAAGAGCGCCGACCATGTAGCGAACATTTCAGTCCCAAGATTGCGACAACACTGCTCCCTGTACAGGCGTCCCTTGAGAGCTCGTACCGAGTGTTCGTCGGCCGATACCCCCGTTCCTCTCAAACAAACAGCGGGATGCTCTAAGGTTCCCTGAATGAGACCGAAACAGACACGTCGCATGATGCTTTTTGTTGGAGTCAAAAGCACGCAAGGCGATCGTTTGAGTGCGCGAGAATCTCTACCAAACTCGAGTATGCATTGACATCGAGCGCCGCATAATCGGCACACCAGGAAGCTTGTTCATAGTCCTGGCCGTGTTCGCAACCGGCGTTACCACCTTCCACCAGATATGAGAGCGACGCTCCAACCCTCTCCAAGCCTGCCCCCTGCTCTATCTTAACTTGTCTACCCGCAACCAGTGCGGTGAGATCCTGCCTGAAGGAAGCATACCCTTTGATACCAACTCACTGGTTGGATTGGGTCGACCTCAGGGTCAGTTGAAGCATATATTTGAACGCAGGATCATCCGGTTGCCTGTCATGCCAGTCCAACACCTTCGAGTCCGCCGCATTGCTTTCCGATACAAACTCGGCGTTATCGGAACTCTCATTGCGTATTCTTCTGCAGGCTACATCTTTCGCAGACTAGTCGTGTGTTCCTCCGATGTCCCTAACGTCCGTACTAAAGTGCCCGGTCACGTGCTCTCTCTGATATCTCATTAACGACTCCCAAAAAGGACGTCACCATAGTCATGCTCAACATTGACTTTAAGAATATCATTCTCGAGCATGGTTGCGCTCTTTTGACATGCTGGCTAAGTTCTCTCTCTGCGAAGAGGTCGAGGTCTCGAAGCGGCTCTAGTTTTCCGACACAAAGCGGAGATTTTGCGGGGAGACCTTTTCCCCAGAATGAAGGATAACACGGGGATCTTGGTATACAACAGGCTAATACACATGCGAAGAGTCTATTTGAGCGACAGTTTTGCGCTTGGATATTTGTCGCTCTTATTGTACTGCACTCTTCCACCTTGCCTTACTAGTAGCTTACTTTGATCACAAAACAACAGTCTCGATTACAGAATGGCGTCGAATAAAGTCGCAATAATCACGGGAGGGGGTATGTAGACTTTCTTTCCTTTCGGGACTCCCCTCAACGCCGAATTATAGCCTTTTGGCAGTGTACAAACCTTGCATATTGTCTTATGGACCACCATTGCTTCTTCGCTAGTTCAAAAAACTCTCGACGTTGAAGTCAGCCAATCCCATACTGACCTTCTGCAGCGTCCGGCATGGGCCTCGAAGTAGCAACGTGCCTCTCCAAACGCCCCAACTGGTCCATCCACATCCTCGACCTCCACGCGGAACGCGGCCAACAAACCGCCACCACCCTAAACGCCACCTTCCACCAATCCAACGTAACTGACTCCACCTCCCTCAACACAATCTTCAAATCCATCTACGCCATCTCCAACCGCATAGACTTTGTGTTCGCCAACGCAGGTATCGGCGAACACGCAAACTTCTTCCAGGAATGGGATACCGAGGACCCCGAACTACCCATCAAGGACCTCCATCCGCTCGTTGATATCAACTTAAAGAGCGTGATAACCACGTGTTATTTGGCGCTGCATTATATGCGGAAGACGGAAGGGGACGATAAGAGTCTGGTCATCACAGCGAGTTGCGGCGGTTTGTACCCGAGCTACTACTCTCCCATCTACACGGCGACCAAACACGCCGTCGTAGGCTTCATGCGCAGCATAGCGCCCTACTTCCGATCCAAAGCCGGCATCCGCGTCAACGCGATTTGTCCTGGTACCGTGAAGACCAATCTCCTCTCTTCCAAAGAGTGGGAGAATTTTCCAGAGGAGTATTTCACGCCGGTTGAGAAGATTGGCGAGGTGGTTATGATGTTGGTGGATGGGAAGGATGACGGTACGGGGAAGGTGGGGCAGGAGGTACAGGGGGGGGGGGGCGTGGAGGCGTTGTTGGGGAAGGGCAGGTTGAGTGGGAGGGCTGTGGAGATCAGTGGGAGGCAGCACTATTATAGGGAGATGGTGGGGTATTGTGATGAGCCGATGAGGGCGGTTATGGGGTCGACGAATATTGAGGCTATTGAGCAATGATTGAGGGAGGGAGTTTTAGTTTGGGGTTTTAGACATGGGTCACTGGCAGAATATATTTGTGGTACAGGCTCTGACCATACGCGATATTATGGCAAGTAGCAAGCCGTGGTTGAAAGATAACGCCATTGTTACGTCCCGAAGAGCATACACCCATGTGAATGCAAGCGACTGTTCCTATATAACGCGAGTTCAAACCACCCTCCACTCAGCGGTCTCCACCACTTCCCCAGGTACATCGCCATACCCCCTTACAACCTCCTCGTAGCGAAATTCTTCTCCGGATTTCGCACCAACTCGTCGAAATTCGGGCCCGTAATAGGTTCCCGGATGATATGCTTCCTTCCAGCCGCACTAATTCCCGCACTGAGCCTGTCCCGGAGCACGCTTTTGGGGTTCTTGAAACGCGACTCTAGTTGGTCTAGGCTCTGGATGTGTATGTTGGTGTCGATTATGGGCGGAGCTGGGTTGGAGCAAGGTCGTGTGCTGCTGTTTTGCGGCTTTGGCGTGGTTGACGCTGCGAGTCGTGCAGCGTTTGGTGCGGGAGGTATGTGATCAGCATCTCTTTCGCGCATGTCCTGCTCACGGGTCCACGCTAAATGCCTGACAGGTATCACGGCAGCGCGAACAGCGCCTGTGGCATGGTGTTTTAACACCCTATCGACAGTCTTGGGCGGGTCGCTCTTCGAAGCTGTCGTTAATAGGTGTGAACCTATACTGGATGGCATACGTGATGTGGACGTGGCATTGTTTGCGTCAGGTACAGATGTACAATAACGAGGGGGATAGCGATTGCATGGTGGAGTCTCGGTGATGGCGAGAAGCTTGCGAGACGGTGGACTAGTCGGCATTGTGGGAATGCGAGGCGTAAGCTGTGGTGGTAGATATGGATGAAAGTCCTCATTGTCTGTGGGGGGTAGAACAGGCTCTCCCTCGCTGGTTTGCGACATGTCTTGCGGGTAGGGGCGGGCGTTGCCCGAGACAATGGGAAGCAAGGTCACTGGCTAATTTCTTGGAGTTTAAGTGCGATGGGCTGTCCAATTTTTGGGTTCTCAAGAGTGTGTGGAAAGTCTTAGAAGGATTCGTAGGAGGTACGGCTTCGTCCGGGCTGTCCGAGTTCGTGCTATGAGTCGCTGGTAGAGCACTTATGGAGTCGACGTCGTAAAGCCGCCCTCTCCTTGACCTTCTACCGTCTTCGACACCAGGCAACGTTATCTGGCTGCGTAGTCCTAGCGGTGAACGAGAACGGTGAATCTTGATTGCACTCTTCACTTCACGCCCACGCTCGACATCAAGCTCACCCAGTTGCGTCGCAACCGCCAGGATCTCAAACGGTCCCTTCAGCTTAGCAACTAGACCCCCAGAATGGACTGCAAGCGGAGCGATCACAAATTGTAGCGCATCCCAACTACGCGTGAGCTCAAACACCCAATCGACATCCTCCAGTACTCTCGCCATGACCACCAACCGCACAATATCGCTCTAACTTCCCATACCGTCCACACACTCGCCACTCTGCAAGAAACAGTACTTGCGAAACATGGTGTCGTCCAATTCCTTCGCCCGAACGTGTCTATCGCATAGCTCGCTCCGACCGACTTCCATCAGGACTCTCGACTTCTTGGGTATCTCGTCGATGTTGAACTCTTTGTAGATCTGGTGCTGGCCGAACCCGACAATGGTGCGACCTTTCTTGAGGAGGAGGCGCTTAGCGAGCCATGTGGTGTGCGTACGCTCAGAAGGAGATAGGGCGGGATGTTGTGGGTTGTGAAGTATAAGTTGGCTTCTGTGTGTGTGATGATGTGGTATGGAGTATGTGAAGTGCTGAGTGATGTGCTGAATGAGTTGCGTAGCACAGTGAAGTGAAGGGTTTCGACTCACCAAGTGAAATGGCCATGCGCGAATGCAGTAGAGGTCAAGGTTATACATTAGCACAGTTGAATGGGTTTGTCAATCGGATCCGGGCGAGTCAACAGGTGTAGGAGAAAGGTAGAACCCGAGACCGCTCAAAAGAACGTCCATTTCGTTCGTTGAGAAACCGCAGACATGTCCAAATAAAAGGGGTATACATTGTTGTTGTAGTGCTTCGCATGCCACCTCGCCAGGGCGCCCTTCTATGTACAGATTGCCCCGCGTTCTTCCTTCTCCATCCCTCAGTGTCTACTTCAGCTCCTTCTCCGGTGTGACAGCGAACGTTGGTCGGACGAACCTGCAATGCCACGGTTAGATTCAACCCCTCATGCTCGAACGGTGTAGCTTGCCTGTCGCTGTTGTAAACCTTCGTGTTCGATCCGAGCAACTCCTTCTCCCTTGCCTGATCTGCCAAGTATCGTCGCACCTGGTCACGGTCCTCTTCGGCTTGTAGTGCTGGGATGAGATATATCCGCGCCCACATCTTCTCACGCGCGAGCTCGCTATGTCCTGGTTAGCCCTCGTTCCCACAGTCCGATCATTCTCCACCCCCGAGACCTATGTGGAGCTCTATTCAGAGCTCCAGAATATATGGGCTACGCACTTGTGCTCCCTGATTCCCTGGCCGACCCTCCAGAATCCATATGTCATCAGCGCGGCGGTTCCGACGAGGTACATGGCGGGGCGGAAGCCGCGGGCAGGCAGGTTTCGCTTGTACTGGATGGGGCCGTAGCCGCCAACCGGCGGCATATCCTGCGGCATGGTGAAGGCGTGTGGTGCGGCGTCAATTGGTCGGTGGGTTTGGTGATGCGGAGTTGTGAGGTTGCTGCTTCGCGACCACAATTGACTGGGGTAGAACGCTTGGCGTTCACTCGCTTACATAATGACATAAAATTGATCCATGAGCTGGCTCGACCCTGCTCTCGTGATCAACCACCAACATGGAGTCTGAAGAGCGGCCGTCGAAAATGCGGAAATTGGCACACGCGGAAGAGGGAGACGCTACCATAGTGGCCGACAGCACGCCTGCCAATGTCGGACCTGAAGCTCAGAATGACATCCCGAACGAGGACCAATTGCCAAAGTCTACCGACAATGAAGCTACGAACGCTGCATCAAGCTTGCCAGATGAAGCCGAAAATTCAGCACCCAAATTGTCCAAAAATCAGATGAAGAAGCAAGCACGCCTCGAGAAGTGGGAATCCGGCCGAGACGACCGCAAACTCAAGCGAAAGGAGAAAATCAAAGAGCGAAAAGAGCGGAAGCGGCAAGCATGGGCAGAGAGTCGTGCTAGAGGCGAGGAGCCCGTACGGCCACTCCAGACACGCGCGGAACGACGTACAGACCCGGCGGGTACTCTGGTACCCATCACCATCGTTTTCGACTGCGACTTCGACGACCTGATGTTCGACAATGAGTTGAAAAGCTTGGGATTGCAAATCACGAGAAGTTACTCTGACAACCGAAAAGCTCCGTATCGGTGCCACTTGGCAGTAAGCAGCTTTGGGGGCAAGCTGAAGGAGAGGTTCGACGGTGTTTTGGCGAAACAGTACACGAGCTGGAAGGGTATGCACTTTTGCGAGGAAGACTTCGTCAAAGTGAGCGAGATGGCGGGAGAGTGGATGAGTGGGAAGAATGGAGGCAAGATTGCAGGTGCGCTGAAGCGGGGAGATGATGCAGATGGCGAGAAGGAAGGGGATGCGGAGGAGGCAGAAGAGGAGGGAGAGGTCGTTTATCTATCTGCTGAGAGCGACGTCGTACTCGAGCGCCTGAAGCCAAACAGCACGTACATCATCGGTGGTCTAGTCGACAAGAATCGACACAAGGGCTTATGCTACAAACGAGCGATAAGTCGCGGCATGAAGACGGCAAAGCTACCAATTGGCGAGTTCCTGCAGATGAAGAGTCGGCAGGTTTTGGTCACGAACCATGTTCAGGAGATCATGCTTAAGTGGCTGGAGCTGGACGACTGGGGGAAGGCATTTATGGAAGTTCTTCCGAAGCGCAAAGGAGGTGTGCTGAAGAGCGAGGCCGAGCAGGGGGGTGGCAATGAAGAACTTGGTACGCCCGAAGAGGACGAAGATGATGATGATGAAGAAGTGGAAGCTGGCACGCTGAACGACGAGGCTCAATCAGTCCCCGACATTGCTGCAGATCAGGACGAAGCGGCAGTCTAGCTAAAGCAGGTCAAATACGGCGGGGATAATAACATCTTGAGCTCCTGATATGTGTGCTGGATGTCGCAACGTGTGGGTTGCTGTTGAGTCCGCCGTCATTCCGGAGTCTATATCAATTCCAGAAAGCAGCATACCTACAATGTATCTGTCGTTACACTTCATCGCTATCATCGCCTCCTCTTCACAGCCCTGCAGCGGCTCGGGGCGAGATAAGCTTTCTGGGGTAGCGCTAAGACGATGGCGCAACATCGAAAAGCTGGCCAGTACCGGTATCTGAGGAAAAAGAAATCTTGTGCATAGCAGATGGTCGTGCACGGAATTGTGAAGAACACCAAGCTGAACATTCGTAATAATCACTAAGCGTACATTCCGAAACACGCGCCCTCTTCCACCCATCACCTTGGCACAGTGATAAGGCTGCGAGCCACCTCCAACCCTGTCTTTAATTTACGTCACAGCACCCAACGCGCCACCTAAGGTGTCGACCCCAGCACAGCACATCCATCACCGAACTTAACAAGCTCCATATAAATCCCAATCGCAGCAAATTCATCACAGCGATCCACAGCTACAGCTCCACCCATCAGCCCGCCCATCCCCGCGCCGCCCATGCCGGAGCCAGCGAAGTCAAACTCTCCCGCCTCATCCTCCTACTTCACCTACCCCGTCTCCTATGCCGTAACAGGCCTCCTCCGCCGCCTAAACTCCGAACCCGTATCCAAACATACCTCCACATCAGGCACTACGTCGCTATCGCAAAGCTTCCAGTCCCTACACAGCGACGGCTCCGACATGAACTCCGTTTTCGCGCCGCCCAACCGCAAAGCGTCGCCGTTCCAGCCGCCGCCCCTCACACCGCTCAGTCTGAAGGGCTATACATCGAGTACGAGGGAGAATGGGAGGTTGCTGAGTAAGGCGCTGGCTGAGGAGATAAGGCTGTTGGTGCCGCCTAGACTGCAGCTCGTGGATGACTGGGAGCTGTGTTATAGTCTTGAGCAGGATGGGGTTAGTTTGGGGACATTGTATAAGAGGGCCGAAGAATATAGGGGGAGGAGAGGGGGATACGTATTGGTCATTAGGGATGGAGGTGGTGGGGTAGGTTGACCTCGGATTCAACGGTGGTAAAAGGGCATGCTGACAGGTTGACAGGTCTTTGGTGCATATCTCTCGGATGCCCCGCGTCCATCACCACATTTTTTCGGCAATGGCGAATGCTTTCTATGGCGGGCACACGTGCTACCATCTTTGCCCGACCTCTCGAACCTCCCGCCTCCCCCATCCGCCGATACGACGAACGCTACGCGAATGACGACAATCGGCTCCACAAAGCCGAGCACATTAAGTCCGCCAAATTCGAACCATGCGAGTCGGAGCGGGACAAGTACGCCGGAGCGGATACGGTTCAAGGCGTTTCCGTATAGCGGAGTGAACGATTACATGATCTTCTGCGAATCGGGGTTTTTGAGCATTGGTGGAGGGTAAGCATACCTCAGACAAGGCAATTTTCGAGGGATGGTTCTAATACGGTAACAGGGATGGCCATTACGGCCTATGGCTTGATGACAACCTCGAGAACGGTATCTCGAGTTCGTGTCCTACGTTTGGCAACGAGCCTCTCAGTGATGAAGGGTCGAAGTTCGAGGTTTTGGGCGTGGAGCTGTGGTACATTGGCTCGTGATTTCTCTTTCAGTGCAATCCAAAGCAAAAGCATTCGGTATCGGTCGGGGCGTTTGGTCACAGCGGCGGTCAACTAGGGTTCCGCTGAAAAAGAAAGGTGGCTCGTAATTCGGTGAACATGAGCGGCCTCTTTGGGGAAGTATGATTTAGATTGGCGCGGTGTGCATGATATCCCACGAATGATATTCTTACTACTCTTACGCTCCTTTCGTCGCCCGCTTTCCTTTTACTTCTTGCCTCGCGGTCATGGCGCGGTGGGTAAGTTTTGCGTTTCTCTATCACTTTGGCAGAGAGGCCCGCGCCAGCATCCCTCTCTTACAAGAACTGCTCTCTATAATATAGACTCCTTACCCAAGAGATCTTTTCATAAACCCAACTGCCTCTATCAACAAAGGTGGCCAGCCTCATCATCGTTCGAAGATGGCCGTCACCAAGACTCGCGGAGCAAACAAGAAGCTCGGAGAGATCGGGTAAGCCTTCATCACTCCTACTCCTGAACTCTCCGCTCACCATCTTAGTCTTGGTCACCGGATTACTCGCTTTAGAGTTGAGAAAGTCAACCGCAAATTCGCTGTCCACGATGACCTTGTTTGCTCCAGCTCCGACTTCTTCAAAGACCGACTCCAGAAGAATCGTAAAGCTCTCGACGGAGATTGTGCCATCTGCACAGAGCCCCTCGATCCACACGTTCGAGACATCACATTCTGCAGAGCGCAGTGCGGGCAAAATGTCCATGAGGAATGCTACGAGCAGTGGAGCAAGAGTCAAGAGACCTGTCCGTCATGTCGCAGTCCTTGGAAGGACCTAGAAGACGCTCCTATCTCTATCGATTCCACGCTTGACCAAAAAGCCATCGAAGTATACCTCAAGTGGCTCTACTCTGGCGGTACCTCCCCCATCGACAGTCCCTTGCAAATTGAGCAACTCGAAATCGTCGATGTCTTTCTTACACTACTCCGAGCACACACCGTTGGCGTCATTATGAAAGACAACGTGTTCAAGAACACAGTGGCAGGATGCTTCAAGGACCACTGGAAGGCGGCCGCAGCGCCATACTCCCTTCATCCCACTATGAGAACTCGCATTGATCTAATACGAAATGCCTACAATGATGAAACAATCGGCAATGAATCCAAGCATCTTGTAGTCCTTCTCCACGTGGCGATCGCGCTCTGCTCCAAGGACTGGTTCACGACTTTCTCGAATTACTATCCTATCACGTTTGTGAAACTAGTGGGAGATGCGTGTTTTCGCACAATGAAAACAAATACGACTTTTGGTGTTGATGAGGTCTTTGCGGAGTTCATTGGGAATTAGGCTGAGGGCGGTCGTGGAAGAGGAGTCGGTGAAAGAGTAATATAGATGATGGGTGTGTACACAGAGGATTAGACTTGGAAGACTTGGTCGGTCGACGAAGTGTCATTGGTCGTTACAACCTTGTGAAACTGTTTGGTGAAGTGTACTTCAAGTCTACTACTAGACCGTTATGGCCATTAAGCTTGGGTATCAAATTTTGAAGACTACAACGGTTCTTCTACATTTTACACACTTCGAACAAGCACAATAGCATAGATCTCGGCATGTTCCCTCAAAGGTGTCAATGCCTACCAATGTTCAGTGCCCCCGAAATACTTCTAGAACCTAGGACAAGAGACTAGAGAGCATTGACCTCGCGGCTCCCGGTGAACGTGAAAGCATTGGCGATCTGGTCAATACCGCGAGGGCTCTAGCTTTCGAGCAAGACTACTTGCTATACATACCCACAGCTCTTCATGCACCTCCGCACTTCAACAATCCATCCTAGGTAGATTTACCACATCAAAACCCAAGGCCCACTCACGATGACCAAGTCACGAGACCGAGTTAGCCACCGGAAACACAAATCAGTCAAGTAAGTTCCCCACAGCCTATTAAAGCAGGCTTCTACAGTCAAAGTCGGCGCTTACAATGAGTAAAGATATGGCCGTAGAATTGCACGTCTCGACATCGGATACCCGCCCGAAACATTTACCATCCACGAAGACCTACTCTGTGCCCGCTCCCCCTACTTCTATGAACGTCTCCAGAAGAAGCGCAAAGATGTCGAGGGCGATTGCTTCATATGCCACGACGACCTCCGGCCCGGCACAAAGGAGCTGACATTCTGCAAGTCCTCCTGCGGCACCAACGTGCACTACGACTGCATGCAGCAGGCTTGGGAAGACGCACAGTCGGATCCCAGCACAAGCGACGACGCGGATAACGTCTTCCGCTGTCCTGTATGCCGCACCGAATGGGTCGAGCCCGAGCAGGAGCAAGAACTCACATGCACCAACCTTAACGCCACCGCCTTCGACATGTATACGGAGTGGCTCTACACAAACCGCATCTCCACCTCTAGCCTATTCACCAACTCCAAGAATGCCTCTGACCCACACCACAAACCGATGATCGCCGCCTACTCTCTCGGCGAATCTATTTCCGACAGCGCCTTCCAGACCGCCGTTCTCCATGCCTGGGTCGAGGTCATGGAAGACAGCAAGACCTATCCTACACCGGGTCTGACGGCTCGTGTATATGAAAATTTCCCTGCTGGGTCGCCGATTCGACGGCTGATGGTGGAGACTTGGGCCACGAAGGCGGGGAAGGACTGGTATGAGCGTGGTGATTGGGACATGCTGTGTCAGGAGTTTATGAGGGATGTATTGGTTAGGATGCATGTGGTGGGCCCGGTGCCGAAGGAGAAGACAGTAAGGGAGTTGAAGAGGGTTTGTAAGGATATTGTGGTGGAAGAACTGGTGGAAGTGGAGGAGGTGATTGAGGCGTAAAATCAAGGTTTGTTCTTTCACAGGCATGGGGTTTAGGGTGTTTTCTCTACAAAACGGCACGAAGCTGGATGGAATTGCATAATGATCTCATAAGAATAGGTAAGCTATATCAGACGGGTGGCCAGTGCGCGAGATCTTGGAAATGTCTAGGCAGTCTAGGCAGACACAGCGATGAATCGATGTGCACGTGATAGCGCGCCCTGTTGGCGCGCATCTCACCTAAATCCTATCCCCCCAACCTTTCAAATCACCGAATCTCACCCTTCATCACTTGCAAACCTATCGCGCTACTCGACACACCACACGAGATGGCGACCGTTTTTGACGGTCGCGTACCAAGAAAGCAAATACTCAAGTAAGTCTACACTAATGCAAACGATACATTTCGACGTCGCCGACCGCGTTTACTCTATAGCTACCGTGGTTGCATCAAGATCAATGTCGGTCTTGGTGTCGAACAAGACTCATTCGACGTCCATGAGGTCTTGCTCACGACTAGATCCCCCTTCTTCAAGAAAGCGATGGATGGCGATTGGAAGGAAGCAAATGAGCGAGTAGTGAACTTTCCGGAAGACGACCCCGAAACCTTCAAGACGTACATCCATCTTCTCTACACCGGCAACCTTGCGGTGCAACCTGATCCTATTCCCGACAAGTACAGAGGAAACGAGGAGTATGTTTCTCTCGCCAAATTGTACGTCTTAGCGGAGAGGATTCAGGATATTGAGACGAAGAATGCAGCTCTCAAGGCTTTCATTATCAGCGCAAGAGAAACTCGTGCAGACGACACAACTTGCCTTCCAGGACTACGCACCATCTGCATCATCTACGATGGCACCCCAGCAGGATCTTTAGCACGAAAAGCCTTAGTCGACTTGTACTCAGTCTCCGCCGGGAGTAGGTCCATGAGCCCAGACATTCCATCGTATCCGGAGGAGTTCCTCTACGAACTGCTGAGCAACGTTCTGGACAAGCGGCCCCGCGATCCTAAAAAGCTGCCTGCCATCTCGAAATATGTGGAGACAAAGGCGAGCACTTCGACTCGATCTATGCATCGGCCACTAGTCACTCAATGAACGAACTGAGTTGCATCACGATGAGCAGCCACCCTTCTTGTTTCTCTAGTAAGTAATACGGAAAGCTGACACGAAGCACCGATGCTGACAAGTTACGCAAATGGTTAGGGCGCATATTGTACAAGGTCTATCTATTGGGTTCGGTGCCTAATGTGTCCAGGCACCAGCCACCACTCGCAAGATCCGTCGTATATCGTATCATCCTGGAACAATCTGAATATGGACACTTCTTTCGAGCAATGTAGTTAGCTAGTTTATTTAGCAGCAGCGCGTTATTTTTAAGAGTCTCGCTTTACTAGGGCTAAGCGTTCCAATTACTATTTCATCAGATAACAGTTTACTAAACCAGTTCTAGCAATACTATCCTCTTGAGTTATATTGAAGATGGTGCTAGCGATACGAATAGTAGTAGGCTAGTGTCTGATCGAAGCGCCGCAAATCCAAGCCAAGGCGATGTGGAAGGTTCAAGAGCAGAATGGCAAATGGAAACATTCAAGACTTCATGAAGGAAAGCACTTCTGGTGCCCAACGTCTCCTTGCAATTGAGATCTCGTATTACTATTATCAACTATCTAGTTGCGCCATGACCAGAGGGCACCACAATCGTTTCCATTTGATATTCTCCGACTGGCATAGGGACGGGATGTATTGTCCTACATGTTATCAATGAAAGGACGATGTTCCACGCGTGGCGAACATGATCATACCGGCACAGCAGAATCATTTCCCTGCATTTTGCTCACATCGTACAACAATTCCAAAAAGCTCTAGCATTTAGACTCTACACCCACGGTACTCCACCAAGCCCAATCTAACCCCCCTTTTACCATGGTTCATAGATCCCAAACTACGTTATGTCACCTATCAACTACCCATCATCCTCGCCACCCGACCCATGGTACGGTACCGAACTATCGGTGGCGCCGCACCAATACCATCATTCGCGAGATAATCGATCGGTCGCGGCGGGCCGCTCCGCTGGCGGTAACGGTAATCAGATGAACGGCTGTTGGTGGGCATGGGGAAAATAGTCGGCGAGGTAATGGCGCATTGGAGGTTACATGATGCGTGGGGCACGTGAGAACGGGGCTGAGTGTGTGGTTCCAAGGTCTGGATTGACGTGTTGGACCGGCATTGCGGAACTGGGTGTGGTTGTGGTGTGGTTCCGATGGTAGACTATTGTGAAGTTTGGAATGGGCGGAAGGGGATGCATCGGATGTGAGTATGTATCCCTGAATGATGTAGCTGATATTGTGTATATAGCGGTGCCCGTATCTCTGATGCGTAAGAGCAACATATTTGCCTTCTGTACCATTTGAGCGCGTCCTGTAATACCTCACTTATCTCATGCATTGTTCTCTCTAACACACAACCACACCCGAACAAAAGGCAGAACAGCAAACACATACCAAACTTGCGACCTGTCAAATTGCCACAGAACCAAGGAAAACCCACCTGCAGGAAAATACCATTATTCCTCGAACAAATTATATGGCGCCCGCCGCCAACCCGCTCAAGCTTCTCCCATTACCATCATTTCACCAGCTTCAGGAGAGCCGCGTACTACAACCAACCCCCACACCAACGAAGAAAAGACGACACAGCATGCTCTTCAAGCCCAGCTTCCGCTTCACCATATCCCACAACCGCCATCAACGACGAAGGAGCAGTGTCGCCATCGACCCGATGTCGAATACCTCCACCGCACAACTCCCCACACCACCAGCCAGCCCTCCATTCACAGAACCATTAAGAACGATGCCACTCACACTCCCCTGGCCCTTCGGCAAGCCGTGCAAGCAATCCAGCCGCCGCGGCCGCGATCTAGGCTCCGTATCTTCCTCGATCCGCCCAACGACCCCTTTGCCCTCGCCGACTGGTTCAGCGTCCAGTTTCGAAATGCATCCAGGGACGTTAGTGGATTTTACGTCGCCTACTTTGGAATGTAACGAGGAGGGAGAAGAAGTATGGGAATCGCCGGTAGATGAGATTGAAGGAGACGGGCATAGGGATGAAAGCATCAGCGAAGAGGTTGAACGCAACAGCATTGCTTCGACTTCCCCATGTCCCTCCCTCTCCCTTTCAACATGGAAGACATCACACCCCCCTTCCCTACCCGACGCCCAACGCACACCCCGCCTCCCAAACATCGACTACAAAGCCGCCAAACTCCTGCGCCGCACCCACAGCGAGGAGCAACGCGACCTCATCCACCGCGAATCGTACACTACTAGCCTCGCCGCCCAACACGCCCACCCACAATCCTTGACCCCAACATCAGCTAGCCGCGAGAGCCGAAGAAAAGCAAGTCTTTCGAGTACGTCTAGCGTGAGTGTCGACGAGTACGTTGATTCCCTCCGGGCTGGAAGTCCCGAGGTCGGTGGTGCCCAGGAGAAGAAGAGGGGGTGGTGGAGAGAGGGTGGGAGGGAAAGGAATGCGCCATTGCCGATCTTTGTCGATGAAGGTGAAGGGGTGGGTAGCAGTTGGTTTCTTGTTGAAGATGATGGGATTTTGGACTCATGTATGCGAGGGTGAAGTGGGGAGGTATGCGAGTGCTGAAGTATGGGTTGGGGATTGGAGTTGAAAAGTGGATAGAATAAGGAAGAACTTGAGAAATATATACCCCTGGTTAATAGTGCAGAGGTAGAACCGCATAGTGTAGCATAGCAAGTCGTCACCGAAATACCATCATTGCATCTACATTTCCATCACACGTCCATCTCTTGCGTGCGTGCAGTCTGCTCAAGGCCCAGTGATCAGTGGACCCCTCCCCAGTCCACACATCAGCAACCATTGTGACGTAGCCCCACTCACCTCGCAATCCTCACCACTACATCGACCCTTGACCAAGTCTGAAAAGCATATATTGCAAACTCTCGGGTATCTTGTATACTACTCGAATCCTACCCTTTCTTGCCGAACCCTACACTGACAGCACTCTCTACTGCTCCCTCCTTACACTGATCATCCCCATGTTACTCCCCATCCCACCCTCCATCACCTAAAACACCGCACCCCCAATAATAAACACTCTCTCCTCCTCCCTCCTAACCCACTGCACCACCTGATTCGCCGCCAAAGCTAAAGCCTGCCGACTCGTAGTCCCCGGCGCCACAGCATACAGCTCAAACAGCGGCGTCGTCCACGCAAGCGCTATATACGTAGTGCTGGTCTCATGGTGGATTTTGAGGGAGGTGGGTTTAGTATGGAGAGAGGTGTGGAGATGGGCGTAGAGCGTCATTAACCTGTGATCTAAATTAGCGAGAGACGACGGTGCGTGCGTGGTTTTCTCGAAGTGAGGCTCGGTCGAGGCGAAAGAACAGTTCGGCCGAGCCGATCGAAAGCGCGAGGCCGTAGGCAAAGGGCAAACTTACTTTCTCCTCTCCAAATCGCCCCTAAACCCGTCGCCAAACCCGGGCATAAAAAACTGCACATTCCCTCTACTCTTATACAGGAAATGCCTCAACACCGTGCCCGGCACGATATCCGTGCATTTGGGCCGTCCCTGCCTCACCGCTGTGCGTATCTTGTCAATGGACCCGTTCTTTTGCAATTGCTGTATAGCGTGTTAGCAGTCGCTCTAAACGCGTGTCGTGAGAATTCGCGCAAATAGCAGCCTCGGAAATAGTGTTGCCTAGGCCATATGTCCGAAAGTGATCGTCCGCGCATAAGCTTTGTCGATCGGAACGGAGACGGAGGGTCAGGAGATGCCGACAGCGGAACGCTGTTCTGATGCCAGAGGCCATGCGCGGTTTCGGCCGAAAACTCTCAAGCACATCTCTCAGGAAACGCGGCTCGGGCGCTGGTGAAGATTCCGCAGACGAAGGTACGCCGTAATCGAGGCCGTGGAAATTCCGGGGAAATTCGTGCGTAAGGCAAGAACAGTTCGCAAACAGCCCGCCCACTTCCTCTTCCTGATCGTTGGGGTTTACGCGGTGTCGGTCGGAGCGGAGGGACGGAGGTTCCAAGGTGCCGGCGGCGGAACGCCGTTTCAATGCCGAATACGAAGCACGAATCCCGGCGAAAACACCCCAAAGCACATCCCTAAGGATGTTGCAAGTTGCCCTGAAAATGAGGCCGTGGACTTTCCGTGGGGAAGCAGCGCGCGTGATGTCCCAGGGTACACCTACATGGGGGTGTGACGAATCAAAGAAAAAAGCGCACCACATACCTCGACCAGCTCGTCCCTCATCCCCCTCAATTCGAAGAACCCCTCCTTGTTCGCGCTGATCAGCAATATGGCCACCTACAAGGTTCAAGAACCAAGTCAGTGTATGCCTTACATGCAGTCCGTAAGTGGGCGTATCGTACCTCATCCGGATCCCCCTCTCGGCTCTTTGGCCGCTCCTGTACAGGCTCCCCCGGTCGTTCCAAATCCAGAAAGCTCACATACATGTACAAAAACCCTGTGTTGTTGAACCCCGGCAAGCAAAGCGGAATCCAGTTCTCCCCACCCCCAGCCTTGACGCTGCCCGCCTCAAACAGCATGTTGAAAATAAGGTGTAGATCACCAGGGTGTAAGCTGTGCTTTTTGGGTCGCACGACAGAGACGAGTTTGCCTGAGGCGACGATGAGGCCGTAGAGCAGGTTTTCGGAGCGCGTTTTCAGGAGCGTGGCGTTTATAGTTTGGCGGTGCGTTTTCCGCAGTTTGAGACATTCGAGAGCGGAAAGCAGTGTCGACGGTGATCCGCGCGTGAAGCCGTCTGCGAGGGCAGAAAGTAGCGTTTCGGTACCTTGAAGAGGCCGCCGAAGATCATAGTTTGCGCGCACAGCGAACATGCGTTCCATGCTGGGGAGGGTGAGTGTGGAGAGAATCTGCATGTACAGCGCGTCTAATTGTCCTCGGAGCTGGGCATCGCTTTCAGGGAGACGACTGATTGCGACCAAGTTGAGCGGCCCCTTCGAGACGACAACGAAGCGGACGTCTCCGGCCGTGAAGCCTCGCAGAGTGTCATTTGTAGACTGGTAAAAGGAAATGATTGTCTGCACGACGCCGATGTAATTGGTGATGAGCTGGTCGTCACCGTGGCGGCTGTATATAGGTTTCCCCGCGCTGGAAAGGATGAGGAAGTGTTTTAGTTTGGCGCGCCATTGGAGCATAACAGCCTCTATTCATACTATCAGCACACGCTACACCTAGATACAAGCAGAACCTCTGACCTTCATTGGACCCGTCCGCCTGCATCTCTTCTACATCCTCAAACTCGGCGTTGAATGCAGCCTCGAAGTCGGCGTCGGGCGGAAACATACTCTCCGACTCTCTGTCCACGAAGCTGTGGCCCAGAGATCGGAGCAGCGACTTCCCAGGCACGCCTCTAACCTCGCCCAACATGCTTTCCGCCTCCAACCCTCCTTCTAGTGTGGGTGCCACGCTGCGGACGCTCGCGCTGTCGTCGACATCACTGGTGTAATGCGACGTGCCGATGTTCAGGCCAAAATACGATCGCGTTTTCGGCCGCGGGACGGGCGACCCCTCTCTCGAATCGTTCTGGTGGCCATGCGAGTCTGCATATGTAAGTTGCGTCGTTGCTTTCGAAACGAGCTGCGGCCGCGAAGGAGCTGTAGAATGTGATGTTGGTGGTCTCGAATAGCTGATATTCCTCGGACGCGGGGGCAGCGGCGGGGGCGTTCCTTCGCGCGAGATGGTAGATAAGGCACTCGTAGACGTCTTCCGGGAAAGACTCTGTATGAAGTTGATCGTCGGATTCACAAATTCCTGCTGCTCGACGTTGTCCGACTTCTTCGTTGTAGGCGTGGTAGGAGCGCTTTTGGCGGCCGTCCCCGCTACGGGGAGCTCAGCGCTTGGAGGCTCGGACATGGCGGCGGACTACCCTCATCTATCATGGGTACCGGTAGCGAATGCTCTGTAGCAGGGTGTGGAAGTTGTTGCTTGCGACATGGTGGTGTCTGAAGCTTGAATCAGATGCGTAGTGACGCCTATCAAGGTAATCGAATCGGCGCGGGACTTGGACCGGGGTCGCGCATCAGCCAATCATGTCATTCCACTGCACCATAGCGGACGGCACGTCACCAAAGGGTCAGTCAAAGTATTGAGGATGAGCCAAAAAGTGTCTATATCAATTCTATCAACTACATGTAGCCCAAGGTTGGATATCATTCCGAAAACAAGAATGTGGAAGCCGATCCAATCATGCAAACTATGCAATAAAACAAATGCCAGCGTATCCGTGCAGAAGGCCAACGCCGGAGGATTGATACAGTAAACGACCAATGCCGAGAACACATGAGTTGCTTGTCAAAGGAAAGGCTCTGCACAGAATGAGAAGAGTGTGAAGGAAGTCGTTGACCGGGTATGATCGTCGCAGCGGGTCCGAGAATATAAAGATATTGTTGTTGCGCGAAGTCCTCAACCGCCCCTGACTTCACCGGTGCTGCGCAATACTTGGATAGCACTCCTCTTTCGTAGAAGCGTCGAGTTCATAACGGCCTGGAAAAAAGTCTTGTCAATTAGGTCTTGCCCTTGTCAAAGTCCATCTCAGCGTCCATGAGCTCGGCCTCGAGCTGAGCCCGGTCATCCTCGTCCCCCTCCCCTTGCTCACTCACTTGATCTCTGACCGACTTTTGTCTCTTCAACTTTGGTTGCTCTTGCTCCCCATTTTGCGTGACACCCAGTCGTTCTGCGTCTTCAGCATGGTGCGCAACCCAACGGTCGCGCCATCGGTCTCGTATCACGTCGTAGATGAAGCCAAGCTGCGCCTCGCTCTGGACCATCATCATGCGCTGCCGCCGCAGGGCGTCGACGGCTGTCAGAATGGGGTCCTCTTCGTCTCCGAGCTCGTCTAGGCTGCCGTCCTCGAGCTCCTGCAACAGCCAGTCGAGCGCAATGAAGGTCCCGCTGCGGCCAACTCCCGCACTGCAGTGCACGATCCGCGGGTTGGCGGTGCTGTTGCCGGTTTTCTCCCTGGACATGTCGATGAGCTTGAGCAAGGCTTCCCGATCTGCGCCTTCGGGAACGAGAAAGTCGGGCCAGCCGGCGAACAGAAGATGCCAAATCTTCTTCGTCTCGCTCCCATCCTCGGTCGTCATGTCCAATTCCCGCACCTGTGCCCTGACCGCCTCGTCGTCCACCATTGACACCAGTTTCAGATCGTGTATGAAGCCGTCTTCGAACTCGTTGGCGGGGTTTAGCTTGAGCTGCGGGCTGTCGGTCGACTGGGGATAGTAGGGGAAGCACTTCTCGCCCCTCCCTTCGTGAGTCTGGGTCAGCATGACGATCACGGCGGGCGAGGTGGTCTCGTGCCAGACCATGCGCCAGAGATGCGGGTAGGTGTCGAACTTGGGGCCCTGTGAACTCGGTCAGAATCCAGATCATCGTGCGCTCTTCCCCACGTACCTGGGTCGCGATGTACTTGAGCACGTCTCCCGTCTTGGTGGACTTGAGCTCGATGGGCGAGGCGTTGATGTAGTCGTTGTATCCCTCGGGCACCTTTAACCTGACGCGGTTGTTCATGTAGCAATCCACGTTCGCATATCGATTGCGGCCCGCAACGTCCTCTACGCTGCACCGTGCCCATGGCGAGGGCTGTTCCGACTCGCTCTGGAAAATCGGACCGTGCCGCTGCCGCTGTTCCCATTCAAGGTCGATGAACTTTTGGTGGATGTCTGCGTGAGCGAGTCAGTAAGTGCCCCGCAACGCCTCATAGGCCGAGTCTACCTGCCTGGTCTGCTCAATCGCAAGCACGCGGGGTATGGCGTGGCATCTGTAGGGGACGAATCGGTCGTCGTGGGCGCTTCTCCACCGTTGGGTATGACGAGGCTTGGTGCGCTCGCAGAGGGTGTGAGGAACGGGGTGCTGAGCATCGATGTAGCGGCAGATCGCGTGCTGTCTTTGCTGCGCGAGCGCTTCGAGGACGAGGGCGAGGGCGGGACGGCAAGCTGCATCGAGGCCATGTCTGCGTCCGTCTGTATGCCAGTCTTGACTTTGGCCTTCCGGCGCAAAGCTCGCAGTTTGTGCAGCTTGAAGGTTGGTTTGTCGGCGCCTGGCAAGGCAGCCGCTTCGGGGAGAGAAGACACGACAAAGCTTGACGCCGGAATGGTGACGGTTGCTGGCGTCGAGCGCGACGGGGGTGTGCGATGGCTTGCAGGTACCCGCTATGATAGGCTGGCTAGACAGAGATGCGTCTGGCCTGCAGTCCTCGGCGTTGGAGACCAGGCGATCTTATACCAAGCAGTCTCCAAGCAATCTTTCTCCAAGCAATTGCGGTTTGGCTGGTGGGAGCCTGTCGGCGTGAAACGATGCCTTGGGCGATTGGGCGTTTGTTCTGCACAATCGGTACACGTGTGGTTGGTGATGCAGCCTTGGAAATTGCGTGACGGTGTTTTATCTTCCCAAGAAAACTGTTAGCCAACGGTCCAGCGGTTTTCGAGAGACCAGGTCGGACGACTGTGAATAACTGTGGTGGCGTGGAGGGGCTGCCTCCAATTTGAGGTGGGGTGGCGGGACCGGGAGAGATCGCGGGCAGGTCGGAGCGTCGCGATTCGCGATTCGAGATGAATCCACAAAAGGTGGGCTTCGTGGGGGGAACTACCAAGGCAAAGTAGACATGGAGATAGAGGAAAAGGCTATATAGGAATGTTTCGACGCGAGGGTGGCCCAACCGGGGCCATGGTGGGCGAGGGCGACTGAGGCGGCATTATGAGCAAGAGGTTCTGGTACTTTCTCGCCGCCGTCGCTTGCCTCGGAGCTTCTTCCATCACTCATTCCTTACTCTTCCACGCCCATCACCCGCCCACCACCGCGTCCGCATCTGCCATCCCCTTTGCGAGTTTCCGCTGTCACGTGTCTTTCCGACAGCCATTCACACATGCTCATGTGAGCCAGCATGGCCCTGCCGTGGCTTGCACTCATAGAGGTCAGTGTCGCTCGCCCCCGAGCTCTCCGCCGAGCATCAAACTGACGCATCAATGCAGGCTTGGGCTGTCGCACGCGTACGTCTATCCCTACTATCGCAGTCTCGTCGCATTCACAGTTGCTGATACGCTACGAACAGCTCATCCGCAGCCCCTCGTTCAACCGCGCCGTCCACACTGCATACCGCAAGATCAATCGCCTGCCGCCCAACGAAGCGCAAAACGGACTGGGGAGTACGTCACATGGAGATATGATGAGCATACGAGAGCAGCGGCTGATTCTGTGTAGGAACAGGTCCCTCTGCCTTCGACCACTTCACAGATGAAGTGAGGACGCAGCTCAAGGAGCTTACATGGCAGAAGAAGCCTCCGAAACAATAAACACTCCGACACGGTAAACACTTGCCAATACCTGCCAGTTCGCTGCATGATTCTGCAAACGGAGTGAGACAATGTGACCGACAACCCGATGCGATAGATATCAGACATGTCAAACATTATCAACGACCTCGTCAAACACAATGTGCCCGGGCGAGATGGGATCATGAGATCAGGGACATCGTTTCAAGCATGTCATGTAAAGAAATGCGCGCTTGCAGGGCGATACGCATCGTGCAAGAACTCTGAATGAAGGCATGGATGCTTGGCACGCGGAAGTCGACGTGACCATAGACATCGGCAAACACCATTTGGCGCCATCAGGCAAGGCCATGGATATCACTGTATGACTATTTGTTTTACGGCGCAACGAGGAAGCAGCTATACACACTTCAGGAACAACGACACCGTTCACCTCAAAATGCTTGCTCGTCGGGCCGCTCCCGGACCGAAATGCTGTTCTCTCAATGCTTGTGGTTAATGCTCACTTGCAGAATACTTCTTTGGAAGTATGTTCATCCGACAAGCAGCCCCGCTTGATTTCTCAAGCCCTCGTCCTGGAAATGCCATTTCCCGGTTGCATAGACGATGGTGTCAGTATGCGGGCTTAGTTGCATCACTTGACGTCACCATCCACTCATACAGCACATCATAGTATTTGAACATTCGAATGTTCAAATATTCAGATGATGGTGTGAACAACACGAAAAGTTCCTCCAACCACCCCTGAACAACTCAATTGCGCTGATTCCGTCATGCCTTCCGCCATCATCACTGGTGCCACCGGTAACCTTTCTACCAGGCGTGATGCACCTCCATTTACTCACACGATCTAGGCATCCTAGGTCGACAGATTGTCTTCGAACTCAGCCGCAATGCTCAACAATGGCCCACCATTCACGCTCTCTCTCGCAGCAAAAAAGAAGATTATCCGGAGAACGTCGTCCACGACCACATCGACCTCACCTCCTCGGCCGGTGAAATGGCTGAGAACCTGAAGAACGTTCGTGGCGAGTACATCTTCTTCGCCGCATATCTCCAGAAAGATACTGAGCAAGAGAACTGGGACGTCAATGGTGCGATGCTCGAGAACTTCCTAACCGCTCTCACCAAGACCGGAGCAATCAAAGACGTGAAGAGGATCATTCTTGTGACAGGCGCGAAACAGTACGGTGTGCATCTCGGCGTACCCAAGAACCCCATGCTAGAAGATGACCCCTGGCTAAGCGGAAACAACTGGCCGCCAAACTTCTACTACAACCAGCAAAACATCCTGCACAAGTTCTGCAAAGAGCACGACAAAGAATGGGTCGTTACATACCCCAACGACGTAATCGGCTTCGCCAACGGAAACTTCATGAACCTGGGTCTCGCCCTAGCACTCTACGCGACTGTCACCAAGGAACTCGGCCAGGACCTTGTATTCCCCGGTTCCCCAGCCTTCTACACGCGATTCGACTGCTTCACAAACTCGAAGCTACATGCAGAATTCTGCGCCTGGGCAGCCCTTGAACCTCGCGCGGCGAACCAAGCTTTCAACGTCGTGAACGGCGACACGGAGAGCTGGCAGAACCTATGGCCGAAAGTCGCATCCCACTTCGGTCTCAAAGTGAAACCCGATCAATTCACCTCCCCCACGAACCTCGAAAGCAGCTCCACCACAATGGACGCCAAACCCCCCATCACCTCCCTAGCACCCACCCTCGGCCTGTCGGACCACGCACTCACGCAGCCCTCCAAGGTCGAGCAGCAGATCGATCTCGTGAAATGGAGTCAGCGTGCGGAAGTGAAGGAGGCGTGGAAAAGGGTAGCCGAGAGGGAAGGATTGGATCAGGAGGTTTTCGAGAAGGCTACGTGGGGCTTCTTGGGGTTTGTGCTGGGACGAGCGTTCGATCTTGTCATTGGGATGAGCAAAGCGAGGAAGGCGGGGTGGACGGGCTATGTGGATACGTGGGAGAGTTTGGAGGGCGTGTTTGGGGAGTTGGGTCTGAATGGACTGATTCCTAAGTAGGGCTTTCTCAAGTAAACGGCTACTATCACTATCTCACAGATATTCTCAATTCAGCGCTTGCAAATTCGGTCCTCGCCGTCTTAGCAATCTCAATACCCCCCTTCTGCTCTTTCCTCCTCCATGATACACGAATTCGTCCGGTCCATGTGATACTCCATCTTCCCCAGCCATAACCACAACAGCACCTAGACTCAGGCCCCCTCAGCCCCCAGCGCACGCCATCGTTGAACCTGAACATAGCAACAATCCAATTCCACACCCACGTCGTCGGAACCGTGGTACCGCATTGGCGGGCGGATTGCTGGCGTCAGGCTGCGATACGTGGACTATCATTGCACAAGTAAGCTTACTGTGTTTTGTGGCTGGGAAGGGGGAAGAAGCGAGAAGCGAGATTTGCGATTTGACGCTAGATCTATATCGGGTGGGTTGAACGAGAGGTGGAAAAGGGGTGAGGGTTCGAAAGAGATGGGGATGCTGAGCGGAGGAACGGGGGTTGAAATTGCGAGATCGTGGTCGTCTGGGGTCAAAGTCCTGCGTTGCGAGGTTATCGCGAAACGATGTTGAGAAACATAGCATTTTAGAGGCGAGATTTTAGTTGAAAGTAAGCTTGCCCAATTACACGGCATTGCCCACATCGAGCCAAAATACCACACGCCATGATGCCAACAACGAGCATTCGATTTCCACCGGTCTTACGAACCCCAGGCCTAGGCCAGCGCAGCGGGGGTTCCGCGGCCGTGGCCACGGCGACGGGGTTCCTATCTCTTCGCCGACTGCACAGACTAGGACCAGAGTCCAGATCACTTGCAACTATGCGGGTGAAATACCATGTCTAATTTTCGTGCCGTGCTTCAGACCCTGAGCTGGACTGCGTGCTGATGTCGCGAGACTTTGGCCCCGAGGCGAATTCCCCTAAAGGGGAACTGTTCAGGGTCGGAGACGGCGACGAGGTGATGTGGCTGCTGAGTAGGCTAGCGACGGAGGAGACAGGGCAGCCTGGACGCTGGGGACGGGTATCAGGTATCGATATACGGAGAAGGAGACTTCGTTCCAAACGAACGGACGAGGTAAGATGGGAGGAATAGTTCGCTCACCCCGATGCCTGTTTACGTACGTAAGGACGCCAATGCCGAAGCTGCTCAGCTGTGCCACGATGTGGTGCGTAGACGTGTACGAGAGGACTGCCAACGCGCGTACCGGCCTGAAACCCCTTCGCCCTCATATACAACAAAGCGCGTTTAGTAGCTTAACCTCCCTACCGCACAGTGCACGCGCGAATCTGCCGTGCGCCCCGTGCAGCTCTGCATTCGATACACGCAGTACCGAAGAACCACGTGGAAGAGGCAAAGTCCAGTACTCTTCTTCAAAGGAACTCACTCCCCTCTACAATTCTCACAATTGGTGCAATCTACAACACTGGTACACCTCAAGCGGTGAAATGCCACTACGCCGTGCAACGTGGGACACCCAACGGCCTATACATCGCCAAATAACCCGCGGCAAAGCCAGACTCCGCCGTTGAGATTCGAGGCGAATGCGGCGTCGATGAACGCGGTTAATGGGCCAAAGACCCAGCAAATACTTCGACAACGTGGGGTTGTGGCGTGAGGGCCTTGATCTTATGCGGCTTACGGTGCTGTGTTGGGACGCCCGCCACCGCGACTCGGGCTATTCGTTGAGCCGGCGCGACGGATTTCTGGATCGCGCGAGCGGCGACGTGCGACTTAGGTGGCAGAAACAAAGCGGAGAGGTGCGATTCACCATGTCGAAGGATCAGGGGGCCGAAAGGAAAAGCTGGGGAAGCTGCCTGTGAGGCCTCAGGCTTCGGCGTTAATCGGAGATTAGCACCGAGGTCGGATTTCAAACGGGTCGGTATTGCATGTCGTTGCTCCGAATTGCTTTGAATTGACTCAGAGAAGGGATCTTGTAGAGTGGTTTGGGGTGGTACTGCTCGTTTAGAGCTTCTGTTGGAGGATGGGGTCCCTGGACGAATGGTGGAGCAAATGTCGTGCGTATAAGGCGTGGTGAAATAAAGTGCTCGTTGGAGTGAGTGAGTCGTAGTCCAGTCGCAAGACTATCCGACTAGCACTCTGTACTAGATCACCCAACAATCAGCTACGCCGTAGGTGTGAACCAAAGCCACTGATCATCATTTCTCTTCCAGCTCTTCTCACAACGGGGTTGCAGTGTCCCCGACGGAGACATTTGGCAGCCGCTGTCCGCGAGTCAAGGCTGCGAAGTTCGCTTCCCTGACTAGAACGCCAATCTAGAATCTCGTTGATGGATAAGGTGCCAAGGACAAGTGAGGATGATGGATTGGGTAAGCCAGAAGTGTGCAATTTGAAAGCACGGAATTCCGTACCCCGGTTCATCAGATGAACAGGGCTGACAAAATGTACCGGTATCGTAAGGATTGTAGAGAGGAAGAGCGATGGAATCGAGGCAAGGATAGACTGATTGATGAGAAATAGCAGTGTGCAGTAGTGTGCGTTTCTGGGGATACCTAGTTTTTAGATTTGGTCCGTGGTGGTGTGCAGGGAGTTGGACACTGACCCAAAAGTGGCCGAGATACCTTCAACACGTTGATGTACATTTGGAAGGAAGCGTGAGCGTCTCGCGCGAGCTGTGAGCACATGGGTGTGTACTGCGCAACGGTGCGAGAGGTGATTTGACATGTGGTGCGCCCTTCGCAGTGGAATGTGCCCAATCCCATTGCGGAAGCATTCTGACACGAGACGCTCGTCAGAAAGAATGTCCAATCCCCAAAGCAGACCGACATTGCTTGAGAAATTTTGCGCAAGCTCCACTCGCGATCTAGGATCCGATACCTCGGTTTGCGCTCGGCACAAGGCTTTTAGAAATAGTAAACAATATCCACCTTTTTCTTCCATGGTGAAAATTTCACGATACCTGCCGTACTGCGGTACTTGCGTCGTCGCCCCATCTCATTTCCCTACGTCTACGACTTGCCAATGTCCAGGCGAGTGGAATCATGTGCGTTCGATGCGGCATGCATCGGGCCTTTGCCGGTATCAGTGACGCCGTACAGACGGATCCGAAAACATCGCAGGACTATCCCACACTGTAGGGCTGCAACCTCGGGCCCGGAATCCCTCGACCGGGCCCGAGCCCGAAAACTGTCAAAATGATTTCCATCGAAGTCAACCCCTGAGCGGAAAGCGGAAGCCTGGGTGACCGAGCGCGCGGATCCCGAAAGAATTCGTCCACGGCGCCAAGGGCGGAACGTATTCACGCGTGTCAACCGGTCTGACCCCTACATTCAGGCTTTGGCTTGAAGCAGCGGTGCATCAGACGCTTGCGCACACGAACCTTGTGAGGTGGGCAATGCAAGGCTCAATCCGGCCTTGGAATCGATGTAATAGTTGATCGCCAGTGAGGCTTTGCACTGGTTGTACGAAGTTACGTGGCGAAACGCGAAAGCGCGGAACCGGGGTACCGTAGCGGGTCGACTTGCCAGCTGGGCAGCAGCACAAGGCTGAGCGCGGGTATCGGCGATCTTGGGATTGCGTGGACGTATGGTGGCATGCCTTGGCCGGTGAGTTGACAAAGAGAAGAGGCTGGGGTTCCAAGGTTGTCAAGCGTTGGAACGAGGGCATACGAGGTTTATTTCGTAGCTTTGGCTTTGCTATTGGCTGGTTCCCGCTCCCTCCCCTCGCGTCGAGTTCACATGAGGTGTCACACCTGCTCGTGATTAGAGTGGAATTGGATGTTACGAAGACCGCGCGGCTTGGGACTCTTGGGAGGACAAAGTCGAATTTGGCTCGCATTGTGCCAGTGATTGCCTGATCGCATGTTGGCGTTCAGGTCCCCCTGGTGTTTGCCAAAGTTGCAGAGGTGTGGCGCTCGTGGCTGGTTGTGGCGGACGCCTTGTTTACCATTCTTTCGGGCGCTGTGCATTCTGGAATCCCACAATTGTCAAGTACATCTCGACCATATCGGGTTCCACTTCTTCGAGAGCCGAGATCAGTATTTGTTGACGTCATGGCATACGGTGCTGATTGCGCCAGATTGTTAGAAGGCTGGTCGATAGATCTAGTTCGAAAGCAAAATGAGGCGCTGAAGCTAGGCAATGATACATTGTAGGAAGTCACAGTCGCTGTGGTGTTACTCGGCTGGAACAATATTGCTGTGCTACCATCTTTGCTGTTGCTCGGCGGGAGCCCGGATCTATTCGTTCGGCGAGGTCCCGAGATCTTGAACAAAACGCATTCGGCGAATGCACAATGCGCCACTGCGTGATCGCACACAAGGCTTCGAGACGCGAACGGCTTTGAACTCCCCTTAGTGTGCGATCTAGAGAGCTAATACGCTAATGTTTGAGGTCAGCGAGGAAGCTTAAAAGCAACTCTTCTCAGCCGTATTCTAGTTCAGCAAAACCTGCTGACGATCCTCTGCTGCGATCAACACCACCATTGCACGGCATTAGCCAAACAGATGCGACGGGTCAGCTCCGACGAATGCTTGTCTCGAGGGGGAATTCTCCGAATCAGGTTTTCTGAGTTCCAGGTATGAGGAGGTATGAGTATTGATAGAAGGGTGCCCTGACTTTCAGTGAAGGTAAGTTTGGCAACGATATATCCACGTAAAGTCAGGCACATGCTATTACCGCGTCAAAGTTGAGGTAGTGCGTTGCAACTTGCTGCATCAGCCATATGTTTTGATGTGCGGCGCTTACTGAAATTCGTCAGAACATTAGAAATTCTTGTTGTCGAATACCGCGATTTCGCAGGGACAAGATGAAGATGTAGCGCAAGCGAGTGATCTGCATGTCCCCGCATATGGCTTCTTCGTAAGCCGCATACATGCGCACACAGATTGCATAATGCGACTGCCTGCAATATTATCAACGGTCCGAGCACCGGCCTTAAAAAACGTCCAAGTTGAGTGTATGAAGAGCACCAGCTTGATATTGCACGAGTATCTCCCCAAGGGGACAGTGCTGCTGACAGGCTGTACGAAAGTGCTACTAACGTGCGCGCCGGAGACAAGCTTTCTGCGACTAGGGTGTCCACTCGCTAGCAGCTCACCTAACAAGATATAGCATTCTGCGAGCCGTATACGCGGGCCCAAGTGGACCGAATACGCGATACGGACGCACTCGCAACACGGTACTGATCAGGCTCTCTGAGCCACGATGCCTGACGACGACTCTTGGTTCTTTGGTCCTCGCAACGCAGACCTCAGAAGGACGACGCAGTATTATATACAACGCGTGTATCAAAGGGGCGGTGATCTGGATCCGCAGGGCGGTGTCGCAGTTTGTCGCCGGTTTGAGCAACGCGCGGGATGGCTGAACAGCACTATAGGCGATCCGGATTGGCGTTAGTTGAAGCGCTGATGGACGATGCCACCTGGCTGAAAATGCGGTCGGAAGATAAATAAGGGGAATCGGGCAGCCAGTCGTGATGAGTATCCATGCTGCAGTGTATTGATAAGCAGCACGGACGGGGATGACTTGCACTCCAACGGTATACGACTGGCCGCTTGAAGAAGCGCCCCAGAAGAAGCGCAAATGGACGGTTGAGTCACTAAGCTTGCGGTCAGTGATGCGAAAGGTGCGACGGCATGCTGATAGCAGTGGAGCTTGCAGTGGTAGCAGGTGTCCATGGCGTCAACGCATACGTCTCCTGCGCTCATGAAGTGTTCGTACGATAGGGCGGCCAACATGGCGGCCGCGTGGCTGCAATAGAAGGCATTCCTCGTTCTCTGGACCGGTTTCGTGCGATAGTAAGGTATGACTTATCGTACTCGCGTACTCGCGTACTCGGTCTTTCGGCCATGGGAAACCTCCTGATGCACTGCCCGGACGAGGCGCGAAACGGTTGGCGGCATCTACTATGGAACCGTGAGCGATTTTCCCGCTCCTCGTGATTTCTGAGCAGCGGGGACATGACCCTGACAGCGGACATTTTTCGCAGACTTCTGTGTGGTGCTTCGGCCGAACTAATCAGGAGGTGCGATCATGTCCCAGACTGGTAAGGCCTAACGTTATTAGTGATGAGTGGTAATGACGATGATACGTGAGGAAACGGTCTGCATGTCGAGGCTAATTTTCTTCCCTCTTTGCGTACTGGTGGATGATGAGTCGACAAGTGCTTCGTCCGAGGTCGAAGGTCGAAGGTCGAAGGGCGCTTGACCGGCTTTTGGGCGGTTCCGACATCCGAACCCTACCTACTGCTCAACGACGTTGATCTCCCGCCAGCATATCCGTCCCCCAAGATCGACCGTCCGCCTTGCTCTCGGCCGTGCATTGTCCGCTGCTAGTTGTGATCACAAGTCGTTGCTTGCTCTGGTGCGCTTAGCACGAAGCATGCGAGTTCTGGCCGAATCTGTCCAGCGCTCGCGACCACGGTCCACCGCTTGCCGACTCCGCGCGCGCTTTGTCACATCTCGCTGTACCTAATGAGTGGGTCCAGTGTCTTCGTAAGGTTGGCGCAGCACGCCAATCCTAGTCCCCTGCGCGGCGGGTGAAAGTAATCCAACGCGCTCCGAGTGATGATGAGTGCTCGCCGAGCCATCGCAGGGGGGTTTTAGCACGCGACCGGGGTGTGCTGGAATGTTACCATTTCATTACCACCCCTCCGCCGGGTCCTTCACGTTAAGGCCGAACGTCCGTTTGCACCTGCCCACTGACGTGAACAGATATCATCCCATGGGTTCCCACATAATGCACGCCGTATTTAGGACCTCATATTCCCGCCCGTTTACACTTTATATCGATTGATGTTCCCGCTCCTCCAAACACTCAAAGTCACTTCGCCTCTTCAAGACACCATCCAGTCGCACGTCTAGATTCGTCCGTCGTACTTGTCCTTCCACACACCACGTCGTCGATTACCCATGTCTTCGCAAAGAGCAGGCTCAATGGAGTCGCAAGATAATATCAGGAAGCGCGTGTGCAAAGCTTGCGATCGATGTCGCCTAAAGAAATCCAAAGTATGTCGCGACCATATTATTCTTGTGACTTGCCTTCTAACCTCTGCAGTGCGACGGTGCCAGTCCATGCAGTCGGTGTAAAGCAGACAATGCCATTTGTGTATTTGGCGAAAGGAAGAAGTCACAAGACAAAGTATATCCCAAAGGGTAAGCTGTTTTCGAATCTTGCTCTTGAGCTTGTTGTTGACAAATGCACAGCTACGTGGAGATGCTCGAGCAACAACAAACGCAACTCGTATCGGGCCTGCGAGAACTGTACAGTCGGCTGCAAGCTGGTCAATCATGGCCCGGAGCACCTTTGCGCGATGCATCTGGCGGACACCCTCTTACTCACGATATCCTCGAACGCCTCGATCTCCTTCATTCCCCAAGCGACAGTGGCAGCAATTACGAAGGCTTTGAGGAGGACTGCAGCCGCATGCAACAGAAGCTCCTCGAGCGCGGTGCCCCGTACACTCACAGAAGAAGCTCCATAAGCTCCGACTCAGACCACGGCCACGTTTCATCCCCATCGTCCTACAGCGGAACACCTACCACGAAGACGGCCCCATACAGCGAACCATTTTCGCGTCACAACGCACCACCGACGCCGCCAATGCACAGCCCATTCCCGAGGCAATCTCAGATCATGTCGCCGGTCAAGCAGGAAGCGCCGATGGTCTCGACGACTTTCATGAATACAGGAGCTTTGGACCCGTCCGCTCTGTCGCGCTCAAATTGGACACCCGATTCGATGATGATGGATGACACAATAGACTTCAGCAAGCCCATGTATGGATTCGACACATACGGGAACTACGACCAGAACGCCATGATGCTCGACCCCATCGTTGTCAACGACCCTGTAATGTCGGATTGGAATTCCGCCAGTGATTTGGATTTCAGCAATTTCATCAACAATCCTGTCGCTACATGATTGGCTGGTCGATCATTTTCTTTCTGATTTCGTCAAGCGTTCAAGCATTTTGGGCACAGATCCACACTCGGTTCCGGATCTGGGTTTTGGGCCTCGGCGTTAACGGGCATTATGGACGGCAAGATTAATCATCGTGGGTTCTTATTGCTTCGGAGTTGATTTTGCGACATGGAAGCTTCACTATGACGTGAGTTTGTTAGAGCTCAGTGTGCCTCCGAGCGCGGTCTCGGCGCACGATCTTTGCAGAGGCAGAGATCCAACGTCTTTGGCTGGCTGTTGGATGATCAGCGAACATAGAGATCGCAATGATGTTGAATGATGTATCATACCTTTCCCCTCATTACTTCTAGAATATGCACATGTGCTTTTCCCGTTGATGATTTGCGCTGCAGGTCAACATTCGCTTGTGGGAGAACTTTGATTATAAATCTTAGTCAGCCTTCGTCGGTCCTTGCTCCGCCGAATCTCACCTTTCGAGTGCGTGCAAATCCGTCTTCTGAGGCTGATGATAGACATCAGTGATGGTTTTCCTATTCAGTGTGTTTGAGGTCGCGCACATTGTTCGAGATGGCTCACGTGTCTGCTCCACCAGACGGCACAATTAATCTTTCGCCATAGCTTCATTAGGCTAATGAAGCAAAGGCCCCGCAATGGTGACCTATACACCCACCTACCTCCCCCACGACGTACTTTAAGATACGACTTTTGCGCGCAAGTACTTTACCAGACTCTCTCACGACTCCTTAAGTTTGACGTCTACACTACGTCGTTTACCTCGCGCAAATCATCGTAACACGTTAGACACTTCTGCAAGCCCTGCCTTGGTGCTCTTTTGCGCTGTCAACACCCAACTCTACCCTGTACGTTGCGGTGCGGCATAATAGATGATGCAATGAACTCACATTCAGAGGATGTTGTCGATTCCGCTAACGACACGTCACAGATTCGCCTGCATTAACGCGACTTCGGTCCAATCAGCACCATGTCCGCGGAGAAAGCATTCACCTTCCTCCCACTGGGGGCCATCATTCAGGAATTCAAAGTCAACGGCCTGAACATCGTCCAGGGCTTTCCTACCGCGGAGCTGTACAAGAAGTGGTAAGAACGTCACGACTATGCACAGTATATCTATGCTAACCTCGTTGTAGTAAGCCTAATCTCATGTCCACTGCGGCTATTACTGCCGCAATGCATGCATGCTGGCATTGAACCCTGCTGACGTTGCCGAAACATCAAGATAACGCACCCTACTTCGGCGAAACCATTGGCAGGATAGCCAACCGAGTCGCAAAAGGCAAGTTTGAGTTGAACGGAAAGAGCCACCAGCTACCGATCAACAATGGACCTAACTCTCTTCACGGCGGTGATGCTGGTTGGGGTAAAAGGGAGTTTGAAGGTCCCCAGGAGGTTGAGCGCAACGGCAAGCAAGCCACTTTTTTCAAGTACTTGAGCAAAGATGGAGAGGAGGGCTATCCGGGCACAGTCGAGGTCCGGGTCTGGTATGTCCAAGAGAAAGAGCAGGGCCAGGAAGTACTTCACATCGAATATGAAGCCGAATTAGTTGGTGATGATGTTGCTGAGACTGCGGTCAACATCACGAACCACAGGTATGAAACTACCATTGTTGATTTAAGGGCTCTGCTAATTCTAGCCACAGCTACTTCAACCTCACCGGTTCTTCTTCTATTACTGGCACCGAGGTCACTCTGATTACCAACAAGTACCAGGTGGTCGACGACGGTGGCATTCCCACCGGGCCCATCAAGGAGTATCCGGGCGTGAGTCCGAACACTGCATTTACCCTGGGCGAAACGGAACCCGACATCGATGACTGCTTCGTCGTCAATACCGACCCGGCCAGCATCCCAATCGATACTCGCTCCTCGCCACTACAGAAAGTAGCATCGTTCTATCACCCGGATTCCAAGATTCATCTCGAGATTCACACGACAGAACCTGGCTTCCAGTTCTACACCGGCAAATACATCGACGTGCCGGCCGTCGAAGGTCTGCCAGCCCGCGGCGCGCGCTCAGGCTTCTGCGTCGAGCCTAGTCGCTATGTGGACGCCATCAACATTCCTGAGGCTAGAGCAACCACGATCCTCAAGAAGGGAGACAAGTACGGAAGCAAGATCGTTTACCGTGGTTGGAAAGCGTAGATACTCTTTCAAGCGTCCTTGCTTCTATCCAGCGCGTTATCGCGATAGCAATCTCATAGGGCATTCGCCGACCTCGGTGTTTACAGCGAAACTAGCACTTGAAGCCGAAATACACAATGCGTACGACCGACTCTCCGGCTTTTGCTGAATGTTGTTTCCGACTGCGAACCCCGATCGAGCTGCACATGCCTTTCACCGCACAGCGGCCAATCAATCACTCGCGGAGCATTCGCGATTCCCGCCTGTGGCTATGGTTGGCGCAATCGGTACACTTAGCGGTGCTCTAAGGAACGACCACTCTAGCTTCCGCAGCCTCGAACGTTTTCCTGCCACTACGAGCTCTTCTGTTTCCGGTCTTATATCGCGTCCGATTCCTTACGTATTAATTCTGCCCCACTCTCTGACGGTCTAAATATTTTCTAGGCCTTCAACGAGTGGGTATCACCGCCCCACAGCAACCGCACGCAACGTCACTGATACTCATGATTGCAGATCTGCTTGCGCCCAACCCGATGGAGTGCACAAAGACGAGGCAGCCAGCCTTACAGAGATTGGAGCTATAGCCCACTAGGGAGACCAGCTTCAATGCAGAGAATGAAGCTCTGTCGGCATCCATGATGCACTCGGAGATCAGTCGGCCTTGGCTTCACTTGCGTTCGCGATACGCTGGGTCCGACAGCCTCGAAGTGCAGCAAATTGCGCAGGACCCAGTGACGATGATTGTATGGAGTAAATAGCCTACCAATGCAGCGCAGACCCAAACAGCGTCATATCCCGCTGTTTGCTCAGTCAAACGTGCGCTGGGGCTACCCCACAGCGCCCTGTGGCTGGCGATTAAACCATGTTCTGAAGTGTTCGATAACGTCCGCAGTTTCTGGTGGACCTCTCCGCGCACCGCACCGTGCCGTACCGGGCTAGCATACGATACTATAGCAGCCTCACGGAGGACAGTGGCTTGGTAATCTTGCCGATACTCGCCGAGCACCCAAATGCGCAGGTCAAAGAATGCAAATCGAGTTGATTTTTCCTACCCTATCCGCATAAGCAGACATCTACTCCGTATCTCTGTACCTCCGTTATGAAATTAGTACGCTGCTACAAAGCTTCTCTCAGCTAAGGACCAGGACCACGCATATCGCCAACTTGCATTTTCAGGAAGCATCTAATAAGCAGCCCTGCTGTCGAGCCAAAACAAGACACTGTGCGACCCCATTCGGACGACCAATCGTTTAGCAATCGCAGTGGATATGATCGTAGTCGCGACGGCTGGAAGCGCTTGATTAAAATGACTGAGCAGTCGTTGCTTAGCCTCGGACCCTCACGATATGATTTGGAAGCCTCCTGTTTCGATTATCAAGCAGTAATGTCAAGCTTTATCAGCGCCCCATGATCGACGATACCCGTTGAAACCTGCATCTAGTGTGCTTACAACTGCATTGCAGCTCGAGTCTTTAAAGGATGCGACAGCACGACGTCATGTACAGGCTTGAAAAGTTGCTAGCACAAGTGTCGCGGATAAGTCCCATGCACGCCGACCTCCACTTCAATCATTGCATAGTCGTAATTTTGACGCAATTGCCACAGTTCGGCATATCAAACTCTGCATAGTCCAATATTAACATGCGCCTTCGACCCAGGAGGTGCTCTGTTTTGTCGGGACCAAGCAAGTATGGCCGCGCCCGCTCACGATTCCCTCCACCACACAACCTCGCCGTTCATAAGTCATCTTCTATCGTTGTTCTAGCGAACATCTTGGCGATGCAGTGTTGCCTTGTTGCAGTACCGGGCACATTGGTGGCGCTCGCGTCGAATGTTCCTTCCATGCAGCTATTCGTCCGGATATGCTACTGGGTGGGGCCCGGGAGCTTAACCATCAGGCCGGTGCCTCGTGTAGTTAATTCAACGTTCTCTATTTCGCGAGACTTGGTCGGCGCAGCCGAGATCACAGGGAAAAATTTGTTGTCGATTCTGGTGCGCGCTTTTGTGAGCATGGTGTCGATGATGAGGTTCTGGGAGTGTGTATCTTGGAGTTTGCGGGAGAGGACGTAGAGGTGGGCTAGGGTGGTGTACTCCACGTCGTCTTCGGGGTCTTCCAAGGTGGGTCGTATGATGGGGATGGTGGAGGTGTAGACAAGTTGGATGTACTTGGCGAAGAGGTCGGGGTGGTCTTCGGGAAGATGCACGATCTTGCCTTTACCTGCGGACCAGCGGCTACCGGAGTGAAGCGTGTTGCGGAAGAAGTCTGATCGCGAGGTAATGAGGGCCTCGCTGATTCTGAAGCTGCGCTCTTCAAAATCTGGGCTTCCGACATGGACGGTCATGGTCTTATTGATGCTGTGGGGCCGTGGTTAGGAAGTGAGGGGTCGGAAGGTGAAGGCTTTCTGCTTACTCGGGAATTTGGTTCAGGGGGACGCGGACGTCGAAGGGGGCTTTGATATTCTTTAGCTGGTCCATGGTATCGGGGGTTGGGGTGTTGGGGTGTTGGGGTGGGGGAGGATTTTGGGTGCATTTATACTATTCAGGTGTAGATATAGGCGGCGGGTTGGAACTTGGTCGTGACTTATGTTATCGTGTGTGGTCATCTAAATGTCTTTGACTGCTTCAATCACCCAACTAAAAGGTGTGACTCTATTTTATGTGCGTGTACCAGCGCGGCAGTACATGACTTCCGAGATATGTGAAGTGTAGATCATTGCATGTTCCACAAAGTCTGAATAATAACGGTGAACTCTGACTCTTTGCAAGGGGAGTGATTGCACGGCAACCAAGGAACATCAGACGCCTCCATCCCAGTCACTTCGTGTCAACTGGCGTCGAAGCTAGCCTAGGAAGTGGATATGTCTGTTCACAACGTCGCAGCAAGTAACACGTTCCTAAGCTAAAGTGCTTGCTGAAGGATATGTTCTTGTAGACGTTTTATATATTCGATTTGATCGTCATGGGCACATGAGGGCCCCAGTGCACCTCGTTCATCATATGGCATATGTGACAACTGTGGAATTCACTAATATTGATGGTACTGCCCAAGTAACGGCACAATTTCTGTTACGTGACGAGTGTAAAACGAACGCTAGGAGCGTTGCGAATTAAACATTCATAGCCCGCGGCACAAAATATTACGCCCTTCCTCACGATGCATCATCTCATCTTTCTCACTTTCTCTCGTCGCAAATCACGACTAGAAGCTCTATATCAACCAACAATGTCGCCTGAACAACAGCACCACGCGAGTGAGATCAGAAGGAGCATTGTGCAGTGAACAAACCCCACCCACTTACAACCCAAGGCGTGAAGTAGCGTTTCACCTCAATACCCGCCATCTCATTTCACATCATCTCACTCCACAGCACACACCACATTTAAAGTACAACACAAGACAACTGATCGCAGACCGTGTTCGAGATACTCTTGCTAGATGAATGCATCCGGTACCATCAGTCCTGTTCATAATCCGCGTGAAGCCCAACCAACCATTCTTAATAGAGTACAAGTAAAAGAGCTTAGAAGTATAAGCAAGCTGCCCGTCAATATCCGTCAATGCCGCTTCCATCGAATCTGATACCACATCTCCCCAAAGAGAGCGGAAAAACCATATCCATCAAGATGCTGCAAAGGGTAAAAGACAAAGATCCGGGGAACTGTGTTCCCAAAGGTGAGAAGAAGTAAGGAAAGCAACGAAAATAAGAGACCATAGGTAATTATCGAACACGGTTCCAATCTCAGCATCCAGTTCTGAACTGTCGGAACATGAGTGGTGAGAGAGCTCAGTCCGCCCACTGGACGGTAGACCGATGCAGAAGCCAGACAACGACCAGGCTGTGAGATTTTTGGGGCTTAGGGCCGTTACGCAAGCATATGGACGTGTGGTGACGACTCTGGACCATGGAGAGGTGAGTCGATTGTCGAGCGAGAGATTACGGAGTTACAATCCAGAATGAAGAGTGCTGAAGGTATGAGAAAATGGGTGGGAGAAACACGCCAAAGCGATGCCAGCAAGACTCAATTATCCTCCAGGAGCGAATTTACGGCGAGACGTGTCTCGCTTGTGCAGAAGGTATACAATGGAGAATCGTGAAATCGCAGGAAGTTGCCGCACGATAAAAATCGAAGTCATGGAGGCGATCATGACCGCAAAGTCGTAGGCGTTATAGTCGTACGAAAAGGGCGAAGTCGCAAGTATTAGTGCCGAAAAGCGAATGGATTATGAGACGAAGTAAAGTGAACAGGCAAAAGAACTAGTCGTCAATATGCTGGCGCTTGCGTAGCTTCCTGAATTTCGGAATGCCGATGGAACCAACAAAGTCCCAGATGCACTCGTATAACGTAAAAGGTAGTGGTGGCTCCGCATTGGGCTCAGGCGTGTCGTGGTCGTGGCCAATGTACCAATGGGCTTCGTACGGGCGCACAACCATGATACCCGTCTGCTTGCCCTCCGAGTTCATTCTGGCGAGATAGAGCCAGTTGCTGACCTGCTGAGACATTACCTCTAGAAGGGCGTGGGAGTAGTCTGAGCTCTTCCGTTGTCGATCTTGTTGCTGTGACGACCTAGGCGGCGGACGCGGTCGTAGATGGCCTTGACTTTGTAGATGAACTTGCTCGATAAGTATGTCCACCTGGTCATGCCCTCCGCGCCTGAAAAGGTGCGACGGTTCGCTCGTGACTGGATGCCGGTGGAGCTGTCCTCAGACAAAGCCGAGTCGTTGGTGCCAACTGACTGAAGAACCTCTTGAGCGCGGCTTGACTTTGCCCGACTGGCCGGCCCTCTCTTGCTGCGTCGCGTCTTACGAATCAATCGACCCTTGCGTGATGGACAAGGTTCAGCGTCCTCGTCCGTTGTGTAGTCAGACAAACGACTTGTCGAGTCTGCTATGTGTAAGTGCGAGGGCAGTGGGAGAGCAGACGTGGGATATCGGTCACCTGCGCCGTGGGACTGATCGTCGTCTCTCACGCGCACCGGCGCTGTAGCAAAGCCGCTCGCGTCAAAGCCAGCGGGCGATTTGCCAGTCTGCTTGTTCGCGTTGACAAAGAGGCTCCAACGCTTTAGGCTCTCGCGGCGCGTGTGAATGGGTGGGTTGGTTGATCCGGGCGCAGGGGTGGTACCAGCGGGAGACGGGAGAGATCCGGGTGTGCCGTCCGCACTGAACGTACCTGAACTAGCCGACGTGTCCGACAAGCGGTGTCGAAGGTTTGATGGGCCGTGACGGGGTGAAGACCTTGCAGCCGCTGGCCGGGGAAGCGAGATGTCAATATCCACCGACTCTGTGGTGGCCCAAGGGTAGTTCTCGTCGCGATTCCAAGGGCGAGTATCGGTGACGGTATTGGTAGGGGTACTCTCGAGGGTACGAATAGACCGGGAAGACAGTCGAGATTCGGACGAGATGCGCAAGTCGTGGTGACCAAGAGACAGAGAACGTGCTCGTAGGATGGCGGGGGATGGAGCCTCGAGCTCTGCCACTGTTGTTTTGTCACGTGCCGCCGTGTGAGCAACGCTCCAACTCCGTCCCTTAGTGGCACCGATTTCACCCAGTTCCTTGGCAGATGCCGAAATATCGTCTCGGTGCTTTGGTTGCGGCTCGTTGTAGAGATCATCGTACGTCACAATCACCGACGACGAGCCAGGCACTGCCCGCAGGCGGGCGATGGACTGCTTAGGTGCTGGCCTGCTCACTTCCTTTATCTCTTCTAGGGCATGTTCCATGATCCTCTCCTCTTCGACGAACTCTTCTCCACCCTCGGGCGTATCATCCTCGCGGAAGTCCTCCCTCAGCGACGGCATCAGCTCCGAAACCCGCAGCGTCAGGCCGTCCACCGAAGGGATGTTCAGATTGTCGACCTCCTCCTTGAGTGCTTGGGGCGAGAATGACCGCTTCTTTTGAGACATGTCTGCGGGTGTGGAAGACATCCTGTTGCCCGTATCCAGGCCGGTCAGGCTACTCGAAAACATCTCACGGTCACCCCCAGCAGAAGCCGGTCGCGATTGCTCCAGTCGCACAAACTCCTCTCGCATCTCGGGCGCCAGCTCCATCGACCGAGAGCCCCGATGCTCGACAAGATCACTAAGCTTCTCCAGCAGATTCATCTCGCTGAATTCCATCGAAGGCAAGCAACGGGGTTTTGCAAAGATGCTCTTGCGGTACGACTTCACGGATGAGCTCCTACCACACATTGCGGTGTCATCTACCGACATACGACCAACACGGAAATCAGGCTGACCGGCGCCGGGGAATCGGAAGCTCGAATGCTTCAAGTTGCTCGCGCTCGTATTGAGACTCGAATCCTCGTGCGACTCCTCTTTCAATTCTGGCAGGTAATTCATGGGATACTTGTGGGACGTAATAGGCCTTAGGTCTGTCGTTGTCGTATCATCCTGGCCAGTCCCGTGGGCTACACCTTCGTCGCCACCAATGACAGAATGAGGGGCCAAGGGCCTATGGTTAGGCCAGCTCAAATGTGTGGTTGTCTGGCTGTCGCGATGAGTACCCTCCGGCGTCTGGGGAAGAGCAACGGGTGATGGCTGGATACGAGTTGATGGAAAAGAGCTGGTTTCGGGCGAATACACGGACAAACCCTCACCAGGTATTGGCGAGGGTGTAGCCAACGGATGCATTTGCACTGTGGGAGTAGTCCTGAGGAGTTGATGCTCCACTGGGGGGCACGCCTTGGCTGTCATCCCGTCTCCATGCAGGGTGCTGAGTTCGCTATGCTTCGTCGACGCTGTGACTCGAGATATCGAGACGGGTGTCGCCCTCTTGTTCACATCCGAGCGTTGCTCTACTGGGCCGTTGCATTTGCTCGACAGTGCCCTCTCTCGCATCGGTGGTGGAGTGGGGATATTTTGGCTATTGCTTTCCTCTTGCGGCCTGATCTCTCTCTTTACAGGCTTGCGACTAAAGCTGGAGGTTGCTCTCGCAATCCACGCCATAGCAGCGCTCGAACGCTGCGCTTCTTTGGAGGAACTGGAATCTCTAGGCGGTACCGGCGGATGCATTCGAGGGGCACTCCCTGTCGAAGAAGAGATGGAAGTGGCCGCAGATCCCTGCTTGATTCCTGGCTTATGGTTGGACCGGAACTTGTTAGACGCCTTGATCATGCTCGAGTCGGATGCTGATGGTGGCGGCTGCTTTCTCCCTGACGCTAGGGGGGACGAGTGTGACGTTTCGGTAGTGGGTCTCTTGATCTTCGGTTCTGAAGCAGCCATCCGCGAAAGGGGCAACCTCGAGTCTGGCAAGGACACGGCACGCTCTGGGGTAACGGCGTCCTTGCAGGTCCTGAACGACTTCGCATCCGGGTCTTTGTATGGAACTTCTGGTCCGGAGAGGTTCTCACTAGACTCGAGTGTCTTCAAATCCGCCTCGTCCACCGGATGCTCTGTGAGATCTGGAAGATCCGTGCAAGACTTGAACGATTGCTCATCTGACGACTTTGCAGCGTGACTGCTCCTCTGCTCCATACGATCGTCCGCAACGGCGCCCTCGTTAAGGGCCGACTCGGTTTCTTGTCTAACGTCGGTATGTTGGTAGCCATCCAGCAGGTCCGACATACCATCTTCCGTAGTCGGAGCACCGTCTGCTTCATTCACCTCACCGGTGTCATCGATAGCTGTTGCGAGAGCGTTGTCAACGGCCGTTGATATTAAGTTTTGGACGGCAAATTCCAGAGTCGAAGAATTGAGGACACTTGATCCAGCCTGAGAAAGGATGCTGTGTCGGTTGTTGTTACTTGGCAGCTGCCGAGACGCAGTAATTCGGTCTCCTTGGACATCCTCCACCACCAGCCTGTCATCATTGGCAGGAGCGTCATGAGAGCTATTTGCCTCTCCTGACGCTTCGTACGACTCAATACCCCCAGTCGGTGACGCGAAACCCACTACTGATCGAACAAGTTCTTTCGTTAGGCGTTGTGGCACGGGAGACGCCGGAAGCTCCGCAATGTCAGAGCGCATAATTGTGATCGACTCGATAACTTCGTCAACAACGGACGCGTCAAGATTCTTCGCAACGGGATCTGGACTGCCTCGCTCTTCAAGGATGCCCTTCATACGATGGACGTAGCCAGTCGGGATCGCAGCGGCTTCTGGCTCCGCGAATTGCTCGTCCTCGAATTGCTCCGTGTAGTCGGAGTATCCTTGATAACTTGGCGTCTCCTCTCTCGTCACTCTCGAGATGCTGTGGTGTGGCTGTGTGCCAGACGGGTTGCCAAAGCCGCTCATGGGAACGTCAAACGTCGGCGTTGGTGGCGAAGTGGCATCAGATGATGGAGCGTCCGAGTCAGCCCGTCGGTTGGTAGAGCCACTCGACACAGATGGCGGTCCCGACCGATAGGAGGCCGACCTGCACGACTTCTGCGATTTGCGGGTCCGCTCGACGGCCTGAATGCGGCCGCCGTGATGCCGATGCGGAATCAAAGGGGGTACGGGGGGTATATCTGGCTGCGGACCGCCATAGTACACGGGTGATAGAGGCCGAAGAGGTGGGCCACCACGAAGAGACATGTCTGAGCGCGCTTTCATTCGATGCTCCGGGCGCGGAGGTTGCGGTAGGTTCTGACCGCCATAACCGTGACCACGTCGCGATTGCCCACAATATGGTTCGCTCCAAGCAGGCGACGGGGACCGATAGCCAGACCTGCCAATCCTGGGCGGGTTTTTGTATGAGTCGTGGGGTCGCTGAATGTGCTGGGTACTCCGCAGACTGTTGTACGATCGGTTGCCCGACAGTGGCAAGGCTGGCTCAGACATGTTGCTCATGGTCATGGAGAAGCTACGAGCGCCGTTGTGTGAGTCGCGCGCTCCGCGCGCCACTTGAGGAAAGTAGGGAGAAGAACCCGGAATATTCATTACGGTGGGTGAGAGCGTGTCCGCAACGTATTGAGGCACGTTGTTCTCCCGTGAGTGGCGAGGCGCGTTCGATGCTTGCGAAGGCCACCCTCGGTGCATCGACGTCCTGTTGGAATGCATGGATTGGGATGAAGCCGTCGACATGCGAGAGGCGGTCCCACGTCGAGATGCTCGTGGGATGTTGGGCACCCCGCCGAATGAGTCCGGCGCCGTTAGACCGTCGAGGTTTCCCGTGTCAGTCGAGTTCCTGAGCATACGAGCGACACCCGGCGCCAGGGCATAGTCCGCATCAGACGCTGCTCCAGCTCCCTTGGAGCCCCGTGAAGCTGCCGACATGTTAGAAGCCCGGCTGGCGCGGCCGCTCGCGTTCATATCGCGGTCCCCGAGTGGCATGATGGCAGCTGGGACCAGCTGATGCCGAGTCGAGTCTGCCGTGTCAACGAAGGTTGGTGTCGAGGGATTGCGTGTATGGCGGCTGTGAAAGGATGTGTCGGTGAAGATGCAAAGAGTGAGCGGCAGAGCAACAAGAGCTGCTCGGGATGAAATGCTTATCCAAAGGAGCCAAAAAGCCTGGATAGCAGACGAAAGTCCCGCTCTGCCCGAAGACCAAGACACGAGAAGAATGTGTGGACGGGAAGTAAAAGAAAGGGAGGAGGGGGCGAGGACGGACGGCGTAGTTGTTTGGCAAAGGCAGAGGGCCTGGCAGGCGTGCCTAACTTCACCTCCGAGAACAGCAGCCGCAAGCCGCGCTAACAATCCGTACGCTGGTCCCCTCTGGAAGGGCCACACATGCAACAGGCAAGGTGCACGGCGGTAAAGGAGCAAGCGGAACCTCGATGGGATTTCTACCTACCTTCGATGCACACGACCGCCATGGATACATGGAAACGAGCCGTCTCCCCCAGGGCAATCGCCAATCCCTATACACCTCTCCACCTAGCTCGCACTACAGCCCACCGTAAACACGCTACTACGATACAGCTTTATAACCTCTGCCCGCCACGAGTTCCCGAAGGTACACCCGCCCCACGGCGCCGCACTCCCGAAGAGGTCGGCCACCGTGACCACACCATCAAATACATCGCATCTTTCAGATATTATGGACGTAAGGTCCACTTCGAGTCTATCATGACGACATTAGACAAGGAAACGTACTATACAAAAGAACAAACTCCGGCGCACGCCATGCAGGCTAGATCCAAACAATCAAGCCAACCGGGAGGGGTATATCATCGCGCGAGACGCTTCGAAAGAACGAGAATTGTCGGCTCAAGAACAACTATGCGAGATCACTCTACAATGGTTTCTACGTTGCCGTATTTTCTCTTGCTGAACAGCCTCTTCAGCGAGGAGAGGCTAGACTTCTTCAGCAAGCGGCGGGGTGGAGGATTGTGATTATCAAGGGACGTTTGCGCCCGCTGCGGCAAATATGTGACGTCCGGGACTACCGGCGAGCTCAACGTGGGCGACATGGCGCCGAATCGACCCGACATGGTGGACTGTTTTGGCGTGCCTGGGGTGCTGCTGGGAAACAACCCGAATTGAGGACGTGGGTATGAAGACTGGGACGACGCAGAGCGCGGATGCACAGTTGTAGGCGATGCGAAAGATGCGCCGGATATGGACGAATATGCAGAATCTTTGCCTGTCAGCAGCGGGCTGAGCGTCTCCTTCGCTCTTGTATCAACCGGCCGCAGTACGACCACCTCTTTCTCGTCGCTATATGCAATCTCCTTTTCATCGCTGTACTGAGCGGGCTCCTCCTTCGCAGCCTTTCGCACTGGCTGCTCTGGTCTGTACACATCTTGTCTGAGTGTGATACCCGGGTCGTCACGGGTTATTTCTGGTTGCCGATCATGGCGACTTGGACCATCCACGGGGGGTTCGGAAGGCTTGATGATTCTCACTGGCGGTATAGCAATGCGGGAGCGCCTCTCTTCGCGTGACGTCGGTTGTACCTGCTTCAGAGATTCTCTTGATGTCGAAGTCGACACGGTTCGGATCGGATCGGCTGCCATGGGCGAGAGACGATTCTCTGACAGTCTTCGCGGTGTGGCGTCTGGACTGAGCGGTGTCATAAACGGCGGTCGCTCGTTCGGTACCGTGGGAAGCGGCTTGTTATTCGTACTGTTCCGCAAATGGCGCGGCGCTTCGCGGGAGTTGGACGAGTTACGGGATGAAGATCGGCTCGCAATCTGGAAGCACCCCAAGTCAGTTCAAAGCTATTACGGGGTGCAGATGGGCAGGGCAATGGAGTTCCTTACCATACTACGACGGCTGGCAGCTCCGCAACGTTTCTCGATCTCGTTGCAGTAGCTGCTCACCTGCACGAGCACGACACCCAGCTTCTCAGCTTTGGCGACTAAACTCTGTAGGAACTGCGCCCAACCTCCCGTGTTCCCACACATGGCCGTGTAGATGCGGCCCACGTCTTCGTTCATCGAGGTCCATTCGTGGCCAATGTTCAGCAGATAGGCATCCAGATCGTGGTTTGCGTCGCGGAAGATGCTCATGTCCACCAAGTAGTCGTTCAGCATTTGGGACATGCGACCGATGGTCCGCTCGATAGTGACATTGCCGTCGAGCAGTTGGGAGCGGTATGTGCGGTCCTCCAGGAGGCGATCAAATTCGTTGACGTGCTCCATGGGGACCTTGAGGCATTTCCTCCGGAACAACATGTCCTTCAAGCCTCCTTCAATGTCCTCGTTTGCGCGCTGCAAGAAGCCGTCCAGCTCGTTGACGTGCTTCAACAAGATGTCGGCTACATCGGCCACCGACTTCTCCAAATGCTGGTGCAGCAGGTGCACGCCGAAGACGATCTGGGCGATGGTCTTGAGCAGCGGATGATATTTCCCCCTGGGATGGTGTCTCCAATGGCAGTTGTAAGTGAAGTTCCACGAGATCTCGGGCGCTTCCACGTCCCGACACAGTAGTTGCTGGCGCACCTCGACGCTCTTGTTCGGGCTCTTGAAGGGGGTGTGGCCCGTCTCGCCCGTGGCGTCCAGCATCGACTCCTCGAAGGGCCCCTGCATCGAGGGCAGCGGGTGGATGGGGAAGGTCATGATGAAGTGGTCGCGCTGCTCCTGCCATGCGTACGAGTCGAGCGTGTGGGCGGCATCTGGCGTGTTGAGGCTTCGGCGATGTCGCTGCGAGGACCTGCGAAAAGGCACCATTGCGCGCCGGCCGCAGTATGTAAGGCTGCTGCGTCAGACCCCGATGGCCGCTCGCCGGCCTTCGATTGGCTTTGGGGACTCGTACAGCGCACGCGGGCCCGAGGCCAGGCCAGATGCTACAATGCGTAAGTGGGCAGCGGCGGGCGGTGCATAAGCATGGGGAGGGGCGGTGACGACTGGACGCGAAGGAGAGCAGGGGAAGTCGTAGTAATTAGCTAGAGGGATAGGTATTCCCCGAGGGTCTTCAACAAAGCTGGCGGCGGAGGATAGGAGAGGGCGTGCCGCATGGTGCCACGAGTAATGGGATGGATGGGAGCGCTCCCGGCAAAACGAGCGACGTTTCTGCTGCGGCACAGACGCCAGCGAACACGAGGAGACGTCTTGGATTGAGCACTGGTGTGCTCCCGCGCAGCAGTATGCACGCCAACAGGCACCACTGGGAGCGCCTCGCGCTGAAGCTGGGACTGGATTTCCGTGCCTGTCTGGCCGGCACGACGCACGGCCTGATGCGGGATAGATAGCTGGGGATAGCTCCCCCTAGCGTCCGCGACTAGGGGCCATGGTTGCTTTAGCCGCGCCGCTGGTGCTTCGCCATTGGCACACGCGGTGACCGATGGGCATGTGCAAGCCTCTCGTCCCTCTGCGCTGGAGACGCACGAAACTTCGCAAGTCGAGCCCCGCCATCCACGGGACCTTGTACTGTACCCCCGCAGCGACCACACAGCAGACCGCCGCGCCGACGGCTGACGATCAACCGATCCTTTGATCATGCAGGCGGCAACAAGGATAGCGGATGGCGGATGCGACCGACGCCCTGAAGTGTGAGCTTGAGCAGCGGGATGGGACGGGACCTCCGCTGCAGCCCATGGTAAGCTTGAGACTGCCTTCAACACCGGCGATTCACCTTCCTACGACCTTTACCTCATACCTTCCGCGGACGGTGACGAATCCCGGTCTGTACTAGCGCAGTTTGAACGAAGTCAAGACCGTTGGCCAGTATGAAGTGGGCGACTCCCACGTATGCCCAAGAGCCGCGAGCAGCACCGTTATTACCTACTGAACCACCGCCGACTGCGGGGACATTGCGGATCACGGGGACGCCGATCTCCGAGCCCATACTCAGGGCCAAGGGCAGAGCCAGATGACAATCAAGGCAGAGGTGATGTGCGCCATGTTCGTTACAAATCAATCTCAGACGCATCACTTACTGGTCTACGTCAACTTCTACATGCCACTGACGTCCTCTGGCACCCAAGTCCCAAGTCGTTGGGTCCGACCTCTACCACCCTTTCCATCTCACCCAGACGTCTACAATCTTGTTTCCACCCTTCTCGGAATCAACCACGAGATACCACCCGAACCCGGCCCCGGCGACACAAGCATGGTTTGGCCAAACCAACAGCTTTTCTCCAATGGTCAGTGGCTTCATCTGCTCTTTGGGACCCTCCCAAGCCAAGATACCATGCTCCTGGCTCACTTTTCCAACGATCCACCCCGTCTTCTCTCCACGTTCGTCATATACCCCATTGTGTTTATTGCCCAATTCGCTTGCTACGATACCCCACCCTGGATAGCTCTTACATGGCTCTCTACCCAAGGCTAGGGAGCCGGCCGAGATGAGCACTTCAGGCTTCGCTCTTTCTTCATACAATGACACGGCCTCCACCAAAAGCTTTACTCCGATCGCTTCTTTAGCCAATGGTGCGTGGCCGGTCGGAGGCCGGGCGTGCGTAGCGATTTGCTGCAGGTCCAGCAACGGATAAACGCCGGCATGCAGCTCGATTGCGTATTTGGCTTTTAGCGTCTCTAACAGGCCTTTGAATTCCTCCGCTTTAGGCGAGTGCGAGAGCATGTTCTGTGCTGCGGTCGCCGTCGGCGTCGCGCCTACCGTCAACACCAATTTGCCCTTGAAGGTTTCGGGTACGGCGGCCGTCGCTTCTTCTAACCCCTTCAACTCGGCAATGAGTCCGAACGCGGCATCGTCTTCCGAATTCCCGGCGTACGAGTGCCCGTAGTGCGAATAAAACCCTTTGAAGTTCTCGCCCGCTTTTTCCACAACCGTCTTCACTAGCTCTGGAAACTTTGGCGAGGAAGTCTCGATTCCTGCTCGATGGTAGCCGGTGTCGATTTTGATATACACACCGATGTTTGCACCGGCGGTCTGCTGGTGGAACTTTTGGAATGCATCGATGTTGTCGACGATGACGCTGATGGATCCGGTGGCTAGTTTGCTGGCTAACTCCAGGAGTCGTGGAATTGAGGATTGCGACACGGGGACTCCGTATAGTATCTGTGCATGATTAACGATCTACTACTAGATATTCCATGATACCCAAGTTTCTCACTTACACTGCTTGCTCGACCCTTGGCCTGGCACTCCAGCACGAATGGAAGCAGGTTCTCGGCTTCGACGACGGTAGACACTACGAAATCCGCTGCACCTTCTTGGGCAACTTGCAACTTGGCCAGTTCGAGTGTCTGTTGTTCTGTTAGTCTTCTAGTATGATATGTAGTCGTGGGGTGAGGTAGGCATACTTTATGACTCTTAACATGTGCGCGGAACCCTACACCCAGCGTCTTGCATACGTCGAGCATAGCATTGCAGTTTCGCTTCACGATTGCTCGGTCGACGATTAGAGAGGGAGTGGGAAGCTCGGCGAGGGTCTTGCCGACGTATTGGATTTGGAGGGACGCGGTGGTTGGGAGGGGGTAGTTGGTCGCCATATTTGTGAGGTGTAGAATTGATTTGTAGACCAGATAGTGTATTCAGTCTGTGAAGTCGGTCTTTCAATGATGCCGGCCTGATCTTTTTAATCCTGGTGGTTGAACGTCCTTAACGGCCGCGGATGGGTCGGGCGGGAAGAATTTGCAGATTCGAGGCGAGACGAGGCCGCGGAGGATGAAAGGCTTTGAGTCACTGAATGCGGATGCGGGGATGACGCCGAATTGTCGTTGAGATGAAGGGAAGGTAGGTAGAGCGGGCTTTTCCGACGGTTTCGACATGGTCGACCGTGCCCCTCATGTTGGCGCGGCTAGAGTCTAACGCTACCGGTGACAAGCGCGCGGAAGTTGGATGGAGTCCAGGTCGAACGATATCAATGCATTGATACTAGATTGATGGGTTGTTCTGCCGGGTATACAAACAGAGCTCCGCGCGTATAGTGTGCAGTAATAGCTCTTGCATAATCATATGTCGAGGTGCCACCTCTGAGTCTGACATTGACCCATTTCACTTACATTCGCTTGATCACATAGCAAGCATATAAGTAGAAAGTCGATGAGTAAGAACGAAGGATTCTGCATCTAATCAACACGGCGAGCGTCGTCGATTCGACGGTGAAGACCTGGCGCGATGTCGAAGGAAGCAACGGCGCTAGCCCACTTAGACTAGCGCATCTTACCCCTGCGTCATCTCGGTTTCCGGCCTTCCATGATTCCTTTTGCCACCTTATCGCCTCCTTATCGCATCTTACGCTAAACATCCACAACACTACGATCATCGGGTAGAGTACTCCAAGCACGCGTGTTGAGGCTTCAATTGCTCTTTCACCAACTCTCTGGAGAGAACAGCAGCGCTTGGCCAGCCCCCCACCAAGCCTCGTCTACATTACCTCATTCGGACCGTTTGGAAGCTTGGTCCCCGAAACCTTGGCATCGGTCCACTCTTTCGGTTGCTGTTACCTCACCACAACGCAGCCTGTTGTGCTAAACGACTAGGCGCTCTGGGCGTTACATCCTTATACATGTCCGACCCAGCTCCGAACCCAGGAAGCAACCCGAGTTTGGTCAATTCCAGGTCACGGGCGGTTCTCTCTCAGATAGATGAGCACACGAACGGCAACAGCAATGGCGGCGATGTCTCCCCGAAGCGCAAGTCGACCCAGCATATCAAACTTCCGGATCGTGTGAATCGGCCGCATACAGGGCTCCATCGTTCGTTGAGCGATGCGTTGCGTGCGGAGCGGAGTCGGGAAGAGCAGGAGACCTTGCTAGGGGATGAGGAGGATGCCGATCGAGATGGGTGCTTGAGAGAGCCTGGGGAGTTGCCGGGTCCGAGGGAGATATTTGCTCCCGATTTGCATTCAGGCCTCAACATCTACTACAACATTCAACGGATACGACGACTTGTTCTGGCGAGTGTTGAGGATCCGTATACGATGGATCAGCTCAAGGAACCTCGGATGAACGTTCTCATTGTGAAGCCCTTGGTGGACAGGCTATATGACGAGGAAGATATATCCGTCGGTAAGAAATAGGTCGTGTGCTGCACTTGGTCCAATGCTGATGCTCTGCAGTCTATGCCCTTCTTGTCAACCGAGTGCAATTCATACGCGAGCAGCATTTTCAGAGTCACCACCAAACGGTCAATCTGACGCGGGCTAATCTCAGCGAATTGGTCGCGATGAAGGTCTTACGAAGGCACGACGAGGAGTCGACAGGCAGACAAGGCCTACTCCGTCTCGCGAATATTCTGGTCGCCCCGTTCCAACCATTCCAAAATGCTCCCCAGGAAGTCTGTCCAGAGCGTCGACACTGGCAGTATCTGGGTCAAGGAAGTTACGAGGGTAAACTCACTGCCCTCGAGGTCGCTCTTATCTCGGAGAGCAAGACGTTTCTCAGCAGTTCGGCGTGTCAGAAAGTTATCGATGCCGTGTATCGTGGGCGCATTGTCTACACGCCCACTTCTTTCATGGACATCCTGCCTGATCACTACAAACACAAGCCAATCTCGATATACGACCCAAGGAAAGCGCCACTGCTCAACCAATATCGTCTCATCGTTCCACGGACTCGCAACGTGGTGGAAGTCACACAGTTTGTTGTCCTTCTAGCACTCTATTGCTACTGCATGATGGAACAGCACTATGCCAACTTCACTACCGCTGAGGCCATATTTATGGTATATGCGAGTGGCTGGGTGCTCGACGAGTGTGCGTCGATGCTAGAACATGGCTGGACGGTTCACACGCAGGAACTGTGGGCGTTTTTAGACGTCACTTTTGTGGCCATCTACGCAGTCTATTTTTCCGTCCGGGTCTTCGCTTGGATAGTGGGAGATGTCGAAACCGGAAGGCAGGCACTGGACATTCTCGCCATCGCTGCACCGATCTTGTTTCCTCGCTTGGCTTTCAACCTCATGCCCGAAAACATGCTCTTTATTGCTCTGAGGGCCATGGTGAAAGAGTTCACAGCACTCAGCCTCATCGCAGTCTGGTGTTTTGGCGGCTTTCTACTTTCGCTCAAATGGCTCAGCATGGGCAGTTCCCACGTCGACTTTGACGACTCTCCCGACACCGTTACAATCTCGAAGTGGATGCTATGGATCTGGTTTGGTCTCGACGGCACCGGCATCCAAAAAGCGCCCACCTTCCATGCAGTCCTCGGACCAACACTCATGGTCATCTACGCCTTCCTAGGAAACACGCTCTTCCTCACCGTCCTCGTCTCCATCCTCTCCAACACCTTCTCCAAAATCGCCGCCGACGCAACCGCAGAAATTCAATTTCGCCGCGCAGTCTCCACCTTTGAAGGCGTCAAGTCTGATTCCCTCTTCGCTTACTGGCCCCCGTTCAACATCTTCGCACTGTTTGTCCTCGTCCCCCTCAAATTTATCCTTACGCCGCGTTGGTTCCATAAGATCAACTTAACGGCTGTGCGCGTGCTCAATGCGCCGCTGCTCATCAGCATTGCACTGTACGAGCGCAGGTGGCTTTGGAAGGCTGCGCGCAAGAGGGGCGTTGGCGGGCCGTCGAAGCGCTCGAGTTGGGGCTTTTGGAAGACGTTCAATGTCCATGCGGAGATCCAGGCAGTGTTTGACGAGGATCCGCCACAGGAAATTATCCAGAAAATTGAGGAGGAGGATGATCTTGAGGATGCTATATTGGAAAACAGCTTTGCGGGGATGCGGTCGAGGAGTATGAGTCCTGGGATGGCGGTGGGAAGGAGGAGGCGCTTGAGTAGTGTGTGGCAAGGTTGATCTGAGCTGTCGGTTTTGGCTATGGCTATGGGAGTGTAGGAGGCTTTTTTGGCTGGAGATAATTCCTAGAGATTCACCCTGTATCTTTAGAGCGTAATTTCATGGAATCTAGTGTCTCGCTATTTGCACGTATGCGCTTTTTGCGATGCTTTCTCCGTATGTACACGAAGAACTGTCCCAAGCACTATTTATGCCTTTCTCACATGTACATACGCACTACGGAGAAGAGTCTATCCATTTCCAACAGTCATCAATGATCACATTAACATCGAAGCCGCGTAGCAGCTTAGGATTGGTCACTCAGCTCCTAGAACAGCTCTCCTCACGATTCATCGCTCGCTCTCATGACTCTATGCACCGTCTGCATCACCCTAGGCGTACGCTGTACTGCTAGCTCGAGAGGACAGCTACTGCGTTTCTGTGCAGCGATCTACTACAGTACCAATAATCTAACTTTCTTACCTGCGAGACGAAGAGCCCGTCGACGCACGATCCGAGTCACGACCACGCGAGAAGTTCATGTAAGAACATACGATGAAGTTATAAAGACTGACGGCGGCCGAAACAAAGAGTGTATGGGCAACATGACCGCGAAGCTAATGATCATGATAAAATCCGAAATTGCTTGGGTGGCACGAAGGCGTTCTTCCCTCTTGAGCACGAGGTCGTTTAATCTGCTCCGTTACGTGCCGTTAGGTGCCGTTACGTCATTTTGCAAAAACGTTGGTCCGATCCTTTTCGACTCTGTCGACGACCTCAACACAACACTTCTCTACTGACGGGACGTACAGCTAACTACGCAGATCTAGACCTTCTGCTCGTCTTCGTCCTACTCTTTTGACATCCTTCTGCCCGCCTCTTGTGACGCGTTGTCGCAGGTAGGCTAACTGTCCTCGACGCAGCCCGCCTGCGTGCGCGTATTAGGTATGCTCGCAAGCACGCAGCACCCAGCTATGCTACTTCCGATAGGTCTTAGACTAGCAGCGGTTAAGGAAGTCCTCCTATACCTCCTCTAAGTCCCCGTCACGCAAAATTTTAACTAGCTCTTCTATCTCTTTCTTTTACTTCTCTAGCTCCTTAAAATCCTCCTCCAAAGGTTTACGGGAGGTTATCACCTCACAACCTAGACAGCATAGTGCCGCCTGTATAAGTAGATCGTAGATATCCTGTAGTTGCTCCCGTGTATCTACGTAGAGCAGCCTAAGATACTTTATACGCCTGTGCTAATAGCTAAGGCGGCTATAGATAGCACTTTCTAGTACGTTCTTCGCGGTTTACGGAGCTGATCGATATAGGCTAGGTACATATACATAAGAGGGTGGTCGACAGGGTTGTCCTCGCTAGACGGGTCGATGACTGGTAGGGGGAAGGGGCGCAGACGATGACCATAAGGACAATTAAAAAGAGGGCGACGATGTAGGCGATGTCGTTCAAGCTAATATATCTAGAGAGCGACGTATTCGGGAGCTGAGGCTGGTAGAGACGTAATAATAGTAGTAGTAGTGATAGAGGAGATAAGATAGGAGCTATCGCGGACGCAGACTTTTAGTGCTACTCCTAAGGTAGCATTAGGTCACGTTGTGCGCTCGTTGCTCGCAGGCAATAGTCGAAGTTGTAGGTTGTTAAGAGTCGCTACTAACTTTGTCCGACCGCTACACTAGGCTTTGGTGCAGCAGCATACGCTGAAGGCCTTGGACTGAGGGCCCGTTGGGTTTGATAATTGGGTGATTGCCGTGAGCTCAGAGCTGCACGAGGTACTACTCAAGGAGATTCTTATGGCTTGGGTGGCACAGTAGACGGCTCACACTCTGTGAGTGAATGGACATCGACATGCATGTTGAAATAAAGAGATGCGATGATCAACTCGTCATTGAGATGGCACTGTTGATGAAAGGATGAAAGTTCGTTTGTGAGGTATGGGTATAGCGCCTTCATGTAAATTTCGTGTGCATTCTTCTTGCAAGCAAAGTGAAAGCAATCCCGTAAGGCAAATCTAAAAATCTAAAAAACCCACAAACGATTCCATAAGAAATCCCCCCGGTACGAAGAATGAAAGTAAACGCCAATTTCAGCTCACGTAAGTGTATCAAATGCTCAGCCCACGAGGGGCATGGATCGATGCAAAATATCGACGTTCTGCAGTGACGGCCTATGAGAAAGTCGTTGCAAAGGGGTATATGGATATCGCCCAAGTAGAAGGTGATGCGAGTACTGCCAGTGCGGCAGATACAAAGTGAAGAGCTCTGCGTTACTCTTTCATTGTGCCTAGTGAGATGGTACTGGCAATTTGCGGATGGTAGGTAGATTGGATCTGGAGTCGGGAGGTAAACTAGAATGGCAATACTTGTCGGTGTTGTGATTAATTCGAGCGGCCTTTTCCATTATAAGAGCAGGAATTTCTCGCTCCGCATACTCCCTACAATCCTAATCATATCATGTATGGAAGACTAATCGGCGTACATCATACGATAGACAACCTGTCTGTCACCGAGTTTTTCACCGTAAATATTACCTCTTCTGATCGTGACCTCAAAAGGGTCGTGGTGCTGAGTCCATGGAAAGGCGACAAGGCACGCTTCGTGGTGTGTCGATATTGGTAGACAATGCGATGTACGCGGCCAGGGCGCTTGTTCATACCTGATCTATGGGAGACTTTTGAGCGATGTGGACTGTGGTCCAGGTCCATGTCATCTGGTGCTCGGATTGATTTGAATTTTTCTCTCCCGTAGCGGGCTGCGGGCGGGAGGGAACAAGCGATGCGGGAATGGAGAGTTTCGTGACAAGCGTGTGGTGTCGTGTGCGGGGCTCCAACTTCGCTAGCAACGAGTTGACTGGTTGCGGCCTTTGATAGTCATCTCTCCGTCTGCCGTTTGCGGAGGCAATAAGGCATACAATCCGGGCGCGTGTGTAAGACTGAGAAGTATGTCGCTGTTCTTTGTACCCGTGGGTGCTCGTAGCATCGACACTTCGAGTGAATTTGCGATCACGTGATACTCAACAGGCATCCCGGCCAGCATATCTATGCACAAGCAATTGACCCACATGCCGCCTCACGCAAAAAAGTCTTGTTGGTGTAGTTGTCTTCAAGCCGGATTCACATGTACGGGAGACGCTTCAGCTTAAGGTTATTTCCCTGGAACGCTACGTCATCGCGACGCGCGCTGCGTCTCGCGATTTCAGGTTCCCCATCTGGGACTCCCCATCTGGAACAATCGGAGAACATCCCGCAGAGGGGCGGCGGAGGAGCGATGTGGAGTCCGCAGATGACAATCACGAACGCGTGTCGTGTGGTACCGTTTGCGGAGAGTGGATTAGGAATTGTGGAGGATGTGTGTTGGCCGATATCTCGATTTGCCCGGCCAAACAAGCCTTAATGAATAACGACCGTGAGCGGCTGCGGACTGCGAAGCTTGTCAGTGTCACTGCGACGATGACGGATTCCAACGCGAAACATAGCGTGTCCCAAAATCCCAATCGGCAATTCGTTTGGCGCGCCCGGTTCCACCTGCTAAAGTTCCCGATGCGCGGCAACGCATACCCTGGTCCGGCCCGCTTTTCACGAGACATGCCACGGTCATGGGCCACCCTTACGCGCGCATCTCCAATCGGGGCTACATGGTTGTTCGAGGGGCTGTGATGCAATGGACATGTCTGGGCTGCTGGAACTGGGCTGGGCAGTGCCTCGTTCTTTGTTTGATGTCCTCTTACTGAGCATCCCTTCAACATTTGTTTGTCTTCAACATCCTTTCTACATATCCATCTACACACTCATTCTTTCACTTTTCCTACCTAGACGGCCATGGATCTTTACCGGAACACATTTGGCGGCTTGCTACTATTCAACAGCGTCGTGCTGTATCGCTCATGGCGGGCGAAATCGATTTCTGCGCCAAACAGCCCGACCACATCAGAGAAAGTCGAGCATCGAGGTCGTGAGGATGGTGACGGAGCACATGTGCAACGACTGAAATGGAAGTTCCTACCCGTGTATCTGCTGGTGAATGGTGCGGACTGGCTGCAAGGACCGTACATCTACCCCATCTACAAAGGTACGTTTGTTTCTCATCACGTAGACTGAACACTCGATAACTAACTTGCTATCAGATGAGAAGGGTCTTGCGGAATCACTTGTAGCACTGCTATTTATGGTCGGCTTCCTGTCGGGCGGCATCTCCGCCTCCTTCGCTGGCTCCTTCGCGGATCGATTCGGCCGCAAAGCAGCATGTCTCGCCTACTGTGTCCTCTACTCTCTCTCCTGCCTTACACTTCTCGGCGACAACATCATCATTCTCTTCCTGGGACGCATATTGGGTGGCATGTCCGGAACATTGCTGTACAGCGTCTTTGAGAGTTGGCTGGTTGCCGAGTTCAACGGTTTGATGCTGGACGACCAGTCCGGCTCTATCCTCAGCGGCATCTTCAGCAAGATGACTATGCTCAACAGCGTGGTCGCAATTATCGCAGGAGTCATGGCTGAATGGTTGGTGCGCGCTACAGGTACCGCAAAGGCACCGTTCATGGCATCCATGGCTTGCTTGACTGTGGCTTTCCTCACGATTTCGAAGACCTGGTCGGAGAACTACGGTACTCGGGAGGATGGACCGGCGGAGTCGGCGAGCCTTTTGGCGGAGGAAGGCCAGGATGAACCTGCGCCTTCCAAGTCGGTTGTGAAACTTATTCTTTCAGGTACGATAACCAGTTCCGTCAGAGGGGATATGTATTAACGATTTGACTACAGACAAGAACATATCGACACTTGCGCTCACATCATGCTTCTTCGAGGGCTCACTGTTCCTGTTCATTTTCTTCAAGTTTCCTGCGCTCAAGCTTTGCCACGAGAAGTCTGGCGCAGCTGGAGGTATGTTACGAAACATCCGGCACTCACTTCGCGTTTACTGACAGCTACTTTCTCAGACCTTCCATTCGGCTTGATCTTCGCCATCCTGATGTGCTCAATGATGTTAGGTTCGCAACTCTACAACTACGTTATCGCCTCCGCAACCTCGACTCCCGCAAAGAACATCCTGATCGGCACTCTCGGCGCTGCATCGTTATGTTTCTTCCTGCCGGCTTATGTGCGTGAAGAAAGCATTACTCTATGGTGCTTCTGCATCTTCGAAGTGTGCTGCGGTGTTTACTTCCCGGCCATGGCGTCTCTGCGCGGGAGATTGATCGAGGACGGATCACGAGCGAGCGTTTACACGATTTTGCGCGTGCCGCTTAACGCATTCGTCGTACTCGCGCTGAGCACGACCCAAGAAGGTATGTCAAACGCCACTCTTACGTGTTCGCGTGAGCATCTGCTAATAATATCTCAGGCGAGCATCACCGCAACATGGTATTCACAATTTGCAGCGGGCTGCTTGTTGTGGCAGCGCTGGTCGTTCATAGAGTTTTAGCATAGACCTTTTCCTTTGTATAGCAATGTCAGAGCGTTTGTTCCTACCCCTAACATATGAACTACCGTCCTCTTGTGCTACCTATTTAGCCTTCGATGACCGGCTTCCCCGCAACCAGAGCTAAAATGTGGAGGATGGTGTGCAGGGTGGCTTGCGTTAGCCGTTAGGGTCCCGTATAGGCCATGTGTTGGTGTCACCCCTCCCATTCTAGCTCCGTACTACCCCTCGACTTGCCGTTGCCTAGCGACAACTTCAATTTCAACTCCAACTTCTGACACCCAAATTGTGGGAATTGCACGATAGGAATACGCAGGATCAAATGATAGGAACATGGCATGCAGGAGTGAGTGTAGCTAGTCGGGGCAACCGACAGTTGGTGGTGTTTGGATAAGCTGAGTAACCACATAACGCACGAGACAGCATGCAGATTGCTAACAGGGGCGTGGCCTGTTTTCGGTAATTTTTGTACTCGTCATCCTCCTCAGCCAATCATCGCAGCTTCAACACGGTCGCGGCGCATGCCTGATTTAGCTGTCAGATATCGCCCCAGCTGTGCCGTTAGGCGCATGCTACGGTACCCGGTGTGCGGCGTCTTGCTGCTCGTATATACGCACGGGAATGGAAATGGACGGGCAGTGGTGTCACCGAGCCTTGATAGCAGATGCCGCAACCAAAACTCCTTTGTTTGACGTGTCGGCTACCGATCGGTCTCCACACAATCATCAAGACCGCAAGCGTCAGATCATCATGCCGATCAGCAAAGCCCCCGAAGCTAAGAGATTAGTACGCGTGGGAAATATGGGCCCTAGCGGAGCACATGTCGGCCCTAACATGGCAGGGTAAGAATAGTCGACCAGTTTCGAGATGGTTGGATGTGGGGAGTCTCTCCCAGCTGAAACGAGTCGTTTCGCCTCATGTGCTTCGACCATCCGCTGTCCCGCCGCCTGTTACGCCGCTGGGCTGATACGCAGTGATGGCGCTTGGCAGGCTGCGTGCGTCACGCCAATTGAATGGGGATTGATGCCCCGTTGGTTCCCCTTTCAACTGCTCTTCTAGTCTTTTATGCGAGGGCTATTCTTATACCGGTGACCGTTCTGAAGCAACTTCCTTCAACCTTCTCTTTTCCCGAAACCTCCTTTGTCCATCTTCCTTTCCTTCGTTGAGACAGCCTGTGAACTCAACTCCACACTCCTTCTCGCTACCACATTCAATCATGTCGTTCCGATCACTAAACGGTAAGTCGGTTCTTTCGTGGCTTCGATAGGAAAGCTGTACTGACGCAATCTCTAGGTCGCGTTATTGCGACAGTCGTTGCACTCGTTTTCTTCGTCGCGATACTCCACCACAATGCCGACGAGCAGTCATTCATGCCCTCATTTCCTTCACAGCGCCCACCACCAGGTCGGATTGACCCGAAACTCAAAGAGAGAATGGAAAGGTCGGAACAGAATTGGAAGCGGAGTACGGGACTCCGCGATCAGATGGCGGCCCAGCACCCAGAGAACCCGCAAATCCCGCTGTTCCCGGCGCAGTCGATACCGGGCTTCTTGAAGTACCCGTATACGCTTTGGGACTTTTTCCCGCCTACATGGACATGTCCCCATGACGTGCAGAGAGTTGGCCGACTTGGAGATGGTGGAAAATGGGTCTGCGGAATGAGTCTGTACGAAGCCGTTCCAGTACCTCAATCATGGAACGCGAAGCCGCCTGCGGATGGGCAAGAAGGCATCGTCGCGTATAGCTTCGGCGTCAACGACGAATCCTCCTTTGAAGCCGAACTGCTCGACCGCGTCCCCGCTGCGCGCGTCTGGGGCTACGATTTCTCCGTCAAGGGCTGGGGTCCACAGATCCCCGCCGCGCACCGTGCACGCACATTCTTCTCCAAAGTCGGCATCGGAAAAGAGGACGAGCCGTCGAAGAGCCCGCCTTTCTGGACGCTCCAGTCGCTCATGGCGCAGAACAACCACACCTACATTGACATTCTGAAAATCGATGTCGAGGGCTCGGAGTATACTGCGTTCGATTCTATCATGGACCATTTCACGAAGGCATGGAAGGGTCAGGGCGATGCGCTGCTGCCAATCGGGCAGATTATGATCGAGATCCACGTCGGCGACGATCGGCCGGAGATTACCTTTGGAAGGTTCAAGACGTGGTGGGAGAGTCTGGAGAAGATGGGAATGCGACCCACGTGGATGGAAATGAACCTGATGGCGGTTACCATTCCCGACCGCAAGACGGACCCGAGGTGTACGGAGTACGTGCTTGTCAATGTGAAGGACGAGAGGAACTTGCTTTGGCAGATGTGAAATAATGTAAAAACGAGGAACGAATTGGAAAGTCCTGGGATACGCCTGAGAACTTCAAGCATGGTATAGAATATTACGCATGGGTTGGAGTTTTCGGGTACTGTTTACGGATTGTCTGCGACCAACACAAGATGCTGTATATAGGGTTGGTGTTGAGATTGCGAGACCTCGGAATAGGTTTAGCGTCGAAATTGACGTCATATTTCTCAACTGAACTTGTGCACCGAAGCGTTCTATCGTCAACCGTTGCGACTACATGCGCCCGCGAGCCTGTCCAAAGGGAAGCCTTCCGTATTCTTTCCACGGGCTAATCGTTGCGTATTAACGCTAGGCGACAGCACATCCGATCGGTCCCCATGAGTCACCACGAGCACTGGGGAGACTCACGAAGTTACCGGACACACTATGCGAAGACGTTGGCGCCACTAGCCCTGAGGCTCACACACTCTCTCCATGTCCCAAAAGGGAGTGCGGATAGGAGGTTCGCATTGGGGTGGTGTGCAGTGCTTCCGGTTCATTACACCCGGCGGCTTTTGCTACACATTCACCATTTGCTTCCATCACTCGCTTTCACCAACCACGCATTGGTATTCGCCTTCAACGCTACCAAGTGTTCAGGCCAACGAGAGCGCGATCCAAGGTGTATGGGCGTCCATAATCATAGTTAACCTTCTCTTCTCATTTATGAGTATCGTGCATCCAACTGTAACGAAACAACTGCTACAGCGGTACAACATCCTCTTCTTCCGCACCCAAAATGCACCAACGTGATTTCATAGGAGTATGGACAATGTGCATTGGTATATCAGCTAGTCCTGTACATATTATCGCCTTAAAAGTTAGAGATTACAGCGGTCTCAAGCTTACTGTTTCAGGTTCCGTTCGAGACGATCATTCCCATCTCAGTTGTTTACCTACCCAAAAACCAGGAATAACATGTCTTTAAGTTTCGGAGCTATAGGACGAAGGTTTGATCAAGAGTATCCTTGTTCCAAGGCTCTAGTGGCATAGCGTACCCGTGATTCAGGAACCTGAGAGTTTCCTAGTGCAGATGAGATATTGTCACGATGTGCTGAAAGAGGCGCTGTAATTAACCCCATTCTTGTAGCCACCTCTGCTCATAATGAGCGAGCCAATTACGTCATCAACTCCGCCATGGTTGACGTCTACGAGAGTGGTCTCACTCGCTACCGTACCGCCTTTTCAAAATCTTTTTCGGGTACTCTAGGAGACGATGTGGACAAAATGTACTGTTTCAAGTTCAATGAAGCTTGAAGTGGCACGCCGACTAACATCCAATGCTAGAAATTGGATAAAGGGAGGTTGTGAACTCGAGCTAGGCGCTTGGTGCTAGCGGTGATGCTTTGTATAGTTGTCTCGGAAGTAGCCATACTAGATTGATGAAGCAGACCGGGTGCGCTGCTGGCTGAGCACGAGTCGCCATCACATCCATAGGAGAGTGAAGGTCGTATGGGAGGGTTATGTGGCAGTAGGGTTGAATAAGGATAACGCGAGATAGGGATCGAACCTCCAGTAAGAGGATGTGTATACTACCTTACTATGCTTACATACCAAATCTGTACTCATTCCTTCCTATTCCAAAGCTCTTCGTTCTTTTCTTACTTCTTTCTTTCCTCTCTCTCTTCTTCTCTTCATTCTTCTCTGCATTTCGTTTAGCCGATATACTTGCCCATCTCAACGTCAATACCGCCGTCCTCCAATCATCGCCTTCCCTCACCTTCCCACCATCTAACCCACTTTCCTCAATCCACCCTTCCACCATCCTCCATCTCTCCTCCTCACTCCCAATCACCAACTCAGCATCATCATCAAATTCGCCACGGAAACTTCGATAATAGCGCTGCATAATAACATCCTGCAGCCACCCCGCCTCACACTCATACTGTTCCTCATTCCTCCCCTTCCTAGCATCTAACAACCTCTCGACACACCTCTCATTCCCGTCCACCGAACCCCACGCATCAACAAAGAACTCTGGGCCTTCTTGGAAGATGAACCAAGAGTACCAATTGCACAACTTTCCATCCCCTGGCCTGTGCCGGTCATACTTATCAATTTTGACGCCCGCTCTCATACCATACAAGACTGGCGTACAATATGCTATGCAGTGGTAGTAAGCTTTCAGCCCCTCGTCGTCCAAGGCGCGGATATAGTCGAATTGCTGTCTGGCAATGCCATTGTCGGTCTCGATTATGGGTTGGGAATCGGTGGATACATCAGATCGATGTTTCGAGGTCCAGAATTGTATGCCTTGGCGATCACCAGGTGATCCCGCTTTGTAAATGCTCGAGAGGTGCCAGATGATGCCAAGACCCACGACAATATGGTCGAACATGTCATTGAAATCCATCAGTGGATAATATGATTCGGAGGCGATTGATTTCTGCGGTGTTATAGTAGGTTGATCCCGTAGCGCCATTGCGGCGATCCATTTCGCGGTGCGGATCCGTCGATCGAGCTCGAATGCGATCCGCAACGGTATTATCTTAGGAGCGTCTATTGAAAAGTATTTCCAGATCGTTTCGTCGTGTCGTAAACGGATCGTTGAGACAATAGAGTTGCTGTACGCCTCCATTAAAGCGTAGAAGGCGCGACAAGCGAGGCGCATGTTCTGCTTCGTCTGAACATCGGTTTCGAGCATAATTTGGAGCATAATCGCATCTGGGAGCCATGTTCGAGCCATTTGTCTTGCGTCAAGGTCGAGAGGAGTGAGAGCCGAGCGTGAGCAGGATATAGTAAACTTAATGGGCTGGGGCTGTGCAGCTGCAGGCACCCACATGCGGATGTGCTCTCGTATGTATTATAACGTAATGAACATAACATCTAGACAAGGCCACCACTCCATTCTTGGGGATTTTTGTCAGCTTGCCCATAATACAATTCTCAAATCTTCCTTAGCACCATTATTTGTGCTAAGAACTGCGGTGCGCAAATTCATCCCACCTTGTACGCTGCAGCGTCGAGCTTGTGTTGAGCCATACAAAACGCTTCGGTACATAGTGTGAATGAGGTTGCCCGCAACGCCATCCGAAATATCGTCTTCGATAACATTCGCAGTCAGGTCCTGCGCTTCACTGTCCTAGTACCCCGCACATCCCGATCTTTCCAAATCTTTCAAATCAAGCACAATCGCATCAGCAAATTCGTAGCCGCCCGTCCAGCACTTTCGCACCACATTACCACCTTGATAATCATGTAAAGAAGGAAACTCGCGGCATTGGAATCGTCTGATGATCTCGTCCTCGTCATCTGCGGTGTCCAGGTCAGGAAAGGGCGGCTTGCCTGTCATCATAAAGTAGACCGCTGTCCCGTAGGCAAATATATCGGTTTTACGGTCGCAGTGATACCGATCCGGTCGTGGCATTGAAGACATGACACTTTCGGCTGCTCCGCCGTCATGAATGACTGCCCCATCAGGACCTAGAAGCCTTCCTTGAAAGTCGCAAAGCTTAATCGATATGTTGTTGTCGAGAAGGATGTTCCCAACACTGAAATCGCAGTGAATCACGTTCTTCTCGTGGATGTACGCTAGACCTTCTGCAGCCTGTCGCGCCCATATCAATCGTTGCTGCAATGAAGTATTGGGGGCAACATCGCGTAGATATCTTTCAACTGATCCATTCGGCAGATATTCGAGCAGCAGACCGTCTTCATGATTCCGCACGAAACGAATTATTCTTGGATGTTGTCCCAATTCTTGAAGTATCTGCCGTTCGACCTCAAGGCCTTCAACTGCGGCTTCTCTGACGTTCCTGCGATATTCCATGGCTTTGGCTGTGAAGACATCTTTTTCGTCTGGGGGTACCAGTGGGAATTTGAGGACACTATCGTCGTCGAAGAGGGCGATGTAATGGCTGGCACCGGCGGTAACGAAATTGCGGATTCCCGCTGGATACCAAGGTCGAAACTCGTAGGGATTCATCGTGGAGAATTAAGCAGCATGCTCGTGTCGATGCTGCAGAAGTGTACGAGGCTTTCATTCCAACAGAGCAAGGGAACCAAGTTGGGCATGACTCAGCTGACGCTAAAACCTAAGTTGGTTTGTGGGGTCGACTCAACCTTTTCATCGGCAAACTCGTCTTCATGCTCATCTCAATTGCTGCCCGCAGGAGGGACGGCAGACTATACATCAACCAGATTGTTGTCAATGTCAACAAAGCTAAGACTGCTTGCTATTGTCAACATCGATAAATGCAACACACGCTGGCGTTCACCGACACCACCTCGGCGTATACTCTTTCTTCTTGCAAGGTTACCAACAACAAAAAATGAATTGATTGCGCGTACGTGGAACACGGGCTCAATAAAGAGGGATTTTACACGCTACTAGTTCGTTCACATGAAGTGCTAAGCAGTAACTGAATCTACTAATGACTCGCAACTACTCTATACTATTACATTGACCTTGTCTTGCTGGTGTTCTACGACGGCAGAAACAGTCCTTCCTCCGGCGCCTGTCCCGTAATTAGATACTTCCCCATTACATCCGCCGTCTCCCCTCCCAGCGCAAAGCTCGTGTGCCCCGATCCCTTCCTCGTAACAAGCACTTTATTCTCAATCTCCTCCAGCATACCAATCGCCCACGGATATCCCGTCTCCGGATCCGCCTCGCTGCTCACCAACAAAATAGTCGTCTCAGACTTAATCTCCAATTTCTTTGGCGGATTGACAACGGCAGCGGGCCACCCGATGCACTGGTGTTGGATTTGGTAGGATTGACTTGCGCCACGGGTAAGAGGCGTGTATGTCTCACCCATAGTCTGTTTCTGGAGCGACTCAGAGAGCGTGCGTGTGGCGGTCCAGTCCAAGCAGCCAATTGCAAGAAAAGAGAGCACGCTGGGGTCGGCGAGCGAGGTAGCGAATGCGGTTGCATCACCTTGGCTGGCGTTGTAGAGGGCAGATGCGAGGGCACCCCAAGAATTATTTCGTTTGACGTCTCCGGTGGTCTCTACCAGTAATAACTGCGCGCTGAATAGTATCTCCTCCGCGTTCACGTCTGCACGGCACTTCTTGCCATCGCATCCCGACGCGTTGATTGGAGACTCAGTAGCGTTGGTGAGGAGCGACATCCAGAACTCTTCCACTTCTTCTCCCTTTAGGGGTGATGATTCGTTTGTGCTCGCCCATTCAAAGAAGAGCTTGAGAGAGACGGTGTAGGAGGATGACTCGATTAGGATGTTTGCGGCTTGCCCTTGGGAATGTTGTGCGATGCCGTCAAGAGCTAGCGTACGGATGTTGTCGGGAAAGAGGGCAGCGTACTGGGCGCCGAGCTGTGCGCCATATGACAGTCCGAGAAAATTGATGGGCTCATTGCCCAGAGCAATACGTACAGCTTCGTGGTCTTTCACTGTACTACTTCATCTTAGAATTGTGCGTAGGTCAATAGCGGAGGTGGACATACCTAATAGTGTCGACGTGCTCCAGCAGCGGCCCAGTAAGCTCGCGACAAGATGCACCGAGTCTATTGTTCTTATCCTCTAGAGCATCAAAATCCTCCTGTGTTTTCGGGAACAATGACACCCGCTCAGCAAAGATCTCGGGATCACACTTGATCTGAGCACTTAGGCCCACACCCCTTGGATCCAAGCCGATGAAGTCGAAGCTTGCCAACATAGCCTCGGACTCTAAAGCTCCCCCCGCGACAGTAAGTACAAGATCTGCCGCGCTACCGCCTGGTCCACCTGGATTAACGAAGAGTGAGCCGACTCTCGATGTGGTATTGGACGCAGCGGCGGGCAGTTTGACGAGACCGAGATTGAAGTGCTCTCCATTTGGCTCGTTCCAGTCAATTGGAACGGAGTACTGGGCGCATAGGACGTTGTCGGGGGCGCCGGATCCATCAGGACAGGTCCCCCACTCGATGGAAGGAGCTACGCTGTTCGGGGGAGGGAAGCATGAGTCCGTTGTATTCGATGGGAGAGGAGCTGCGAGCGAGGATGTGACGAGGGACGCAAGCAATGAAGAAGAAGAAAGACGCATGAATGAGCCGGTGTGACGCGCCATGCTTAGCTAGTATTGGAACTACGAACAAATGCTGGTGGAACAGATGAAAGGGATGGCACGAGCTATTTAATCTGATGCTGGCAGAAGGCAAATCTTGACCAACACTTGCCCTTCCTTGTACCTCGTGAGATTGCACGTAGTTGGATCGGCGTCATTGCAGTGTCTACCAAGGTTTAAGCCACGCACTCGGACTGCCAATGGGCGTCATGTATCATTTTTGAACCCGAGTTTAGCAAGGCTGAAGCTGAAGGATTGCAATGGCGAAGATCCGCCGAAAAACAAGGCGCGGTCGGGCGAAAGCTTACGTGGCGCACGCGCAGGATGGCGGCTAACTTTGTTGGGCGGGGCTTGTGTTGCGCAGCAAATGGGTCAATGGCCACGACAGATACCTAATAGGGTTTAGAGGTTGCCATTCGAGTAAAGGGGGGCGGGCAACATCAATATCGGTCTCGAGATTATGTAGAGGAATAACTGTAGGGAGAAGCAGTAAAAGGCAGAAAACTTGGAATTGGCCGCGATAGATACCTGGTAGGTTTAGAGGTTGCCTTTCGGAGATGAAGGGGCGGGCAACATCGACATCGGTCTTGGGTTTATGCGCGAGGTGGGAAAGTTAAGAGAAGAAGGAGAAGAAGAACAAGAAGAAGTCAAGAAATATGGACATGATTGCATGAGAAGCGGGTGCTTTTTCAGATTCGTCCAAGCGGTACCATACTATTTCCATCACCATTCCAACAGGGCATCTTCCAGATCCTCCAAATTAACACGTGCCCCCACGCTCGACCTTAGTCTTTGGACTAGGTCATTCGATTGCTTAGTAAGTCAATACTTGTCAAAGCAGCATAGGAGAGTAACTAGGTCCGCTTTCGTGATCGAAGATAAGTCGTTTCCGGGAGAGTCGGGTGCGTACACAACGGTCGCGATCATCGGCTCAAGGATTCTCGCATAGAAGGTTTCGAGCAACACAGGAGAGGCCCATTCGTGAGACTCCCACCACTTGCACTTTCCCGCTTCCTCAAAGAATTGGACAACCCAAGATGTGCTCTTGGGCTTCGAGCCCAAGAGATCGAGGAACTCCAACGCCCATGCTTTCTCGAGCGACATACCAAGTTTGCAAAGTCGTCTTATCTGACCTGGCGTTGCGGGCAAAGTAAATTTCAGCTTCTCACACTTGGCGGCGAACTTCAAGACCTGCACGCTCTGACCATTAGTATGGACAGATTTGCCGCATTGGTGTTGTCCTAGGAATCCTTCCAAAGTACGTAGAAGGAACTCGAAGTCGTGCAGCTGGGGCTTAAGGAAAGCTTCTGCGTACGACATGGGGAACTCGTCCAGTAGCTCAACGCTGAGCTTGCACAAAAGATGCCCGTCCTCAGGGCCCGGCTCCGATAATTCAGTCAATGCATCCAGCACCCTTGCTTTCTTCCATGACTTCAGGTCCGGGAGTTCCGCTGTAGATGAGCGCTGCTCGTTCAGAGATACGCAGGACCTAAGGACAATCAGTATTATTCGAAGGTCGAGGAAACTTGACTTGCACTTTCCTGTCTTCAGATTCGAACGCTTCGATGAACAAGTCGCAAGCTCGGACTCTGTTCCAAAGGGTCGGCTCTAACGATACCCACCAGTTGACATCTTTCCAGTACGAGTGGCTTGATCTGAGGCGCTTGAACCGAACATTGTTCGCCAACTGCCACAGTTTCCTGAACATATAGCGGCCCAAGACTTCTGCAGTTGCATGGGGTGCTACGGTCTCGTTGTCACTCACGATCTCGTAAAGCCATGTGTAAGGTAACATATGCTCGCGGTGCTCACACGCTTCCCGAAACAAGTCTTTCCTGCCAACGTGAAATGCGGCTGCCGCAAGGTCATCGAAAATATTGATATTGCGGAACGAATTGTATCCGTATAGTTCCTCGTGAAGTCCTAGCATAACCTCGCACATATCATGTAGCTCTTTCGACGTATCAACATCGCGTGGGTTGCACCGGAGTTTGTGCAAACGATCGATCAGATACTCATGCACAGCCTTGTCGAAGTCGTCCGGAGATTTGGCTTTCCAAAGACGCACCTGGAAGGCGAGGTCATTTCGCTCAAGAACCAGCACAAATGCAGCATCGTGGTACCTGGTTATCTTAGCGAGGTGTTTACAAAAGTACCACTGTTCTCACCAATATTCAGCCCCAGAAGGTTCGTTCCCGAGGAAGCCATTGTCACCCGTTGCGTCTGCAGCTCTTGAGAAGAGATCTGACTGTATGATCTCTTCGTCTGAGATGATGAGTTCAGCCGGAAACTCAGGCAACAGAGCGCGATCTCCGTCCATCGAGAACAATCTCTTGGGGACCCGAGCTAGTACTTCCTCTCCTTCGAAGGTTCGGATGTGACGCAGGCTGGACTCGTCGAAGAAGATCTTTTTGTGCTCGGGCTGCTCAGACTTATTGCGGTCTTCCGAAACAACGTATACTCCATGCGTTGCTGTGTAAAGAAGAATGCCCAACTCCTTTGCGACAGTCTGCAAGACTGACCCGCGGAGCTGATCACTGCCTTTCAGAGTCTGAAATCGAAGGTTCGCCTCCGAGTATTTGTGCTCGAGGAGATACACCAGTGTGAACGGCTTCATGGGGCCTCGAGATGCATTTGCCCATTGCATAAGAGCGTCGCGAAGATTTCGCACCTGAGGATCATCGGGTTCATGGTACCGAATGCACGGAGCGTTTTGCTTGTGTACGCAAAGATTATAGGTGAGCACAAGGCGGATGCCTGAGGTGACCGGTTTGATCTCGTGGACGACGTCCGTGAACCAACAAAGGTATTGGAAGTCCGTGTCGGAAAGAGGGGCAGTCTGCAAGATCCGATCTTCGCCTTCATGTGACAGATACACATCGCCTCCTTGGTGTTTGGAGGGCAGCGAGATGACGAGTGTAGCGACGTGGTTTAGATTCTTCTCAGTGCTGCAAGTGATGTTAGCGTACGAGAAGGTGACCTGAATGTGGGCATTCACTCTTGATGAGGGGCAAACTTAGCTCCTTCCTCGTAAACCAAGAGCTTGTAAGGCTCTGGTTTGACCCTACGATATAGTAAGCAGACTTTCCTAGGGATGATGACTGTATGACCTCCGGAAGACCGTAAAAGACGCAAACCCAACTCACTTGAGATCCGGACGTAGTCCCATCTGCAGCTTGGCATGTCTGATCGCTTCGTTCAAGTAGCCGTCCCACGCGTTGGTGAAACAGACCTTGGCCGCGTCAATTTCCCAGGTCTTTCGGACTTCGGTGTTGACTACTGTCTGCTTGCCATCACCGTAAGGTGCTTGTCGGCTGAGTTTGATCAGCGAACCCGCGGCCTCGTGGCTGAGAGGCAGTTCAATATCGCCAACGCCCTCGACATGGAGGCCTGGATCGACGGGTCCGACAGGATAAAGGGATCCGCAAGCGGCAAACGCACCGGCGGTGGTGATGTCTGATAAAGCCTGGAGAACGGCATCGTGGATAGTGCGATCGTATTCTGCGTGCCTGCACTCTGAGCCGTGATCAGAGCAATCCAATGTTGTAGAGGACCGCGCCATGTTGCATAAGTAGGGCTGTCCAAGTCCTTTGCACCGGTGTAGATTGCTTTGGCTGTGGTCCCATACATAAAGGCGCGGACGGAGACGAGATTTTGCGGTCTGTGTGGGCGACGTCGCAAGAAAGGAAAGAGCTACGCCAAGTCACGTGAAAACGCGCCTCCACACCGCCCAGCGCTCGAAGGCTGCCAGGACAACGATGCGAACGAATTAGTGCATGTTTTGGGACTGTCCTACGCAACATGAGTGGGAAGTGAAAGAGAGTGCCCATCGCGGTCCTATGTCGCGGAGGACTAGTGAACGATGGCAACACCTTGATCTACCTAATAGATACGCCAGCAAAATTTGGGTGCTCGGAATGTGAGAACATTGTGAACCTCAAGATCGGGCGCATCCAGAGGGGTCTCAGCGGTTGCCATGCACTATTTCTTGCTTCCACGACCCGTTGTTCAAACTCTACCATGAGGAGTGTTCGACTGAGGTGCGATATGGACCGGCTTTGTACCCTTTAGTGCACCGATCTTCGATGAGATGCCATGGCGTTGGTGGTGTGCAGTGTAGATTTTAGATCCAAGGATATAGCTCGTACAGTCGTGAAATAGCTCAAATTTGGAGGACGTGAACGGCGGTCTGATGGGAAAGGCTTACAAGACCAAGACGAGACCACCTAGGAGGATGCAATAGCGAGAAGTATATGACCGGTGCTGGGTGTTAACAGCGTACACTGAATTAAAGGTAATCTGAAGGATTCCCAGAGGACCTCACAGAAACACAAGAGGAAGAATAGATATACAGGAATGAAACCAAGGACGTATGAGCAAAGGACCTTGGTGTTGGTAGGCGTAGAAAGGTGTGGAAAATAATGCGTAAGTAGCCAAGAAGTGATGACGGAAGGATTGAAGTCTTTTGACCTGACCAAGATAGGAATCAATTAAAAGGATTAAAAAGAGTCTAGGCTGCTATGCAGCCACGGTTGTTGAGCTGGGAGTGAAAGATGCCCATTCCACATGTGTCTGACCTCCAAGATGACCGCCTTCTGCTTTTATGGTATTGGCTGCGACTAGACACACTCTAGCCTTCCGAGCGCAAACAGAGAAGAAGTATCGACTGAGGTAGACGAATCTTTCCGATATTTTAGACATGTCGTCGAACAACTTTTCGAAGCTGGAGAGTTCAGCGGATGACGTCATGCTCCAACACAAGTCCAATGGTGAGTCTGCTACCGTTGCCAAAGAGCGACCCGCAACATGTCCAAACTCTTCCTACGACATCCTCGAGTTGACTCTCGCTCAGCAACGAATCGATAATGTATTCGATGATATATGAAGAAGCGAGCTCTATCTCCGGATGCGTTCGGATGATGAGTCGCATGAGAGGAAGTCGATTGCAATGCTGTGGAAGGGCAATCTCCATTTGGAAACATCGTCTTGCTATTTGCTCCGCTCCAAACGCTACGAGAAATCTATCATGCAACTAAGCATGCGGACCCTCAATCGCCGAATCTTGGCATTCGGCGATGGGTTATCGCTATCAGACGACACCGGCAGTCACTTTTCCAGAAGCGTTCTATCTCCGCTCCCGCTCCATTAGCTCCACCACCCCGCGAAGGAGCGCTAGAGCATCCCTGTATGCATCGTGATAGCATAGCTTTCGAGTGTCTAGGAGCTGCGCAACACCTACTCGTTCGAGGCTCTGGAAAACATTGGAGCGCACAAAAACGTTAAGCCCCAGACGTAATCAACATTCGACCCAGCATGTCTAATACAGTCACCGAAGCCGCCTCACAGCCACCCCTCAACGTCACCCTTCAAAACGGCCAAAAGATCTTCTTCCACTCCGACAGATCAATCGAAGCCGACGAGATCCCCATCATCGACATCTCGGGAATTTACAGTAGCGATGTAGCCGATCGCAAAGCTGTCGCGGAGAAGATCCGCGAAGCTGCTCATCGCATTGGCTTCTTCTACATTGTCAACCATGGCATTGATCCCAAATATGCGGAACATACCTTTGAGCAGGCGAAGCGGTTCTTTGCTCAGCCAGATGAGAAAAAGATGGAGGTGTGTACGGATTTGGTGGAGGAGTATTTTGGGTATTTTCCGATGGCACGCGTGAGTAACATATCTTTCATGCGGGTGACTACCTCTGATCGTTTTCTAGTACAATCGCAATGGGAAAAAGATGAAGGACCTCATGGAAGCGTACAATTGGGGCTATAATCCCAAATTTGATCCAGAATTCGCAAGCGATGAAGAGCCTGATATAGATGCCTTCAAGCTTCTTTGGCCAAAAGAACTACCCGGCTTCAAGGAAACAGTATATGAACATCATGCACAACTACTGACGCTGGCGCGTCGCTTGACAAAGACCTTCGCGCTCGCACTGCATCTCGAAGAGGACTTTTTTGATAGCTATATCAAAGAGCCCGCAGCCGCTATGCGGCTCACCCACTATCCGCCACAAGAGGTAGCATCACCCTGGGCTTCTGTCAATATTCCTGAAACCACTCTGATCTCATCTTAGACCTCACCCTCCGATCAATTAGGCATCGGCGCCCACACCGACTTTGAATGCTTCACCTTCGTCACGCAAGACGCCAATGCGGGCCTCGAAGTCCTGTCTAAATCCGGATACTGGATCAAAGCCGCCCCGATCCCAGGCAGCATCGTCGTAAACATCGCAGACTGCTTCATGCGCCAAACAAATGACTTTTTCATATCTACTGTGCACCGCGTGGTGAACAAGGCGGGCGTGGAGCGCTACTCTTGTCCCTTTTTCTTCGGATTCAACAAGGATATGAAGTTGGAGCCTGTGCCAACTTGTGTGAGTGAGGAGAATCCGATGAAGTACCCTGTTGTTAGTTCGGGAGAGTATTTGAAGTGGCGCGCTGAGCAAGCGAAGAAGGCGATTTGATCGGATGCTTTGGCGATCGCAGCTCAGCCGAACCGCAGTTATGTGCCTGGTTTAACTTTGAAGATAGGATTTGGTTGTTTTCCTATCATAAGCGGGGCAAAAGAACTTCGGGACATGATACCCGGACAGCCTTACCTTCCACGATATTTCCTGCGCGTAGGCGCGCGCGTTAAGCGGAATAGGGCATCAAGCATGGCAAGTTGATCTTCCCATGTAGCGTTAGAGTCGACCAATGATGAACTGGATTTAGAATTACAGCATTATTCGGCGTTATAACTGTAGCTTTCCATTCGGTCTCAATCTGCGAGCAGCCGGGATGACTGCTCAAGCGTCTTGACGCGAAATATGCTTCCATCACGCATCCGACCAGGCATGCAGGTCGTCCAATATAGCTGTACGAGCTGTCGCAGCGATCCGAAGAAACTCCTCCTTCCGGAAAGCGTCCGGCCATCCGTATTCACGATACAGGTTCTTGATAGCCTGCAATAGATCAGCATAAAACATGCACACGAGATAAAACACTGTAGACCGGGACACTTTTAAGACGGCTACGAAGAACAAGTCTGCAAGCTTACTTACCGCAGCCTCTGAATCTTTCGGTGCACATATAGCAGGCCCGAAGTTCCCAGCCGCTGGGACCGGGACAAACTTTAACGTCGATATCTCCTTATATATCTTATCGAAGTATCTTTGAAAAGACACAGGTTTTGCACCAAGCCACGGTTTCTCTTCTACAATCGACGGTGCATCAGAATACAAGGAGTAATCAGTGCCATGTGGGTATATGCAACCTTGAAGTAACATGTCAGCATTCTTCCGTGTGACCAGAATAACGTGTCTATTGCACCGCTGTGCATTGAGCCATACCTCTTTCCGTATCAATGACCCATACGGTGCCTACCTCCACCGCCTCCTCGCGCGTCAATGATATCAAATGTGGCGGCATTGGCCCGTCAAATGGCGCCAAAGCCAGATGGCAAGGAGGCTGTTCAAACCACTTCTCATCTCCATGTTCCTCAGGTCGCCACCTATCGCGCAAGTACGACAACGCCATAGTTTCATTCAGCACAGTAGCATCGTCGTTTGCCTGGTCGCTCCCAGGAGGTCCCGCGCGCGGATAAGGCAAGTGCCTCAGCAGCTCGATGACACCCTCAGATCGCCCCAATGCCCGCAGAGCCTCGACGTTGAGTTCCAAATCGGACCATCCTTCCGATGTGGGCGGCGACTGAATGGCTGCTGGGTGTATATGGCCCATGGCGATGAGTAGTTCATAGTGCCGATTAATGCAGGAGACAAGTGTATTTTGGTCGTAGGTGAATACTTCGGGGGGCTCTAGCGCAGGCTTCTTTTTCTTGCGGCGGAACATCTTTTAGGAATGTTGTCTGGAGGTTCAGATTGGCTGGTGGTGTGGGAGCGGATGACAAGAGGCAGAATTGGTGGTGAGGGGAAGTGGGCAGGGATAAGACATTTGGGCGGTACGGAAGGTTGGAAAGCGCACGGGCGCAGAGAGTTGACTCCTTTGGGACGGCAACTTTGATGCCAAAATGAACAGCATTCTACGTTACAGCTACATGCAAATCATGATGCACCGTACAGAAGAGTCGAAACCATCCAGTTTGCAGCCGTATTGAACCTTCCCCTCTGCACAACAGTCCCGGCCGCCTATCTCTGCCGCTTCCAGATAGACCACCGCAATGACTCGCCTCCCAAGACACTAAACGGATAACGACCATCGCCAAAGTGCTATCCGCCCCACTCAAATCCTCTACACACCATGCATCATCGATAAGGCGGCTGTCAGTTGTCGATCGGGACGGCGACCCAAGTATATGGTCCCAAATCCCCACCTGCGGGTTTGCACGCCTGCCACGCGACCAGCCCACCCAAGAACCAACCATGCGGTCCCCCACCTCGCTCATCAGCACATGCCGCGAGAAGCTCCACGAGAAGCATGTAGCGACCAAGCGCATGTTCTCAAGCCGCGAGAACTTCGTCCGCGCAATGGAGGTAAATGAGACGGCAACTGGTCGTGATGAGGAACGTACATTTTGGAAGAATGAAGATTTGGACTTGACGCCACCGGAGCAGTGGACATGGGGTTGGTATGATTTCGCGGCGTTTTGGTGGAGTTATGGGTTTAGTGTGGGTGTGTGGAGTGTGGGTTCGTCAATGGTGGCTATGGGGTTGAATTCGTGGCAGTGTATGCGTGCACCTAACTTCCATCCCATCCATTGCTCATTATTTCATTTTGCTGACAAA